>ERZ773108.6-NODE-6-length-222244-cov-51.420439_pt1 | contig 222244 bp, 234 predicted proteins | sample MGYA00580570_ERZ773108 | MGnify/ENA primary metagenome ERZ773108 (study PRJEB29015, sample SAMEA2737840) | human gut metagenome | biome: human gut; feature: human-associated habitat; material: faeces | place: China | collected 2012 ...
GCATAAGTTCTACAGCAATATACCGCATAAACTTTGCCATTATTTTTCTTGGATTTAGATTTGCATCTCCTAACAAGCATCGTTTTACCACAATCAGCACATACTACTAATCCTTTTAATAAATAATCATATTTTCTATAACGAGTATCATCTTTATTTACATTTGATGCTTTATAATTAACCTTTTCAAATACATCTTTATCAATAATAGATTCATGATTATTTTTCTTTATAATCCATTTACTTTTTGGAAGTAATTTTTTCTTTTTTTTCTCTCCATTAATTGTTGTATATTTTCCCTGTATTAGAGTACCTATATATACCTCATTCTTTAAAATATGATTTATACTAGATGCCTTCCAAAGATTTGTAGTAACTGTTTTATACATTTTTTTACCATTGTAGACATTAGGTGGAAGTATCCCCTCATCAGTCAAAGTTCTTGCAATCATATTTGGTTTAATTCCTTCAAGTCGCATATTAAATATTCTCTTAACAATATTAGCAGCATAATTGTCTACAACAAGTCTTCTATTATCTTCATCTGATCTCTTATATCCATAAGGAACAGAACTACCTACAAATAAACCCTTCTTCATTAAGTCATGTCTTACTGACGTTATTTTTCTTGAAGTATCTCTCAGAAACATATGATTAACAACAGTTTTAAATGGAATAATATCATCTGCACCATTTGGATTTTCTGTATCAAAATTATCCAATATAGCAATATATCTAATATCATGTTCAGGAAAATATTTATAAATATAACTTCCTGTTTCAATAAAATCTCTACCCAATCTAGACGTGTCTTTTGTTATAACACAATTTATCAATCCACATTCTAAATCATTTATCATTTTTTTAAAGGCCGGTCTATCGAAATTACCACCCGAAAACCCATCATCCACATAAAAATCATATAATTCAATATTATTTTCTTCACAATACTTTTTTATATAATCCTTTTGATTTGTAATACTAAGACTTTCCCCACCATCTTTACTTTCAGCTATTGATAATCTTGTGTATGCTGCTGCTATGTACTTTTTTTCAGTCAATGCTTCCATAATTACTCCTCCTCAATCCTTTAGACATACAAATCATAGAACATATTTAAAAATTAAACGAATGTGCAAATTTATTAAAAATTATGATTTTGCAAACTTGACTTTATATACTTACTAAAAATTTCTAATATTTTTTCATTAATTGATACACCCTCATCATCATAAATACATAATACTAATTCATCCCTATCCTTATCTTTATTCATCTTATTTATCCTCCTATTAAATCTATGAAAGTAACATTTTTTTAATACATGAAAAAAATGTTATATTTTATTATTATCTACTAAAATTGCTTTATATCTAAAATGTGAACCTTTATCAAAAATCTTATCTAAACTTACCTTAGTATCATCACAATTACTTATCAACTCACTAACTTTGGATATTGCTTCTTTTAGATTTTTACCATTTACCATCATACTTGTTACTTGTTCTCTTCTAACTGTAACTAAATACTTTTTCATCCAATTCCTCCTATTTTTATAAAAATGTTTACATTCTTTATCAAACGACTATTTGCTAAATAGTTCCATAGGAATTTCACCTTCTTGTGGTTCTCACAAAACTGCTCCCATTGCTTTAGACTGTGGCTAAGCAGAAGTATCATTATACTTATTACCTGTCATTGCATTATTGAAAGCAATTCAATATTTATAGTCAGACATTATTCGCATGCGTATCTACTAACGTGCTCAAAGTAATAAAAATGTATTTGATAAAGAAATATTAATTTTTCAAAGATCATTTTGTTTCAAAAAAAGAAACAAGTATTGAAAGGGAAAATACTCCCTTCACTTGTTTCCTAAGTTATTCTCAAAATAGCAACCCTTATTTATAAATTTTTTCTAAAAAATCCTTTAACTTTATTTTTGCTAGTCTTAATGATTTATGTATTGCTTGATGACTAGTGTTCTCTTCTTTAGCTATTTCATACTCGTTTTTTTCATCAAAATAATATTTTTTTATTCTTCTTTGTTGTACCTCGGGTAAAATTTTAATAGCTCTCATTAATTCTTCATAGGTTGATTTTTTGATTACATAATCATCTATACTTTCCATTTTCACTTCCATTCTTTTATATAATGTTTCTTCATAAAGCTTAGAATGTTCAATATGATTATCATATTCGTTTAACTCTGATAAATCTCTCAACTCAAAATCATTAAATGCATTATATACTTCTTCAGTCACTTCTACCTCATGAAATACATTTTTACTATCCTTGAATACTACAACATATCTTTCATTAAGTGTATATATTAAAGTATATGGATTATCTTTATGCTTTCTTCTTTTTGGTCTGTTCATAAGTTTACCTCCAATCTTTTAAAAAAGATTGGAGATAGGAGGTGATCTACATTTTTCAACTACGTTTTCAAACAAAAAAAAGACAAGCAAACTCAAAAATTGAGAATGCTTGTCTTTATAAACTATATTTAATAAACTGTTATTAGATATTATATACCTCATTTACACCGCACCATTCCATGCAATGCTAAATTGTTAGAATGGTACTGCTTAATATCTAACTATATGTACTGGGTATAATCAATTGTAAAACAAAAAAACTAAAACAAATACTTAGACCCCCCAGTAAGCATTGCTTTATTGGTGCTTATTATAACATTTTCTCCTATAATTTCAAAACAATAAACCAAAATATTTGCATTAAATAATCTATACTAATACTAAAAAAGAGAGCAAACTCTCTAAATAGTTTCAAGATTTTTTTACGTTTATAATCTAAATCATCATTTTTTATTAATTTGTAATCTTAGTCCATAATAATACATAAATATAAAATTTTCTCTCTTTGTTTGGAACCTTATTATATTCATTTGGAAATTCATTAAAAATTAGCACAAAGCATTGGTATACATCAATCAATACAGAAAATTTATAAAAATGAAGAAACATTTATAACCACTTCAAGCTTAATGACAATATTGAAAATATTTAATTATTCTACAAATTGAATTGAAGTTCATTTTTCCATAACAAAAAGTAGGAATAAAATAAACCCCTACTTTTTTATTATATTGCTATTCTTATTTAATAAGAAGTCACTTATATCCTTATATTTTTCATTAGTCAGTACAGAAGTATATGATAAAATTCTATACTGTTCATCATTTAATAACGTTATAACTAAATACTCATCTAGACGACTATAACGTTTTAATTTTACATCATTCTCTTTAGATATGCTGGCTATATCCGAATAACTAAATACTCTTACCTTCTTATCAACAAAAATTATTACATAATTTTCAGTTAGAAAATAATTTTTTTCATTCCAGTATTCAATTTTCCCAATTTTATTAACCAAATCATTATCTTTCAAATATTCATCAATTTTATTCAGATTATATTTAACTTCCACTCTAGAAATCAATGAATTTAAAATAAAAATATCTATCAATAAAATGTAGTAGCAATGTGTCTTATAACAAATAAATAGCAATACCATAGTAACAACAATTACTAGAAAAACATAAATTAATATATCAATACTACTTGCTTTAATATAGGTATTTAGACTATTATTATCTTTCACAATACATTCTCCATTCTTTAACTATAACATTTTTATAGTATATATATTATAACACATTATTATATAATTTTTAGCATAAGTTTGATAACACATAATTATTTAGTTAAATTCAAGTTCAAAACCTATTTTAAATCCACCACCAACACATAAAAATGCACCTAAATCTATCCCTATAAATACACTTTTAGAATTAGAAAGATATTCCTTACTAGCTTCTCCAACTGCTTTCTGCTTATTTTGAAATCCAAAAGTTGTTTCAATAGTAGTGTTTTCAGAGTCAATAACTTCCCAAGGCATCGCCATTGGATTGGTATATTTATCATAGTTTCTTAATTCAATACCAGCTCCAAAAGTAGTGTTTTTAGGAAGATCGAAATCTATTCCTATGTTATTAGTTGTAAATTCATAACTTCCAGTATCACTTCTATATCCCCATCCGAAACTTTTATCACCACCTACTGTTCCTTTTATAGGCCCTGCGCCTACACTTCCTTCTAATCCCAAACCAACTTTTCCTTCAGCAACAAACGTTTTTTTTGAATTAACAACAGCAGTTACTACAGATTTTATGGTTTTTACTGCTGTCGTGACAGCTTTTTTCACTGTCTTAACAACTTTTTTTACTGTTTTAACAACTTTTTTTACTGTCTTTTTTACTTTTTTTATAATACTTTTTAATGATTGCCCAGAAGGATCAGCATTATTTATAGGATTATTACTAACATATGCATATAAATTATACCCATTATGATCACCGGTTGATCCTATATAGCTATCTGGATTTAAAAATCTACCCCATTCAGGATTGTAGTATCTACTGTTTAAATAATATAATTTAGTTTCATCATCGTAGTAATAAGAACGATATCTATATGGATTTATTAAACTAATTTCATTATCACTATTATCAATAATGTCAATAATCTTACCCCATGAATCATACTTATATTGAACAAGTTGATTATAATTACTATCTAGAATACCAGTAATATCTCCCTGAATATTTTTAACATAGTAATAAATATTATTAAGATATTTAAATCCAATTAAACCATCATTGTCTCTCATATAGTATATAACGTTTTCATTTTTTTCCTCATATACTATCTTATTACCCTCAATATAGTATTTCGTTTCAACACCATTTACTATTTTATTAGTACGTATACCATTATGATCATACTTATAACTAATGACCTGATGTTCATCACTATTTGTATAAGATTTAAGCTCTCGACCATTTATCCATTCTAATGAAATATTATCACCAATAGTTATTGGATTACCTGCACCATCATATGTAATGACTTTTTGATTATAGCTTGTTAGTTGATCCTTCCAATCCCCATTAGAATATTGATATGTATCTGTTGATAATACATCACTAGTATCTAAGTTTTTTCTAGTTTTAGTTAATAGATTTCCTAATAAATCATATGTATAAATAACTTTTTCATTTAAGTCATAATTATTTTCTTCAATAAGTTCATTATATTGGTTATAAGAGTATTGCTTTATTAAATTATCATTATTATATATATGAGTAATATTATCCAGTTTATCATATTTATACTTATATTCATCATTTCCATTTTTTACACTTTTAATTAAAAATGTTGTTCTATTTCCTAATGAAATATAATCATATCTTGTATTAAAAGACTCATTGATATTTTTTTCAGTTATTCTATTTAGACCATCATATTGATAATTTATAGATTGGTTATCAAGTATAGATTTAATTTCAATTCCATCATTATTATATATATTTTCAATCTCATTAGTACAATCTTTTAATTTATATATTTTATTTGTAATATTATTATCTGAATTATATGTGTAATTAATTTTTAGACCATTATTTCTATATTCAAATAACCTACCGCTTTTATCATAAAAACTCTTTATTGTATAATTATTAGATAAGATTTTTGCTATATTACCATTATTATCATATTTACAACTATACTCAGCATCCATCTTTTTTGTCTTATTAATTCTATTAAAACTATCATATTCATATGATATAAGTTGATTATTACCATATTTTGTAGATATAAGATTGCCATTTTCTTCTCCATATGTATTATCTAGCAATGTAATACTGTCACCTATTTTTAACTGTTTAAAATTTAAAAAGTTATCATATATAAAATTATATTGTTGATTACCATTGCTAATTTTACTTAACAAATTATTATTATAGTCATAATTTACTGTTTTTTCTCCTAATTTTATAGAAGTAATCTGTTTCTTATTATTATATGTATACTCTGTTTCATTACCTTTAGGATCAACAATAGATGTTACTAATCCAGTAGTACTATCCGTATTATAAATAGTTTTATTAAAACTACTATCTGTAACACTCGTAACAAATCTACCATCTTCACTGTAAGTAGCAGAGTTTTCAATAAATAAATCCTCAACTGCTTCTATATAAAATTCAAACGCAGGATCATTATCAATAAGAGACTCTATTTCCAACTTATTATCATTAAATTTTAAATACCTTACTAAACCACCATATTCTCCTTTGACTGTTACGCCAAGATGATAACTACCATTTTCATTTTCCTCTAATGAAATAGTATTACTCTCATCAATTCCAGATAAACTTACCACTCCATTAGCATATGAAATAGAGTATTTTTCAAAGACAGAATGTACTAATTTAAATTTATCATCAACCGGAACTAATTTCCATATAGTATTACTACAAGGATCACTTTCTACAACAATACTTCTATATCTAGCCTTTATATATTTATCTGTACCTTTACTTCGGATTCTAAAAATGTTATTACTGAATTCCTTGGTACTTTTTTTCGAAATTATAGTCGAGATAGGATTACCATGTGAATCATATTGTATTTCATTTGAAATTCCTGTAGATGAAATTGCACTCAATAAACGATCTGATTTTTCATTATCATATTCATATTTGAAATTCTTTCCCACAGGACTTGTGGCATTAATTAGTTGATTATTGGAATCATACTTAAATTTACTTTGTTCTTTTGATTGATTCTCAATTGAAACAATATTACCTTTACTATCATACTGATAGTCACCACTTGTAACTTCTTTATAAAAAGAAAGGTTTGTAATATACAAGTCATTAGCTTCTCTTCCTTGTAAAAATTGTAAAGAAATTGATTCATAATCTTCAATTGCAACGTCTCTATATGAAAAATATTGCCATATATCTTCATTAGGGTTAAACTGACCACTAGTAGGAATACAATATTCTGCATCATGACCGACAGGTTTAAAATATATTGCTACAGAATTTCCACTAGTTCCTCCATCGGCAGCTACTCCTTCATTTTTATACCAAAAAGATATTGTATATAGGTCTCCTTTTTTACCCTTTATGGGAAGTGTCCTTTTGATCGAAGTTCCATATAATGGATTCATTTTAATTTTTAGTGCTTTGTTCTTGTTATTATTAAAATCTACTACTTCCAACACGTTATTGACTGTCGGTGCTTGACTAGCTTCGTTGTAAATCCATGAGTTAAAATCCCAATCAGAATATCCATCACTAAAATCTGAATTTTCTATCACATTATAGTTATTAGCAACTTCTCCTTCTTCAAGTTGAATATCATCAATATATGCAACATTTGATAAAGGAAAACCAATATTAATTTTTAAATCGCTATTTGCGTCATCCGCATAATAAATTGTTACATCCTCTCTTGTAAAATCATTAGAACTTTCAATTTCTTGTACTGCAGTGACCTTATTACCATCTTCATCTGCATAATATAATGAAATTGTCATCGGTTCAGCACTCTTAAAATATCCACTAAATGTATAATATTTACCTTTAGGTACTAAAATAACTTGTTCTATAGACTGTCCAGCATTATTACTGACAACTTTCAAAGACCTATTTCCAGAATTAGCATATTCAGTCGAAAAACTTTTAATTATACTACTGCCGTCATCAGATAAAAAATATTCTTGCTCAGTTTCAAAACTTGTATTTTTTAAATAGTTCTTAATATATCTAACTGGTACACTATCAGTTAAAATTTTATTCTTATCCTGAGATTCATTACCATATAACTGTGTAATAGAATAAGCATTAGATATATCTTCATTATCCTTTAAACTATTTTTTGATACAAGATTACCATAAGAATTAAAAATTAATGTAGTGTTTTCTCCCTTATTATTTATAATACTCGTTGTATCAAAACCATATTCAATTGAAAAAGACTGACCTAATGTATTATCTAAACCATATTGTGTTAACTTTTTAATTCGATATGGAGAATGGGAATAATAGTCATAATTAATCTTTATACCAGTTACATCTATAATATTAGAAATTAAACCATTATTATTATAATCAAATGTAGTTGTACCATTAACTGATTGTATAGAAATAAGTTTACTATCCAAATAGTTTAAAGTAGTATTAGAGTCAACACTTGAAACTCTAATTTGATTATCTAAATATAAAATATTTATATTATTACCATTATTATCACTTATTTTTGATATTCTATTATCACTATCAAATTCAATAGTTATAGAATTTTCATTTATATCGATAATACTAGTAAGATAATATGAGTCATTAACCTTTGAAAATGTCATTTTACTATTATTTTTATCTTCCATTACATATGTAATACCTTTTTTTTCAATAGATAGTTCTAATCCATCTTCATCCCTATATACTACTTTATCTGGATCAACACCATCTTTATAAAAATAATGAATAGTACCATCTTCATCTTCATATTCTAAATACTCATTATCCGAAACAGTTACTTCCTTTATACTCTGATTAAGACTTAACTTAAAGCCCTTTCCATATATTGTATTTTTATTTAAAACTACATCATTAGTATTATAAATCAATTGTAAATTAACAGGGAATTGTCCTCCTATAGTATATCCTATATTAAAAGTACCAACTAAATTTCCATTGTATGTATTAACATAAGTACTTCCATCACTAAATGATTGTTCTTTATAATTAAGGTAACTTTCTAAACCATTATGATTACGATATATTAATTCAAAGATTGGTTTAGGATTTGTATCATCTGAAAAGTTATTATTTTTAGAATAAAATGCTGGATAGTTGTCATCAATATATTCCTCTTTAGCCGATTTCAACAAAATACCATAATTAGGGGTGTCCCTATACCATTTTTTTACTAAACTAGTAATATCTCCACTATGATAAGAAGGTAAAATAGTACTTCCATCTATCATACTTCTAGAACCATAAATAATACTTTCTACTCTAGGGTCAAATTTATTACTCATATCATCCCAAGTAGCACCAGTTTCTGTCCAATCAGCAGTTATCCTATGCATAGTAACAGTTCTATAATCAGGATATGACGTAGTTGTTGGATAACCAATTAAATCTAAGTATGCCCCAACAATTTCACTACCTGTACCTATATTTGGTAAATCAAACTTTATTAATGTTCTATTAATTCTATTTTGATTATTTATTTTTTCTACACCTGCTATTAAATAGGGTTTAATATTCTTATCAATCCCATTATCACCAGGATAAATGTAAGTATCATATAAATTTGTACTTTGTCCATTATTAGTAATAGTTGGATCAATATATACTGGAAACACTCTTTCTTCAGAATTAAGCCATTCATCGTCTAATACTAACGTCAATAAATAACTATCATCAAAACTATCAATTTTATAGTAAATATTATCATTTCGAACTTTATTTGAATCTATCATATATGGTTTTTCAATACTAAATATAGTTTTTTCATTTTCATCTTTGGCTATAATTTCTCCATTTTCATTTGATAAACTCAAGTTAGTATCTAACTCAAAGCTCAATTCAGAATAATTAGCATTTTGCAATACAATTGTTTCTTTTACTTTATTTGATAAAGTCTGGTATTCAATAGTGATATCATCAGTAATATCATTATATGTAACATTTTTCATTTTTTTTGAAAGTTTTCTTCTGTCAGATTTTAATTTTGTATTTTTAGTGTCTTTAAGTTTAAAATCAATATAATGCCTATCTTTAGACATTTTCATTAGCGAGTCTTTAAAGTCTTCTTTAAATTCAACTTTGTAGTCGTTACTTTTATTTACTAATGAACCATTCTCTTTAATTAGAGTATTATCAATTTCTTCATATTTTCCATTTCTTAGATAGTGAATATCAGTATCATAAACTTCAGCGCGTATAGTACCATCCTTTTGTAAGAAGTGTTTTTCACGAGTTTTTCTTTTCTCAACTAATTCAATTTGATCCATTTTGTCACCTCCTAGCTAATTCTCTTCCACATGTAAACTGCCATATATGGTGGCATATTATTATGCGCTTGCCCACCACCTGTATTATTTACTGTTACTGTATGAGAATGTTCTCCAGCAGTTGCAAAAGAACCATATTCAGGGGCATCATTTTGTGTGGCTCTAGCAACACAGGCATAAGCAGTAGAACCATCGCCCTTAGTAGTCCACCAACCAGTAAATGTATGTCTGTGCCCACCAGTTGTATTTGTGCTAGCAACATGATTATGAACTGGTATTTCATTTGTATTTAGAATGTGGGTAGCCTCTCCACCTGTAGTACCATTTTGATAAGTATCTCCACAGGCTAATAAAAATTTATCTTTAACTTGTTCCCATTGTCCACCAAAAATTGTGCTTGGATCTGTTTCGTTAACTGACATATAAATTGACCCAATAGGATACATAGCATTTAATAGTGCACTTGTAGAAATTGATTCAACATTAAGAGTCTTAACAGTCAAATTTCCTTCACTATCTAATTCAAACTTATTATTTTTTGAAGTAATACATGAAACATTTAAATTGTTTATCTCCAAATTTGTATTTTCTCCTTTTTTTGTAAAAGCATTTGTTATATAATCATATTCATTCATATTTTATTTTCTCTCTTTCTTATTTATAATTATTTTTCTTATCCTTTCTATGGAAAAATGTTTAATAATTAAATTTTTTATTTATATTGCACTTTCCTATTTTTCAAACAATCATATTAATCAGCTCCCCTTTCTGAAACTACTTTCTCATAGGAAGACAAAATTAAACAGTATACCCAAAGTACCATTGTAATATATTGTTTTTTAAAGAAATTATTTAAAATTAAGAAAAATTATTTTTTATTTTTCCAGAAAAAGAGTACATAAGATGTACCATTTTCACTAATTTTTTTTAAATTTCTAAACTTCATATAAGAATGTACTAAAAATCCAAACGCAGTGATCATTTAACTTTAATTTTGCAGAGTTGCTTTTAACATCTATAGCAACAACTTCATAAATATTTTTATTTAATATATAAGATTGCCCACCAATTATTATTTGGTCTTGACTACCTGAATTTCCATATTTATCTACTTCAGTCCAATCATCAAGTGGTATCCAATGATATTCTTTTACTTTACCAGATAAATATGTAGAATAATTAACTCCCGTTAATAATTCACTACCAAACATATTAGATTTCAATGGTTTTCTTAAAATATCAACTTTAAATATCCCATCAAATTTTACCTTACTTCCAACGTGTAATATTTGATCTATTCTTTCTTTATCGCCTTGTTTATCAATAATAATTTGAGTAGTGTTTTTCCATTTACCACCTTTCCCATTTAAAATATTAGTATTATCAACAAAATAACAATCATCAAGATCATACTCTTTATTAAAATGATAATTGCCATATTTGTTTTTGATCCAAGTCATATCATTACTTTGGCTAACTTGAATATGACAGTGAATGCCTGTCATGTTAGAATATCCCTTTTTACCCATATTACCAAGTTGTTCACCTTGTGGTACAACTTGTCCTATTTTTGCATCCATTGAATCGTCATGTGCAGTCATAAATGTTGCATAGTCTATTCTTCCATTTGCAAATCTTACTTTGCTAATTGATTGCCACATTACTTGTCCTGTTTCAGGATATTTTTTTAAACATTTACATGTACACGGTGCATAATATGGATATTTAATTCCTGCAATCTTTCCTCGAACATCATTAGCCATTATACCCTTGTGTGAATAGGCACCATTTGATCCCTGGGAAATATACATATCAGTAAAGGGACATAAAAAATTTTCTATACCACCAATAACTGATTTTTGTCCTTTAATCATATATCCTCCTATTTTTTTATATTTAATAATACAGAAATAGCACTACCAATCGCACCAGCTATTAATCCATAGATTGCTGTCTTACTATTGATATCAACAACCATAATGTTAACAGCAATATATGAAGCAAATGTTTCAATAAAAGTTTTTATTGCTCTTTCTGTTTTTGAATTTCTTAAAAATTCTTTCATCTTATCACCTCAAATCTTGACTTTGATTCCAATTTATCAATCCTATCTTGTGCATTCTTCGTTTTTTCCTCACATCTAGCTACTCTCTCACTTATTTCATCAAACTTATCATTGATGCTTTTTATTTCATTTTTTAGTTCACTATTTCCTACAATAACCATATCTAATTTCGTTGATATAGCAGTATCCCTTTTAACTCTATCAGTTATCTCTTCATTACTTCTACCTTTAAGATTATTTTTATATGATAGAAAAGCAAGTAGTGATGTTATAACAGTACATAATATAGAAATGAGTGCCGTAAAATTAATGTTCATAATAATTTTCTCCTTTCTGTACCAAAATAGTAAATTTTATTTTTATTTCACCTCTCTTTCTACAATCACTTTCTCATATAAAATTAAAAATATACAGTACGCAAGATGTACTATTAAATTATTCCAAAAAAAAAAGCACTTAACGTGCAATACTTACTATATCTTTTGTTTGCATCAATGGAGAAATATTATTTATTTTTAATATTTCGTTTACATAATCTATACCACAATCATATAAATTTCTTAATATATAGCAATATAAGCAATTCTTTTGATTGTCGTAAACTTCTATATTGAATCCAGCACTTCTTAATAAATCAAAACTAAACTCTGGTGGGAGCTTCATACCAATACATAATGACATAATTGTTTCTAATAAATAACCTCTTTTATTATTATTTTCTATCTCTTTTATTGTTTGAGCACTAATATATGATTGTTCTTCTAATTTTTCACGTGTCATTCCAACACTTTCTCTCAAATATCTCAATTTTTCTCTAAAATTATAAGGGGAACTGTCACATACATTTAGTACTTTGTTATAATATTCTCCAAACTTTTCTGGATGTAATTTTATGTCATCTATAGTTTCAAAGCTTCTAATTTTTATTTTCTTTTTCTGGGTTTGTGTTTTACAAAGTATATAGTCATAATTATTAACGTATTCATATTTATTATCAATATCATACAAGAATAATATACAACATTCATCTATATGTTCTAAGGCATAATTGGTTAATTCAAATTTATGATCTTTTAAAAATGTATATTTTGAATTCTTAAAACATAAGTGATTATCAACAAAAACATAGTGATTCGTTGATAATAGTTCTCTTAAATTACTATCAGTCATTGCTAAAATCAATAAATTTCTAAATGTTATAGAATATGATTCACCATATTTTAAATGTTTGTTAGATCTATATGGTTTTAAATACTTTCCATCCATATACTCTGATAAACCACTCACATTATATCCTAATTTTAGTAACCTTACCTTTACTGCTTCCTTTGAAACATTAGCTTTTATTGATATTTTTCTAATGCATTGTTCTTCCATTAACAATAATTCACACTCATTATTGATGCTTTTTGTTAAACCCAAGAATTCTTTTTTCAATAAACATTCTGGTAATAAAACTCGTGAAGCTATTTCATTTGCCTGATACTCCATCCAACTCAGATTAATTTTTTTCTTTTTATTTGTAACTTTACTACTAACCAAATCTCTAAAAGCAAAATATTTTCTATGCAAATACCAATGAATACACTCATGAACAATTGCAAAATTAGATGTTAATTTCCCAGCATAATTGTTTGTAGCATCATTATCTATATAAATAGTTCCAGGTTTTGCTTTTTGAACCCTTTTAGTATTATTAGTATAATAACTCACATCAACTGTTTTAAAACTAATTAATCCAAAAATTGAACCATCTAAAGAAAGCTTTTTATTTTTAACTGATAACCCCATATTTTTAATCAATAGATCTACGTCTATATATTTTTCTAAACATGCTTCAGGATAGTATTTTTTCAAAAACATATTAGAAACAAAATCCAATTGTTTTTTATTAAGAATAGGAACAAAGTTACTATCCAAAATATAGTCAAAAGTAGGTTCTTCATATTTCTTTAAACCAACTATTTTAAATAAATTATCTAATTTTTCTAAATCACCATCACATTCAACAGTATACTTATAACTATCATTTATAGTTAAAATAACATAACATTTAAATTCTAGTCCCTCTCTGTCTTCTATAAAAATAGAATCAACATTAACTTTGTTAACACTTTCTTCAACATGACTATTAACAAAATCAAGTACTCCTTGTTTTAGATACAACTCAAAATAAGAATTAAAATTCATCACTAACTCACCACTATTCTTAAATATAAAAAAAGGTAGTACAGCAAAAAATATGTACTACCTTAAATATTCTATTCCTTCTATATAATTTATCATACAAAGAAAATTTTAACAATCTGTATTATAAAGTTTTAAGACTTAATTTACTTATTTAGTGTAAACATTTTAATTTGCCTTAAAGTAATTAAATTTAGATATTTTACTCCATTCGTAAGCATTAAATAAATCAGTTTGATTTGATCCAGGATCCGTCATGATTATATTATCATTATTAATATTAGATACAGCAACCCAGTGTTGATTTCCTTCAGTAGCACCCTTGACTTCCACAGTTAGGTAATAACCTTCTTCAAAATATTTTTTCATAGTTTCTATCTTTTCTTGTTTGGTTTTATCTTTTAAATTAATTTTATTAACAAATCTAAAGTTTGGAACAACTTTATTTATAGCACCATATTGTAAATTACCATTACCATCAAATCCACCATTATTATTAAGTGCCTCTACAAAAGTTCCTGGATTAAATGGTTTCACATTTCCTGTATCTACACCTGATTTTTCTATCAGTATTGCTACTGATGTAACTAAGCACCCAATATCAGCTATTGTACTATTTGTATTACCAATTTTAATATTAGCCCATTTATGATCTCTTTGTTTCCAATTAACATCTCCAGAATTATTTCTCAAAATAATGCCACTCCATAAACTTGAATATTCAGCTTTAGATAATTCATTATATTGTTGCAATTGAAGTTGGTTAAAATTATATTGCATTTTCATTTGATCTGCCGTTTTAGAATTAATGTTTATATGCAATACCCTCTTTTTTACCTCTTTTGGAACTTCTAAAGTATTTGTACCTTGTTCTATAATATTTTCTTCTCTTACATCAAATGTTATTTCATTCATATCCCAAAAAATATTTTTCAAAAATTGTTTTTTTTGTGGATTAATTGTAATTACTTCTTGTTCATTTTTTCCATTTGATACTTTAACTGCATATATAATCAAAACATCTTTCCATTCTGATTGTTTTCCATCAAGAATATAATCATCATGTGGATTTGTATCTTGAATATATTGCAATTTACTTGTAAGTTCTAAATCACATTCAGCAACAACATCTTTAACAGAAACAGAATTACTACTAGTTTTTTCACCTGACAAGAATATTCCAAAAACAGAACTACACAATAATCCGACTAAACATATAACCACAATAACAACAATAGCAAGCCAGCCTCCTGCAACTATAGCAGATATTAATGCTTTAGTACCTTCTATGATACCTTTTACTGTATTTATTGTTCCTTTAATAATTATCTTAGTAGTTTTAATTGTTGTTTGTAATGTTTTTTGTGATGTTTTAATCATATTTTGTGATGTTTTTGCAATGTTTTTACTAGCCTTAGCGGTATTTTTTACTATTTCTCCTTTTTGTTTTATGCTCTTACCTTTTCTTTTTCCCTTCACTTTTGATAGTCTTTTTCTATTGACAGTCTTTATGGCCTTGTTTTTCTGATTTTTTAATATCTGTCTAGAATGATCTATCACTTTATTACTTACATATTCAGATGACTTTGTAATTCTATTACTAGCATACTCATTTTCACTTTGTTCTTTATTTTCTAATGAACTATATTTATTTTTTATATTAACAAGTGATTCCTTCGTTTTTTCAGAAACGATTATCGTCTTATCCAACACCTTAATTTTTTTCTTATTAAATCCATCACGTGTCTTAATATCAGACATAACTCTATTCCTTGATATCTGTTGGTTTAGTAGTCATTAATTTATACAATTTTGTATTTTTAGGAAACTCATTGATAAATGGAACTAATGAACTACCATATCGTATAAGACCGCAACCGGCATCAGAATTTGTAATATATGATAACTGTTCATCGGATATATTAAGTAATTCTGCTAATCTCTTTCTATCTTGTGCTGCTTGATTTAACATAAGAATAAATTCACTATTAGATAACATCGTACTTCCTGCAACAGAAGAAAGTAAATATTCAACATTTTGTGTAATGGCTGTTGGATAACCATTTCTTTTTCTAAATCTCTTAAATGCACTATCAAAAAAAGCACATGAATATTCATTTTCAAATAATACATGTGCCTCATCTATAAATATGTGTGTTCTTTTTCCTTTTTTATGATTTTCTGTAACACGGTTAAGCATTGCATCAGTTATAATTAATAATCCCATCGTCTTAAGCTGCCTTCCTAATTTATAAATATCAAAAGATACTATCCTATTATTAATATCTACATTTGTTTCATGGGCAAATATATTTAAAGATCCACTTGTAAATAATTCCAAAGACAAAGCTAAACTTTTTGCCTCTGGTTCTGATTGTTCTTCTAACTTTTCTCTCAATTTAGAAAGCGTTGGAATATTATTTTTATCTTTTTCATAATCAAGATATACCATAGTAGTACATCTATCAATAATAGATTTTTCTTTTGGACCTAATCCCTTATTATCTAATTGTTCAAATAATGAAAGAATAAATTCTGATTTATCAACTATTGGATTACCACCATCACTATAACCTTCAGTCATATCCATAGCATTAATATAATCATTACTACTAGCCGAAATATGAATTACCTCACCACCCAATGCCTCAATCAAAGCTGTATTTTCATTTTCTGGATCACAAATAATGATATCATCATCTGTTGCTAAAGCAAGAAACGTAATTAATTCTTTTGCACTAAATGATTTTCCAGATCCAGGTATACCTAAAATAAATGACGACTGATTTAATAGATTTTCCTTATTAACCATTATTAAGTTGTGACTAATTGCATTTTCTCCATAATAAATGCCTCCTTTATCCATAATTTCTTGCACCCTGAACGGATTTAATACCGCAAGACTTTCTGTTGTTAAAGTTCTAAATGCTTTAATATTGCAAACACCAATTGGTAAAACTGTATTAAGACCATCCATTTGTTGATAATTAAGTGTTGCTACCTGACAAAGATGTTTTCTAGCAATCGATAAAATTGTTTCTGTATCATTTTCTAACTGCTCCTTTGTATCTGCTGTAATAACTAATGTTAAAACTGCAAACATCATACGTTGATCTCTTGTTGTTAAATCTTCAAGAAATTCCTTACTTTCTTTTCTTTGTTGCTCTAAATCAAAAGGTATAACTGCGCTAAAATTATTATTTGCATTTTGACGTCGTTGCCAATTTGTAATGTTAGTTTCAACACCCAAAAGCCTATTTTCTACTTCTTTAACTGCTTCATCAGTTTGCACCGGTATAATATCAATCGAAAGCATATTGTTTTGATTAATATCAGTAAATTCAGCAATCATACTATCTTTTATATAACTAGCATAATTTTTCAAAAATAAAACTCGTCCAAATCTATTTCCCATGGTAAAGTGATCTTTTTTGAAACTGAGACTATCTGGGCAAATCAAATCTTTAAAACTATGACCTTTTTTTATTAAATCATCTAAATCTAAATTATAGTTTTCTTCTTCACCAACTCGATAAAAATCATGTATAATTCTTAATTTTTCATAAGAATCAAGAACTACACATTTAGATCCAAGTTTTGATAAATGTGATACAATCTCTGATTGCATCCTCCTAAAATATGTTCTTGCTTCGTCATAACTTGACTTAAAAGTTGAAATGGTTATATATATTTCTCTCAACATATTATTTGTAGCACTAGCTTTAGATAGTAACATATCATTATATTCTTGCCTATAAACATCTAAATCATCATCTTTTAATGGTAATAATATTTCACTCTCAAATTTTTTTCTGTTCATTTTCCTCAATGCTATTGTTATTTTTGTTATTGCTTCTATATCAAATGAATTTAGTAAATCAGAATATTTTAAAAACATAGATTCTTTATCTTCTCGTGAAGCAACAGCATAATTAATGTCAGTAAATTTTAATGTCATAGAATATTTATTCTTTCCTACTTTAAAAATCCCGTCCTTCCAAATCGTATCAATAGGTATAGCTTCCTGAACATTATGTGGAACTTTGAATCCATCATTATCTTGTTTAAAAATATTTTTAATTGTCTTTATCATTTAAATCCTCCTTTTTTATTTGTAGATCTTAAAATATCATAGTAAAGATTACTGCTTTCATACTTTAATTTCCTAGGTGTTAATATTTCTGATTTAACCCAAGTAATGAATAATTTTTCTGCTGTCATTCCGTTGTAATTTACAAAACCAAGTGCAGCAAAGGGACTAGCCCCTATAATACAAATCCATGATAAAATCTCTGTATTTAACTTATCTCTAAATTGGAAAAACAAAAATACTGCCATTAAGCAAGATAATACTGAAAAAATAAACTGTCTTAATGTCAATCCAAAATAAATTGTTTCTGAATAATTTCTAATTTCTCTATTTACTTTAACCTCCAAACTCACATGCTCCTTTCATTTCTACTTTTTTCTATTTTTTCATACTTTTTTTCCGATTCTTTCTTATTTCTAATAATTTTCAATTGTTCCTTAAGTGAAACCTTGCCATGAGGTTTATATCCTTCTTCTAAAAGGCAAGTATCAATGTATTTTTGATATTCATTTGGGTAATTTAATAAATCATTATATCTACCATCTTTATCAATGAAATACACAATGTTTTTTAACGTTGCATCCTCTTTAAATCTATCCCTACTAATAGAAAAGAACTTATGATTTTCAGTTGCTGTCCAATTATAACCAACACCTGAAGTAGAAAATAAACACAAAGATGGATTAGAACTAATTTCTCCCCTTATTGCCAAATAAACAGCCTTATAATCACCATGTGGATAGTTCCAATCAAGTCGATAATATTTAGTATCTTTTGTTTCGATAATTGATATATCATCTATTGTGCTACTTTCATTTCCTTTAAATTTGGAATATTCAGCTTTAATAAAGTCAATATTTTCATTTACCCACTTTTCTAGCAATTCATAAGAAGAATTCTTTTCATTTGTATACTCCTTACTGTTTAAAAATTCTTTTGCAATCATCCTGCAAAAATCATAACTAATATCATTTTCTGGTGCAGACGATTTTATAAGTATATCATTTAATAAATCATATCCTAATACAAATGTGAAATACGATTTTTCCTCATCTGTAACAGATTTATCAACATAGAATTCATCAATATAATTTCTAATATTTTGTCTTAACCCAATAGTACCTAATGAAATTTTACTAATTTCATTACCATTGCTAAAATCTTTCTCTCCTCCATATATATGAACAAAATTTTCTTCTGAATTATCAGGATTTAATTCACCAGCCTTAATGATATATCCTTTATATTTCATAGTGTTATTTATTGCTAGTCCTTCAAAATGGTGCATAATATCAGGTGTATTAAAACCTATTTTATTATCTAAATATTCCTTTGTAATTCCATTATCTGCACAATATTGCAAATATTCTTGTACTCCATCTTTGTAATCAATATCTTTCGGATATAAGTCGTTAATAGAATTCCAAATAGAATAATGAACCTCATCAGTCATATAGCCTATTTTTTTACCCTCTTCTAAATAATTGTAGATATAATAATCAAAGTTATAATCCCAACCTGGGACATTTATATAACCTTCCTCATATTCTTTAGTAAAAGGTGTAAACTCTATTGCTTCATCATAACCATCACTTGCCAATGCATAAGTATTATCATTATTGGGATCATACAAAACATAATCAATATGCTTATTTTGATGTTCTATTGAATCTTTTAAAAATTTTTCTATATCATTTTTTACTTTTTCTATTTTATCCACTATTTTCTTATCCTTTCTTTTTTATGAAATTTTAAACATCTCAATTATCTTGTATCTCTTTCATATTTAAATGAAGTGTAACTATTAAACTCTAATTTATTTGATTCACGTACCGCATGAGTTTGAAGTGTTGGATTATCTCGAGTATTAATAAAGGTATCTATTATATCTTGATTCAAAAAATGGAAATTCTTTTTTTCTTTGCTTTTTTTACCATCCATAAAATCCATAGTATAGTTAATTGCAATTTGTTCATTAAGCCTTAAGTCTTTAGGATTAATTCCTAAATCCAAGCACAATAAAGCCTGATTAAAATAATTTTCATCTTCCTTCTTAAGATTATTTAATTGGGTATACATAATATTTAAAAATTGTCTACTTGTAACATCTGCCATATATTTTTCTGTAACTTGATTTAATATTTTTTCATAATGTGTAGATGGAACTTTTGTAGGTGTCTGTGTTTCTGGGTTAATATATTTATAGGTCATGTCACTTATACTTTTACTCATATCTTTTAATTTCAACTGTGTAAAATCGTCATATTGTTTTCTCATTTTTATCACTCTCCTTTTTTACAAATAAAAAAATTAGTTATATTTCAAACTAATTAACTATTAAATATTTATTGAAAAACAATTTTATCACTTTCATTAGATTGTAATATTTTAGATAAAACCCATTTATCACCTTTCCTTGTAAACTGCCAAAATTCAACAAAAGGTTTTGAAAAGGAACTATTTCCATCTATATTTTCATTTGTCATTGTATCTATCATATAATCAATCATAGTACCATTTATATAAAACCAGACTAGATCTTTATCATCATTTTCATCATCATGTATTGATATTGGTTTCAAATTTATCAATCTAATTTTTCTTAATACATTTCGTTTATTTCCAATTTCCATCCATTCTAATTTTCCCTTGTATGATTCATATAAGTCTTTAGACATATATTTCTTAGCTGGCTTCATATCCATATTAGACCAAGATTCCTGTACAATATAAAAAGTTTGAATTACTTGTCTCTCAATATCTTTATACTTCCAAGCAATATCTTTTTTACTTAACATCCTCATATACCTTTTACTGTTAAAAGAGGATCTGAGAACTTTAAAATATAGGACTATGATGCCAAAAAATGATATACAAATAAAAATTACCCAACTAAAAATATCATGAATTGCACAAAAAAATGGATTATTATAGTCACAATAATATCTACTACCTCCATGACCATGAGTTCCTGATGAACCGGTTCCACTTGAACCTCCGCTTGATCCTCCGCCACCACCTCCAGCACGAAGTTGAATCATATTATTATCATCATTAACACTAGATGCATAAACATCAATAGTATTTATACAAAAAGCTAAAAGAGTAAATAAAGCAAGTAATACAGTCATTTTTCTCATATTTTCACCAACTTTTCTTGAATACAATTCATATATTAATAAATATTTGTTTTATATTATTATACAATAGTATTTATCAAATTAAAATTATAATCCCATCATTTCTCTAACTACTCTATCTGACATTTTTACTGTTCCTACTAAAACCAACATATTAAATATTAATTCTCCTATATATTTCCAAACTTGAGTAACAGCTGAGACTTTCGTATCTACGACAGGTGGTGAAGAAGCAAACAACGAAAATATAACACAAGATAAAACTATTATAGTTCCTTCTAAACAAACCGCTGAGTATGATTTCAAAAAACTTTTACCAACAGATTGAGTTGGTTCTCCTGCAAATGTTGAAAGTGGTATAGGAGCAAGTGCTGTATATAAATATAACTTAAAAAATCTACCATATACTGTCATAATCATAATAAAAGATAAAACAGTTATTATTAAACCTCCTATCAAAGTAACAGCCCATAAAGGAATGGATTCAAAAAATCCACATTTTTCAACAGAGGTAATAATACTTTTTGGAAGTGTAGTTTTTGTTATAGAACCCAATCCTGATGTAGTCATTATTTTAGTAATTGTTCCTTGTACTATATCAAAAATAGCAAGCATTAATTGTAAACCATAAGTTACTACTCCTTTAGCTAAAGCAAATCTTATAAATAATTTTAATGCATGTTCTGGTTTTTTTACTTCTGTTAATGAACTACAAGTTTTCATTACCCCAACAACAAAAAACAAGACTAATAATGCTAATCCTATTGCAAGCATTGCCCCATGAATATTTTGAATTACTTTCCAAATCGAACCGCCTTTAAATTGTTGTGGTGTTTGTGTAACTAATTTCCATATTTCAGTTAATTTACTATTCCATGTATCGAGTGCATTTTCCAAATTCTGTACTACCCAATTGTCTGACATAGTATCACCTCCTCACTTATCCAGCTATTTTATTTAGAATTTCTTTTGAAAATGTTATTATTAAACCTCCTCCAAACGACATGATTCCATTAGCTCTTTGGCTAGGATCATGAGATTTAAATGACATTCCTATTTGTATTACACTGAATGTTAATATTATCGATCCAATACCACGAGTCAGTGTAAAAATAAAATCAGATAAATTGTTAACTACTGAAATTGGATCACTTGCTGCATAAACCTGATTAGTACACACTGACAATACTATTGCTAACAATAACAAGCATCTTTTTATTTTTCTTAATTTTTTATTTATTCTATTTATTTTATTCATTATTTTCTACCTCCCTTTTCAAATAATCATCAATATCATCAGAAAATATAATTTCATAATCATCAATATCTTCATCAAAACTAGAATAATTGCAAATTTCATTATAATTATCATCTATTATTAAAGAAGCAACTTCGTTATTCGTATTACCATGAAAATATGGTTTAGTCCTACCATCAGTCGTTAAATTAACATTTGGATGTTTTAAAATGTTGTACTTAAAATCTTTAACAGGTCTTTCACCACGTATAAACAAAATTGCATATTTATTATCTAACATTCTCACTTCATCCGCTGTCATTAACTCTCTACCACCTAATTGATAATTTGTAGAATAAGACTTACTATTACCATAACTTTTTCCATAGGTATCTATATTTATTGAAGCGCGTCCCATGAGTTCACTAACAAATTTATGAGTTGATTGTTCATTACCACCCAAATATAAAAATTCATCACAATTACCAACTATTGATTCCCATTGTTTCTCAAAAAGTGCTTTAAGTTGAGATAGGTTCTGCAAAATAATCGAAACAGATACTTCTCTCGATCTCATTACAGATAATATATTAGCAAAATCATCTGGTAACGAAACGTTTGCAAATTCATCCATTAATAAATGGACGTGTACTGGTAATCTTCCATTATATTTTTTATCTGCTAAAAAAAACAATTGTTGAAACAATTGCATATATAGAATACTTATTAAAAAATTAAATGATGTATCATTATCTGGGATGATTGCAAATAAAGCTACTTTCTTTTCTCCCAATGATGGTAAATTCAAATCATCAGTAATTGTAAGTGAAGATACACTACTAAGATTAAATTTTTCTAATCTTGAGGCAAGTGTTATTTGAATAGACTTTAGAGTTTTTGCAGAACCAGAACGATAACTTTTATAATATTTAAGTGCAATATGACTTGGAGTAACCAATTCTAATCTAGAAAACAATATATCAAGAGGACTCAGATAAGATTCATCATCTTCCTTTACATCTCCAGCACGTAACATTTCCATAACCATGCTAAAGTTCTGTTCCTCTTCAGGAGCTTCATACTTTAAATAAAATATAAGTGCTAATAGCAACATACTTGCAGCAGTGTCCCAAAATGGATCACTAGTAGTTGAACCTTTTGGTGTTGTTGCTTTAAACAAATTGGTAACAAGCCTTTGAACATCATTATCATTTTTTAGATATACAAAAGGATTATAACAATGACTTTTTTCCATATCTATCAAGTCCAGTATTTTTATTTCATAACCCTTATTTTCTAACAAGTGACCTGTATCTCTTATTATTTCACCTTTAGGATCTAAAATAAAATATGAACAATTTGCTTGCATGATATTTGGTTTACAATAAAATCTAGTTTTACCTGCACCACTACCGCCACAAACTAGCACATTTAAGTTTCTTCTATGTTTTCTACCATTCAATCCTATGCTAACATTTTTAGTTAGTATTTTGTTCATCTCCATTGGTTCTTGATAATATTTTTTATTTACTTCCTTAGCATTGCCAAACTTTGCTGATCCATGTTCTTCACCTCTTCTATAATTTTTCTTATTAGAAAGTAAAAACATTAAAACTAGAAAATAAATAAATAAAAAAAACAAAACAACTTTAATACTATTTTTACAAAATTCAATATGAAATGGATTATTAAGTACATTACTTAATTCACTTATAATATCTATCAAATTTTTATCTGATATCGGAGCAATTAGGATGGAAATCCAAATAACAAGAACCAACCCAATAATTATAAAAATTTTATTATTATATTTATCCATTGTTTTTTTACCTTTTATCTTGTTTTTGTTTTCCCAAATTTATCTTTTCTAACTTTTAATTTTCCGTTCTTATTCATAGAATAATCATTTACAGTTTTCTTTTCTGCATTAATAACTGTAACGTCTTTCCCACTTCTAATTGATTCCTTTGTATCTTCACGTTCTCCTAACATTTTCAACTCATTCTTAATGTCATTTAAAGTCTTTCGAACTGAATACTTCTTGTTTTTGTTAGAAGTCACCCTTGAATCTGATTTGTTCTTGTAAGAAGGCTCTGACAGAGGGTCTTTTTCTGTCATAGCCTTTTGGGGGTTTGATAATGTTTCATTTTTTTGTTTTCCATCTTTTTCTATAATTTTATTTGGTTCACGATCACTTTGAACCGTAGCCTTATCATAAGTAGATAATTTGAATTTATTGACAATTCTATTAATTCTAGCTGCATCTTCCTCTCTTACCATAATATCAATCATTCTGTTAGGATTCTTTTTTGAAAATTTATCTTTCAGTAAACAATACAAGACACCATATCGTTTTGCCTCCTTTGTAAATTTTTTTAAATCTTTTTCTCTGATAGAAAATACTTTCAATTTACTATCTGATTTAAGCATATTTTTTAATTTTGTTTTACCCTGTGTTTGTTTCTTATCCTTCATAACAGCATAAAGAAAAGCCGCTATATGCTTAGCAGCTGTTCCTGATATTCTTGCTGTCACTTCAACACCCTGTAAATACATTTTTACTACCTCATCTGCTGCATCCGCTGAATTATTCATTTACTTCTCTCCTTTCCTCTTTCGAATTCTTTAATGTTGTTTTCAATTTTATTCACTCTATTCTCTATATCAAAACATAACAGTTCCTCTTTTGTTAACAAAATAATATCTTTAGCTATTTCATCAATTTCACTCTTCATTTTTGATTTTTGAGAACGATTATGTGTTGACCTAATTTTATTCCACAATCTACTTCTTATTTCTTTCTTTTTTTCTAATTCATTTGTAATATTCGTTTTATATTTTAAAAACTCTTCATAAGTATTTATATTATTTTCAGATAAGAGTTCTGATTCTCTAGAAATTTCATCCAATTTATATACATCTGCTCTAATACTTGCTGGTATCTTTTTTGCTACCTTTTTATTAGGAAAAATCTTAAGCAGATAACAATAATATAAATATAATGCTTTTATTCCTTTTACTTTTCTACGTGGTTTATTACTTTTTTTATATTGAAGATTATCTATCAAAACTGTTTCTTTAATACGTTTTTCTATTTCCTCTCTAATATAATCATTTCCAAACACACGTGATATCCTTATATTTCTTTTGTATGGCTTCTTACAAACACTTAAATTACCTGCCCTATAAGTTAATTTATAATCCATTGCTTTCAATAAATTTTCAAAATCATTATATGAATAAGCTTGCTCTATTGCCCTATCTACATCCTGCTTTACCTTATTACAATATGTAGATCTTTTTTCTGAACTTTTACAATAATTACCATAGTTAATTTTAGATCTTGTACAAGTCTTTTCCTCTAAAACACTAATTCCATATTCTCTACACAAGTTATCAGATGTACTTCTAAGTTCAGCATAAGTATATCTATTATCATAATATTTTTTACCATCAACAAAGGAAACAGAATTTATTACAAAATGATTATGTATATTATTACTATTTAGATGTGTAGTTACGACCACCTCAAACCTATCTCCCCATATCTCCTCTGCTAACCTTAAACCAATTTCATGAGCTGTCTCTGGACTAACTTCATGTCCTTTAAAACACTGATATGCATGAAAGCCAAGAATACCATTAGTTTTATTAAATTGTTTCTTAGTAATCATCATTTCTTCATATGCCGATCCGGCAGAACAATTAATTCCTGTTGTGTAGTATTGCTTTTCAGTTTTATACTCATTCATTGCATAACCTATTACTTGTTGAAGTTGACTACATTTCATATCTTTATAATCAGTATTTTCTGTTTTTTTCTTATCTTCAGCATAATCAATTGTTCTATCTAATCTTGTTTCTATCTTCCAAATTTTAACTACTGCCATACTATTTATGTGGTAAAAGAAATTTCTTCTTTATATCTATAATAAAGGCATTCCATTTTTCAGCTTCCTCTTGATAATACTTTGATTCAACGTACCCCAAAGTATTAGTACGATGTGCTATTTGATTTAAGTTAATTCCTATTCCACGCAATTGTTTCATTACTTCATAAAACTCTTTATCAGGTTTTTCTTTAGGAACACATCCTCGAATTAATGATCTAATATAAGGTGCTTCTTTCATTCCAACTTTTTTACTATTTTCTTGTAAAATTCGGCATTCATCTTCATCTAACCAAATTTGCTTTTTTATGTTTCTACTTCTCACGTAATCTTACCTTTTCAGCACTAGATTCTATTTTGCTAAATCTATTTATTTGTAAAAAGCACATAATAGTTATTCCAGATAAACCACCTACTAATAGTCCTAAAACAAAAAATAATAATTCTTTCATTTTTATACCTCCTTTTTTATTTTTTTAATTTCAGGGGATTGGGGATTTCCCCATATAGAATTTTTTGGGAGTAAAAATTCAGTGCTTGCTAATACTAAAAACATAATTAATACCCATTATTCCAAATCAAAAATATCTTCTATATTTAATCTAATAAGATTATTTTCTAATGATTTTTTAAAGTATTCAAACTTATTTCCAATTTCATTACCATTTTCATCGATTCCACAATTTTGAAACCATTTCTTAATTATATAGTTAGTAGCAATAACTACTTGAATATAATCATACCTTTTCAATAAACTGGTAAATAATTCATTATATTTATATAATTCAAGATCTGTTTCCCCAATAAAATTTTTTTTAATAAGCTCGATAACAATTTGATTAATTGTTTTATCTATTTTATCTTTTTCTTTAGTTTTTATTATATTAGTATTTATTTGGTGTTCCCTTTCGGTGTGCACTTCTTCCGTGCACCCTTTTTGGTTATATGGTATTTCATAAATAAAATATTTATAACAAAACCTTCCTTGAATATCATTAATTTTTTTTCTAACTAAATATCCATGTTCCTCTAACTCTTTTAAAGCAGATTGAATTGCCTTAAGGTTCTCTTTACTAACAGCCACCAATCCTTTTACCGAGTAATTCCAAGACTCAGGTAAACTAAACATGAATGATAATAGACCTTTTGCTTTAAAAGATAATGTTCTATCTCGTAAATGAAAATTACTCATAGCAGTATAACCACTGTTCTTTTTCACAATTATTTCATTGTTATCACCCATTTTTTCTCCTTTCATTATCAATGAAAAAGGGAGAAAATTCTCCCTCTTACAATATTTCTAATTTTTTAAACAGAAAAATAGCTTCTTTTATCCCAAGAAAAAAAACTATTTCCATTTCATAATATTTTTGTTTTTCAATTAATTCTAATACTTTTATTAAATATAAGACTTCTTTTTTTGATAGACTTACTTCTTGTCTTTCATCAACTACTTCACGCACATTTGAATACACCTCTAATGTATCTTCTATTTCATCAAGTAAAGCTTTGTAATTCGAATCCCTTTCTTTTAAATTAAATAAATAAGATTCTACATATTCAAGAAAATTATCTTTATTATTTTCAAAAAATGTATAAAATTCATTCATAAAAATTTCCTCCATATACATTTTATAAAAGATAGTTAAACTTTTAAAATGTGCAAATGTAATTTAATTATTCCATTGTAATTTTTCCAATTTATTATAATAATTTTCTGTTACTGAAATTTTGCTAGTCATAATAATTACTTCTAATATATCAGTTATCTCATTTATATAGAATAAGCCCTTAATTTCCATCTTATTTTCATTTACTTTTGATGGTGTAGAATATTTTAATAATTTATCTTTTATCATTATTGATTTATCTTTAATTATTTTATTTTCATCATTAATCCCATTAGAGATTAATTCTAAAAGAATATTAAATTCCTTTTGTTCTAAACATATTTTAACTTGTGGTAAATTTTTTGTATATATCATATTATCTCTCCTCCCTATTTTTGCCTTCTTTATTTCTAGAAGATAAAAAAGTTACCTTCTCTGCAATTACATTCAATCTAAATTCCTTAGTTCCATCTTTCCTTTCAAGAGAATTGGTTTGAAGTCGTCCTTTTACACCAACAATATCTCCTTTCTTACAATATTCTGAAGTATTTTCTGCAATTCCCTTAAATAACTTACAATCTATAAAGTCAGTATCATATTCTCCATTCATATTTTTAAAATTACGTGGTATTGCTAAAGTCATATTAGTATGCTTTTCTCCATTTTCTCCTTCTTTCAATTCTAAATCCTTTACAAGTCTACCAACTAGTACAATTTGATTTAACATTTTATCACTATCCTTTCATATTTTTTTACATATAATTACAATTTGTTTTGTTTTATCTTTTTCACTACATGTTATTAAAGTCAAAACTGAACTAGAATGATCTTCTAATTCAATTTTCCCTGTTTTATCTACTTCATAAATTTCTTCTACTTTATATGAATATAGACTATTATTGTAATAAATATTTACGTCATCACCTTTTTTCAACTTAACTAAGTTTTTAAAATATGCAATTTTACCACTCCCAGAGTGAGCTGCTAAAATAACATTACCATTATTTTCATCTGGAAAAGATGACTCCCTTAATATTTGTACATTTTTATCAACATTATTTAAAGTTGAACTTTTTTCATATATACCATTTCTTAAATTAATTTTTGGAATTTCAATAACTGCTATAAAATTTTCTCCTCTTTCTTTTTCTGTTTTTTTATTATTTTCATTTTCATTAATATTTTCTTGTATTTTTTTAGTAGCATCGGATTGTTCTTCAATAAAATTATTGATTTTATCTTTTACTTCTTTTTTTTCAATCTTGTTGTATAAAGAATTACAAAAAATAATAGTTAAACCAATTATAGCTAAAAAACATCCAATTATAATTTTATTATTTATCTTTATTTTTTCTTTTAATGCCATATATAACTACTCCCAAACCAATTAAAAATATTAAACCAGAAGTTATTTCAATTAAATGATAGTCATGTGTCAATGTATCTGGTACTTTTATTATTTTATGATCTTTCATATTACATTTAATAATTTTTCCACTTGTAGTTACTTCAAAATACATTTTTTCATTATTTAATTCGTATCCATCCGGAGCTTCTTTTTCTAAAATATAATATTTTCCAAAACTTATATTTTTAATACTAATGCTACCATTTTCATCTGTTCTTCCACTAAATATTAATTCATCAGTATCAGCATTATAAATTTCAATCAACGTGTTTGGTAATAATTCTCCTGTTGAAAAGTCTGTTTTTGTAAATTCTAAATCAGAAGTAATTAATTCATTTTTAAATATGGCTACTTCTTTAGTTTTGGTATTATCAATAGTAAATTTATAATCTGAAATAAAGTCATATCCTTCTTTACCTTTAATTTGATGAAGTCTGTACTTTCCGAAACCAAAATCATAAGTAATAATGCCATCGTCATTTGATTTTAAAGTAGTTATTAACTTATTAGTATTATCATTATATAATTCAAACTCAGCATCTTTTTCATATTTATAAATACCATCCTTATTACTACCATAGTATTTTGTTCCAGTAAATCGTACTTTTGCAAAAATATCTAAATATACTAATCCTGCAACAGGATCTCCTGCGGACATACAATATTGATTAGCACCTTCATAAAGTGTTGGAGGATTGGGATTTTTCTTTGTAAACAATTTTATCTCTCCCTCATAACCAGTTTTTGCAGTAATAATTAAATTGTTACCATCTATTTTTGCTGATATATTTGAATTTGAAATACCTTCATAATACTTTGATAATACTTGATTAGTATCTTGTAATGTAACTGTTTCTCCAGCAATCATTTCAACCTTCTTACCATAAAAACTAGGCTGCGTTGTATGATTAGCCACAAGAGAATTTAATTCATTATAATAAGCATCATAACGACTAGAAGGTGTTAATGATGCATCATTATCGGCAATAGCATAAGCATAGCCTGGATTTGTAATACTCCAAATCAAGAGTTGTGTAGCATAGTACCATTCTGCTGATGTATGATTTCCATATCCATAACCATAGTATGCTATTAATTTTATCCTTTCTATTTGCTCGGCTAACATATTTGTCATACTTAACATAGCATTGCTATCAATAACACCAGTTACACCACTACCAGAATTGAATTGAATATGTGGTTGAATACAATAAACAGGTGCATTGTCTGATTGCCTACGAATCATTGACTCTTGTGTTTTTACCATCTTAGTACCAGCTCTATTGTATATTGCAACCCAAAATTTATAATTATCATCTTGATATAAGGTATCTTGTAGTATCTGTGCATTTACATTAGTGAATGGAATAAAATTAACTAATGTGATTGTAATTAAAAATATTCCAAATATCTTTTTCTTTAGTTCTTTCATTTCCTATCATTCCTCTCTTAAATTATTCCAAAACAAAAGCACACATTGTGTGCCTCATTTTTATTTATAGCCCATAGCCTTGACTTGACTATACTTATATTTAACACCATTTATGAAAATATTAATTCCACATCCAATATAAGAATGTGTATATTTTCCATTAATACTATAACTATTCCCGCCAGATAATCCATCCTTATAATACGTATTTACTAATCTATTAATCTCCGCAGTGCAAACACTTATATCACCAGTGAATGCAACTTCTTCACCATCATTCATAGGAGTATTGTAATATGCATACTCAGATATTCCCAATCTTTCCCATTCTGTCTGAGGTGGAGAAGATTGGGGCTGTTGTATAACTGAACTAGTTGTATTATTTGTTGTTGTACTATTTTGGGAAGTATTACTTCTATTTTCATCTATTGTACTTTTATTATATCCAGATGAAGAATTATCGCTTGAAACAAAATTTTCATTTGATGAGCCATTCTCCTTTTCTCCTGAATATTCTTCATTCGTAGTAATTTCTTCTTGATTTGAAGAATTATTTTTATTATTAGATTTCTTTATATCACTATCTTCTGCAGAATCCTTTTTTTGAGTTTGTTGTTTTTCAACATTTTCTGTGGAAGGAAATTTGACAATAGTAAATAGTATACCCATCGTTACTAAAATAATGACTGATACTATAATTATTTTCTTTTTTGGATTAAATCTCATATTCCACACGACCTTTCTTTGGCCTTAAAGTAACAGATTCTGCTTAAAATTGCAATACTGCTATTAATAATTTATTATATTGATATAAAGGAGGACTTTTATTTAATATTGCAATAGTCATCTTATATTCTCCTTATTTTTTTGCTTCTTATTATAATCTATAAGTGCCTTAACAATATAGTCTTCAACATCCTTACCAGTTTTCAAATTTTTAGGGAGTATCTTTTCTAATTTTGATTTAGAAATATGAAACTTTGGAATTTGATTTGCCTTTTCAATAGACATAATTTTATAAATAATATCTTGATTTAATTTTCCTGATTTACTCAAATTCTTTAATTCAATAGCTTGTGCATGAGAGGGTGTAGCATCATAACAATCCATGGCATCCAACACCATGAATTGCTCCTCTTCTGATAAATATGATAATTCTTTCCCCACAGTAACTCCCATCTTCGGATTTTTCCCCAAAAAATCGTTATCTACCATATCCAAAAATTCTGGGAGTAAATTAGTTAGCCTTATATATCTAAATACTTTACTTCTACTATCATTGTTTTTTTCACCTATCATTTTAATATTATCTAACTTTGTTTCATTTTGAAACAAAGTTAAATCATTTCTTTTTCCTTGACTTTTTAAAGCATCAAGTTTCATTTTATAAGCAAAAGCCTTCTCACTTGGCAATATTTTTTCCCTTTGAATATTACTATCAACCATCAGTATAGTAGCTTCTTCATCAGATACCCTTTTTACAACACATGGGATTTTTTCTTTCATTGCTAATTCACTTGCCCTTTTTCTTCTATGACCAGAAATCATTTCATATCTCCCATTTTCTTTTCTTCTTATTATTGCAGGAGACAAAATCCCATTTTCCATAACGCTTTCTGCCATTTGCAACAAATCATCATCTTCCACTACCTTAAAAGGATGATTCTGGAAATCATCTATCAAACTTATAGGAATATCTTCAACTTGTCCGAATGAACTGTTCTCATCTTCTTTTTGATTCATTAATAAATCATCTAACATAAACTATTTTATCATCCCCTCTCTATGAAAAAATGCCTAATAAATTCTATTGATGACTTACTTAACGATAATCAGCCTACACTTTATTATCTAAAACTTTAAAAAAAACATCAATTTTTATTAAAAATTTGATGTTTATATATATACAATATTCATTATTAATTTTTCATCTTTTCCTTATTTCTTAAAGGTTTAATGAGACTTTTCTTTTGACTTACTTAATGAACAAACTCCATCAATATGTAATATTCTACCAGGAAGATAAAAATACTCACTACGGTCCAAATTAAGAGCACTAAGAGCCCTCTCAGTTAATTCCCTGTCACAACGATAAGGATCAATATCATCAACCACTTTAACCAAATCATCAATACCACTATCTGCCACTAGTCTAACTTCTATACCCTTCAAAACAACAGTATCATAGTTAATATTTAGTATTTCAAATACAATATCATTACCATGAGATTTTCTAGTAACTAAGTCACCTATTTTAAATTTCATAATATACTCCTCCATTTAATACTATGAAAAAATAAAATATTTAGAACACCAACACAAAAAAGTAGAACAATCACTTATTCTACCAAAACCATTTATTGTAAATAAAATCACCGATAATTTAATCAGCAAGACTATTAGAAATTTCTGCAAAAACACTAACAGGAATCTCCTCAGCCCTAGAATTTAAACTATAACCATATTTTACTAAAACTTCTTCTATTTTTTTCAAATCATATTTTTTTAAATTATTTCTCAAATTTTTTCTTTTATATTGAAAACTAGACCTAACAAACTCAAAGAATAAATCTTTATTTTTTAAAGCAATCTTATCCTCTCGTGATGTCAACATTATTACTTCACTATCTACATTGGGAACAGGAATAAATTCAGATCTATTAACTTTAAATAATCGTTTAATTTCATAATAATAATTTAAAAAGACAGTAATAGAAGAATAAGCTTTTTTCCCAGGCGTTGCCGAGAACCTTTCACCAACTTCTTCTTGAACCATCATAACTATTTTCCCAAAATTAAGTCCAGAATTGATTAACTTCATAAGAATAGGTGTTGTAATATAATATGGAACATTACTAATAAAGTATAAATGTTTGTACTTATAATCACTAACCTTTTTTGCAATATCCACATCTAAAAAATCACTAAATACAACCTCCACATTCGAAAGTTCCTTACTCAAATTAATTAAATATCCCTCTAACTGCATATCTATTTCATAACAAATAACATTTTTAGCAGCTTTACTTAATTGTCGAGTTAGTATTCCCTTACCTGGACCAACTTCAATAACTAAAGAATCATCTTCAATATCACTTAAAGTAACAATTTTTTCTACTATTCTATCGTCTTTTAAAAAATTTTGACCATATTTTTTTTTAAATTTGAAATCATCCATTTCAATCACCACGTAATCAATATATCATATTATTAAAAAAATAAACAACTCTAAATGCTTTATAAAACAACCTAACTTTCTATTTTCACAGAAATAACTCTTAATTTACTAGAAATTAAAAATAAAATATTTGCCCAAAACAAACCATAAAGCATTATTATAAAGAATGGATAGTAAACATTAAAATAATTATAGTTAGTACTATTTAACATCATATTGCCATATAATGATTTAAAAATTATAAATATATTTAAACCAAAAACTAAACACGCTGTTAAATTATAAAAACAATTATTAAATATTTTTCTTCTCTTAAAACATAAATCCACTACAAACGCAACCAATAAAAGTATATAGGGAATTATAATAACAAAAATTTCATAACTAAAACAACTATATAAGAAAATCATTCCATAAATAGTTACTGAAAAAGATAAAATAAACAAAATATATCGCATAACTAAGAGAATATTATTAATAAATTTAGTCATTAATAACACCTACATTATAATAACTATTTACTAAATCATAAAATATATTAACGGTATTACTATATAAATTAAATAAGGTAGTATAACTATTATTAACTTTTTCATAACTATTTTGATTCAATGTACCAAAATAGGATCTGCTATCACTTGAAATACTATTTTTTATATAAGATAAGCTAATATTTATTTCTTCTATATTAAACTTAAGCATTCTCTTAGAATCGCCATCTAAATTTTTATAAATTTGATCATTAAAACACTCTTTTATTATTAATTTATCATATAATTGTAAGAATTTATAACTGTCATTTATAGATATTTTATCTTTATATATAACACTACTTAATTGCTTATCATTAAATTTTTGATAACATACCTTAAAGCTATTAACTAAAGTTAAATAATCATCGTTATCACTTTGTCCTGTAGTTAATAAATGCTTTACTTCACTTAATTTACTTGTTGCTTCATATGTAATTTTATTTTCATACTGAACTTTGCTTTGGACTTCGTTAAAAATATTATTAAACATAATAGAAACACAAACAAAGAACACAACACCTGTCACAAGGTATCCAACTATGTTTATATACTCACTAAAAATATTTTTCATACATGCACCACTAAATTATTTCTATATCATCACCGGCACTTATAATTTCAACTTTTTTATTTTTATCTTTTTTTAGTCTATAAAGTTTAAATAAATTGTAGCACACAAGTAAAATTAGTGGTAAAAATATAACCAATATAAACCCAACTGATGTGAAAACAAACTGTTGAACAACTCCTAACTTAGGAAACTTTAATATAACTTTACCATAAATATTTTCTTCTAATACTGGACTACTATCAGTACTAACATTATTATCGCCCTTCGTTATAAAAATTCTTTTACCATCACTAGTAGTATTAATTTCATTTATTCTATGCGTAATAGTATATCCATTGTATCTAGAATCAGTTGATTTAAAAGTAATAATATCTCCAACATTTAAATTTTTAGGATTAGTACGTGCCACTAATATAGCATCATGTACTTTGATAGTTGGAACCATACTAGGACTAACTATAACATAAGCACCTATAAGAGGAGCTACCTGCCTACCACTATATTCATTTATTTTTGTATCAGCAAAACTAATAACGAACAAAGAGGTGATTATAATTAATACAGTAAGTAAAAAATTTAAAAATACTTTTAAGCTATAATGAACTATACTTTTTATTTTATTAAAAATACTACTTTTAGATTCTAATTTAACACTAGAACTAGCAACAAAAGTATCCTGCATAATAATCACCTCTATTCTCTAAGATAATATTAATACATTATAAAAAATAATAAAATATCCTATCAAAAAAAATAAAGTAACTTTACACCAAACATAAAATCACTTTACACTTTTTAACTTGCCTTACCATAAACATTAATTTTCAATTTATAGTAATTTATACTATCAACAACAGGGTATGTCGAATCTACCCAAACTCTTAATCTATAATAGATTGACGATGATTTATCAAATGTTCCCTTATCTAAAATCATCCCATTTGCACCACCAATAGGTGTCTCATCACTCGCCTTATAGCCAGTTGGTAATAGTACTTCATTTACATTTGTATAACTACTAGAATCAGACTTCTGTAAATATATTCTGATACTACTATCAGGAATAGTAGATGATGATACATCTTTTGTCGCAACTATTTCGTATTTAATATTTGACCCTTTAGTCATCTTAGAACTAATAGTAAAATCAAAAACATTCTTGGTATCACTCAATAATTTTCCCACATCAACAGTTACGGGACTACTACTATCAATAACAATTGAATTGGAACTAGAAGTATAATTCATCATTATAGTTGCTTGTGCAACATCTTCTTTTTTATTTTTATTCGTATAATCTAGTGAACACACAATAACACAAATAATAACGCTTATTAAAATTAATATACCAATAATTGCTAATAAAAGCTGTTTATTAGAGGATTTCTTACTTTTATTCTCCATCAGTACCTCCATTATTCTATAAAAAACATTATACCTACTTAAATATAAAAAGTAAATATTTAATTATATTATATACCGTATATTTTTTTTACATTTTCCGTGGTTTTTTCTGCTACTTCCTGGACCGATACATCATATAAATTTGCTATGTATTCTGCTATAACAGGAATATTTTTAGAAGAATTAAGACTACCTCTATAAGGTACAGGTGCTAAATAAGGACTATCTGTTTCTAAAACAATATTATCAAGCGATAAACTTTGCAAAGTCGTACCTAGTTTACTGTTCTTAAAAGTTACCACTCCACCAATGCCTAAATAATAGCCCATTTTTATATATGTTTTAGCAGTTTCTAAACTTCCAGAAAAACAGTGAATAACACCTTTTACTTTAAATTTTTTTAACATATTAATAGTATCTTCAGTTGCATCCCTTGAATGTATAACAACAGGTAAATTCAATTTTTCAGCAATTTTCAATTGTTTTGCAAACAAATCCAATTGTAGTATTTTATCCTCTTTACCATAATGATAATCAAGCCCAATTTCTCCTACACCAATTACTTTTTCATTTTCAACAAGTATTTTTCTTAACCAATTTATATCTTTTTCCGATACCTTAGTAGCACAATCAGGATGAAAACCTAACGTTAAATATACATCCTCATACTCTAAAGCATAGTTAACTACTTCCAAAATCTCATCTTTATTACAACCAGATACTATAATTTTTAATACATCGGCATTTCTATTATCCAATATTACATTATCTATATTATTATAAAAAGCTTTTTCTAAATGACAATGTGTATCAATATACATTTCTTACCTCCATTTATAACAAAAAAATATCACCTAGATGATATTTAATTTTTTTCTTCTAAATCTGTGAACCTTAATACGTATGTAATAAAAAGTCATTAAACCTAAATACAACATATCTAAAATATTATGCTCATCGTATATTAGTAAAAGCAATATAAAAACAACTAATAAATATGCTGTGTCTAGATTAAACAATTTATCAATTGATTTCCAAGACATAGTTTTCTCCTTTTATCGTTAATTTTTACCGCAAATACTACTCTCCTAATATAACATAAATACTTATTGTGTAAAATATATATTAATGACTTTTTTTCTAGTTTACACTATTTTAACACTATTCTTTGAAATAATGGTTCTGGATTATTTAAATGGTAATTATTATCACCTACAAAGTTTAAAGAATTATTATCATTATTTAATTGATATTTTATCTTTTCGCTAGTTTCTGGCATAAATGGTGCAAGTAGATTACCACAAACTCTTATAGATTCTAATAAATTATATATAACTGTTTCTAATCTATCATTTTTTGAATCATGTTTTGCTAGTACCCAAGGCATAGTCTCATCAATATATTTATTACTTTGACGCAACACTTTCATAATTTCACCAAGAGCATCACCTAAATGCATGCTATTAATATTTTCATCGACTATTTTTTCCAAATTATTAACATTATTAATAAAATCATTATCGATTTCTTCGTTTACTAACTTATTTGAAACATCTCCAGAAAAATATTTTTGTCCCATTGAAATAGTCCTTTGTACAAGATTACCTAAAACATTAGCTAAATCACTATTAATTTTTTCAATAAATAAATCTCTTGTAATATTACCATCATTATTATAAGGAATTTCTTTTAACAAATAATACCTAACAGTATCAACACCAAACTCATTAACTAAGTCATCAGCATAAATAACATTACCCCTACTCTTACTCATCTTATCGTTATTTTGTAAAACCCAAGGATGAGCAAAAATAAGTTTTGGTAATTCCAAGTCCAAAGACCATAAAAATGCTGGCCAATATATGGAATGAAATCTAATTATATCTTTTCCTATAATTTGTAAATCAGCTGGCCACAATTTTTTGAATTCATCAGTAGAACCATCAGGATCATATCCTATATTGGTAATATAATTAGTTAAAGCATCTAACCATACATAAACAACATGGTTAGTATCAAAATCAACAGGGATTCCCCATTTAACAGATGTTCTAGAAACACATAAATCTTGCAGACCTGGTTTTAAGAAATTATTAATCATTTCATTACGTCTAGATTCAGGTAATATAAATTCTGGATGTTCTTCAAACAACTTTTCTAAACGTTCTTGATAATTGCTTAACTTAAAGAAATAGGCTTCTTCACTATACTCCTTAACTTCTCTATGACAATCAGGACAGCATCCATTTTCATCTAATTGTGATAAAGTCCAAAATGATTCACATGGAGTACAATATAGTCCTTTATATTCACCCTTATAAATATCACCTTTATCATACATTTTCTTAAATATCTTTTGTACCACCTTTACATGTTGTTCATCAGTAGTACGCACAAACTTATCATAGCTTACATTAAGTAAATCCCACATGTTTCTTATTTGTCCAGATATATCATCTACAAATTCTTTAGGACTAATATTGGCTGCTGCTGCCTTTTCTTCTATTTTTATTCCATGTTCATCAGTTCCTGTTTGTAGGACAACATCATATCCTTTTAATCTTTTATATCTTGCAATACAATCGGCAAATAAAGGATCATAAACATTTCCAATATGTGGTTTCCCAGATGTATAAGCAATTGCTGTTGTTATATAGTATTTCTCTTTCATAATTTTCCTCCTAACAAAAAAACTATTAATAATATAAGGACGAATCATCGCGGTACCACCTTATTTTATAATAGTATTATACACTCAAATAGTTAACGCCTATATACGATTATACTTACATATCAGCATAATAAGCTCCAAAGCCATACTTTAAAAAGGCAAACATTTTCTTTCACCAACCGAAAACTCTCTACCGATTAACCAATCTAAAGCTCTTCTTCATAGCTAAAAGATAAAATCAGTATATCATAATAAATATCATTCTTCAACATGTTTCCCTAAAAATTCTGCCACTATTTTAATTAATTTTTCTTCTGATTCACTAATATTATTTTCTAAAGATACAATAATGGCCGATCCAACTGCATCACCATTTGCTATTATAGGGTATATTATATAATTACAATCTTCTTCCACATCATCTACTATTTTAACCTTCTCATTAAAAATACGTACACTTTTTCGATCATTAATTACATTCTCTAAATAAGAAGAAATGTTCTTACCCATATATTTTTTCTTATTAACACCACTAGCCGCTATTACATTATCTCTATCAGTTATAATTATATCTTTATTGATTTCTTTATTAATTGATTCTACTAAAATTTTAGAAACATTAGCAAGTTCATTCAAAGATGAATACTTTTTTAACGTAATTATTTCATTATCAACAAAAATCTCTAAGGATTCACCATCATGTATACGCAAAGTTCTTCGAATTTCTTTAGGAATAACAATTCTTCCCAAATCATCTATTCTTCTTACTACTCCTGTTGTTTTCATATATGTACTCTCCTTTGTAATTATTTTTTACTAATATCTAAGACTTTATACTTATAAAAGCTTACAATTATATTATAATGTCTATTTCCAATAATTTCCTTGGTAAATATTTCCATATAGTTAACTTATTAAGTCACAAAAAAAGATGAACTTTATTCATCTCTATGTTTTATATTAACTATTAAAAAGTCTTGAGTTGTTCTTAGTAAAGACATATCTTTCAGCCTGCTCTTTAAGACCATTAATCAAAGTTGTATCTTTTACCAATATTTTAAAATCAATATTTTCTAGAAGTTGTTTTTGGTATATACCTCTTTTATCCAAAAACTTAAATATTTCTTTACTTATCTTTTGTTCTTTATCATTACCAACATCACTCGTAAAAATATTGCAAATATTGTCTAATATGTTTTTTTGAACTGATTCATCTATTATTTGTTTAACATTCTTTTTTATTATTTTATTTATAGAACCCAACTCTTTTTTAGTGATCTTTATAACTTGATTTTCTTCATTTATATTAATAGAGTTAATAATCACCGTTATTTCATCTATTCTTATTTTCTTTATTGTTTCTAACTTATGAATAACGTCTTTTCGAAAATTACATATCATCTTATCTAAATTATTAGTATCCAAAATTATTTTTTCTTTTTTGGCAAGAACTAAAAATTTCGTTTTTATTTGATCCATTGAATCTAATGGAGGCTTTTTTATCAAAAATATTATATCATTATCAATTAAAGAATTAGTATTATTATTAACTATTTCCAACACTGCCTTTTTATAATTTTCAACATGTTGTTGCATCAATTTTTCCAATTCATTCATTGCTACTACCTCCTACAATAAATAACATATAAAGAATAACCAATCAATTATCTAAAGTCAAGAATTATTTCCTATAATTACTAATAAAAGCTCTACTAAATAATAAACAGGATGTTTGTCCAATTTAACAGTATCCAAAGTAATAACTACATTATCACCTCTAGATTGAAATCTAAACATTGGTGTAATTTCGAAAGCTTTAATAAACAAATCATCTATTTTAATTAAATTAATAATTTTTTTATCAAATAATAATTCTATACTATTTTTAGTTTGCCAAACATTAACTAATGGCACCTTTTTTGCCAATTTTTCAAACCATTCCTCATACATATATACCAACATATCATTATCAAGAGCGCCAAATCTATCCTCTAACTCAGCTTTAACACTTTCAAAACTTTCTCTTGAAACAATAGTATTGATTTTTCTATGTATCTCTATTTTTAAATCTTCATTTGCAACATAACTATCTTTAATATGTGTAGCTACATTAATTAATGGCTTAGTATCATCATCCTCTTCTTCAATGATTTCTCCTCGGCGTCTTGCTACTTCTACATTAAGCATTTTTAAATATAAATCTATTCCAACAGTATCTATAAAACCAGCTTGCTCACTACCTAAAATATCTCCTGCCCCACGAATAGATAAATCCCTTGTAGCAATAGAAAATCCACTACCTAATTCTGTAAAATCTTTTATTACGTTAAGCCTTTTAACAGCAGTTTCGGTCAAAGATTTAAAAGGAGCATACATCAAATACGCATATGCAAATTTATTACTTCTACCAACACGACCACGAATCTGATACAACTGACTAAGGCCAAAATGATCAGCATTTAAAATAATAAGTGTGTTAACATTTGGTATATCTATTCCTGTTTCAATTATAGTAGTACAAATTAAGATATCATATTCTCTATTTATAAAACTAATCATTCTATCTTCTAATTCACTCTTATTCATTTGACCATGAGCGAAATTAATCTTTGCCTCAGGAACAAGTCTCTTAATTTTTTCAACTAGACTATCTATCTTATCAATTCGATTACACAAAATAAACACTTGACCATCACGAGATAACTCCTTGTATATGGCATCACGCATAATTTGATTATTTTCTTCAATGACATAAGTCTGAATAGGATATCTATCAACTGGTGGAGTTTCAATTAAAGAAAGACTGCGTATTCCAACCATAGACATCTGTAATGTTCTAGGAATGGGTGTCGCTGTCAAAGTAAGTACATCTATATTTGTCTTATATTGCTTTATTTTTTCTTTATGTTTTACACCAAAACGTTGTTCCTCATCAATTATTAAAAGTCCCAAATTACAAGGAACAACATCGTCACTTAAAAGTCTATGCGTACCAATAACAAAGTCAATAGTACCATCCTTAAGTCCTGATATAATACGATGTGTTTCTTTGGTAGAAGTAAATCTATTTAACAAAGCAATCGATACAGGAAAATTCTTAAAGCGTTCTTTAGCATTTTCAAAATGTTGAGATGATAAAATCGTGGTAGGACATAACAATAAAACTTGTTTTGAATCCATAATTGCTTTGAATGCAGCTTCAAAAGCAACTTCTGTTTTTCCAAATCCAACATCACCGCACAATAGTCTATCCATTGGCTTAGATGATTCCATATCCATCTTAATTTGTTTAATTGCTAGACTCTGATCTTTAGTAAGTTCATATGGAAAGTCCTTTTCAAAACTACGTTGTAAATCAGTATCTTTAGAGAAACTAAATCCCTTTCTACTTTCACGTTCAGAGTACAATTTTATTAACTCTTCTGCCATGTCAGCTACTCTTTTATTAACTCTAGATTTAGTCCTTTGCCATTCCGTACCACCTAATTTATTAATTTTTGGTACTGTACCTTCTTTACCAGAAAACTTACTTAAATTATCTATTTTTTCAACTGGAATATATAGTTTATCTTTACCTTGATAAAAAACCTCTATATAATCTTTATCAAGACCATTAACAGTGAGTTTTTTTATTCCATTATATATTCCTATACCATGAACATTATGAACAACATAATCTCCCACATTCAATTTGTTTATATCATTAATCTTTGAAGCATATTTAAACTTTGTTTTATATTTTTTTCGTGATACTTTCTCCTTAAATATCTCTCTTTGGGATAAAAAAACATAATCACTATATATAAATCCCTCAGTCATATCAAAATTTACAATATTAACTTTATTTAAGAAGATATTATCAATAGTAGTTTCAACAAACTTCATATTTAAAATTTTTATAATATTTTTAATTTGATATTCTTTTAAACAAATAATTACAGTCTTATTCTCATTTAAACATTTCCTTATATAATCATTTATTAAACTAGCATTTTCATCAAACGAATCCAATTTCTCAACATCATAATTAAAAACTTTAATTTTATTATCTGAAGAAATATTATTTATACTCATATAATATAAGTTGTTTTCAAAGTAAATATCTGAAAAATCAAACATATATTTTTCTGAAAAAAATTGATCAGTATCATTTCGATATGTTTCTATTTCTTCCTGTAAATGTGAAAATGAAGTTTTAAGTTGTGAAAAATCTTTATAAACTACAATAGGATCTTCTAAATATTTTCCTATAGAGCAAACTTTATTATATTTAGGCAAATATTTTTGTTTTCGATAATCATCATCAATATTCTCATTTTCATCCATCAAAAATTCTGTAAAAGGATACACTACTAAATCTTTAACGTTTTTTAATGACTTTTGCGTATCTGTATCAAATAATCTTATAGACTCTATTTCATCACCAAAAAATTCAATACGATATGGATTATCTTCTCCCAAAGGAAAAACATCAATCACAAAACCTCTTAACCCAACATCTCCAGTCTTTGTAACTAAAGTTTCACTGTTATAACCTATATTAATTAATTTTTCATATAATTTTTTAGGCTCAATGGACATTCCAACACTAATATTTATAATACTATCACGATAAAATTCTGGCGTTGGTAAAAAACGCAAATAACCCATCAAATTGGTAATTATAATTTTAGGTACAGAACTATTAATATTCTTTATAGTTTCCATTCTGCTTATTAATAAATCAGGACTAATAGCTATTGCTTCACTAGTTAAAAAATCATCCATAGGAAATAAAAATACATCATCAGTATAATTATTAAGAGAACTGTATATTTTATTTGCCTCATACAAAGAATTCACTACAACCAAAATATTTTTATTTTGTTTTTTTAATAATTCATATAAATATACACAAAAAAACTCATTTGTAATACCTGTTATTCCAGAATTATTTTGATAATTACTATTAATTAGGTTTTCAAAAATGTTCAAGTTATCACCTACTTATTTTTATGATTATATTTATTCATTAAAACCGAAAATTCTAAAGTAAAATAATCGTTAATAATATTAACAACTATAGAACTTAAACTCTGATATATATCTAACTCTTCTTTAGAAAATTTACCAAGTACATAATCCTTAGTATCAATCAATTTGTTATTTGATATACCAATTTTCAATCTTTTATAATTTTTTGTTCCTAGATTTAGCTCAATATCTTTTAAACCATTATGGCCACCACTACTACCACTTGGTTTTAATCGATAGGTACCAACTGGTAAGTCCAAATCATCACTTATAATTAATATATTGTCTATTGGTATCTTGAAAAAATCAACATATTTTCTAACAACACCACCAGATAAATTCATATATGACTGTGGCTTCAAAAAAATAACCTTTTCACCATTTATAACTCTTTCTTTATATAAGCCATTAAATTTATCTTTCCAAGCATCATTACTACCTAAATACTTATCTAGCATATAAAAGCCTATATTATGTCTTGTTTTTTCATACTCCTTACCAGGGTTACCTAAACCAACAACTAATTTCATACTCATCACTCCAAATTATTTTTATTTGCAATATATTCCTTATAAACAATTGATTTTGCAAGGCCTCTATCCTTAGCTACTCGCTTAATAGAATCCATTTCGCTAAGTCCATCATTAATATATAATTGTACATGACTAATTAAATCAATACTTTCAAAATCAACACTATTTGAATTACCACTAACAATAATTACTATTTCACCTTTAACATTTACAATATCTGATAAACATTCTGAAATATTTCCCCTAATAATTTCTTCAAACCTTTTAGATAACTCACGGCATATAGCTATTTTTCTATCACCAAATATTTCTAACATATCTTGTAAAGTATTAAGAAGTCTATGTGGTGATTCATAAAAAATTAATGTTTCTGACTTTAATTTAAGATTTTCAAGTTCATTCTTTCGTTTTCCATCCTTAGCATTTAAAAAACCTATAAAGGTAAAAGGTGATGGAGACACGCCAGAAACAGATAATGCAGGCACAAAAGCGGTAGCACCTGGTAACGCTACTACTTTATAACCATTTTCAATAACATACTTAGAAACAATGTAACCTGGATCACTAATAATAGGACTACCAGCATCACTTACAAGTCCAACTGTTTTTTTATCAGCTAAAGCATTTAAAACAACATTTTTAACCTTTTCTTGGCTATATTCATCACAACGAACAAGTTTTTTACTAATTTCATATTTTTTTAGCAATAAACCAGTAACCCTTGTATCCTCACATAAAATAAAATCTGATTGTTTTAATATTTTTAGTGCCCTAACAGTTATATCATCCAAATTACCAATTGGTGTTGGAATCAAATATAATATCCCATCATTACCTTCATAACTTTTTTGTATCATAAATACACCTCTTTACATAATTGTTCATAATCAAAAGTCTTAGTTCCATCTACTTCATATAAAACAAATGGTTTAGCAATTTTCAACCCTTTACTTCCATTTTTAATTCCCTCTATATAAAACATTTCAGAACAAGAATTCATATTCTTATACACAAATTTTATTAATTTAGGTTCTATATTATATTCTTGCATACAATTAATTATTTCTACTAATCTATCGGTTCTATGAATTAAAGCAAATGTGCCTCCCTCTTTTAACAACTTACTAGCAACATTAATTATATCATTTAATTTTATCATAACCTCATGCCTAGCTATAGTTTTATGAATATCATCATTTTTTGTACTCAACTCTAAATTACTAAAGTACGGAGGATTTGACAAAATTAAATCATAAGTATTATATTCATTCTTTCTTAACAGCAAGGATTTCATATCACAAGCTTCCAATTTTACTTGACTTTGTAAATTGTTATATTCAATTGACTTATTGGCCATTTCTATTATATCAGGTTGAATATCTACACCGTAAATCGAAGCCTTTGTTCTTAAAGATAACACAAGTGGAATTACAGCATTACCGGTACCCAGATCTAATATTTTTTTTGTTTTACTTTTTATTTTAGGAAAATTAGCTAACAATACACTATCTAAAGAAAAACAAAACCATTCATCATTCTGATATATTTTTAAATCATATCCTAAAACATCATTTAGCTTTTCCATTATTATCCTCGACATTAATTACAATAACTGATTTATTTGGTAATTCTACCTTACAAGTTTTCTTAAAAACATCTATATCGATAACTTTTCCAGTACCAGCATCAGTTTCTATCAAATTTCCAATTTTTGGCATATTTTTTCTAGCCTCTTTATATATATCATTTTCATAATTTAAACAGCACATCAATCTTCCACAAACACCATTTATTTTAGTAGGATTTAACGCTAATAACTGATTTTTTGCCATATTAATAGAGACACTACTAAAATCATTTAAAAATCTATTACAACATAAAAGTAAGCCACAAGGTCCTATTCCACCTACTTTTTTAGCCTTATCCCTTACACCAATTTGTCTCAATTCAATACGTGTATGATATTTCTGTGCTAATCTCTTCGCAAGTTCCCTAAAATCAACTCTATTATCCGAAACAAATGATATATATAATCTCTTTTTATCTAAAGAAAAAGATGCATCTACAAAAGACATGTCTAGTTCCAATTTACAGGCTATTTTTCTTATTTCAACCAAGGCCTCAGCTGCCTTAAGTTCATTTGAACGTGATTTATTTATATCATTATCGGTAGCTAAGTTTAAGATTTTACAATCAGAATTCAAATTTTTTTCACTATCTACACGAATAACTTGTCCCACAAAATTACCTTTATCAGACTCTATAACTACATATTGACCAACATTAACATCATCATTACTAGACTCAATTATTACACTGTCAAAAAATGAATTAACATAAATTTCCAACTTTTTCATTTTTTACCTCCATCATATCAGTCAACAAATTATCTATAGCCAATTTATAATTAACATTATACTCTAACTTATTTAATGTTTTTTCTAGTATATCTATTATATTAATTAGCTGATTAAGAGAAAGACCATAAGAGTTTTTTTTAGCATTAACCCAATCAAATACTGCGTTTTCAATACTTTTTAAACAATCTTTAGCAATAACTCTATCAGGAATTAAGGACAAAAGGTTATCATAATTACAAAATAAATTGTTAAATGAAAAAAGAATATCACAGATACTTTGCTCATTATCCGACAATTTATTATCAGCTGTAGCATTCAAACTTAATACTTGACATCTAGAGACTATCGTTTCAATAACTTTATATCTGTTAGTAGCAACAAGAATAGCCACGATTCCATCCTCAGGTTCCTCCAAAAACTTTAACATAGTATTGGCTGAACTACTATTAAGTCTTTCAGCGTCCCATATAATATATATTTGTTTATTATCGTAATTAGATTTATTTCTAAAGTTATCCTGAACTTCAATTAATTGTTCCTTTTTTATATAATTACCATCTGCATATATATTTTCAATATCTGGATAACTATTATTGTCTATTAAATTACATATCTTACAATTACAAGACCGATTTGTTCGTTTATCCTTACAAAGCAAATACTTTAAAAACTCTTTAATCAACATATCAGTACCAGCATAATTATTTGTTTCTATCAAATATGCATGTGAAATTCTATTATTATCTATTTCTTTTTCAATAAAATTAAAAAAGTTTAATTGTTGATTAAAAATATCTTCCATAAATACCTCACATAATTATTAATTTAAATAAAACTAAAGCTAATAAACCTGGTGCTCCTAAAAAAGTTACAAGAGAAATTGTTATTGCATTAATAGGTACAACTAATTGAAAATTAACCGCAATCATATTATAACCGTAAATCAAAAAAGTACTAAATATTATACGCTTTACTAATATAATAATTTTATTCACATTATTTCACCTAAAACATAATATGAAAGACACTATATAATTATTCAATAACTTTTCTATCCATCATAGCTCTCTCTAAAGTCAACTTATCTATGTATTCCATATTTGCTCCCATTGGAACGCCACTAGCTAGTCGTGTTATTTTAATGTCAGTGCCCTCCAAGATTCGCTTTATATACATGGCAGTAGTTTCAGACTCAATACTTGGATTAAAAGCAAATATTATTTCCTTAAAATTATTATTTTTTAATCTGTTAAGTAATTTTTCAAGTCCAATATCCTCGGGATTTATTCCTTCAAGAGGAGATATTAATCCATCTAAAACATGATAATAGCCATTAAACATTCCCATTTTTTCAAATAGAAAAACATTTTTAACATCATCAACAACACATAAAACACTGTCATTTCTACTATCATCATTACAGACAAAGCAAACATCATTTTCCGTTAAAGTATTACAGATACTACACTTATGTATATTCTTATTTACTAAAGAAATACTATCAGAAAATAATTTAATTTGATCTTCATCAAAATCAAGAACAGAAAAAGCCAAACGTTCAGCAGTTTTCTCACCTATTCCAGGAAGCATTTTAAAGGATTCTATTAATTTCTTAATACTGTCTGGCATATTTATATCACCTAAAATAAACCGGGAATATTTCCAAACTTAGACATCTTCTTCTCAGTAACCTCATCAACCTGCTTCATAGCATTATTTGTTGCTACCATAAATAATTCAGATAGCATTTCCATATCATCAGAATCCAATTGATTTTCACCTATAACAACATTCACTACTTCTTTTTTACCATTAACTGTTACCTTAACAAATGAACTTTCTCCAACAAATTCACTACTATCTATTTCAGACTTAATTTTCATCATTTCTTTTTGCATATTTTGAGCCTGTTTTAACATTGCTTGCATATTCATAATATTATCTCCTCCACTATTCAACTTCTACTATATCACCAAAATCAGCAAAAGCATTATCATTATTTACATTTTTTTTATTTTTTTCTTTTTTCACAATATTTGAGACAAAAATAGGTTCTTCAATATATTCATATTTATGTCCACTTTTTAAGTTTTTAATATATTCTAGCTTTACTTCATCCCACTTTTTATTAGTAATTATTGCTATTTTCTTGTCAATATTAGCAATATCCTTTAATGTTTTTTCAAATTCAGTTAGTCTACCTATATTTTCATTTACTACTGAATCATATTCATAACTAATTACCACAGAATTTTTGCTAGAAACTCTAATAACACCATCCAATAAAGCACATACTAAGTAACCAATATTTTGATCAAAAGTATATTCATTCAATCTTTCAAAATTTGTCTTATCACTAATTAATTCTGCCTTATCAGCCTGAGCAAAAGTATTATTTATCCTAATATCAATTATCTCTTGAATATTGCTATTATCTATATCATATTCATTCTCTTTTTGTAGTACATTTGTATTATTATTTGTAGATAATATATCTTTAGAAACAACAGAATCAATATTATCTGAGGTATTTTTTACGGCCATATTATTAGGCTCATCAACTAATACTTTCTTCTCTAAATTTATTTCCCGGGAAATATTTTGGCTACAATTATTGCTCATAAATTCAATAATTACGATTTCAAAATAGATTTTAGGATTACCGCTTTTCTTTATATCGAACATCTTTTCGTTAATTTTACTAATTAAAGAAATTAAAACATCTATATTTTCAAAAGAAATTTTTTTATCACTATAATAATCTACTATTAAAGCTTTTAAATGACTAATAATTTGATTAGTAACATTAATTATATTTATACCATTATTATTCCATGTATCAATACTACTTATAACACTGTCAACATCATTTTTAATGACATTGGTAATAAAAGACTTAATTTCATCATCAGAAACAAGACCATTCAAATCAAAAAAGTCATTAATTGTTATTTTGCCGTCACCATAAACAACCAATTTATCAAGCATTCCCAATGAATCTCTCATACCACCATCAGAATACAAGGCAATTTGATTAAGCACATCATCGTCACAGGAAATATTTTCCTTTTTACATATATACAATAATCTATTAACTATATTATTGATTGAAATTCTATTAAAATTAAAACATTGACATCTAGAAACAATTGTTTCTGGAACCTTTTGAGGATCCGTTGTAGCTAAAATAAATATAATGTGAGAAGGTGGCTCTTCTAAAGTCTTTAATAAAGCATTAAAAGCTTGAATTGTTAACATATGAACTTCATCTATGATATAAATTTTATATTTTAACTCACTAGGTACTAAATTCACCTTATCACGTAATTCTCTGATTTCATCTACACCATTATTAGAAGCAGCATCTATTTCTATAATATCAAGACATTCCTTTTCTCCTGATACATTACAACTTGAGCAATTACCGCAAACATCACCTTCATCTTTTTTTTCACAGTTAATAGCCCGAGCAAAAATTTTTGCAATAGAAGTTTTTCCAACTCCTCTCGGTCCAACAAACATATAAGCATGACTAACTTTATCATTTTTTATAGAGTTTCTTAAAGTTCTAACAACTATATCCTGACCAACCACATCAGCAAATCGTTTTGGTCTGTATTTTCTATATAAAGACTGATACACATATATCACCTCATTCCTATAACACATTATAACATAAAAGCTAATTATTTTTGATTTAAACGCCTATTTTCAAAAAATTTTTTCATCAAACACTCTATTTCAGAAGAAAAATATCCACAATACACATTGCAGCTAGAATTGATTTTGTCTTTGCCAAATATAGCATTTATTAGCTTACGATTGTTTTTATCAGAATTACTCAACCCATAATAAATATTATTAATGCGGCTCTGTTTTATGGCACTAGCACACATAGGACAAGGTTCCAAAGTAATGTAAATATCACACCCATTTAATCGCCAATTATTTAATTTCTTTGAAGCTTTTTCCACCGCTAATATTTCTGCATGACCTGTTACACAACCATATTTTTCCTTTTTATTATAAGCTTTTGCTATCACTACATCATCTTTAACTATAACAGCACCAACAGGAACTTCACCCATTTTATATGCTTTTCTAGCCTCGTTAATGGCCATTTTCATATATCTGCTTTCCATTAATTTTCCTCCAAAAAAAAGATGCACATAAATGAAATCTGTTAAGGCTGCTATCTTCCGATTCTGACCTGGTTCCAAATACACTTATTGCATCACAATCATTGTAATATAGAAAAAAATTTTTTTCAACAGTTTTATGACTAAATAATCATTTTTCTCCGATTTTTATTTTCTTATTTTTTATTTTTCATTTCTTTTTATGTTCCACGTGAAACATTGTATAAAATCATAATTATTGTTTACATAATTTATTTAAATATAATTATTAATAAAGCTATATTAATTAGACTAAACACTTCTTTTTTTTTCAAAAAAATTAACAAAATTCAGAGTATTGAGTTGTTAAAGCAGAAATATTATTTACTAATTATTATATGTTTCACGTGGAACATCATTATAATATTAGTATAAAATAAAAATATTCTTTAATTACATATTATAATTTTCTAAATAGATATTTTCCTATCTAATAAATTAACTTAAAAAGATTAAAAGCAATAAAAATTCACATTATATATTAGAATATATAACATTAAAATAATATAGTAAGTGAATTGTTTATAAACTTCACATATTGTTTCAAATATATCTTTAAATGAGTATAATACATCATTAATCTAATTTCTTAATTTTAGAATAAGATTATTTTCACAAAACGTAATACAAATTCATATTTTATTACATGAATTGGCTAAAACAAATAAAATTCAAGCCTATAAACATAATGTTCCACGTGGAACATCAAATTATTTCCCGGGAAATAATTAAAAGAATATTTCCCAGGAAATAAAATAACATTTACCATAATAAAAAACTAAATTAATGTAAAAAAAAGAATAGTTATTAACTATTCTCTTCTGTAATTTCATTAGAATTCAAATTTTCATCATCGCTATCAACTACAGCTATTGTAGCAACTTTATTTTCATCCTTTAGATTAATTAAACGAACGCCTTGTGTAGCTCTCTTTAACGTAGAAATCTGATTTAATGGCATTTTTATAACCATACCACTATCTGTAATAATCATTACATCTTGTTTTTTAGAATCATCAACAGTACAAAGAGCAACCATCATACCATTCTTATCAGTAACATTAAGAGCCTTTACACCTTTGCTACCACGATGAGTTAACCTATATTCATCAATACTAGTCTTTTTACCATATCCACTTTCAGTAACAATTAATATTAATTGTCCAGGTGTCACAACTTCAGCACCAACAACTAAGCTACCATCAAGATCCATTCCTTTAACTCCAGATGCTGTTCTACCCATTGATCTAATTTCATCTTCAACAAATCTAACCATTTTGCCATTACTAGCACCAATAGCGACCTCATTATTACCTGTCGTTTTCCTAACACTAATTAATTCATCATTATCTTTAAGTACAATTGCAATCTTTCCACTCTTTCGAATATTATCAAATTCAGTTAATTCAGTTCTTTTAACAAGACCATTTCTTGTAACAAATAACAAGTATTTATACTCGTCACTATCAGAATTAACACTCACAATCGAACTAATGTTCTCATCTTTATCTAATTCTAATAAATTAATAATAGGTAATCCCTTTGATTGTCTACTATATTCAGGAACTTCATAGCCCTTCATTCTATAGACTCTACCTTTGTTAGAGAAAAATAATATATAATCATGAGTTTTCATAGAAACTAGTTGTTCCACAAAATCCTCTTCATTAGTTGTCATTCCCTTTATACCTACTCCACCACGATTTTGAGTTTTATAAGTATCAGATTTTAAACGCTTTATATAACCATTATGTGTTAAAGTAATAATTATATCATCAACTGGAATAAGTGATTCATCTTCTATATAATCAATAGCAGTCATATCGATAGAAGTTCTTCTTTCATCACCATATTTATTCTTAATTTCCAACATTTCTTCCTTAATAATATCTAGTACCATTTGAGGAGTATCCAAAATTTCTTTAAACTTAGTTATCTTCTCAATTAAATCCTTTAGTTCAGACTCTATCGCGTCCTTAGACATATGTGTTAATCTTCTAAGTCTCATGTCTAATATAGCCTGTGTTTGAATCTCATCCAACTTAAATCTATCCATTAAAGTTTGTTTAGCTATATCATCATCATCACTACCACGAATAATCCTTACGACCTCATCAATATTATCAATAGCAACACTTAAACCTTCTAAAATATGAGCTCTTTCTTCAGCTTTTTTTAAATCATATCTCGTTCTTCTAATAATAATTTCTTTTTGATGATCTATATATTTAGCAATAATATCTTTTAATCCTAATGTCTTAGGAGTTCCCATATCAATGACTAAAAATATTATTCCATAATTAATTTGAAAATTAGTATGCTTATATAAATTATTTAATACAACCTGTGGATTTGCATCTCTTTTTAATGAAATAGTAATTTTAACACCATTTTTTAAATCAGTATGATAATCAGAAATACCTTCAATAGTCTTATTATGAACCAATTCAGCTACTTTATTTTTTAAATCCATAGTATTTACACCATATGGAACTTCTGTAATAACAATTTCATGATGATTTCCTGATTCAACTATCTCAGCCCTACTTCGAATTGTAATAGAACCACGACCCGTCTCATAAGCCTTCTTTATTCCGGAATTTCCAAGTATTACACCACCTGTTGGGAAGTCTGGACCCTTAATGTAATTCATAAGTTCTGTTGTATCAATGTCAGGATTATCTATATAAGCGATACATCCATCTATTACCTCACTTAAGTTATGAGGTGGAATATTAGTTGCCATACCAACAGCAATTCCCATAGAACCGTTAACTAATATATTAGGATAACGTGAAGGAAGAACAGTAGGTTCAGGGCTTGTTTCATCAAAGTTTGGCATCATATCAACAGTTTCTTTTCTTATATCCCTTAACATTTCAAGTGAAATTTTAGATAATCTTGCTTCTGTATAACGATAAGCTGCTGCTCCATCACCCTCTATATTACCAAAGTTACCATGACCATCTACTAACATATATCTTTGATTAAAATCTTGAGCCAATCTAACCATTGCTTCATAAATCGAACTATCACCATGAGGATGATAATGTCCCATAACGTATCCAACCGTTGTAGCACTCTTTTTATGAGGTTTATCAGGAGTATTACCTTCTTCAAACATTGACCATAAAATACGCCTGTGAACAGGCTTTAAACCGTCTCTCAAGTCAGGAATAGCACGTGAAGTAATAACACTCATTGAATAATCAAGAAATGAATCACTAATTTCCTTTACGATATCGTTTACATCGTGAGAATCCTTTTCATGAAAAGTACCATTAAACTCTTCATTGTTTTTAGCATCATTTGTTGCTTTTTCTTCTACATTTTTTATTTCATCATTATTCATTAATAGTACCTCCTAAATATCCAAGTTTTTAACATAAATAGCATTATCTTCAATAAATTTTCTTCTAGGTTCAACTTCTTCACCCATTAATTTACTAAACATAGCATCTGCTTCCATACAGTCATCAACTGTAATCTTTCTTAAAGTTCTTTTTTCTATATCCATTGTTGTTTCATTTAATTCTTCAGCATCCATTTCACCTAAACCTTTCATACGTGCAATTTCAGCTTTAGCTCGAACATTTTCAGGTAAAGACATTAAATAATTTTCCTTTTCTTCTTCATTTAAAACATACTTTCTTGTTTTTCCATGCATAATTCTAAACAAAGGAGGTTGAGCAGCATACACATGTCCTGCTTGAACAATTGGCTTAAAAAATCTATAAAATAAAGTTAAAAGTAAAACCCTGATATGTGAACCATCAACATCGGCATCGGTCATTATTATAATTTTGTCATATCTAAGTTTATCCAAATTGAATTCATCACCAATACCTGTTCCAAAAGCTGTAATAATAGTTCTTATTTCCTCATTTCCTAAGGCTCTATCTAATCTATTCTTTTCAACATTTAATATTTTTCCACGTAAAGGCAAAATAGCCTGAGTTAAAGAATCTCTTCCTTTTTTTGCTGAACCACCAGCTGAATCTCCCTCGACTATAAATATTTCAGACACTTTTGGATCTTTGCTTTTACAATCTGATAATTTTCCAAAGAAATTAGTAATTGTTAAGTCACTTTTTCTTGTTATTTCACGAGCTTTTTTAGCAGCATTTCTTGCCCTAGAAGCTAACATTGCCTTTTCTACTATTATTTTAGCTTCTTCTGGATTTTCTAGTAAAAATTTTTCAAAACCTTCAGAAAAAACATTATCAGCAAGTTTTCTTACTTCAGAGTTTCCAAGTCTTCCCTTCGTTTGTCCTTCAAATTGAGGATTTGGATGTTTACAAGAAATAATCATTGTAAGACCTTCCTTAACATCATCACCAGTTAAAGAATCATCCTTTTCCTTTAATATTCCTGACTTACGAGCATAACTATTAATAACTCTCGTTAAAGCTCTTTTTACACCTTCCTCATGCGTACCACCATCATGGGTATTTATATTATTAACAAAAGAATAAATGTTTTCAGTATAACCAGTATTATATTGCATAGCCACTTCAAAAAACACATCATTTTCCATTCCTTCTAAATGAATAATATCATCATGAATAGGAGTTTTTCCTTGATTAATAAATCTAACATATTCAGAAATACCACCTTCATACATAAATGTTTCCCCAGTAGTATCCTCTTCATCTCTATCATCCCTTAGAGTTAATCTAAGTCCTCTATTTAAAAATGCTAATTCCCTAACACGAGTCATTAATATATTGTAATCATAAATATCAGTATCAAATATTTCTGGATCAGGTTTAAAAGTAACATAAGTACCAGTTCTATTTTCTTCACAAGTACCGATTACCTTTAGTGGCTCTACCGTATGACCACCATTTTCAAAACGGATATAATATATTTTGCTATTTTTATATACCTTTACCTCTACCCATTTTGATAAAGCGTTAACAACACTAGCACCAACACCGTGAAGTCCTCCTGATACCTTATATCCGCCTCCACCGAACTTTCCTCCAGCATGTAATACTGTATAAACTGTTTCTACAGTTGAAATACCAGTCTTTGGATGAACATCAACAGGAATTCCACGACCATCATCTTTAACAGTTATAGAATTATCTTTATTTATAACAATTTCAATATTCTTACAATAACCTGCTAAAGCTTCATCTATAGAGTTATCAACGATTTCCCAAACAAGATGATGAAGACCTTTTACATCAGTTGTTCCAATATACATACCAGGTCTTTTTCTAACGGCTTCTAGCCCTTCCAAGACTTGAATTGCAGAAGAATCATATTTATTTTCAACTTTTTCTTCTATATCCATTTTATCCCTACTTTCTAATTATTTTTCCTTCTTTTACTTCAAAAATAAAAGCCTCTTTTAAATACTTTTTTTGAATATTTTTTAAATCTGTTGTTGTTATAATAGTCTGAATGTTTCTTTGTACATATTTTAGAACACCATTTCTCTTTTTTATATCTAATTCACTAAAAATATCATCGAATAGTAACACAGGTGTAGAATTGCACTTGTCAATAAAGATAGGCACTTCTGATAATTTATAGGCCAAAACAGCCAACTTCTGTTGCCCTTGTGAACCATATATCTTAAGGTTTTTTTCATCTAAATAAAATGAAAAATCATCTCTATGTGGACCAAATAACGTAACTCCATTATTTAATTCTTTTCTATAGTTCGTTTTAAATATGTTTTTAAGGGTATCAGATAGCTTATTAGTATCGTAATCCAATATTTCAACATTGGGTTCATATTTCATAGAAATTTTTGCCTTAGAATTATCAATATCATCATAAATATCCGTAATAGATAAATTAATCATATCAATATACTCTTTTCTAATTTGATAGATAATAACAGCTTTCTCTATTAATTTTTCCGTAATTACATCAAAATAGTTCTTATCAGCGATACTATTGGTAAATAAAACCTTTAAATATTCATTTCTCACCTTAAGTAATTTATTATATTCATTATAAGTATTTAAATAAACCTTAGACAGTTGACTTATCTGAACATTTAATACATTTCTTCTAATACTTGGCGAACTCTTAATAATATTTAAATCATCCGGAGTAAAAGATATTATTATTAAATTAGAAATATAACTAGATAGTTTTTTTATTGGAGTTTTATTAATACTCAAACTTTTTTTACCTTTTTCTAATGATATTTCCATTTCTTTTATACTATTATTATCTTTAACTTTCCCCTTTACTATAGCTTTTGAAAGTCCATATTTAATCAAATCACTTTCATTAAAAACTCTAGGAGATTTTGTTAGAGCTAAAAACATAATAGATTCCAAGATATTTGTTTTACCCTGTGCATTATTTCCTATAAAAATATTCATATTTTGACCCAAATTGATGCTTAATTTAGAATAATTTCTAAAATTAACTAAATTTATTTTACTGATATTCATTTAAACCCTAAAAAATGACCCATATAATCACCTATCCCCTATTACAGTATTCCTATACATACAACACTATTATAACACATATGCGACTAAAACTCTATTTTTTACTGTATTTTTAACAAAAAAATGATAATTTTATTTATCATTTTTCCTCGTCTTTAATAAATAACTTAATCGTGTTGCTCTAAAGATCTGATTTTGTACAGAACGGTAAGATAATGGAACTGTAAGTGATACATTATTAAAGAAAATAATCTTAGTAGTATTGTATTCTGCAGGATGATAACTCTTTATTTTATTAACTGCAATCCACATACATTCGTTATCTTCAGCGGCTAAAGTTGGAAAGAAAACTATATTTCTTCCATCTTCTATTATTATAGGTAACTTATAATTAGCTCCTATTATCTCTTTAGCACCTTGTCTTCTACCTTCATATGAACTCCCAAAATATCTACAACTATGATCCATTACATCAAATGAACTTTGTTTTACAACATAATCTTGTTCATCCTCCATTATCTTACTTGTTTTATTATCAACAGATAAAACAGCAAGAGTCCCCTCATTAATTTCATATTCTTTTTTCATAATTTCCCCCTTAGAAAGCTTTTGCTTTCATTAACAAGATAACACAATGGAAACTCGAATTTTGGTGAATTTTGTCAAGAAACTAATTTTTTATCACATTTTGTCAAAATATAAATAATAAAATAAAAAAATCCACAAAATTGTGGATAAATTTTTTTCTAATAAGTTCTAATTGGCAATACTAATTGTGTTAGTGTATCATCTTCACTAGTTTTAACTATAATAGGTTTTACCTCACCAACGTAGTGAATTTCTACTGTTTGTGAATCAAATGATTTTAAAGCATCCATCATATATCTTGCACTAAAAGAAACTCTGATATCATCATTTACACTCTTTTTAACTTGCATTTTTTCTTCTACTTTACCTATTTCAAGAGAAGAAGATTTTAAAAGTAATGTATTTCCATCTGTTTCTAAAGTAACTATATTTTTTTCCTTATCACTAGTTAAAATACTAGCCCTATCAATTACACTATAAAATTCATTTAAATCAGCAGTAATAATTAAATTAGCTTCGTTTGGTAGTAAATTACTTGTATTAGGATAAGTTCCATTTATTAACCTGCTTTGGAATAAAAGCGTTTTATATTTAAATAACACTTTATTACTAAATATATGAACTTCAACAACTTCATCTTCATCATCACCGATTAATCTAGAAAATTCTACAATATTGTGACTAGGAATAACAATATTATAATTATCTTCACTAGGTTTATCAAGTTTAATTACTTTACGAGCAAGTCTATAACTATCAGTAGAATTACACTCTAAAATATCACCTATAATATTGAAATTAAGACCAGTAAGAACAGGCTTAGTCTCTTCATTAGATGCAGCAAAAGCAGTTTGATTAACTAAATCTTTAAATACATTTGCATTGACATCAATTTTTTTCTTACTTTCCTCTAAAGTAATAGTAGGATATTCACTTTCAGAAATTCCATTTAAATTAAATTCACTGTTTTCTGTGTAAATTAATATTTTTAATTCATCTATTACCTCTATGTTTATATACTTATCAGGTAATTTTCTAACAATATCTAAAATATATTTTCCCTGAATGATGATACTACCTTCTTCTTCAACCTTTACTTCATCTTCATTATTACAATCAATTGTGGTTTGAATAGTTATATCATTATCAGAAGCAGTTAATACTAATTTCTTTTTATTTAGTTCAAATTTAATACCAGCAAGTACAGGTATCAAGTTTTTAGTTGAAATAGCTTTTGATACTTTATTAATGGCATCTAATAATATTTCCTTTTTAATTGTTAATTTCATATTTATTCCTTCTTTCTTATTATTTATTATTGTTATTATTACTGTGGAAAAAGTTAAAAATCCACTTTTCTCATTATTTTACAACAAAATTTAAAATTTTACTATGTGGAAAACTAAAAAGTTATACATATTTATTCACAGCTATCATTGTATATCCTCCTTAATTTTTTCAATAATATTTGCTAAATCCGGGTTTACTTTAATTTCATTTTCAATCTTTTCTACCGAGTGCATAACAGTGGAATGATCTTTTCCACCAAACTCCGTTCCTATTTTAGGAAAAGATTCAGATGTCAATTTTCTACACAAATACATGGCTATTTGCCTAGGAAAGGCAATATTCGAGCTCCTCTTTTTACTTCTTATATCTTCAACACTTATCTGGAAGTATTCCGCTACAACTTTTTGTATTCTATGAACATCATTTTTTTCACTAATTCCCTTACTGATAAAGTCCTTTAAGGCCTCTATTGCCAGTTCTAAGTTAATTTCTGAACCACCCATTATAGCTGAATATGCCACAAGTCTTGTAATTGACCCCTCCAACTGTCTTACATCACTTCCCATATTTGAAGCAATGTATTCAATTACATCTTCTGATATTTCTTTTTCAAAGTTGCCTGCAATTATCTTTCTTTTGATAATTTCTACCCTTAAATTAAAGTCTGGTGGAAATATATTAACTGTTAATCCCCAACAAAAGCGAGTTCGTAATCTGTCTTCTAACAGCTTTAAATCATCTGGTGATCTATCAGAGGAAATAATAATTTGCTTAGAATCACTATATAATGTGTTAAATGTATGAAAGAATTCTTGCTGTGTTTGAGTTGCTCCACCTAAAAATTGAATATCATCTATAATTAAAACATCAATATTTCTATATTTATTTTTAAAAAAGTCTACATGATTGAAATTAGTTCCATTATGATCTCTTTTGTTAATTCCTATAAAATCATTAATAAATTCATCACTTGTTACATAAAGAACTCTTCTGTTGCTATTTTCTACAATATAATTACCAATAGCGTGCATTAAATGTGTTTTACCAAGGCCACTATTACCGTATAAGAATAAAGGATTATACATTTTTCCAGGATTTTCAGCCACAGAAAGTGCCGCGGCTTGAGCAAACTTATTACTATTTCCAACTATGAAATTATCAAAAGTATATTTACTATTCAAATTGCTTTGTTCTTTACTTAGATGAGGAACTCCCGTCGGTAAACTTTCCACTTTTTCTGTGGATTTTTCTTTTTCTATTTCTTTTACTTCTTCTTCTAATAAAAATTCGATTTCAAAATTTGTTCCCGTTATTCTATTCAATATATCTTTAATCTGATCTAAATAGTTGTCCTCCATATGTTTTTTATGGATTTGCATAGGAACAATAATAGTTGCTTTTCCATTTTCTAATTTATATAACTTAGTGTCAACAAACCAGGTAGTATATGCTAAAGATGATAGTTCGTCTTTTATTTGATTTAAAAAATTTTGCCATAAAACATCAACATTCATACTACCATCTCCCCGCAAGATAAAATTTACAACATTATAATAAAGCAAAATGTACAAAAAAGAAACAAAAATTTGAGAAAAATTTAATTAATATAATTATTGAGATTGAAAACTGCAATTTTTTTAGAAAAATTTAACAATTTAATAAAAAAACAATATCTAAATATTTTTCTAAAGTCAAAAAAAGGTAAAAATACACAATTTAATGTGCATAAAATATTCAAAAAAATAAGATAAAAAATTATTCACATACAATCCACAGATTAATCCACAATTAAAACATATATATTATAAGGATATATTCTACTTTTCCACATTTTCCACAAAAATGGTATTAACATGTAAAAAAAACCAATCCACAGAGTTGTGGATTTTGTTAATTAAATAAAAAAAACAAAAAAACATCACGAAATTTAAATTATATCCACACATTTTGTTGACAAAAGTATAAATTTCTTATTATAATAATGGAGATTTATGTCTGGAGGTGGAAAGATGAAAAGAACATATCAACCAAATAATCGTAAAAAACAAAAAAAATTAGGTTTTTTTGCACGTAAGAAAACAAATATTCTAAATCGTCGTCGTCGCAAAGGTCGTAAAGCTCTTTGTAAATAATCCACTGTTTTAAATAGTGGTTTTTTTAACATTAAGAGGAGTATATATGAAAAAAAAATATATAGTAAAAATGAGGGAAGAGTTTAATTGCCTAATTAAAACAGGAATATGCAGTAAAAATAAGTATTTTGTTATTTACCATCTCCCTAATAATAAGAGTTACGATCGTTTTGGAATTTCGGTCGGTAAAAAGATTGGTAATGCAGTTACAAGAAATAAATATAAAAGAAAAATAAGAAGCATAATCGATAAATATAGAAAAGACTATATAAATTACCAAGACTATATTATAATATTAAGAGGTAGTGCATTATCAGCAAGCTTTCAAGATTTGGAAGAAAGTCTGATTTTTCTACTAAAAAAGGAGAAACCACATGAACAATAAAACCCAATCAAGAAAAAAGAACACAAAAAAACTATTAATATTAATTTTACTTATATTAACTTTAACAACAGGATGTACTAAAACCTTAGTTGATAAAAATAAAAAGGCCATCAAAAATGAAGAAACAGGCCAAAACTTAACAGAAAATATTCTTTGCCAACCAACAAATAAAAAATCCATAGCAAAGTATAAAGAAAATAAAGTTAATATAGATAAGTTACCAACTTGCGATAAATTTAAAATAAATTCAGGAAAATATGAAGGAATCTGGACAACAGTATTTGTTAAACCATTAGCGTTTGTTATTCTTCAGTTAGGTAAAACAACTGGTAATTATGCTATCGCATTGATAATAGTAACTCTTATAATAAGATTAATAACATATCCATTAACAAGAAAAACAGTTAAACAGTCACAAGTAATGCAAGAAGTTAATCCAGAATTACAAAGAATTCAAAAGAAGTATGCCGGTAAACAAGATGAAGAATCATTATCAAAACAATCTCAAGAAATGATGATGTTATATAAGAAATATAACATTAATCCTTTATCAGGATGTTTATTTTCTTTCATTCAATTACCTTTATTCATTGCTTTTTATGAAGCTGTTCAACGTTTCCCAGCTATATTTGAAGATACATTCTTAGGTCTTCAACTTGGGACAACACCATGGGTAGGATTTACAAGAAGTTCTTTCTATATATATATAATACTAATGCTTTTAATCGCAGCTACTACATATTATTCATTTAAAATGAACATGTCATCAAATCAATTAGATAATAGTATGAAATCAATGCCTATATTTATGAGCATAATGATTATCGTAACAGCTCTATTTATGCCATCAGCTTTATGTGTTTACTGGTTCTTTAATAATCTATGTACAATCTTACAAAATAAATTAGTAAAGGTTACAATGACAAAAGATACTTTAAAGAAAGGAAGTAAAAAAAAGTATGGAAAAGCATAAGTTCATAGGAAAATCAAAAGACGAAGCAATTCAACAAGCAAAAATATCATTAGAAGAGTCAAATGTAGATAATTTATTTATTAATGAATTAAGTTCAAAAAAGAGTCTATTTTCTACAAAAGTAGAAATTGAAGTTATAGAAAAAGATGAAATAATAAAATTTATCAAAGAATATATTCAAACCCTATTAAAAAATATGGGATTTAATATAAAAATAGAAGTATTTAATAAAAATAACACTCCCCTATATAAAATTTATTCAGATAATGACTCATTATTAATTGGTAAAAATGGTAAAAATTTGAAATCTCTACAAATACTAGTAGGACAAGCTATAAATAAAGAAATAAATCAAAATTTTAAATTTACCATTGATATAAATGATTATCAAGAAAAGAAAGAACGTAATTTGATACGTTTGGCAAAAAATATTGCAAGAGAAGTATCTCAAACAAAAGTTGAAGCTAAACTTGATTCTATGAATTCTTATGAAAGAAGAATAATCCATAATGCCTTAGCAAATAGCTCAAAAGTTTATACTGAAAGCTGTGGCGAAGAGCCAGAAAGGTACGTTGTAATTAAACCAAAAGGAGAATAATTCTTCTTTTTTTTACATTAAAATGAAAAATAAATACCATCTAAATTGAATACTATCTTAAAAATATAAAGAGCATTATATATTTCCAAAATAAAATGTGCTATAATAAAGACGATTTTATCCATTGTTAATATTTTTGAGAAAGGAGAAAAAAATATGAATGATACAATTGCGGCTATTTCTACTGCTATGGGAGTAGGAGCTATTTCTATAATTAGAGTAAGTGGCAAAGATTCCATTAAAATAGTAAACGAAATATTTACGGGCAAGGATTTAAATGAAGTGCCAACTCATACAATTCACTACGGCCATATAGTTGATGAAAAAATACCAATAGATGAAGTATTAATTACAGTTATGAAAAGTCCCAAGACCTACACCAAAGAAGATATAGTTGAAATAAACTGTCATGGTGGAATTAATACTACAAATAAAATACTAGAAACCGTTCTAAATCATGGAGCACGTCTAGCTGAACCAGGTGAATTTACAAAAAGGGCCTTCCTAAATGGTAGATTAGACTTATCACAAAGCGAGGCCGTAATGGATGTTATAAATAGTAAAAGTAATGATGACAGGATTTTAGCCCTAAAGTCACTTGAAGGACAAACTACCAAAAAAATAAAGAAATTTCGTGCTGAACTAAATGATCTTATCTCTCACATAGAAGTTAATATAGATTTTCCAGAGTATAATGATATTGAAGTAATGACAAAAAATAAAATAGAGAAAAAGTTAAAAAATCAAATAACTGAATTAAAAAAGATAATTGAACAATCAGAAGATAGACAAATTATTAAAGCCGGTATTAAGACATTAATAGTAGGAAGGCCAAATGTTGGAAAAAGTAGCATTTTAAATAATCTATTGGAGTATGATAAGGCAATTGTTACAAACATTGAAGGCACTACTAGAGATATAGTAGAGGGAAATATTTTATTAAAAGGAATACCACTAAACATTATAGACACTGCAGGAATAAGAAAAACATCTGATGTTATAGAACAAATAGGCGTAAAAAAGAGTCTTTCCTTAATCAATGAGGCAGACTTAGTTTTAGTTGTCCTAAATGGAAATGAAGAGATAACTAGTGAAGATCTTGAAATATTAGATAAGACAAAAGATAAAACTAGTATAGTTGTTATTAACAAAAGTGATTTACCCCAAAAGATAAATAAAGATTTACTAACTAATAGAATTGTAGTAGAATCTACAACAACAAATGAATTTGGTCTAGAAAACTTAAAATCAAAAATAATTAAAATGTTTAATCTTGATCAAATCTCAACACTAGATCAGACTTATTTAAATAATGCTCGACAATTATCTCTTGCTAAGAAAGCACTTTCTTCATTAGAAGAAGCAGAAAAATCAAATATTAACAATGTTCCAGTAGATTTAATACAAATAGATTTAATGGATGCATTTACAAAATTAGGTGAAATTATTGGTATAACATATAGTGAAGAAGTTATAAATAATTTGTTTAAAAATTTTTGTGTCGGTAAATAAAAACAAGGAGTTGATATAATGGAATATGAAGCAATAGTAGTAGGTGGTGGACATGCCGGTTGTGAGGCTTCCCTAGCTTGTGCTAGAAAGGGTCACTCTACTCTACTTATAACAGGAAATATAAAAAATATAGCAGATATGCCATGTAACCCATCTATAGGAGGCCCTGCAAAAGGAATTGTTGTAAGAGAAATAGATGCTTTAGGTGGAGAGATGGGTAGAAATGCTGATAAAGCAACACTACAAATGAAAATGCTAAATACGAAGAAGGGACCAGCAGTACAAGCACTACGGGCACAGGGAGATAAAATAATTTACCCAAGAGAAATGCTAAAAACCTTACAAAATACTACCAATCTTTCAATAAAGGAAGCAATTGTAGAACATCTTATAACAGATAATAATAAAATTAAAGGTGTTGAATTAGAAGATGGCACCAAAATATATTCAAAGGTAGTTATTTTAACAACAGGAACATATCTAAAGGGGGAAATTTTAGTTGGAAGTTCCAAACATAGTGGTGGTCCACATGGAGAAAAGCCAAGTAAGTTTCTAAGTGATGATCTCAAAAAATTAGGTTTCAAAATTCTAAGACTAAAAACTGGAACACCACCTCGTATTGAAAAAAATAGTATAGATTATAGTAAAACAAGTTTGGAACCGGGAGATCAAATACCTCATACCTTCTCTTTTGATAATAAACAATATTATGATGTCGAAAAACAAGAACCTTGTTATTTAATATACACTACACAAGAAACTCATGATATTATCAAGGCCAATTTGGAAAAATCCAGTATGTACGGTGGATATGTAGAAGGCGTTGGTCCACGTTACTGTCCTTCAATAGAAGACAAAGTAGTACGTTTCAGTGATAAAGAACGCCATCAATTGTTTCTAGAACCAGAAAGTAGATATTATGATGATATTTATCTACAAGGTTTTTCTACCAGTATGCCACATGATATACAGGAGCAAATGGTACATTCCCTACCAGGTCTTGAACATGCCAAAATATTAAAATATGCTTATGCCATTGAATATGATGCTATCGATGCTAGACAATTAAAACAAAGTCTTGAAACAAAAGTAATAGAAAATTTATTTACTGCTGGACAAATAAATGGTACAAGTGGGTATGAAGAAGCTGCCGGTCAAGGCCTAATAGCGGGAATAAATGCAGCCCTAAAACTAGAAAATAAGCCACCACTAATCTTAAAGAGAAACGAAGCATACATTGGTGTTTTGATTGATGACCTAACAACTAAGGGTATTAAAGACCCATATCGTTTATTAACTTCTAGAGCTGAGTATCGTTTATTATTGCGCCATGATAATGCAGACCTAAGACTAAGAGATTATGGATATAACATAGGATTAATTAGTGAAACAAAATATCAAGCATTCTTAAACAAGAAAGAACAAATTTTTAATTTAACCGAGTATTTAAAAAATACGAAAATAACTCCAAAAGAAGAAATAAACAAATATTTATTATCTATCCCTACTTCACCACTAAAAGATGGTATAAGTTTGTTAGAATTATTAAAAAGACCAGAAATATCAATTGAAAATATTAAACATTTCGTTGATTTTGATTATTCAGATGAAGTAGTATATCAAATTATGATAAATGCGAAATATGGTGGCTATATTGAAAAAGCCAACCGTGAAGCTAAAAAAATGCTTGATTTAGAGGAAAAGAAAATCCCGGATGATATAGACTACTCAAAAATTCCAAATATTGCAAGTGAAGCCCGTGAAAAACTAGACAAGATAAGACCAACATCAATCAGACAAGCCACTATGATAAGTGGTGTAAACCCAGCAGATATTTCTGTATTGATGGTTTATTTGAGGAAAGAAGAATATAATGGACATTAATACATTTATAAAAGAGTTAGAAAACCTAAATATTTATCCTACACAAAAACAATTAGATCAATTAGAGACTTATTACAAATTAATAATTGATTGGAATAAAAAAATAAATCTCACCAGGATTACAGAAAAAGAAGACGTTTATTTAAAACATTTTTATGATAGTATTACAATATCAAAAGTAATTGATTTAAATAACAAGGCAACGCTCTTAGACTTTGGTACTGGTGCTGGATTTCCAGGAATAGTTTTAAAAATTATATATCCAAACTTAAATATAACCTTGGTTGATTCACTACAGAAGAGAGTAAATTTCTTAAATACAGTCATTAATTCTTTACAATTAAAGGATATTAAGGTTCTCCATGAACGTGTTGAAAATTTAGAAGTTAAACACTATGACATCATAACAACCCGTGCAGTAGCAAATTTAAGTAAATTACTACAATATACAAATAAACTTATAGATACCAAAACATTGTTTATTCCTCTAAAGGCAAATATAGAAGATGAATTAAAACAGGCCAAAAATGAATTTGTAAAATATCACTTAGAATTAGTTAAACAGGAAACATTTTTCTTACCTATTGAACATAGTATTAGAAATATACTAGTGATAAAAAAGAAATCTTAAATATTATAAAAAGTTGTATTCGGTGTTGATTCACCGTTTTTTCTTGTAATATTTATAAAAAATGATATAATAACATTAGTAAAAGATAAGAATAGAAAGAGGGTTATTGTATGCAGTCAGGTCAAGAAGTTGTATATCTTCATTTAGATGATATCATTCCCAATCGCTTTCAACCACGTGAAGTGTTTGATGAAAGAGCATTAAAAGAATTAGCCGCATCAATCAAAGAACATGGTGTAATCCAACCTATTATTGTTAGACAAGTTAATAATAAATATGAAATTATAGCTGGAGAAAGAAGATATAAGGCATCAGCACTAGCTGGAATGACTAAAATTCCTGCTATTATTAATAATTTAGATGATAAAGAAGCCGCTAAAGTAGCTTTACTAGAAAATTTACAAAGAAAGAACTTAAATCCAATTGAAGAAGCAAGAACATATCAAAAAATTCTTGAACTAGATCAAATGACTCAAGAAACGCTAGCTAAAACTATGGGAAAAAGTCAATCAGCGGTAGCAAATAAATTACGTTTACTTGCTCTACCAGATGAAATTCAAAGAGCTTTATTAAAAGAAAATATATCTGAAAGACACGCTAGAACTCTTTTGAATTTAAAGAACCCAGAACAACAAAAGAAAATGTTAAAAAGAATAATAGCTGAAAAAATGAGTGTTAGAACATTAGAAGAAGAAATTAGAAAAATTAATGATCCTCAAGAATCATTAGCGGAAGGTGGTCAAATGCAAAATAATAATATTAACACAAATAATCAAACTCCATCTTATCAAGTACCTTCATCAACTAATTTAAATTTAACATCATCACCAGCAGCAATGTTTTCCCAAAATACTAATCAAAAGCCAAATTTAATGGATTCTTTTGAAGAACAAAATAGAGAAAACGATAATATTGTAAATTATGGAGAAATAGATGAAGACGAAATAGCACATGCCAATGAACCTAGTTATGATTCATTTACAAGTACCGCAAATAAGGAAATAAATGTAAATCAGTTAAAATCTAATGCCACTGATATTGACAATATTTTATCTCCTAAGAAGGAAGATACAAAAGCACAACAAGATGAACAAAAGCAAAAAATATCAGGTGACCTTGATAGCTTATTAAATATAGCACCACCAACTAATAACAGTTTCAACTTGGCAAGGGATGCAATTAACGATAATGATAATAATGAAAACAATAGCAAAGACTATTTCCAAGCTCCTGACTTAATGTCGGTTCAATTACCTAATTCAAGTAACAATGCTAATGCGATTATAAAAGATTACAATACACCACAACCAAGTGAAAGTATAATAGATTTTACCAATAATAGTGTTGTAGATAATAAAAAAGAACATTTAACAAACTTTAGTGATGCAAATAATACGTTATTTGAAAATAAAAAGGCAGAGCCTCAAAAAACAAAACCAGCAGAGAAAACACTAGGCATGGCTTTGATAGAAGAAACTTATAAGTTGAATCCAAAAGAAAAGGCAAAACAATATAATATTCATCAAATGGTTCAACAAATTAGAGATACAATTCAAACCCTTCAAAAAATGGGCGCTAAAATTGATACAGATGAGATGGATTTTGAAAATCAATATCAAATGGTCATTCGCATAGATAAAAATAGCATTAACTAAAAAGTTGATTTTTCTCAACTTTTTTTGATATTTAGTTTTCAAAGTGTTGTTTTTTTGATAAAATAATAAATGTGAGAAAATAGGGAAAGGTGATTAAGATGGGAAAGATTATTTCATTAGTCAATCAAAAAGGTGGCGTTGGAAAGACAACTACCAGTATAAATCTTTCTGCATCATTAGCGGTATTAAATAAAAAGGTATTATTAATAGATTTAGACCCACAAGGAAATACAACTACTGGTGTTGGAATTAATAAAGCTGATATAGAAAGAAGTATTTATGATGTTTTAACAGATAAATGTCAAATTAGTGATGCTATCATCAGAACAAAATATAAGGGCCTATATGTTTTACCAGCAACAATTAATCTTGCTGGATTAGACATTGAGTTGATAGAAAAAGGACAAACTGATCCAGGGTTTACAAAAGGTTCTCAATTAAAAAAGCATTTAGATGAAATTAAGGATAAATTTGATTATATTATAATTGATTGTCCACCTTCACTAGGCTTAATTACAACTAATGCCTTAACAGCATCTAATTCTGTAATAATACCAGTGCAATGTGAATTCTTTGCTCTAGAAGGTATTATGCAACTATTAAATACAATTATGTTAGCTCAAAAATCTTTAAATCCTAACTTAGAAATAGAAGGTGTTTTACTAACAATGCTAGATTCAAGAACAAATTTAGGTATAGAAGTTGTTGATGATATTAGAAAATTCTTTAAAGAAAAAGTCTATAATACAATTATACCTAGATTAATAAGATTAACTGAGGCTCCATCACATGGAGAACCAATAATTGCATATGATCCAAAAAGTAGAGGTTCAGCTGCCTATCTAAATTTAGCGAAGGAAGTGATTGAAAGAAATGGAAAATAATAACATTCAAAGAAAAGCCTTAGGAAAAGGTTTAGAAGAATTATTTCATAGTGAACCTATAGATTTTAATAAGGTAGAAGAAAAAATTGTAAGTAGTACACCAAAAGATGAAATCATCATGGTTAAATTATCTGATTTAAGAAGCAATCCATATCAGCCAAGAAAAATTTTTGATGAGAATGCCCTAGAAGAATTAGCTGCATCAATCAAAGAACATGGCGTTTTTCAGCCAATTATAGTAAAGCCAAGTATCAAAGGATATGAGATTATAGCTGGAGAAAGGCGAGTTAAAGCTTCTCTTTTAGCTGGCTTAAAAGAAATACCAGCCATAGTAAGAGAATTCAGTGATGCTGAAATGATGGAAATTGCTTTATTAGAAAATTTACAAAGAGAAAATCTTACATCAATTGAAGAAGCAAATGCCTATAAAAAATTAGCAGAAACCCTAAATTTAACCCAAGATGAATTAGCTAAAAGAGTTGGTAAAAGTAGATCATATATAACAAATACTTTAGGATTATTATCCCTACCAAGTGAAACACAAAATCTAATTAATGAACACAAAATATCAATGGGTCATGCCAAAATATTAAGTAAATTAGAAGACAAATACCAAATTCAAGAGTTAACTGATAAAATTATCACAGAAGGAATAAGCGTTCGACAACTAGAAGAAATTACATCTTCCCCTGCTCAATTTACCAGAAAAAACAAAATTAATACTTCAAAACATCAAAAAAATGAACAATATGCTTACTTAGAAGATATTTTAAATGAAAAGTTAGGTACAAAAGTAAAAATAAAAAATAATAAATTAGAAATATCATTTACTAATTCAAATGATTTAAATCGTCTCCTTGAAATAATGAATTTAGATAAATAATGATAAGGAGATAATATAGTGAATAATTTACCTAAATTATATAATATTGATTTAAAAAATTTTATCTATCCTATTCTTTATATTTTAATAGGCTATTTAACATATAAACTTATAGATAGAGTTATTGAAAAATCATTTACAAAACACACCTTTAAAACATTAAAGGATAGACATAATCAAAAAAGATTAGAAACAATAAAAACACTTATTTCTAATTTATTAAAGTATTTGATAATAATTTTTGTTGCCCTAGCTATCTTATCCTTATATGGAATCAATGTTAAGTCTATTTTAGCCGGAGTTGGAATAACAGCTGCTATTGTAGGATTAGCCTGCCAAGATATAGCTAAGGATTTATTAGCTGGTATTTTTATAGTAGCAGAAGATCAGTATGAGATAGGAGATACAATAGAAATAGATGGATTTATGGGAGAAGTTGTTTTTATTGGATTAAAGACAACTAGAATTAAGGACTATAAAGGAAGAGTAAAAATTATTTCTAATCATACCATCACGGAAGTAATAAATTATAATTTAAATAATTCCTTAGCTATAGTAGATGTTTCGGTTGGATATGAAGAAAACAATGATAAAGTAGAAACTGTTTTAACAGAATTAGTATCTACCCTATCTTCTATCATTCCACATTCTAAAGGAGAAGCTAAATTACTAGGAATAGATAATCTAGGAGATTCTGCTGTTATATATAGAATAACCTGTCCAGTAGCATCTAATAAACAATTTGAAGCTGAAAGAATTATGCGAAAAGAGATAAAAAAAGTTTTAGATCAAGAACAAATAAAAATACCATATCCACAGATAGAGGTGCATAGTAATGGAAAATAAAGAATATAGTATTGGAACAATATTAAGACTTAAGAAGAAACATCCATGTGGCGGATATGATTGGGTTGTTACTAGACTTGGAGCAGATATTAAGATAAAATGTTTAACATGTGATAGAAGTATTCTAATTCCTAGAATAACCCTAAATAAAAGAATAAAGAAAATAGTAACGGATGGTGAGTAAAATGCCAGAAAAGAAAAAATTAAAACTAAAGAAGTTTTTCTTTCATCCAATTACCATGTTTTTAGTTGGAACAATACTAGTAATGCTAATAAGTCTAATCCTATCATCATTTGAAATGCAATCTACTTACAACAGTATTACAACAAATGGTAAAGATCTAACATCAAAATTAGTAGTAGTTGAAAACTTATTTAATTATGAAAATCTAAAATATCTAATAAGTAATACGGTGAAAAATTTCATGGGATTTTCACCATTATGTATGCTTTTAATATCTTTAATTGGTATAAGTATCGCAAAAGCTACAGGTTTAATAGATATTATATCAACTAAACACATTAGAAAACTATCAAAGTATCAATTAACCTATTTAGTATTACTATTAGGTGTTATATCATCAATAGTTAATGAGGTAGGATATGTAATCTTAATACCATTAGCCGCATTAGTCTATGAAAAAAATGGCCGTAATCCCCTACTTGGAGTAGTAACAGCATTCTGTGGAGTTGCCTTTGGTTATGGAGTATCAATATTTGTAGGATCACAAGAAGTTGCACTAATTCCTTATACGAAAAGTGCTGCTCATCTAATTGATAGCAGTGCCCATATTAGTTTGACATCAAATCTAATATTTATAATAGTATCATCTCTTCTCCTACCATTAATAGGAACACCAATAATTGAAAAATTAATAAGTCCTAAATTACCAAAATTTCATCGACATGATAAGGTCACAGGAAAAACACTTCAAACTAGTGAGTTGTTATTAAGTGATATTACTGATGAAGAAGAAAAAAGAATAGCTTTTGAAAAGAATAGTAAGAGAGGGTTAAAATATGCCTTAATTGTTTCAATTATAGTAATTTTACTCTTTGCTTATATGATCATTCCAAATTTACCTGGATCAGGACTACTACTTGATATGACAGCCAAAACCTATTTAGATCAATTATTTGGTTCTACATCTTATTTTCAAGATGGTTTTACATATATGGTAGCAATTCTTTTTATTACAACAGGTCTTGCCTATGGTATAGGAGCAAAAACAATTAAAAATGATCGTGATTTAATAGAAAAAACATCAGATATCTTTAAAGATCTTGGTATGGTTTTACTAATGATATTTGTTTTTTCCCAATTTATAACTGTATGGAAACAATCTAATATAGGTATTGTATTCACCAGTTGGTGTGCAAATTTATTAAGTCATTTAGAATTTGATGGAATACCTTTAATAGTAATTACAATTATTATCATTTCTATATCCAACTTCTTTTGTACAAGTCTAAATACAAAATGGATGATTTTTTCTCCTGTGGTTGTTCCATTATTTATGCAAAATAATATATCTCCCCAATTTGCACAGATTATTATGAGAGCAGGTCAATCAATTACTGCAGGAATCAGTCCATTTATGGTATTCTTTGTAATCTATTTAGCTTATCTAAATATATATAACCAAAACAAAGAACGTCCTATAACAATTAAACAATCAATAAATTTTGTCATTCCATACTTTGCTATTACAGCACTAGCTTGGATACTAATTATTGTTCTTTGGTATGTAGCGGGAATTCCGATAGGACCTAATATAAAACCAACAATTTAAGCACTTAGGTGCTTTTTTTGTATAATATTATTTTTTGATATGTTATAATATAATGAGAAAAGAGGTATTAGTATGAGTTTAACAGCAGGAATAGTAGGTTTACCTAATGTAGGAAAATCAACTCTATTTAATGCAATTACAAAAAAACATATTTTAGCGGAAAATTATCCTTTTGCGACAATTGAACCAAATGTAGGAATTGTAACAGTTCCAGACGAAAGAATAGACAAATTAAATGAAATGTATCAACCAGAAAGACTAATTCCAACAGCCTATGAATTTACAGATATAGCTGGTTTGGTTAAAGGTGCTTCACAAGGAGAAGGATTAGGTAACAAGTTTTTATCACATATAAGAGAAACAGATGCTATCTGTGAAGTAGTAAGATGTTTTAAAGATAATAGTATTATTCATGTTGATGGAAATGTTGACCCTATAAGAGATATTGAAACTATTAATTTAGAATTGGCTATAGCTGATTTAGATATAATCAATAATAGATTAGAAAAAGTGGCTAAAAAAGCCAGAACAACAAAAAATAAAGAAGACCTTCTAGAAGTTGAGACACTTGAAAAGTCCAAAGACTACTTAGAAAAAAATGTTCCTCTAAGATTAGTTGAATATAGTGATGAAGAGCGATTAATTTTGAAAAATTATAGTTTTCTAACCTTGAAACCAATTATATATTTAGCAAACGTTTCTGAAGAAGATCTTGCTAAAGAAGATAATGAATATGTAAAACTTGTTAAAGAATATGCAAAAAAGGAAAAAGCTCCAGTAGTAGTATTATGTGCCAAAGTAGAAGAAGAATTAAGTGAGTTAAGTGATTCTGATAAAGAAGAGCTATTAAGTGCTTTAGGAATCGGAATTAGTGGTTTAGACAAACTAATTAAAGCAACTTATGATTTATTAGGACTAGCTACATATTTTACTGTAGGAAAAGATGAGGTAAGAGCATGGACATTTAAAAAAGGAATGAATGCTAAAAAATGTGCAGGAATAATCCACACCGATTTTGAAAAAGGCTTCATTAAGGCAGAAGTCATGAGTTATGATGATTTAATTAAATACGGTAGTGAATTAAAAGTAAAAGAAGCCGGAAGAGCAAGACTTGAAGGTAAAGACTACATTATGCAAGATGGCGACATTTGTTACTTTAGATTTAACAAATAATAAAAAGTAAAGCTTTACAATGAAACAAAACTTTGCTATAATACACTCGAGTATTTTAAATACTCCTTACCTTAGTGTATAAGGTCATATGTCCAAGAGGAGGTGTAACAATGAATAAATATGAAATCACATTTATCGTAAAATCAGACATGGAAGAAGCAGAAATTAAAAAAACTGCAGAAGCAATGAAAAAGGTTTTAACAGATAAAAACGCTAAAATTTTAGAAGAAAAAGTAATGGGACAAAGAGAACTAGCATATGAAATCAACAAAATGAAAACAGGTTACTATTTTCTATATGTAGTTGAAGCTGATAGCGATACAGTAAAAGAATTTAATCGTGTATCAGGAATCAATGAAAATTTACTTCGTCATTTAATCGTTAAAGTAGAAGACTAAGAAGTGAGGAAAAATTATGAATAAAGTATTTTTAATAGGTCGACTAACAAGAGATCCAGAATTAAGATATACAGGTAATAATACAGCTGTTGCATCTTTTTCCATTGCTGTAAATAGAAATTTTACTAATCAATCAGGAGAAAGAGAAGCAGACTTTATTAATATAGTTGTATGGCGTAAACAAGCTGAAAATGTTAAAAACTATTTAACGCAAGGTAGTCAAGTTGCAATAGATGGTCGTATTCAAACAAGAAGTTATGATGATCAAGACGGAAAAAAGAGATACGTTACAGAAGTTATTGCTGATAATGTTGAATTCTTAGGAAGTAAAGGACAAAGTTCTTCTGCTCCAACATCAACTGAGTCAAGAACTTCTTCTGCAGAACCAACTCCCTATGATTTTGCAACCCCAGAACAAAAGACCACTAATGTTGATAGTAATCCTTTCGCAGATTTTGGATCAAGTATTGAAATTAGCGATGATGAATTACCATTTTAAAAAGGAGGGTGTATAATATGGCAGAATTTTACCGTAAAAGAAAAAAGATTTGTATGCTATGCGCTGGAAAGAAAATTAAATACAATGAACCAGAAACATTAAAAAAATATATTAATGAAAAAGGTAAGATTGTTTCTAGAAGAATAACAGGAACATGTGCAAAGCATCAAAGAGAAGTTGCAAGAGAAATAAAGAGAGCTCGTGCAATCGCAATATTACCATATACAAAATAGGAAAATTCCTATTTTTTTCTTTTTATATAAGACTACTCCCCTATTTTTCCTTTAAAAAAAAGTCAAAATATTATATAATTATATTGGGGAATTAACAGGAGGCAAATATGGATGATAATATTGAAATAAAACATCTCAAAAAAAGTATAAAAAAAGCCAAAACAGTTTTTCTAATGGCACATAAAAACCTTGATTTAGATGCTATTGGCAGTTGTTTAGGAATGTATTATATATTATCAAATCTCAAAAAAGACTGTTATATAATAATTGATGATAAAGATAAAGAAATGGGTGTAGATAAAGTTCTACATGAAGTAGAAGGTTGTTATAATATAATTAAGTCATCAGACTTACCCATATATCTAAATAAAAAACAAAAAAATAATTTATTAATTATCTTAGATACTAATAAGAAGGATTTATTACAAAATAAAGAATGCTTAGATTATTTTAAACAAATTTTAATAATAGATCATCATGAACAAGGCAAAACAACTATAAAAGATGTCATGAAGTTAATAGATTCTAATTTCTCTAGTGCTTGTGAATTAGTAGTAAAAATTAGTGAACTTTTTAACATAGAGTTTACTCCCTACATTGCAACACTCCTATTATCTGGAATAGTATTAGATACTAATAATTTTACATTAAATACAGATGATAACACATTCTATACAGCTTATTACTTAACAGCCATAGGTGCTAGTCCCAAAAAAGTTCAATATCTTCTAAAGCAAGAACTAAGTGACTATATTGAACAACAAAAATTACTTACTAATATCGAAATGCTAGATAAAAAAATTGCCATAGCTAAAGGAACACCATATGTAACATATCGTCGAGAAGACTTAGCCAAAACGGCTGATACCCTACTCTTTTTTAATAATGTAGAGGCCTCATTTGTAATTGGAAAAATAGGCAAAACAACAATCGGCATATCTGCAAGATCATTAGGAAACTACGATATCGAAAAAATACTTATAAAATTTGGTGGTGGCAGTAACAAATATAATGGTGCCGCAATCATAGAAAACAAAAATATCAGCGAAGTATTAGAAAAATTAAGAAGACTCTTAAAGGAGGAGGAATAGTATGCAAGTTATATTTATTAAAGATTTAAAAAAACAAGGAAAAAAGGGCGAAGTGAAAAACGTTAAAGATGGTTATGCCCAAAACTTTCTTATAAAAAATGGTTATGCTGTTCAAGTAAATGAAAAAAACTTAAAAGAGTTAGAAAGAAATAATAAAAAAGAAGAAGCAGAAAATAAACGCTTAAGTGAGGAAGCCAAACTAATAAAAGAAAAGCTCGAAAAAGAAACATTAACATTTACTGTAAGAACAGGAAATGGAGATAGAGTTTTTGGTAGTATCAGTGTAAAACAAATTAAAGATGAATTAGCAAAAAAAGGATATAAAATCGATAAAAATCAAATTATTATCGATGTACCTATCTCTTGTTTAGGCTTTCATTATGTAAAAGTTGAACTATATCAAAAAATAAATGCAAAAGTAAAAGTACACGTTATAAAATAGAGGTGATTTTATGGCTCTTAGAACAATGCCAAATAACATAGAAGCAGAAAAATCCGTTTTAGGAGCCTGCTTTTTATCAAAGTATGCCTTAGAAAAGGCTTGTGATAACTTAAGTCAAGAAAAGTTTTTTGATGAGAAAAATGGAAAAATTTTCGCAGCTATATCAAAAATGCATGAAGAAAAAACTCCACTTGATTTAACAACCCTAACAACAGAATTACAAAATAGGAATACATTACATGAAATAGGTGGTGTAGAATATTTAACAGAAATTTTAAATTTCGTTCCTACTGCCACTAATATTGATTACTATATAAAGGATGTAGAAGAGTCTGCCCTACTTCGTAATTTAATTGAAACAGCAACCTCAATTGCTACTGATGGTTACAATACAGAAGATGATGTAAATGAAACTTTAGATTCTGCAGAAAGAAAAATCTTAAATATAGTTAAAAATCGTAAAACTACAGAATTTAAATCGATTCAAGAGGTTATGGCTAGAACAGAGGCAAATCTTGAACAATTAGCGGAGTCTAAAGGTGAAGTGACAGGTCTTGCTACAGGATGGTATGATTTAGATAAGTTAACGGCCGGACTTCATGAAAATCAGTTAATAATAATTGCGGCTCGTCCAGCAATGGGAAAAACTGCCTTTGCACTTAATTTAGCTACTAATGTTGCCATAAATAGTGGTAAAACAGTGGCTCTATTCAACCTAGAAATGGGTGCTGAACAATTAGCTAATCGTATTATTTCATCACTAGGTCAAATAGAAGGATATAAATTACAAACAGGTAGATTAATGAATGAGGACTGGAAAAGAGTAAATGAAGCTGTTAGTCAATTAGAAGATGCTAATATGTTTATAGACGATACACCAGGTATAACTGTTGGAGAAATACGTGCCAAGTGTCGTCGACTTGCAAGCAGTGAAAAAGGCCTAGGACTAATTATAATCGATTATTTACAGTTAATTTCAGGTGGAAAAAATTATGGTTCCAACCGTCAACAAGAAGTATCTGACGTATCAAGAGCCTTAAAAACTATGGCTATGGAACTCCATGTTCCAGTTATTGCCCTAGCCCAGTTATCCCGTGCTGTTGAAGGACGTGAAGATAAAAGACCATTAATGAGCGATTTACGTGAATCAGGATCAATCGAACAAGATGCTGATATTGTATCATTCTTATATCGCGATGATTATTACAATAAAGAAGCACGTAATGATGATAATACAAGTATCAGTGAACTAATAATAGCCAAGCATCGTAACGGTCCAACTGCTACAATAGAATTATTATTTAAAAAGAACACAAGTACATTTCTAAACTTAAGAAAAGAAGATAAAGAGGTATAAAGTATGCATATATCAAAAAAAATAATATTAATAATTTTACTTCTATTTAATTTTAACTTATTTTTAGGTGCCAAGACATTTAATGCAACACCTCAAAAAGTATATAGAGTATATTTAGGAGGTCAATCATTAGGCGTTATAAAATCAAAAAAATCTTTAGAACAACATATCGATAAAGAACAGGAAGCTCTAAAGAAAATGTATAATGTTGATAAAATCTATGCACCAGATAATTTACATATTCAAAAAGAAATAACCTATAATGAAAAAATATACACTACAGAACAAATATATGAAAAAATAAAAGACAAAAGTTATTTTACCGTTCGTGGATATGCCATAACAATAAAAGCTACGAAAGATACAACGTCAACTGTTGAAAAAAAAGCTAACAAAACTCAAACAATTTATGTTTTAGATAAGTCAGTATTCACAAAAGCTGTGGATAAAACAGTTAGATCATTTGTAAGTAGTGAAGATTATAAAAAATATGAATCAAATAAAAAACAAACTATTAATGGAACAGGAAAAATAGTGGAAAAAATTTATATAGAAAATGAAATAAAAATAAAAAAACAAAATATTTCTGTTAATCAAACAATTTACTTAGACACAGATGATTTAGCCAAATATTTATTATTTGGTACAACTGAATCACAAGCTGAATATACAGTAAAAGCAGGAGATACAATATCATCAGTCGCTTACAATAATAAAATGTCTAGTGATGAATTTTTATTAATGAATCCAGAATTTAAGAATGAAAATGCTCTTTTATATGCTGGTCAAAACGTTAAGATAGGTATACTTAATCCACAGTTTAATATTGTTCAAGAAGATGAACAAGTATCTCTTGAAGAACAAAAGTATTCTACTGAAACAAGATATGATAATAGTAAAAATGTTGGATATCAACAAGTTGAACAAGCCGGAGTTAATGGAGTTAATAAAGTTACCCAAAAAATTAGAAAAATTAATGGTGAAACAACTAATATCGTTACAACAAATACAGAACAAATAAAACCTGTTACGAATGAAATTGTCATTAAAGGTGGAAAACAGTCGAATTATACTTATTCTGGTGGAAGATATGGAACTGTTATAGCTACCAAGGGACAATGGGGATGGCCTGCATCTTGTTCTTCTGTTTCCAGTGGCTTTGGATATCGTTGGGGAACATTACACGATGGTACTGATATTGCCGGTTGTGGATATGGTTCTAATATATTTGCTGCCGAAGGAGGAACTGTTGTAGAATCTAAAAAGAAACCAGGACGTTATCCAGGTGGATATGGAGATAACGGGGAATATATAATTATTGACCATCATAATGGTTTCTATACAATCTACGCCCATATTTGCCCGGGATGTCGTTACGTTAGTGCTGGAGATAATGTATCGAAGGGTCAAGTAATAGGTGGAATGGGCCATACCGGAGCCGCAACTGGAACTCACTTACATTTTGGTTTGTGGAGTGGTTATCCATACCGTGGCGGTAGAGCCCTAAATGCGATGAGTGTGTATTAATATGAAGTTTCAGACATTAGCGAGTGGTTCCAAGGGCAACAGCGCCATAGTTATATGTGATAATATAAAACTTTTAATAGATGATGGGATATCTTATCTATCACTAAAAAGAAAATTAGAAAATTTATCATTAACATTTGATGATTTGACAGGTATACTAATTACCCATAGTCATAGCGATCACATAAAAGGCCTACAATCACTTATTAAACACACTCACCTAAAAGTCATGATTCCAGAAAAAATGTATGAAGACCTATCCCAAATAGTACCAAAAAACCGCGTTATTTATTTGAAAGATACTAATATCTTAGATCAAGTTACAATAAATTTAATTCACACATCTCACGATGTTGCATGCTCCGTTGGCTTCTTAATAACTTATCAAGATAAAAGTTTAGTTTATATTACTGATACTGGCTATATAAACAAAAAAATTCTTCCTGAAATTACTAATAAAAGCATTTATTTAATAGAAAGTAATCACGATGAAGAAATGTTAATGAATGGTCCTTATCCTCCATTTTTAAAACAAAGAGTTATAGGGGACTATGGCCATCTATCAAATAATACAACTGCTTCATATTTAAAAAAAATAGTAGGCGCAGAAACTAAATATGTTCTTCTAGCCCATTTAAGTGAAAAAAATAATACAGAATCCCTTGCCATGAGCGCAACATCTAAAGCTCTAGACAACAAAAATATTAAAATATCTATTGCTCGACAAGATGAGGAAAGCGAATTAATAGAGGTTTAAAATGATCAAAATAATATGCATAGGAAAAATAAAAGAAAAATACTTTATTGATGCCATCAATGAGTATTGTAAAAGGCTACAAAAATATACCAAATTAAAGATAATTGAGCTACCAGATGAAGGCCTAGTAGAAAAAACAAAGGCTATTAATATTGAAGGAGAAAATATTTTAAAACATCTTGACTCTAAAGACTATATCATTAGTATGGATATAGCAGGAAAACAAATGAATTCTATAGAATTTGCAAAAAAGATAGATGGTATATCCCAATTTAATAGTAATATTACATTTATTATTGGTGGTAGTTATGGACTAAGCGATAAAATAAAAGATTTGTCAAATTTTAAAATGTCATTTTCAGAAATGACTTTCCCTCATCAATTATTTAGAGTAATTCTCTTAGAACAAATATATCGTTCTTATAAAATAAATAACAATGAACAATATCATAAATAATAATAGGAAGTGAGAAAATGATAGGAAATAGTTGGGATATATATTTAAAAGATGAATTTCAAAAACCTTACTTTAAAGAACTATTAAATTATGTTAAGGAAGAGTACAAAAAAAAGACTTGCTTTCCTCCACAGAACGAAATATTTAATGCTTTTAGATATACAAAGTATGAAGATTTAAAGGTCGTTATTTTAGGACAAGATCCATATCATGGAGATAATCAAGCAGAAGGTTTATCGTTTTCTGTAAAAAATTCTGTTTCAAGACCACCTTCTCTACAAAATATATTTAAGGAATTAGAAAGTGACTTAAACATAAAAGTCTCAGATAATAACTCTTTAGTACCCTGGGCAGAAGAAGGAGTTTTATTACTTAATGCTGTATTAACAGTAGAAAGAAAGAAACCAGCCTCTCATCAGAGTATTGGCTGGGAAACATTTACCGATGAAGTAATTAAAATAATAAATGAAAAACAAACACCAGTAGTATTTATATTATGGGGAAATTATGCTAGAAGTAAGAAAAAATTAATTACTAACAGTATTCATTATATTATTGAGTCACCTCACCCCTCCCCTTTTTCCGCTTATAATGGTTTTTTTGGAAGCAAACCGTTTTCAAGAACCAATAACTTCTTAATATCTAAAAATATCAAGCCAATCAATTGGCAAATATAAAAAAATAGACATATTACCTAAAAGTGATATGTCTATTTTAATATTTGAAACATTTCTTCTTTTTCATTTTTATAAAACTGTTCTTCTGTATAACCTAAAACTTTAGCTATAATCTTATGAGGAAAAACAACAATTAATTTATTATAATCCACTACAGTATCGTTAAAGAACTTAATTGCGCCTATCAAATCTTCTTCATTATCTTTTAACTCATTTAACAAATTTACTAGTTTTTCATCTTGAACTATTGTATCATCTTCAAAAATAATTTTAGATAATTTATTATAATAATCATTTAAAACGGAATGTAACTTGAAGTTATCACTTTGATTATTAACATCGCCGTTAAACTCATCAAAACTATCTTTATACTTCTCATTTTGAATAACTATTTTTACTATCTTATCCATAATGTCTTTCTTTTTTTGTAAAAACAGACTAATATTATTTTCTCCCTCTTTTAATTTTATATCTAAAAACAAAAATTTACTTTTAGTATTTTTTATTATTATAAATAACGTCGACACTAGTATTAGAATAACTCCGATAATAATCAAATATTTCATTCTACCACCTCTACTATAAACAATTATACCAAAATAAAAAGAAGTATTCAACTTCTTCTTAAAAATCAGTTATTAAATATAATGAAGTCTACACTATAAATCCAAATCAACACATTTTTATTACTTTTATCATCATTTAATAAAATATAATCACTACCAACCTCAGTTATAGTTCCCGTAAAAATTTTATTTTTCCACTCTATTGAATTACTATATGAGGTATAAAGAGATACATTTTTGCCAATATTTAATGCTAGAAAGTTTTGTAAGCTTTCTAAATTATTGGTTGTACCCCGCATATTTTGATTAGAAATACTTCCACCCATTGGATCTGGAATGATTTGTCTATAATTAGTATAAGTATAATTATTGTTCATTAATAACACCCTTTCACTTAAGGATATTCATACTTTAAATAATTATTCTTAATTTTTTTTAGTGGAATTCATCTTTTCATCAAATACATCTTGTGTATCAGTTGGTTCACTGCCCTTTATAAAATACATTAGTTTTTTGACCTTTGCGTTTTGATCAACAGCCTTTCCTGAAATAGGATCTACCCATACACTTGATACATTTGTAGGTACTTGATACCAATTATCTTCTTTCCCCTCTTCATATTCTTCTATAGTCTTATACCAAATATTTTGCCCATATTTATATTCACTGGTACTTAAACTTTTATTATTGTCATACCCTATCCAAACTGAAGTTACTATATCATTATTAAACCCAATATGCCAATTATCAGTTTCAGTAGTACCACTTTTTAAGGCATAGGTATGTTTTAACTTTGAAGCAAGTGAAATTGCTGTAGGGTAATTATAATCAATATAGGCAGAATCATAAGTAGCTGTTAACATATTATTAAGAATAAATGTAAGACTACTATTTAATACTAACTCATTTTTTTCTGTTGCTTCGTATAAAACATTACCATCGTGATCTTCAACCTTTTGAATTAGATGTGGCGTTATTTTATATCCCAAATTGGCAAATGCCGCATATCCCGCTGTCATATCTATAATTCCTATTTCCTTAGTACCAAGTGGAAGTGAAGGAACATCTGGTAATTCTTCATTTATACCTACCCTCTTGGCAACATTTTTTAAGGCATCACTTCCTAAAAATAAATTTGTTTTTACTGCATATATATTATCAGAATAAGCAATAGCAGTTGCCATAGAAATGGGTTTATTAGCGTATTTATCATTATAATTTCTAGGACTATAGTCATCTCTTTGTGAAAACGTAAACGTCGTTTTTTCACTAGTAAAAGCACTACTTGAAGTAAAACCATTTTCAAGAGCGGCGTAATACAAATAAGGTTTCATGGTCGAACCAACCTGTCTTTTGGCACTAATGGCTCGATTAAATTGTGATTTATTATAATTTTTTCCTCCAGTTAAAGCAACTATTCTACCATTTTTAGGATTCATCATAACACTAGAAACTTGAATTTCAGAATTTTCAGGTATTTGTTCATTAATATTTTTTTCTAGACTTGATTGCGCCTTCATATCCAAATTAGTATATATTTTTAACCCTTTAGTTTGAGTATATGAAGATGGAATATTCTTAATTGCTTTAAGTTCATTTAACACTGCATCTTGATAATACATTACCGTCGTTAAATTGTTAGTTTCTTTTTTTCCATAATAGGTTAATTCCTCATTAATGGTCTGTTCCATTTCACTATCTGTAATAACCTTATTTTGTACCATTAAAGATAATATTAATTTTTGCCTCTTTTTTGCTAATTTTATATTAACTAGTGGAGAATAATTACTAGGGGACTTTGGAATACCAACAAGCATTGTAGCTTCTGCTAGGTCCAAATCTTTGGCACTTTTATTAAAATAAAATTTACTGGCGTTCTCTATCCCATAAACACCATGTCCATAATTAATAGTATTTAAATATCCCTCTAAAATCTCATCTTTACTATAATTAGCTTCTAATCTTATTGTATATAGCGCCTCCTCCCACTTTCTCTTCCATGTCTTATCAAAATCTAAAAATAAATTCTTGGCATATTGTTGTGTAATAGTAGAAGCCCCCTGCTCTGTTTTCATATTTCTAATATTAACATATGAGGCCTTCATAATTCGAAAAATATCAAATCCTTTATGCTTATAAAAATTCTTATCCTCTGCAGATATAGTTGCGTTTATAACATTTTTTGATATGTCATTAAGACCAACCCACTCCGTCTTCTCATTACCCTGAAAAAAAACCTCATTGTTCTGGTCATAAAATACTAAACTATTCGCGACATTTATCTCAAGCTTTGGCATAACTTTAGCGTAAATATATGCTCCACCTATTACTAAAATAAATAAAATTAAAAACGTAATACATACTTTAATTAATCTTTTTCTAAACTTTTTCATACGTATCACCAACCTAAAATTAGTATCATACCAAAACATTTAAAATATGTATAAAAAATAAATAAGTTATGATATAATCACTGATAGAAATAAAAAAGAGGTGTAATAATGGAAAAAGTAAATTGCTTAATCACACTATCTAATAATGAAAATACAACGAATGACTATCTTACAGTTCATCATGATCCTGATAAAAAAACGATCTTTTATGAAGAAAAAGATAAAACAACAGTTACTTATAATTATGAAACAAATACATTAAAAAGAGATAATAACGATATGTTAATAGAATACCAATTTATCTTAAATGAAAATACTACTAATCCCATTTACATCAAGGAATTAAAAAACACTATTAACATTGAACTTCAAACAGTAAAACTAGAAAAAACACAAGATAAATTAATAATTAGCTATAAAATAGATGATAATTATTTTACATTTAAAATAGAAAAAGTATAATTGATAATCTAATATTATTTCAAAATGTATAAAAATAGTTGCACATATAAAGAATATATGATATAAAGATAACTGATAATTTATTATCATCAAAGAAACAATAATTAGTATTAAACATATAATGACTTAAATGGAGGAAAAAATGACAGTAGACAAAATGAAAAAAGAAGATTTAGAACTTTTATCAAATAAAGATATAACTAATCTTATTTTGGAGGAAAGTAAGAAACCTTTAAATACAGCAGATTTATTTAAAAAAATAATTAAATTATTAGATTTACCAGATGAAACATTTGAAAATAAAATAGGAGACTTTTATACATCATTATCAACAGACAAAAGATTTGTGTTATTAGAAAATGGCTGCTGGGATTTAAGAAATAGATATACATCAGACAAGGTAATAAAAACAGCAATCGAGGAAGATGATGATGAGATTGATGAAAATGAAGAGGATTCAATAACTGAAGACGATAATATGGAAGATGATTATTCTGATAATGATGATGACAGTTATAATAGTGATTCAGAAGATGATTTAAAAGATTTAGTTATATTAGATGAAGATGAGATGGAACTAGAGGAATAGTTCCTTTTCATTATTATTTGAAATTTATTAAGAATATGATATAATAACAACAGTTATAGGCGAGGAGAGATAATATGATAGAACATTTAGACGCTATTGAAAAAAGATATAATGACATTTCCGAAGAGTTAACAAAACCTGAAGTATTAAGTGATATAAAGAAAACAACTCAATTATCAAAAGAGTTACGTGACATAGAAGAAACTGTTTCTACATATAAAAAGTATAAAAAGGTATTAAATGATATAGAAGAAACAAAAGAAATGATTAAAGACCCTGAGTTAGGTGAAATGGCCAAAGACGAATTAACTAATTTGGAAAATCAAAAAACAGCTACAGAAAAAGAACTTGAGATTTTATTAATTCCAAAGGATCCTAATGATTCTAAAAATGTCATAGTTGAAATAAGAGGCGCTGCTGGTGGAGATGAAGCAAACATTTTTGCTGGAGATTTATTTCGTATGTACACTAGATATGCTGAAAAACAAGGCTTCAAGTATGAAGTATATAATTCAGTAGATGGAGAAGCTGGAGGATTTAGTCAAATAGAATTTATGATTAAGGGTGAAAAAGCCTATAGTAAATTTAAATATGAAAGTGGTTCACACAGAGTTCAAAGAGTACCTGTAACAGAATCAAATGGAAGACTTCAAACCTCAACAGCAACAGTATTAGTAATGCCAGAAGCAGAAGAAGTAGATATAGAAATTAAACCATCAGATTTAAGAATAGATATTTATCGTTCAAGTGGTTGTGGAGGTCAAGGTGTAAATACCACTGATTCTGCTGTAAGAATTACCCATCTTCCAACCAATACCGTTGTTACATGTCAAAATGAAAGAAGTCAAATTCAAAATAAAGAACAAGCAATGAAAGTCTTAAAAGCAAGATTATATGAAATGGAAGTTCGTCGTAAAGAAGAAGAAAGCGGAGCTGAGAGAAAAAGTAAAATTGGTACAGGAGATAGAGCAGAAAAAATAAGAACATATAACTATCCACAAAATAGAGTTACAGACCATAGAATAGGATATACTACTAAAAATCTTGATCGTGTTATGAATGGTGAATTGGATGATATAATTGAGGCATTAATTACTGAAGATCAAAAGAGAAAACTAGCTGGAGAAGAATAATGACAGTTGACGAATTACTTGTTTATGGAAAACAGCATGTTCATAAAGATCATGCAAAACTCCTACTAGCAAGTATTTTAAATAAAAATCCCTTAGAATTATTACTATATCTAGAAGAAGAAGTACCAAAAGAAAAAGTAGTACTTTACAAAAAAGAAATACTAGCGCTAGAAAATAATCAACCATTACAATATGTTATAGGAAATGTTAACTTTTATGGAAACGAATATAGTGTAAATAACAACGTATTAATTCCTCGCTTTGAAACAGAAGAGTTAGTAGAAAATACCATTAATTATATCACAGGCCACTTTGACCCTAATAATCTAAAAATACTAGATATTGGCTGTGGGAGTGGCGTAATAGGTATAACCTTGAAAAAACATTTTCCAAATAGTAATGTTACATTGCTTGACATATCAAAAGAGGCCTTAGAAGTAGCTAGAAAAAATGCTTCTAATTTAAATGTCGAAGTGAACTTTGTTCAAAGTGATGCATTTTCCAATATAAAGGATAAATATAACGTAATAATTAGTAATCCGCCATACATTTGTGATGATGAAGAAATAGAAGACATTGTGAAAAACAATGAACCCCATATTGCTCTCTATGGTGGAAAAGATGGTCTCAACTGTTATAGAAAGATATTTAAAGACATAAAAAATCACTTAGATAGCCACTTTTTAATAGCCTTGGAAATAGGACAGTACCAGGCTCCTGGAATCATTAATATGGCCAACTACTTTCTAGAAAATATAGAAATAGAAGTATTAAAAGATATGCAAGGAAGAGATAGAATGATATTAATCTATCAAAAACAAATAAAAAGTGAATAAAAAATATGCATCCGCCCTTTATATATGTGAAGGGTGGATTTTTAATGAAAAAATTTATATTATTATTGATGACCATTACAATAGTTTCTTTGGTAAGTGATATTAATTGTGAAAAGACCATAATTCCAAAAGAAGCAATAAGATTTCGTGTTATAGCTAATAGTAACAGCCAAGAAGATCAGAACTTAAAAGTAAAAGTAAAAGATAATTTGGAAAAAGATATAAGTAACGTTTTAAAAAATAAGACAACCTTAACCTCTTCAAGAACAGCTCTAGAAAATAATCTCTTGTTATTTGAAAAAAATATTAATAATACCTTAAAAAGAGAAAATTCGCAAACAACTTTCAGAATAAATTATGGAATGAATTATTTTCCTGAAAAAGAATATAAAAATGTCATTTACAAAGAAGGAAACTATGAATCATTAGTAGTAACATTAGGAGATGGACTAGGAGAAAACTTTTGGTGTGTATTATTTCCACCCCTTTGTCTATTAGAAGGAGAGGAGGAAAATGCTAAAGATGTTGAGTACCATATATTAGTTAAAGATATCCTAAAAAAATATGAAAAAAATACTAATAAAACCAAATAATTTACTATCTTTACATTGATAATTTGCTTGTTTTATTGACAAATAAAGTGGATTATACTACGATACTGTTAGGTGATAAAAATGTTAGTCAATTTTAATGAAATATTAAAAGAGGCAAAAGAAAAACATTATGCTGTCCCACATTTTAATATTAATAATTTAGAATGGACAAAGTATATTCTAGAAGAATGTAATAAACTACAAGTTCCTGTAATTCTTGGTGTAAGTAGTAGTGCCGCACAATATATGGGAGGATGGAGTGTCCCAGTAGCCTTTACAAAATCACTAATAGAAGAACTAAATATTAATATTCCTGTATGTTTACACGTTGACCATGGTAGTTTTGATGACTGTAAAGAAGCGATTGATGCTGGATTTAAATCAGTCATGATTGATGCTTCTAAATATAGTTTTACTGAAAACATTGATATAACAAAATCCGTTGTTTCATACGCACACAAATATAATGTAAGCGTAGAAGCAGAACTTGGATATATAGGTTCCAATATATCAGATGAATCTAATTGTCCGAGCAAGGAAACATGTTTAGAATTCTATAAAGAAACAGGAATAGATGCCTTAGCTCCAGCCATAGGTAATGCACATGGAATTTATAAACAAAAACCTCATCTACAATTAAAACACCTGGGGGAAATATCAAAGATAGTTCCCATTCCATTAGTTTTACATGGTGGAAGTGGTATTAGCGATGAAGATATCAAAGAATGTATAAAAAATGGGATATCTAAAGTAAATATCAATACCGACTTGCAAATAGCTTGGGCAAAAGGCATTAGAAAATTCCTACAGGATAATAAAGACGTATATGATCCACGAAAAATAATCTTAAGTGGTCGAGAAAATATGATTAATCAAATAAAACATCTAGTTAAAACATTTAATACAAAAAGAGTGTCTGATTTTTCAAGAAATAATACAATATAGTAAAGATGGTGAAGTTATGAAAATATTAGAAATAACAGGAGGAAATACTCTTTCTGGAACTATTAGAATAAGTGGTGCCAAAAATAGTTCTGTTGCGTTAATTCCAGCAGCAATTCTTTCGGATGAAGAAGTAACAATTTGTAATGTGCCAGAAATTTCTGATACAGATACGCTTTGTGAAATACTAGATTATTTAAATGTTGAAAATAAAAGAGCAAGTGAAAGTATAGTCATTAATCCTAATAATCTAGAAAACAAAGAAATAGGAGAAAACTATTCGAAAAAATTAAGAGCCTCTTATTATTTTATGGGTGCACTCCTAGGAAAATATAAAAAAGCAGTTATGTATTTTCCTGGTGGCTGCTCAATAGGAGCACGCCCAATAGATCTTCATCTAAAGGGATTTGAAGCATTAGGCGCCAAAGTAACAAACGAAAAAAACAAATATATAGTTGAAGCTGAAGAGTTAAAGGGGGCTAATATTTACTTAGATATAGCATCAGTTGGTGCTACTATAAATATAATGCTTGCAGCAGTCAGAGCCAAGGGAACAACTGTAATAGATAATGCTGCCAAAGAACCAGAAATAGTAAATGTTGCGACATTTTTAAATAACATGGGAGCCAAGATAACAGGTGCTGGAACATCAACTATTAAAATAACAGGAGTTGATACACTTCATAAATGTTTTCATGAAGTAATTCCAGATAGAATTGAAGCAGGAACTTATATTCTGATCGGTGCTCTTTGTGGTAATCAATTAAAAATAGATAACATAATTCCTGAACATATAGACTCACTATTATCAAAATTAGAAGAAATAGGAACAGAGCTTGAAATAGGTGCTGATTACATAATTGTTTCTAAAAGTGATCGCTATAAATCTACAAATATAAAAACGGCAGTTTATCCAGGATTTCCAACAGACTTACAACAACCATTTACAGTTTTATTAACCCAATGCAATGGTAAATCTAAAGTAATGGAAACAATCTGGGAAAATCGTTTCATGCATGTTCCCTACTTAATCCAAATGGGAGCAGATATAACGGTTAAAAACCAAACGGCTACAATAATTGGTCCAACTGCTTTAACAGGAAGTGAAGTAGTTGCAACAGACTTAAGAGCAGGGGCAGCCTTAGTAGCGGCAGCCTTAATTGCCGATGGAAAAACAAGAATAACAAACATAGAACATATCCTAAGAGGATATGAAAATATCGTCGAAAAATTAACAAGCGTGGGTGCTAAAATAGAGAGTCATGAAATATAATATATAAAGACTCTTTTATTTTGGAGGAATTATGAAAAAATATAAAAAAATAATAATTCTTACAGTTATCTCACTAAGTGTATATTTTATTTATCTTGTTACAAATAAAAACAACATTACATATATTTCCTTAGGAGACTCTCTTAGCATAGGACAAAATGCCTATGGAGGAAATTCCTACGGTTATACAGGTTATTTCAGTGATTACCTACGTAAAGGTCATAATCTAAATATTACAACCACCTATTTTAATAGTAAAAATAAAGATATTCCAACATTATATAATGATATATTAAAAAATGAAAGTATCCTTATAGACAATAATAACTACAACTTAAAACGCTTACTACAAGAAGCTGATGTTATAACAATATCTATTGGATTAAATGACATAATCTATGAATATAGCCTAAAAAATAAAAATGAACTATCAAAATATGAAGAAGATAGAATTATATTCTATATAGAAGATAATTTTAATAGTTTAATCCAAGAAATAAAAAAATACACAACAAAGAAAATAATTGTTGTAGGTTATCCCACCAACAACGTTAAATATAAAAATCTAATTCAAAAACTCAATACAAAATATAAAAAAATATGTCAAGGTACCGATGATATATTTATTGACAGTGATAAATTATTAAATAATGAGAAATACTTTGAATTAAAAAAGAATCTTTTTCCTAACGATCAAGGATATAAAAAGATTGCTGAAAACATCATAAAATCCTATGAAAATACAAAAAAATAAAGAAATCCACAATAAATGTGGATAAAAACTCTTGTCATGTGCACAAAAAGTTGTTATAATAAATTCGCTATTAATTACTATGGCTTTTAAGAGCTATGGCGGAAGGAGAGATTTTATGAAAAAGGGAATACATCCAGATTATAAAGAAGCAACAGTAACATGTGCTTGTGGAGAAACATTTACTACTAAATCAACTAAAAGTGAAATATCTGTAGAAGTATGTTCTAAATGTCATCCTTTTTATACAGGAAAACAAAATAGAGCATCACGTGCTGGTCGTGTAGATAAATTTAATAAGAAATATGGATTTAATCAAGAATCTGAAAAAGCTGCATAACATGTAGTTTTTTTTTCACAAAAATTGTGGAAAAAAAACAATTAAAAGTAAGTTAAAAATAAAAAATCCACAATTCCTGTGGATTTTTGCTATAATTATACTAGAAAGAAGGAATAATATGAAAATAGGAATAGCATCTGATCATAGAGGATATAAATTAAAAGAATTTTTAAAAAATCATTTAGACTATGAAATGATTGATTATGGTACAACAAGTGAAGAAAGTGTTGATTACCCTGACTTTGGGATATCATTAGGTGAAGCTGTAGCAAAAGGAAACACTGATTTAGGGATAGCTATTTGTGGTTCAGGAATAGGTATATCCATTGCCTGCAACAAAGTAAAAGGAATAAGATGTGCCAAAGTATCAAATAAACAAGAAGCAAAATATACAAGAAATGACAACGACGCCAATATCATAGCTTTATCTGCCGAAGTTCCTGAAGAAGAAGCACTAGAAATCATAACAACATTTATTAACACACCTTTTTCCAATGAAAAACGCCATATAAGAAGAATAAATAAAATAAAGGAATATGAGGAAAAACATGAGTGGTAAAATAATAATCTATATAATTATAACAGTTCTTGTAATATGGTCATTAGATTCTATAAATATAAATTCAATTTTTAAAAAAAATAAAGTCATACAAGCTAAAGTATTTTATTTTTTCTTAGCATTATCACTAATATATTTAGTAACAAACTTTTTTTGGGATTTTTTCCTTACAACAAAAATTTAAATAATAATGTATAAAAACCTCACTATATGAGAAAACTCTTAATGAGGTGGAAAAATGAAAAATAAAAAGCTAAAATCATATGTTTTACCAAGTTTATATGCTTGTTTCTTTGTAGGCGTATTATTTGTAACAATAGGTATTGCTAATGTTTTGACAAAAAAGGCTCCAACAAATAATACAAATGAAGAAATAAACTATGTTTCTGAATCAATAGTAGATGATGATGAACCAGTAGTAAAAGAAGAAAATAAAATTTTAAAACCATACACAAACGCTCAAGTAAAAATAGGAAAATATTACTATGATTATAAGGCCGATGAAACTAAACAACAAAACTCAATCACTTATCATGATAATACATATATGCAAAACTCAGGAATAGATTATATTCTTGAAGAGACATTCGAAGTAAATAGTATTCTAGATGGAACAGTAACAAATGTTACAACAGATGAATTACTAGGTAATTGTGTAGAAATAAAACATGATAATAACTATACAAGTATTTATCAAAGTTTATCTGAAGTAAGTGTCAAAAAAGGCGATAAAGTAACAGCCGGTCAAGTAATTGGCAAAAGTGGTCAAAATACATTAGATAAAGACATGGGCAATCATCTACATTTTGAACTATACATAAGAGGTGAAGTAGTAGATCCTCTAAACTATTTAGATAAACAAGTAGAAAAACAAGATAAAACAAATGAAACAGCCAAAACAGAAGAAAATACAAAAACAACAGATAATAATACCAATCAAGAAGAAGAGTAATCTTCTTTTTTTTCATAAAATTCAAATTATTATATATATTTTAATGAGGAGAGATTTTATGAATGAATCAATAAAAAAAAGAGTATTATTAGAAGCTAAAACTATTATAGAAACCCAAAAAACATTAAGAGATATGGAACAATTAGTTCAAGTAAGTAAAAGTACTATTCATAAAGATATGCAGCAAAGACTAATTGAATTAGATGAAGATTTATATGAACAAGTTCAAAATATTTTTGAAAATCATATAAAGATAAGACACATTCATGGAGGCGAGTCAACAAAGAAAAAATATATGAGTAAATTAAAGAAATTATAAACATAATAATAATAAAGGAGGAATGAATAATAGTGTTAGCAAAAGATGTAGGAATTGATTTAGGAACAGCAAATATATTAATTTATGTTAAAGGCGAAGGAATTGTTTTAAATGAACCAAGTATTGTTGTAGTCGATACAAATGAAAATAAAGTAATAGCTATGGGTAATGAAGCAAAAGAAATGATAGGAAAAACTCCAGAAAATATTAAAGTAATTAAACCATTAAAAGATGGTGTTATAGCAGATTTTGAAATTACAGAATTAATGTTAAATAATTATATTAAAAGGGTTAAAGCAAAAAGTCTATTAACTCGACCTAGAGTTTTAATTTGCTGTCCTTCAAATATTACTGAAGTAGAAAAAAGCGCTATTATAGAAGCGGCAGAAAGAACTGGAGCAAGAAAGGTATTTATAGAAGAAGAACCAAAAGTTGCTGCCATAGGAGCAGGAATCAAGATAAAAAATCCAACTGGAAATATGGTAATAGATATAGGAGGGGGAACTACAGATATAGCAGTTTTATCAATGAATAATATTGTTATATCATCATCCTTAAGAATAGCAGGAAACACATTTGATCAAGATATAATTAATTATATAAGAGAAAAATATCAAGTTTTAATAGGTGAAAGAACAGCAGAAGACATTAAAATAAACTTTGCTAATGTTTATAAGCCAGATAAAAAGAAAGAGTTAATAGTAAAAGGTAGAAATTTAATAACAGGTCTTCCAATTACTATCACTATAAATCAAGAAGATACAGCTAAAGCTCTAGAGGATAGCATTAAAAAAATAGTAAGTGTTTCTATTAATGTCTTAGAAAATACTCCACCAGAATTAGCCGCCGATATTGTTGACAAAGGGGTAATATTAACGGGTGGCGGATCACTTTTAAAGGGCTTGCAAAAAGTATTGAAACAGAACTTAAAAATACCTGTATTAATAGCTCAGTCCCCATTAACATGCGTAGTAGAAGGGACAAAGGTTCTCTTAGATGACATTAAGAGTATTAGTAAATGTGTTTAATGATTTTCATTTACTTGCTAAATAATAATAATTTGCTATAATTTATATAGAAGCGAGGATTAATATGAAAATAGAAGTATTGAATGCATTGAAAATAGTAATTACAACATTTATTTGTTCAGCTATTATCATGCCATTTATGATTAAAATAGCAAAACATGTTGGAGCCTTAGATGTTCCAAGAAGTGATGAAGGAAACAGACATATTCATACAAAAACAACACCGTACTTTGGAGGACTAGGAGTATTTTTGAGTTTTTTACTTGGATATATGATTTTTGGGACCCCAAGTATTAGAATGAATTCAATACTAATTGGAAGTTTTATCGTTATCTTAACAGGTATAACAGACGATATAGCACCAATAAAGTCTTGGCAGAAATTAATTGGTCATTTAATAGCGGCATCCGTTATAGTCTTTTACGGAAATATTACTTTAAACAATATTACAGTATTTGGATTTAATTTGGATTTTGGTATATTTGCTTATCCACTTACAATATTCTTTATAGTGGCATGTACCAATATAATTAACTTAATAGATGGCTTGGATGGCCTAAGTGGTGGTATCTGCTCAATTTTCTTTCTGACCATTGGAATAATAGGTTTATATCAAGGAAGAAGTGGCAGTTTAGTCATGATACTAACATTTATTATGTTGGGAGCAACCCTTGGATTCCTACTTTATAACTTCCATAATGCTAAAATATTTGCTGGCGATTGTTCTACATTCCTAGGCTTTATAATCGCTATTATTTCTCTATTAGAATTCAAAGGTCCAGCTCTTACTTCCTTCTTTGTTCCAATTACAATTTTAGCTATTCCAATATTAGATACACTATTTGCTATTATAAGACGAACATTAAAGGGAAAACCAATCTTTTCAGCGGACAAGCAACATCTACACCACCAACTATTAGGGATGAATTTTTCTCCAACTGTAACAGTTATTATAATTTATGTGATAGATATTCTTTTCTCATTAGCGACAATCTTATTTATGATTCAAGACCATACTATTGGTATTATCATATATTTAGTACTTTTTGTAGCAATGTTATGGTTTGTTTTTCACACAAGTATAATTTCTGATAAAAGTCCAAAATTAGTAAAATCAATAGAAGAAAAGATTAAATCCCCTAAAAAGAAAAGCAATGTTTCAACAAAACTTACAAAAGAAAATAAAAAAGATAATTCTCAGAATAAGCCTAAAAAAAGTAAGAATACTAAAGTAACTACTAAAAACAAAAGAAAGTAGTTACTTTTTTTATGAACTTTGATACCAATTTTTGGTAAATTATGGTAAAATCTTATATTATAAGGTGGGACGCTTAATATGTTGAACTTTGTTATTTGCGATGATAATAGAAATTTTTCCAAAATGATGAAAACCGAAATAGAAAATTTTATGATGAACTATGATCAAAAATATAAAATTTTTCATTTTGAAGGTTATGACGACAGTTTTGAAGATTTTGTAAAAAAGGAAATTGGATTCAAAATATATTTTTTAGATATTAAGACAAAATGTAAGTCTGGGTTAGATGCTGCAAGAATTATAAGAGAAAAATACGATGATTGGGTTTCAATAATTGTAGTAGTCACATCTCATGAAGAGTATAGATATGAAGCCTTAGGAAATAGATTATACTTAATGGATTTTATTAATAAATTAAATGGTTGTCAGAAAACACTAAAAGAAGATTTAAAAAGAATATTAAATATTTATAATAAAAGACATAAGGCATTAAGTTTTGAATATAATCATATTTTTCATAAAATTGAGTTTAGAGATATTGTGAATATAGAAAAAGAACAAGATAGTAAAAGATGTATAATCAGAACAACATATGGAACAATCTATATGCCAGGTACTTTAAATGACATTATCAGTAAACTTGATGACAGATTTCTCAAAGTACATAGAAGTTTAATTGTTAATAAGGATAAAATAGTTAAATATAGTCCTAAATTAAACAAATTAGAATTTAATGATGGAAGTTTTACACATCTAATTTCAAGAAGAAAAAAGAAGGAGTTGATGAAGTGTGATTGATACAATAGTAAAAATCATATGTGCGATATTATGTTCTTTCACAACTGTTTACATAACAAAAAAAATATTAGGTAAAAACTTTATTGACCATGGATTTAAAGATATAATTTTAATTCTTTTAATAGCTGCCATTACATATTTTTCCTATGGAATACAGTATAGAGTTGACAGTACAATTCTTAAAGTAGTTTTATACATAATAACTATAAAAATAATTTTAGGAACGCCAATTTATAAAACTATAGTGACGACATTTATTACTATGGCAATAATATTAGCTGGAGATCTCGTTTCGAGCCTTTTCTTTATAAATTTTATTACCCTAGAACAGATGCGCGGCGTTAATATTTGGATATTGTTATGTAACACACTGGTATGTTTAATATCAATAATTTTAATAACTATTCCATTTATAAAAAACAAGTTATATAATTTTGTAAGTAGAATAAATGAAAAAGAAAAAGTTTCTACTATATCAGTATTTATGCTTTCGGTAATAGTGATTATCTACACATTATATAATATAAGTCGTAATTACAGCTGGAGTGAGAAATATTTTATAAACTTTATTATAGGAATAACATACATTATAATAATAACAATATTTCTAAGGGACAGATTAGAATATAATAGTTTAATTGATAGATATGATAATTTATTTAATTATTTTAAGGATTTTGAAAATAGTATTGATGAAAAATCATTAATTAATCATGAATGCAAAAATCAGTTGGCCGTAATTAATGGATACCTTAATGGTAACAAAATAAAAGAAGCCAAAGATTATTTAAAAGAAATAATAAGTGATATAGATGAGGGAGATGAAATTATAATTTCAGAATTGAGCAATATCCCAAAAGGTGGAATTAAAGGACTTCTATATTACAAGATAATAACAGCGAGAAATAAAGGAGTTGAAGTAATATTAGATACAGACAAAAACATATCATCATATTTAGAAAAATTAACCAGTGAAAAAAATAAAATCGTTTCAAAAGTATTGGGAGTTTACATCGATAATGCAATTGATGCTACATTATCAACTAATAACAAAACAATAAATATAGAAATATATATTCTTAATAACAAGATAAACTTTGTAATATCAAATAAATTTGATCAGAGTGATCTAAAGTTAGAGCAGATGGGTAAGAATGGCTATACAACAAAAAAGAATGGTCATGGTAAGGGACTATATTTAGTAAATAAACTCATTTCTAAAATAAGTTGGTTTTCAACAGAACGTAAAATAATTAATGATTTTTATATTCAAAGAATTATTATAGATATTCCCAAAATATAATATTATACAAATAAAAAACCTATTTCTATCAAGAAATAGGTTTTTATAAATAATAATAACTTTAATCAATTAAATCTCTTGGAGCTACAGGTTCATCGACAAGAAAAATCATACATCCCATACTTGCAGCTCCTGTTAACATCATAGCTACAGCAGCAACAACACCTGCCAATTTCTTTTTCATATTTTTTCCTCCTTTTTATTTTTTATTACTAAAATATTAATTAAATTAATATTTAAGCCTGATTATAATTTCTGTAATTTCTATATGGTTGTTTAAATATTTTGTATGTTAATGGTAACACCATAATACTTTCAAGTATTAGTGAACAAATCAACATACTATTTATAGAATAATTATTAATATGAACTATTAATATAATGTAAATTAAAGTTATTAAGATTGTAGAAAATTTACGGATCTTTCTTTTCTTTTTATTAGGCAAGGGCCTTTTAACCGTATCTGCTGGTGCGTATATTGCTAGTGGAACTAAACATATCATCCCAACACTTATAAGTAAAGTCTTACTAAATTCACCATACAACATTATTACTGGAACGCCAATAAATAATAATGTAGAAAATATTAAACATTGATAACTCTTCCCAGCGTGAAACCCGAATCCTGTGAACCTGATAATATTAAAAAATATTAATAACAGAATAAACTCTTTAATGATACCAAGTATTATCGCAATAAGCGTTATTATAATCAACTTAGTAACACTTAAATATATACCCTCTAAACCGTATCTCAATTTATCAAGTTCATCATCATCATATGCATGATACTTTGTAATAAAGGATGTTGTTAATTTTAAATACCTATCCTTCATATAAACTCCTCTTTAATCTAACTAAATGGTATCACTTGTGTTAAAAAATTTTTCTATATTCAGTAAAATGTCGAATTTTATCAAAATTTAGACTAAAAAATCAGAAAAAAAGATCCCACTTACCGAAAAAGTATCAGAAATGACATTTAACGGAAATTCTAAAAAAATAATGCCATTTTTGATACACTAAATATGCGCACAAGCAAAGAGTTAGTTAACTGATTTAAAGAGAAGGTGAGGTGGCAGTATGGTAGGACGCGTTAAGTGGTTCAATAATGAAAAAGGTTATGGATTTATTGAGTACAAAGAAAATGAAGATGTATTCATCCATTATAGTACAATTCAAACTGATGGATATAAAACATTAACCGAAGGTCAATATGTTGAATTTGAATTAATTAGTACTCCTAAAGGATTTCAAGCACTAAATGTATGCCCAATTAAAGAACCAGCGACAACAAAGTAATCTATTTCCTTTATTATAGATATAGAATCGTCCCAGAACTAAAAATCTTTTATATCAAACCCAAATATTTATAATAAAGGGATGCCTAAATTGTCCTGTAAAACTACTACTAAAATAGTAGTTTTTTTTAACTTTGTATGTTAAAATATATATAAGGAGGATGATATTATGGAATTCATAATCAGAGGAGATAAAATAAAAGTAACTGATTCAATGAAAAACTACATAGAAGAGAAGTTAGGAAAACTAGAGAAGTATCTAAAAGATGGCGATTCAGTACGCGCAAATGTAGTAGTAAAGGTTAGAAATAAAAACCAAATTGTTGAAATTACAATACCATTAAAAACCATAATTTTACGTTCTGAAGAATCACAAGATGATTTTTACAAGGCTGTTGATAAAACAATCGATAAGCTAGAAAGACAATTAAGAAAAAATAAAACTAGACTTTCAAAACATAATAAGTCAAATAAAGAATTTATGATTATAGATGAAGAAGAAAGTATAGAAGAAGAAAGTATAGTTAAAAGAAAAACAATTGAAGTAAAGCCTATGAATGAAGAAGAAGCAATACTTCAAATGGAGCTATTAGGACATCAATTTTATATGTACTTAGATAGTGATAAAGAAAAATATTGTGTTGTTTATAAGAGAAAAGAAGGAGGATATGGAGTTCTTGAGTCTTAATAACATTAATATTTATATGTAAATCAAAAAAAGCCTAGAAAAATGGGCTTTTTTTTGGTAGAATAAATAGTTAAGGGAGATGTTTAGATGAGTATATTAAATAGATTATTCGATCATGAATATAAACAACTTAAAAAATTTCAAAAATTAGCAGATCAAATAGAGGCATTAGATGAAGAAACAAAAAAATTAACTGATACTGAACTTAGAGCCAAAACAGAAGAGTTCAAGAATCGTTTAAATAATGGGGAAACTGTTGATGATTTATTAGTAGAAGCTTTTGCAGTAGCTCGCGAAGCTTGTTTTAGAGTAATAGGAGAAAAGCCCTTTTATGTTCAATTACTAGGAGCATGTGCCATTCATTTTGGTAACATTGCTGAAATGAAAACAGGTGAAGGAAAAACCTTAACAGCAGTTCTACCAGCTTACTTAAATGCCCTAACAGGAAAAGGTGTTCACATCATAACAGTAAATGAATATCTAGCACAACGTGATACAAACTGGATGGGTGAAATTCATCGTTTCTTAGGATTAACTGTAGGAGTTAACTTAAGAGATATGTCAGCCAAAGAAAAACAAGAACAATATAAATGTGATATTATGTATTCTACCAATAGTGAAATTGGATTTGACTATTTAAGAGATAACATGGTTGTTAATAAAGAAGAAAGAGTTCAAAGACCGTTAAATTTTGCTATTATTGATGAGGTTGACTCTGTATTAATAGATGAAGCGCGTACACCATTAATAATATCAGGTGGAAAAATGACTAGTGCTAACCTATATATTGATGCTGATAGATTTGCCAAAACATTAAAAAAAGAAGAAGATTTCATTTATGATGAAAAAACCAAAAGCGTTAATTTAAATGAACAAGGTTCAGAAAAAGCAGAAAAAACGTTCCATGTTAAAAATTTATATGAAGTTGAAAATGCAACTTTAGTTCATTATATAAATCAAGCATTACGTGCTAATTATGCTATGAGCAAAGATGTTGATTATGTTGTACAAGATGATGAAATTGTTATAGTAGATCAATTCACTGGGCGTTTGATGAAAGGACGTGCTTATAGTGAGGGCCTACATCAAGCAATTGAAGCTAAAGAAGGAGTTACAATTAATCAAGAAACTAAAACACTAGCAACAATTACAATTCAAAATTTATTTAGAATGTATCAAAAGTTAGCAGGTATGACTGGTACAGCCAAAACAGAAGAAGAAGAATTTAGAAATATCTATAATATGTATGTTATCTGTATTCCAACAAATAAGGAAGTAATTCGTATAGACGCTCCAGACTTAGTATTTGCAACAAAAGCTGCTAAATATAAAGCTATAATTAACTTTGTAAAAGAAAGATATGAAGCAGGGCAGCCAGTTCTAATAGGTACAATCGCCATAGAAACAAGTGAATTAATTAGTGATTTATTAACAAAGGCAAAAATACCACATGAAACATTAAATGCAAAAAATCATGCTCGCGAAGCAGAAATAATTTCTAAAATCGGACAACATAAATCTGTTACAATCGCAACAAACATGGCTGGACGTGGTACAGACATTAAGTTATCAGACGAAATAAAAGCCCTAGGTGGACTTTGCGTAGTTGGTACAGAAAGACATGAATCACGCCGTATTGATAATCAGTTAAGAGGGCGTTCTGGACGTCAAGGAGATCCAGGATATACACAATTCTTTGTATCTATGGAAGATGACCTAATGGTTCGTTTTGGTTCTGATAGAATTAAAACTATGATGCAAAACATGGGATTTGGTGATAATGCTATCCAAAGTAAAATTATTACTAACTCTTTAGGTACTGCTCAAGCAAGAGTTGAAGGTAACAACTTTGATATTCGTAAAAATATTCTACAATACGATGATGTTATGAATAATCAAAGAGAGATAATATATGAAAAAAGAAATAAAATATTAGACAGTGAATCTATTCATGAAGATATTTTAGATACATTCCGTCATCATATTGAGGACTTGGTTAATTCACATTTAGTAATTGATGGAGAAATTAATGACGACGACATTGATGAAATAACAGAATTTGCCAATGAAAACTTATTAGTTAAAGACATAAAAAAATCATCATTAAAGAATAAGAGCGCAGAAGATATTATAAATAAATTATACCAACAAGTTGTTGATGAATATCAAGAAAAAATATCAATTTTACCAGAAGAGGTAACTAACGAATTTGAAAAAGCTATTTCTCTACAGGTAATTGATAATTATTGGATGGAACATATCAATACAATGTCACATTTAAGAGAAGGAATATACTTACGTGGATATGCACAAGTTGATCCTTTACATGCATATACTATGGAAGGATTCGATATGTTTGATAAGATGTTACAAAACATTGATAAAGACACAACTGTATTCCTACTAAAAGCAGAAATAAGACAAAATATTGAAAGAAAACCAGCTGCAGAAACAAAAAAGATGAGCACCAACAAAGATGATTCATCAGATAAATCAAAAAAGAAACCAGCAAAATCTAAAAAAGTTGGTAGAAATGACCTTTGTCCATGTGGCTCAGGGAAAAAATATAAACAATGTTGTGGTAAGTAGCGATAAAATAAGGGTTTGCGAGGATTTTGTCCACGTAAAAAACACTTAAAAATAGCTATTTGTCCACATTTTGTCCACGTAAATTTAAGATTGTGGACAAAAATGCATAAATTTATATAAAATTTAGTATATTATTCGTGGACAATACGTTAGATAAAAGTCATCAAAATTTGATGGCTTTTTGTTTACCCTAAATTAGGAAAGAGGTATAAAGAATGGTAAGCGTAAGAAAACGTGGTAAGGTATATGAATACCGAATTGAAATTGCATCTATTGATGGAACAAGGAAATGGCTAACAAAGTCAGGATTTAAAACTAAGCAAGAAGCACTTCATGAAGGAGCGCTAGCTTATAATGAATATTACTATTATGGTAAAAAGAATAAGAATAGAGATATGTCATTTGCAGACTATTTAGATTACTGGATTGATAACTATTGTAATTTTAATTTAAAGTATGCAACTATAGTAACTTATTTAAATATTATTAAAGTTCATTTAAAACCTAAATTAGGAATGTATAAGTTATCTCAATTAGATTCTGAATTAATACAAAGCTTTATTAATCAGTCATATGTTGATCATAAGTTTTCAAAATGTTATTTAAAAGGTATATTAAAAACAATAAAAGGAGCTTTAAAGTATGCTTGTTATGATGTGAATTTTATAAATCATAATCCAGCAGAACATGTTCATATTCCAAGATATGAAGTAGTTACTGGTGATCCAGTACATATTTATACTCAAGAAGAAATAGAAAGAATACTAAATAGATTTAAAGATACACCATACATTTATTATTCATTCTTAACAGCATATTATACTGGACTGAGAGTATCAGAAGTATATGGATTAACATGGAATAATATAGATTTTGAAAATAAAACATTGACTGTCGATAAAAACATAATAAGAAAGAATAAAGATGGATTACCTAAAAGATATAATATAGCTAAAGGACATTCTACTGAAACATGGTTTTATGGCAGTTGTAAGAACCCACAATCAAGAAGAACTATAGCAATTGGAGATACATTAGATAAAGCATTAAAGGAATATAAAAAACTACAAGAAGAACACAAGAAGTTTTATGGAGATAAATATCTAAAGCATTATGAAAAGAAAGTTATAAATGAATATACAAAAAGAGAAGAAATTAAAATAGTAGATGCAGAAGCAGAATTAGATGTTAATCTACCAGAAGCTAAATTGATATTTGTAAAACCGAATGGACAATTTAGAGGAACTGAAACACCAAGATATGCATATAAGGTAATTAATTATGAATTAAAGATACCTAGTAGATTCCATGACTTTAGAGATACACATGCAACTAGATTAATAGAACAAGGTGCAGATATAAAAGCAGTATCAAAAAGATTAGGACATTCTACTATTATGACTACTTACAATATATATGTAAGAGTAACTGAGAAAATGGAAACAGATACAGTAGATAAATTTGAAAGCTATACTAATTCATTAGATATACCAGATACTAAAGAAATAAAATATTATGATTAGTTTTAATTTTTAATAATATATGTTATAATATTAATAGACAATAGAGTATATTTCTTCTTTATGATGGAATATGCTCTTTTTTGTGAGGTGAATGTAGTGGAAAAGAAATTAGAGTTAAAAAATCAATCATCAGTAATTTGTTATATAGAGATGTTACAAAATAATATTTCTAGAATGAGCAGTCAAAGTGGTATAATTAAAGCTTCAATGTGTGTAGTATATACAATTTTAATTACAATTATATTAGCTATTGATAAGTTAAAAGAATATTGGTGGATTATAATAGTATTGACTATATTAGGTATGTTGTTAGATGCTTATTATTTAGGGATGGAAAAAATTTATGTTACAAAATATAATAATTTTGTAAAAGAACTTAATAATGGTAAAGTGAATGAAGATGAAATATATGATATGAAACCAAGGAATACCCAATTAAAAAGTGAATTACTTGCAGAGATGCTGTTAGCATTAAAATCTTTTTCGATAATTGGATTTTATTTAATTTTTATAATAATTGGCTTAATTATAAAATTTTTATAAAGTGAGGTAGTAATATGTCAAGAAAAGTTTTTATATCTTTTAGATATTCTGATGGACATTTATATAAAGAAGAATTAGTAAAAAAGTTTAATAACTCTGATGATATTATTAATTGTTCTGAAGAAGTAAATAGATCAAATATGTCTGAAGAAACAATAAAAAAATATTTATATGATAAATTAAGAAATACTAGTGTAACAATAGTTTTATTAACTCCAAAAGCAATTAATCATCAAAAAGATTATTTTGGTAATATTAATGACTGGATATATGACGAAGTAAGATATTCATTAGAAGATAGGGAAAACAATAGATGTAATGGTCTTATTGCAGTTTATACTCCTGAAGTAGAAAAAATAATTATAGATAGACAAACAGATACAATAGTTATTAATGATTTTGATAATATAGTAAGAAAAAATATGTTTAATATAAAAAGTAACTATAAACATTGTTCCACTCCAAATAGATATGATTCTGATTTGGATCATTATTGTTCTCTAGTTTCATGGAATAATTTTGTTTCTAATCCAAATTACTATATAGATAAAGCAATTTATAAGAGAGAAAATAAAGAACAATATGATTTAAAAGTAAGAATTCAAAATAATTATAGATATTGGTAAAAATATTGACATTTATTTCAAAAATGATATTATATAAACCAATAAATTTAACTGTGAGGCGATTTTATGAAATGGAAATCAAATGACTTATATTTAAATTTACTTTCAAGAGAGTGTTAAACCCCTAGTGTTTTTCACTCTCTTTTTTGATGTTTGGAGGGTTTAAATGGTTAAGTATGATGAGAATGGAAATATAGTAGTTGGATTGTTAGATGATACTAGAGTATTATCTAAAACAATAATTGAAAGGTATAATTATAAAGATATAAAAGAGAATTTTGATTATTTAGTTGAAATATTAGAAATGAATAAAATGTATCATTCAATGTATCGTAATTTATTAGATTATGAAATAACAGATGATTTAGAATTCAAAACATATATTAATTATTCGGATAAGGAATATACATATGATGTAAGAGCTGAATATGTTTCAACTACCGATACATCTGTGTTTACACTAGATAAAACACAATATGAACAATATATTGAACTATGTAAGATATTATTATTAAAAGTTAAACAATCATGGAAACAACTTAATGAAGTAGAACGATTTATTATCAAATCATTAGAATTTGATAATCCATCATCTACAGATGAACAACTTCAGGATCAACTTATGTATTGCAATAAAAAATACTATCAGTATAAGAAAAGTGGTTTTATAAAACTAGGAACTCAATTACAAATAGATAAAGCACTCAAAAAAATGAATTCAACAAATTTTGAAGAAAGTAAGATAACTATAGAAGATCCAAATGATTTAATGTAGAGTTTTCAGAGAGAAAAAAGAGAGTTTTTAGATATATAAAAAGATAAAATTTCCTACTAAAATAGGAAATTTTTTTAACATGGTTTGAAGAACCAATTTCAGAGATAATGGTATTGAACAAAGGCCTTAGTTCAAATTCAAAAAAGAAAGAGGATGAGAACTATGAAAGAAGAATATGTAACAATATTCGCAGTAATTCCAAAGGAGTTATATCAAACAAAAGAATTATCTCCTGAGGATAAACTAATCGCTGAAAGATTAGTATATTTATGCAAAAAGGAGGGATATAGTTGGATAACCAATAAAGCATTAGCTGATATTTATGGTATTAAAGAAGATTCAGTATCACAACATATTACTAATTTAAAAAACTATGGATTCATTAAATGTGTATATAGTAATGAAACACATAGTAAGTCAAATAGAACCATTTATTTAACCGAAGACTTATGGGCTAAATATAGAAATACTAATAGGTTTAATGACCAAGAAGTTATTGGTTCAGCAACAGGACATAATAATTATAATTATAAAAATAATATTAAATCTAATATTAATAACTCTACAATAACCTACGATACAGATGGAGTAATGTTATGGCGTGGTAAAAGATGTGAATCTGAGAAAGCAAGTCCCGAAGAAATTGCAGAACTAGAAGCAATGATAAATGAAATTGTAGGTGATTCAAATGAATGATAAATTAGTATATACAGTTCAGGAAGTTGCTAAGATATTACATTCAAGTCCTAATTATATTTATAGTCTAATTTATAAAGGATATTTACCAGCTATTAAACTAGGAAGTATGAAAGTATTAGAGAGTTCGTTAGAAAAATTCTTAATAGTAAATGAAGGAAATGATTTATCTGATCTAGATAATATTAAAAAGTTAGAAGGTGTTATCATTGAATAAGATAAATATAAGAAAAAGAGGAAACTATTATGAATATAGAGTTGAAATAGCTCCTATAGATGGTAAAAGACAATGGTTAAGTAAATCAGGTTATAGAATTAAACCCGAAGCTATGGAAGCTGGAGTACAAGCCTATAATGAATATCTTAATGCAGGAATACCATTTAAATCATGTGATTTATCTTATAGTGATTATTTAGATTATTGGATTGATAACTATTGTAAGAATAATCTTCGATATAACACAATTCAAACTTATACACTATTAATTAATAAATATATAAAACCTAAAATAGGAAAATATAAATTATCTACTATAACAAGTGTATCGTTAAATAGTTATATAACTGATATAGTTAATGAATTTAATCATTCTAAATCATATTGTAAGAATATTTTAAAAGTAGTAAAAGGATCATTTAGAGATGCATGTAATCTATATGGATTTATAAAATATAATCCAGCACAATCACTAAGACTACCTAAAATAAATAAATATTCTGAAGATATTAAACATTTATATACAAAAGAAGAAATAGATACGATACTAGAGAGATTTAAAGATAATGCAACATTTATATGTTCATTCTTAACTTCTTGTTACACAGGGATGAGAACTGGAGAAGTATTTGCTCTAACTTGGGAAGATATAGATTTAGAAAAAGGAACAATAAATATTAAACACAGTGTTTATGATAAGCCAAAAGATAATAAAGGAAGATGGTTTTTAGGGCAAACTAAAACACATTCTGGAACAAGAACAATTTATATTGGAGAAACTTTAAAAGAAGCATTAATAAACTATAAGAAAAGACAAGATTATCTAAAAGAGGTATTTGGACCTCAATATAAGTATTATCATTTAGAAGATGATATAGATACTAATAATAGTGTTGATAAAAGAATAGTTATTAACACTAATAATGAAAATATAATAAACTTAGTATTTACTCATGATGATGGAACTTATGTAGGAACAGATATAACAAAATATCCATATAAGATAATTAGGAATGGATTAAATATTAATGCTAGATTTTATGACTTAAGAGGAACATATGCTACAAGATTAACTAATAATGGAACTATGATGAATGAGGTATCAGAATTAATGGGACATTCTGATCCATCTATTACAAGAAAATATTATATTTCAACAACAGAAGATAACAAGAGAGAAGCTATTAATAATTTAGATATTGTTAATAATTCAGATGTTATTAACAGGGTAATAAAATTTGAGGTATAAATATGAATTATGCAATATTTAGAAGTGAACCTATTTATACCTTAAATGGCTTAGCTCAAATAGGTTCTCACAATAAAAGAGAAAAGAAAGCATATAACTCTAATCCAGATATAAAGCTTGAATTAACTAAAAATAATATTGAACTTATTACATTAGATTCAAAATACGTTAAAGGATTTCATGAATTAACTAAAGAATATAGATTGGAACATGATGAAAGAATGAAGATTGAAAGAGAAGATAGAAAAAGAACATATTCGCAAATGTTAGATAGAAGTAAGAATGTAGTAGCAGATGAACTACTATTTACTGCTTCTCCGGGATTCTTTAAAAATATGAATAATAAAGATATAAAGAAATGGGCTAATACCTGTATGGAATTTGTATATCAAGATTTAGGCTATAAAAAAGAACAAGTGTTACATGCAACGGTACATATGGATGAAAAAACACCACATATACATTGTGTAGTAATTCCTTTAGTTAGAAAGTTAGATAAAAGAACAAATACAGAAAGATACACTATCTCAAAAAAACAATATATAAGAGATAATAAACATCTATCAGAACTTCAAGATAAATATTGGGAAAGGTTAACTAATAAAGGTTTTAAATTAGAGAGAGGTATTAAAGGTAGTGATATAGAACATCAAGATATAAAAGAATATAAAAAACAATCTAGAATCTTAGGTAAACAATTAGATTCTACAAATAATATATTAGAAAATGCTATCACAGATTTAGAAAAAAATATGGAATCAAATAAAAGTATATTGTTTGATAAAGATCATGTGAGAGTAAGTAAAGAAACTTTTGAAAGTATGAATAATGTAGTTAAGATTTCAAAAAAAGTAAATGAGCTACAACCTAAATTAGAAACAACTATAAAAAAAGCAGAAGTTTATGTTAATAATTATGAATCATTACAAATCAAGAATTACTCATTGAATAATGAAATAAGTTATTTAGAAAAAAAGAATAAAGAGTTAAAAGAAGAAAATATGAATCTTAAACATTATATAGAATTTATATTAGATATAGTAAAAGAATTCTTTAAAAAGATGCTTCATATAGGTAATGATAAAACAAAAGATGACACAGCTAATGAGGTTAAAGAATATTATGATAATGACTATTTTAATAAATCAGATGTTAAATATATAGCAAAGAATACAACTAAAGAAGATGAACTATACAATCATATTGGTTATGATAAGAACAAAAATGATTATGAGTTATAGGAAAACTATAATTACATTATAGTAACACACTATGATATTGGCATAGCCAATAACTATGTGTGCCAAGGATAAACCCTTTGGAATCCCAATAAAGCACCAATACTACAAACTTTCGTAAGTAGTAAAGGTGCTCTTTTTTTATTTCAGCATTTGGCTTCATAAAAAAATAAAAAGACTTTTCTCACTTTCATTGAAATATTATTTCAACAAAACGTGTCCGTCTTTTTAATTAAAATACTATCTCAACTTTCATTCTTATCAGAACGAAACGTGCTACGTATTTTATAATATTTATTAAAATAAATATAAAGTTTATAAAAGTAAAATAAAAATATAAAAAAATGAATAATATATTTATAAAAATAAATAATTATGTTATAATTGAAATAGGATGTGATATAGATGGAAATTTCTTATTTACCGTTGGAATGTGAATTAAAAAAACATAAAATGACTAAAACAAGATTAAGAAAATTAACAAAATTATCAACTACAACAATTTCTAAAATTGCAAAAAATGAGGAAATAAGTTTAAATACATTAAAAAAAATTGCAGAAATCTTAAATTGTAATATAGGTGATTTAGTTGAATTTAAACAAATAGAAAAAGGAGTAGAGTAATATGGCAGTAGTATTAAATAACCAAAATTATACTGAAGATGAAATAAGGGAAATGGCTGGGTTTATACTAGGTTTTAAAGAAGAAAATAAAAATGTAAAAGCAGGAGTAGGACAATTAACTACTTTTAATCAATTGGGTTTCAAAGGTGTAAACGATAAACCCGATGGTTGGTATTTACCAGATAATACTAATGATCCTGCAATTATTCTTGAAGCTAAATCTTCTTTGATAGAATTAAAAGAAAAACAAATAGAAGAAATAAAGAAAAATTGTACAATTGCATTAACGAAATATAAAAATGTTATTGGTATTTTATATAACGGATATGATATAAAAGTATACAGAAATAATAATGAAATAGAAACAGTAAAAGAATTACAAAATAAGGAATATTATATTGGATTATTAAACAAAAATAAAATTGATAAAGATAAGATTTATTCATTAACTGCAAAGATTAATAATTGTTTACACACTGAGTTTGGAATCAAAAATTTATATCATAGAATGATTTTTACTGCATGTGCTTTAGTAGCTAAAAGATATGATGCACCATTAAGTAAAAAGATGGATTATGAAACATTCTCGACTTGCATTAAAACAACATTAAGAACTGAATTAAAAAATGAAGATAATGTTAATCCTAAAATTGATATATTGTTAGAAGTTTTTTCAGATATAAAAATGAATACAACTAGTAATCAGGAAGCTATATCTAATTTTATTGAATGGGTAACAGAAATAAGCGATTCTATTAATAGTGATTATTGGAACGGTGAAGATGTAATGGGTATCTTTTTTAATGAATTTAATAGATATAAGAAAAAATCTGAAAGTGGACAAGTGTTTACACCTGATCATATAACATCACTAATGTATAGATTAATAGGTGTTGATAAAGAAGATGTGGTATTAGATGCTGCATGTGGTTCAGGAGCATTTTTAGTAAAAGCAATGTGTAATATGATAAGTGAGGCTGGTGGGATAAATACTGTTACAGCTAAAAGCATAAAATCAAAGCAATTATATGGAATAGAATTTGATAGAGAAATATATGCTTTAGCTTGTGCAAATATGTTAATTCATAAAGATGGCAAAACTAATTTGGTACAATTAGATTCAAGAACTGATGAAGCTTGCAAATGGATAAAATCAAAGCCGATAACTAAAGTTCTTATGAATCCTCCATTTGAGAATAAATACGGTTGTATTGATATTGTAAAAAATGTATTAGATAGTGTTAGCAGGGGAACTATGTGCGCATTTATTATGCCGGATAAAAAATTAGAAAAAGTTAATAAGACAACAGTTAAGAGAATATTATCTAATCATACTTTAAGGAAAATAGTTAAATTGCCTGATAAAACATTTAGTGAGGGGATAACAACATCAATATTTATTTTTGAATCCGGAATTCCTCAAAATAATAAGGAAATATTTTCATGCTTTATTTCAGAAGATGGTCTTGAAACCGTAAAAAATCAAGGAAGACATGATATAAAAGGTAGATGGCAAGCAATTGAAGACAGATGGGTTGATATTATCAACAAACAGTCCGGAGATGAATCAATTCAATGGTTAAAACCAGGATTTGAAAATGACGAACATTTAAGCTATCAAGTTCCAGTAAAAGAATTTGAAATATATGAGGAAGATTTTAGAAAGACATTAATGGATTATTATTTTTACTCAACAGGAATTGATATGAAAGAATTTACCGAAAAAATGCTAAATAATATACTATATAATGGAAATATCAACGAAAAGGAAAATATTATAACAATAACTACAAGTGGTGAGAATAATGAAGAAAATTAATATAGAAAATTGGAAAGAATTTAGAGTGGGTGATTTATTTGATATTCACCCCACAAAAAATTACAATATGATAAACTCCAAATTATTTGAAAGAATTGGTAGTGTTCCTGTAGTAGTAAATTCAAGTTTTAATAATGGAATAGGTGGATATGTTGATTTAGAACCTACCGAAAATGGAGGAATAATAACATTTAGTGATACAACAAGTTCAACTGCAATCTTTTATCAACCAAAAGATTTTGTTGGATATTCACATGTACAAGGAATGTATCCTAAAAATGAAAGATGGACAGAAAATTCTTTATTATTCTTTCTGGTAGCTTTTAAAAAAGCTGCATTTTTGCAAGGGTTTGATTATGTTAATAAATTTACTAGAGAACTTGCTTCAAATTTAACCATAAAACTACCTGTATTAGAAAATAATATAGATTTTGAATATATGGAAACTTATATTGAAAATATGCAATATAAAACAGTGGAATACTTCAATAAATTAAATAAAATAGATTCTATAGAAAAAAGAAAAATCGAGACAAAAGAATGGAAAAATTATAGATTGGGAGATTTATTTGATATAAATTCACCTAAAGTTTACCATACTAAAGATGTCAAAGAAAATATAGAAGGAATACCGTATATAGTTAGAAGTAAATATAATAATGGTATGAAATATAGAGTATCCATGGATGAAAAATTTGTTCTTAACCCAGCAAATACAATTTCATTTGGTGCAGAAAATGCTACATTTTTTTATCAAAAAGAGAAATATATTTCTGGAAGAGATATGTATTATATAGATACAAGAAAAATAAGTGAAAAAGCAGCATTTTTTCTGATTTCATGTTTACAAACAATAACAGAAAGATATTCATATAATTATGGATTATTTCCTAAATTGTTAAGGGAAGAAATTATTAAATTGCCAATGGATAATAACGGTAATCCGGATTGGGATTATATGGAAGATTATATTTCGAAATTACCATATGGAAATCTTTTATAATCACAACATTATACATACTTTACTTTTTGGTGCTTTTTTAGTAAACTTGTAGCAGGTAAGCAAAATGCTAGATAAAATCAGTGATTAATGATAATAAAGATGGTTATTGTCCACATAACATATAAAATTAGTAATATTTATAATATAGATAATACTAATAATATAATGTACTAAATACCCGTAAAATAAGAGAAAAACACATAATACTATTTGTACCATATATAAGGAAAATATGGTCAAAGTTGGAACATGTGGCTCAGGTAAGAAATATAAACAATGTTGTGGTAAATAAGCTCGCAAAGCCTTATAAATAAAGGGCTTGCGAGCTTTTTGCTACTTACAATTTTTAGACAATTTTACTTTAAAAAAGGCGTTTAGATAAGTTTTAGATAAGTTTTTTTGCCTAAATCAACCTTAAAATAAAGTATATATGATACAATAATAAGGGAAGTGATACTAATGAAAAAAGTATATTTAAATGTTCCTTCAAAGGATGATTTGCATTATAGACAAGAATGGATGAATGATCCAAAAACTATGAATTATAATGCTGGATTTGATATGAACTTAAAAGGTTATGATAAAGTAACAGGAACTATATCAAAAACAGATCAGGAAATGATAGAATGGTATAATAAATGGGTTAATAAAGAACCTGATAGGTATTTTGCTTATATATACGTTGATGGAATAGAAAAACCTATTGGAGAAGTATATTATTATCCTGATGGTGATATTCATTCAATGGGAATACTAATTAGTGATAAGTATAGAGGAAAAGGATACTCTTATTCAGCATTAGTAGAATTAGAAAGAATAGCGTTTGAAAAAAATAATATTAATGAATTATCAGATATGGTACCTCTTGATAGAATAGGCGCAATAAAGACATTTAAAAAAGCCGGATTCATCCATACTGATAAAGAGGTTATTGAAAAAGTATTTGATAAAGATAGTGTTGTTAAACAATTGTTAATAACTAAGAATATGTATTTTAATAATTAGGAAGTGGTAATGGATGAAAATAATAGAATATGAAGAGAAATATCTTGAAGACGTTAGAGATTTATTAACAGAACTTGAGGAATATATTGTATCTATTGATAAAGATGAACTAGATCAAGTTCATCCTGAATATCATGAGAAGATGGCATTAGTTGATTTGAATGAAGTAGATAAAAATAATGGTAAATGCTATTTAGCAATTAAAAATGACAAAGCAATTGGACTTATTATAGGTACGATTCCTCCATATGAAGAATATGATTATTTAGATTATAAATGTCCTAAAAGAGGAATAATTACTGAATTAATAGTTACATCTAAAATAAGAAGTAAAGGTGTCGGACAAACTTTAATGGAAAAGATAGAAGAATATTTTAAGTTTAATAATTGTGAATATGTTTTGGTTGATGTCTTTGCTTATAATGAAAAGGCTATTAATTTTTATAATAAAAAAGGATATCATCCTAGAATGTATACTAATATTAAAAAATTGAAATAAAAATAGATTTTTTTAGATAAGTTATTAGATAAGTTCTGCTAGGTTTACTGAGTGCTACGGGGTGCAACCAAACGCCGAATTAACGAGCCAAGTGCTCCTAAAAACTCCCAAAATCCCCAATACAAAAGGCTATGTGGTTCGGGTAAAAAAATATAAGAATTGTTGCGGAAAGTAGCATAAAATAAGAATAAAATCGAAATTAAAAAAGGTAACGGATTTGTTATTTGTCACTTAATAAATAAAGGATGCCAGCAAAACATAATTTGTTGACATCCTTTTCGTGTTAAAACGAAAAGAAGCAATAATTAGTAATCATAATTTAGAGTATTAGTAAAAACTGATATTGATTTTTATTTAAATATAGAGAATTACAAAATAGTTATAAAAAGGAGTGTGGTAAAAATTATAAACTTTATACTTTAGAAGAAGTTAAAAATAAGTATGGTATGTTAGTGGAATGTAAAATCATAGAAAGTAATTCTAAACCAAATAGGAGTAGAAATGGTTTTTATTAGAAAAGATGGAGCGTATTCAGAAACAGATATTTAGATATTAATTTAGAATAGTTCATCGTGAATTAGGTATTAAATGTGGATTTTATGATTTAGAAGATAGTTTTGCTACTATTTGTTTGAAAAATGATTACGAGATAAAAGATATTACAGAAGTATTAGGACATAAAAGAATAAAAACAACACAACAATATTATATTTCAAGTACAAACAAAGATAAGAAAGAAGTTAGAGAGATATTTGAAATGAACGTTAAATTAGAAAATAAAATGATATAATAAAAAAGAGGAAGTGAAGAAATGGGTAAAATATCAAATACTATTCAAATGTTAAACTACTTAAACACAGGCAATAAATATACTGTAAAGGAACTCTCAGAAAAAATAGGTATTACTGAACGTATGGTTAGGTATTATAAAGTTGAATTAGAACAGGCTGGAATTCCCATTGAAACCTTTATGGGACCGAATGGAGGCTATTACATACTAAATACTAAAAACCAATATAATCATTTTAATAAATATGATCTTCAATTATTAGAAAATATTAATATGGTATTAGAAAAATTAGGGTATGAAGATATTGGAAAATATAAAAAACTAATTAATAAAATTAAATTTGCAAGTGATGTTGAAGAAGAAAAGAGTAAATACTTTTTAGATAATGGAACTAGTGATAAATCAGAATTATATTTTTCTTTAAATGATGCAATTTCAAATAAAATACCGCTAAAAATATTATATAAAAATTTAAAACAAGAATGGCAAGAAAGAATAATTCATCCTTTACAAATATTTAACTATGATAAAAGATTTTATGTAACGGCATTTTGCGAACTTAGAAATGATATTAGACATTTTGAAATTAACAGAATAAAGTTAAACAGCGAATAATCTAGACGAAATATTTCCTATATATATGATATAATACATTTACAAGAGGTGATAACTATGTCTAATCACAAAATATTTATTGATTTTGATGGAGTAATATTTGATACAGAAAAGAGAGTCGTTGAAAGAAAAAATCAAGAACCTGATATGAGTTGGAATGAATTTTTTGAAAAATTAGATTGGTTTCAATTATTAGAAGAGTCCAAAGTAATAAATAATGCTATTGATTATATTTTAGAAGGACAGGCTAGATCAAAACAGCTTTCTATTTTAACAAAAATACATACTTTAGTTGAAATGGAAGCTAAAGTAAGAGCATTAAGGAGTAGAAAAGTAGAGGTACCAATATTATTTGTTCCGCCACATGTTAAAAAAAGTCAAATATATTTACCAAATAATGGAGAAATTTTAATTGATGATAGTATTAAAAATTTAATCGATTGGGAACAAAAAGGTGGAAAGAGTATTTACTTTAATGAAGATTTAGAATTTGTTAGTCAGTTTGAAACTGTAAAAACTTTGAGCAGAATTTTATAGGAGGTTTTTATGATAAGTGAAGAATTGTTAAATAATTATCAAAAAGCACTGCAACAAAAATACAATGCAGTATGCTTTGATATAGATGGAACGTTAACAGAAGATAATTCAACAAAGATAGATTCACGTGTTTTGCCAATGCTAGCAAATATGTTAAAAAAACACATACCAGTAGTTTTTATCACAGGCAGGGGTGAGACTGGCTTAAGTGACTTATTAAAAGATATTCTTTATGATTTGAAAAGTAAATATGGTGTTACTGAAAAACAATTACAAAAAATGTATGCGCTTACTAATGATGGAGCAAGGATATTCATGACAAGTAATGGTAGCAAACAACTATTTAATATTAATGAATATATATCATCTAAAGAGGAATTAATAAAATTAGATGAATTAAATAAAAAAATTATTACTTTATTAGATTCAGCCATTTTAAAGGGACATTGCAAAATTACTTATTCAGTAGATTCTAATACAAACGCTATATTAAATATAAGATTAATAATTTTAAATAATAATTTAGAATTGGGTAGTCAGATAATTCAAATTATTAATTCATTAATACGAGATTTAAACAATTCAAATTTAAATCTAACAATAGGAATGCATAATGGAAAACAAGTATTACAAATTGGTACTGCCACTAAAGATAAAGCTATACAAGTTGCTGAGAGAATAATCGGTATTCCACAAAATTCAATGCTTCGAATTGGAGATTGTGGCGACCAATTTGGGAATGACTATTCTATGTTAAATTATCCACAAGGATTTAGTGTTGACAAAACAAGTGGTGCTGTTGATAAATGTTTCCCAGTTATTGAAAATGGAAAAATAATAACAGGTATTAATGGTACTTTGGCCTTATTAAAAAAAGCAAAGCTATTACCTACAATTTGTTTGGAACATGCAATAGAAAGCGAGTATGCAAGAGAATATGCTAAAACAGAAAAGAAAATGACTCAAGGAAAAAATCATAAAATTATATATTTTAATGATCTAATTAATAATAAATTTCAAACAGTAGATGGGATAGCTAGCTTATTTGATTCATCTAGTGGAAGCATAAAAATTCCTATGTATGAATGGATTACTATATCAGATAATAATCCACTAAAACAACTATATCTTACATGTAACGATTCTAGTTTACATTATTCAATGTACGATAACGAAAATATATTATTAAGAGGTTCAGGTATATACTATTATTTTTTATCTCAAAGAATCCATGATGAAAATACACGAGAAGATATAACGACTAAGGAAATGGTATATGAATGGTTAAATAACAATATGGAATTTTTATCAAAATCGTTAATAGCAATTAATAATACATTAGATATAAACGATTTAAATAATACTAAAATGATATTAGGGGTAATAGATAATATTAGAAATTATTTGTTAATTTTATTGAATCAACAAATTGTTAATAATCAGATAGAAAAAAATATAATGGTTAACTTTGAAACATTGACTAAAGATTCATTAATATACAAACTATATAATGGTCTAATAAGTGCTGAAAATTTAATGAAAAATATTTCATTCAATGAAAACTATAAAATTAATAGTATTGATTTAGAAAAATTAATAAAAGATACAATTTTAATTACTAATGAGTTTAGAGTAGAATTTATTAAACAATCTGAAAAAGAAAACTATTCTAAAGACTTTAGAGCATATAGAGAGATAGATAATTTTGCTGAAAATTTTATTACTTGTAGTTTAACACTACAAAAAGATTCCAATATTTTTAATAAAGGTATTTGTGGATTATGTTATGGTGGGTTAGAATTGCCAATTATAATGAAGTCAATCGACGATAGAATAAATGATGTTTCCATACTAAAATTTAACAAGAATGTAACTGGATATGCAAAAAAGCAATCGTTAGAATTAAGATTTTTTGATATTTTTAAAACTGGTGGTATAGAACTTTTTGGAATTGATAAACAAAAAGAATATATTATATTAGATGATAATTTATTAACTGGTAAAACAATGCAACTAGCTATAACTACTTTTTATGATATAGGTATCGATGTTGATAAAATAGTTGCAGTAAGGTATCCAGGAGTCAATAGAATTAGTCAAATGTTTATGCCTAATCATGGAGCTGTAGATTATAGACATTTCTTTAATTTTATAGAAGGTTTATATTTCCCTAGTCCATATAGTTGGAGAGATCCGTATAGTAAAAATCCATATGAAGACTCTTTAGGAATTTTTGATTTAAATAGAAGAAAAATACTAGAATGTTTAGCAAAAAATGGTGACTATTCTAAAAAGAGTGAAGTATTATATGTAAAAAGGATGGTAAAAAATGAGAATAATTAGTATTGGAGATTTAGTTACAGATTTTTATTATAAAAATGGTAAATTGGTAGGAGTAAACGGAGGAATGACTTCTCATAATATAATTGCTAATATTGCTAAACTAGGTTTGGAAACATCTGTTTGTGGTGTTTGTGGAGATGATATGGCAGGTACTATAGCAATTAATAGCTTAAAGGAAGTTGGAACAAACATTGATAATGTAAAGGTGATTGAAGATATAAATACTCGTTGCTTTCATGTATCATATCAAGAATTAAATTATAAATTAGAGTTTACTTCAAAAAAACGATGCCCTGTTTGTAATATAAAAAAATGGTATGAAGAAAGTAAAATAGAACCAAATGATATTTTGAAACAAATTAATAAAGATGATGTTTTGATTTTTGATAATCTAAACAATAAAAATCAAATTATAATAGATAATTGTAACAATAGAAAAATGCTAGACTTGGGACAATATTTTGAATTAGAAGATTATAATGATAATGATATTCTTGACAAAATTAAAAATAAATTTGATATTATAAACTTGAATGAACGAGTTGAAAAATATTTGAAAAATAGATTTTCTATAAAATCATTGGGAGAAATATATAATATACTACATCCTAAAATGATAATTGTAACTAGAGGAAAAAAAGGTTCAGATTTTGTTTTTGATAATAATAAAGTCAATAAAGAGTTAAGTAACCCTGAGGTAGAAGTTGACCCAACAGGGGCTGGGGATGCATTTTTTTCAATGTTTATTAGTGAATATATAAAGAATAACTATATTATTGATTATAAATTTATAGATTCAACTTTTGAAAAAGCAACTAAACTTACAAAAAAGGTTGTAAAAAAGTTTGGTGCACGAGGACATATACAAAATTTATATAAAATAAAAAAAGTGAAAGATGCTTGTACTTGCAGTAATTTTGATATTTCACTAAGGAAACAAATAAAAAGATGTAATATAAATATCAATAATTTAGAAACAAGAATCATTAATGCCATTAATAGTAGTGCTTATGATAAGTTAGCTAAAATAGATTTTGAAAGTTTGAATAATAGTGTTTTTGTAGGAACCGGCGGTTCTTTTGCAGGTGCAAAATTTTCATCTAAACTTATTAATTATTTATATGGAATAAATACAACCGTTTTATATCCTAGGAACCTATATTATAGAAATAATAATAGTGTTGATTCAGTATTTTTGTTTACTTACTCAGGAACAACAAATGATTTGCTTGTATCAACAAGTTTAATTGATAACGATAATAAATATATTATCACAAAAGGTGAATTACAAAAAATTGTAACAAAAACTGGAATATCTAAAAATAATGTTATTTCATATCGAACAGGTACAAATAAAGGAAAAGAGAGAGGATTCTTATCTTTTGAAGGAGCATTGGCTCCTGCTAGTTTATTTTTAAAATTATATTTTGAAAATAAATCAAAAGATAATATTGAAGAGTTTATTAGAGATAGTATAAGTTATTGGAAAAATTACTTTGACAAATATTTTAAAGAAAATGAAAAAATGCTAAAGGAATTTTTAAAAGAAGGAAATAATTTTAATATTTTTACAGGCGATTTTACTGAATCTGCTGGTAGTGATTTAGAAAGTAAAATAGTTGAGTCTGGTATATATAATTGTTTAATTCATGAAAAGAAAAATTTTTCACATGGAAGATTTATTAATTATGAGCATTTAAGTCAGAAAAAAAATATTTATTTTAAGCAAAAAACTACAAGTTTATATGAGAAAAAGTTATTAGAATATTTAGGAAAAGATCAAAATTTGATAATTGAAAGTAGATATGATGGAATATTATGTGAGTATGATTTATTAACTTCATCTCAGTATTTAATATATTATATATCAAATTTTCTAAATATAGATATTTCAAAACCTACTTATAACGAAGATGCAATGAAAATTTATTTTTATAAAGGTGAATTATAGATTGTTATATATAAATAAAAATGCTATAACTTCAAGTATAACAATGTGTGCAAATTGTGTACAAAAATTAAAAAATGTATGGTCCTACATGTACTATATATAACATAGTATCAATTTTTCCCATAACTGTTTTTCTTTGAAAAGCTTATAATACTATATATCCTAAAAAAGTATAAACAATGTTGTGGTAAGTAATTAAAAGCCTTGAAATAAGGGCTTTTTTCTATATAACAAATAAAGAAAATTAGCAATCACTTACAAAAAAATACAAAGGTAATAATATTCCATATTTATTTTTTTAATAGTTATAAATAATTTATCCACATTTTTGTGGAAATTTTGAAAAATAAGTTATCCGCAATATTATGAAAAAATCCACTATGTATTAATTAGCGGATTTTTTTAAAGCATTTACAAAGAAAAAGTATTTATGAATTTAGATCATAATATAGTAGATGATAAATAAAATATAAGTTTAGATTTAATATAAAAAAACAAGAATTGATTTTCTTGTTTTAAACTATTTTACTATTATTTTATTATTATTTTTAAATTTGATATTATCAACATCGGATTTAATTAATTGTTTACCAATATTTGGTTCATAATACATATAGTAATTATCTTTAGTATCATCTAACGAGTTATGATAAAAGGTAACTTCATTAATGGCATAGTATGGATTTAAACGACGATTTAATTCAGCAATTTTAATTTCTTCTGCTAAAACTAAATTACCTATTTTTTCACTACTTATTAAGCCTTTCTTAATCTGTTCTAAAATAGCAATATTCTCATTTTTATTTAAGTATTCATAATATCTATCATAAACTAGTTCTTCTAAGTATTTAATATAATCTGATGGAGCTTTAAAGTATTTTCTTTTTAAGATATTTTGTTTATATGAAAATAAATCAGCATATACGGTTTGCATCACGATGTTTCCACGAACTTGTGCTGGAAGGGCTTTTATAAACTTATAATAGTAGGCAAAGATTTCATATCCGTCCATATTATTTGGTATTTCTAGTTTATATAAATATTTTCTTGCTGCCTCTAGAAATTTTAATAGTTCTTTTTGGTCATTAAATCTGCGATATCTTTGATGAAAAAGTTCATTAGAATCAAGTAATTTATTTACTAAATATCCACCAGCAGAGTCTATATAACCTAAACTAATATCCAAATCTTCATTGTCTCTTCTATATTCATATATTTCTTTGGCAATTTTAATAGTGTCTTTAGTTTGATAACAACTAAAAACTTGACTTAGCTTTAAACCACTATATTTTTGGGGTAATATGTAGAATCCAGTTGTTTCACTTATTGATTTAGCATTACTAAGATCAATGGAATTTCCAATGTAATCAGTTGCATCAGCAATAATTATTTCACCATTATGTAAATCAGTTTCACACCATCTATGATCCTGATTATCAAATTGCATTATTTTAGTTTCAATTCCAAAATAGTTTAGAATATATGCATATAGCTCTGACCACTGGCTACATACAACATATGAAAATAATTTAGCGTTTTTTACATCAATGGGAGTATTAACGATAATTTTTTTCTGTTCAGGAGGAACTAAAGTATATGAAATATCATAGTATAGGTTACGAGCTAACTCAATATATACACATCTGGCGATTAATTTTGGGTCAGTTAATCTTTTAGATTTAACTTTATTAATTACATAATCAGTCAAGCTGTCAGTAACTAGATCCATAGGAATTTTGCTATCTTTAGGATTCTTTTCAGTATTTCTACTTATAATTAATTTTAACTTGTTTTCAATATCTCTAATTATTTTATCAAAGCCATCTTTATCGATAGTTTTTAACCTTTTTAAGTAATTTTCAGCCATTAATGTTTGATTTGATAAATCATTTCCATGATTTGAATCTACATTACATGCATAAATAAAATCTAGCATTTTTTTTAACTCTAATTCAATTTTCATAATTTATCTCCCCCTTTAATTACGCGTATTATAACACTTTTGTTCGCTTTTGTCAAATAAAAAAGAGCACAACTTGTGCTCATCTATATACAGAGGATCTTCACACTTATTAGTGAACCTTCCTCATTTATATATTATGCAGTAAAATACAAATTATACATAAATTATATGTTGTTTATATTTTTAAAATATGTATATAATAATACTAGAAAGTTGGGATAAAATGGAAAAAAGCGAATTAAAAAGAGAATTAACCAAGATAAATGATGAAGTAAAAGATTTATGGAGGTCACTTTGACATTGATCAGAAAAAGGAAGAAATAAAAGAAAGAGATACTAAAATAAATGAATCGACCTTTTGGCAAGATCAAAAGAAGGCAGAACAATTCATCAAAGAAACATCAGAGATAAAAAACACTGTTAATTCTTTAGAAAGTTTAAAAAAAGATATAGACGATACCATTGAATTATTAAATCTTCTTGAATTGGAAAGTGATGAAGAGTTAGAAAAACAAATTAATACTGACTTCGAAACATTAAGAAGAAGAACTGAAGAGTTAAAATTACTTCTTCTTTTGAATGGTCCATATGATAAAAATGATTGTATTCTAGAAATTCATAGTGGCGCTGGTGGAACAGAAGCTTGCGATTGGGCAGATATGTTATATAGAATGTATACTAGATACTGTGAAAAAAAAGGCTTTAAATTAGTTGTATTAGATGTTCAAGCAGGAGAAGAGGCAGGAATAAAAAGTTGTTCGATTGAGGTAAAAGGTCACAATGCCTATGGTTATTTAAAAAATGAAAAAGGCGTTCATAGGCTAGTAAGACTCTCTCCATTTGATTCAAATAATAGACGCCATACATCCTTTGCATCTGTTGAAGTAACTCCTAAAATAGATAATAATATTTCCATTGACATAAATGAAAAAGACCTAAAAATAGATGTTTATCGCTCTAGCGGATGTGGTGGACAGGGTGTAAACACCACAGACTCCGCAGTTAGAATTACTCATTTACCAACAAAAATAGTTGTTACATGTCAAAATGAAAGAAGTCAAATTCAAAATAAAGAAACCGCAATGAACGTTTTAAAAAGCAAGTTGTTATTATTAGAAGAAGAAAAAAAGAAAAAAGAATTAGATAATCTAAGAGGGCAAAGTTCAAATATAGAATTTGGTTCCCAGATTAGAAGTTATGTTATGCATCCATATTCAATGGTAAAAGATCATAGAACAAATGCAGAAACAAGTAATGTATCAAAGGTACTAGATGGCGACATAGATATTTTTATAGAAAGTAATTTAAAAAGGGGAAAATAAAATGAAAAATACTACTACCAGCGAAGTAATTAAAAAGATATATTCAAAGAAAAAGATAAAAAGATTTATTGAATTATGTCTTGGTGCTCTTTTAGTAGCACTATCATTTAACATCTTTTGTCTTCCTAATAATTTAGTATCTGGTGGTATAAGCGGTTTATCAATTATTACTGAAAGTTTATTTAATTTAACTCCTTCCGTTGTAATATTAGTAATTGATATTCTCTTAGTAGTATTAAGTTATTTTTTACTAGGCAAAGAAAAAACCTTTTATTCTCTAATCGGGAGTCTTTTATTTCCCCTTTTTGTTCAATTAACCACACCTGTGACTCAATATATATCACTTGGTGAAATTCCAACTCTTCTTGCTACTATATTCGCAGGTATAATTCAAGGTGCTGGAGCAGGACTAATTTATAAAGCAGGTTACACATTGGGAGGTACCGATATTATTAATCAAATGCTATCAAAATACTTTAAAATGAGTTTAGGAAACGCCATGTACTTTAGTGATGGGATAATTATTCTTTTAAGTGGTATAATTTTTGGTTTAAACAAAATTATGTATGGAATAATACTGTTATATATAATTAGTTACATTACCGATAAGGTAATAATAGGTGTATCTGAAAGTAAGGCTTTCTATATCATTACCAAAAACCCAAAAGAAATAAAAAACTATATTATTAACGATTTACATCACAGTGTTACAGAGTTCAAGGCAGAAGGCGGTTATTCTGAAAAACAAGAATATGTATTGATGACAGTCCTACCAACCAAAGAATACTTTAAATTTAAAGATGGTATTATGCAAATAGATAATGAAACATTTTTTGTAGTAACAGATGCTTATGAAGTTGTAGGAGGACAATAATGAAAAACAAAAAAATAAAAAAAGAAGTTCTCAAGAGTTCAAGTCAAAGTATCACAAAAAGATATCTTCAAATGATTATCTCCCTTTTCTTTTCAGCACTAATATATAACTTTTTAATAGAGCCCTCCAGAATTACAACCGGCGGTGTCAACGGGATAGCGCTTATCCTAAAATACATTAGTCATATAACTCCCGCTGTAACAATATTTATTGTTTCAGCTATACTACTAGTTTTTAGTTATATATTTCTAGGCAAAGAAAGAACAAAAGGAACGCTCGTCGCAACAATTGTTTATCCTTTATTTGTTTACCTAACTAACTTTCTTTCCCCACTAATTCAAATTGATATGAATGATCTTTTAGTAATTTCAATCTTTATTGGATTCGCTGGAGGAGTTTGTAATGGCCTGCTTTACAAAACTGGTTTTAGTAACGGCGGACTTCCTATAATTAGTCAAATAATATATGATAAATTTAAAATCCCAATTGGTAAAACTAATTTTGTCATTAATACAATTATTGTTTTAATAGGAGGATACTACTTCGGAATTACAATGATTATGTATGCCATTATAATTAATTATATAAATAGTCTTGTTGTCGATAAAATACTATTGGGTGTTTCTAAAAATAAATCAATATATATTGTGACAGATAAAGCTGAAAAAATAAAGCAATTTATTATGGAAGAAATGAATCATACTGTTACAGTATTTGATGTTGAAGGAGCCTATACTAATACCAAAAGGGAAATACTATTAACAGTAATTCCAAGTAAGGAATACTTTGAGATAACAGAAAGCATTAAATTACTTGATCCTAACATCTTTTATGTTGTAAGTGATGCCTATGAAGTTAAAGGTGCTAAATAAGGAATAATTAAGTTATTCTTTTCTTTTGCCAATATTTTCAAAAAACTTATCATATCTTTTCTTGTCGAAAAAAGTATGTTATAATCTAAATACTAAGGTGGTAGATAAAGTGGATATTATACGTTTAAAAAATGTTAAAAAACAATATAAAAATGGTGTTACCGCTATTCATGACTTAAATCTTTCTATTGAAAAGGGCTCATTTGTCTTTGTTATAGGAGATAGTGGAAGTGGTAAAAGTACATTGATGAAGTTGCTATATAGAGAAGAAAAACCTACAAGTGGTCAAATTGTTGTAGGAGGCATTAATGTTGCTAAATTACGAAATAATAAAGTTTATAAACTTCGAAGAAAATTAGGAATTGTCTTCCAAGATTATAGATTGCTTCCTAAATTAACGGTTTATGAAAATGTCGCTTTTGCAATGGAGGTTATAGGTGCCACAAAACAAACTATTAGGATAAAAGTTTTAAAAGCCTTGGAAGTTGTAGGATTAAAAAACAAAGTACATAATTATCCTAGTCAGTTATCTGGTGGTGAACAACAAAGAGTTGCGATAGCTAGAGCCATTGTTAATAATCCTAAAATGCTATTATGCGATGAGCCTACAGGTAACCTAGATCCAACAATGAGTATGGAAATAATGAATGTTCTTGATGATATTAATAAGACTTGGGGAACAACAATAATAGTTGTAACTCATGATAAAGCCATTGTTAATAAGATGAAGAAACAAGTTATTACTCTAAAAGAGGGAAGATTAGTAAATAATAAAGAGAAAGGAACATATGATAATGAAGTTGCTTAGAATGTTAGGAAGAAGCATCAGAGATGCTTTTAAAAGTGTTTTCCGTAATTTTAGTCTTTCACTAGCTTCAATATCATGTATTGCAATTACACTGATTATAGTAGCTGTTTCAATAGTAGTTTCCTTTAATGTTGAAAATTTTACACAAGAGATTGAAAGAGATTTAACCATAGTTGTATTTGTAGATAATGATGCTACACAAGAAGAAGTAAATAATGTAAAACAAGAATTAGAAAAAATTAATGAAATTAACAAAAAAGAAATAGTTTATAAAGATAAAAATAGTATTAAAAATGATATGGCCAAAGAATCAGAGGTTTTTAACACAGTCATGGCTGAATGGGATGAAAAAGATAATCCATTAAAAGATACCTTCCAAGTAAAAGTCAAAAATGCCGAAAAGATAGGTGTTACTGCTGATAAAATTAAAAAGATAAAAAAAGTATCCGTAGTTAGATATGGTGAAGGAATGGTTGAAAAGATGATTTCATCTTTCGAGACTATCAAAAAAATCACTTATATTGCAGTAATCGCTTTAATTTTAGTTACTATATTCCTAATAATTAATACAATAAAGCTAACAATCTTTTCTAGAAAAAGAGAAATTAGCATCATGCGTCTAGTTGGTGCTAGTAACTTTACTATAAAAACTCCATTTATTATTGAAGGAATGATTTTAGGAATGATTGGCTCACTATTACCAATAGGTCTTATTATATTTGGTTATCCAGCCCTTTATGATAAATTAGGAGGATATGTCTTCTCACCACTAGTAAAATTAATCGGCAGTGCTTCATTTGTTTATACCACATCATTAATAGTTCTAGTAATAGGTATTATTGTTGGAATGATAGGTAGTGCAAGTGCTGTTAGAAAATATTTAAAAGTTTAATAACTAGAAAAGGAGTTTATATGAAAAAAATTAGAATGATAGTATGTTTTCTTATAATAATTTGCCTAGTTATAACAACAAAAAATGTTCATGCTGTAACATTAAAAGAATATGAAGACAAAGTAGCTCAATACACAGCAGAATTAAAGGAAAAAGAAGCAAAAAAAGCCAAGAGTGAAGCAGAAGTTGCAGAGGTTAAGAAAAATATTCAAAACATTGAAAATCAAATTAGTCAAACCGAAAAGGAAATAAGTAACCTACAAGCAGAAATTGAAAAAAGCAACCAAGAAATCATTAAGAAAAGTACAGAAAGTAAAAAGGTTATGGAATACTATCAAATAGCCAATGGTAACAATGCGTATTTAGAATATGCTTTTGGAGCAGAAACTATAACTGATATGATTTATCGTATGTCAATTGTTGAACAATTAACTGAATACAATGATAAAATCATGAAAGAATTAAAACAGTTAATTGCCGAAAATAATAAAAAGAAAACTCAACTTTCCAGTAAAAAAGAGGAATTAAAAACATTAAAAACTCAACTTGAAAGTGAAAAAGAAAGAATAGAACAAGAAATAAAATCAATAGAAGGAATTATACCATCAGTACAGGGACAAATTAACCTATATCAATCTAGAGTTAACTATTATAAGAAAAAAGGTTGTAAGTCAAGTGATGTCATAGGGGTTACTTGTGATGTTCCTAAAAAAGTAACTACAGGAGGAAATGGTAATAATAATGGATCAAATGTTGGAACAGGCCCACTTATTAATGGTTCATTCCGCTTCCCAGTAGATGGTGGTTCTATTAGCTGGGGCTATGGTGGAGCTCATAAGGGAATTGATATTACTAAAAACAGAACATGTGGAGCACAAATTCACCCTATAGCGGCAGGAAGAGTTTACTATGTTGGAAATACACTAGATGTATATGGTGCATATATGGTTATTATTGTTCATAATATTAACGGACGCCTAGCCTTCTCACAATACGCTCATGTTCAGTCAAACATTCCTGTTGGTGTTGGACAGGATGTTGATATTAATTCAACAATCGCTTACATGGGAACAACAGGTTACTCCACAGGATGTCACTTACATTTGGAAACATCATGGGATAAAGGTTGGGGATATAACGCAAGTTATAGTCAATATATAAAACATATAGTAAGTCCATATAGTATTGGTGTACCAAAACCATAAAGAATCATTATTGATTCTTTTTTAAATTTACATTTATTTGCTAGCATGTTATACTTGTACTATAAAAATATGAGGTGTAAATATGAAAAAAAATATCACATTAGTAATAATTATAATTGCTGCAGTTGCTGCTATCTTGGTTTCTGCAATAAATATTAAAGGTTTTTCTGTAACAGAATCATCTAAAAAATTTAAACAAGAATATGAGTCAATCAATGATAAAGTAAGTGAAAAAAGTAGTAAAAAGAATAGAAGTGTAAATATACCAGAAAATAACCCAATGGAATATATAACAGCTGAAAAACTTGCTAAAAAAATAGATAATAAAGAATCCTTTGTTGTGTATTTTGGTTTTTCAGAATGCCCATGGTGTAGAAGTGTTATAGAAGAATTAATTACAACAGCACAAGAAGAAAATGTAAGAAAAATATATTATGTAGACGTAAAAGAAATAAGGGATACTTATATACTAAATGAAAATAATGAACCTCAAAAAGAAAAGGATGGTTCAAAGGGTTATAATTCTTTAATTAAAAAATTATCAAATGTGTTAAATGAATATACTCTTACAACAGATGATAATAAAACAGTTAATGTCGGAGAAAAAAGAATATATGCTCCCAATGTTGTTGCGGTAGTAAATGGTGAAGTTAAAATACTTGAAACCGGTATCAGTACTAAGGAAACTAATCCGTATATGAAATTAACAAAAGAAATGAAATCTGATAGTAAAAAAGCCTTCAAAAAGGTATTTAAATATATAAATAAGTAGAGCAGTAAGCAGTTATATTACTAAAATAATATACATAATATTAACTATCATATAGGAGAAAACTAATGGAACTGTGGCTAATTGAATTTATTAATAAATATGGTTATTTTGCAATTTGCTTTTTAATAGCTTTTGAAAATATATTTCCTCCAATACCATCGGAAATAATCTTAACATTTGGCGGATTTATGACTCATAGTTCTAATTTAGAGATTCCCCTAGTAATTATTTTTAGTACAATTGGAAGTCTAATTGGTGCCTTAGTTTTATATTTTGTTGGCAGTATCTTTAATAAGGACAAAATAATTAAACTATTGTCTACCAAAGTAGGTAGATCATTACATATCAAGGAAAAGGATATAAAAAAGGCCGATAATTGGTTTACCGAAAAAGGCTATATCACAGTATTTGTCTGCAGATTTATACCAATTGTTCGTAGCTTAATATCAATTCCCGCAGGAATGAATAAAATGCCCCTAACTAAATTTATTATATATACAATATCCGGTACCATAATCTGGAACAGTGTATTAATATGCTTAGGCAGATTAATGGGAAAAAACTGGATGCTAATAGTCGAATATATGAATAAATTTTCCTATTTAATTTTATTTATTATTATATTAATAATATTTTATATAATTTATCGTCTTTACTTTAAAAAAAGGAAAAAGAAAAAAGTTTGATTTTATTATCGAATTTTTTCTTTTTTTATAAGCCATTCATATTATTAACTGAAAGGATTAATATTATGAAAATATGTGTATATGCGATTAGTAAAAATGAAAGTAAATTCGTGGATAGATGGGTTGACTCTATGAGTGAAGCCGATGATATCTATGTTTTAGATACTGGATCAACAGATGATACTGTGGAAAAACTAAAAAAGAGAGACGTAAAAGTGAGTGAGGAGATAATCACCCCTTGGCGTTTTGATGTTGCAAGAAATAAGTCCCTAAATTTATTACCTGATGATGTTGATATTTGTGTTTGTACAGATTTGGATGAAGTTTTTAATAAGGGTTGGCGAAAAGAATTAGAAAAAAATTGGACTCAAGAAACTACACGTTTATCATACATATACAATTGGAGCCTAGATAGTGATAATAAACCTATTGTAACTTTTTACCTTAACAAAATTCACACTCGTAATGATTATAAGTGGACCCATCCTGTGCATGAAGTCTTAACATATATAGGAAAAAATATAGAAAGAGAAACAACAGTTGACGAAGTGACACTAAATCACTATCCTGACAAGAACAAATCACGCTCAAGTTATTTACCTCTTTTAGAACTTTCTGTTAAGGAAGACCCTGAAGATGATAGAAACATGCATTATTTAGGAAGAGAATATATGTATTATGGTAGATGGAACGATTGTATTGATACATTAATAAAGCACTTACACCTAAAAAGTGCAGTATGGAAAGATGAAAGATCAGCCTCAATGAGATTTATAGCTAGATCATATACTCATCTCAAAAGATATGATGAAGCAAAAATATGGTTAGATAAGGCTATAGAGGAGGCCCCATATTTAAGGGATCCCTATGTTGAAAGAGCTATGTTGGAGTATGAGTTAAAAAATTATGATGAAGTTATAGTTTTTTGTAAAAAGGCCCTAACCATAAAATCTCATCTAAAAACATATATTAATGAAACATTTAGCTGGGATTCTACAATCTATGACCTACTTTCCATAGCTTATTATTATAAAAATGACATACAATCGTCCCTAAAAAATGTTTTAATAGCACTCAAAATGGAACCAAATAACGAAAGACTTCAAAATAATAGAAAGATAATTGAAGAAAAAATTCAGTTATAATAATGGATTAATAATATCGGACGGAGTAATACTTCGTTCTTTTTTGTTCAAATAGGCAACATATAATAAGACAAGGGCACTAATTATAGTCAAAATATTTGTTCCTAATATCAAAAAACTTTTATATTGAGCCCTACTGCCAACCTCTTCCTCTTTGTAGGACATATATGATATATATAAAGTAAGTATTACTACTATTAATACTGCAATACGATTATAAAATGATAAATTTAGTGCCTGTTGCTCCGAAAATAAATTATCTCTCTTCGTAACAGTAAGCTTTTCATTATAAATTATAATTAAAGAAATAATCGATGTAATAATGAACGTAGTTGTCGCTATTAATTGTAAATCTAAAAGTAAAGTATCATTGTTATCATTTGTCATAGTATAATAATCAGCAAACTATAATTAATGCCTATCCTTTCATAAAATTATATTCATAACTCTTAATTATATTTAAATAAAAATATCCACAGAATTGTGGATAAATTACTTTACACGTGTATAAAAATAAATTCTAAAAAATACATTAAAAAATTAAATGCGTGGTACAATAATTATAGAATAGAATGGAGATGGGAATATGGAATTTAATTTTAAAGGAAAAAAGGCAATAGTGACTGGAGGAGGTAGTGGATTAGGAAGAGAATGTGCCCTACTTTTTGCTAAAGGAGGAGCAGATGTTTTAATTGCAGATCTTTTACCAGAAAGATGTGACACAGTAGCAGAAGAGATTAGAAATCTAGGTGTTAATACCATTGCTTATCCAATTGATGTGTGTGATTATAGTCAAATGGAAGCAATGTATAAAAAAGCCCTAGAAGAATGGGGCCGAGTTGATTTCGTTGTAAATAGTGCGGGTGTATGTCTTACTGAAGAATTAACAAAACAAAGTCTAAAAGATATTAACTTGTCTATTGATGTTAATATTAAAGGAACTGTTTATTCTTGTCGCGAAGCTCTAAAAATAATGAGACCCCAAAAATATGGAAAAATAGTTAATATGTCATCAATTGCAGCTAAATCTTGTGCTGGAGGATTTAGTGTTTATAGCGCAACAAAGGCCGCCGTTCTAGCCTTAACTGCCTCTTTAGGAAGAGAAGCAGCCTTAGATAATGTTAATGTAAACTGTATTTGTCCAGGAATTATTAAAACTAGTATGTGGGAAGATATTTTAGATCAAATCGCTGGTCAAGATCAAGAAACACGTGATAAAGTTTGGGCTGAATGGAATAAAGGCACTCCAAATGGAAAACCACAAGACCCAATTGACATTGCCTATATGACAGCATTCCTTTGCACAGATGAGGCAAGATATATAACATGCCAAAATATTGGTGTTGATGGAGGATATACATTCTAATATCAGTTAATAGCCACTAACCCAAATTTAGATATATTAATTAATATTTAATTAGTATCATCATAAAATTATATGGGAGGTGACTATGAACGAATTAAAAAATACTGCTACTGCAGTTGGAAATTATAATAATATTTCAACAACACTCGTATCAAACATAGCAACAGTAAACATTGTAGATGGTCTTTCTTTAGTTAAATCGGCGGATAAAACCAATTGGAATAGTGGCGACTTAATGTATACTATAACAATTAATAATGAAACTGAAAACAACTATGAAAAACCTGTAATTACCGATATAATTGATACCAGTTTAGTTACTTTTATTGATGGTAGTGTAACAATAGATGGAACTAAAGCAACATCTTCTGAATATAAGTATGATGAACAAACCCATACATTAACCGTTAATTTGGATACTATAACACCCTCATCAAGCTCTACACTTACATTTCTTGTTAAGAAAAAATCATAATAAATTTTTCATTTTAAAAAGTAACTGTACATTGGAATGTAATGATGTAGAGTTGATTGAGAGTAATTATGTAACAGTTGTGAGTCCAGAACCTAGAATAAGAGCAGACGAATATTGGTGTGGAGCACCGCACTGGAGAGATTAAGAATCACTAACATGCAGTGATTTTTTCTTTTTATATTAATATTAGTAAACAAGAACAGTTTATAACCAGTCCTCAGTTGATGATAACTTAACTTAAATTTACTGAATATTGTATTTCTTTATTAGTATACTCATATCTGAAAAATCAATATCAGCACTAGCATCATTTTCTATTTCAGTTTTAAGTTGTAATTCAATAGAGGTTGTTGTTTCTAATAAATCAATCTTTGAAAAAAACATTTCAGCAATATTACCATTTTTAGTTCACAGATAAAATTATCTACCTTTTTATCGCTTGTTACATCATATAAATAAAATGACGCTCCTACTGTAGATGTAACACCAGATATTTTACAACATATAGTTATTTCATAAATTCCAGCACTTTGAATACTAATGTTTTTTGTATCCTTAATTACAAAATATTCATTATTATTAGGCACAACTTATTTTCGTTCCTATCATAGCGCTCCCTGAAACAGTAGTTTCGGGAAAACTTCCAAAACATAAAGCATTATATAGAGCTAGTTAGCTTGAGCCAGGTTCACCTTTATCACCTTTTGGTCAACATCTCCCTTTTATCCCTTAGGTATATAAAAAGTAAGATGATGAATATTTCTATCAAAATCATCTTGTACCTGAGCTTCCTCGTTAGGCTCAACAGTTTCTGTTCCATCTATAGTAATTACTTCACTTATTCCAATTTCACCAGGAAAACCTCTAGGCCCAGTATGTCCTATTTCTCCTTGTAACCCTTGAATTCCTGCATCACCTTGGGGCACTAGAATGTAGTTTATACCCAAAATAACCTTAAGGTATAAATTCTAAGCAGAATACAAATTCCAATCAATCTATATTTGAATAAACGTTTTGTAAATAATATTCTTTACTTACTTTTGATAAATCAAAATATTCATTTATTTTTAATGTTGTCAAGTATATATTGTTTAAACTCATTTAAATCAATTGACTCTGTATTATCACAAATATGTCCATTTTGAGATGAATTTCCTCTATACTGTAAATATTCTTTATTACCAGCTTTAACTTTAGCATTATCCGATATAGTAACCATATTTTCTAATAAAGTATCTTCTTTAGAATTAATAATACCAATTGCATTTAATAATCCACAACAAGCAAATAAAACTGCCGATATAATTGTAATAATTAAAAAGATTGCAAATGCAACAGCACAATATTTTATTATTTTTTGAGCAGTTGTCATTTAATTTCTACACCACCAAACATACAAGAAGCATTAATATAAATAGTATATGAATTATCATCTACATTACATTTTTTATTATTTGATACGCCACCAAATATTGAATTTGACTTTATTTTTACCTTACAATTATCAGGAATATAAATATCGATTCCACCAAAAATACTACTTGTATTTATAACAATATCTTCACTTATAATAGCCTTTCTTAGATCTAATTTTATTCCACCAAATATTGCGTTCAAATTAGATCCTTTAAATTCTTCACCATCAAAATTCAAATTTTGACCAGAAAATGTAGCAGTATAACCATCGTTAGAACTTAGATTTTCATTTAATTTTTTTATTTTCTCATTTACTTCTTTATTGATGTTATTCTTAAAAATAAGAGATAATCCAATAATTACAAAAATTAATGGTAAAATAAGTTTCCATATTAATTTAAAGTCAAATAACCCTCTACATGCAAATAACATAATCAATCCTATTATTAAACCAATAAGATTTCCTATTTTATCGTTATCAGTCACTAACCCAATAAATGTTGGTACAATAATAAATAATGTCCACCAACCATCAAAAAATAAATTAATATTAAATATATCAAGGGCATTTCCTCCTAATATTACACCAATTATAATAAAAATTAATCCCCACATAATATCACTTATTCTTTTCATATTAATCATCTTCCTTTCTTTTAAATATTTAATATACTATATATAATTCTTTTAATGTACTATTTAATTAACTTTTTATATGTTTCGCTAAAAAATATCATACCTACTAAAATCAATACTATCAAAAATATTAATACATAAACAAGTGAATATCTTAATAATATTAATGATACAAAGCAACCAAATATCACTTTAAATACCTTATATGATAGTGATAAATAAGTAAGTGCTGCTTGTTGTTCACTACTTGATGTTTTATCTAAAACAGTATCTTGAATAACAGATGTAAAGAAATCTATCAATGCCACAACAATTGAATAAGACAAACACATAATTAAAAATTTAATCAATAAATTATCAATTAAATAATGACTAAATACAATAAATCCAAAAGAAATCATCAATAAACTTGGCAATAAAATTAACAATTTTTCTCTAAGTTTTAGGTAAATTTTATTTAAACATAAATTAGATAATATTCTAACAATTCTAGAAACAAATACTATTAAACTAAAATAATATGTAGTTTTAGCAATATTAAAAAAATATTTTAATTCTTGTTGAATAAATAATTCAGAATTATTGAATCCTAACGCAATACAAGTTCTTATTAATCCAAAAAACAAAATTATATTAATAATCATCTTATTCTTTATTATTATTTTGCTATAACTGTTATTACTTTTTTCTTCAACATTTTCTGTTTTTATATCATCAATAAATAATGACATAATAATAATAATTGTGCAACAAATCATACAACAAATCATTGGAATATAATAATTCAAATTAAATAAATATCCCACTACTAAGGCAATTGTAGCGGTTGCTATTGAATATATCAAAAAGGATTTATTTTTATACTTTATATATTCATCACTTTTAAAAGCATATATTAAATTATTTCTAAGTATAATATTTATCATATCTTTAAAAGTAAATGCTATTGTTTCTAATATAATTCCTATCATTATCATATAAAAATTGCCAAATGTAATCAATAATACAGAAAGCAATAACAATATAGAACCAATTCTTACAGATAATACATTGTTTATTTTTTTTATAATTTTTAATAGTGATGGTTGAAGTAATATACACAATAAGGTAGATATTGTTCCTAAAAGCGTTATTTGTGATGGACTTAAATTTTTAGCAATTGTAAAAAACAATGTACTTATTGGTGTATAAAACAATAATCCATATGATAATCCCATATACCATGGTAAAATTTTTAGTATTCTTTTTGATTTTTTATTTTCATTCATTTTATGCCTATTTATTATTATTTTCGCAATCTAAAAAATATCTTTCAACATCATCTACTGTCAAATTTGCATAAGTTTCCAATATACCTTTTTTTATAACATCACGATATTCTTTACTTGGAGATTCTAAATCATCTCTTTTATGCGATGCAGTAAATGTAAAGATTGGTAATCCATCATATTCTCCAACATATATTATGGCATCATATGATTTATCACCTTGTTCTTGCTTTAATACATCCCTAAATTGATTCATTTTTAATTTGTATATCTTACCATAACTTTTTCCTGTATGTTCATAATCTAAAAATGCAACTCCACCATTCCATCTCTTACTATGTTTGGCAAAATATACAGGGCAAGGAAAAATATATGGTTTAGCATCTAGCGGTTTAGTTTTATCACTACACCCTTCTTTATGACCAAATTTACCATTTTGATCACCATTTATATAAATCATTAACCTATCCATACTAAGATTAGACCCATAGCAGGCATACCAAACATAACTATCTAAATTGTATTTTTCAATATATTCATTATCTACTTTCTTCATTAAAACAACTCCTATCAATTATCTTTTAAACATTAATGCATAAAAACATTTATCTATAAATCTTTAAAAGCCTTTTCAAGACTTTCTAAAGCACATTTTAATTTTGCCCTAGACAATGCAACATTCATTCTCTGAAATCCACTTCCGGTTTTTCCAAATTTTTTTCCACTATCCAACCATAACTTTGCTTTATTTAATAATAAATCTTCTAACATATCATCGGATAAATTAAACTCATTAAAATCAAGCCACAAAAGATATGTTCCTTCCGGATATATTAATTTTATTTTTGGTATTTTTTTCTTTAGAAAATCATCTGTATATTTTATATTTTCAATTATATATTTTTTTAATTCATTTAACCAATTTTCTCCATTTTTATATGCAGATTCACCAGCAACTAACCCCATTATATTTACCAAACTATAACCAGAATTCCATAATTCTCTTTGAAATTTTTTTCTCACATCTATATCAGGAATAAATATGTTAGAAATTTGGAGTCCAGCTAAATTAAAAGTCTTTGTTGGGGATGTGCAAAGAATTATATGATCCTTATAATTTTCATATTTTAATAAACAAATATGATTGTTATTCCAAGCAAAATCACAATGAATTTCATCACTTACAATAAAGACCTTATATTTACTACAAATTTTTACTATTTTATCCAACTCATCTTTAGTCCAAACCCTACCAATGGGATTATGAGGCGAACACAATAAAAACATTTTCACATTATACTGTTTAATTTTATTTTCAAAATCTGAAAAATCAATTTCATAATGACCATCCCTCAACACTAAGTCACTACTAATAATTTGTCTTTTATTATCTAAAACTATTTTTGAAAATGTATAATATACTGGGTTATTTATTAATACATAATCATTTTCATTAGTTAGAGCCTTAACAGATTGAGCAAGAGCAACACCTACTACAGGTGTTATAACCAACCATTCTTGTTTTAATTCAATATCAAATTTGTTTAAATACCATTTTTTTATTGCGTTAAAATATTCCTCATCGTTTTTTGAATAACCAAAGATTCCATGATTTACTTTTTTGTGTAAATCATTCAATATTTCATCACTGCATTTAAAGTCCATATCTGCAACCCACATAGGTAATACATTATCTGGTTTATTTTTCATTTTCATAAAATCATATTTCAAACTATTTGAACCATATCTATTAATATCTTCATCAAAATTCATATAATACCCCGCTTTACTACAATTATATAATAAATTAAAAATGTGTCTTTATATAAACCAGAAATTATATAATCAGATTTTCTCTAAATACATAATTTCTTTTTTAAATTTTTTAGCATAATCTATTTCTATTTTAGTACTATCACCAATATAATTATTTTTATTTATTACATATATTGCGTCAGATAGTTCTATTCTTTTAAAATGTGCTTCTTTTAATTTTTCTAATTGAGTATCTGTTTTAGAAAAATTTTTAACAGGATAAACTGGTGTAAGAATACAGTTACCTTCTAAAGCTAGTTTTTCTGCAATTATCATCATTTCTTCTTTAAAGCTTAAACTACCACATATTGTTATTACTTTCACTATATATCTCCACATTTAAATATATCTAATATAATTCTAACATATAATTAAATTATTAAAAAGTTATTTTTTATAAATAAATATAAATCTCATATAATGTCAATAACTTTTGAAAATGTCTTAAAAAAATTTAAATATAAGCGGGAAAATTTATTCCAATTCCTCCAATAATTTAGGAACCCAGTAATTTATCTAGTATAGGACGTCAATCAAATTAAAAATTGATTGCTTTAAGCATAACGATAAATCACTGCCTAAATTATTGGATTTTCTCGGCATAAAATTTCCTTAAGCATATACATGATCAGTATGTGCTTTTTGTAATTGTTTTTTAAAAGTGGCTAGTTTCCAAGGATGAGACATTGGAGGAAGATGTTTTTTATGTTCTTTAACCTCAACAATCTCATCAAATTCTTTAGAGAATCTTTCATTTCTAGATAGTTCTTTTAATTCTAAAATTTGTTCATCAACAGAAACTAGTAAATCCCCATTAAAAGCTTTAATAACTAAACATTCAGTTTTAGGGGTAAAGCATTTTAAAGCATCGTTTAAATATGGTTGGTAATATTTATTTTGATATTTAATATAATTGCCATTATCAATTTTTCTTGGAGTTAAAATAGCTAGAGTATAATTTATTTTTTCTTTACTAGGTGATGTTTCAAAGACAGATTTAAATTTTTTATAATCTAAAGCAAATCTTTGATTAAAGTAAGGAACAAAAAAATCTATTAAATATTTATTGGCTTCTTCAATAGTTGTAATGCCGTGTAGTTTTAATTCATTAATTAATCTTCCTTGAAAAGTACCATTTGTTCTTTCAATTAAACCTTTAGCTTGAGAAACAGAAGAAGTTACTAGGCCAATACCTAATTGTTTACAAGCATAACCATATTGAGTTAAAACATCTTTATCACTAGTTCTTTTATCAGGATTTAGAGACATATAGTTAAATACAGTACGATTATCAGTAAAAAATTTGTATGGTATACCATAATTAGTTAATATTTGATATAAAACATGATAATAGCCATTTAAAGTTTCTTGGTAATCAAACCAAGCTCCAACAATAGTAGAAGTAGCTTTATCTATAGCTAGATGTAAGCAAGTTTTAACACCACCAAACCACATATGAATAGAACCATCTTGTTCAATTACTTCTCCAAAGTATTTAGTTTTTTCACCCATAGGATGAGAAGCTTCTAAAGCAATTTCATGATTAACTATATGATTAATTTGTTCATTCATTCTTAATTTTACCTCTTTCATTTTTTCCACCTCAGTGGAGTATTATATATTAACTTGAGACATTTTCAAAAGTTAACACTTAAGACATTATCATAAATTAATCATACTTTCATTTTCTCAGCACAACTAATATCTTGACACGGAAAACCACCAACCTATAAATCACAATATGGTAAATCTTGGCCCTTAATATCTGTTATACTTCCTAAATTCAAACGTTCTTCTACATTATGAATAACACAATAACTCTTAATTGCATTTTTATCTATTTCTGACAAAAATTCTAATTTATAATCTTTTATATGTCCTTCTCTTTTTAATCTTTCTAATGCTTTTTCTGGTGAACCAATTCCACTAAAAAAAGTACCAACTTTTATAATTTCATTTGTCATATTTATCAATCCCCCCTTTATCTTTTATAACAAATAAAAAAGCTCTCATTAGAGAACTTTTGAGTAAATATATAAGTTTTATATTATTTTTTTGAAAATTTCTATAATAATTAAAATAAATCAATTGAACGATAACATCAGAAATTCCTTGTATTATAAGGCTTTTTTAATACTTTTTTATATTTTGGGTTTATCCTTCAATCTCCCCCGGTCGGACCAGCTAAACCCTGAACGAAAATATACTTAACATCACGATTACATCCACTTAATTTTTTTCGGATTTGTTCATAATCATCATTACAGTTACTCATACGTATTATCCTTTCTTTTATATAGTATGTAAAAAAATATAATTGAGTTATTAAAAGTAATACCCCTCTTCTTAAATTGAAATAAAATACCAAATATAAATAATTTAAGATAGTAAACTACTAATTTTATATAAACAATAACAAGTAAGCGAAAACTAATTGTTTGATTATAAAATAAGTGTTAAAATAAATTACCAGAAAGCATCATCTTTAAAGAGTTGCCTACAATTGGAGTTGATTGCTCAAAAGATAAAAAAATATGATTTTTAGTAATATTTGATTGCTAAATTAGAAAAATTAAACAAAAAACATGGGTTATTTGAAAAATATCAATATGAATTCAAATACCAATATATTATTAGTAAAAGGGTGTTTGTGAAAAGCAAAATTATCTAATAATGATGTTATGGATAGGAGGTTATTATGTTTAAATTAGAGTCAAAATATAAGCCAAGTGGAGATCAACCTGAAGCTATAAAAGAGCTAGTAGAAGGACTTGAAGAAGGCAAAAAAGAACAGGTTTTATTGGGCGCAACAGGAACAGGTAAAACATTTACTATTGCAAACGTTATAGAAAAGGTTAACAAACCAACTCTAGTTTTAGCTCACAATAAAACACTTGCGGGACAACTTTATTCAGAGCTTAAAGAATTTTTTCCAAACAACCACGTTGAATATTTTGTATCATACTACGACTATTATCAACCTGAAGCTTACGTTCCATCAACCGACACTTATATTGAAAAGGATTCATCAATAAATGATGAAATAGATGAACTACGTCATAGAGCAACATCTTCCTTATTATCATCACGTGATGTCATTGTTGTTGCTAGTGTTTCATGTATTTATGGTATTGGAGAAGTTGAGGAATATAAAAATAAAATGCTTACTCTAAGTGTAGGAAAAGAAATAGAAAGAAATGAAGTCCTAACCAAGTTAGTAGATATGCTTTATGAAAGAAATGACCTTGATTTTAAACGTGGTACATTCAGAGTAAGAGGAGATATAGTTGAAATAATACCAGCTTATGAAAATAAGAAGGGATATAGAATAGAGTTTTTTGGTGATGAAATAGATAAAATATCAGAAATTGATGCTTTAACAGGCGTTTCTTTAACCTCTAAAAAAACAATTAGTCTTTTCCCAGCAAGTCACTTCGTAGTAAGCGATGAAAAGCTAAAAGAAGCTATAAAACGTATTAAGAAAGAACTAGCGGAACGATTAACCGAATTAAAAAATAGTAATAAACTCTTAGCGGCCGAAAGACTTGAACAAAGAACTAACTATGATCTTGAAATGCTTGAAGAAACTGGATTTTGCTCTGGAATAGAAAATTATTCTGCACCAATGGCCGGAAGGAATCCTGGAGAAACTCCTACTACTTTAATGGATTTTTTTCCAGATGATTATTTATTAGTAGTTGATGAATCACATGTTACACTACCCCAAGTAAGAGGAATGTATAATGGTGATAGAGCTAGAAAAATGAACTTGGTAGATTATGGTTTTAGATTACCAAGTGCTCTAGATAATAGGCCACTAAAATATGATGAGTTTGAAAAAAAGATAAATCAAGTTATATATATATCAGCTACACCTGGAGATTTAGAGTTAGCGCATTGTCACAATAAATATGTAGAACAAATAATAAGACCTACTGGCCTACTAGATCCGACAATTGAAGTAAGAGGATCAGAAGGACAAATAGATGACTTGGTTGGTGAAATTAATGAACGAATCAAGAAAAATGAAAGAGTATTAATCACTACTTTAACCATCAGAATGAGTGAAGAGTTAACCAACTACTTAAAAGAGCTTGATATAAAAGTTGCCTATCTTCATTCTGAAATAAAATCATTAGAACGACTTCAAATAATCCATGATTTAAGAGTAGGAAAGTATGATGTCTTAGTTGGAATAAATCTTCTAAGAGAAGGGCTAGATATTCCGGAAGTATCACTAATTGCGATATTAGATGCCGATAAAGAAGGATTCCTACGAAGCAGTAGAAGCTTAATCCAGATAATAGGTAGATGCGCAAGAAATGCTAACGGAAATGTTATAATGTATGCCGATAAAATTACTGATTCAATGAAAGAAGCTATCGAAGAGACAGAAAGAAGAAGAAAAATTCAACAACAATATAATATTAGTCATAATATTATTCCACAAACTATAAAGAAAGAAATTCGAGAAGTAATCAGTAATATTGATACAGCTGAGGTAAAAACTACTAAAGTAAGTAAGAAGGAAATAGCTAAAACTATAGATACAGTGGAAGCAGAAATGAAAGAAGCTGCTAAAAACTTAGACTTCGAACGAGCTATGGAATTAAGAGATATCTTATTCGAATTAAAAGCTAGTAAATAAAAGTATCCACAGAAATTGTGGATATTTTTATTTATGGGGAAATATCTAAAAATAAATTAATAGTAATTGTTCAAAAAATATAGTATAATAAATAAAGTATTTGAGGTGGTATTGTGGATAAAATTATTATTAAAGGTGCAAGAGAAAATAATTTAAAAAATATTTCTTTGGAATTACCAAAAAATAAACTAATTGTAATGACGGGAGTATCTGGTTCTGGAAAGAGTAGTTTAGCTTTTGATACGATTTATGCTGAGGGCCAAAGACGTTACATGGAAAGCCTAAGCGCTTATGCTCGTCAATTCTTAGGAAATAGTGAGAAACCAGATGTTGATTCAATCGAGGGACTATCTCCAGCTATCAGTATTGATCAAAAAACTACGAGCAAAAACCCACGTTCAACAGTTGGTACAGTAACTGAAATATATGATTACCTTCGTCTCTTATATGCACGTGTAGGTATACCTTATTGTCCAAACCACAATATTCCAATATCTAGTCAAAGTGTAGAAGAGATGGCAACAAAATTAGAGGACTATGAACTAGGAACGAAGATGATTATTTCATCTCCAATTGTAGAAGGTGAGAAGGGTACTCATAAAGATACATTGGATAAATTAAGAAAAGATGGTTACACAAGAGTTCGCATAAATGGTGAAAACTATGACTTATCTGAAGAAATAAATCTTGAAAAAAATAAGAAGTCAAAAATAGACGTCATTGTGGATAGAATTGTGTTAAAAGAAGACAGCCATGGTAGATTAATGGAATCATTAGAAAATGCAACTAAATTATCTAATGGAAAAGCAATAGTTGAAATATTAGGAGAAAACCATAAGGAAATAGTTTTCTCTGAATCATTTGCGTGTCCTCTATGTGAATTTTCTCTACCAGAATTAGAACCACGTACATTTAGTTTTAATGCACCATATGGAGCTTGCCCCGAATGTAAGGGTTTAGGAATAAAACTTCAAATTGATCCAGATCTAATTATAGAAAATAAAGAGCTAAGTATTAATGATGGCTGTATAAAAACTCTAAATGATGATAAGGAAAGTTTAGACTACAAGAAACTGAAATGTGTTTGTGATTATTACAATATAGACATGAACAAGCCATGGAATAAGTTAACTAAAAAAGATCAAAATATTATTTTATATGGCTCTACTGAAATAATTAATTTCAAGTATTCTTCTAAGAGTGGTAATAAGTATAATAGTCAGGATTTTTATGAAGGTATAATTAATAATCTTGAAAGACGTTATATGGAAACAAGTAGTACTTGGATACGTGACTGGCTAGAAAACTACATGATTGAACATGTATGTGAAACATGTCATGGGGCTAGACTAAAAGATTCTGTTTTATCAGTTAAAATAAATGGTAAAAATATCTATGAAGTAACATGTATGAGTATAAAAGAAGAAATAGACTTTTTTACAAATTTAAAGTTAGATAAAGAACGTGCTAAAATTGCTGAAATGATTTTGAACGAAATTCTATCACGCCTTAATTTCTTAAAAAATGTCGGACTAGAGTATTTGACACTATCTAGAAGTGCCGCTACTCTTTCCGGAGGAGAGTCTCAAAGAATTCGTTTAGCGACTCAAATTGGTTCAAAATTAACAGGCGTTTTATATGTTTTAGACGAACCAAGTATTGGACTTCATCAAAGAGATAATGATCGTCTAATAAACTCAATGAAAGAAATGCGAGATTTAGGAAATACATTAATTGTAGTTGAGCATGATACTGACACTATGCTTGCTTCAGACTACTTAGTAGACATTGGACCTGGAGCTGGAGATAATGGTGGAAGAGTCATGGCTGCTGGTACACCACAAGAAGTTATTGCTAACGAAAATAGCTTAACAGGACAATACTTGAGTGGCAAAAAATGTATTGAAATACCTCAAAAAAGAAGAAAAGGTAATAAAAAATATTTACAAATAAAAAAAGCCGCAAGCCACAATTTAAAAAATATTGATGTAAAAATACCTTTAGGAACCTTTACTTGTGTTACAGGAGTATCTGGTTCTGGAAAAAGTAGTTTAGTTAATGACATACTATGTAAAGCCGTTGCTCAAAAACTATATCAATCCAAAGAAAAACCAGGAGCCTATGGAAAACTATTAGGTATAGAAAATATAGATAAGTTAGTAGCTATTTCACAAAATCCTATAGGAAGAACACCTAGAAGTAATCCTGCTACATATACAGGCGTTTTTGATGATATTAGAGAATTATTTACTACAACCAAAGAAGCAAAAATGAGAGGCTTTGAAAAGAATAGATTTAGTTTTAATGTTAAAGGTGGAAGATGTGAGGCTTGTCGTGGAGATGGTGTCAAAAAAATTGAGATGCATTTCTTGCCTGATGTATATGTCCCATGTGAAATATGTCATGGAACCAGATATAATAGTGAGACTTTAAGCATAAAATATAAAGATAAAAGCATAGCTGATGTTTTAAATATGCGAGTAAGCGAAGCATTGAAATTCTTTGAAAACATTCCTAAAATAAAGAATAAATTACAAGTTTTAGAGGATGTAGGACTTGGTTATATTACACTCGGTCAAAGTGCTCCTACTCTTTCTGGTGGTGAAGCAGAGAGAGTAAAACTTGCCAAAGAATTACAAAAGAGGGCCACTGGTAAAACATTATTTGTATTAGATGAACCTACTACTGGATTACATATGGAAGACATCAAGCGTTTGCTTGCAATTTTACAAAAAATAGTAGATAATAAAGATACTGTATTAGTAATAGAACATAACTTAGATGTAATAAAAGTTGCAGATTACATAATTGATCTTGGACCAGAAGGAGGAGATCAAGGAGGAGAAGTAGTTGCGACTGGCACCCCAGAAGAAGTAATGCAAAATGATAGATCATATACGGGAAAATTTTTGAAAAAAATAATGCAAGGCGAGTGATAAAATGAAGAATAAAAAGAATAAAAGAAGCTATGTGGTATCTTTTATTGAATGGCTAATATATATGTTGGGCTACACCTTAGTTTTAATCGCAGTTTCTTATTTATTTAAAAGCATGTATATTGATATTTCCAATCATTATCTGTACGCCTTTTTCATTGTTATCATAATTTATTTTTTAAACAAGACAATAAAACCGCTCCTAGTTAAACTAACCATTCCGATAACAGGAGTAACACTTGGTTTATTTTATCCATTTATAAATCTCTTTATTTTGAAATTAACTGATTGGATATTAGGTCCCCATTTTCAACTTAAAAACTTTTGGATAGCCCTACTTATTTCAATTCTATTATCCGTCATTAACCTATTACTAGATAACCTTGTCTATAAACCTTTATCTAAATATATTAAAAAGAAGGTGAAGGTAAATGAGTAAAATTGCATTAAGTATTGGTCCAATTCAAATATATTGGTACTCATTAATTATTTTAATAGCGATTTTCGTTGCAGCAAGCATTGTCTATTATGAAATGAAAAAACAAGGTGTAACTGGAGATGACTTTACAGACCTATTCTTCAACACTGTATTGTTTGGAATTATTGGGGCTAGAATTTATTATGTTTTATTTAATCTTTCCTATTATCTAGAAAATCCTATAGAAATGTTTGAAATATGGAACGGTGGCCTTGCCATTCATGGTGCCCTAATAGCTGGAATAATCTATGTATATCTTTTTTGTAGAAAGAAAAAACTTAACACCTTAAAAATATTAGATATGATAGTAGTAGGAGTAATAATCGGACAGTCAATAGGAAGATGGGGAAATTTCTTTAACCAAGAAGCTTATGGGCCAGTAACTACATTAGCGTACCTCGAACAAGAAATGATTCCTCAATTTATTATAAATGGCATGAAAATACTGGGAGAATATCATATTCCAACATTCTATTACGAGTCACTATGGAATATAAATGGCTTTATTATTCTCCTATTAGTAAGAAATTGTAAAAAAATAAAGAATGGACAGCTAACCGGAATATATTTAATATGGTATTCACTTGGAAGATTTTATGTAGAGTCCTTAAGAATGGATAGCCTTATGCTAAAAAACTTTAAAATGGCTCAACTAGTTTCAGTAGTATTATTAATTATTGGTTTATTTTTACTACTAAAGGATAAAATATTAAAAAAGGATACCCCCAATTTATATCATGATATTAATACAACAAAAATAGGTGGAGATGATGAATATAACACATTATGATGTAGCCATTATAGGCGGAGGAGTTGCAGGAATGACTGCAGCTTTATATTTAAAAAGAGCTAATATATCTTGTTGTATATTTGAAAAGAATATACCAGGAGGAATAATTAATTATACTGATCAAATTGAAAATTATCCAAGTTATCCAAATATTTCAGGAGGAGATCTTGCCTATAACATTTATTCGCAGTTGCAACAAAATAATATAGAATTTATTTTTGAAGATGTTATCAGTATTACAAGCGATAAAGATAATAAAAATATTATAACAAAAAACAATACGTATACATCTAAATATGTAATAATTGCTACAGGCAGAAAATATAAAAATTTAAATGTTGAAAATGAAAAAGAATTAGAACATCGAGGAATCAGTCATTGCGCTATTTGTGATGGTAGTTTATATAAGAATCAGGATGTTACTGTTATAGGTGGAGGTTCCAGTGCCATTGAATCAGCTCTATATTTATCAAATATCTGTAAAAATGTTACTCTAATTCACCACAGCGACATTTTTAAAGCTGAAAAATCCAAATTAGCTTTAGCAAAAGAAAAAAAGAATATCGTTATAAAAACAAATGAAAGCGTAAAATCATTTCTAAAAGATGATGAAAATTTGTTAAAAGGAATTACATTGAAATCGGGTGAAAAAGTTATGTGTAAGGCATGTTTCATCTGTATTGGCTTTACACCAGCTACGAATATTTTAAAAAAGTTAAATATTACAAACGAAGATGGTTATATTATAGTTGACAATAATATGAAAACTAGTATAAATAATATTTATGCAGTAGGTGACGTACGAGCAAATAGTCCATGTCAAATAATTACCTCAATGGCCGATGGTGTAGTTGCGTCGTTAAGCATAATAAACAGTATATAAAGAATGGATGTGTTAAAATGAAAAAGAAAGTTGTAGTATTTGGTGGAGGAACAGGTCTTTCATCATTGCTAAGTGGATTAAAAGATTTTCCAATAGATATAACTGCTATCATTACCGTATCTGATAATGGTAGATCAACAGGAAAATTAAGAAAAGAGTTTAATACTCCGGCAGTAGGAGATATAAGAAAAGTAATTAGTAATTTATCTGATACAGATGATGACATAAAAAAAATGATGGAATACCGTTTCAAAACATCAAGTGATCTAAATGGTCACGCAGTTGGTAATTTAATATTAACATCAATGTTAGATATAACGGGTAGCTTAAAAGATTCCATTAAGCATCTTTCCAAATTGTTGGATGTTAGACATACAGTTTTACCCCTTTCCGAGGATAATAATATAACTTTAATGGCTACCACAAAAGATGGTAAGATTATAGAAGGGGAATCTGAAATAACCGAATGTCCAAGCGTAATTGATCACATATTTTATAAAGAAGAACCAAAAGTTATAGATGAAGTCTTAGAGGCAATAAAAAATGCTGATTTGCTAATATTAAGTATGGGTAGTCTTTATACTAGTTTATTACCAAATATAATTTGTGAAAGTGTATTAAGGGAAATTGATAATTGTAAAGCCCCAATAATGTATATTTGCAATGCCATGACTCAACCGGGAGAAACAGATAAATTTACCGTAGCTGACCATGTGGAATTAATAAATAGTTACCTTGATAAAAGAAAGATCGATGTAGTAATCGCCAGCAACACCAAAATAGACAAAAATATAGCAGAAACATATGAAACAACAGAACAAAAAGATCCTGTCATAATTGATAAAGAAAGAATCTCTGAACTTGGTGTAGAATTAATAGAGTCTGATTTAATAAAAGTAATAAATAATGTTTTAAGACATGACAGTATAAAAGTTGCATCTATTATTATGTTATATTTGATGAGGGATTAAATGTCATACACCACCCAAATAAAAAATGAAATATCAAAATTATATAATACAAAATCAGAAATGATTGCTGAATTATCAGCCTTTGTAAGAAATAATGGTAATATAGTAGATAATTCTATTTATTTAACTACAGAAAATGAAATAATATTAAATAGATTAGTAGAATTTATTACAGCTCTTTATGATATTCACCCCAAAACAGATTCAAAAGCTAATCTTAACTTTTCTAAAAATAGATTAAATGTTTTAGTTATTAATGAAAAAGTTGATTTTATTTTACAAGACCTTGGTTACTATGATTCTAATAATAAATACCTTTTAACACCTCCAACGTATATAGTTGGCGCAAATGAAGAAATTAGAGCCTATTTAAGAGGTGTATTTTTATGTCAAGGAAGTATAAATGACCCTAAAACATCTCAATATCATATGGAGTTATTAATAGATAAGCCCCAAGAAGCGGTGTTTATTCAAAAACTATTAAATATTTTTGACCTAAACGCTAAAATTCTAAATCGTTATAATGGTTATATGATATATATAAAGGAAGCTGAAAAAATAAGTGATTATTTAAAAATACTGAAAGCAAATCAAGCAGTACTATACTTTGAAAACGTTAGAATTTATCATCAAGAAAAAAACAAGGCCAATAGATTAAATAACTGTGAACAAGCTAATATAGATAAAGTTATTCAAACAGCCAATGAACAATTAAAACACATAGAAATAATTGAAGCAAATATGGGAACTGATTTGTTAGATGACAAAACAAAAGAAGCTCTATATTATCGTAAAAAGTATCCTGAGGCTTCACTAAAGGAACTTAGTGAAATAATTTCTCTAGAAACAAACAAGCCTATAACAAAGTCAGGCCTAAACCATCGCTTTAGAAAAATAAAAGAACTAGCTACGAGATTTAATAGTTAGTTCTTTTTCTTTATAATTTTATCGATTAAACCATACTCTAGAGCCTCTTCAGCATCCAAATAGTGATCTCTTTCAGTATCATTTTCAATTGTTTTTAAGCTTTTCTTTGTATTTTTAGCCAATATGGTATTTAACTTTTTCTTTAATTTTGTAATATGTTCAGCAACAATTTTAATTTCTGTCGCCTGTCCTTCTGCTCCACCGAGTGGCTGATGAATCATTATTTCGCTACTAGGAAGGGCACTTCTTTTTCCCTTTTGACCACTACTAAGTAAGAAAGCCCCCATACTTGCGGCCATTCCAACACATATAGTGGCAACATCACTCTTTATAAAATTCATTGTGTCATATATTGCCATACCAGCCGAAACACTACCACCAGGAGAATTAATATAAAGACTTATATCTTCATTACTTATCGAATCCAAATACAATAGTTGCGCAATAATACTACTAGAACAAGCATCATTAATTTCTCCACTTAATAGTATTATTCTATTTTTTAGAAGCCTCGAAAAAATATCATAACTACGTTCACCATCTAATTCTTTATCCACAATCATTGGAACTAAATTCATAATCATCACCTATAATTATTTTAGTGTAAACAACAAAAAATATACATTTTAAAATCCGTCAAAATATGCTACAATAAACATAGAATAATTAGAGGGTGATAAAATGGATAATATAAAGATAACTATAAATGATAAAGAATTTTATGTAAAAAGAAAAACTACTTTAGCAGAAATAGCAAATGAATTTCAAAGTAATTATCATCATCCCATATTAATAGCCAAGGTAAATAATACCCTAAAAGAGTTAAATTATGAAATTACGAAACCTAAAAATATAGAATTTCTTGATTTAACTAGTAGAGAGGGAAACAAAATACATGTAAATGCCTTAATTTTTATTTTAGTGGTATCTATCAAAGAATTATATGGTGCTAAATATGATATTAGGGTTCAACATTCAATTGATAAGGGATTATATATAGAAACAAATTTTGAAATAACCGAAAAAAGACTAAATGATATTAAAGAGAAAATGAACAAAATTATTGCCGAAGAAAGACCAATTACTAAATTAAATGTTGACCGTCTTGAAGCAAGAGATTATTTTAGTAAGATAGGCGATAAGGCTAAGGTAAATATTTTAAAATATACAACTAACACATATATAACCTTATATAAATTAGGTGAATATTATGATTACTTTTATACCAAGATGCCAATTAACACTAAGCAAGTACCAGAGTTTGATTTGACTTACTTACAAAACAATGGTTTAGTTTTACGTTTTCCAACTGTCTATATCAATAATCAAATAAAAGATTACGAAAATCATCCTAATATGTTTAGAGTATTTAATGAATGTCATGCTTGGGGTGAGCTAATGCATATTAAAAATGCGGCTGATCTAAATGCTTTAGTATCAACGGGAAAAGTAGAAGAATTAATTAGAATATCTGAAACAAAACAGAGTAATGAACTACTTCAATTAGCTGAAAAAATATACGACAATAAAGATTTAAAAATAGTTTTACTTGCTGGACCATCATCATCAGGAAAAACTACAACTTCTAAAAAGTTATGTATGTTTTTACGTAGTTTTGGTGTAAATCCAGCCGTTATCTCAATGGATGACTATTTTGTGGAAAGAGAAGAAACACCACTAAATGAAGAAGGAAAACCAGACTATGAATGTTTAGAGGCGGTAGACCTTAAACTATTTGACAATCAGATAGAACAAATCCTAAAAGGGGAAGAAGTAGTTACTCCTACATATAATTTCTTGACAGGTAATAAAGAATATAATAATAAAATAAAACTCGGAAATAGTGATGTTTTAGTAATAGAAGGAATTCATGCCTTAGATAAAAGAGTATTAACTAATATTAGTAAAAATAAAATATTTAGAATTTATATTTCCGCCTTAACAGAATTAAATATTGATAACCATAATTATATTTCAACTACAGATAATAGACTTTTAAGAAGAATTATAAGAGATAATAAAACAAGAGGACATGGAGTACAGAGAACTATTTCTACATGGCCAGATGTAAGAAGTGGCGAAGAAAAGTATATTTTCCCATATCAGGATAATGCCGACTACACCTTTAACTCTGCCCTAATATATGAAATAGGAGTTTTAAAAACATACGCAGAACCTCTTCTTTATGCAGTAGATCCATCTGACAGTTGCTACGAAGAAGCTAAAAGACTAATTAATTTTTTAGGTTTCTTCTTACCTATACCAGCAGATGCAATACCCAAAGATTCTATCTTGCGCGAATTTGTAGGAGGAAGTTTCTTTAAATAGAAATATCATAAATTAAGATTAGTACATCAGGAAAGTTTAGTCTTTCCTTTTTTGTTTTATAATAAACTATCAAATTTTATAAATTTCTAAATGTTATTAGAATATATTATAAATATAGAAAAATGTTGACAAAAAAATTGTTTTGTGCTATAATTTAAGAACTTTACGGGGGGATTAATATGGAAAATAAATTTAACTTAGATGAAAAGTTAGATGAATTCGATAAAGAAGAAAATAAAGGAACTAATAAAAAATTAGAACAATGGGGAAATTATAAAAATTCTAACAGAGATAAGAAAAAAAATTGGCCTGTTAGAATCACTGCCATTGGTACAGCCGCAGTATTAGTATTTGTAGGTTATAAGATTCATGATAGAGAACCAGAAATTGATTTAGAAAATTCTAAAGTCATTGATTCAGTTTCTGATGAAAAGTCTATTGATGAGGTAATGGGCTTATACGATGCAGAATTAACCTCAAAATATGGTGATGGTGAGAGAGAAAGTTCTTTAGGGAATATTTTATCCAAAGAAACAGATCTATCTGCAGCAATCGATACCATTGAAACACTTACTAAGCTTTCTAATGAATTAGATGAATTTGAATTAGAAAAAATTGTAGAAGATGGTGACGGTTTAAGAAAATTAACAAAAGAAGAAGAATTAACTGTAGAAAGTTTAACTATCAGTGATTTAGAAGAAAAAATGGCTCACTTTGGTGAAAAATCAAACGTTGATTACAAAGAATTTAGTCAAGAAGCTATTGAATACAATAGAGAAGCAATGGACTTAAAATATGCTAAAGACTTAATCAACAGTCAGTTATTAAGAGAAGGAAAATCTTTCTTAGCAGACTATGGTGATTTAATTATTCAAAGTATTATAATTGATAAAACAAACTTACCAGTTGAAGAATATGATGATATTGAAATTAAAGTGAATGATAATAGATATTCTCTAAAATATACAGCTGAAACAACAGGACAACATTTCACAGTAAATATAGATGATAATGATGTTAGAGAAATTTTAACTAGTAGTGATTATTTTGATAGTACTATAGACAAAAAAGTTAATTTCAAAGACTACAAGAAAAAAACTTTAAAAGCTATTAATGTTTACAAAAAGGCATTATTAAGTACTTATGAATTAGATAAAGAATATAGTGATGCTTGGAGTCTATCAAATGAAAGTACTAATAGTGAAATTAGAGAAAAGGTAAAATCATTGTCATAATAATACTAAAATAATAATTATTAAAAACTCATCTCTTAGGACAGAATGAGTTTTTTTGTGAAAAAATTAAAAAAATTGTCAACTTATTTTATCTATATAGACTAATTTTTGTTTTTGTTATATTATAAAAATAGGAGGAAATATATGATAAAAGTAGCTATTAACGGATTTGGAAGAATTGGAAGATTAGTTTTCAGACTTATGGAGGAAAGCCCAGATTATGAGGTAGTAGCCATTAATGATTTAACAGATGCTTCTCAGTTAGCGTACCTATTAAAGTATGATACTAATCACCGTAGTTATAGAACAGAAGAAATCAGTTCTGAAGATGATAATTTAATTGTAGGAAAAAGAAGTATTAAAATATATGCTGAAAAAGATCCTAATTTATTACCATGGAAAAAACTAGGAATAGACGTTGTTATGGAGTGCACCGGTCACTTTACTGACAAGGAAAAGGCCATGGCCCATATAAATGCTGGTGCCAAAAAGGTTATTATATCAGCACCTGCGAAGGGTGATTTAAAAACAATAGTATATAATGTTAACCACTTCACTTTAACAGGCACAGAAAAGGTTATTTCAGCAGCTAGTTGTACTACAAACTGTCTAGCCCCTGTTTTAAATGTTTTAGAAGAAAACTTTGGTATTGAAAATGGCTATATGACAACTATACATGCCTATACCAATGATCAAGTTATTTTAGATGTTACACACCCTAAAGGAATTAAATCAAGAAGAGGAAGAGCTGCCGCAGCAAATATAATACCAACATCAACCGGTGCTGCTAGTGCCATAGGGAAGGTTATACCAAGTCTTGATGGTAAATTACAAGGTGGGGCAATGAGAGTGCCAGTACCAACAGGTTCTGTTATAGACCTTGTATTAGAGCTAAAGAAAAAAACAACGGTAGAAGAAATTAACGAAACATTTAAAAATAATGCTAATGAAACATTGGGATATACAGATGATCCAATTGTTTCAAGTGACATAATTGGAGATGAACATGGTGGCGTAGTTGATGGACTACTTACCAGCATCAATGAAGTCGATGGAAAACAACTAGTAAAAGTAGTTGCTTGGTATGACAATGAAATGAGTTACTCATCTCAAATGGTTAGAACGGCTAAATATTTAATGAACATGGGTGAAGTTTTATAACTTCATCTTTTTATATATCAAAAATAATGTTATACTATAAGTACAATGAGGGTGAGATAATGATAAAGACAGTAAGAGATATTAATTTAAATAACAAGAAAGTTTTGATTCGTTGCGATTTCAATGTTCCAATTAAAGATGGAGTTATAACAGATGATACAAGAATTGTAGAAAGCCTTAAAACTATCAAGTATGTTCTAAGTAAGAACTGCAAAATAATATTATTTTCTCATTTAGGCAGGATAAAGGAAGCATCAGATCTTGCTAAAAACAGTTTGGATAAGGTTGCAATACGTCTACAAGAACTATTAAATAAAAAAGTAACATTTATACCCGAAACAAGAGGCAAAACATTAGAAAAAGCCATTAAGGAGATGGATAATGGAGATATAATATTAGTACAAAATACAAGATATGAAGATCTTAATGGTAAAAAAGAAAGTTCAAATGATCAAGATTTAGCCAAATACTGGGCAAGCCTTGGAGATGTATTTATTAATGATGCATTTGGAACTATTCACAGATCTCATGCCTCAAATGTCGGAATTGCTAGTTATTTAGAAAGCGCAATTGGTTTTTTAGTAGAAAAAGAACTTAAGGCATTGCAAGAATTAAATAATCCAAAAAGACCATATGTTGTAATATTAGGTGGTGCGAAAGTATCAGATAAAATAGGCGTTATTAATAATCTAATCAACAAGGCTGACTATATCTTAATTGGTGGTGGAATGTCTTTTACTTTTCTGAAAGCAGAAGGCCATGAAATAGGAAAATCTCTATTAGATAGTAGTCATTTAGAATATTGCTCAAATATTTTAAAAGAATATCAGGACAAGTTAATCCTACCAATAGATATAACTACATCTAAAGAATTTTCAAATGATACTCCATTTACAACTAAGAGTATTAATGAAATAGAAAAAGAAGATATAGGATTAGATATAGGAATAGAAACTATAAAATCATTTGAACAAATTTTATCCACAGCTAAAACTGTAGTATGGAATGGTCCCCTTGGTGTATGTGAGATGTCAAATTTTAAAAAAGGTACCTTAGATATCCTAAATTATCTTGCTGAAAATAATATAAAAACAATTATAGGTGGAGGAGACACTGCTGCTGTTATTTCAAATAATAAGAGTTTGAAAGACAAGATTTATCATATCTCTACAGGCGGCGGAGCTACTTTAGAATATCTAGAAGGAAAAACTCTCCCTGGCCTTAAGGTATTAGATAAAGAGGCGTAATATGACTCAAAACATAATAATTACAGGAAACAGACATAGTCAAAAACATATTAATATTATGGAAATGGATCCATACAATTCTAAAACGGCTAATCTATTGCATGAATATGACACAAAAAATAATACCTCATATTTTAAATTTAATGAAAAAACATGTGAAAAATATTCTAAGAGGGAATATGAAATAGCCAGGATGACAGAACCAGTATTTAGTATATTATTATATACTTTGAACAAAGAGGAAAATATTAAAAGTATTTGTCTGGTTGAGTATGAAAATGATCTAAAACAATTAAGAGTATCCATTGATAGTAGTAATAAGAATATTATAGGTGATGTAGCCGACTATGCTTTTAAGAACATGAAAATGGAATCAATTATAGTTTTTGCAAATAAAAATGATAAAAATATATTAAAAGAGCTAATATCAAATGGATATACACCATTATTTGATGATTATGATTCTAAGGCACAACTACCATTCCTTATAGAAAAAGATGGTAATACTTATAAAGATGAAAGGAGTATTATATGCGTATAGGCTTATTTACAGATACTTATGAACCACATATAAACGGCGTTTCTACAAGTGTAGCAATGTTAAAAAGAGCCCTTGAAAAAAAGAATCATATTGTTTATGTAGTAACAGTAAATGATAGCGCCATTAAATACAATTATGATGAAGAAAATAGGATTCTGCGCATTCCCGGTATTCCGACAGGTATATATAATTATAGACTTAGCCAAATATATCCAATTAAAGTGGTAAATAAAATAAAAGGGTGGAAATTAGATGTTATTCATTCTCATACAGAATTTAGTGTTGGTACGTTTGCCAGATTGTTTGCCAAGCAGTTTGATATTCCCTTAGTCCACACTTATCATACTTGGTATGAAGACTATGTATATTATTTAACAAAGGGTCATGCTGAAAAGGCAAGCAAAAAAGCCGTTGAATATCTGGCTAAGTTTTACTGTGATACAACAGCAACAGAATTAATTGTACCAACCAAAAAAATTTATGACTTATTTAAAGAAAAATATAAATTTAGCAAAAATATTAACATTATTCCAACAGGCATTGAGGTAGAAAGATTCTTTCCAGAAAATATAGATAAAAAAGATGTTAATGCCCTAAAGAAAAGATATTCCATAAATAAAAAAGATTTCATAATTATTTTTGTTGGTAGATTAGCAGCTGAAAAAAATATTGATTTCATCCTGGAAATAGAGCAAGAACTTATAAAAAAGCATGGTAATATAAAGCTGTTAATAGTTGGAGATGGTCCCGAAAGAATAAAGTATGAACAATACTCTGAAGAACTTGGTATTGCTTCAAATGTCATTTTTACAGGTAAAGTTCCTTGGAAAGAAATCCCAAATTATTATAATTTAGCCGACTTATTTATCACTGCATCGACCAGTGAAACTCAAGGATTAACGGTTTTAGAAGCTATGGCATCAGAAGTTGTTCCTCTTTGTATAGATGACGAGGCGTTCACTACGACTGTTATCAATGACTTTAATGGTAAAGTATTCAAAAATAAAGAAGATGCAATTAATGATATAATAGAATTATATAATGATTCTAAGAAAATGGCTAATTTGAAACGCCAAGCTAAAACATCCGCTGAAAGATGTGGAACAAAATATTTTGCAGAGTCTGCTCTCGATGTGTATCAAAGGGCAATTCAGGAAAAGAAAAATAATAAACCTATTTTTAGTAAAATTATTGATAAAATAAAAGGAGATAAATAATGATCATTATCTTAAACAATAAAACTAATTTTACAAGGGATGAATTTTTAGATTATAAAAATCATCTATCTCAAATTAATTACTACCATCCCTTAATTTTGTGTCCTAGTTCTTGCTATTTACCTTTTTGCCAAGAAACTACTCTTGGACTAGGTGCTCAAAACGTTAGTAAAACAAATTCCAAATCAGCAACTGGAGAAATAACTGCTCCACAATTAAAATCTCTAAATGTAAATTATTGTTTAGTAGGACATTCTGAAAGAAGAATACATTTAAACGAAGATAGTAATGACATCAGTGCAAAAATTAAAAATTTATTAGCAGAAGATATTATTCCAATATTATGTATTGGAGAAAATGAGGAAGAGTACCAAAATAACAAAATAAAAGAGGTACTCCTAAAAGATCTAAAGGCCTCTTTTCCTGCCGTTTCATACTTAGATCAGCAAAAAATAATAATTGCATATGAACCAATATGGGCAATTGATAGCGATACCATTCCAACAAACAAGGAAATAGAAGAAACTACGGAATTTATAAAAGGAATATTTCCAAATAATATAGTTCTATATGGAGGCGGAGTAACATCCGATAATATTTACGAACTATCCCAAATAAAAACAGTTGATGGCTTTCTACTAGGAAGGCTAGGAAATAATATCAATGAATTAGAAGAGTTTTTAAAAAATATTTAAAAATTCTTCTTTTTTTGACATAAATTTACTTATTCGACAAAAGTTGTCATTTTTAGTACCTACAAAAAGTAAGAATTTTGTTATATAATGAAATAGCGTAGTAGTGTATGAAAGGAGAAAACATGGCAAAAACTCGCGTACTAATGATAGATGATAATATAGAGTTAGTAAAAATGGTAAAGGAGTATTTTAGTAAAGAGAAGGATATCAGTATAGTCTTAGAGGCACATAATGGAGAAGAGGGCTTCAATATTATTGATAAAAAGAGAGATGAATACGATCTTATCCTATTAGATTTGGTGATGCCTAAAAAGGATGGCAAATCAGTTCTTGAAGATATGAAAACTAAAGGTATTGATAAAAAAGTCATTGTACTTACATCATATAATACCCCGGACATAATAAGAAAAACATCAGAGCTTGGAATAAGTTATTTTATCTTAAAACCTTTTGAATTAAAGGCTCTCGAAAAATGCATTAATGAAGTTATGGATCAAGATAAATATAGTTCGAAATCAATCGATTTATACCATAACAATTTGGAAAAATCTATTACCAAAATATTGCACGAACTTGGTGTACCTTCACATATAAAAGGGTATCAATATATAAGAGATGGCATTATTATGATTTATGATTGCCCGGGGATAGTTGGAGGAATTACTAAAGAACTATATCCTGATATAGCAAAAAAGTATGATACCACAGTATCGCGCGTAGAGCGAGCAATTAGGCACGCTATCGAGGTTAGCTGGAATAGAGGAAATTGGGATTTGATGGAGGAAATATTTGGCCATAGTGTCGACATTGATAAAGCTAAACCAACGAATTCTGAATTTATCGTTACAGTAGCAGATAAATTACGTTTAGAATTTCATGAAAATACGGTAACTTTTTAAAGTATAAGACAAGCAGTAGTAGTCTTTTTTTTATATCTAAATTTATTGTAAAAATATGTAAATTATAAGATTTTATGACAGATAAGTCTTTTTTTATGATAACATTTATTTAGGAATAATTTTATAATAGGAGATAAAAATGAATACTAAAAAACGTAAAATATTATTATATTATTAGTGACATTTGATACATCCTATTCAATAACTTCTGTAAGCGAAGACTCTCAAAAAATAATAGTTTCATCGTATGAAAATCATGTAGTTATTGAAAATGATAAAAAAATACTAGAAATTCCAATCTCGCAATGTGATAGTTTAAGTTTTTTAGAAAAAGGTTATATATGCGGATCTAGCAGTAGTTTCCTTAAAACTTTGCTAGATAAAGCTGGAAATCCAGTAGCCGAAAATGTTATAGCTTATATAAATTATAGTAATTATATTGTTAAGGATAAAAATAATAATCATAATTATAACTTCTATGAAAATGAAAAGTTAAAGAAAACTATACGTCTTCTAGATATTGAAAACGGAAAAACAAATATAGCATATTTAGCAAAAACGTATGACAATAGTTATAGTTATTATACTTCAATAGGTGAAAAACTAAATGATTCAGCATATTTAAGGGGTAGCACGAAATTTAATAAAGATGGTTATGCGATTGCAAAAACAGCTATGCAAAAATACAATATAATAAATAAAAATGGTAAAGATACATTCACATCTTATCAAACATTATATCAAATTAGTCTGGAAAATTATTACTGTGGTACTAATGGTCCTACAAAATACTTACTAGACAGTAATGGAAATATAATAGCTCAAGGGTTTAATAATTATGAATATATTCAAACTAAAGAAACATTAAGAGCTAAAATTTGATTCTTATTATGCATATGAGATAACTGGAGATACAACTAATTATTATTCATATGAAAATGGAGATAATTTTTATACGTTATTGGAAACATAATTAAAATGTTATTTCTTACATATGTTGACTAAAATCAAAAATAAATATATACTTATTTTATAAAATATGTGCGGAGGTGACAATTAATGGAACGAAAAATAACAACCTACTTACAGAAATGGAAAAATGACTTAGTTAGAAAGCCTTTATTAATCTATGGCCCAAAACAAGTCGGGAAAACATTTGCTATTTTAGAGTTTGGTGAAAAAGAATATAAAAACGTAGTCTATTTTAATACCGATAATAATAAAGAACTAGATGATTTATTTACCAAAGAAAAATCTCCTGAAAGAATTATTTTATCACTATCATTATTATCAGGAGAAACTATCTTAAAAGATGATACATTAATAGTTTTAGACAATGTTGATAACTTAGAACTTGTCAAAACTATTAAACTTTTTGGTAGTTATCTCAGTAAATATCATATTATTATGATTACTTCACATAGGGATAACCTAAATAAATATAAAGGCGAAGAGCTACAATTTAAATTCATGACAAACATGGACTATGAAGAATACCTATGGGCTAGAGGAGAAAATGAACTAGCTAATTTAATTAGAGAGTCATTTAATAAGCGAAAAACATGTCCCTTCCACCGGTTGGCACTAGATTTATTTTCTGAGTACTTAATGACTGGAGGAATGCCTGAAGTAGTAGCGGCAAATATCAGTGGACTTGGTGCCTATAAAATTGATGCAATCAAACAAAAAATAAAAGATATATATATAAAAGAATTAACCGAGTCAACAAACTTAATAGATATCGAAAGATCTATTGCTGTGTTTAATTCTCTACCATATCAATTAAAGAAAGACAATAGAAAGTTCCAATATGGACTATTAGGATTTGGACGCAGAAAAAAAGAGTATGATAATGCTATTAGTTATCTTGTTAATAATCAAATAGCCTATAGAAGCTATAAAATTACAGATGTGAAATCACCACTTAGTAGTTGCCGTCAACCAGATAGCTTTAAATTATATATGAATGATGAAGGAATTCTATATTCAATGCTACATCTTTCACAAAAAGAATTTATGGCTAATGAAAAAGTACGTCAAATATTATATGAAAACCATATAGCAAAAACACTTGCTGAGGCTAACTATGCCTTATATTACTATCAATCAGAAGGAAAAGCTGAAGTCGATTTTGTTATACAAAACAGAATGGGAAAGATTATTCCAATAGAACTTGCAACCATTTCTAATTCTAAAGCTAAATCTCTATCAGTATTTATGAAAAAGTATACTGTTTTAGAAGCTTATAGAATTACGGAGAATAACTTTTCTACTAAGAAAGAAGTAAGATATTTACCAGTATATGCAGTTTTTTGTTTAAATGATTTAAAAATATAGGAGGATTTATGACAAAAATAATATTTACAATTTTAGATGGTTTTGGATATCGTGAAGAAAAACACGGGAATGCAATTTTAAACGCTAATATTCCAAATTTAAAAAATATATGGGCAAACTATCCACATAGTCTATTAACCGCTAGTGGAAAAAAGGTTGGATTACCAGAAGGACAAATGGGTAATAGTGAAGTAGGACATTTAAATATTGGCGCCGGTAGAATAGTTTATCAACCGCTAGAAAAAATAAATAAGAGTATTGAAGATAAAGAAATATTTAATAACAAGGAATTATTAGCTACCATGAATCACGTTAAAAGTAATGATTCCTCATTACATATTTTTGGCCTATTAAGTGATGGAGGAGTACATTCTCATATAAATCACCTTTTTGCACTTATTGATATGTGTAAAAAAGAAGGTCTACAAAAAGTTTATTACCATGTTTTTTTAGATGGACGCGATACCTTACCAAATATAAAAGATAAATTCTTGACTGAATTGGACAATAAAATAAAAGAAACATCAACAGGAAAGATTGCTACAATCTCAGGAAGATATTATGCTATGGATAGAGATAATCGTTGGGATAGAATTGAAAAAGCTTACAATGCCATTGTAAATGGTGAAGGAATGCAATTTAATAACTATCATGAACTAGTTGATTATACTAATGAGAATAATATTACAGATGAGTTTGTAATACCAGCAGTAATAGATAAAAATGCAACATTAAAAGATAATGATGGATTAATTGTTTTCAACTTTAGACCAGATAGAATACGTGAATTATTTATGGCTATTACTAATCCTAATTTTAAGGAATTTCCTGTAAAACATTTTAACAATATAAAATTAACTACCATGATGCATGTTTCAGATGATTTAGTATCTACTCAAGCATTCCCAAATGAAAACATGCTTAATACTTTTGGTGAATATATTAGTAATAAAAACCTTACTCAATTAAGAATAGCCGAAACGGAAAAATATGCTCATGTTACCTACTTCTTTGATGGTGGTGTCGAAAAAGACTTACCAGGCTGTAAAAGGATTCTAATTCCATCTCCTAAAGTTGCAACATATGATTTAAAACCGGAAATGAGTGCTAATGAAATAACAGATAAGTTACTGGAAGTAGTTGATAATTATGATGTTGTTATTTTAAATTTTGCTAACTGTGATATGGTTGGGCATACAGGGAATATGGAAGCTACAATAAAGGCCATCGAAACAGTTGATAAAAATATTGGTCGTATATTTGCTAAAGCTAACGAATTAAATGCCACTATGTTAATTACAGCAGATCACGGTAACTGTGATATCATGCTAGATGATAATAATAACGTTATTACATCTCATACCACATCACCAGTTCCATTTATTGTAACAGATAAAAATATCAAGCTAAAAAATGGAAAACTAGGTGATATAGCTCCAACGATGCTAGAGATATTAGGCTTAAAACAACCTGTTGAAATGACTGGAGAAAGCTTAATAGAAAAATAGGTATATAAGACAAATAGACTAAAAGAGTTGCTATTTGTTTTTTTATAAAAATAGAAATATTTGGTATATTGCATAAATAGAACAAATGTATTAAAATTAAGCTGGTGATATTAATGAAAGAGGGAGAAAAAAGAATAATATTTCATATAGATGTTAATAATGCTTTTCTATCGTGGACAGCAGTAAAGATGCTTAAAGACGGTGAAAAATTAGACATAAGAAAAATCCCTTCAGTAATTGGCGGCGAGGAAAAGGAAAGACATGGAATAGTTTTAGCAAAAAGTATGCCGGCAAAAAAGCGAGGAGTTCAAACAGCTGAAACACTATATAGTGCCAGACAAAAATGCCCTAATTTAAAAGTATTTAAGCCGGATTATAGTTGGTACTATGAACAGTCTAATTTAATGTATCAGTATTTGACAAGATATACTCCCCTTATAGAAAGATATTCTATTGATGAATGCTTTTTAGATTTATCTGGAACATCATTACTATATAAGAATTATGAAATGTTAGCCGAGAAAATAAAAAATGATATAAAAATCAATTTTGGTTTTACCGTTAATGTTGGCATAGGAAACAATAAACTTTGTGCTAAAATGGCCTCAGACTTTGAGAAACCAGATAAAGTTCATACTCTATATAATGAGGAGATAATGAAGAAGATGTGGCCCCTCCCTATCGGGGACTTATTCATGGTTGGAAAAAGTACAGCCGCAAAGTTAAGAGATCTTGGTATTGAAACTATAAGAGATCTAGCAATATGTAAACCAGAAAAAATACAAAGGTATTTCAAAAATCAAACCTCATTCCTCATAAATTCTGCTAACGGAATAGATGAAACAAAAGTTACTCCTAGAACAAATAAATCCGATAGCATAAGCATATCGGAAACACTTCCTTATGATTGCTCGGATATAGAAGTAATAAAAGATATATTATTTAGACAAACAGAAGAAGTAAGTAGAAATTTAAGAAATCAAAAACAATATGCTAAAACAATAGCAATAACATATAAAAATAATATCTTTAATAGTTACCAAAAACAAAATAAACTACCTCATCCAGAAAATTTAACGGTAGAAATATATAAGGCAATTATAGATCTTTTAGAAAAAAGTTGGCGTAATGAACCAATCAGAAATATTGGAATGAGACTTGGAGACTTAACAGATAACAAAAATGAACAAATTTCATTGTTTAGTGAACCGGTAATTGAAGATGAATCAGATAAAATGCAAGAAATTGTTGATGATATAAATAATAAATATGGTGGAAACGTTATAATACCAGCATCAATTAAATTAATAGGTAAAAAAAATTCGAGAAAAAAGCTTTATTAAAGTATTATAAAAAATAAATTGCAAAAAAACGAAAAAATTGTTGCAAAATAACAACTTCCATGCTAAAATTATAGCTGTGTGACTGCTTAGATGTGTGAGGTTGCTGATACTCCAGGTAAAGTTGTTATTTGGATATCAGGTTATTTGCACGGAGCAAGTCTATACTAAGATATAGGCGAAGGGAGGATTTTTAATGTCAACAGAAAAAATACGTATTAGAATGAAAGCATACGATCACAAAGTGCTTGATAATGCAGTAACTAAAATAGTTGAAACAATTAAAAGATCAGGTGGAGAAATCTCTGGACCAGTTCCACTTCCAACTGAAATCGAAAAGTTTACAATTTTAAGAGCTGTTCATAAGTACAAAGATTCTCGTGAACAATTTGAAATGCGTACACACAAGAGATTGATTGATATCAAAAACCCAAGTAAGGAAACAATTGAAGCACTAGCTCATTTAGACTTACCAAGTGGCGTAGAAATTGAAATCAAAACAAAATAATAGGAGGAAATAATAATGAAAGGAATCTTAGGTAAAAAAATCGGGATGACTCAAGTATTTACTAAAGATGGTAAATTAATTCCGGTTACTGTTATTGAAGTAGAACCAAATGTTGTTACACAAATCAAAACAGTAGAAAATGATGGTTATGAAGCTATTCAATTAGGAACTGATACAATTCGTGAAAAATTGAGTAACAAGCCAGAAATGGGTCATACAAAGAAAGCTAATACTGAACCTAAGCGCTTCTTAAAAGAAATTAGAGGAGTAAATGTTAACGAATATACATTAGGTCAAGTAATTGGTGCAGATATCTTCGAAGAAGGAGAAATCGTTGATGTTACAGGAACTAGTAAAGGAAAAGGTTTCCAAGGTGTCATCAAACGTTATAACCAATCTCGTGGTCCAATGGGACATGGTTCTCAATATCACAGAGGTGTTGGTTCATTAGGTACTATGAGACCTATGCATGTATTAAAGGGTAAAAAACTTCCTGGTCAAATGGGTAATGTTACAAGAACTGTTCAAAATCTTGAAATTATTCAAGTTGATAAGGAAAATAATTGTATTTTAGTTAAAGGTAATGTTCCAGGAGCTAAAAAGTCTTTTGTAACTATTAAAACTGCTGTTAAGAATCCTGAAAAAAAGAATGAAAAAGCAGATCTAATTAGTTATGAAGAAAAAGCAGTTGAAACAAGTGAAGCTACAACTGAAAATGCAGAATAATCATCACTCTATAAAATATTTTAAAAATTAATATTGTGATGAAAGGAGGAAACAAGAATGAAAAAAGTAGAACTTTTAAATCTAAATGGTGAAAAAGTAAAAGACTTTAAACTAAATGAAAATATATTTGATATTACCCCAAACGATAAAGTTTTATATGATGCAATCATTTTAGCAAGAGCATCTTTAAGACAAGGAACTCATAAAACAAAGAACCGTTCTGAAGTTAGTGGTGGAGGAAGAAAGCCATGGAGACAAAAAGGAACAGGTCGTGCAAGACAAGGTTCAATAAGAGCTGTACAATGGGTTGGTGGAGGAAATTATGGAACTCCAGTACCTAGAGATTACAGTAAAAAACAAAACCGTAAGGAAAGACAATTAGCATTAAGAACTGCATTAACTGAGAAAGTTAACGATAAAGAATTAATTGCGGTTGAAAATCTTACATTAGAAACTCCAAAAACAAAAGATATGATTAATCTACTTACTAATTTAAAAATTGCTGATAAGAAAGTATTAATCGTTGTTAAAGAATTGGAAGAAAACTTAATTTTAGCTTCAAGAAATCTTCAAAATGTTGCTTTAATAACAGCAGATGAAATCAATGTTTTAGACTTAGTAGCAACAAACGTTGTATTAATCACAGAAGATGCACTTAAAGCTATAGAGGAGGTGCTAGCATAATGGATACTAAGTATTTAGAAATAATTAAAGCACCAGTGATTACAGAAAAATCACAAAATGCAATGCAAAATGGACAATATACATTCAAGGTTGATCCAAAAGCTAACAAAACAGAAATTAAAACTGCTATTGAAAAATTATTCAATGTTAAGGTAGTTAAGATTTCAACAATTAATGAAAAACCTAAAAAGAAAAGAGTTGGCCGTTATACAGGTTTAACAAACCGTTCAAAGAAAGCTATCGTAACATTAGCTGAAGGTCAAACTATTGAACTTGGTTAGAAAGGAGAATGAATTATGGCAATAAGAAATTATAAACCTACTACACCAGGTCGTAGAAAAATGAGTACATTAATCAATGACGAAATTACAAAAGCTACTCCTGAAAAAAGTCTAACTGTAACATTAAAGAAAAACAGCGGACGTAATAATCAAGGTAAAATTACAACTCGTCACCAAGGTGGAAGAGTTAAAAGAAAATATCGTATCATTGATTTCAAGAGAAATAAATTAAATGTACCTGGAGTTGTAGCAAGTATAGAATATGATCCAAACAGAACAGCAAACATTGCTTTAATTAATTATGTAGATGGAGAAAAAAGATATATAATTGCACCAAAAAATTTAACAGTTGGTACAAGAATCGAAGCTGGTGAAAATGTTGATATTATAATCGGTAATGCTTTACCACTTATGAACATTCCAGTTGGTACAGTAGTACATAATATTGAACTTCGTCCTGGTAAAGGTGGAGAATTAGCAAGATCTGCTGGTTCATCTGCACAAATATTAGGTCGTGAAGGTAAATATGTAATGCTACGTTTATCTAGTGGTGAACAAAGAAAGGTTTTAGGAACATGTATGGCAACAGTTGGAGAAGTTGGAAATGAAGACTCTTCACTTGTTAAAGTTGGAAAAGCTGGACGTAACCGTTACAAAGGTATTAGACCAACAGTACGTGGTTCTGTTATGAACCCTAATGACCATCCACATGGTGGTGGTGAAGGACGTGCTCCAGTAGGACGTAAGGCACCAATGACTCCATGGGGTAAACCAGCACTTGGATATAAGACACGTAAGAAAAAACAATCTGATAGTTTAATTGTACGTCGTCGTAATAGTAAATAGGAAAGGATGATTAAAAATGGCTAGAAGTTTAAAAAAGGGACCTTATGTATTTGATAGATTACTAAAAAAGGTTCGTGAACTAAATAAATCTGGAAAAAAAGAAGTCATTAAAACTTGGTCACGCCGTTCCACAATTTATCCTGATTTTATAGGACATACATTTGCGGTTCACAATGGTAAAGAATTTATTCCAGTTTATGTAACCGAAGATATGGTAGGACATAAATTAGGCGAATTTGCTTTAACACGTAAATTTGGTGGACATGGACAAGACAAATAAATTAAATAATGACTAGGAGGGAAAATATGGAAGCAAAAGCAATAGCTAAATCACTTCGTGTTTCTCCAATTAAGACAAGAATAACAATTGACTTAATAAGAGGAAAAAAAGTGAGTGAAGCACAAACCATATTAAGTAATATTAATAAAAAATCAGCAAGACTAATAAAAAAAGTATTAGACTCTGCTGTTGCTAATGCTGTCAATAACAATGGAGCAGATGCTGCAACATTATATGTTAAAGAAGCAAGAGTAGATGCTGGTCCAGTTATGAAACGTCATTTATTTGATTCACGTTCTCATATTGGACATAAAGATAGAAGAACTAGTCACATTGTTATTACAGTGGCTACAAAATAACAAGGAGGAAAAAGCTATGGGACAAAAAGTTAATCCTAATGGACTTAGACTTGGTATCAATAAAGACTGGGAAGCAAAATGGTATGCAGGCAAAAAAGATTTTGCTAAGACTTTAAAACAAGATGTCTTAATTCGTGAATATTTTGAAAAAAACATGAAAAATGCCGGTATTGCTAAAGTTGAAATTGAAAGAAATGCTAAAAGATGTGAAGTTACAGTTCATACTTCAAAACCTGGTGTAATGATCGGTAAAGGTGGAGAAGAAATAGAAAAATTAAAAACTACATTGTCTAATATCACAGGTGAAAAAATTCAAATTTCAATCGTTGATATTAAAAAGGCTGAATTAAATGCTCAATTAGTAGCAGATGATATAGCTAGACAAATTTCAAATAGAATTTCATTCCGTATGGCTCAAAAGAGAGCTATAAGAAATGCAATGAAAGCAGGAGCAAAAGGAATTAAAACTTCTGTATCTGGAAGATTAGGTGGAGCTGATATGGCTCGTAAAGAAGGATATACAGAAGGAACTATTCCACTACATACATTAAGAGCAGATGTTGATTATGCAACATCAGAAGCTGATACAACATTTGGTAAGATTGGTGTTAAAGTATGGATTTACAAAGGAGAAATACTTTCAAAATCAAATAATGATGCACCAAAGAAAGCTCCAAAAAAAGCCAAAACTGAGGGAGGTAAGTAATTATGTTAATACCATCAAGAACAAAATATCGTCGTGTTCATAGATTACCTCATGAAGGAAAATCTCGTGGAAACACAGAACTACATTTTGGTGAATATGGATTACAAGCAAAAGAAGGTGCTTGGATTACAGCTAACCAAATAGAAGCAGCTCGTGTTGCCATGACTCGTTATATGAAGCGTGGTGGTAGAGTATATATTAATATTTTCCCACATATGCCATTAACAAAAAAACCTATCGGAACTCGTCAAGGTAAAGGTAAAGGTAACGTAGAAGGATGGGTAGCAGTAGTTAAAGAAGGAAAAATCATGTTTGAAATTTCTGGAGTTACAGAAGAAGTAGCACGTGAAGCTCTAAGACTTGCTAGTCATAAATTACCTATCACTACAAAATTTGTAAAGAAAGAACAGGGTGGTGAATAAAATGAAGGTTAAAGAAATTAGAGAATTATCAACAGAAGATATTAATGCTAAGTTAAAAGAAACAAAAGAAGAATTATTCAATTTACGCTTTCAACAAGCAACAGGTAATCTTGAAAAGCCTTCAAGAATTCGTGATTTAAGACACACTGTTGCAAGATTAAAAACAGTTCTAAAAGAACGTGAAACAGTTGAGAAGGAGGGTTAATGATGAAAGAAACTATTAAGAAAGAATTAGTAGGAAAAGTAGTAAGTGCAACAAACAACAAAACTATTACAGTTTTAGTTGAAACTTATAAAACTCATCCTTTATATCATAAAAGAGTTAAGCAATCAAAGAAATACGCAGTACATGATGAAACAAATAAAGCAAAAGTTGGTGACGTTGTACGTATCGTATCTACAAAACCAATTTCAAAAACAAAGCGTTTCTATTTAAAAGAAATAGTAAAAGAAGCAGTAATTATATAATGCTTGGTGAAGGAGGAAAATTATGTTACAACAAGAAAGTAGATTAAAAGTAGCTGACAACTCTGGAGCTCGTGAATTATTAGTAATTCGTGTACTTGGAGGAAGTAAAGTCAAGACTGCTAACATCGGTGACGTTGTAGTTGGAACTGTAAAAGATGCAATTCCAAATTCTAATGTACCTAAAGGAAAAGTTGTAAAAGCAGTTATCGTTCGTAGCCGTCAAGGTGTTCGTCGTGAAGACGGAAGCTACATAAAATTCGATGACAATGCTTGCGTTATCATCCGTGATGATAAGAGTCCAATAGGAACTCGTGTTTTTGGACCAGTAGCAAGAGAACTTCGTGATAAAGATTATATGAAAATCGTATCTTTAGCAAAAGAAGTACTATAATAAGGAGGACAATATGAACTTTAAAGTTGGAGATCAAGTTGTAGTTATTGCTGGTTCTAATAAAGGAAAAACAGGAAAAATAATTAAGACATTAAAAGCAGAAAACAAAGTAGTTGTTGAAGGTGTTAACATAGTTAAGAAACATGTTCGTGAAACAGCTAATAGTACAGGTGGTATTCTTGAAGTAGAAGCACCAATTCATGCATCAAATGTTATGATTGTAGATCCTAAAACAAAGAAAAGAACTAGAATAGGACATACAACAAATAAAAATAATAAAAAAATAAGAATCACTAAAAAATCAAACGTTGAGCTTGATTAATTGGAAGGAGGGTAAAATATGAACCGCCTAAAAGAAAAATACTTAAATGAAGTTGTTCCAAGTTTAAAAGAAAAACACAATTATAATTCAATAATGGAAGTACCAAAATTAGAAAAGATAGTAATCAACATGGGTGTTGGTGATGCAACTACTAATTCAAAATTATTAGATGCAGCTGTTGCTGATTTAAAGAAAATTTCAGGACAACAACCTGTTATTACTAGAGCTAAGAAATCAATCGCTGGTTTCAAGGTAAGAGAGGGTCAAGCCATTGGATGTAAAGTAACTCTACGTGGAGAAAATATGTATACATTCATGGATAAATTAATTTCTATCTCATTACCTTTAGTAAGAGATTTCCGTGGTGTTAGCCCAAGAGCATTTGATGGTCGTGGAAATTACACAATGGGAATTAAAGAACAATTAATCTTTCCAGAAATTGAATTTGATGATGTTGTAAAAGTTCGTGGTATGGATATCGTATTCGTAACAACAGCAAAAAGTAATGCAGAAGCATTTGATTTATTAAATGAACTAGGAATTCCTTTTAGAAAGTAATTGGAGGGTAAAATGGCAAAAAAAAGTATGATTGTAAAAGCTAACAGAAAGCCAAAATACAAAGTACGTGAATATACTCGTTGCTCACGTTGTGGTAGACCACACGCTGTTATGAGTAAATTCGGTATATGTCGTATTTGCTTTAGAGAATTAGCTTATAAAGGACAAATACCAGGTGTTAAAAAATCAAGCTGGTAATTGGAAAGGAGGATATTTATGGCAGTAGTAACAGATACAATTGCAGATATGTTAACACGTATACGTAATGCAAACCAAATGCGTTATGAAAGCGTAGAAATCCCTGCTTCTAAAGTAAAAAATGATATTGCTAGAATTTTAAAAGAAGAAGGATTTATTAATGATTATAAAGTAGAAGGTAGAACTCTTACTGTAAATTTAAAATATGCAGATAAAAAAGAGAGAGTTATCACTGGACTAAAGAGAATTTCCAAACCAGGACTTCGTGTCTATGCTAAGAGTGAAGAACTTCCAAGAGTTTTGAATGGCTTAGGTATTGCAATTATTTCTACTTCAAAAGGAATAATGACAGATAAAGAGGCACGTAAGGAAAACATAGGTGGAGAAGTTCTTGCTTATATTTGGTAATTTATATAGGAGGAAATAAAAATGAGCCGTATTGGAAATCGTATAATAACGGTACCTAATGGTGTAACAGTAGCTAATGAAGATGGTATAGTAAAAGTTACTGGACCAAAGGGAACATTACAACAAAAAATGTTGAATAAAATCACGATGAAACAGGACGCTGATAAGTTAGTTCTTGAACGTAGCGATGAATCAGCTAAAGCTAATCATGGTACTATGAATTCTTTAATCACAAACATGATTACAGGAGTTACAGAAGGATATCAAAAAGGATTAGAAATAATTGGTGTTGGTTACAATTTTAAAGTTCAAGGTTCAACACTAACTATTAAAGCTGGTTATTCACATCCTGTTGACATGAAAGTACCTGAAGGTTTAACTGTAGAAGCAGTAAGTAATACTGAAATTATAGTTAAAGGTATTGATAAAGCACAAGTTGGTAAATTTGCTGCTGAAATTAGAAAAGTAAGATCACCAGAGCCATATAAAGGTAAAGGTATTCGTTACAAAGGTGAACATGTTAATCGTAAAGAAGGAAAGAAAGCTGCTAAATAGTAGGAAGGGAGAATAAAGGTTATGATAAAAAAAGAATCTCGTAATAGTATGCGTTTAATTCGTCATAAACGTATTCGTAATAAAATTATGGGAACAAGTGAAGTACCAAGATTAAGCGTATATCGTTCAAATGCTGGTATTTATGCACAAATTATAGACGATGAAACAAGAACTACTCTAGTATCTGCTTCCTCATTAGATAAAGATTTAAACTTAAAAAATGGAAGTAATGTAGAAGCAGCTAAAGTTGTTGGTAAGAGTATTGCTGAAAAAGCAAAAAAAGCTAACATCACAAAAGTAGTATTTGATAGAGGTGGTTACCTTTATCATGGACGTGTAGAAGCATTAGCAAATGCTGCACGTGAAAATGGATTAGAATTCTAATAGGAGGGTATTATGCAAAAGAAAAACATGGAACCTAAAGCAAAATTACTTGAAGAATTAGTAATTGACGTTAAAAGTGTTGTTAAAGTAAACAAAGGTGGACGTCAAAGACGTTTTTCAGCTACAGTTGTTGTAGGTGACAGAAACGGAAAAGTTGGATTAGGTACAGGTAAAGCTGCCGAAGTACCTGATGCAATTAAAAAAGCAATTCAAGATGCCAACAAGAACATAATTCAAATACCTCTAATTGACGGAAGAACAATTTCTCACGAAACAATTGGAACTAGTGGAGCTGCACGTGTAATTTTAAAACCTGCTAAAGCTGGTACTGGTATCATTGCTGGTGGATCTGTTCGTGCAGTTCTTGAATTAGCCGGAGTACGTGATATTGTATCTAAAGCATTAGGTGCAAGAACTAAGTTAAATATGGCACAAGCTGCTATAAATGGACTTAAATCAATTAAAACACCAGAAGAAGTTGCCAAACTTCGCGGTAAAACAGTAGAGGAGATATTAGGATAATGAAGTTACATGAATTAGAAAAAAATATCGGAGCTACTCATAGTAAAAAGCGTGTTGGACGTGGTTCTGGTAGTGGATTAGGAAAAACTAGTGGAAAAGGACAAAAAGGTCAAAAGGCTCGTAGTGGTGGTAGCATCAACCCAGTATTCGAAGGTGGACAATTACCACTATATCGTCGTATTCCAAAAAGAGGTTTCTCAAATGCCTTATTCAAAACAGAATATTCTATTATCAATGTAGAAGATTTAAATGTATTTGAAGATGGAACAGTAGTAACACCTGCATTATTAAAAGAAGCAGGACTTGTAAAAAAAGAATTAGATGGTATTAAAGTACTAGGTGAAGGAAAGTTAGAAAAGAAATTAACTGTACAAGCTAACAAATTTTCTAAATCTGCCATTGAAAAAATCAATGAATCAGGTAGCAAAATTGAGGTGATCTAGTATGTTCAAAACCATGAAGCAACTATTTACTCCAACAAATAAGGATTTAAGACACAGGATATATTTTACCTTTCTTGTTCTAGCAATATTCATCATTGGGTGCTCAATAAGGGTTCCTGGTACTGAAAATGTTAGTAACAATTTAGGCTTCCTTGAGTTATTAAATTCTATGGGTGGAGGAGCATTCAAGAAATTTTCAATATTTGCTTTAGGGGTTATGCCTTACATCACAGCATCTATTATAATGCAACTACTAGAAATGGATATTTTTCCATATTTTGCAGATTTGGCTAAACAAGGTCATACTGGTAGACAAAAACTAAATAAAATAACAAGATATATGGGAATTGCTTTTGCATTTATCGAAGGATATGCCTTTGCCTTTGCTTTCTATGGCAAGTCAGGAAATCCTCTAGATTATTTATATATATCTACAGTTTTAACTGCTGGAACAGCCTTCCTATTATGGTTAGGTGATCAAATAACTGAAAAAGGTGTAGGAAATGGTATCAGTTTAATAATTATGGCCGGTATCATTGCTACTTTACCAGAAATGTTTGTTACAGCTTTTGAAAGTTTAGTTGCTTTTGATACAGCTCAAACAACAGTACTTGGTATTGTAAAATTTATAATATTTACACTTATTTATATTGGAATATTAGTAGGAATAATCTTCATTCAAGAATCAGAAAGAAGAGTACCTATACAATATGCAAATAAATCAACAAGTTCTTATTCTCAAAGTCAGTCATATGTTCCAATCAAAATAAATTCAGCAAATGTAATGCCAGTAATCTTTGCATCAAGTTTACTTAGTATTCCAAGTATTATTGCAGCAGCAATAAACAAAGAAGGATTCTCATTATTTGTTCAAAAGTATATTAGTTATACAACCCCAACAGGTTTTATAATGTATACTGTACTTATATTTTTGTTTTCATATTTCTATACTTTCATTCAAATGAGACCTGATGAATTTTCTAAAAATTTACAGGAGAATGGAGGATATATTCCAGGAGTAAGACCAGGAAAAGAAACAGAAACTTACTTAAGTAAAATATTATCTAGAATTACAGTTTTAGGTGCAGTATTTTTAACTGTAGTCGCAGGAATACCTATTATATTCTCTGCAGTTTCAAACTTACCAACAAGTGTTTCAATTGGTGGTACAGGAATATTAATCGTTGTTGGAGTTGCTCTTGAAACTTATAAACAGTTAGAGGGAAGTCTCCTAACAAGAAATTATAAAAAAGGATATAGTAGAAGATAAAATGAAAAATATAATGTTTATTGCTCCACCCGCCGCAGGAAAGGGAACACAAGCCGAACTAATAGAAGAACGGTATAAAATTCCCCACATCTCAACGGGTGACATATTAAGAGAAATAGCAAAAGAAAACAGTGAAATTGGTAACTATGTACATGAAACATTAATAAGTGGAAATTTAGTTAAAGATGAAATAACTTATCAATTAATAGAAAAAAGACTATCAGAAGATGATTGTAAGAATGGATTTATTATTGATGGCTTTCCACGAAATTATGAACAAGCTATTGCTTACGATAATATACTAGAAAAATTAGGATATGAAATAGGAATAGTAATAGCGATTGACATAGATAAAAAAGAGTTAGAAAAAAGAATAACTGGAAGAAGAATATGTGATAGTTGCCATGCTGTTTACAATATTAATGAAGAAGCAAAAAAACCTATAATTGAATCTGTTTGTGATAAATGTGGTGGCAAGTTAAGACAACGTAATGATGACAATATAGAAGCCTTTCAAAACAGATACGTTACATATCAAGCTAAAACAGAACCAATTATTAAACACTATGAAGAAAAAAAGGTTTTATATCATGTAAACGGTAATCAATCAATTAATCAGATATTTAACGATATTGAAAAAATTATTAATAATAATAATTAATTTGAAAGTTGGTGATTAAAAATGATAACAATTCGAAGTGAAAGAGAGATTGCACTTTTAAAAAAGGCTGGTAACATAGTTTATCAGACACATCAATATTTAAAGCCATATATAAAAGAAGGTATTAAAACTTCTGAATTAAATAGAATGGCTGAAGAATTTATTCTAAGTAAAGATGCAACCCCTTCATTTAAGGGATATGAAGGATTTCCATATACTTTATGTATTAGTATAAATGATGAAGTAGTACATGGATTTCCAAGTAATAGAAAATTAAAAAAAGGTGATATTATCACTATCGATATTGGAGCATGTTATAAAGGATATCATGGTGACTCTGCTTGGACATATAAAGTTGGAGAGATTACTCCAGAAGAAGAGGCCTTGCTAAAAAACACAGAAGAATCACTATTTATAGGTTTAGCACAAATAAAACCAGGAAATCGAATTGGTGATATTGGTAATGCTATAGAGCAATTTGCCAAAAAGAATCATCTAGGTGTTGTCAAAGAATTATGTGGTCATGGCGTTGGTACCACAGTGCATGAATCACCAGACGTTCCAAATTATGGAAAAGCTGGTACAGGACCATTACTAAGAGAAGGAATGGTAATAGCAGTAGAACCAATGCTAACACTAGGCAGTCCATCCATTTATATTGAAGATAATGATTGGACTGTTGTAACACAAGATCATAGTCCATCAGCTCACTATGAACATACAGTAGTTGTAACCAAAGATGGATACGAAATATTAACAGGAGAGTGAAGAGATGGCAAAAGAAGATACAATTGAAATGGAAGGCAAAGTTCTAGAAATTATTCCTGGTGGAAAATTTAAAGTAGAGCTTGAAAATGGCCATATGATTGAAGCCTACGTTTCTGGTAAAATACGAATGAACTACATTCGCATTCTACCGGGTGATAAAGTAACGATGGAAATTTCTCCTTATGACTTAACACGTGGGCGTATTATCTATCGTAAATAATAGGAGGGAAAATTATGAAAGTAAAACCATCAGTAAAACCAATCTGTCCAGATTGTAAAGTTGTAAAACGAAAAGGTATAGTTAGGATTGTTTGTAAGAAAAATCCTAAACATAAACAAAAACAAGGTTAATTGGGAGGTGAATAAAAATGGCACGTATTAAAGGTGTAGATATACCAAATGATAAACATATCGTAATTTCATTAACTTATATATATGGTATAGGAAGAAATTTAGCAAAAACAATTTGTGAAAATGCAGGTGTTGAACCTACAAAAAAAGCAGGAGACTTATCTCAAGAGGAATTAATTAAACTTCGTGATGAAATCAATAATCATTTAACAGAAGGTGATTTACGTCGTGAAGTTAATATGAATATAAAAACTAAGATGGAAATTAATTCTTACGAAGGTACTCGTCATAAAAAAGGATTACCTGTAAGAGGACAAAGAACTAATCGTAATGCCAGAACTCGTAAGGGTAAAGGTAAGACAGTAGCTAACAAGAAGAAAGTTTAATAGATAGGAGGTTAAATCATGGCTTATAAGACTAGAAAGAAAAAAGTAAAGAAGAATGTTCCTGAAGGTGTTGCACATATCCAATCAACATTCAATAATACTATCGTAACTATTACTGATAAAAACGGTAGCGTAATTAGTTGGGCATCAAGTGGAGCATTAGGATTTAAAGGAAGTAAAAAATCTACTCCATATGCAGCAGGATTATCTGCTGAATCAGCTGGTAAAGCAGCTTATGATATGGGAATGCGTAAAGTAGAGGTTTTTGTTAAAGGATTAGGTCCAGGACGTGAAACTGCAATCCGCTCTTTAGCAACAGCAGGACTTGAAGTAACAGCAATTAACGATGTAACACCAATTCCACACAATGGATGCCGTCCACCAAAACGTCCACGTGGATAAGAGTTATAATAGAGATTAAAGGAGGTTAGTTTCATGTTACAATTTGAAAAACCAGTTTATAAAATTACAGATTCTGTAGAAAGTAATTTCTATGGAAAGTTTGAACTAGAACCATTAGAAAGAGGTTTTGGTAATACTATAGGTAATGCCTTAAGAAGAGTAATGTTATCTTCATTACCAGGTAGTGCTATCAGTAGTATCAAAATTGATGGTGTTCTTCATGAATTCCAAACAATTGATGGTGTATATGAAGATGTTGCAACTATTATCTTAAATTTAAAGGGTGTAGTTATTAAAAACCATACTAATGGACCAAAAACACTTCATCTAAATGCAACAGAAGAAGGTGAAGTAACAGCTGGTGACATTGAAAGCGATCCAGATGTTGAAATAATCAATAAAGATAAAGTAATTGCCACTTTAAGTAAAGGTGGAAAATTAAATATGGAAATCGTAGTTACTAATGGTCGTGGATATGTTGATAGTGAAATTAATAAAAAACTATTAGATATCAAAAAACCAGGTGTAATTGCAATTGATTCTTCATATTCTCCAATTGAAAGAGTATCATATGAAGTTGAACCAGCACGTGTTGGTCAAGATGAAACATATGATAAATTAGTTCTTGAAGTTTGGACTAATGGTTCAATGAAGCCAGAAGAGGCAATCGCTTTAGCCTCTAGAATATTAATAGAGCACTTTGAACTATTAACAGATTTATCTTCTATAGCAGATGTTAGCGGTATGATGATTGAAAAAACAGAAGATCCTAAGACTAAAGCCTTAGAAACTTCTATCGAAGACTTAGATTTCTCTGTACGTGCATATAACTGCTTAAAAAGAGCAGGTATTCATACTCTACAAGACCTTGTTAATAAGAGTGAATCAGATATGATGAAAATTCGTAATTTAGGTAAAAAATCATTAAAAGAAGTTCTAGATAGAATTAAAGATATGGGCCTAACATTACGTGATGAAGACTAAAAGAAGGAGGATGTATTATGGCATATAGAAAACTAGGACGCGATAATAAACATAGAAGAAGTATGCTTTCAACACTTACTAAACAAGTAATCGTAAATGAAAGTATTACTACTACTGAAACTCGCGCTAAAGAAGTTCGTAAATTCGTTGATAAAATGATAACTTACGGAAAAAAAGGAGATTTAGTATCTAGAAGAAAAGCATTAGCTTTCCTTAACAATGATAAAGAAATCGTAAGCAAAGTATTTGATGACTTAGCAAAACGTTATGAAAATCGCAATGGCGGATACACTCAAATTCTTAAACTTGGTGAACGTCGTGGAGATGATTCACTTATGGTAATTTTAAAATTAGTTGAAGAACCAGTAAAAGTTGAAGAAAAAGCAAAAAAAGCTCCTAAAAAAGCTGAAAAAGAAGAAGCTAGTAAATAATACTACTTCTTTTCTTTTTGCTTAAATATTGATATAATTAAAACATAAGAGGTGATATTATGAAAGCCTTAATAACTGGAGCATCTAGTGGGATTGGCATGGAAATAGCTAAAATTTTAGCCAAACATAAATGTGAACTAATTTTAGTAGCCCGTTCAAAAGAAAAACTAGAGGAGTTACAAAAAAAATTACCCACTAAGTCAACAATAATTGTGATGGACTTGTCAAACGAACAGAAGGTTAAAGAGTTATATATAGTAACGAGAAATCAAAATATCGATATAGTTATTAATAATGCTGGCTTTGGATTATGTGGTGATTATGAAAAAATACCAATATCAAAAGAATTAGAATTAATTGACACTAATATCAGGGCACTACACATATTAACAAAATCCTTTTTACGTGACATGATAGAAAGAGATAGCGGTTATATTTTAAATGTTTCTTCATCAGCATCTTTTTTACCTGGTGGTCCACTCATGACAACATATTATGCATCTAAATCATATGTGAGTAGCCTAACCAACGGAATTTATTACGAGTTAAAAAAACGAAAAAGTAATGTGTCTATATCACTTTTGTGTCCAGGACCTGTTAATACTAATTTCAATAACGTTGCTAATGTAGAATTTGGTGTCAAAGCATTAGATCCAGAGTTTGTAGCAAAGTATGCCATTGACGAGATGTTCAAAAAGAAGCGCCTAATTATTCCAGGATTTAAAATGAAATTTGTAAAATTTATATCAAGATTTGTATCAGATGAATTTTTATTAAAAGCAACTTATAAAATTCAAAAGAAAAAAGTTAGAAAATAGCTTTCTTTTTTTTCAAAAATAATTATAATAAAGTTTAAATATTAGAGGTGGTAGCAATGGATAAAAAAAATATAATAAGCGTCAAAAACTTAAAATATAAAAATATCTTTGATGGATTAGATTTATCAATAAAACAAAATACCATTACTGCTATCTCAGGTTCTAATAATTGTGGTAAAACTACACTAATTAAAATATTAAGTGGTTTAATTACAGTAAAAGATACTGTAAAATTTAATGACCTATATCTTGAATCAATTAACAAAAATAAATTGTTCTATGATGAGGGGATAGTTATATTAAATGAGAAAATTGATTTTCTTTTTGATACAGTAAAAGAAGAGATACTATTCGTTTTAGACAATATTAATATTAGTGACGAAAAGAAAAAAGAAAGATATAACTTTATTATAAAATTACTTAATCTAACCAAGTATGAAAAATTAAATCCCAACGAGTTAAATAGAAATATAAAAATAAAAGTTTTACTAGCCATTGCAGTAATTCATAAACCACATGTTTTGTTTATAGATGATCTTTGTACAATGATGAGTAAAGCTGAAAGACATGAAATGGAAAATATTTTAAACTATTTAAACTCTGTAGAAAAAATGACAATTGTTATGACTACTAATAATTTAGAGGAAACAATAAATTGTGATTATTTATACATACTAGATAAAGGCAAAATAGCATTAGAGGGAAAACCTCTTGATATTTTAAAAGAAGATAACATCATCAATAAAATAGGTCTAAAAATACCATTTATGATAGATTTAAGTGTAAAACTGCAAGATTATGATTTAATTACTGAAATGACTCTTGATATGAATGGAATGGTGAATAAATTATGGAAATAAAAGTACAAAAATTATCATATAAAGATTTAAAAGATCTAACCTTCACCATCGAAAATAAACAAATAACGGGTATAACAGGTTCAGGTAAATCAAGTCTACTAAAACTTTTAAATGGTATAGTTCAGGGAAAAGGAATTATTAAGTATAATAATGAAAGAAAAACATTAAAGAATAAAAGAGGACTAATAAAGAAAGTAAGTCTTATAAAAACAACATTTGAAAATACTTTCTTTTGTAATACGGTAGAAGAACATTTAATATATTTTATGCAATATTATAAATTAAATATTAAGGATCCCCAAAAGAAATTAGAGGATTCTCTAAAAATCGTAGGCTTAAGTCCTAAATATTTAAGTAGAAATATTTCTACTTTATCTACAAGTGAAAAAAAATTATTACAAATAGCAACAGCCCTACTTAGTAATCCTGAACTCATTCTTTTAGATGATCCATTCATCAATTTAGATAATAAGAATGAAAAAAAACTAGCTCGTCTCCTTGATCAACTTAATGATAGATTTAATATAAGTATAGTCATTGCGACTAATGACTCAGAAATATTATACCAATATACAAAAAAGCTAATACTTCTTGAAAACAATACAATTCTTTTAGAAGGAAATACTAAAGAAGTATATGAAAATGTCAAATTTATGAGAGAACACAACTTCGAAATACCAGATATAGTCATGTTTACCTCAATAGCTAAACAAGAAAAAAATGTAAAAATAGATTTCCACCGTGATATACGTGACCTTATAAAGGACATATATAAACATGTTTAAAAGCAAAAATCCGTATTTCACAATCACTCAATTTATTTTACTATTTTTATCATTATTTTTTCTAAAAAATAGTATTATTGAACTTATATTATCGCTAGTGCTTTTTTCCACAACTTTTTCCCAAAAATATAAAAAACTTGCCAAAATAACACTTTTTACAGCACTTTTCAACACTTTTTGTGGAAAACTCACCTTTTTTTGTAATATTTTACTACTTATTGACACAATTCTGTGGATAACTCTTAACATAAAAAAAAGAAAAATACTTAGTTTTATTAATTCTATTTCTGGTAGTATTAAGTTAAAAACAGCTTTTATAAAACTCATTTATTTTCCAAAATATTACCGAAAAAATTTAAAAACTAAAAATACCTTAACTAATAATAAATCAATAATACTAACATGGAAACAAAACTATAAGTTAACTGTAACTCAATTAAAAAATTTAACCAATACCTTCGAAAGAAGATTATATTTTAATTCTTGCAATAAAAGTTATAAATATAGTAAAAAAGATCTTGTGTCTTTAATATTTTCTATATTAATATTCATTTTTTTTGTAACTATAGGAGGAGTTAAATATGCGCTATTTAATTAAATTTTCATATGATGGAAGTAACTATTGTGGTTATCAACGTCAAAAGGGTTTGAATACTATCCAGGAGCAATTGGAAAATGCATTATTTAAGATTAATAATTCAAAGTATACTACCTTAACAGCTACAGGAAGAACAGATAAACACGTTCATGCTCTAAGCCAATATGCACATACAGATATTGATGTAACAATAACACCCTATAAACTTAAAAGGGCCTTAAATAGTAATCTTCCAAATGATATACACGTAATAAAAGTATATTCTGTAAAAGATGATTTTCATGCAAGATATAATGTCACATCTAAAACATATAAATATCTTATTAATACAGGAGAATATAGTCCGATTGAAAGAAATTATGTCTATCAATATAATTATGTTCTAAATATTTCTAAGATGCAACAGGCCATAAAATATTTAATTGGGACTCATGATTATCGAGCCTTTGTCACTGAAAATGAAAATAAAAATAATTGTGTTAGAACAATTACCAGGGCGGATATTACAACCGATTTACTAAATCCTGAAAAATACATAATAACTTTTACAGGAAATGGTTTCATGCGCTACCAAGTAAGGAACATGGTCGGATTGCTTTTAAAAGTTGGTCAAGAAAAAATAGATCCTATCATGGTAAAACAAATATTGGATAGTAAATCCCGAAAGAAAAATGGTGTAACAGCTCCTGCTGAAGGTCTATATTTAGTAAATGTAGAATACAACAATCTAGAAGAATCCATAATAGAAGAATAAAATGCCAAAAAAACTAAAAAAAGCCCAGAAAATAAAAGAAAAAACTTGATTTTCTAATAAAGTTTTAGTATAATCATAATCGGTACATTGAAATATCCCCACATAAATTAAGTCGTGGGAAAACTTAATTTAGAATGGATAAAGGAGAAAAATTTTATGACAAGTTATGTTCAAAAGAAAGAAACAGTAGAACGCAAATGGTATGTTATAGATGCCGAAGGTAAACCACTAGGACGTGTAGCTAGCAAAGCAGCTCATATCTTAAGAGGAAAACATAAAGCAACTTATACACCAAATATTGACTGTGGTGATTTTATTATCATCATTAATGCTGAAAAAGCAATTCTAACTGGAAATAAGTTAGATAATAAAAAATATTATAATCATTCTGGATATCCAGGAGGATTAAGAGAAAGAACAGCTAGAGAAATGCAAGAAAAATATCCAATTGAAATGGTAGAAAGAGCAGTAAAAGGAATGCTTCCTAAAAATAGATTAGGACGTCAAATGTATAAGAAATTATTCGTTTATACAGGTAGTGAACATCCACATTTAGCTCAAAAACCAGAAATAATGGAGGTTAAATAATGGCAAAAGAAAAGAAAGCTTATATTGGAACTGGTAGAAGAAAGACATCTGTTGCACGTGTAACATTAACACCAGGTACAGGAAAAATCACAGTAAATGGTCAAGACGTACATGATTACCTACCATATGAAGTATTAGTAATGGATTTACAACAACCATTAGAAGCAACTAATACAAAAGAAATTTTTGATGTAGATGCAAAAGTAAATGGTGGAGGTTTCTCTGGTCAAACAGGTGCTATCCGTTTAGGTATAACTAGAGCATTATTACAATATGATGCAACAACTCCTGCTGACTCTGAAAATAGTTACAGAAAAGTATTAAAGAAAGCTGGATTCGTTACTCGTGATTCTCGTAAGAAAGAACGTAAGAAACCAGGATTAAAGAAAGCACGTCGTGCTCCACAATTCTCAAAGAGATAATATCAAAAAGTGTTGGTTTACAACACTTTTTTTGTAACATAAATTTCATCCTTTCATATAATATAAAGAGGAGGAACTATGTTAAAAATAAATCTTTTAGAGCAAATGCTCATAATATCAATCGCCCTAAGTACCATAAGCTGCTCATTTGTTCAAAAAACAAAAAGATACTTTCCTTGTTCCAGTTGCCTTTGTTTTTATAGTTTATTTGTTAATATTGTCATGGGCTTATTATTTTGCATTTCTTTTACCAGCATTACTTTTCCTATGAGTCTATGGATAGGAGTATTTAGCTTCTTAGGAGCAGATACAATCTATAAATCATTAGAAGGAAAATTAACACCTTACCGAGAAATATTAAATAAAAATGTTGTAGAGGTTCCAAAAGAAAATATAATTTCGACGGGAAGTGATAAATGATGGAAAAGCCTATTTATCCTAGTCCATATATGCGTATTACTCAACGACACAACGTGGGAACACATATTGATAGCTTTGCTATTGACGAAGCTGGAATGGATGGAGGAATTGACTATATTTTAGCGCCCTTCACAGGTATCATAAAAAAAATATATACTAAAGATGCCAATGAAGTATGGTTAGAAAGTTTAGACAAGGTTGAATATCCTGATGGAACAATAGATTATATGACAGTTATGTTTGCTCACGCCAACGATGTAAGTAATCTATTTATAGGTAAGAAAGTTAATCAAAAAGAAAAGTTTTATTTTGAAGGTACAAAAGGAAATGCTACAGGAAACCATTGCCATATTGAATGTGGCCAAGGAAAATTTACTGGAACAGGTTGGCATGCTAATTCAAAAGGTTATTGGGTAATAAACAATGGCAAAAATCCAAGTGATTGTTTTTGGATAGATGATTCTATAAAAATACTAGACTCAAAAGGATATACTTTTAAAAGTGTACCAAAAGAGAACCAAAACTCTAATAATAATGGTAGCGATGGTCAAAAAGAAAATGATAATAATAATCAAAAAAATAATGACAATAATACTAATGACAAAGAAAACACTCCTACAGATGAATCAAAAAAATTAATATTTACTTGTGAAAAAGATGATATTTACGCTATTAACCTAGAGGTTGGGGATAAAATTTTTTTAGAGCGTAACAATATGTAAGCATTTTGATTATAAAAAAAAGAAAGATTAGTCTATAACAAATAATTATAGGCTTTTCTTTTTTTCTTTATACCTTGCTAAAAACAAATAAAAAAGATATAATTAATATGATATAGTAACAATAAGAGAATATGGGGTAATAAATATGATTATTAGATTGATAAAAAGGACAAAAATTTATAATTTTCATCTCCCTACTACAGTTCAAGGAAACTACTGGATTACCGATTTAGATAATCTAGGTAATGTTAGAAACTTGGTTAATGTAGAAGAAGATGATGGGGCATGGCGCCTAAAAAGTAATTTTGAAACAAAAATTGTTGTAAATAATCAAGAGTTAGATTCGGTTATCCTTAGGGAATATTCTCTATATTTTCTACGTATTAATTCTGACAATAGTTATATTTTATTATATTGTTCACCATCAGTAGATGCATCCATTAGCAAATTAAAGGTTAAAGGTGATTGCCAAGTTATAATTGGTAATAGTCCTGATTGTCAAATAAGTTATAATTATCCGCTAGTTTCAAAAGCCCAAGCGGTCCTAACTTATAGTAATTCAAACTGGTACATTGAAGATTTGGGAAGCAAGTATGGAACTTACGTAAATAATGAATTGACTCAAAAAAAACATCTTGACCACGGAGATATAATATTCATTATGGGACTTAAAATAATAGTTCTTGATAATACTATTATTATTAACAATATAGGAAAGTTAGTAAAGGTAGCTCCCTCCTTTTTCTTACCTGTAACTCCACTTGTTCAACCAATAATTAATGATGATAACGTTTTAGAGGAAAATGTAGAATTTTTCAAGGAAGAAGATTATTTTTTTAGGTCTCCTCGTTTCAAAGCTGGAATAGAACAAGTAGACATTAACATAGATGCCCCACCAGCTAAGCAACAACAAGATGATACCCCTATAATATATGTAATCGCACCAATGATTTGTATGGGAATGACATCGCTCATGACAGGATACACTTCTGTGTCAAACCTAGTAGCGGGAAACTCTACCATAAAGTCATCACTTCCAACCCTTATTACTTGTTTCGCAATGCTGCTTGCAATGATACTCTTACCACTAATGAATAAAAGATATCAGAAAAAACAACAAAAGAAAAAGGAAGCGTTACGTCAACAAAAATATACAGAATATATTGAAGAAAAAAGACAAACTATAAAAAACGAAATGGAAAAGCAAAAACAGGCTCTACTTGAAAATAATATTACTTTAGATGAATGTGCCAAAATAGTATTAAATAGAAAAAGAAATTTATGGGAAAGAGAAATTGATCAAAGTGACTTTCTAAATCTACGCATAGGCATAGGAAATATTAACTTTAATGGAAAAGTAAATTATCAGGAAGAAAGATTTACCTTAGAGGACGATAATCTTCAAGAACTAGTTTTCTCATTAGGTAGAGAGTCAAAAGAGTTAGAAAATGTACCAATAAACTTTTCTTTAATTAATCATAATATTACGGCCATTATAGGAGAAGGAGCTCAAAAAAATAGTTTTATAGATGGGCTACTACTCCAAATAATGACATTTCATAGTTATGAAGATTTAAAAATAATATTATTTACCAACGAAAAAAACGCTAATCGCTGGGATTATTTAAAAGTTTTACCTCATTGTTGGAATAACTCTAAAACAATACGTTATTTTGCAACTAATCAAGATGAAGCAAAAGAACTATCTCTCCACTTAGAGCAAGAGTTCCAAGCCCGTAAATTTAAAGATGGAACAAGAGAATTAGATAATTCCAATTACTTATATCATAAACCATATTACTTAATAATAAGTGATAACTTTAAAGCAGTTCGTGAATTAGAAATTATTAAAGATGTTTGTAATCAAGAGATTAATATTGGGTACAGCTTGATGATCATTAATAATCGTATTACAAATCTACCTAATGAGTGTCACAGTTTTATAAGTATTGGAGACAAAATGTCAGGCTTATTTGAAAATGAGTTAGTTTCTAATAAACAAAAAGAATTTGTAGCGGATTATAACACAGAAATTGATATGTATAAATGCAGTGAAACACTATTTAATATTCCAATAGAAATAGCTAAAGAAAATAGTAATTTACCAACTATGATTAGTTTCTTAGAAATGTATGATGTTGGTAAAGTTGAACAATTAAATATCACTAATCGTTGGAAAAACAATGATCCTACAAAATCTCTACAAGCTCCAATAGGAGTTGATAAAAACCGTGAATTATTTAAACTAGACTTACATGAAAAGTTCTATGGTCCACATGGTTTAATAGCCGGAATGACAGGATCCGGAAAATCTGAATTTATTATTACTTATATTCTATCAATGGCTATTAATTATAGCCCAGATGAAGTCAGTTTTATTTTAATCGATTATAAAGGTGGAGGATTAGCGGGGGCCTTCCAAAATAAAGAAACTGGAATGAAGTTACCACACTTAGCCGGTAGTATTACAAACCTTGATACAGTTGAAATGAACAGAGCTTTATCATCTATTCAAAGTGAATTACGTAGAAGACAAAGAATATTTAATGATGCAAGAGATGCATTAAATGAAAGTACCATAGATATCTATAAGTATCAACGCCTCTTCAGAGAAGGACTAGTCCAAGAACCAGTTACTCATTTATTTATAATTTCAGATGAGTTTGCCGAACTAAAGAGCCAACAACCAGAATTTATGGATCAATTAATTTCTACAGCCCGTATCGGACGTAGTTTAGGAGTGCATTTGATTCTTGCCACCCAAAAACCAGCCGGTGTAGTTGATGATCAAATATGGTCCAACTCAAAATTTAGAGTATGTTTAAAAGTTCAAGATAAATCAGACAGTATGGATATGATAAAATGTCCAGATGCTGCCTCTTTAAAAGAAACAGGTAGGTTCTATTTACAAGTTGGTTATAATGAGTTATTTGCTTTAGGTCAATCAGCATGGACAGGAGCAAAGTACTATCCTACAGAAAAGAGAAAGAAAAAGATAGATGAAACAATCAATATAGTTGATAATGTTGGTAATGTAGTAAAGAGTCTAGATACAATTAAAAAAGATTTGGATGTAAAACCACAAGGTGAAGAGATTACCAATATTATTAAATACCTTATAAAAGTTTCAGATGAACGACATATATCTGTAAAACAACTATGGTTAGATAAAATTCCAGAATTTATTTATGTAGAAAAACTACGACAAAAATATAATTATTTACCTGAAAAAGGCGTAATTAATCCTATTATTGGTGAACTAGATGATCCAAATAATCAAAGACAAGATATTTTAACATTATCACTTAGTGCTGACGGAAACACCATTATTTATGGTTCAGCTGGTAATGGAAAAGAGTTACTCTTAACAACCCTAATTTACTCAACTATTGTTGATCATACACCATCAGAAGTAAATTTCTATATCCTAGATTTTGGAGGGGAAACATTAAGAGCATATAACAACGCTCCGCAAGTAGGTGATGTAATTTTATCCTCTCAAGAAGAAAAGGTTAATAACTTATATAAAAAATTGTTATATGAGTTAGATAACCGAAAAAAATTATTTGTTGATTATAATGGTGACTTTGAGTTTTATTGTAAACACAGTGGAAAAACTTTACCAATGTTAATAGTAATTATAAATAATTATGACTCCTATGTTGAAAGTTATGAGGATCATGAAGAAGATTTTAATATTTTAACAAGAGAAGGTGCTAAATACGGTATTGTCTTCATAGTAACGGCTAACAATACTAATACACTTCGTTATAAATTAAGACAAAACTTTAAACAAAATATAGTACTACAATTTAATGATACAGGTGACTATTCATCTATTTTAGGAAATGTTCAGAAGAAATATCCATCTAAAATTTATGGTCGTGGTTTAGTATCACGAGATGACATATATGAATTCCAAACAGCTTATCCATATCAACATGAAAAGATGAATGAATATATCAGAGTTATAAGTAAAAAATTAAATGACATATTTACAGAGAAAGCCCCAAGTATACCGGTTTTACCAAGTGTTGTTACACATGAAACGGTATCCAATGCTTTAGGAAACTTAGAAAGTGTACCAGTAGGTATATTTAAAGAAAGTCTAAATATTGCAATTCTAAATACTTTAAAAAATTATACATCAATTGTTAGTAGTAATGATATATCAGAATATAGTAGCTTTATTAAAAACTTATATAAAACATTTACCTATATTAAAAATGAAGAAATATTTGTTTTTGATACCTATGATATAATAGGTAATGCTTTAGAAAATACTACACTTGTAACAAAAAATTATGAAGATACATTAAACTCTATATTACAAGAGATGTCAGATGAATATCAAATATATACTAATAATAATTATGACCGCAGTAGTTTAAGTGATAAGAGTCATAAAACAATTATTATAATAGGTATTAATGAATTATTATCTCGTATTTCTCAAGACAAAAAAATGGAATTTACAAAGGCGCTATCAATGATAAAGGATTTAGGTACATATCATATAGTATTAATTGACAATTCTGATAAATTAAAACAACAGGCCTTCGAAACGTGGTATAAAGCCGCAGTAGATCCTAGTAATGGTGTTTGGTTAGGAAGTGGCATTCTAGATCAATATGCTCTAAAATTATCTGTTTCTCCACGTGAATTAAGGGAAGAATTAAAACCAGGTTTTGGAGTATACGTAGATAAAGGTAAGCCATATATCATTAAATTACTAGAAGGTGATAAAGATGAACAATAAAATATTAATAAGATTATATATACCATTAATTGAAGAAGAATATGACATATTTATTCCAATTAATAAACGTGTTGGTACTATAAAACAACTCTTAGAAAAATGTATTAGTGAACAAAATGATAATGGTTATGTGCTTGCGGAAGATACCAATCTTTACAGTAAAGAAACTGGTAAAGTATATGATGTTCAACTATTAGTTAAGGATACTGATCTAAAAAATGGTTCCAGAGTAGTTTTATTATAGGAGAAAGTGATATGAATAATCTAGAAATATATACGACAGCGGTTAATAATATATTTGCTTGTCTAGAAAAATTAGATACAGGGCTTAATAACCAGGAAAACTCAAACAATATTAGTAATTTAAACGAATATAAAGAATCAGCTATCAGTTTTGCAAGACTAATACAAGAGGACATGCAACAAAATACTGTAGAAGGAGCGAGTGATAAATGATAGGAAATTTAAGTTATGAAGAAATAGAAAATTTAATAACTATCATGGCAAGCTCTTCAGAAAATATTCGTAGTGTCTTAAATAGCTATCAAGATAATAATAATATTTCATCAAGAACAGAAAAAATGCTTCATTTCTGTTCAGATATTGATAAATATATTGCTAATCTAAAAGATAACATTCTTTTAAATAAAGATGCTGATATTGTTATTGAACGTATCAAACAAAATAATGCATAAAAACTTCAGTTTATATTCTGAAGTTTTTTTATACATATTTTTTAATTTTACAAGTCGGAAAATAATAATTAAGTATTTGTAAATAATTACATCCTGCCTTAGCAAGTTCAGCAGAGCCGTTCAGTGAAAGCCCCAAATTATCACCATGACCTCTATTGACAAAAGTTATATATTTATCGTCAATTAAAATTGTCATGTCTTTTGAAGGAAGATTTAAATTTTGTCTAAACTCCTCACCATCAAATATGGTATAACCTACTTTAACTTTATTGATACATCCACCCTCAGTTAAATCCAATATTTTTATGCCAAATAAATCATCTTTGTCTAAATTTAATAATTGAGCCACTTTCTCCACAGTATATCTTGTAATATTTAAATACATTGAAGAGGTTAAATCCCACAAACTTGGTACCTTAACAAGATATTCAACATTAGGAAGAACATCGGTATTACCATTATTAGTATTATGTATATAAGGTTTTATAAAAATATTATTATATGTTATAAACATACATTCAGTTTCATTTATAGCTCTAAGCATATTCTTACTAATTTTATCATAATCTTTAAACCATAATAATTTGTAATATGAAATATTTCTAAATTTAGCGAAGTGATCATCTATTTCTATATATCCAATTTTTCCCATTTGTTTATATGCATAAGTTCGGTATAGAATAGCAACACTTTTTAAAACTTCGATATCGAAATCATAGTTTACATTTGTAAGCATTAATCCTAATAAATAATCACTTAATTTCATACTAATAGTTTCATATTCATTTTTAACTCTTACAATAAATTTATTATTTGTGTAAGGTATTTCTTCATCTAATGTTTCAACATTTACTTTTCTATTACTTATGTCCATACTCTTTACTACTATTCCGTTCATTACTAAATAAACTGGACCATTGGAATAATTAATATTGTTTTGATTTATAAATCGCTTAATTCGCTCTTCTATACTAACATTATCTCTATTAACAAATTCGTTTGATTCCTCTTCGCCCATGCTCATATATAAATAAAGTACATCTCTACCACCATGTTTTTTAATTTCATATCTATAAAACATAATATTCACCTAACAGTATTATGTTCAAATATATACTTACTATACTAAAAATAAAAGAATTTTAAAGTATTTTTTCCATCGCAATCTAATCCCGTTAAGTAGCTTTTATTTAAAAAAATGTCACATAAATTCACTTTTTTAGATTTAAAATACATATCTAGTTTAATAATAATATCTCTTGCTTCAAGTATAGATTTTTTATATAAATCATCAAACGATTCATAACTAAAAATATTTTTATCACATGGATTAAACCAAATTTCATGTCTGGTATTTAAAAAATATTCTTCTCTTTTTGTCTTGTAATGATATGATAAAGCTTCAAATCTAAACACGCTCCTCGGAGTAATTTTATCAATACATTTATATCCAAAACTTTTAATGCCTGTTTTATCAAATCTATATCTTCTAATAAATCCCTTCATTTGTTTAAGAGAATCAAAGTAGATTTTGTGCATATTATCTACATGAAAAACTTCTCTGAAAACATAATCAATACATTTATTAAGTTCATTATTAAATTTAGTATTATCAAAACAAAACTTATCAATTCTAAATTTAAAAGGATCCATGAATAGTTTTTCTTTTATCATATAATTATCAAAATAAGTTTCCATAAAAGCATGCAAGTTGTTATATTTATAACTATTTTTGTCTTTTTTATCAAATAATCCTGTTTTATAAAAAACAAAAGGATGAACATTACTATCAAGTACATAATGGCAAATGAAACCATATAAAAACACCATTACATAAGAATTATCATATAATTTATTTCTTCCAATATACTCTACTAAGGTAATAAAAAATGACCTCGATTTAGACGCATGAAAAGTATGTTGTAATTCTCTTATCTTTTTACCTGGCTTTAAACTCTCTATATTATAAAACATTAAAGAATCAGTAGATTGTGAAAACATTTTATACTGAAATGTATTTTTATCTATTAATTTTTTTATTTTATTAGGTAATGCATTATAAACATCCATTGCAAAAATAGCGTGTGTAGCAGTTGCTGGCATAAAATTCACCTCACTAAAAATATATTGCTAATAAATAAGACATTTTCATATTTATCTTATAAAAAATATGTTATAATTACAATAGGTGAGATTATGATACAGAAACAATTTAAAAACCTTGACGAACAAATAGAAATCTTAAAATATAAGGGATTAATAATTACAAACAAAGCTTATGCCAAAAATGTTTTGTTACGTGAAAATTATTTTTTCCTTAGCGGGTATAGACATTTATTTTTAAAATCAATTACAGAAAAGGTATATAAACCAGGAACTCATTTTGAAGAATTATATAGTCTTTTCTTATTTGATAGAAGATTAAGAAACATTTTGTTCAAAAACTTATTAATTATTGAAAATAATCTAAAATCAATATCATCATATCAGTTATCCAAAAGGTATGGTTATAAGGAAAAAGACTATTTGAAAGAATCAAATTTCAATACTAGTCCAGAAAAAAAGCGACAAGTAAATGATTTAATTAAAAAAATGAAGCGTCAAATAAGAAGCAATAGTAGAGAAAACACAGCAACAATCCATTATGTGAATAATTATGGTTATATACCACTTTGGATTTTAGTTAAGGTTTTATCGTTTGGTATAGTAAGTGAGATGTATTCAGTTCTAAAGGACGAAGATCAGCAGGCCATAGCAGATGTCTATGGTGTTGATAAAAATGATTTAGTAACATATCTGCCAATTCTTTCCAATTATCGTAATTTATGTGCACATGAGGATATTCTATATGAAAATAGAACTCATAAACAAATAGATGATACAATTTATCATAAGATGTTAAACATAGAAAAAGTAGATGGTGAATATAAGTATGGTAAAGATGACTTATTCGCTTTAATTATCATAATGAAAGAATTACTTCAACCAGAAGAGTTCAAAAGTATGATGCTTGAACTAGATAATGCCATTACCACTTTAGATTATAATTTAAATGTTATAAAAATTGGTGAAGTATTAAATAGAATGGGCTTTCCTAAAAACTGGAAAGAATTAATGACCATTGAAAGGGGAAATAAAATAAATGGATAAAAGCAAAAAAAATTCTAATATAAAGACAGTTTTATTCGTGATATTAGGAGCAGTTTTAGGTGTCATAATATCATTTGTCTTAATCAAATATACAAAATTAAGTGAAATGTTAGAGTTAACTAAAACAATAACAAAAAATGGAAAAACAATTGTTGAAAAAACAAGTATAAGTGATTCTGTTGAAAAAGCAAAAGATGCAGTAGTAATGATTAGTAGTTACAAAGGAGACACTGAAGCATCAACAGGAACAGGTTTTGTTTATAAAACTGATAATAAATATGGTTATATTATGACAAATCAACATGTAATCGAAAATAGTGATAAAGTCATTTTAGTAATGAGTGATGACAGGGAAGTAGAAGGTAAAATTTTAGGTGGAGATGAGTATTTAGACTTAGCAATTATCAGAATAAATAAATCGGATGTAAAAGGTGTCGCTATAATTGGTGATTCTTCAACATCTAATGTAGGAGATACCGTATTTACTATTGGGTCACCAATGGGTTATGAATACAGAGGTACTGCAACAAGTGGAATTCTATCTGGTAAAAATAGAATGGTTTCAGTAAGCGTCAGCAATTCCAATACAGAAGATTATGTAATGAAAGTTTTACAAACAGATGCCGCTATAAACCCAGGTAACAGTGGAGGACCCCTTCTTAATATTAATGGTGAAGTTATTGGAATAAACTCTATGAAATTAGTACAAGAGGAAATAGAGGGTATGGGCTTTGCTATTCCTATAGAATATGCAATGAGTCACGTTGATTCACTTGAAAAAGGAGATAGTATTAAATGGCCAGTACTAGGAATAAGTATGATTAATGCCAAAGATACAGGAACCCTATATAGAAATAACCTATCTGTTCCAAGCACTATTACAAGTGGTGTTGTAGTAGCCAATATTGCAGCTAATTCAGGTGCTAGTAAGTCAGAATTAAAAAAAGGAGACATCATCATCGCAATAAATGGTGAAAAAGTTCAAAATACAGCCTATTTAAGATATGAATTATATAAATATAAACCAGGAGAAAGTATTGAGGTTACATATTATAGAAATGGTAAAGATTATAAAACAAAGGTAACATTATCATCATCATCAGATCAATAATATACACATAATCATTCCAAAAGCATATAATTTTAATAAACAATATCTATGAAGTATTAAATTCATAGATATTTTTATATGGTGATAAATTTGAAAAAAACTATATCTAATAAAAAAAATATATATCAAGTAACAATAGTAAGTATCGCTGTTAATATATTTTTAGCGGTATTAAAGGTTGTTAGCGGTCTAATAACTAAGTCCAATGTTATGATATCAGATGGAGTTCATTCTCTATCTGATGTCTTTGCTACCTTAGTAGTAATAATAGGTATAAAGATATCTCGTAAAAAACCCGATAAGAAACATCAATATGGTCACGAAAGATATGAATGTATTACGTCTATATTACTATCTGTAATAATATTTTTAACTGGTTTATTTATAGGCTATAATGGAATTATAACTATCATTAAGAAAAACTATATTACCATGACTATACCAGGCTTTGAACTTATTTTTATATCTCTCATTTGTATCATAACAAAGGAATTAACATTCAAATATATCAAAAATATCGCTCAAAAAAACAATTCATCAGCTCTAATGGCCGATGCCTGGCATCATAGGGCAGATGAGTTATCCAGTATTGGAGTATTTATAGGAATATTTGGATCAATTATAGGGATAAAAATATTAGAACCTATCTCTTGTATCGCAATAGCTCTTTTGATTATGAAGTCAGCTGTTGATATTTGGCATGATTCTGTTGATAAAATGGTTGATTGTTCAGTATCAGAGGAAGTTGAAAAAAATATTAGAAATATAATAAATAATCAAAAAGATGTACATAAAATTGACGATTTAAAAACAAGACTTTTTGGTTCTAAAATATATATTGATCTAGAAATTTCGGTTGATAGCAATATAAGCCTAAAAAAAGCCCACCAAATAGCACATAATGTTCATGATGAAGTAGAAGCCAAAATTAAGGAATGTAAACACTGTATGATACATGTTAATCCAGATATAGAAAAAAGTAGTAATTAAAAATATTATATGCTATACTAAGATGGAAAAGAAAATTAAATGAAGGAGAAAAAATGAAGAAATTAAAAGAATACATAATGCGATTTATACAAGGATTTTGTATGGCTATGGCAGATAGTGTTCCAGGAGTATCAGGAGGAACAATAGCCTTTCTATTGGAATTCTATGATGATTTCATAAATTCATTAGATGACTTATTTAAAGGTAATTTACAACAAAAAAAGAAGGCCTTGTCTTTCTTAGTAAAATTAGGTATAGGTTGGGTAGTAGGATTTTTACTATGTGCAACAATACTAGTAAGCTTATTTGATAAAAAAATTTATAGTATGAGTTCATTATTCTTAGGATTTATTATATTTGCAATTCCAATTGTTGTAGCAGAAGAAAAGAAAGTCTTAAAGGGAAAATATAAAAATATATTATTTTTAATACTAGGAATAGCTTTAGTAGTTGTAATTTCATCACTTAATTCTGGTACTAATCTTATAAAAGTTGGCAACATTACTCATCTTACCATTCCACTTGCTATATACATTTTTCTAACAGGCATGATTGCTATATCAGCAATGATTTTACCTGGTATATCAGGTTCAACTCTACTATTAATATTTGGTCTTTATATTCCAATTATGACAGGTATTAAAGAAACAATTCATCTTAATTTTTCTTATCTTCCAGCTCTAATCATCTTCGGGTTAGGTGTAATCTGTGGAATAATTTTCTTTGTAGGACTAATTAAGAAAAGTCTAAACAAACATCGTAGTGAGACCGTATATGCTATATTAGGAATGATGCTAGGATCACTATACGCAATTGTCATGGGACCAACAACACTAGATAAACCATTGCCATGTTTAAGTATTCATACATTTAGTATAATATCATTCATTATAGGTGCAATTGTTATATTTGGACTTCAAGGACTAAAAAAATTAATGGAAAGTAAGTAGGTAAAAATATGGATTTAAATAATGAAACAATTTTAACAAAATATAAACCATTATCACCTTGGGCATACTTTGGATATAATATATTATTTAGTATACCAGTTATTGGTTTTATACTCCTTATAGTATTTTCATTTAGTAATGATAATATTAACAGAAGAAACTATGCTAGATCCTTTTTTGTAATATATGCACTTGTTATAATAGTAATTCTTATTTTAGTATCATTAGGAGTACAAGTAGGACTATATAATTTGTTAAAATAGTGCAAAAGGCTTAGAATAAGTCTTTTTTTGTTTCATACTTTCATTTTTTTCTATGAAAACATGCGGAATATAAATTGTATTTACTTGTTAAAGTACTAAATTAATAATTTTATTTAACATCTCTTTGAGATTCTGTAGTATAATACTCGTATAAAAAGTTATACACAATCTACTAGTATTGTCAGTTTGACAAAAACAACCTTTTGTGGTAAAATATGCCACAAAAAAGGAAACATGGAATTATAGAACAATACTAAGAGGATACTAGGGGGATTTGTTATGATTAAAGAAGAATTATTAGAAGCAAAACAAAATTTATTAAAACTTGAAACATTAAAATTAAGCGGTTATCCAACAATAGATAAACCGTGGACTGTTAACTATAATCAAAAAGAGTTAGGAAAAAAGATACCTAAAAGGACAGTTTTTCAGGAAGTTTATAATAACAATTTTTCTTTTCCCAAAGATTTAGCATTGGAATTTTTTGGAACAAAAATAAATTATTCAACATTTTTTAAAAATATTGAAGCTACAGCCAAAGCATTTCAAGAGTATGGAATTAAAAAAGGAGACTTTGCCACAATCTGTGCAGCAGGTATTCCAGAAACCGTTTATTCATTCTATGCCTTATCAAAATTAGGAGCAGTTGCTAATATGATTGCTCCACATTTTGAAAAAAAAGATTTAATAGCAAGAATTAGTGATTGCGAAAGTGATATATTGATAATAATGGATAAATTTTATCCAGAATTAAAGGACGCGATAAAAAATTCAAGAATCAAAAATATAATTATTCTTCCAACATTAAATTCTTCAATATTAAGATTTGCCTCTAAAAAATATAAAATAGATAGCTACAGCAATGAATTATATTGGAATCAATTTATCAAAGATGGAAAGAATAGAGCTGAAATTCAAACTATTCCATATGAAAAAGATTTACCACTAACTATGGTATATTCAAGCGGAACAACCGGTGCATCTAAGGGTATATTATTATCAAATGATAGTTTTCAAAATTCGATTCAATCATATCCAGCATCTGGTGTTGACATTTCAAGAGGACAAAAGTTTTATCAAATTATACCTCCTTGGTATTCAACTGGATTAAGTACATCAATTCATTTACCATTATCTTATGGCACATCTGTATTTATGGATCCAAGATTTGAAAGAGATGTATTTGTAAAAAATATTGTTAAGGCAAAACCAAACTATTGTGTTGCCCCAACAAGTATGTATGAAGGATTTTTAGATGAAAAACTGGTTAAAAATAAGGATTTATCATTTTTTAATTATCCATTTGAAGGTGGAGAACCACTAAGTGATGAAGTTGCCACTAAAATAGAAACAGTATTTAAACAACATGGAAATAATTCACCATTAAGGGTTGCTTATGGACAATGTGAATGTGGAGCTGCAATAACAACGCAAACTCAAATGGCTGAAAGTACAAGAGGATCTGTTGGAATTCCCCTACCTGGAATTACAATCGGAGTTTTTGATGACGATTTCAATGAACTACCTTATTATGAAAGAGGACAAATCTTGGCAAATACTCCATGTAGTATGTTAGGATATTATAAAAACGACAAGGCAACAGAAGAGTATTTTCATATAGATAAAAATGGTAGAAAGTGGAATTGTACAGGAGACATTGGATATATTGATGAAAAGGGTAATCTATTTGTTGAAGGTAGAGCATCCGATTATTCAATAATAAATGGAGAAAAAATATATAATTTTGATATAGAAAACATTATAATGGAATTAGATGGAATTAAAATGTGCGATGTATTAGAATTTGATGATGATGACAAAAAAGAATTAGCAGTACATATAATATTTACTGACGAAATTCAAAAAAATATGAAAACAAATAAAAATTATTTGGAAGAAAAATTGCATAGTCTTCAACAATATATTTATGAAAAAACTAATAATGAAAATATGGTACCATGTAGATTTAAAATTAGGGAATCATTCCCATATGCTAAGTCTGGTAAAAGAGATGTTGCAAAAATCAAACAAGAAAAGGATGGATTTATTGTAATTAATAAAACTATTGAAGAAAATAAGCAAAAAAAGTTATCTCGTTAATGAGATAATTTTTTTGTATAAAATAATCGAAAAACTACTAAAATAGTGAATTTATATGATAATATATTAATATAGGAGAGTGAGTTTATGGTTATCTCGAATCTTACATGGTTAATAATTTTTAGTTTTATGTATGTTATTGCTTTGTCATTCCTATATTTTTCAAAAACAAGATTAGACAATGGTGAAAATAAAATATATAAATATATTCTTATTACAAATTTAGTCGGACTGGTATTACAATTTCTATGTGATTATGTATCATACAAATATGATGTAATATCACCTGTTATAAGTGACTTTATATTACGAATCTATTTAGTGTACTTTATCATTTTTATATCGTTATTAATTTTTTATTTAATTGAAATTTCATTTAAACACAAAAAGATTGCTAATATAATAACTTTGATAGTTGATATATTAATATCTATTGTGGTATTTTTACTTCCATATAATTTACACAGAGATGTTGAACAAAAAATTTATTATACATATGGACCAGCTGTTCAAATAATTTTCTATTTATCTGGTATATTAAGTTTAGTCATATTTGTAATTTTAATTTCAAAAAGAAAAAGTATTGGTTTAAATAAAAAGGTTCTACCAATTTGGATATATTTATTACTTGGATTAGGCGTTATGGTTATTCAAATGAAATATCCTGAGTTGGTAATAACAACAGCTATGGAAAGCCTAATTTGTTGCCTAATGTATTTTACAATAGAAAATCCTGATCTAAAAATGATTGCTAAATTAGAATTAGCAAAAGATCAAGCAGAGAAAGCCAATCGTGCTAAGAGTGATTTCTTATCTAGCATGTCTCATGAAATTAGAACACCATTAAATGCTATTGTTGGTTTATCAGAAGATATTTCAAGTTATGAAGATCAAGTGCCAAAGGAAGTCCTTGAGGATACCAAGGATATTAAAAATGCTTCTGATACATTATTAGAAATAGTAGGCAATATTTTAGATATAAATAAAATAGAAAGTGAACATATGGAAATCATAGAAAAAGAATATAATTTTAAAAATGAGATATCTAAAATGGCTAAAATAACTTCTACAAGAATAGAAGATAAGCCGATTGAATTTGAATTAAAGATGGCCGAAGATATTCCAGATATATTAATTGGTGATAAAACACATGTAAAAGAAATAATTAATAATCTTCTTACTAATGCAATTAAATATACAGAAAAAGGAAAAATAACTTTAAATGTAAAATGTATTAATAAGGGAGAGATTAGTAAACTAATTATTAGTGTTCAAGATACCGGTCGAGGAATAAAGAAGGAGAATATAGAAAAGCTATTTACTAAGTTTCAAAGATTAGAAGAAGATATGAATACTACAATTGAAGGAACAGGTCTTGGTTTAGCAATAACTAAATCTCTTGTTAATTTAATGAATGGAACGATAAATGTTCAATCACAGTTTGGAATAGGATCATTATTTATAGTAAATATTCCACAGAAAATAGGAAAACTAGTTGATGAAACAATAGATAAAACAATAGATTATAATTATATAAGAAAACCAGTTGAAATAATTGATAACTTAGATGAATTAAAAGAAAACACTAATAATTTAGAAACTTTAACACAGAGTAACAGTACTAAAAAAAGAATATTAATAGTAGATGATAATAAATTAAATATTAAAGTTGCTACTAGACTTTTGTCCGACTTACCATATGAGATAGATGAATGTTACAATGGTAAAGAGTGTTTAGAAAAACTAAAATCAAATAGTTATGACTTGATATTAATGGATATAATGATGCCCGAAATGGATGGAGAGGCAACTATCAAAGAGCTAAGAAATAGTAGTGATTTCAAAACTCCTGTTATTGCTCTTACAGCCGATGCAGTGGCAGGAGCAAATGAAAAATACATGAGTGAAGGTTTTATTGATTATCTTGCAAAACCATTTAAAAAGGAAGATTTGGAAAATAAAATTTTTAAGGTTATGAAGAAAGAAAATATTAAGAAATCAAAAATAGATTGGAATAGTATGCCTACGGTTGTGATAGGTGGAGATATAAACAACATCAAAAATAATGAGCAGTAGAGTATATTATTCCAAGAATATACAAAAAACATTTTTTTAGAAAACTTATCTACGCTACGAAAAGAGTTAGAATAAGTTTTTTTAGTTTCCTAATTTGTATGTTTTACATATCATATACTAGAGGTGAAAACATGGATTTTAGAAAGAAAATAGGTGTAGTCGTAGATGCTGGTCATGGCGGAGATGATCCGGGAGCAATAAGCGGTTCATTAAAAGAAAAAGATTTAACATTAAGAGCAGCACAATACATGTATAAGAGACTACAAGAGTTAGGCGTGCCAACATCTATAGTTAGAGATACAGATGAAACGCTAACAAGAAATGAAAGAATCAAAAGAATGACAGATCCATTTGGAAATGGTACCGATGTCATAATAATTTCTAATCACATAAATGCAGGAGGTGGCGAGTTTACTTGCCATTACATAATTTGATTGGGTATTAAGGCGGCCATATTTAGACGATTGAGTTAGATAGTATAATTTATCTAGAAAGATATTAAATGCTGTGATAATAGTGTTTATTTAAGGAATAAATGCTATTTTTTCTTTTTTGATGATATAATAAATATAACAACAATTTTTGTAAGTATATGCTGAAAGGAAGTAAAGAATATGGAACATTTTGCCGAAAAAACAATCAATATCGATTTACATATTCATTCTTATGCTAGTTTTTATAAGGATGGTTCAATTGTAGATAATTCAAAAATTGAAAATATAGATATTTTATTAAAAGCATTAGAAACTAATAATATAAACATGTTTGCAATAACTGATCATAATAGATTTGATTATGAATTATATACAAAATTAAATGAAAAAATAAAGGGAAATAAGATAGTTAAGAAAAATTTGCCTGGTATAGAATTTGATGTTCAATTAGATGAAAATTTACCAAAATGTCACATTATTGCCATTTTTGATGACTCAGATTTTACAAAACTACAGGATATACCTAAAGTAATTAAAGATTATAAAGAATTATCTAAAGATGAATCTTATACGATGGATAAATTTGAAATATTAATAAAAAAAATTGGATTAAAAACAATATTAATTGTTCATCAAAAACAATCACTAGATAATAAAACGGGTAAGACAGATAGTCTGTCTGCTGCTTGTGATGATCCGTCTTTCTTTTTGAAAACTTGCTATATAGATTCTTTAGAGTTTGGAAGTAATAGAACTGAGGGTATTGTTAAAAACAGCTTAAATGATTTGAATATTGATTTTCCACTGATTACTGGGAGTGATTGTCATGATTGGAATTCATATCCTTATCGAGACAAGAACAATAAAATAGATAGGAAATTTACTTCATTAAAATGTTTACCTACTTTTAAGGGATTGTTAATGGCTATTAGTTCATTTAACAGTAGAGCTAATAGAAATGAAAATCATAACTCCTATTATATTGAAAATATAAAAGTAGGAGAGAAAATGTATCCATTAGTTAATGGTATAAATGCTATTATTGGAGATAATGGCTCAGGGAAAACGATGTTATTAAATTTACTCTGCAATGGTAAAATTAGATATTATGATGATTTAGTCAAAGAAAACAAGTTAGCTTTTAATTATAATAAAAAAGATTTCCAAAAAAATTACATAGAATATATTTCTCAAGGTGAAATAAAGGATAAAGTAAAAGATGGGATGCTTTTTAGTGGCTCATCCGACTATTACAATGAGATTTCAACTAAAGCAACTTTTTCTTTAAATATAACTGATTATTTTTCAAAACTTCATAAATATGTAATGCAAAATATTTCTGTTAATGAAAGTAGGTATAAATTAAAAAACAAATCAATAAGTGTCATCCCAGTTAAAGGTAATTTTTATTTGCCTAATATTAATTCTGCAATTGATTTATTAGATATATCAGAAGACAATGAAAGAAAGAATAAGTTAAATAATGCAATTTCTACATTGAAAGGTGAATTTAATAATAATAAAGAATATTACAAAAAATTAATGCTCGAAGACAAGATAAATTTTACTATTAAAGAGTTAGATGATATTTATAAAAATATAGAAAATAATTATTTATTGAAAGAAAAGGACAATAAAGTTCGTAGTATAATTACTAAACATTTAAATAATTATGAAACATCATTATCTACACGTAGAACATCTGATGAAAAAGAAAAAAAACAATTATTAAACAACTATAATGATTTTAAAAAATCTATAATTGATTTTATTAAATTAGAGAATAAGGATAATATATTTCCAGAATTTCCTAAAAGAATAAATGGTTCATCAATAAAACAAAAAAGTGGGTATGAATTTACCAAAAAAGCTCTTTATCATAATTCTGATTTAAAAGATGAATTTTATAAATATTGTTTTAATAATGAGTATTCATCAGAAAAAGCAATAAAGAAAATAGATACTGAAGATAGTTATTTGAAAGCTTTAAAAAATTGCTCTTCAATGAAAGAAATAGAAAAGTATAAAATTCAAAGAATACAAGGTTTTATTAATGAATATTCAAAAGAAAACACATTTATTTCAGAAGTACAATCTAAGACAATAGTAGGAAATACGCCAGGTGAAATATCTCTTGTCTATTATAAATTTCAAATTCAAGAACAAGAATCAGATTTTTATGTATTAGCTATTGATCAACCAGAAGATGATATTAATCCAAAAAGAATTAATAAATTTTTATTAAAAATTTTAAGTAATATAAGAGATAAAAAACAGGTTTTAATAGTAACACATAATCCTATGCTTGTTGTAAATTTAGATGTAGATAATGTTATATATTTAAATAAAGTAAATAATAAACTTGATATAAAATATGGTGCTTTAGAGTATGATGAAGACTACTCTATACTTGATTTAATTAAAGATAATTTAGATGGTGGATATGCCGCCATAGAAGGGAGATTAAAAAAATATGACAAAGATAACAATTAACATAAAAATGGATGATAAATTTGATATAGCTTTATTAAATGAAAATTCAAAAAATAAAAAGGAAATAAAATTTTCAGATAAAAATATTAATGCATATGATATATATGAATTATTTGATTATAAAAAAGATAATAATTATCAAATTACATCTAATATTGATCAAATAGAAGATGGAAACGAAAAAGATTATTTTCTAGAAGTAATTAATTTAATCGATTCAATAATAAAAGAAATAAATGAACTAAATAATGATAAGCAACATATTGAAGAGGAAATACAAAGTAATGAGAATGAATTATTTTCTGATTTGAATTGATATTAAATTATAATGATTTGACAATCTATTGCAAGAGATGTAACATGCAATAAATTGGAGGATGAATCTCATGAAAAATGAAAAGGAATTTGTTAAAAAAGATAATAAATTAAGAATGGAAAATGATGCTAGACTGCTTGCTGATTTAATTTGTTTAAATTATGAATATTTTAATGATAATCTTATAGATGTTAATCGTATTTATAGGACATTGCATGACAAGGTTAATTATAAAAAAGATGAAGAAAAAAAATAAAAGAACATGCTTTTATATATTTAAGAGTAGATTATGGATTAGAACTAAAATTGTATAAAGAAGGCAAAATAATGATTTATATAACAGGTGATACACATAGAGATTTTTCTCGAATTTATAAGTTGGAAAAAGATACTGATAATATGTTGATAGTATTAGGAGATGTCGGAATTAATTATTATTTAAATGAAGAAGATAAAAATTACAAAGAATACTTAAAAAAACTTAAATTAAAATTGTTTTGTGTAAGAGGAAATCATGAAGAAAGACCAGAAAACATATCTACTTATAAAGAGGTTGAAATGTTTGGTGGAAAAGTATTTATTGAAGAAGAATATCCAAATTTAATATTTGCAAAAGATGGAGAAATTTATAATATCGATGGTAAAAAGATTTTAGTAATTGGTGGAGCATATTCAGTAGATAAACAGTATAGATTACTACATGGATATAAGTGGTTTAAAGATGAGCAGTTAACTAAGAAAGAAATGGATACTATTTTAGACAAAGTAAAAGGTAAACATTTTGATATAGTGTTAACTCATACTTGTCCTTATAAATATGAACCTAGAGAAGTATTTATGCAAGGATTAGATCAATCTAAAGTAGATAAATCTATGGAACATTTTTTAGACAAAATAGAAGAAAATATTAATTACGACAAATGGTATTGTGGACACTACCATACAGAAAAACAAGTTGATAAATTAGAGTTTATGTTTGGTAGAATTAAAATATTTAATAAAGATGAATACGTTCCTAAATATGATAGAAATGGATATGAAATAGTTAGGGATGCATATAGTCAGAATGAAGTGATGAAAGAAGAAGTTAAATGTCCTAAATGTAATTCCAAAAATATATCAGTATTAAAAGGTGATGGGTTTAGTATTGTTGGTGCAGATTATATAGCAATTATTTGCAATGATTGTAAAAAAGTATATGGTTTTAATGATGTTAAATACAAAACTAATTGCCCTAAAGAATTATAAATTTATTTTAAATATAAAAATTTAAAAGATAGTGTGCTATAATTCTTATAGCAGTTAGGAAGTGATAATGTGGATGTTACAACAGAAACAAATCAATATTTAAGACCAATGATGAAAATATCAGAAATGGTTCCATATTTAAAAGAAAAAAATATTAAATTTGAAAAAATGTCAGAAAAAGATGCTGAAAAATATTTAAGATATAATAATAACTATTATAATGTAACAGCATACAAGCATAATTTTGAAAGATATGTAATTGATGGAAAATTTGTTGATAAATTTATTGATTTGGATTTTGCTTATTTAAAAGATTTAGCAATAATTGATCATAGAACAAGATTGGTATTGTTTAAAATGACTATAGATATTGAACACTATTTAAAAATAAGAATTTTAAATTTAATAGAAGATATAGAACAAGAGGATGGATATCGAATAGTTAATATGTATTTAGAAAAAGATTTTAATGATGAAAAATTTCCTAAAAAAGTGCATAAGAGTATTTTTAAAAAAGTGGGAAGTAGTTATTATGATAAAGTTTTTTCTAAATATGACATTGATAAAGATAAAAAGCTAGAAAATATTCCTATTTGGGAGTTCCTAGAAATAATAACATTTGGAGATTTAGTCAACTTTTATGAATTTTTTGCTAAAGAATATAGTTTGGATAAAGAAATAAAAAATATTTTTATTTTCAGAGAAATAGTTAAATTAAGAAATGCAGTAGCACACAATTCTTGTATTTTGTGTGATTTAGACAAAAAGGATAATACTTTTGCTCCTGATTATAAAATATTAACTTATCTAAATAATTGTAATATAAGAAAAGATACAAGAGATAATAAGCTTTCTAATTCTAGAATAAGACAAATAACTTATACACTTTATATGTTTAATGAGATTGTAACAAGCAAAGGTATCAAGAAAAATATTATTGAAGATATAAATAATCTATTTTATGGAAGAATAAATTCACATAAAGAATACTATAATAATAATGAACTATTAAAATCAATATATACATATTTTGATAAGATAATAAAAAAATATTATAGTAGTGATATTGATAAAATAGTTTGACATGATCATTGTTATGTGGTATTATGATTATGCGAGGAAAAAGTAGAAATACTTTTGCAAGGGCACTGTCATTTTTGATGGAGCCCTATTTTTCTTATATGATATTAAGATTATAATTTATTATAAGATTTTTTTAGGAGTACTATCATTTTTTGAGAGTACTTCATTTTTTTGTTTATAGGTAAATATTGCCTGTTAAAAAATATAAATATGTTATAATAATATATAGAAAAGGAGATGGATTCCTATGAAATGTACTTTAATGAATAAAAATAAAGAAGTAATGTTAACAGAATATGATTCTGCAACAGGAGTATTTACTAATATTTATGATGTTTATAATATTGATTATGCTCCATATATTTTAAAAAGTTTTTATAAAAATGAAGATGTTAATGATACTTCTTTAAGAACTAATTTAAGTGAATGGTTTAAAGGAAGGGGAATACCATCTTGGAGAGATAAGTTAGACTTATTACTACATAGACTTAATATTAGTGCTCCATGTGAATTATTAGATAAAGCATTTGGATTATCATTATCAGATCAATATTGGTTAAAACCAGTAGATTCTAATATTAAATATGAAGATATTAATTTCTTTGATAATGATTTTGATTATGCTGAATTTATGGAAGCATCACTTTCGAAAAACAGTAAGATGATTCATAATATGTCATCATTAAAAACACCTAATAATACTACAGGTGGTATGTTAAAAAAAGCATGGATTATTGAAGATGGTACAAGATATTTATTAAAAGGTGGATATAAAAATGAAACATTACAACCATTTAATGAAGTATTAGCAAGTGAAATATGTAAAAGATTAGGCTTTGATCATGTAGAATATAAACTAGATGCTTATAAAGATATGGTTGTATCAAAATGTCCTTGTTTCATAACAAAAGATACAGAACTAATTACTTGTAATCAAATAAGAAATGATATGAAAAAACATAATAGTATAGAAGATTATGAAGAATATATTAAAAAACTAGAATCAGAAGGAATAAAAGGTGCAAGAGAAAAAATAGAAAATATGTATATTTTAGATTTTCTAATTATGAACGAGGATAGACATCTTAATAACTTTGGAATAATAAGAGATGTTAATACTTTAAAATGGTTAGATGTAGCACCAATATTTGATAATGGTCAAAGTTTAAATATTGAATACTATGATGAAGAAGAAATGCATATTATTGGTGATGGTAAATTATTTTATGAAGTTAAACCATTTGATGAAATAATTAAAGTAGTAAAAGATATAAAAAGAATTGATATAAATAAACTAGAAGATATTCCTGAATGGTTTGATAATTTATTACATGAGTATCAAGATATAACAGGATACTCAGATAATAGAATTAATAAACTATGTATTTTATTAAATAGACAAATAAATAAATTGAAGAAATTAATAGAAAATAGTTAGTGTTTAAGATTAATTTACTTTAATGGAAATTTAAAAAACATTTTATGAACATTTAAATTTTATTCTTGAGAGAATTTTAATATTATACGCGAGCAAATTATATTTTTCTATTGATTTACTTAAATATAAATGAAATATCAAAAAAACATGGTATAATTATTTTGGAGGTCATACTATGTTTCATGAACTTATTAAACAAAAAATGTATGAATGGTATCAATCTGATGATTGTAAAATAAATGGTATTATTGATTATATTGAAAAAAAAGGTAAAATGAGAGATGCTCAAATAGAAGCTATAAAATTGTACTTATATTTTAAAATACACTGTAAAAATTTACCACTTTCAACTTTATTCAATCGGGGATACTTTTTAAGAAATGTTAATATAGATGATTTATTGTTATCAAAAAAATTCAGAGATTTTTTGTATGATAATAATTCAGCTAGACAATTATATGAGATTGCTATTTCAAATGATAAATATAAATCACTAAAAAAAGAAATAGAAGATAAATATGATGTTCTTGATTTTGAGAAAATATTTGAGGATATTTTTCATAATGTAGATTATGCTAATTATATTTATTCTTTACCTATGGGAGCAGGTAAAACATATTTAATGTCAGCCTTTATGTATTTAGATTTATATTTTGCACAAAATGAGCCATATAATAAAGCTTTTGCTCATAACTTTGTTGTTTTAGCACCTAGTGGATTAAAATCATCTATTATTCCAAGTTTAAAAAATATTAAAAATTTTGATGTTTCATGGATATTACCAGAACCATCAGCAACTAATCTAAAAAAATTAATTAGATATGAAATTTTAGATGAAGTAAAAACTAATAAGAAAAGTAATAAAATTAAAAACCCTAATGTATTAAAAATAGCTCAATATCAACCGTATAAAGATATGTTCGGCGTTGTACTCTTAACTAATGCTGAAAAGGTTATTTTAGATAAAATTAAAGTATCAGCAAATCAAATGTACTTTGATTTTGAGACTTCTGATGTAGGTTATAGGATTGCTAATGAATTAAGAGACACAATTGGAAAAATACCTAACAAAGCTATATTTATTGACGAAATACATCATGTGGCGAGCGAAGATATAAAACTTCATCAAGTTGTTTCACAATGGACTATAAATAGAAATGTTTGTGAGGTTGTCGGTTTTTCTGGAACACCATATCTTGATTCGAAAGAAAAGATAAAAATATCTAATTCCTTATCTATAGAAAATGAAGATATTTCTAATACGATATATTATTATCCCCTTGTAAAAGGGATAGACAATTTTTTAAAGAAACCTAAAATAGTAGCTTCATCAGATAATAATAGTTTAAATATTATCAAAGAAGGATTAGATGAATTTTTTAAAAAATATAAGGATGTAACTTATGATGGCTTAACTAGTAAAATAGCTATATATAGTGGAAAAATTGAAACTTTAGAAGAGTATGTATATCCTTTCGTTGCTGAATATGTTTCTAACTTAGGAATGAATCCAAATGAAGTTATTTTAAAGTATCATGGAGGTAATAAAAATTATTCTTTACCTAGTGAAAATGAATTAGAGTTTGCTTCTTTAAATACTAAATTATCTAAGAAAAGAATTATATTATTAGTTGGTATTGGAAAAGAAGGATGGGATTGTTCAAGTTTAACTGGAGTTATATTATCTCAAAAAGGATGTTGTCCTAAAAAGATGATTCTTCAAACAACATGTAGATGTTTAAGACAAGTTATAAAAGATGAAAAAGAATCAGCATTAATATATTTAAATTCAGATAATGAAAAAGAATTATCTAATCAATTAAAAAAGAATCAACATATAACTATAAAAGAATTTGAATCAGGTGTAACTAGTAATAAAAATATAATATCAAGAGTAAATAGAATGGATAAACTTGCAATACCTACTATTGAATATTACAAATTAAATGTTAGATATGAAGAAGAAATAAAAGAAAAAGCAAAAACTTCTAGAGATTTAAAAAGAATTCTTTCCAACGATAAAGTCAAAGAAAACATCTATTTAAAAGAAATTGATTTAGAAGGAAATGTAATTGATAAAAATATTAATGATATTGTATATGGAGAAAAAACTAATTTTAGAAAATGGCTACTAAATATTTCAAAAGAAAGTTTTGGTTTTATTACTTTATCAGATTTAAAAGAATATGAAAAAGAATTAAAAAATATATATGATAAAATTACTATTAATAATTCTCTTAATATGACTTATAATCATAAACTAATTAACTCATTGATTAGATCTTCATTCTACGATAAAAGAAAACTTACTACTATTAAAGAAGAAATACCTGAATCAGCTAGTATTCTTTCAATTAAAGACATTCCATCTATTGAATGCGAAAATATAGAATTGCAATATCCCAATGATATTATAGTTAAAGAAATACTAGATAAAGATAATGGCATCAATAATAAGATTGACTTAGCTTCTTTATCTAAGGAAGAATTGATAAATTTAGCTAAGACAAATCCAGAAGCACTTACTGGCAGTGCAAAAGATGAATCACCTGAATTATCTCTTTGTAACAGGACTTTTCATTATATACCTTATGTATTTAATCAAAGTAAATTTGAAAAGAATTTTATGAGTGATTTATTAAGATTAAACAGATTTAAATCAAGTGATTTAGAAGTTTATTATAATGGTGACCATAATATATCTTCGTTTAGAATTGAATGCTTTAAAACAGAAGATAGAAAAACTAAAAAGATAGGATTATACACCCCTGATTTCCTAGTTATTGAGAGAAAAGATAATAAAATAAATAAAGTTTTAATAATAGAAACTAAAGGTCAAGGATTCAGAAGTCAACAAGAATTTATAGATAGAAAAAATTATATAGAAAAAGAATTTGTTCCATTTAATAATAAAAAACTTGGTTATAAGAAATTTGATTATCTATATATAGAAGATACATTGAAAGAAAATGAAATATCTGATATTTTAAATAATAAAATACATGAATTTTTTAAGGAGGGAAAACAATGGCAGTAAAGTATGTCCCATATTTTAAAGATACTATTAGTGGTCAAGCTATTCTTGATAACTTTACTAGAACTAAAAGAATTTTAAAATATGCTGATAATGATAAAGTAAATGAAAAAATCAAAAGAGGTTTACCACTATATGAAACTGAAATGACTGAAATTGTTGGAGATGAATCTGATAATTTAGTAATCAGAGGAGAATGTTTATCTGCATGTGCATATTTAAAGGATAATGATATTAAAGTTGATTTAGTATATATAGACCCTCCTTTTGCTAGTGGTGCTGATTATGCTAAAACAATATATATAAGAAGAAATCCTAAAGTAGCTGAGGCAATAAAAAAAGCAGAAGAAATGTTGGAAGATGAAGAGTTAAAATCATTCGAAGAAAAGATGTATGGGGATATATGGAATAAGGAATCCTATTTAAATTGGATGTATGAAAATCTTATGGCAATTAAATCCATAATGAGTGAAAATGCAACTATTTTTGTACACTTAGATTATCATATAGTTCATTATGTAAAAATATTAATGGATGAAATATTTGGCGAAGATAATTTAATAAATGAAATTATTTGGCGAAGAAAACAATCTGTTTCGTGGGCTTCTAAACAATATGGAATTACAAATGATACTATATTATGGTATGCAAATGATGGAGATGAATATACATTTAATCCTGAATTTACCTTAGATGATGATAATACTCAAAAATATATTAATGAAAGATTTGTATATGATGATAACGATGGAAGAGGAAAATATATGAAATCTCCATTGGTAAATTCCTTGTATAGACCAAATTTAAAATATGAATTTCATGGAATTAAACCACCTGCTAATGGATGGTTATATAAAAAGGAAAGACTTGATGAATGGTATGAAAAGGGAGAATTATGTATTCCTAGCGACCCTAATATGAGAATATCAAGGAAAATTTATGTTTCTGAATATAAGGGACAACCAGTTCAAAATATTTGGCTAGATATACCTATTGCAAATCCAATGTCAAAAGAAAGAGAATCATCTAATTATGCAACTCAAAAACCAGAAAAATTATTAGAAAGAATAATTAATACTTCATCAAATGAAAATATGGTTGTTGCAGATTTTTTTGGTGGCTCAGGTGTAACTGCAAAAGTTGCTAATGACTTAGGTCGTAAATTTATTCATTGTGATGTTGGAGTAAATAGTGTTGAAACCACAAGGGATAGATTATTAGCTTCAGGAGCTTCATTTAAAATGTTAAATATAAAAGATGGAATTAATTTGTATAGAAATCCTGTTCAAACAATGGATAAGATAAATTCATTAATTCCTGGATTAGTTAATGAAGATAGTATTGATGAATTCTGGGAAGGTGTAATCAATGATACTACCCTAGGAAAAATACCTGTATATATTCCTAATTTAATGGATTCATCTACTAAAATATTAGATGTTGTTTTAATTAACAAAATAGTAAATCAAGAAATAATTAAATTGGATGATTCTATTAAGAAAGTAATAATATATTATATAGATATAATTGATAGAAAAGAAATTGATGAATTTATAAATGATAATTTAAAAGTAGATGTTGAAATAGAACTTAGAGATTTGAAAGAAATATTGGATGAAACAATAGTTGATGATTCTGTTGAATATCATATTGATAATAATGAGTTAGAAATTGATTCATTCACTAGTGATAGATTGATAAGAAAAATAGATGAATATAACGAGAAAATACAATCCCAATCACTTGCTAGTGGCAAGAATGTTAAGCTTATTGAAATAAGTGATGAAGGGCTTGAGTTAATAGAAATGATATCCTTAGATTGCACTTCAGATGACGGTATATGGCATAGTGATGAAGAAATTAAAATTGATAAACTAGGTTATGTAATCAATAAAGGAGTTAAAACTGATGTTTTTTGGGATGGAAAAATTTCTTTTGAAAGAAAACCATTGCGAATAAAAATAAGAAATATTTCTGGAGATGAATCAATAACAAAATTATAATATATTGAATAAAATTAATCTTAATTTATTAGCATAATTTTGCATTAAAAAGCACAAAAAAGCATCGGATATTCATTGACTTATAAAAGTCAAGTGATAAAATATAGTAAAATGAAATAATTATGCAAAGAGGACTTAGGTCTTCTTTTTTTCATTTTAAGGAGGTGGTAATTATGTACTATCATCCTATTAATTTTTATATTTTTATAATAATAGGATGAACTAATAAGATTTAAAGCTAAGATAAATAAAGGATATATTTATTAATCATCCTTTATATGAACCTACAAAGCAGGATGAATTTCGTAAGTACGAAATAAGAATAGCACCCTAACAATTCCTTATATTATAAGGAGTTTTTTTGTTTGTGGTGCTATCTTCTTATCCTGCTCTAATTAAAAACAGTAAAAATAATAGGACAATCATCCTATTTAGAAAGGAGTGATAGTTTGAGAATATTTAAATTATATTTACCAATAGACTTATTTAATAGAATTAAATTAATGTCTAAATTTTATAGAGTATCTATTTCTAAAATGATGACAGAATTATTAGAAAGAGGCTACTTAGAAATACTAAAGACAAATACGAAGGGAGAGTAATAAATGGAATACGATAAATATGTAAAAATACCATGGTTTATAATTTTAGATAGAAATATATGTGTTGGTAACAAACTTTTATATGGAATAATTGTGCTTTTATCTCATAAAGAAGGTTACTGTTATGCTGATAATAAATACTTAGGAAATTATCTTGGAGTAGGTCCAAGAAGAATATCAAGCCTATTAAAAGAATTAGCAGATAATAATTACATTATTATGGAATATAAACATAAATTTCAAAGGAAAATTTATATTAATGAAGAAAAGTTTACATCTGACCTACCCGAAGATTTTTTCTAAGGGGTTAGATGTTTTTTTAACACTCAAAGGACATATAGTTCAATAATAATATAATAAATATAATATAAAAATTAAATATAATAAATAATTCTAATAATATTATTAGTAATACTAATATAAAAAGAAGGGAAGTAGATATATGTATGAAAAAAATTCAAAAATAATAAATAAAAACATAAATTTAAATAGGTGGTTTAATTATGGAAGGAGCCTATTTGAATAACATTTCATTTAAAGATCTTATTTTAAAATACTTAATCAAAGAAATATCAAAAGAAGAAGGAGTGCAATCAAAATGATTTGCACTTTTCTAACTTTGATGTTACCATGGACACGTCTTAATACCCAATTAAGTAAGATAAAAGGAGAAATAAATGTATAATACTTACTTAAACGGAATAGATTTCAATGTTGGAATCTATATAAGACTATCCCAAGAAGATAAAGATAAAAAATATGAATCTGATAGTGAAAGTGTAATAAATCAAAAAGAATTATTAAGAGGGTATGTTAAAAATAATAATTTTAATTTAGTTAAAGAATATGTTGATGATGGATATTCAGGAACAGACTTTGAAAGACCTGGATTTCAAAATATGTTAGAAGACATAAATAATAAAAAAATAAATTGTGTAATAGTTAAAGATTTATCAAGATTAGGTAGAGATCATGTTATGACTGGTTATTATATCGAAACATTTTTTCCAGAAAATAATATAAGGTTTATATCTATATTAGAGTCTTATGATAGTTTTAAAAATCAAGCTAGTAATGATTCATCAACATTTATAATTGCTTGTAATGATTATTATAGTAAACAAAACTCAATAAAAATTAGAAATGTATTAAATGAAAAAAGGAAAAATGGAAAATTTGTAGGTAGTTTACCATGCTTTGGTTATATGAGAGATCCATTAGATAAAGGTCATTTAGTACCAAATCCTGAAACAGCTCCTATAGTAAAAAATATATTTAAATGGAGAGCAGATGGTATAGGACCTACAGAAATAGCTAATAGATTAAATAAAGCAAATATAGTTACACCTAGTGGATATAAAAAGACTAATTATTCATCAAGATTAATTGATAGAGATAATTGGAATATTTCTACAGTAAAAAAGATTTTGTGTAATAGAATTTATACTGGTGATTTAGTTCAACATACTCAAACTAAAGTTAATTATAAATCTAAAAAGAAGATAACATTAGATGAAAAATTATGGATTATAGTAGAAAATACACACGAAGCATTAGTTGATAAAGAAACATTTGAATATGTTAATAATTTAAGAAAAAGAAATACAAGAAATTATGAAATTAAAACAAATAGAGAAAAAAGATTATTAGAAGGTAAATTATTTTGTAAAGAATGTAAAAATAGACTTACAGTACTTTATCGTAAAAAACAAAATTATTGGTCTGTTAACTGCAATAGATATTCTAGAGATCCAATAAGAGGTAGATGTTATTCACATTTTTATCCATATAATTATTTAGAAGATCAAGTATTAGAACAAATTAATAAATCTATATCTAAATTAATAAGGGAACTTGATATAAAAGAATTAAATGATGAAGTTGTAAAAAATATACACAAAGAAACTACTAATATTGATAAAATAGTAAAAGAATTACAAATAGAAAAAGAAAAAATTACTAATAGATTAAAGACTTTATATAATGATAGATGTGATGGTGTAATATCAGCAGATACTTATAAAGAATTAGCAGGAGAATCAGAACAAAAATTAAAACAAATTAATGAAAATATAGAAAATCAGAATATAAAAAAATATAAAATGAAAAGCAAGGCAAATAGTTTACCTAATTATACTAATAAAATAAAAAAATTATTAGATTTAAGTAAACCAAAGAAAGAATTAATTGATACATTAGTAGATAGAATAGTTATAGATAAAGATAGAAATATTACTATATATTTTAAATATGATATTGCAGGAGAGGTAAAATTTAAATATAAAAATAGAAATTTAGTTAGAAATCCTTATGGGAGAAACGGAAAAATTAAATAGTAAAGTTATTGATTTATTTAGAAAAAAACCTATAATATAAAACAAGAAAGGAGATTTGTTAATGGATGAAACCTTTAATGTAGGAAACCCAACAAGAGAAAATATTGATTATGCTTTTAAGAATTTAATATATTATGTTACAGCATCAGTTCAACTAGACATATATAGTGATCACAAAGAACATTTTGAAAAAGTATTGGCTGAAATTAATACAATTTTAGCACTGTATGTGAACAAAGAAAGTTTAGTATTTATAAATGAAGAAAAACTACAAAATATAAAATTTGATTTGATTGATCTAGATACTGAAACAAAATCTTTAAAATCTTATTTTGCAGAATGGTCTTTGTTGTGGCTAGATGCAATTATTTCTTTAAGATTGTCAGAAATTAAAATAGGAGGTGTTAATAGTGGCAGATAGAGATAAATATGGAAATTATGTGAATGATGAGGGAGTTACTATAAAAATAACTACTGATAAAAGAGGAAATGATCACGTTAGTTTTTATGGTGATGAAGTTGATAAACCACATGATGCGGTACATGTTAATGTAAATTATGATAAAGGAACTTGGGACTCTACAACACATGGACCAGATAAAAGTGATACTAGTTCGGGATCAGGGGGTTGCTATTTAACAACAGCTTGCATGAAATATTTTAAAGAAAATTTTAATGATAATTGTTATGAATTAACTGTATTAAGATGGTTTAGGGATAATTTCGTGTCAAAGAAAGATAAAGAGCATTATTATGAAATTGCTCCAATAATCGTTGAAAGTATTAATAATGAAGAAAAAGCTAATATTATTTATGACTATATTTATGATAACATCGTAGATTATTGTGTTGAACAAATTGAACAAGGACATTATGATAAAGCATATAGTAGATATAAAAGCAGTGTCCTAACGCTAGAAGAACAATTTGCAAGACCCGCTTTAGAAAAAAGACTTGTTAAATCTTTAAAGCTAGGTATATAAGTAATGTTAAAGATAAATAATAAAGAATATAAGGTTTTAACATCAGAAATTAAATATGTTAATGCCACTCATAATGCAAGAAAAGGATATTCTATTTTAGTATCATTAGATATAGAATTAAATAATGCTAAAGGTTATCTTAGCTTTTATGTCGATTTTTTTAAAGACAAAGATTTTAAAAAGATAGAAAACATAAAATATGTAGAATTACCAACAGAATTAAATTCTAAAATAACAATGATAGAAATATTTGATACTGCTAATTTTATTGATTTTATTGATAGTGAGGTTAATTTGGAATTTGGTAATATATATAATAATCAAATTGAAATGAAACTAAATATAAATGATGAATTAATAAAATTGGAATATAAAGGATTACTGAATATTAAATAACAATAAATTAATCGATGACTTTTATTAACCATCGATTAATTTTATTATAGGTAACTAAACTCTCCAGGTGGCGAAGGTGCGGAAGTAGTCTATGCCCTTAGAAACTCAGATACATTAGCCAAAAATATATTAGAGGGAATAGGTAGTGAAGGGCAACTAATGCGAAAGTATTATCAACGAAGATTACCTGAAAATCCAATGAAGGACTACTATTACATTCAAAGACTAACAGGTGATGCAGAAACTTTATTAGTAGAATATGGCTTTATTGATAATCAAGCAGATGCTAGGAAACTTCAAAACAATATTGAAGACTATGTAGAAGGGGCCTTAAAAGCAATTGTTGAATATGCTGGATATGAATATAAGGAGCCATCCTCAGGTGATGACAATGGTGATTATTATACCGTAAAAAAAGGAGACAGTCTTTGGAGTATTGCCAATAAATATAATACAACAGTAGCCGAATTGGTTGAAACTAATAATTTAGGTTCAAACACTTTACAAATCGGTCAAGTACTAAGAATACCTAGAAAAAGCACAACTCCAAATGAAAACACTACTATTTATGTTGTGAAAAGGGGAGATAGTCTCTGGAAAATTGCTAATGATTATGGTGTAACAGTTGATGTCCTAAAAGAGTTAAATAATTTAACAACCAATGGCTTACAAATAGGCCAACAATTACTTGTCCCAGCCCAGGCAAGCAACACTCCAGCTAACGAAATAGTCTATACTGTCAAAAAAGGAGATAGCTTATGGACTATTGCCCAACAATATAACACTACAATCTCTGCGTTGAAAACCAGAAACAATTTAACAAGTAACGTTTTAAGTATTGGGCAACAATTAATTATTCCATCTTCTACTCAAACACCATCAAATGACTCTAGCAATACTCAACCAGCAGAAAAGACATATGTGGTACAACGTGGAGATAGTTTATGGTTAATAGCTAATAAAAACAATACAACTGTAGATGAGTTAAAAAGATTAAATAATCTTACTTCTAATGTTCTTCAAATAGGCCAAATTCTAAGAATACAATAATTGTTCTTAATTTACCAGAGTTATTCACAAAAAAAGTGGATAACTTTTTTATATTGCAATTTATTTAAAAAAAACTCTAAACTACCAAATTATCTGTTATAATATGATTATAAGAATAAGAGGAGGATGTTTATGAATAATCAAGAAATAAATCAAACTGAGAAATTAGAAAATACGAATATAATGCCAACTAATTTACAAGCTAACAGTATTACTCCATCTAACATTATTCAAACACCATCTAATAATGCTTTAGAGCCTATTATTCCAACACAAAAAGCAGCAGAAATAGCGCCTCCAAAATCAGAAATAGTTAATACCAAAAATGTTGTATCAACCATTACCACTCCTGCAGAAGAAGAAATCCTAAAAAATGTAACTAAGGGGAAAAAGGGAATTCATATATTTTTTCTATTTCTAGAATTAATAGGTATTGGGCTAGGTATTTATTTTATAATCAACTGCAATGAAAAGTATAATACTTACACAATAATCGGTGCTGACCTAAGCTCAAAAACTAAAGTTTACAAAGCTGGTAAGCCATATTATCATGCACAATATGTATATAAGGTAAATGATAAAAAATATTATTATGATTATCCAAAAGATTTTTCAACAGATCCGGATCCAATAATTCAACTTAGATATAATCCCCAAAAACCAGCACAACTATTTTCAAATAATGAATGGATATTTTCTATAGGTTTAACTGCCGGTAGTACAATTCTTTTATTTATTACTATAGGCATACTTATCTCAATCACAGGAAAACGAGAATCTAAAATTGTTACCGTCATAGTTGAGGATATGCTCACATGCGTAGGTGGAAGAAAAATATATATGAGAAATATAGACACCCCTATAGATAATGAAAATCCAGCAAAGACCGAGTATTACTCATATTACACAAACAAAATTAATGAATTTCCAATCGGCTCAAAAATTAAGTTTAATGCCTATAAATATAATGAAGTTTTAACAACCGAGGTTTATAAAAATAAATTTACAGCTATGACTGTCAATGAATTTAAAACCAGTGATTTTATTCACTTAACAAAATGAGGAGGTACCTATGCCACAAAAGAAAGTCCTAAAATTAAAACCTAAAACAAAAATTATCTGCAAAATTTTAGCGATAATTATAATTGCTCTTGCTGTCTTTTTAGGATATTATCTACATTCAAGAAATGAATTAAAAAAAGCAGGCTACTCAGATGTTGCCATATCAAACATTTTAAAAAAATTTAAAAAGAGCTATGCCTTAGATAACCCAGACAACAAGACTTTAAATAAAGCTTTTGAAAGTTCTGCATATAAAGAAGAAAATCTAGAATATTACAAGCATATAAAATATCAAAATCAAAAAAATATAATTCAGAACATAAATAAATTAATCAAAAAAAAGTATAGTACAAGAGATATTTCTATCATTTTAGCACATGGTAATGACAAAAGTGTTTCTGATTTTGCCAAGAGACCAAAAGTAAAGTATCTAGAAGAATTTTATAGTTATGATTTTGCAAAACTTGAGAACTATGATAGATATGTAAAGTATATGGATGAGGTTGGTGATGATGAAGAGACAACAGTTATCAAAGTAAACCTTGATTTAGATAAATCACCTTACCAAGATGCAATTAAGGTTACTGATAAAACAAAATTAGTTTTAGCTAATAAGCATCATTATTTAGGAAAAGAATACATTCCAAATAATTTAACAAGCATACCACAAAAATATACAATAGATGGAGATGACAATACAAAAGGTACCAAGGAAGCCGTAGATGCAGCAATTAAAATGATTGAGGCAGCTAAAAAGGAAGGCTTAAATCTTTTAGTTAATTCCGGTTATAGAAGTTATACTGATCAGGAAGAAACATATAACACTTATTTATCTCTTTATGGTGAATCATATGTTGAAAGATTTGTGGTGAAAGCTGGATATTCAGAACACCAAACAGGATATGCATTTGACTTTGCTAGTGGAAACAGTAATATTTTCCAAAATTCACAAGAATATCAATGGATGATAAAAAACAGTTATAAATATGGCTTCTGTTATAGATTTTTAAGAAGTAAGGAAGAAATAACGGAAATAAGACATGAGGCTTGGCATTTCCGTTATGTTGGAACCAAGGCCGCAAAGATTATGGATAAAGAAGAATTAAGTTTAGAAGAGTACTATGCAAAGTATGTTGAAAAATAAAATAAATTATTAATCTATTACGTAAAAGTAATAGATTTTATTTAAAAATTCTTTTTTAGCAAATAAAAATATGCTATAATCACTATAGAATAGGAGGGAGTATTATGTATCCATTAGGAGAACAATTTTTAGTTGACTATCGAAGAGCAAAATCAGATTCTAAAGCTTGCATAGTTGGTAAAAAATATCGCTTTTCTGTCATAACAGAACGAGTAATTAGAATAGAATATAGTCCAAATGGAACATTTGTAGACCTTCCCAGTCAATTAGTTCAAAATAGAAATATTGGTCTTCCTGCTTTTACTCTACGCCAGGACCAAACATTTCTAGAAATAACAACAAAATATTTCAGTTTATCATATATAAAGGAGAAACCATTTGAGGGTACAAATATAAATCCCACCAAGAACTTAAAAATAACCCTTTTAAGTAATGTTGATAAGGATAGACAAAGGGACTGGTATTATAAGCATCCTGAAGTAAGAAATATGAATGGAAATATTTCAGGCTTTGACATTCCCTTAAATGATAGGTTTAAAAGAGGCCTATATTCGCTAGAAGGGTTTGCCTCTTTTGATGACAGTGACACATATCTTTTAGATAAAGATGGAACTCTACTAGAAAGGCCAGCTGGAAACATAGATATTTATGTTTTTATGTATGATAAAGATTTTAAAGAGGCTCTAACAGATTATTTTAAAATAACTGGCTTTCCTGAACTGTTACCAAGATATGCCCTAGGTAATTGGTGGAGTAGAAATATTACATATGATGATAAGAGTATTATGGAATTAATCCATAATTTTGAAAAAAAGAGAATACCACTTTCTGTTATTCTTTTAGATAACGATTGGCATTACAGAAATGTTGGTGATTTGAAAGACTTAAGGTCAGGCTTTACTTTTAATACTAATTTATTTCCAAAACCCAGTGAAAGTATAAAAAAAATCCATGAAAAAAATATTAGAGTAGGTTTAGTAGTTGATCCTACTGATGGCTTTTACCCACATGATGCTTATTATCAAAAAGCAGCTGAGTATTTAGAAATTTCTAATAATAGCGTCATAAAGTTTGATCCCCTAAATCCTAAAATATTAGATGTGTATTTTAAGGTATATCTTCATACTTTAGAGTCATTAGGCGTTGACTTCTTTTGGAATGATTATAAAGGTGATAAAGATGTTAGTAAAATGTGGAGTATGGTTCATTACATGTATCATGACTCAGATAGAAACGCTAATAAAAGAGGTCTTGTTTTATCAAGAGGTTCTATTATTGCACCACAACGCTACCCAGTAATATATGGAGGTCCAACCGAAATAACTTGGGAAGCTTTAGCTAAAGAGACTTTCACATATATAAATGCTTCAAAT
>ERZ773108.8-NODE-8-length-192872-cov-17.166609_pt1 | contig 192872 bp, 289 predicted proteins | sample MGYA00580570_ERZ773108 | MGnify/ENA primary metagenome ERZ773108 (study PRJEB29015, sample SAMEA2737840) | human gut metagenome | biome: human gut; feature: human-associated habitat; material: faeces | place: China | collected 2012 ...
AGACTTGGCGTATTCAAGTCGATTAGACTTGGCGTATTCAAGTCGATTAGACTTGGCGTATTCAAGTCGATTAGACTTGCTATATTTAATTGTATATTTCTTGTTTTCCATTTCTTGTTACCTTCTTTGTTTTAACTTTAGTTAAGACAAAGGTTCCTTCCTTAAGTTTATTTGACATACTTGCTTTTACAGATAAAAGGGTTAAATAAAAGTTTGTATGTCCTTAACGCTTAGGTCGTTGGCAATAATGCATTAGCATTGCAATAATGCGTTAGCATTAACGAAGCTTTATACAACCATGAGAGTATTATAGCATAGGAGAGGAAGGTTGTCAAGAAGTTATTACATATTGTTACTTTTTGGGCATTAAAGTAAAAATGTGAATTTTTGAACATTTAGGGGTGGTTTGTTTGGATTGTGAATAAATTATGAATTTTTTGTAAATTTTTTTAAAAAAAGATTGTGTTTGTGGTTACCTCTCCTTACCTAAAAGAGCACCAGAATGGGAAAATGGCCAAAATTGGCCTTCGGTATGTCAGGGCTGATTCCAAAATGATATCAAAATGATATCAAACTGACACCACTCTACATCTAAAATAAATATATAATGAACGCACAATGATTTCAAAGTGATATCACTTATGTTTTTTCCTATTTAAAATCACAGTCAAACAACAATCATACTTATAACTTTACAACTATTCATTCAAACTGTTACAAGAATATTGTTATCTATATCGACTACCAATATATCGACTGTCAAGACACCTCAATTTTTCCCATATAATTCAAGCCTTAATCTCATACCACACCAAAAACTTTACACAACTGTCCAAAAACTGCACACCCTATCCAAAATGTATCTACATATGTTTTTCTCCTCATTTTTCCTATCAAAAATAAAAATCAACACTCAAACTTTTTATTCCACACTATCAACAGTATCACTATCAATAGTATCACATAATTCTAATATATTCAATTCATTATCAATACTCATTAAAGTCCCATTGCAATACTTTTTGTTCCCAAGTTCTCTCATAAACTGTTCAAGTTCATTTCTATTCATAGTACCAGCTTTAATATAATATTTATAGTCCACAAGTTGGTATCCATGTTCATCGCGTATAGGAAAATTAACAGCTTTAGTATTTTCAATTAATCTTTCTTCAAAACAATTAGCACATACGCCACCAAAACCATGTTTATTATATTCAGGATAACCTTTACTTGTACTTGTACAAGGGTAATATAAATAGCATCCACACTTAGGACATCTACTAATAAACCAATCAGAAGGATGAATAAGTTTACCTCTCAACAAACTCTTCAATTCATAAATTTCAAAAGAAACAGTCCCATCATTTTTAATAGCATGATAAAGATTATTACAAATAATATTCTTTCCGACATAAATGCAATTTTTCTAAATATTCTTCATTAATTTTCTCTTTCGTCTTTCTTAAATAAGTAATCTTATCCATTACAAATAAACCTCCTGTTTTAGTAATTTATTTACCAGTATACAATCTGTTCAGGGTTAGTACAATCCTTCATAAATTTATCAAACTCGTATTTACTAATTAAACCAAATCCATGCCATGTATTCATTCCATGCCATGTATTCATTCCAACTGTTCCAGTCATTGGCATAGTTACTTTTTCAGCGTCTTCCTTAGTTTTATAAGTAATAACAAAGTTGTTCATAATATGTTCAGAAAAACATTCAGAGCAAACAAACCAATCCTTATAAATATAAAAGGTATTACAGCCACAATCACACTTATAAGTAATCCACTTATTAACAGTCATTTTGTAATATTTAAATTTTCCTGTCAATAAATTTCTAATATTGTCTCTCCAAGTATTATCACAACCACTATACATATCACAGTATTCATGATGACCATAACAAGAAGACTGTTGATTATCAGTAAAAATAATTACATATAAATTATTTTCGTCAAAAGCGCTCTCTAAGCCTTTTGCAAACTGTTCTTTTTTATATTTAATAAATTCGTTTTTATTCATTTACATTTACCCTATCAAAAAAACAACAAAACAGCCACAGCAAATACTGTCATTCCAAGTGCTATAGCAAGTGCAATATCATAATTCATATATTTACCTCATAAAGTACCATTTAAGAAATAGTAAACTTTTCCAATTTAAAACCACTCTCAGTAACCAAAGGAACGCTCAAACCATTACACAAAGTATATAAGCAAGAAATAACAGCATAAGTACTATCAAGAAAAAATCCATCACTATAAACCTGAATAAGAGAAGTAAACTTAGACAAAGGAAGAGATTCAAATAACTCAGCCAGAGCCTTCATAGTCCAACCATTCTTATTATCAATGGCATCTTGAACAGTCTGCGTAAAATTCAAAAAAGTAACGCCAGTAGTAAAAGTAACATAGCTATCTTGATTATACTTATAACCTCTATAAACAACATTGTCTACACGGTTACAAAATTCAACAGCTTCGCTTAAATTGCCACACTTGCGGGGCGCAAGCAAATCATGCCACACTTGCGGGGCGCAAGCAAATCATAAGGAGCATTTTCACGAGAATACTCCCAAGTCATATCAATAGCCAAATTATCAACAATCAAATGATGTTCACTATCTTCTTCGGTATAATAATTAAGATAAAGGATATCCTGAAAATTATAAACACGTTCAGACATTTTTAATTCTCCCCTGTCATATTAATAAACTTAAAACCTGCATCTGCCAATGTAGCAAAGTTAGGATTCTTACACATGAGATATAAAGCTGAAATAACATCATACTCATCATTGATATTATCACTATTATCAATCATAAGTTTGGTAAATTTAAGCAAAGGTTCCTTCTTAAAAACTCTTAAGTAGCTATTCCAATCATAGTCATTAACACCAATTTTCTTATTGAATTTATTAATGAAATGCTCAATATAGCAACCAGAGTTATAGCCAAATTCGCAATCATGAGGCAATTTAAGAATAATACTAACAATATTATTTTCTAAGTCATCAAGATTATCAGTGGTACGTTTTTCATACTCAAGCATATAATCTTTGCTATTCTTAAAAGGAGAGTTATTTTGAAGATAATCATCAGAAAGAGAAAGATACAAACAATCATTATTACTATGATAAGCAATATCAATCATATCTTTGAATTTAAAATAAGTAATCATAATTTATCATTTATCCTTTCTTTTTATATTCTTCTTCTAATTTTTTAGCTTTTTCTCTATCAACATCAGTAACCATACCATCAACAAATTTAATATCCACTTTACGAATTTCTTTAGTCTTATTCATATCACGAATACCAGTTAGTTCTTCAAAGTAAACATCTTCAATAGGCTTAACAATTTCAATACTACATCTATAAAAATTATAATTCTTTTCCATAATTTCAATAACTTCATCAACAAATTCAGAAATATTCAAAGGAGAAGAATTACCATCATAAATAGCAGATTTAGCAAAAGAGTCAAACTGGTTTTTCAAAAGATAATCAAAAGTATCAAATACATCTTGTAATTCCCAATCTGCAAGACCGAGCATCATATCATCACAAGGAGTAAAAGCTACGATACAAGGAACGACCTCATTAGTATTCTCATAGATAGAATGAATAGTACGAAATACAGTATAAGTACCAAATGTATGAGTAAGAATAGAACCCATAATTACACTTCCTTTATTTTTTAATTAAGCACATTATCAAGAAATCTCTTAGCATCTCTCTGAAAAGAATTCATAAAGAAACTCATATTATCATTGGAATTAAATTCATAACAAGTATAAACAGTGCTATCTCCAATATAGCCAACAGCTCTTTTCTTTCTATTGAAATAAATAAAGAACTTATATGCTCTATAAAAGATATTATCTTCTTCATCCCAATCAGTATCATAAGTAGCAAACAGAACGATATTATTCTTTTTTGCTTTAAGGTACTTAATTTGGAACTTATTGTTTTTATATTTAGCAGAAGAATTAAGCTTCACAGATTTCATAATACAAACTCCATTCACAGGGGAAGTTCTAAGTTCAGTGTTCGTGCAGGCACTCCACTTCACATAAGAACTTCCAGAATTTTGGTGTTACGAAAGACAGATACTTATATTTTATCAATTATCTTTCTCAGCATAGATATAATAACAGATATAGAGTAAGAAGTCAATAGTTTAATAAAGATTTCTTCTTATTATTACAAAGATGTTTTTAAATAATTGTTTTATTTATTATTACAAAGATGTTTTTAAATAATTGTTTTATCATTACGAAGGTGCTTCGCCGATAATCCACCGTGATGCGGTGTTTGTATCATTATGAAAGATGGTCGCATTACGCTCCATCCGTCGCTAATGCTCTCTCTTTCATAATGCAAACATCCTCTCGCGGTTACAGTCAAAAATAGAAAAAGAGAGCATAAGAGTTTGTAATCGTTCGCAAGGCTCACTTCAACAAACTCTAATGCTTTTTCTAGTTTTTGACTGTACTTTTTTCAAATGAAACAAGAAGGTATTACTTATTATTATAGAGATATTGAGATAAAAGTTGTAGAAAGGATAGAGTTTCTTAGTGAATACGAGCGCAAGCGAAGTATGAAGTTAGAAACTCTCCTGTTGAGGGACTTTTTTAAAGATGGTGCAAAAATTTAAAAACGACAAAAATTTTTAAAGAAAAAACACCAATAAAAATAAGGTAAAAAAGAAAACCAAGGGAAATACCTTTCTCTTATATTAAATAATAATATATATCCGAATGATATTTCCCTTTTAAGAAAGAAAAGCCATATTTTTAAAAGGAAAAAAGACTGTCTATTTTTTTCAATTTTTCAAATTTTGCACCGTACAAGAAAAAAGATAAGTAAAATCAAGGGTCTTGAGAATTCTATATTTTAGACCAAGATTTATTAAATAAATTTTCCCATACAGAGCTTTTTTCGGAAGGATTAGAAGAAAGAGATTCAAGATTTTGAGGTATAAGTTTGTCTAAGTTAAGTTGAATTAGGTCTTTATTTAATTTTTCATATAAGAAAATTTCATACTATTGCGAAAGCTATACCGCTTTTTCTTCTTCTTTATTAGGAAATTCAACAGTTCCATCTTGTTTTTTTATAACGTGTCTTGATTTTATAATTTCAGTGTGCTGTCTTTCTTCTTTAAGTTTAAGAATTTTCTTTTGAGATTCTTTGTTGTTAGTAGTAAGATTTTTTCGTAAAAGCAATTCATCAAAAAAATCAGAAGTCTGATTTTTGTAGTGGGATTCATTTAAAGCAACAAGGGCAGTAGAATATTTAATTAAATAAGAAGGATAAGCAAAAACTGCTCCAAGACGGTTAATAAGTCCTTGAGTCATTTTTTGTTCAAATTCTTTTTGCTTACCATTTGAAATCAAACTTGAAAAACAATTGCAGCCTAATTCTATAAAAATTTGACCTCTAAGATTAACATAAGTATCTATTTCTTTAGAAGTTAAAGGTCGTTCTTTATAAGTAACAAGAAGAGGTTCTTTATTTTTAAGAGGTAGGTAAAAACTTCCATTCTCTTCATATATAGCTGAATAGTCTGCATCAAATGGTAGTTTATCTTTATCAATAAATCCGCCTACAATAGTATTTTGTAAAAAAATAACTCCTTCTTTTTCTAATTGGCTCAAAATGGATTCTACTTGATAATAATTCTACTTTGAAGTATGAGAATCATAATCTTCTAATACACTCATTGTATGTTTTGCTAAAGCAGATTCATTCTCTTTTCTTGTTTCTCTTATTTCTTTTTTAGATTCTGTGGCAAAGGGATATCTGGAATCCTTTAAATCCAAAGTGTATTTTTCTAAACGTTTACCATAAATATAGGGAGAAGAATGGAAATGTTTGAAATTTTCATTCTATAAACCTATTGCAGTAGCTAAATCTCCTTTAGAAATACAAAGATTTTCTCCATTCGTATATTGTCCATATATATTAAGGAATGAACAAAAAATCCAAATAGCCGTATTTTGATATAATTCTTTAACTACAGCTTGATAATATTCTTCGGGAGGAATAACTTTGATATTGATAAATTTATCTTTGTTTTTTCTCCAAGTGAAACATTTTTTCCAATTTTCTAATTGTTTCTTTTGGTGTTTCTTTTGCGACGGTTTGGAATAATCGGTTTCATCCAACAATTTACAAAGTTCTTTATAATTATTGACAGTAGAAACATTAGATAGTTTTTCCTAAACTCTAAGATAAAGGCTCTATTTCTATTCAGCCATAAATTATCTCCTTTACATAGTAGTATTAATAGTTGCACAATATGGCGAATTCTATTAACCCATATATAGTATAACACATAAAAGTCAACCTGTCAAGCACAATTTAAAACAAAAAATAAACTTGTTTATCCGATATGAGATAAACAAGTTTAAAATAAATAATGTTTATTATCTAAGCTGATAATTTTTTTCAAGAAAACGTTCAGCATTAGAAATATACCTTTCCGTAATATCTTCCGCAGCAAAGACCTGAATGCAAAGAAACTGAACAGATTTTAACTTTCTTCTTGGAAAAGCAAAATCAGGATTGTTGTTAATGTCTTTTAAGATATCTGTAAGCCATCCTCTTGCATCATCAATAGTTTTAAATCTTTTTGCTTGGTCGAAAGAACGGAAAGGAGAAGGAAGAGAAAGGATATAGCCAGCATAAGTGGTACGAATTTTATCTTTTTCATAATAAGTAAACTCAATGATAAACTGATTTTTCATTTTATTCTCCTTTAAATTTTTTCCACGTCTTCTGTGTTAATAACGATTTTGGAAATATAAACAGAAGAATCTTCTCTTTCAATAGAAACCTTAAAGTAACTACTATACTTTTCGTAAAAATTCTTAGCTGCTTCAACACTGTCAAATTTTTCAGCTTCATTGAAGTCACAATAAAAAGAAGGTCCCCAATTATAATAAATATTATAATTATAACCAGCATAAGTGGTCTGAACGAAGTTGCGATAATCCTTCCAAACAAACTTAATAATGTAATAAGTCATAAATTACCATTCCTTTTCTTCTTTGTATTTACAGTATAGCAAATTGCAAACCAGAAGTCAAGTATTTAATAAAAAAAGAAGAGCCAAAATGACTCTTCTTTTGTTATTTTTTGTTATTATTTAACTGAATTACATATTATCTTTCTTCAAATTGTCTTCTACGCTCTTCTTCTTGAAGATAATGAATAATACTATTAAGAGAATCAATAACATCATTCAGTTTTAATGCGTTAGCATGAGTTAAACCAGTATTGCTTTCACAAAGATAAGCAGAATCAGTAAGATTAAGCTTATTAAGATAATTAGGGAGTGAATTAGCATTAACAGTTTTTCTGCTGAGTGGAGGTGTTGCACTATCTGTTGTAGGTGTGTTATTATCTTTTTCATTATTTTCAAAGTCGGTTATATACTTATCAAGATAAGGGAACTTTTTAAGATTATCTTCACTTAACTTATAAACAGAATCAATACGAGCCATTTTCTTAACGCAATTAAGGTCAGACATAAGATAGTTACCAATACGCTTGTAATGGGTTTCATAAGGATAAGTTAAGCCAATTTCTTCATCCTTAAGTGTCTTGTCATTAGAAGAAATGATAATTGGTGTCCAATAATAATAACAATATCTATCAGTATATCCAATACGAGAAATATAGCCAACAGATTCTCCCTTAGTATAGACAACATCACCGAGCTTAAAGACAGGCTTAGGCTTTTCTACATCAGTGTTGTTAACTTTATTCTTTTTAGTATCAACCTCATTATTATCAACGGTAATAACAGAATTATTGTTTACTTTAAGAGTTTCCGTTTTATTTTCGGGTTCTTTTTTAGATTCTTTTACCTTAACTTCATCATCTTTATGGTTTTCTCTCCACCAATTTCTAAAATCACAAAAGGCTTTCTTAGAAAAATCAGAGGCCGAATAAAAAGTGTCCACCACTCGTGTACAAATCTCATCCAAATCCTTGTCGGAGAAGTCTGTAAATTTCTTAACAGATTCTTTACACTTATTTTTAGCAGTATTTGCATGGGTTTCAAGGAAGTCATCAATTTTTCTGATGGCTTCATCGAGTTCTTCCTGCGAATAAAATGCGGATTTTAATTGGGTATCGACACCCGTTTTTCCCTTATTTTTAGGGAAGTAATTTTTTTCGTTTTCGGTCATTTTTTTGTCCTCTTTTGGGAGACAGTTAACACATTTTTCTCGAATCTTGTCTCCATCATAATAATCACGTTTTTCAAATTTGTTTTTTAACTCATTTAAAGTCCTGATAGTAGAAATTTTTTCGTTATTTTCTTCGTAAATCTTATCTGCTTCTTGGGTTAAAAGAAACAAAGCATACATATCCGATGTTTCTTCTTTTGTAATGGGAACCATTGTATCAAGAATATACCAAAGCGTATTATAATTTTGAACGAAAGTTCCAGCATTCCAATCTTCAACATCGGGAATCTCAACAGCAATATTATTAATATAAAAATAATATTTGCTAGCAAGGTCATAACGAGTTAATTTTTTGCAACCTCCATTTTTGTAGTCTGTGCCAGAGTCACTAATACAACGAATTTCAATTCTTATTTTACGACCATTGCAAATTTTATAAGAAGTTACTTTCCAAAAATTGTGAAATCTATCAACCAATATGTCTTTAATTTCAATATTTTCCCAAACATATTGAGCAAAAGCTACTGGGTTAGTGGGGAAATCATTATTTTTCATATTATTCTCCTTTACTTAATAGGAGTACCCTTAAAATCAACAATGTCTGTAGGAATATCATTGGTGTCGTACTCAATCTTAACACCAGTGTTCTTATAAGGAGCATCCTTAAGAGTAAGCTTCTTATCAATCATAGGAGTCAAATCAAAATACTCTTCAATTTCCTTGTCAGTAAGAAGAAGAGCACCAGTAAGAGCACCCACAATCAAATAAAGAGGGTCTTTGTGATTATCTTGAGACTTAAGCTCTGTAGAGAAGATAGCACATTGAGTATCATTTTCCTTGAGAATGTACTTGACATTATTAGGATTATCACTATCTTTAGTATCAGGAGTGGGAAGATTCTTCTTACAAGTCAACTTAGGAAATTCCTTTTGACGAGCAAGAAGTGTGTAATTAAGAGAAGCTCCCTTTCGAGCTTTGAAATTGCGTGCCATACGAGATTTAGGCATTATAGTTATTTCCTTTTTAAATTAATTTATTTTAAATCCAGTAATTATAATAATTATTATGTACTCTTTCTTTTTCGGTAGCAATAGAATTAGAATTGAAATTTAATATTGAATTAACTGCATTAATAGACAAATGAAGTTTGTGAATTGTAACCACTGTTTGTCTTATTTCATCACAATTTTCTGGATTATTTATAATATTATGTTGGTTTAAGGTGCGCCAAATACAAGATTCTTTTTCATATTTATCAAAAGTAATACGAATTGTTAAATAATCTAAAAAAGCAAATGCAAATTGTAAATCGTGCCAATGACGAGTAATATAAAATCCTAAACTTCCAAAATAATTGTTACAATTTTTGTTTTTACCGTTTAATGCGCGTTCAAATGCTTGAGTAATAACAACCTCATTTTCTTCAAAAAATGTTTTTCTTTTGATAATACTAGACCAAGTAATATGGAAAGATTTACCATTTAATAGGTTGTTGTAAGATGCACCATCATTAAGATAAGTAAAAGGTTGTGGCAGCTTTCCACCTGTTTTTGCATTCCATAATGAAGCATCACTTACAAGAGACACAAGCCAACTTGGTTGCCATACAATCAACTCATTGTAATATTCAAGGATAACATCAAATTTTTTAGAAATATTCCAAAGAATCATCCAATCATTTTTACTCTTAGGTTTTTTATAAACTGCTTCTCCAAAATCTACCTTTTCCAAATCCTTAACTAAGCAAGTCATAGCCGCAATAAATTGGACAATATTATGTCTGTTAGGCTTTTCTCCTTTAGAAAGAATTTTAGCCTTTTCAGCTTGATATTCATCCATACCATACATATCTAAACAAATCATGTAGCTGTCCTCAATAATTCAGTACATTTTGCAACAGTTCTATGAGCATTATCACGCAAAGTTCTGTCAAATTCTCCTTCAATTTCTCTCCACCCAATGATTTCAGCGGCAATATTATTAATGCGAGGAATGGTTTCAAACAAATTAGTTTCTTCTCCACCTCTAGCAAGAGTTAAATCGGCTGTAACAGGGAAGAGAGGATTATTAGTACCAACGGCTGTAACAGGGACAAAAGGATTATAAATAATTTGGGTGTCTGGTTGAGTGTTATGAATATAAATCCTATTGTTTGCTGTATACTGACTTACACCCTTCTTTTTTACCAAGATATAATTACCATAAAATTCCATTAATTCATTTAAAACCTTAATAGTTTTTGCAGAAATACTTTTATAAATAGGATTAAGATAATTTTTTGGTGCATCAAGCATAAGAAAAAAATCATCTATAATTGAGACACAATTTTTTAAAGTCTTGAGATATTTATACATTAGGCTATAATTTTTAATGGCGTCGTTTTTAACAATGAAATCTGCATTAAAAGAAGTGTTCATTTCAGCATAATAACCAACCCAAGAGTTAAATTTAATTATTTTTAATCCATCTTTGTTCTTTTTATAGTCAAAGAAAGGATTATTCACGAAAAATGGAACAGTTACATCTGGATTTTCAGTTCTGAGCATGGTAATATAAGGAAGCATTGGAAGAGTTGGTTCAAGATAATTAAATAATACAGCAAATTTATCAGGGCAAATCTTTTCATTGTCAAAGAAAGAATTAAAAGGAATGTCAACAAGAATCTTTAAGAAAGAGGCAAATTGTTTTCTAATATTCCCATAAGTAATTGTTTTATTTTCCATTAATAATCATCCTCACAATTCTCGTCATTAGGAATATCAGGGGTAGAATTAAAAGTATTCTCATGTTCATTAAAACCGTGATAATAAATGCACTTTTCCATGTCTCTACTAATTCGTGTAATATAAAAAAGGTTGTAATCAAATTTATTTTTCTTTAGGCTATTTTCACAAACTTTCAATTCACTTGTAGAATAATAAGTAAGGTCAGTAATATGAGTACCAAAACACCGCCCGTTAAGCATTGTAGCTATAGGATGGCTTTCTTTTATTAAATCTCTAAAAGCCCAAATTACAGTTATAGCTCCCCAAACATGTTCCATGATATAATATAAAAAAACAAAAAGGTCTTTTTTATCTTGCTTTTTTAAATTCATAATTAATTTATCAGTGTCTTCAAATAAAGTGATTTCTGATTCAAGATATTTCTGGTTTAATTGTTCTGGACGTAAACCATAATCAAGAACAACCTTATCGTAATTTTTAGTATGAGAAACTAAAAAGTTTTCTTTTTGACAATCAAGTAATGTGCTTTTAAATACAATTGACTGTTTAGTAGGAAAAGAGTAAAAATTACGAGGTTGCTTTAAAGTTAAAAGATACTCATAAATAGGAACAAAAGCAAAAAACCACTCACGATATTGAAATAATACATCAAGAGTTATTTCATTAAAAAGAATTGGTTTGAACAATATATCTTTATTTTGTTCAATCAATCCACCCTTACCCAAAATATGTTCAATTACATCTACTGTGTTAATAACATTTGCGTCAGGGGGCGTTACTTTAATTGCCATATTTTCACCTCTATTCTTTAATATAATACAACAAAAAGTCCTATTTGTCAAGGGTTTAATCTCAACAAATAAGACTCTTATTATATATTTTTACTTGTTCTTATAAAGAAGAGCACAACGAGGAGCGAGATTTGGAGCTTTCATAATTGAAAGATTCTTAATAGCGAAAGCGTAGAACTTGTTAAACTCTTCAAGGGAAGACCAGCAAATAACATTATCATCATCTTTTTGACCAAAGTAATAATACTTGTTATCACTATCCCAGCAAAGATATGTGTTATTATTATCGCTATACAAAGTTAGAATAATATTTTGAGCAGCCATAATATTTCTCCTTAATCAAAAAAGTTATTCATTTATCCTGAGTTTTAATCAGCTCCCAACCAATAGAATCACAATAGTAATAACTAGCAGTATTATCTTTTTTAACACTGATAATATCAGAAGTTGAGATACTTCTTCCAAAAAAGGTTTTATCCCGACCATTTTGGAAATGGCAGAAACATTTCTCACAAATAGCCTTTTGAATGTCCATTTCTACAAGTCCTTCTGGAGCATCATCAAGCTCAATTTCTCCATGCCAAACACGCACATAATCAGTAATTTTAACTGTATTCGGTTCTAACCATCCGAATGATATAAAGCAATATTTAATAGAAACAGGACACTGGTAAATATCAACCTCACGAGTAAGCTTCATAATAGAAACCTCCTTAAAATTTTTCGAAGCAGTCTCCCAAATCAAGACAAGTAGCCCAAACTTCTTTGCTACTTTCGGTATTATGGATAGTTACATAACCCTTATCATCCCCGTCAGCAAATTCAACAGGATAATAACGACCGGCCAAGCATTCCAGCTTACCATTTACATAGAAATTATCAATGCAACGAAACTTAGTCATAAAAGAAAACCTCCCTCATTTGATATACTAAGTATACCAAACAAAGGAAAGTTTATCAATGGTTTATTAAATTTTCCTATCTTTTTAAAAATAAAATTCTCCTTTCAATGCAATCTTGCCCAAAAAACAAAATTTATATCAATCTCACGAGGAGAAAAATCCCAAGGATACTTGTCAGGATAGGATTTAAAATTACTTAAAGTTATCAAATATTCATCTGCGTAATAATCAAATTTTTTGCCTTGGAATATTGCTGAATAAACTTCGTAGTTTCCACCAAAAATTTCATCCGTAAATCGAATATCTTCAAGTATAAGAACTTCTTCTCCGATACGTGGCTATCTATCTTCAAAACTATACCATTCCATTTTTGTTAATTCCTTTTTAATATAATCTCGCCAACGTAAACAGGAAGATAAAAAAGAATGATATGGGCTTGAATAATCTTCTTGAAAATATTTTTTGAAATTGTCTAATTTAACATCGTATATTTCTTCAATTTCTGTTCTTTCTCTTCCTAAATAAGTAGCAATAAATATTTTGGTGTAATTAAAAAATCTTTGCATTACGAAAATTTCTTCGCCAATATGAGGTCTTTTCTTGTCAAAATCAAACCATTCCATAACTTATTCCAATCTTGCCCAGTGAACAAAGTTATCCCAAATTGTATAATCACGCCTTACAATAGTTTTTTTGATAGGAGAAAATTTCTCTGAAATTAAAATTAGGTTTTGTAAAAAAACAACAGAATCATACGTTCCTGCAAAAACGCATTGATACGTTGGGTTTAAAACAGGAGCGTTGTTATCTTTCGCTCGATTTACACCTGAAATACAAATAAAAATTGATTCGTTTCTTTTGGGCATTTTTTCTATAAATGTATACCATTCCATAGATATTATTTCTTTGTTACCTTGCGGATTGCAACTTTATGAGACTTTTTCTCTTCTTTTGGAGAAATAGTTTCCTCAGAATTGCTTTTGATACATTCAAAGAAAACAGCGGGAACAATAATGTCTTTAAACTGAGAAAAAGTAGTTTTCATGACGTAGCACCCTTTATATGGAGACATGGGATTGCCATTGATAGGTCCACCGATTGTATGGTAATTTCCAAAAACAAACTTCTTAGTAAATTCGTTTACAAGAATACCAAAAAGAGAAGTCGCAGGTTCTCCATATTGGTCTTCATACTTTTGAACAGACCATGGGAAATGTTCTTCAATATATTTAGCATTATAAAGCTTACCAATCATATTTTATCTCCTTTCAATTTCACCAAAATTAATAACTATGCGAGGATAATCTTCTGTAAGAGCTAAATTAATAAACTTAGCAGAAAGAATTGTAAGCAATTCATTTTCCATGTCTAAGATGCCATTATAACATTCTGCACAAAACTTTTTACGATAAGGTTCAAGAGGGCTATCATCCAGAATATAACCACGCTTGTAAAAGTCCTTAAGAGCAAGCCAAAGCTCAAGAAGTTCCTTATAAGAAAGACCATTAAAATGATTATTCTTGAGAAGGTCATCATCATACATGGGGTCTTTATTCTTTGCGTATGTTAACTCCTCAGTTTGAGTGTTGTTACAATCCATTATAATTCCTCCTTAGAAATAGTGGTCTCATCACTAGAAATCGTCTTTGTATTACGCATACGAGTTCTCTTTACGGTAAATTTTTTATTGCAACAAAGACAAAAATCTTTATGATTCCCATCCCAACCTACCATATTAGCTCTTCCGCAATGAGGGCAATCAATAATGCCCAGCACAGGTTTGTTAGCCATTAGATTTCCTCCTTTGTAACTTCCTTATCGTCGGCATCTTCAATTCTAATGATAAAGGTCTTAGATATAAAAGGCGAGTCTTTATCATAAAATTTAACAACAAGACCAGCATCATTTTCAGGTTTATAATGAAAATCAACATAGTCTCCGCCAAGAACTGCATTCTCACCAAAGAGAGCTTTGACAATATCTTTTCTCAAATCTTCCTGAGAATACCAGAGGACTTTATCAATCTTTTTCATAAAATAACAGCTCCTTTCTTTACTATAACTACATTATAGCAAGTAAGAAAGAAGCTGTCAAGTGTTTATTAAATTTTAGTAGAAAATATCAATCAAAAATATCAATATCACTACGAGGGCAATAAGAACGAGACTCTTCAAGTGTCTTTTTAGCTCGATTATTAGCAGCATTAATCTTTTCAACAATCAAGCCACAATTTTCAAGCTTGTTGATAATTTCCATCTGTTCTTTAACAGTACGTCTTGCAATGAGAACATCTTGAAGTTTCTTGAAGGTAAGATAACCGTTACAGGCATCAAGGTGAGAAAACTCAATGTAATGAAGAATATCAACCACTTGAGCATTGTAATCACCCAGTTGTGTTGCTAAATCTTCATTAGACGGAAGAGAGTTAATAGCAGAAGTGATATTTTCAAAAGTTTTTGACATAGCTTCCAAAGAAGGAAGAATTTTATTTCTGGAATATTCACTTGCCTGATATCTCTTATTTGAATCTTTAACAGGAAGTTCATCACCATCAATCATTGCTTTTGCGCAATTAGAATGGGAAACAGTAGGTGAAACCGAATCCTTAAATTCCATTTCAATGGGATTTTTAGTTGTGACAGGTGCTTCGCCCAAGCTTTCTTGCAAGTTAAGAACCGCTTTAGAAACACTTAAAAGAATCAATCCTTTGTTTGCTACATTAGAGACAAGTTTATCATATACCAGATTGCCAGTTTCGGTGTGATAGATGGAAAATACACGGTTTGACAAAAACTTGTCAACAATAGAATGATTGAGAACAATGTTTGCAGCTTTGTCAACATCCTTAAACAAATGTTTCTTGTCAGGATTTGAAATATAGCTGTACTGATTGCCAACAAACTGAACATAAGAGTTAGTTGTGGTTTCTTTTAGATAAAAGCTCATATCATCTTTATATCCTTTCAATCTTGATACGGTAATTATATCAAAATAAAAGGATTATTTTATTTAAAACTCTACTTGGTCATTTTCATAATTGCGATACCAACGCAACTTTTGTTTGTCAAGATTTTCCTTGACTTTTTTAGAAGTTTCGGCCGCCTTGTTAATTTCTTCCTCAGATTGCTTTTTAAGGATTTCAATATCTTCTTGAGCGCTTTCAAGAATAAGTCTGAGATTTTTTACTTCTTTTTCTTGAGCTTCTTGGGTCTTTTTATTTTTAAGATATTTATGACGCCAACGAGAATATTTTAGATTACCAATAAAACCAAAATCTACATAAATATCTTTAGTACAAAAAGAATCTAAGTCCCAGTGTTTGCTAAGAACTACTACATCTCCTTGTTTGTAATTATGTTTACCAATTCTGCAATGCGGAAGACAATCCAAGCCCCATTTCTTAGTGTTTAAACAATAGATATCGTACCACTTATCAAAATCCATCTTGGTACATTCTTCGCGTTTGCGCTTTTCATTGATATCATCTAAATCAGCCTTAAAGACTCCTTTTAAAATAAGTGGACCAAGCAAAAGAAACCAAAGAAACCAAATAAAAAGTCCAACCAAAGTAACTAAAAGTAAAATCATAGCAATTTTTAATAGTGTCATATCAATTCTCCCATGTATCAGTAGATTTTAATTCAATTTCTTTATTTAAATAAGATTCTTCGTTTAAATAAGACTTTCGAATCTTATCTGTTTCTTCTTTGGCTTTATTGATTTCCTCTTCGGCTTTCTTTTGGATTTTATTAATATCTCCTTGAACAGCTTCGAGAACATATCTTAAATTATCTTGAGAACTTTGAGCAGCGTTATTCTTTCTGCGCCTGTTTTCCATGTTATGCTTAAAAAGGACATATCTAATATTTCCAATAAAACCAAAATTAATATAAATTGTATCCCAAGTTCCGTGTTTATCTCTAATAGTTCGCTTGGGAGCAAACCATGCTAATCTCCATTCATCAGGAGCTAAAATATAATATTTTTTCCATTCGTTAAACTTTAAATGCGTCCAACTACGCCAATCTTTGTGATATTCTTTAATCCAATCAATTATTGTGTTTTTATATCCATCATCTTCATCTTTATAAACAATACGAGTAAGACAAAAAGCAAATATAACAAATACAATAAAAGAGAATCCGCTAATAATATACAAAATTTCAAACATAAAAACACCTCTCTTTTTTTAGTATGTTTAATATACCATAAAAGAGAGGTGGTGTCAACTATTTATTAAATTAAATTGTTAGTTTTCCTTAGATTTAATGCTAATAATTGAATCAATTTTTCTAACAAAGACAGAAAATCCGTAATATTCATTAATTATATCACATAAATCTTTAAAAAGCTGGTGATTAATTACAGTTAAATATTGTGGATAAGTAGTGCAAATATAAACATTTTCATATTCATAGTCATAACTGATAAAAAAAGTATCAGTTAAAGTAGCCAAAGTTTCATCGTTGTCAATAATACGTTGGATAAAATCTGCAATCTCCTAATCAATAGGAGAGGTAATATCAGAAATTACTTCATACTTTTTCTCATTCATTATTTTTTTCCTCGTTTAAATATTCATCTAATTCGCTTAAATATTCATCTAATACACTATCAACATTACCACTTACAAAGATAATAGGAGGGTCTTCTTTGGAATAGGGGTAAGAAGTAGAATTAAGATATTTATAGTCTTTAGGCATTACACAAGCCCAATGATTTAGATGGGGTACATAAATAAGATTAGAAAAGCCCCAGTTATAAAATAAATCAAGTTCTCTCGTAGTAAAATTTAACCTGTAAGCTTCATGTTTATAATATTCAGATTTCTTTTTGTCGTTTGTTTTATTAGAAGCTATAAGATAACCTTTTAAAATTTCTTCAATTTTAAGACAAGTATCAAAAATTTTCATTATTCCTCCACATAGCAGATATAACAATTATATCCCTTTTCAGCTAAATCTGCCTTAACCTTTTCAGCACCAGATTTTTTAGCAAAGAATCCTACTTGAACTTTATAGAGCTTAGTTTTTGGGTCTTGAATACAAAAAGCAGTTGAATAATCAATTACGCCAGTAAGAGTTCTAATTTCATTTCTATAAGTAATTGCGCGAGTTGAATTACTAAAAGCTCCTAACTGACAACGATAACCAGTTTTCTTAGGACGATTTTCTTCTTTCTTGTTAGCCTTATCTTGCTTCTTTTCTTCTGTTTCTGCTTTTTCTCTTTCAGCGTTAGAGCGAAGCCAGAAAGCGAGAATAGAATCAACAGGTCTTAACCAACCAGATGCAGAAAGGCGTTTTCCTTCAAAGTTTGTATAAGTAGAATTACCACCATCTTGATTGCAACAATAGTCTACATCAGGGAAAAGAGATTTAATAAGGTTTTGAGCAGTGGAAAGTTTCATACCACCAGACACAACAGAAACAATAAAATACTTTTCATTCTTAGGATTGCCATCTGTCTTTGTCCAACCGAACATCTGTCTTTTAGCTTCATAGTCAATGTCAGCATAGTTTTTTACAGATTGAGGCTGCTTATTTTTAAACAAAGCAGGATATTCTGTGCCAAAATCTCTCCAGCCAACGCCATTGTTAAATACGCCATTCATAATCTTTCCAGAATTTGTAATACCCCAGCCATTAGAGAAATTGCCATCCTTGGCATAAACAGTGTTATTACTTTTTAAATTCCAGATAGAAGTTCCGCTAGCAGTATCAAAGAAGAAAGCATTTGTTACAATATCAGGCTTATAGCCATAAAGGTTATACATTTTTTCTGGACTTAGCTTTGGTTGAGTACAGATATCAATACTTGCGCTCTTTAATTCGCTTTTAGGCCAATCAATTACCACCACATTATTATAAGTCACGCCTCTTACAATAGGATGATACCAACGAAGCAAAGAATTATTTTTACCATAATGATACTAAACAGTTGCCATATTATCTCCATTCTTCTGTGTATTTCAACAGATTTATTTAAATTAAAATAAAGGACAGATATCCTTTTCTATGATTAGTTTAGCATAAGAAAGAATATCTGTCAATATTTAAGTTGTTAAATTTTTATGAATTAGGTATCGGGAATGGTGTCGATTTTATCTTCCACCTTTTTCTTCTTATAAGTACGCTTAGGCTTTTCTCGCTTTGTAGTGGTTTCAAGAGTTACAGAATTTGAAACCGTCTCTTCTTTAGAAAGATAGATGTTCATAACAGGAACAAGTTTAAGCTCTTCAATAGTAATACTTGTCCAGTCATAATAAGCAGGAGGAAGGGTTTCATCATCAAAATGGAATTTAAACCACTTTTCTGCTGAAAGAGGACAGCTAAAACGTCTCGCCTTATCGAAATCAACAAAGAAACCAGCAAGACCAAGATAATCTTCTCCTGCAAAAAGAGTCTTAATTTCAGAATCTCGATTAGCCTTAATAGTAATATAGTAAGCAGGGTGATTCTTAAGAGGAAGCATATTAATCTCCTTTAATGCATGATAGTATACTTACTACCAATTTCTACCTTGATAATCTTCGCATAATTAAAGTCATATTCCTTGGTATAAGTTTTGTTTTCAAGGAAAAACTTCTTGTTCTTACTCCACCATTCCTTAGCATCTTTTTCGGTATCAAAAGAATAACAGGAAAGAGTAAATTGTTCTGCAATGAGATAAGGGATATTTGCCCAACCTCTATTAGCGAAACCATAAGAAGGTGATTCACCATAGTTAAGAGGAAGCTTCTTTCTAGGAATACCAATGCAGTAATAGGTTTCCATATTAGAATGAGCAAGACCGTTATCAGTAATATTAAATACCATTTTTATTCTTATCCCTTTCCGCAATTTGAGCCTTAATATTTTCAATACGTGACTTTTTCTGTCTTAAAGTTTCTTTTGTGTCTTCAACTCTATTGGCATAATATTCAAAGCTGGTTTGCAAACGCTTAAAAGTTTTCTCCTCTTCATCATAAGCGTGTTCAGCTTTAGCCAATGCTTCATCAAGAGAATCTCTAACAGGAAAATTATCAGCGAAAGAAATTTTCTCATCCTTGGGGATATATACAAAGAAATGTCTGCTATTAAGACTAGCAAGAGGGTTGTTTCGTCTCCAACTCATATACTTTTCGTAAGATTCAAAGACATAATTTTGATAAGAATTTTTTCTAATTGTAATTATTTCTGTAGAACCTGATACTCGACAGACATAAAAATCTTTGTTTTCATAAACGACAGGATACACAGAAATAGACTTAATATCATGATGAATTTCAACAATCTTTCCGTGCTCCCAAGGCTTTATAGCTTCATAGTTATCCATGTTAAACCTCCTTAAAAGTTTTCAGGGGAAGTGTGATATTTATTGTCCATTAAAGAAGTGGTAACAACATGTTCTTTTCGAACAACAGAAAAATAATGTTCAAGATATTGAGGTTCATTAGGAGAAGAATTAGGATTGTTGTAAGATTTAACTGCTTTAACAAAAGTGTTAATTAGTCGTTCACTATTTGGGTGAGATTTAATTTCTCCAATCAAGGCTAAAGCTTCTCCCTCAGAATTAGCACAGAGAATATTGTCTTCTTCACAAATTTGTGAAAAGAAATAATTGTCAACAAAATATAGATAGTCGTGCTTAATAAAATAAACATATTTGTAGTTATTAAACTTAACCACAAGAACAGGAAAACAAGTAACAATTTTGTTTTCTGCTACATCATTTCCAGCGCTATAAATCATAATACCACCTCAAATATTTTTTAATTCGATTACAGTTTTAAATGTGCAAGCATTTTTACCAGCGAATACGAAGACAAAACCTTTGTGGTAATAAATACGCTCGCTGTTAGACTTGGTGCGGAAACGACGCTTAAAAGCATACATTTCCTCATCGGTTAGCCCAATCTTTTCATAATTGTAAATATTTACAGCATCAAGATTGATACCTTTATTACGAGCATTACAAGCTAATTGGCGAAGCTCTTTTTCATTCTTAATACCCAATCTTTCCAAGCCACGGTCACGAGAGTGGAAAGTGAGTTTGATTTTGTCCGAACCAATCTTATTATGAAAATTACGATTATACATTTAAACAACTCCTTTCAAGAACGATTTACTTTATGATTAAAGTATATCAGACACAAAAGGAGTTGTCAAGTATTTATTAATTTATTTCGGGGAAAATAGACAATCTTTCTCTAAGAGCAGAATACTCTTTTAAAATTTGTTCATAATTGGCGATAGCGTCTTTTGTTTCTTCTTCTGCGGAATCAATGGTAAGAACCTCAAAAGTAGAATTATCTCCGCTATCATCAATTTTTAAACCAATAAGGTAATACTTCTGGTCTTTTTTCTGTTCTAAACAAGCTTGAGTCAAAGTCTTTTTTTGCCAATAACTAATATAAACTCTTAAAAAATATTCGATATAACTAATAAGATAAGTAGGAGTAGCTTCTTCTCCCATGATAAACCAATATTCGGTTTCACTTTCATAAGGATTAGGAACAGAAAAGGTGCGCTCATTCATCACATCACGAATACTTGCTCTTTTTTCGTAAGCGAAACATTCTTCTTCGGTAGAGAAGCTACGACCGTCTTCTGCAACCCAATATGTTTTTTCTTGAGCAGGAATTACTACTTTTTCAATTTTCATACCAATTAAGACCCCTCAAAATCTTTAATTACTTTATAATAAAATTCATCTTTTAATTCATCAGAAATTAACCCCATCTTGTGAATGTGATTGTTAAGTTTAATGCAAGCTAATTTCATAAATTTTTCGTAATTAAATATCCATGTCCAACCTAAAATAATATTAATGATTGGAAGAGCACTTAAAATAAGAATTTGAATGATTGACATTGCAGAACCAGTATCAGCACTGGAAAGTTTAATATCAATATTCCTTGCATTAAAAAAGTCGTTTACATATTTGGTAATCTCTTTAACAAGATAAAAGAAAACCAAAACATCCAAAATAAAAACAAATCGCCAAAGGCTAATAATAATTTTAAGAATCATTTGTTTTTGTTTCTTTCTCCTTTACTTCTTCAACTTCTTTTGGGGCTTCTTTAAATTTTTTACAAAGATAAGATAAATGCCCTATGGAATTATATGTGAATCCACTTTCAGGATGTCTTACACAATCCTTCCATGGACATTTCTTTTCATCACAGCCAGTAAAAGGAAGTAAAGATATCTATCTATCACTTTTTGGAATATACATTTTTTCTCCTATGCACATTATTTATTATCCCTTAATTTCAATAAAAGGGAGAGAATCGGACCCACAATTAAAGTCCCATCCATTTTCAACAATTTTTTCAAGAAAAGTTTTACTGTTTGTTAACTTCCAAACAATAGGGCTACAGAAATTTTTATGAATAAAGTAATAAGGATGCTTGATTTTCTTTTCACGACCAACAGCAAAAAGACGCCCCATAATAACATTAAAGAAATAACTTACATCGTTATCTTTAAAAAGCTGATTCCAAATTTCTGCATCTACTTTTGCTTTTGCGCTGGTAATATCAACCCAAGAACCATCTTCATTCTTCTGAAAAACAAGGTCGTATCCTCTACATTTACAAAGCACTTTAAATTGCTTATCATTAGTTAGAATTTTCCATAAAGTCGGACTGAGTTGAAATTTTTCAAAACGAGCCACGCTACAACCTAAGCTGGAATTATGGTCAAGACGTTCCTCGATATAGCCAAAAAGTTTAGTAATGTTGGCTTTTTTATTAATGTTCTTGTATTCTTCAAGATATTCCTGTTTAGTAAACATAATTTAACAACTCTCCTTACTTTTTCGATTTGTATTTATATAATACTACAAGCAAAGAGAGTTGTCAAGTGGTTATTAAGTTTTCTTACCAATTTTATAAGGATACAACTTTAATTCTTCTGGTAAATCTTTCCATTGAATAGCTTTTTCTTCAATTAGATAAGAATATTTTTTCTTTTTTGCCGATTTTTTATTTTTGAGATTTTTACTTCCGCATAATGGGCAATAAGTAAATTCTCTTTCAGGAGAGTATCTTGTAATAAATTCTGGATTAGACAAAGTGGAGGTAGCATGAAGATATTCTCTACAATTTAAGCAGTAAGAATAAAAAGCTCCATCATTGATAAATTTAATTACAAGCCAGTCTCCATTACGGAATAGAACTTTAAAACGAGGGTCATTATCATTATATTGATAATCACTGAATTTCGCTTGCCTTATCTTCTTCCTTTGTTTCTTCGACATTTTCTTCATCCTTTACTTCAGCCTCAGCAGAATTTTCTGTAGCAGTCTGAGGAAGTCCACTACCCATCATTCCTGCCATAGCGCTCATCATATCAGCCATACCACTAGGATTATTCTGAACAGTGTTATAAGAAGTTCTAAGGAGTTTATAAAACATAATCACGCAATCAGCAAAACCGTATTCTTCATTGAGCTTTGTTTGAATTGCAGTAATATCATCCATGCTGTCAATCTCTTTATCAAGAGTGCGTTCTTCATTACCATAAGTTGTAATAGTTGCTTCTGGTTTCAAGCCCATATATACAATATAATAAGTATGGCTTTTCTTCAAATTCACTTTAAATTAACTCCTTTTAATATATACACTAGCAGTAGTCTCTTGCATTAAATATGCTACTGTAGTATTAGTTTTATTTGCAATAATTAGGTAATCTCTCCATGTTAAGAAAAATCTCTTATGAAAAATCTTTCTTACATCTTTTTCTGACCTATTTAAAAATTCAGCCCACTGCTTATATGAATAAGGACTTGCTTTCATTACTTCACTTGCTCGCTTTAATTTATCCATATAAGGTTTATTAGGATGAATATAATAGAATTTAATATAATACCAAAAACCAAGAAGTTTATTTTTAAAATTTTTCATGGCTTCTTTTTCCATTATTCGAACGTATTTTTAAGAATTGCTTTTTTGAAGAAATTCTTCCACATTCTTTAAACAATTACTACATAAATCATAAGATTGATAATCGTCCCAAATTTCGCCGCCACGTTCAAAATGTCTTTTAATTTTTAAAACCTTCATATTGAAAAGATTTGAAATAGGCATTCCGCATCTATCACAAAAACATTTAGTTGCCATCTTGTTTTTCTCCTTTGTAGTATTTTTTCAATTATTTACTAATCCTGTCTGCAATCGTACTTGCTACAAAACTATCTGGTTTAACAGTTGGTTCGTAACCAGCACCTTTCAACCATCCAACAATTTCTGGAATTACTTGACCACTTGGTCCAGCATATCCAGCATCTACATGAATTCCAATGCTAGTATACTTTTCATAGTCAAAATTCTCTTGTATAGACAAAGTTGTTAATTCATCAATTAACTGGTCAGCATAAGCAATGCTTAATTCAGTTTCTTTGTGGATTTTAACTTTCAAATTTAAGATAATAGGTAATTTTTGAATCTCATAGAAGAACTTGCCACCTTTGCCATCGGTATAGACAGCAATAACAATGACGGCTTTTGTTTCATCTTTGTGATTTTGACTATCAGTACCAATGACAATATGATTATGTTCTGCTACATCTGTACGCTCTCTAATATAGTCAAAAATAATTTTGGCTATTTGTCTCATATTTACTCGTCCATATGTCGGACTAATCATATTATCATTCCTTTGTTTTATTTTTAATGGTGTACAATAGTGTTAATTACTTCAACTAACTGGTTCAAATGCTCCACTGTCTTAGCAGGAAATTTATAAAGTTTACCATTGCTAAGGAATGAATTCATTTTTAATCCAGAATCAGAAGCCCACCAAAATTCTTCTTCTTTAAAAGGAGAAACATTAATGCTCTCTTTTTTGGATTCTTTGTTTTCCTTAAACTCTTTTTTATCCTTTTTAGTAGGAGGAGTTAAATCTTCAATCTCTTCAATTTCATAATCATTTTCATTGAAGAACCAGTCAGCAGTACACTTTGCTTCAAAGCGTGTCTTAAAAGGACGAGCATCTTCCTTCTTACCAAAAGTACATTCATCATAATGCAAACCAAAAGCACTACAATAATAATTTTGTCCATCTTTAGGAAGGTTATGTCTTACATTAGATTTGACACGAATAATGTAAAGTTTACTTGACTTATTCTTTTCTTTGAGATTTTCATTCAACAAAGTGCCACATACAGGGCAATAATTAGCATGGACATAAAAATCACCATGGTCAATAAGATTCTTTTTACTTGTAGCGTTAATAGTGAATCTATAATTCTCACACCACTTGCACATATAGAAAAGACTCCTTTCAGTCTAATTTACTATTGATAGTATAAACCAAAAGGAGTCTGTTGTCAAGAGCTTTATTTAATTTTCTTTTGTTTTCTTATTTCACTTTGAATCTTAAACCAATAAATTGCTGCCATAACAAGAGCAATAGGCCAACAAAAAATCAAAGTTAAATAATGCAACAAGGTTACTTCTTTATCATTTTTATTAGCAGGACAATTATAAACATTATATGTTACTGCAAGCCCACATAAAAGATAAAGAGCAAAACCTATTAGAGATACATCATTCAATCTCATTGGTAAGCTCCTTTGCAAAGGAATAAAAAAGAACTGTGGTACAAAATTTGTTTTTGGAGGAAACAAACACGAACAAAATACGAAAAAGGAGGCGGCCTTATTAGCAAATCCAGTCTATTATAAGGAGGTAAATTGTACCACAGTTCTTATTATTATATTAACATACTCTTTCGAGTTTGTCAACTACTTAATAATTACTTTTTAAGAAGCATCTGATGAGAATAAAGAATCTGCATCTTTTCAACTACAGATAAGCTTCTGTTATAATCATCATCATTGTCAGCCAAACGCATTGCGAATTGATAGTCAAGGTTGTTTATGATTTCTTCCGTCAATACTTGACCATAACTCATGTTTAAGCATTGATAAATTTCTTTACTATTAATACGATATGCGTCTAACATAGCGTTGATATAAGCCATTGTAGAGATATTTTTATCATCAATAAAGCCAAGTATTTTCTCATAGTAGGGAAAAGTAATTGCAAGCTTTTTGATTAACTTGTTTAAAACATTGAGATTAATGCCTTCTTTTTTGCAGATGGCTTTTAAATAATCACAAGCGTAGCCATTAAGAATGTCAAGGCTCCAATATCTATCTTCTTTTCGGTTATCATAAACTTCTTTTGGATTAACAAACCCCGTTAAGATAATAGCTTTTCCTACAATTTTACCATTGTCAAGTTTAGTTTTACCATAGCAATTTGCCAAATCTTTTTTATTAATTAAAAGTTTTGCTTTAGCAACAACAGTTAATTTAACAGCAACATTATACCCATAATTATCAACAACAAATGCATCATAAGAAATGTAATTATACCAAGTTAAAACATCTTTTACAGTTAAACAAGCATGAAAACCATTGCCACAGTAATCAATTTTACTAAATTCTCCTTCTTCTGGTAAAGAATAGACTCTGTTAAGTTCGTATGCAAAGTTTTGATTAGGACCTACATATTCTACTTTGTCATTAGAAACATAATAGGTCTTATAAAGAGCTTTGTAACAATCAATCCATTCCCAATCTTCTCCAACAGGAAAAGGTACATCTTCCATTTTTTCATATCCCCAAGTACGATTGTTGATAACTGTATGATTAGGAAGATTATTCGTGTAAGATTCGCTGGAAGATTCTTCAAAATCTACACCAGATGCAGGGTAAGATTCATATTCGATAGGATTGTTTTCGACAGGATTGTTTTTTTTAGACTTATTAAAAAACATATTTTATTTACCTCTTTTTACTCGTTTTTGACCTATTTTTGACATTAAAACCTGTAAAATTTGCGCGGATTTACCTTTTTCAACATATTTTCAACCCTCTTTTTAGACTCGCAAATCGCTTCATCCATTTTGGCGTAAAACTCGTCACGAGAAATAGGCTGAAAATGGTCAAAATTTTTCGGATAATTTAAAAGGAAAAACAAATCAATGTCCTCATTATAATAAGGAGCTACATCAATTTCTGAATCTGTATAACAACCATAAGGTGTTTCATCTTCAAAATTGTTAATCTCAATACAACCCCATGAAGAAGAATAGTTAACCTCACATCTTCCTTCTAACAACTTGGGAGGTTGAACAATCATAATATAATGTCCCCGATGAATATAACAATTCCCAATCAGCTTTGGAGCGAGTTCTTTCATAATATATTCATCATAAGATTTTCTTCTGAGATTATTTAAATCCTTGTTAATCTCAGATAGTTCTTTCTTCTTATTTTCCAGTGATGTCTTCCAGAAATTGTCCATGTTACACCTCTATTATAAAAATAATAGTCTCATAATCAATATTAAATTAATTATGAGACCTTTTATTAAATTAGCTAATCCAATAAATTGCGAAGACTTAGAAGTTATTCCCCGTTACATTACTTCCTGCACTCATTGAAACTTTCCCGTTTGCGGCTACCCATTTCGACGGACAAGTGTTTATAAGTCTTCTGTAAAACTGCGAACAACCTACCCGTAGGTTATTCAAATACGATAATAAGCGCTCCGACCCCCATCGGATTCTTATTAAAGGTGAGGAATAGACAACGTTCACCTCACTATGAGCCTCCGGTCCATAAGTCGCGCTCTTTGGCTGATACTCTTCACCAGCAAGTCATTTGTGAGGAATAGACTACGTTCACCTCACTATGAGCCTCTGGTCCTAGCATTTTGACGATGCCACGCTCTTTATCCAACATCTTTAGTTGGCAATCAACCTACACCACCGAGCAAGAATTCGGAGGGTAGGATTTTGTGGTTCTTGCTGCGCTCTTGTCTAACATCTATAATTAGAAGTTAAACATTAACCTACACTACCGAGCAAGAATTCGGAAGGTAGGATTTCGTGATTCTTGCAAGAATTTCCACCATTAACTTTCAGGTGGAGAGCTTGCCGCTCTTGGTATCTTCATAGTTCCTATTCCTACGAAGGGTGCTTCCGACAGTATAAATCGTCTTATACATATCTAAGAAGTCATTGCATCTCAGCTATTATTGAATATTCAATTGTGCATCTTACAGTCAAGAACGTGATTTGTCTATCAGGCCTGTGTAGTGCAAATCAGCGGGAATCTCTTCCGCACTTTTTTCATCCTTTCCCTTGGGACAATCTTAATATACCATAAGATTAGTTCTCTGTCAAGGGTTTATTATTTTTTTCTTGAAGAGTTTTTACCAACTCTTCATAGGATTCAATAAGTTCTTTTTGTGCTTCTGCTTTTTCCTCTAAAGATTTAATAAGACCTTCTTTAGCCTCATCTAAAATTTTATGAGTTTCTTCGGCTTCTGTAAAAGCCTTTGAATAAGCATGGATACCACCAATAATAGTTCCTGCTAAAAAGAAAATTGCTAAAACTCCGATAGCAAGAATGATGCACAAAGCAACTTGAGTAGTATTCATTTTCTTTTACTAACCTCCATTAATTTATTTTCAGGTTCAATCCTAAATTGACCTGTTTCCCAGTCAAAGCCCATGCCTACTGAGCGAACTTTTGTATAAGGCCTACTTCCCACGGTGTTTCTGGAATCTTCTACACTAATTACTACTAATGAGTTTTTATACAGTTCCCAATTCGCACCGTTTGCTACATCATTGAGAATATCTCTAAGTCGTTCAATTGTCATTTTAATCTCCTTTTTTATCTTTTGGATATAGTTTTAAAAAATGTATTTCAATCATAAACAAACAGCCACTAATAAATAAACAGAAAGGGGTTAGAATTGTTCCAATAGAATGGTCTAACCCTGCAATTCCTATTATAGTGCTAAAATAAAAACAAAATAGGCTGTAAACTAAATTAATATTAAACAAATCCATTAAACAATCCAGAAATGTACAATATCTTTATATGGAGAGGTCCAACTATCTTTTGTAAAATTAGTCCAATCTAAAATACATCGGGTAAAGAAACTCTTGCATCCATTAATTGTTCCCCATCCATTAAGAGATTCATACTGTTTATATTTATTTGGGAATCTTTCAAGCTCTTCTAAACCGTGAATAATAAAAGGAATAACATCTTTTACAAGACCATTATCTTCTTCATTTTTCCACTCCAAGCTTGTAGATTTCTAAATCATTTCACGCAAATTGTAAGTAATATTTGCTTCACAGTTTCCAACATCAGCCCAAAGTTTAGGATTATCCTTACATTGGACTCTGTAACTAATATCGTAGCTCATTTTATCACTCCTTGCTATTCTAAATCTATATGACCAACATATACAAATTCAGCAACATCATCAATATCAGTAATATAACTATCATTAATTTTCTTAATTTTTGTATCGTTTTGAATTATCCATAAATCACCGAAAAAAGGATTGTAATAGATATCGCCATTAACAAATTCTTTTTCACCAATCTTAATCATCGTTTTCATTCGTTTTGTCCTCTTTGTACTCATCTGGCAGGAAACTGAAAATATGAGCAATTACATCAACTGTCCATCCATTACCTAATGCCTTTCTTGCTGCACTATCTGGAATCATATTAAGAAAATCATCAGGAACAGTCTGTAAACGACACATTTCTTTTGTAGTGTAATATCTAAAAGGCAAATTATTTTTAAAAGCATCTGGATGTCTACCAATAGAAAGTGGCGTAAGAACATTATCCTTGTCTACAGTAGTGAGACAATTTGATTTGTCTGTGTTTGTAGCACGGACTTCAAGACATTGTGTAATAGGAATTGTTTTGTCAGTATCTTTTCTGTGTCCATTTTCATCTAATCTGCGACCAACAATAGTGGCTTTATTTAATCTACGACATCTAATCGCCGCAGGATTAGGAAATTCAATATCTTCAAGAATATCTTCCAGAGTAATATTTTTATCTTCGGGAAGTGTTACATTAGGGATATTAGTCCAATAAAGTCTACGTCTGTTCTGTGCTGAAACAAGAGAAGAATTAATTTCAATGGGTTCTACTCCAAGATAAGAAGAAATAATATCTTGCCATTCCTTCTTCATTACTACATTTTCAAGAAGAAAATATTTAGGCTGACATTCTTTAATTGCTCTTACATATTCAAAGAAAAGTTTACTTCGGGGGTCATTAAAGTTAAGCTGTTTACCTGAACTACTAAAACCCTAGCATGGACTCCGACCAATAATTAAATCAATTTTACCTTGATATTTTGTAAAATCTTCTTTGGTTACATCTCCATGATGAACTACATCAGGAAAATTTGTTTCTGTGGCTTTAATTGCGTTCTTTTCAATTTCATAAGCATCATAAGAATCAATCTTAATTCCAGCTCTCTCAAGTGCAAGATGACCGCAACAAATACCATCAAACAAAGATAAAACTCTCATTATCCGTAAAAACCTCCATCGGGCGGGTCTCTTCTATAATTAGAACAAGGTGTATCATTTAGAGGGTCTCTAAAACAGTCTATTCCCCAACTATGAATACAATTACTACACCAAGCAGGTTGAAAATGATAATTAGAAATAGAAGGATTTTTAGGCTCTTCTGGCATAACAGGGGCTTTCTTAGGAGTAGTAGTATTTGGGTCAGGTTGAACATTCATATCTTTCATAAGTTCTTCCTTTTCAGCTTTCTCAAAAGCATCCATGGCTGAATTAAGAAAGTCAAGAGTATGCTCATCATACCCTAAAATCTTAAGCTCTTTGATTAAATCTTCATTGCCAATTTTCTTTAAAACATTTGGAAAAGCATAAAGTAAAACTTGAACACGACCAAATTCTTTACGCCATTCATTATACTCTTTTACAGTCATTAATAATACCTCGTCTTTCTACCTCAAATTTAAGTTCGCTTACCGCTACTGTAACTGGCATAGATACGAAATGGTCATAATAATCTACTGCCTTAGAAAAATAGCTTCCGTACTTAATAGGCCAATTCTCTTTGTTTTTTGGAGGATTCTTTTTTTCAATCTCTTTAAGCTCTGAACAAGCCGAACAAAGTTCTGCATTAGTTAAATTACGAAAATAGCCCATAATAATACACCTTTCACTTAATATGCTTATGATTGTATATAAAGGATAACACAATTTTTCTTGCTTGTCAATAGAAAACAATAAAAAAAAGAGAGGGAATTACCCCTCTCTTAATTTATTTTTTAACTTAGGCAAAAGCCTTAGTTTCAACAGCGTCATAACGCTTAGTCAGAAGAACATCCATAAGCGCATCCCAAGGATTAGTCTTGCCACTGAGAATCATTTTCAAAGTTTGAACACTAAACCCGCTGACCATGATACCATAATCATTCTTGGTCATGGGAAGACCGTTACCAGTAGTACCGTTTCCGCGCGTATTCCAATAAATAACCATAGGCATCTCATATCCAGCATTCTTGTACTTCTGCTCAATGGACTTAAGGAAAGCAGGAGCTTCCTTAGCAGTAGCACGAGTGCTGTTATAACCCCAATAACCATAACCACTGCCAGTGCTAACATTACGGATATTTACCATAGAATCCCAACCACCATCACTGATAATCAGAATATTCTTAGGCAAATCACTCTGAGGAGAATGATTCTTAATTGCAGTATCAAGAATCAGGTCAAATACTGCTTCAAGGTTGGTATTAGCAACCTCACTATGACGAGCAGCTTCTCTAAGATTTGCACGCAAAGAGTCATGATTAACATTAACCATCTGAGGACGTGCAGAGAAAGTAATGTAACGACCCTTGTATGCACCCTTAGCACGCTCTGCAAAGTAAATTGCAAGGGAGTTAGCAACCTCAAGAGCAGTCATACGAGTACGACCCACGGTAGCACACATAGAACCAGAGCCATCGGCAACAACAATAGTGGAACTATCATCGGTTACAAGATTGGGAAGAGCCTTCCACATGCCTTCAAGGGCGGCATCATAAGAATGAGGAGAAGTACCCCAATCATTCTCGCAATACTTGTGAACAATGTCACAAGGATTAGATACGGAAGAATTAATCTTTGCCTCGCCCTTAGTAAGAGCGTTCAGATAGGCACGACGGCGCTCCTCATCATTACGAAGGAAAGCCTTATTGTAATTAAGGTTTGCCTTAGAGGGAACAGTCTCATAATCAATGCTCTGCCAATTCTGAGAAGACATCTTACGCTCAACAACGTCAAGGTGCTTACGAAGAGCAGACAGACCCTTGCGATACTCACGCTCAGTCAGACCGAGCATATCCATAGTCTTAAGACCACGCTTACGAGTATCATGGCTGTGAGAAGAAGCACTATCAAGCCACTTCGCCATAAGGCTAATGGACTTACCCTTCTTCATATTAGCCATATCTTCCTTCCACTGCTTACGAATCAGTTCACGAACAACAGGCTTAGTAGTAGGATTATCCATGACAACATAGATATAATCCCAACGAGAATACTCAGGAATCATAGGAATCAGGTTCGCCACAATCTGAGCACCACCATTGTTCATCATATCCTTAAGGCAAATCTGGAAGAGACGGCGCTCACCCTGACCCTCACGGATATCGCCAGCATAGAACAGCCAACGAATAGCGAGACGAGGATTCTCACAATAAGCTGCACGGAACTTCTTCACAATATCACCATCGGGCAGGCTACGAAGAGCAGAGATGGAAGTGTTGATGTCAAGAAGAGTAGAACCAGAGGACTTGTAGGCAATAGCACCATTAGAAGTGTACTGCTTATCAGCAGGAAGAGAAGGAATTGCAACCTGAGTGTAGTAGCCCTTGGCAGTATTCTCAACCTTGTCCATGAAAGAAGCCTTACGGCTAACTCGGTTGGACTTAGTAACAGGCTTTTCAGGCTTAGGAGCCCAAGCCTTAGTGTTATTCTTCTTGTTAGGATTGTTGTAGTTATACATAATTTTCTCCTTTTCTAAAGGACTAGACTCTTTTTGTCCTTTTTCCAAAATAAAAGTTTTTTGTAGTTTGCTGTGAGAGTCTAACTACTTATGACAATAGATACTATAACAGATGTATCTTAGTTTGTCAAGAGGTTATTAGAATTATTTTCGTTTTTTCCTAAATTTTTTTCGAAATTGTTTATAAAAAGCTGTTTAGCATTTTGAGCTTTATAGCAAATATCATTAGTAATAGCATCTTCTATTCCTTGAAACAATGAAACAAGGGGACATAAAAGTTCTCTTTCATCTTCATTATCTGCTAAAGCATCTCTGCTCTTTGCGATAGAAGTAAGCTCTCTTATAATAATATCTTTTGTTTTAAATTCTAATTTTGTAGTAATTTCACCATCAGATTTATCAGCAAGTTTTTCAAATTGCTCTTTAGATAGATATTTTTTATTTATTGTTACCCAAACCTAAATTTCTCCGTTGGTATCTACTAAAATTGGAATATCTGTCCTATCTTCTGCTCGGTTTGCTAATTTTCTTATCCAAGTCTAATAAGCTTTCTATCCTTCTTGAGTCTAAAGCCATTTAATATCAACCATAATTATACCCTTTTATACCCAGTTATACCCTTTACTCAGATTTTAAGAGAAAAATTTTAATTCCACCTTTCTCGAATTCATATTTAGCACGAGGAATTTTTACTTTTAAAGTACCAGTTTCTTCATTAGAATCCTGATTTATAATAGGCAGAGTAAAATTTAAATTAACTGTATCATCAAAATTTTTCTGCATGTTAAATTCTTTTGGCTCAAGTTTAATAAACATCTTAGATTTTTCAGAGCGAGAAAAATTTAAACTAAAATCAGATGTATTATTCAACTGAACAGAATTATGCTTCAAGCACGCAGTTAAACCACAATATCCTCTAATATTAGCATATTCACAAGAAATGCCTTTTTCATTACAATATCCTTTAACGGGATAATAATCTCCTGTGTTATTCATTATTAATTCCCCTTAAAGTAATATTCATAATGTTCTCCATCCCAAAGAGGATGTTTAACATTTTTTTCAATGTCCCAATCGTAATGTTCACCATTTTCATCTACATCAGCAACATAACAATTGTCATCAGGGTTGCAACCATTATCATTGCCAGTATAAATACAACTTTTTGGGTCGAAAAGGAAACGCTTCAATTTATCATCGTCTTCAAGAATTTCATTAATAAAGGGAACAAGTTCTCCTGCATGGTCTACAGAACCGCTACAATCCCAAAATTCCCAACCACCATATTTACTTGTCTCTCTTTTATAGGTGGGGACGAAAATTTTAATCTTAAAATCTTCTTCAAGTTTACGCTTAAAATCTTTTGCTTGAGCAAACATATCACAATTAAGCATAGCAGTGTAAAGATAAGAAGCTTTATCTTCTGTGGAAGAGTAACAACATCTGTCCCAACCATAATCTTCATCCGCATTAAAATTTAAATAAGCTGGAATATGTTCTGGACCATAATTATCTTTTGAAATAACAAGTGAATGACAAGAGCTAGAATTAGTTTCGAATACATTCTTACGAATCTGTTTCATTGCTATTCTCCTTTAAATCCCTCAAGAACTGATACATTTCAGTAACAGTCTTATTGCCAACATCATAACGATGATTTACATCACAAGAGTTACAAGCAAATTGCATTTCTACTGCATCAATGTACATAGAAGCACTAGACATATTATCATAGTCTTCACCCATATACATAGTATTCCAATCTTCCTCAGACATAAGACGCTTAGGCTCAAGCTGTTTAATAGCAAGATTGTCAAAACTAATAACAGAGAACCACTTTTCATCAATCATGCGACCAAGATTGTCATAGATTGCCTTCTGCTTATTTGCTACAAGTTCCTTAGCCCAATCTTCCTTAACATACTCTTCACCACGACGAACTGTCTTGTAGCCAAGAATAAGAATCTTAAGCCCACGATTCTTAAGAGTACGAAGAGTATCCATCGTCACAATACCATTAATGACATGGAGAACAAGATTGGGATACTTAGAAATAGTCTTAAGAAACTGCGGCTGAAGAGGGTCAACAAGAGAGACACCAATACCATAAATGAGTTTTTCATTAACAAGCTGTTCAATAAGCTCCTGATTCTTCATAAAGGCGAACTGATGAACAGTCATGTTAGGAATAAGATTCAATTCCTTACACTTGCGAAGGAAGGGAATCAAATCAGGATGAGAAAGGGGGTCTCCACCTCCAATTGCAAGCTCTGTGTATTCATGGAAACTTTCAAGAACCTTGATACCCTGTTCACCAAGAATATCACCATGCTTGCCAGTTGGAGTGCTATTTTCATGACAATTACTTACCAAAATATTTTCGACAAAATAATTGTGATTATCTTTTACTTCAATATTAGAAACTTTTCCACTATAAGAAATTCTTTCGATAGAATCAATTTTCATTTTCATCTTCCTTACTATCTAAAATATGTCTTTTATGAAATTTAGGGTCTACTTTATCATGACAAGATTCACATACTACTAATCCAATATCATGAGAATTGTGATAATCTACAATAGCCTTTTCAAGTTTTAAATAGTCTTCTGACATATATTCAACTTCTTGACCATTTAAACCTAATTCTTTTAGAAATCTTTCAAATATTTCTATAAAGGGTTCTTTGTGATGAACGTGCAAATATCCCCGTCTTGCCCCACAAACTTCACAGGTATAATTAGTTCTTTCAAAATTTGCCTTTTTCCAATCTCTTAAACGAATTCGGATATAATTCTATAAAGAGCGAGTTCCTTTAAAACTTTTTCTTTCTTTGCCTCGGGGATATTTTAATTCACCTGATTCCAAAAGCTTTTTAAGAGTTTTTTGTTTTTTGTCTTTGCTATCTGGGTTATTCATTGGATTATTATTTTTCATACGCTTAGATGCTTCTTTTCTATTTTGTTCTTTGCGTATTTCTTTTTGCTGTTTGTCTTGTTCCTTTTCTTTTTCTTTCTAACAATATTCTTCCCAAGTTAATTCTTGTTCGTAAACAGGATTGTTTAATTTCATCCTTAAAGAAGCTTCAAGATTATTCTTCTTTTTGCATTCATCACAAGTATACGCAGGATTGTTTTTGAGATTTTTTCTGGTTACTTTTTTAGTAACTGTTTTTAAAATTTTTCCGCACTATCTACATATAATATTTTGCTAAAATTCTTTTAAAATATGCGGTTTTTCTTTTATACATTCAGGACAAAGCTCTTTACTTTGTTTTGCAGTAGCCTAATATTCTTTCCCGCATTTCTAACAAATGTAAGTTTTAGTTTTATTTTTATACTATATACGATGCCACTCTTTTCGACATTCGTTATTAAAACAAACAATGGTTCTACTATCTCTTGTTTCAAATTCCTGCTAACATATTTGGCACTACTTAATCATAAAGCATTACCTCATCATTGGTTGTCAAAAAGCCAGCTTCTACCCAACCTCTATTAATAGTATAAATCTTATGATTAGGAGTACAAATAATAGTTTTATCTTCGACTGTGATTTTAATTAATTCTCCATTATAATCACGTTCATAAAGTTTAACGACAGGCTTCAATTCTTTAATATGATTTTCCAAATTATAAGAATCAACAATATCTCCGATATTCACTTCTTCAATCGGGACATCGTTTCCATTAACTTTTACTTTTACTCCAGCAGGAAAACAGAAACTACAACCCTGTGCGCAATTATTAGTAATTTTATAATCGCAACACTCTGGAAAATCAGCCTTGAAAAAGCTCAAATCATTTTCACGAGTTTTGGTTCCATTTGCCAAGTCGATGGAAACCATATAGTTACCATTCTGATAAGTCTTAATATTGCTCATTAGTCCATTACCTCTCTTCTCATATCATCTTCATTTTCCCAAACTTCCTCGATTGCAGGATAAACAACAGAAGAAGTCATTCTGTGATTGCACTTAGGGCATACATACTCATAAATAGGCGGATAAGTAGCATAAGCCATTTCACCCAATTTCATTTCAACATCACAATCACTGCAATAAATACGATGAACCTTACGATACTTAAGGAATTCTTTCGTTACACGTTCATTATATAATTTAACTCCATTAGTGTTCACGTGGATTATCCTCCATATACTTCTTTACTTTGTCACCATCATAGCGAGAGGGACAAGCATTACAAAGGTAAGAACCATAATATTCACAAGCATGAACCTCTTCCTGAGACTTTGGAGCAGACTCACAATTCAGATGGTCATATGCACAATAAATTTTCATTAATTAATTATTTCCTTTCTCTCTAACAATATAAATGTCATTCCCTTTATCTTCAAGAATCTCATAATTCTTTATAAAATCTAAAGGAACTTCTTTTTTTAATTGTACCATATATCTTTCTTCATAGGTTGGAAAGAAAGCCATCTTAAACATCTTACCAGCAACCAAACTAAGTAAAATAACACCTATAGCACTAACAAGAGCTACCCAACCCAATTTGTTTTTAACACAGTAGCCAAAGCAATAAAATACAACTAAGGCGAAACCTATAAAAAGAATCCCAACAAAAATTAGTTCGTCAAATTCAGGAGATGTTCTGACCATTTCGGAAGTTAAAACTTCAATACCGTTAATCATTTGTATTCCTCTCTTTAATTATATAGACATTATTATCTTTTCGTTCTACAATATCATATTTGTCAATAAACTCAGAAGAAATTTTATCGTCTAACTGAACAAGATATCGTTCTTCATACCTTGGATTAAAAGCGTCATTGAAACACATAAAGGAAACAATACCTAAACAAAGACCCATAGATAAACAAAAGAAAAATGCTACCCATGCTTTTTCTTCCTTAACCCAAGAAATTGATACAACAATTGCAACAATACAGCCTATTGCTGCAATAATAGCAGGAATTAAATTACTTAAAAAACCACCAGAAATACAAATAGTTTCAGTAGTAATTAGATTAACACCATCAATCATCTTTGTTAACCCTTTCTTTTAATGTGTAAATTTTTCCTTCTCTGGAAATAACATAATTTTCTTCAAGTTTTTCATAATCGGTTAAAGAAAAATGGTCGGGGTTAGTAAATTTAACTTCATAAGAAATAATTTCAACTGGATGCTTCATTGCATAAACATTGAATCCTGCAATCCCGCAAAAAATAATTGTTGCTGCAACAATAGCACCAAATCCATCCATTGACCCACATCTTTTAATCCAATCTACAATAACTACGCATATACAAGCAATTCCACAAAGCACAACAATAATAGAACAAATAAGAACAAACATGTTTCCGTTACTTGTAGTTGTAACTGTATTAAGAATTTCAATAGCTGGATTATTTTCAATTGACATTTTCTTTCTCCTTAATTACATAAGTGTTATCTTCTTCATTGTATTCAAGAACTTCATATTTCTTGGTAAATTCATTGTAACTAACTTCATCGGAAATCGTTACAGTATATTTTGTGTTATAAACTGGATTGAAAAAACAATCATTAAGAGCTTTGCTTACAATAACAGAAGAAAAGAATAAGCAAACTCCTAAAATAACAATATTTAAACTGTTAAAAACAATTTTAAAGAGTTTGTGCGAAGTAGATTTTGTAATTCCAAAAACAGCTTTTAGAAGTTGGATTGAACAAAACATCAAAACGCAAGCAATTCCACAAATAAAAATAAAAAGAGAAACGTCTACATCTTTAGTTACTTCTGTACTAATAATATTAATTCCTTCGAGCATAATTACATCTCCTTTCGAGTAATTAAATTATACCGCACAAAAACAAATAAGTCAAGGAGTTAATAAAAAATATTCTCCTTGACTTATTAAAATATTTTTAACTATTAGTTATAACCATAAGCACAAGTAATAACAAGCTTGTCTCCACTCGGGGAAATATAGCGAGAAGTTTCGGTTTCAAGTCCCCCATTACTACAATCTTGCATAAATTCTTGATAGGTCAAACCATCCTCTTCAAAAGAAAAGCTCTTTTCCTGTCTGCGTTGCTGGGCAATATAATTATAAGTATACTCGTCTCTTTCTGCTTCTGTAAGTTCAGACCAGTCTTTATAATATTTCCCTTTATATGTGTTATATCTTTCTTCGGCTTCTACTTTATCTTGCTTAGTAATATTAATGGAGTTTTTAATAAAAGTTTCATTCCATTTGTTAAAAAGCATTTTACCTTCTTGCCATTTTTTATACTCATCCTCGGTACAAATGGCAAGGGTATGAGTAGAAGAAGAATTCGTTTCAAATACATTCTTACGAATTTGCTTCATTTAATTTACCTCTTTTAAAATTTTAGCTTCTACCAATTTACTCATTTGATTTTCATATTTCTTAATAATCATATCAAGAAAAGGAAAACTATGTCCGCTATCTTGAGCTCTAAAAAAAGCATAGTACGGTTGACCAAAATCATCATCAATAACTTCAAGATTATCAAAATCATTCCAAGATTTAAGGTCATAAATGTCAATCGCTACATCAAAACTAAATTCATACGAAATTCTTTCTTTTTCGGAGTTAAAAAGACAAAAATGATAAGTCATCCAATAATGACTCAACTTTTCAGGTTCTCTCCAAAACCCCTTTTTAAACCCTGTATTAGTAAGGAGACTAATTTGTTCCCCTGTAGTCAAAGAAAGAAAATAATCAGATAATTCATAGCGCTTCATTTTGTGCTTAGTCCTCATGTTTGGAGTCTGCATCTTTTTTCTCCTTTTCCAGTCGAGCTAAATATTGCTCACGCCATTCTGCTTCGGATTCTTCATAGCTATCGTGAATAATTTTTTTTACATCAACCAAACCAGAATCTTTAATATTAGACCATACGCAATACTCGTCTCCATCCACAACTACAATATATTTCTTATTAGTTAAAAATTCTTCAAGAGATACATTATAATACTTAAGCCATCCCTCAATTTGATAGTCATCAGTACCACCATAGTTAGGAATGGGGTCATCTGTTTCTACATAATCTTTAACTTCTGAATCCCAAACATAATCTTTGGTGTCAAATTCAAAGTCTACAAATCCATCCACATACTTATAACAAAGTTCTCTACACTGGTCTACAAGATTGCCATTAGAAGATGCAATAGCATATCTCAGCTTATCCTTAAAAGTCACAAGCATGTCAAAAGGAGAGCGATAAAATTCAAGAGAAGACTCCCACAATCTTACGATACCATCAGTCATATAAAAATTTTTATTAATTTCTTCTCTGGTATAGTGCTCATTGTCAGTCGTAATTACAAGAGAATGACTTGAGCTACTGTTAGTTTCAAAAACATTACGTCTAATCTGTTTCATATTATCTCCTTAAAATCCAGTCTGAACACTTTTGAAATTCAAGGTATTGCTGACACCTTCAACCTCTGCAACAATATCATCATATTCTTCGCCATCATAAGTGTACTTGCCATTATTCTTCTTGTTGACACGAATATGTCCGTCAAAGTTTTTAATAATAGTAGCACAGTGCTTGGGAAGGTCAAGATTGGGGTTGTATTCAAGAACTTCGCTCATAAGGAAAATACCAACCTGACCAGAATCAGCACAGAACTCTCCAAGTTTTTCCTTAGTTAAACTATTATAAGTAGTGCAAGACCAATCACCATAAATAGTGTCGCAAACAATAGAGGTTTTAATACCAAGTTCCATCATGGCTCCTCCACAGCAACACTTTCCCCAGTCATCTTCCTGTTCTTTTTCCCACTTTGTTACAGCTTCGTTGTAAGCTTTGTTTTCAGCTTCGTAAGTGGGAGAAAAAGAAACCTTATGGATGTTAGGGTCACTAGTATGCTCTCCATTCTGCCAATCACGATAAGCTACAGCAATAGCATGTTCCTCCTCGGGAGAAAGAGCGCTTTTAGAAGCGGTGGCAGAAATACAGGGGTTCTTCATGTCAACCCAAGTAACATCTTCATACATATCAGGAGTAGGATAACCCTTATGCCCATTCCCAATAATCTTGTATTTAGAATAATAATCTTCCATATTAGGATAAGTCTTGTAATTCATCTTACCGTCTTCGCGGATAATATAACAAGGGTCAGTAATAAGGATATCACCAACAAAACGAACGAAACGATTATACTGATTGCAAAGGTTCATAAAAACACCTCTCCTTATTTTTTTCTACTAAAAGAATATCATAAAGAGAGGCAAATGTCAAGTGTTTATTAAATTGTTTTGTTAGTTTTTTGATTTAATTACTGAAGGGAAATCTCTTCAATAATTTCAAATTGGCTCAAATCATTAGCGTCAAACTTCTTGTCCTGTTCACAATACATAATGCCTATCAGACCAAGAGTACCAAGCTGACTAGGAAGTGGTAAAATCTGATATACACGATAAATCTTTCCATCAATTGAGTTCTTCTTCTTGCACTTAAACATACAACTATTGTTATTAGACATTTATAATACTCCTTAAAATTTCACTTTTATTTTATTTTGTGTTAGTGATTGTCATTGTCGATAATCAAACTATAACATTTATTAAAAATATAATCTTCTAATGTAATTCCATCTCTTGCAAAAATATAATACATCCCATCAGAAACATAATAATCAAGACTTTGATGGTCTACATAACCATCTTCATCAGGACTAATTTTAATTCCTATAATGTGAATATCATGTTTAGAAAGAGCATACTTTACATCATCTTCAAACTTTTGGAAATCCTCAGATTCCATAACTTCTTTAATAGCTTCTTCTTTATCTTCTCTACTGCTCCAATTAATATTATAACCTTGGAAACAAGTTATCGCAGTTAAGATATATTCAAGTTTAGCTATTGCGCTATTTTCATCTAAATCAGAGTCCCAACCCCATCCAAAGGCTTCAAAATTTAATTTTAGATACTTGCCGTAACCATTGTGACCATAATCTTCTTCAATATAATTATTAAATTGTGTATAATCATAATTGTCTTTACCCTCAATACTCAATGAATGAACACTTGAAGAATTAGTCTCAAAAACATTTTTCCTAATTTGTTTCATATTATGCCTTTCAATACCTCACCCGACGTAGCTGGTCAAAAATTTCAATCCGTTTATCAAAACCTAAAGACCATAACACATCTTCCATTAAACTATCCATTGCTCTATGTCCCCAACCATTTAAAAGAGTTGCATCACCTTGACATAAATCTACAATCTCTTGCGCTCTTTCGGCAAATTCTTCTGGCGTAAAAGGAACAACTGTTTTACTTTCCAATACTTCCAATCATTAAAGTCTCCAATCTTGGCTAACTTTTAGCCAGCATCATAAATCCTCGAAGGGATTTTGCCACTATCCTTTTCAGGAACATAGCCATCATCTCTATTAAATTGTACATCAGGTTCAAACAGAGGTCGGAAATCTCCATCACCATCACTATAGAAACCAATTAAAGTAGAATGTCCAATTTTTCCACAGGCTTCCATATAACGTAACATAGAAAGAAAAGAATCAATCCATCTTTCTTCCATCGTACACTTGATATTAAAAGTTTTTTCCATTTCAAAAACTCCTTGAATATTTTTGTAAATAAAGTATACCACAAAAAAATAAAGTTGTCAAGAAGTTCTAAAAACTTTTTCTTGACAACTTTATATTAAATCAATTTAAGTTACAAATCATGCTTCTTATAATAATTTCTTGGAAGTTTATGAGTAGGTTCATGCTTTCCACCTTTTAACAAATTAAGGAATTCTCTTTTTTTGTGCTCAGGCGTAAGATACTGGTCAATCCAAGAAATTTCAGGATGTTCTTTTTTATATTTAAGTCTATCATTCCAAAGTTTCTGATGCCTTTTTTGACAAAAAGCATACCATTCAGAATGACTAAGACCACTATAATTAACTACTGAAACAGAAAGTCGAGGAGCTTTATCCAAATATTGCATAAGTTCTGCTACAGTATTAAAAGTTTTCTTAAAAGAATACTCTTGAGAAACATTACTTCTATATTTTTCTTTGTTATGACGAAGAAATTTAACTTCAAACATTTTCTTTCTCCCTAAACATATTCTCAAAATTAAATCCATGTTTTACATAAACTAAGCCATCTTTTCCAATTACAAAATAATCCCCAAGTTCAACAAATTCTTCATATTCATCATGAGAATCATCTTCAGGTCTATAAGCAATAAAAGCATGTCTACCTTCATTATCAATGTTCTTTTCAAACCAAGTTTTATTAAACTTTTTAAAACTTTCAAGCGCCTTTTCAGAATATTTAACAATATTCTTAATTTCAACATTATGAGCTTTAAAAAACTCTACAACTTCTTCCCAATTGTCTTTTTCCCACTTCAAAGCTTCTACTTCATAAGGAATAATTTCGTAAATTTTAGTAGACATTATATTTCCCTTTCTTTTTATCTACTCTAAAATTTCCTACACGATAAACGCTAACACGAATGTTGCCTTATCCATTTACCTTCTTACACTAAATAGAGAAGTTCCAAACCCCCATCGGAAATCTTTTAGAGGATTGCTCCCACTACCTTTAAGCAAGTTTAGTTCGTCGTAGCAATCTGCGTTGGTGAAACGCTTTACAACCAAATCAATTAAATAATGCTTGCTACATCTTGTCTTAAGCCTTTTATAGTTCGCTAAAGTGTTACCTTTAGCTTAGTTATATAATAGCACTTAACTTTTATTTTGTCAAGTACTTATTACATACTTTTCAAAAATTTTTTTAAAGTCGCTGATGTGTAATTGGGTCAAACCCCTCTTGTTCAGAAATATCTAAATATCTATTATATTTTTCCTCATCTAAAGGAGAGTGTTCCATAAGATAATTGATACTCTTCTCCATTGTTTCGATTTTCTTTTCTATGTTTTCAATTTTCTCTTCGTTGGATTGAATACGCTTAATCTCCCATTTGACACCAAAAGTATAACAATACCCAATATAAACAGAAAAAGCTATTACTAAAACAATATACGATAATATACTTGTCGTATGACAAGTAGTTAAATAATGTGCTCCAATAAAAAAGTAAAAAGCATTAAGAATTAATCCTAAAATACCATGTAACTTTTTGTTGTTATCTTCCATCTTATGTATTACAACAACCCCCTTCTCTTTAACCATTCATTGATAAATACCATCAAATTGTTTTTTGCGGATGCTAAAGAATCATTCCAAGTCCATCTTGGGGGCGAAATAGAATTATAATATTTCTTATAAACCATTGCTTTAATTGACAAGTGCAAATCTTTTTCTTCTTGGTCTATAGAAATTTCCTCGTTTGGAATTAAAGTAAATACAAGTCCTAAATGACTATATGTTATAATATCTTGGAGACTGTGAAGCAATTCTCCTTGCCATCTTTCCCACTGTGGCATATTTCTTTGTCTCCTTTCTTTTTACTTTGTTTTATTAATAATTTAGTTAATTGGAGGAAACCAATAATATCCTAAAATATCATCGTCCTCAGCTTTTATCTTGTTTTTATTATTGTTTATTTCTGTAAAGTCAATTACCTTTACTGGTTTCTTAGGATTATTTTTTTCTTCTTTTTCTTCTTCTTGTCTCTTTCTTGTAAGAGCAATTACCTTTTTATAGTAATCAGAATCCTGTAAAAGCTTTTGAGCAATAGATTGATAAGCAGCCATATTGGTTTTATAAGTTTCTTCTAACTTTTGCATTTGCTCTAATAAACGTAAATAAGACAAATAATTCTTACAAGTGCAATAATAGGTATCTTTCTCTCCAGCAATCATTGGCTGAGAACAAAATTTGCACTTTGGAATTGGTCTATTTTCTAAAGAAGGAGAAGAATTTTCATCCTTCCCCCCTTTAATGACAGTAAGATTATTTCTATCCATCTTAATTATTTATTAGAAGTACCAAGTACTCCACGTTCTGCACGGTCTTCAACTCTCTTATTCATCCAGAGCAAACACTCTTCGAGATGAGTAAGTGCAATCGCATTTTCACGACAAGCAAATTCACCAGACTGGAAACCCTGAAGACGGTCACGAACAATCTCAAGAAGGTCTGTGTCAAGAAGTCCATGAATTGAATTCATTTCCTTGCGAGGACCATTTTGGAAAGCAATAGAATATGGAGTCTCATTACCCTGACCATCAGTTACAATAACATTGTAAACATGGTTGGCATTACCAATGCCCTTTTCATCTACTGCGTACACAGTATTAAGGTTGTTCTTCTTCTGAATTGTATTAAGCTTACGCATTTTATTTTACCTCTTTTTATTGTTTTAATTTTTTATTTTAATGCTTTGAATCATTGTTTGTAACAAGCTTATACATCCATTCAACAGCATTTACTTCATTGGTTTTCTTTAAAGCTACACAACCAAGTACTGCTTCATCAAAATCAAGAAAAGCAGTTGAAGAATTGTGAATGTGTCCTTCGTTATCCTTGTAACAAGGAATATAACCCTTTACCTCTCCCTTGTCATACCAAGTAATAACACACATGTCTTCACCAATCATAGTGGCGCTGTAACTCCACTGATATCCACCAGAACTCTTGAAAACATCTTCAAATTCCTTCTCAATCTTTGCGTCTTCAATAGCTCTTTGATAAGTACCATAAACATAGTACTTACGAGCTTTAGGAGTTGTGGGAGAAATAAGCTCAGAGAAAAATTCCTCAACATCTCCGTATGTAATGGAAGTGTTAATCATAACGTAAAATCCCCTTTCTTTATCTTTATAGTTGAATATTATCATATCCGCTACGCTTTGTCAAGTATTTATTAAAAGATTCTACAAAAAAATGTGTAAAAAAAGGAAGAAGCCATTCGACCTCTTCCTCTTTTTGGGGTGAATTTATGAAAATTTTAAACGAACTGTTTTTTATTTTTAATTACTTACAACCAAAGCGCTTCTTAGAAATCGCTTCAATCGAAGGAATCTTTTCAGTGTTGATACTCTTCTTAGCACAATAATGTTCAATGGTTGCAACCAGAACTCGTGCATCAAGAAGCATTGCAAGAATCTTACGGTCAAATGCTCGATGATACTTTTCAAGAGCCTTGCCACGAGCAAACTCCTTACCAATGTCTTCAACGAACTTGTCACCATCAGCATGGTTTACCTTAGCCTTACCACGATAGCTGTTTTCAAGAAGAGTGTTCTCCCAAATACCTTCAAGAGAAATAGTCTTCATATCAGCCTTTTCACAAAGACGAGTAATAACATGCATTGCATCAAATGCAGTATCAGTTACCTCAGCCTTGACTACGCCACCACTCTCATAAACACCATAAGCAATGGAAGAGTTAGACGGTCGGGAAATGTCGTTCTTGCAGTTGTCACACATAATTTTTTGTCTCCTTTAATTTTTGTCTTTTAATTTGTTTGTTTTACTTTGGTTTTTTGTTTGCTTTGTTTTTGTCTTTATATAAAAGAGGGAATTAAGATTTGCTGTTTAATTCCCTCATTATCTGGCAGAGGAAGTGGGAGTCGAACCCACATCTAGGATTTTCTTTCACACTCTATGTCACCATAGCCATTTATTACTAAATGTTGTGCGCTGGAGTACACCTTAACCATGCATCTAAAATGTTTAGGTTCTCGCCGTCTACTCTCTACACCTTCAATTAAGCTTGGCTCGGTATTGTCTTAATTAAAAGTAACTAAGGGTTCCACCGAGTTTGACGAGATTCACTAAAAAAGTTTCCCTTAATAGTGTCCAATTTTTCACAGAGACCCCTGACTTGACCGTTAGCCGATTCCTCATGGCACTCCTAGAGGGACTTAAACCCCCGACCCAAGGATTAGAAATCCTTTGCTCTATTCAACTGAGCTATAGGAGCTTATAGGCTAGACTCATTTTTCAAAACATATGTAATCCCAAATCACAAGTCTCTAAGTAATTGCTGTAAGAGTCTACTTTATTTATTTATAATCTTTTGAATGAGAAGGTAAATTATAACATTTGCACCATTTTCTAATGGTGTTGTCTGTTACTCCGAAAATTTTACCTATCTGAGTAAAATTCCCATTGTTTTGTTTTATTATACTTAAAAGTTTTTCTTTAGAAGGTCTATTTACTTTTCTTTGATTTTCATAAGAACAATTCATACATAAACCACTTGAATCAAAAGTGATTGGTTTTCCACAATTTTGACAAAACTTTTGTTCTCTTCTATTTTTATGAGCTTTTTTGTTTGCTCCGCAATATGTATCTAATTGAGAATCACAATTAGGACATAACCATCTTAAATTATTAAAAACATTATTATTATTTTCCCCGTCAATGTGGTCTAATCTAAGAGTTAATTCTTTATTATTCCAAATTCCCATGTTTCCACAAATAGCACATTGATATGGAACAACATTCTTTTTTAAAAATCTACGTCTTAAACAATCCTATGTTACAACAGAATTTTCACAAAAGACCTCTTCATCTGAATAAACAAGATTCTTCTTTTGATAAAAATGAGAAGTGTCTAAATTTAATTTAGCAATTCTTTGTTTAGCCTAAAAAATAGTAGAAGTTCCCACTCCTCTATATCCCATATTTTTTAAAACTTCTGTGATAGAAAAACTTTGTTTTACAATTTCAGAAAATTTTTCATCTGAATACTCATTAATTATAGAATTCATTTTAATCCTCCCAAAAGAATTTTTAAAAAATACAGCTTAATGTTTGGGCATTATTTTCTCATTGGTTAATTACTCCAATGCTACCTGTATTTAAATGGTGGTGAGAGAGAGGCTCGAACTCTCAACCCTCCGATTTGGTGTTTTAGACAAGTCTTGCACTTGTATTAGAAGTTTTACTTTTAAACTACTAAAACATAAGTCGGAAGCTCTAACCGATTGAGCTATCTCACCATATAAAATCCTAGACACTTTAAAAGTTAATATGTACAATTAAATTTTGGCATTTTAATATATATATAGAATACTTTTTAAAATTGCTGTTAATGTCTACTTTTAACATTACTAATCTAAACCCTATCCATAATCTTTTTTTCAAGCAAAAATTAAGTAGTTAAATTGCTGTAAGGGTTTACTTTTAAATCATCAATAACTTACCATCTTGTTTGTAGTACTCCAAACAATTCAATCTTGCACCGTGGGGGATTCGAACCCCTTCTTAAGCCCTCCGTCGAGCGACCCCAACCTTGGTACGGCACTTATAAACTAGACGCATAATACTAACAAAGGAGAATCATGAAAGCATCATAAACTAATTAGCAAGGAACAATGCCCAAAATCTTTTTTAAATATTAATTTATATCTTTTTTACTAGAATTTGATTTTATTATTGTTTGCTGTAAGCGTCTACGTTAAACGATAAATTTGAATTGTTGCTTATGGCAGGGGTAAAAGGATTCGAACCTTTAATGGCGGCGTCAAAGGCCGCTGCCTTCACCATTTGGCTATACCCCTATATATTTTTCCTTAGCTGGTGGTTCCGATTCGCCCATCCAGAACTCCCTACTTGAGTGCCATTCTATACTCATTAGAGGCTTTCCGACTGAAGGGTATTTTAATTTATTTATCGTCTTTTAAACTACTAAGGAATTGGAGCAGAAGACGGGAATCGAACCCGCACCCACGACCTCGGAAGCCGTTATTCTCACCATTAAACCACTTCTGCAAGGTTGGTTTATCTCTCAACCATATCTTAAGTATAACATATACTTTTCATCTTGTCAAGTACTTTTTAAAATTTCTTCTGATAAATTTTTAAAGTATTCTTCTAAGTATTCTTTCTTAAAAGTATATCCGTGCTCATAAAGATATTTCTTATAATCACTATAAATGGATTTCAAAATTTCTACTGAAACAGCTTTAGGATAAAGAACTGGATTGTGTTTTTCAAGTTTAGAAGCCGCTTCATCAATTATCTTCTCTTCATTCTCATTCAAATATTGGAAGAAAATGTCACTATAAATATCATTGTTTCCGTTTCTTATCGGCATATATACCTCATATAATTTTTATCATTAAGAAGATGAAGAAGAACAAACTTTTGATACCAAAACAATTTAACCCCAAGCAATTCGCAAATGGTATTAACATCTTTCATGGTATATTTGTCTTTCTTTAAAGCTTTAATCTGTTCAAAGATTTTCATATCCTCTTCTGAGATTAAAAATTCATCCATAATAAAAACCCTCTTTTATTCGGAAAAGAAATTCTAAAATGAAGTGGTTGGAATCGAACCAACGACCAGCGAAGATACCCCTACGCCGCTCTACCACTGAGCTACACTTCAATGGAGCTGGATAAGGGACTCAAACCCCTGACATTATGATTACAAATCATACGTTCTATCAACTGAACTAATCCAGCAAATGAAGGACTAATAAAAGTCCTTATCCACGAGTACGTTTCCAATAATTTGCCATCTTATATTCAGGCTTATTAGTAACTTCCTCAATAAATACTTCAGGAAAAGGCCAAACATAACTGTTAGCTTCTTCCTCAGAATCAAATTCAACTTCGGCATAATAGAAAGCAGTATCAGTACCGCCATCTACAAGATTGAATTCAATTAAATAACCATTATTGTAAAGACCTCTATAATCTTTTACAATAGGATTATAACCAAGTTCATTAAAACAGTCAAACAAAGAATTATCTGTAAGATTTGTTTCAATTTCAGTACGAGTTAAAGTACCACCAGATTTAAAAGTAAGAGCATCTGGACGATAACATTTGCCACTTTCAAACCAACGTCTTATACGAATTTCCTGTAAAATTTTTCCATAAGAATTATATTTGATATTAATATAGATAGTTTTAACAATTCCGACTTCATCAAAATCGACTTTAGGAAAACCAGAGATTAAAAACTTACGTTCGATTTCGATTGAATTATTATTGCTCATTTTTAATCTCCTGTCCATATTTTTTATGAAAGTCTTCAATCTTATGTTTAACTGAAGTCACACAAGCATGACCCCAATTAGTTTGTCTGAAAAGAAGATTGCCATTCTTATCAAAAACCTCAAAATATTTGGCTTTCTTATTATTTTTTACAAAATAACCAAGATATTCAAAATCATTTCCATTCCAAATTTTCATATTAAAGACTCCGTTTAATGGCGCTAGCGGTAGGATTCGAACCCACAGGCTGATTCAACGTCAGCACACAAGATTTCAAGTCTAGGCAGTTATAACCAATTTCTGTACGCTAGCATTTTATGTTTCAGAGAATAGATAAATACCCTTCTCTCCTACATCCTTTTTAATATCAGTAAATTCTTTATCACTAATTTGAGTCATTGGAGGGAACACACTTTTAAAAGAAGAACAACCGTCTTTTTCAATAGAGACAATCTGCTTCTTACAAACTGGGCAAGTATAATTCCAAGATAAAATATTAGTTTCATCTTTAACAGATTTAATTTCTGCTACTTGCATTATCCCTTTATTACAATGAGGACATCTATAAACAAACTTTTTATTATTTGCTGTCTAATAAATGTAAGTCTTAAAATTAATAGTCATTAGAATTTATTTCCTTTTATTTTTTGGTTGCTGAAGCATGGGAGTCGAACCCACTATTACTTGGGTATGAGCCAAGTGTGATTTATATATCCGTTTCACTCGCCAGCAATGGTGCTTCAGGCCAGAATCGAACTGGCTACACGTGGATTTTCAGTCCACTGCTCTACCAATTGAGCTACCGAAGCATAATTGAAGTAACCTACACGGGCCGGCCTGTCGCCCACTAGTACACCTTTCGAGTTTACAAGTAAACTCTATCTTCCTCGGTCCTCGGCTACTTCTGCTTTAGGCACTTAGCATTTAGCCTTTATGGTCCCTACTCGGTAGCAAGTATGTCCACCAATTAGCTGTTTTCATATCTTGCTACCTTTCGGCATTGCAATGAGAGAATTCTCTAAATGTTTTCATTCAATATCAGAAGAAAATTTCTAAACAACCGAGGTTTTTCTTGTTTTTACTGAACTAAAAAACCCAATTAAACAGGTGCGTTCTTATTTTCTGCTGTAAAAGAACCCGACTAAAGCAACATCTCAATCCCATATTTCGCGTAATAAGGTGAAAGAAATTCTAAGTGGCGCTGTACCTAGCAGCTTCCTGCAAGAGTTTCCCACGAGCAGGGCAGGACTCGAACCTACACTCTCCACTTTTGGCGGGTATGGAAGGATTTGAACCTTCGACTCCTTGATTAACAGTCAAGTGTTCTGACCAGACTGAACTACACACCCAAATATAATTTTAAAGCTGATTCTGGGCTGAATTATACCCTTCCATTCATTTAATTTCCACATCCGTTTGGAAAACCCATCAGCAAATTGCATGTTTTTTAAAGAAACTGCCCTTAAAACTTTTGGTGGACCTGACAAGACTTGAACTTGCGACTTCCTGCGTGCAAAGCAGACACTCTCCCAACTGAGTTACAGGCCCATAATTGAGCTATTCTTTTAAATAACAACAGAGTTTTTTACAAGAACTCTATAACTTGGCTTTTGTTGTTCATCCTCAGCACCACCTGTTAGGAGCAATAAGCAGTGTGCTCGGCTTATTGTGTTTTAAGGTTACATGACCCATAACCTCAATACTTACCCCGATTTAGTTGCAGTAATCAGAGTTTTTGTTTGAATAAGTACGCAACTACTTATTCCCGTAAACACGGCACAGACTTCTCCGTATAGCTTTTCGCTGTAGGCTTTTGATGTTACATTCGCACCCTAACATCTCTCACCATATATCTGTGTTCTACCCATGTACGGCTTATAGCCTTTTTCAGCTTATGACAGCTTACTTTGCGTTCGAGAACCATTCACTTGCTCTCTACTCCAAGACTTCGGACGGGCGTTGGGGCTTTAGCTTAACGGACTAAAGATGAGTTCAAATATATGGAACACCGACAAGGCTTTAGCCATCCTTGCTGAATCGGGCAGTTTAATATAAGTTACATTCGCTATCTGCCAATTGAGATGCAACTATGGTAGCTGAGGTGGGACTTGAACCCACATCTCTTTCGAGGGTTGTACTTGAAGCAACTGCGTATGCCAATTTCGCCACTCAGCCATATTTAACCTAGACACGTTTTTTTGATTTCCAGCAACCACGCATCTTCTAAAGAAGATTAAGGAGTCGAACCTTATCGTTAATTTTCCATATTAAAGCATTAAGTAATTTTGCTGTACGTGTCTACTTGAAAGGAATTTATATTTGCCTATTTGAAGAAAATAGGAGCGTCAATTTATTAACTAGACTCATTTTTACAAAATCTGTTGCTCTATCCGTTGAGCTAACTCCCGATGGTCGGGAGTGAAGGATTCGAACCTCCAACAAACAGGTCCTTAGCATTTGTGATTGTAAAGTTGCTGTTAGAGTCTACTTGAAAGGAATGCTTTTATGAACAATAAAAAATGAACAATTAGCTTACAAATAAATTTGTATCTTTATCATATTTTTACTATAGCATAAAATTTTCATTTTGTCAAGAGTTTTAAAACAAAAATTTTATTGGTGGGTGAGGAAGGTACCGACCCTTCTACTCCGTTAGGAAACGATTTTACAGACCGCCGTGTTTGCCGATTCACTACTCACCCATTTAATTATTTTCCTTTTAGAAAGGGGCTAGACGCTTTTTGTGTATTCTTATTTAACAGATAAGTACAATTAAAATTGCTGTAAGCGTCTACTATTGAAGTCATTACAAAATAAGCATTTCTGCTATTGGTGCGTCTGGAGAGATTCGAACTCTCGATACCCGCATTATGGGGTTGGATATAAGTCTTGAACTTATCGAGGCCCTAATGCTATCCAACAAAGTGCGGTGCCTTACCACTTGGCCACAAACGCATCTTTATAAATCGAAATCATCTAATTTAAAATGTTCAATTGCATGACAATTAGCACATAACAAAGAACATTTGTCAACTTCTTCTTTCATTTTATCAAAAGTAAAATTTTCATTTAAGTTAACTTTACTTATGCTAAATTCTTTTTTTGATGGGTCTTTATGATGAAATTGTAAAGCAGCTTCATGTTCATTATAACCACATCTTTCACATTTTCCCCGTTTATACTCAATTAAAAGATGTTTAATTTTTCTTTTTAAAAAACGCTATCTTTGAGTTGAATCTAAACCTTTGGGAGAACATTCATAACAATAATTTCTTTTATAATTATTAGAGTTGAAAATTTTCCCACATAAAGCACATTTTTTAACTCCTAAATTCAAATCTCCGTGAGGTCTTGTTACTTTAAGACAACCACAAGAACGAACTTTTTGTGATTTTAAATGTCCAGTTTGAACAATTGTAAAATTACCACACTCACACTAACATTTCCAATAAGTTCTTCCATTTTTAGAAGGAGCTGGTTCAACAACTTTTAATTTTCCAAAAGTCTAATTTGTTAAGTCAATTTTAGCTGGCATTTTTTACCTCTTTTTAATTTTACTAGAGACATTGTTATTATGGGCTCCTGCCTTAAACCACTTGGCTACATACTTCAACTGAAGACGTTCGGATTCGAACCGAAGAATGGGAGCTTGGTTTTTTAACATAATTTCAAAATTGCTGTTAGTCTCTACTTTACAATATCATCTTACAGAAAGGAAATTATTCATCTCAGATAGAGAGAAAGGAGAAACAACTTTTCGTCAAACAATTATTTCTTAACCCTTCGATAGATTTAAGTTCCCCTCATTTAATTCCGATAAAACTTACTCTCACTATCATAAGAACGGATTTCTGATTTGAATAATGGTAGTCGGTACGGGGTTCGAACCCGTGCTACTGACGTGAAAGGCCAGTGTCTTAGCCCACTTGACTAACCGACCAAATTAATTAACCTAGACTCTTTTGCGTATTATTCACCACAGAGCGCCCTCTGACGAGAATCGAACTCGCTAATGATTGTTTTGCAGACAATTGTGTTAACCTTTTTAGGAAATTGCTGTAAGAGTCTACTTTATTATTCAGGAGGTTTTATTTATGCACTTATTATAGCATATCATCTTTAAGATGTCAACCACTTATTAAAATTTTCTTTTTGCTTTTTTTACTTTTTATCTTTTTAAGAAGTTTTTATTTTTCTCTTCTCTTAAGATGTATTTATCTTACCACACTTTTAAATCTTTGTCAAGTCTTTATTAGAATTTTTTTCAGAACTTTTTCTTGTGTACATCGAAACTTGATTAGTAAAGCAATCATGATTAGGACTTGCAACAAGTTTAGTTTCCATGTCTTCAGGAGGAGTAACAAAATCTCTAATAAGGTCTACCAATTCTGTCATAGAATTAGCTTCAAGGGTAAAGATTAAACCGTCATAAGGAATGCATCTATAAATCCATTTACCTGATGTACTATCTTGATAACAGTCAGCATTAGTCCAAACTTGAGTAGCATCTAAAATGCGAACTTCCCAAGGATATTCAATGGTTTCAGAATCGAGTTTATACCAATAATTAAATTTTTTATCTCTCAGAATATCATCAACTCGGAATTTGCTAATTTCACCAGTCCAAATAGAATAATGGCCTACAATTTCAAACAAAGAAGTATCCATTACTCAGTCACCTTAACATAAGTTAATTCCATAATATCAGGCTTAACAGGATAAAATTCTCCCTTAATACCTTTGACAATATAATCGCCAACAGAGGCACAGTGATAACCTTCGAGAGTATACATAATAAGATTCTTCTTAACGCCATTCATAGTATGCTCTGTCGTAACACAACAATGAGCACCAACAAAGCTTGTAATTTCATCCTCATTATCGCCGGTCCAAATAATTGCTTGAACAGCAACAGGCTTCTTAATATATGTCTCAATCATGTTTCTTCACCTTATCCCATTTATACTTTCTTTTAAGCTGATGAAACTTTAACCAAATCCAAAAAGAAAGAGAAGCATCAATTCCATCAACTTCATTCATAACACGATAGTTGTTAGAATCCTTTTCAGGATGACCATAAACTACTTGGGCATCATAACACTGAACAAGATGCTTACCATTTGCTTTGGCTATAATATCAAGCTCACTTGTATAATTAAACTTATTATCTTTTCTTTCATAATAAGCGCCATATTCATTTTGACGTACTAATTTATATCCACGTTTAGCAAACTGCTTATCAATGTAATCCATAAAAACACCCTTTTATTTTATTAAATATATAAGGAACAAAAACTGATAACTATTGACAGACCAGCTTTTCACTTATCTGTCCTCGGTTTGGCTGAGGAGAGGCTATTCCTTATAAGGGGCTTACACTCAACTATCTTGGTCATTTTCATTATCAGTTTTGCTCATTGCATAAGGGTTTAACGTACCCAGTTAAGCAAAGCAACGGTCTTTCTATTGTTACCAGTCCATCAGACTTGGAGGGCGGTTCAGTGTCGAATACATTGTAACCAGCTAAACTGTATTCCAAGGAATGTTTCGTACAGACCTTACGGATTTCTTGTTTTTTGAAAAGACATCAAGAAATATCTAACCATTCTGTCTTTTGGAGTGGCATCGAAGAATCGAACTCCAAACATAATAAAAGTATTGTCCATGGCTACTTTTATTATTACACCAGTTGCCGCATATTTGCTGTCTCTCCAAGCTGTCACCGCTAATATGGTTGTAGGTTCTGGACGGTCTGAACTTAGTTGCGCCATACACACATCCTAACATTAAGCGATACTCCATCTGTTAGGCGAACCTCCACGACCTTTTTCAAGGCGGTATCGTGGTTACTGGACCCCATAATTGGATTCGAACCAACTTCCTCTCCCGATGGGTCTGTTATCACTAAGGAGCTACCTTAGTGTTTACTCAACGTCAGTTAACGAGAATGCTCCATTACACTAATGGGGATATAAAAAGGAGTTCAGCTTTATCTCGCCCTTAACGACCACTCCCGTGCCGGATACCATACTCGTACCTTTACTGCTTCTAATACTACGAATTTACTACGAGCAGCTATAATAAATTCTGTGGCGAAGTAGACTGGACTCGAACCAGTACGCTCTTTCAAGCTACTACCAATTTAGCAAACTGGTGCCTTACCAATTAGGCTTACTACTCCATAAGTGAGCAATCTTGACACTTTTTTCTAGCCATCCACGGTTAACTATTCCTTGCTCAAGGGATTTGTTAATAAGGAGTCGAACCTTACACGACGTTATTCCAAAAACATAAAATAAATTTGCTGTGAGTGTCAACTTTTGTTTAAATTTAAGTCTGATGGTGGGAGTAACAGGACTCGAACCTGTAAGCCTCCGCCGTGTAAAGGCGGCATTCTAACCAGTTGAACTATACTCCCATATAATATTGGTTTTTTATTCCGAAGAGGACTTTCGTATTTTACCAACAAACCTCACGTTACTTAACTTGTTTATAGACGTTGAGTAATTACGTCCTAACAACACATTTATTAAGATAAGAAAGGAAAATTATCTTAGCCTACTGCTTCCTCAGTTACGACATTTTCATCGGGGATAACATTACCAGTGTTATCAATCTTGTCATTCGAAGGAACGGGATTGTCAGTCTGAATCTGGCTTTCCTTCAACTTTTCATCGTGAAGCTCACGATTCACTTCATATACAGCGGCTTCAAGAGCCTTTCGAACTTCATCTGCATTAAGAGTAATACCAAGAGCTTCCATCTGCTGATTGAAATACTTTGTTGCTTCCTGCAAACGCTTTTCGACTTCCCGAGGGAACATCTGTTCAACAGCTTTGACTGCAATCAAAGCATACTTGTGAATAAGTTCTGCTTGAGTAAGAGCATGATTAACATCGTCCAACTTACCCTTCTTCTTGAGATAAGGGATAAGGACAACTGTAAAAATCAAAGAGCACAAACCAATTACAGCAACTACGATAGGGGTAATATCAGTCATTTTTCGTACTTCCTTTTTACATTTTGAATTATAACATCTAACAAACGCTTTGTCAAGTGTTTATTAAATAAAATTTGATGGAGCAAGATACGAGATTCGAACTCGCCCTTACGGTTTTGGTCCTTTAAATAAGATTTGAACTTACATCAATATTTTCATATTGGTTTTACATTAAACTATTAAAGGGGAAGACCGTCGTGCTAACCGCTAACACTAATCCTGCATATATGATACCACTCACGCATGAATGGTATCAAACTCCATGCTCCGTAGAGACCTCATGCTAGCCTGATAGGTTTCCTACTAAGATACCAGTAAAGTAATGAGCTTAACCAGACAAACGTAGACTTAACCAATGGAGTATATAGCTTAATTAATATTTAATGTTCAAGAACTTCCCAACTCTCATAAGCAATATGATTTTCTCTTAAATAAGAATCAAGAATTTCTTCCTCAGATTGATTTCTGAGTCTTTCAATTTTTCGCTCTAAGTCTTTGATATAAAAACTTTTTCTTTCAATCTCTTTTGTATATTTGCGCAACTTTGCTTTTACATCTTTAAGTAAAATATAAATACGCTTTTGTTGGTCATCAGAAAGAGTTGCTAATGAATCTAAAGATTTAATTAAGTCATTCTTTCTCTGACAATATTCTTTATGCTGTTCAATATAAGGTTGTCTTTCTTTTTTAGCAATTTCCACTTTATCTGTAAGATATTTAATATCCTCGGAAAGTTTAACAGTCGCTTCAAGATAATAACTCTGCTTATCCTTGAGCATAGCCTCTTCTGTCATTACAGAATCAAGAGAACAATCTTCATACCAACAATCTATATATTTAAGCCAAACTTTCATAATTATTTTTCACAGAAGTCACGCCATTAAAATCATACAAACGTACAATATGGCTTAGTCCTAAAGTATCAGAAATATCTGCGCTGATAATAGACCAATCTCCACCAGCAAGACCACACCCAATCATATAAGGCATAGCAATCTCTTCTCCAATAGGAATCATTTCACGAATTTTAAGAAGACATTCATGAAAATATTCATAATTGGTGTTTACGTTTGGTCCACCAATACCAATCTGAGAAAACATGTTCAGGAAAACTCTATCTTTGTTTTCTTCAATTCGAAGAACTTTACCATAGAGCTCTTCAGGAGTATGATAACTACAAAACTTATTATACTCCAAATAAACATGAGGATAATTCTTCTTAATTTGAAGAGCAACACCAGCGCCCATTACGCCAAAGGTATTAACCTGATGACAAATATACTTTGCCGAAGTCTTAAGGACATCGCCCTGAATAATAGACACTGACATAACCTTCTCCTTTATTCTTTATCTGTTTCTTGCAAATTTTCTTGTAACTTCTTATAATACTGATGGTATGAATCAAAATGTTTTACAAGAAAATCTTTATATACTTTAGCAACATAATTAGCAGAACTCATAGGAAAATCAATTCCCAAATCTTCTGCAATAACATCTACAGCTTTTCTCAAAGGTTCAGGAGGTGTATTAGTCAACTTAAACTTTTTAGTTTCGGAATCATTATCACACCAAGCCTTACCATTTACAACTGTTAGGAATCTAATTGAAGGATTCTTAGAAAGTTCCAACTTATGTTCCTCACTTCTCTTATAGGGTAACACAGATATTTAAATCTGTCAAGTATTTAATAAAAGAATTTTTTTATTTCCTTTACTTTTCATTATCGTCAAATTTACCAGAATAAATAGCTTTTCTACTGACAAACTTAGCAGCAGAAAAAATAAATACAAATAAGGGAAAGAAAAATGCGCCCAAAGATTCTGTTGGATAAGCAAAATCCCAATAATCTTCATCTTCTTCTGCGATGCACTTCATTACACGAGCAAAGAAAATCCATAGAATATGATTAAGAATTAAAACAATTACAATAATCAACCACTTAGGCATATCTTTTCCTTTCTGGCACGCCTACCGAGACTCGAACTCAGAACTAATCTTTAGGAGAGATTTGTTTTATCCAGTTAGACTATAGACGCATACCTTATTTTTTCTTCTTAGGGACAGCTTCAGCTACAAAGAGAATAGGCTCCCCGTTTTCTCCTAAAGTAGTTAATGCTTCCATTTCAGCTTTTACATTAAAAGAAGAGGTTTGTAAATGTCTTGCATAAAATTCATTTCGAAAATTATAAACATAATCATAATTATGACTAAAATTGTTTTCGACATTAATCCCTAATGTTGCTACTGTAATAAATACATCATACTCTTCTTTAGGATTTTCTGCAAAGCCAGTATACCCATTACACTTATATCTTACATAAACAGGCAAACCATTTTCTGTATTTGTATCAACAAAACTCAAATCATAGAATTTCGTATGGCAATAAGGACATTCATAATTAGAATTCGCCAAATATTTTTTGTGGCAACGTGGACAAACAACCTAATTACGATATTTAAAACTCTTCTTAGACATAATTTACCTCACACTGTAAAACAAGACACAGGAATCTTTGTAGGATTCTTTTCTCCTACAACATAAAAAGAAACACCAGAAAGATTAATATTATTCCACTCTTCTTTAGTTTTAGAAGAATACGTGGGCCAAAAAAGCCCCTCAAATGTTACAAAATTATTTTCAGGGTCAACATAAAGAGTTCTTACAAACCCAACGACTCTTTCATAGCCAATATCTTTCTCACAAGTCATTTCTTCGCAAATGGGAGTCCTAAAACAATCTTTAAGACCTTCCCACATTGCATCTGTAAGCCAGCTTCCCAACTCATCTCTTTTTAGAGTAAATTCTTGAGTAAGGAACTTTTCATCAGGAGAATAATTTTCAACCATCATTAATTTCCTCAAAAGGAGCAGTATCCTTAGTAGGAGTACCAAAGGCATTTAGAACAGGAATAAGATTGCCTTCAACATCAGAACAATAATAAAGCCAGCCATTCATATCAGAAACAATATGATAAACACGATTCTGCTCATTCTTTACCATATAACCAGTATCAGTAAAACCAACAGGAACACTATCTACATCAGCTCCAATGCTGTTCTTACTATTATTACAACCAGACAGTGCCAGCGTAACAATAAAAATTACAATAACAAGAATACCAGCAACAAACTTATTCCAACTCTTCTGCATAATTAATTCCTCACTTTTTATAATAAATTTTATATCTTTTAATTTGGTCGAGGCGACAAGATTCGAACTTGCGACCCCTTGTTCCCTTGTGTTAGAAACGAGATTCGAACTCGCAATTTTTTCAACAATTCCATTCTGTCATTCTAACAAAACAAGTGCGCTACCAACTGCGCTACGCCTCGAAATATGTGGGCGAGTTATAAATCAATTCATAGTACAGGTACTACTGTTTTCTAACTTCCCTCGCCTCAAGTTTGTTCCGCAAAAGCGAATGGTACGGGTAGAGGGACTCGAACCCTCACGTCTGCAAGACATTTGAACTTAAATCAAAGGTGTCTACCAATTCCACCATACCCGCATATTTTTTTATTGTTGGTCTTTTCCCTTTCGACATGATAATCATAACATACAATCATCAAATTGTCAAGGCTTTAATAAAACTTTCTTTTTATTTTTTCTCAAAGTTTTATTTAGATGTGTACCCAAAACCGTTAAAATGATACACTCGCTACCTTTTGATTTTATAGTTGGATGCAAGGTGTCTTTTGGCAACATATTAGGCACTTTGACAAGAAAGCTGTTGCACCACATTTCTTTACGAGTTATCTTGTCTTCTCGTAACTGCCGATTAACCAACTGTATATTTATATTACCACACAAACATTAATTTGTCAATGGTTTAATAAAAAAATTCTGACTTTTTCAATGTAGGAGTAATATCTAAATTAGAATTCGCACTTGTACGAGTATAAGTAGAACCAGCCCAATCTGACCCCCACATGTCAGCCTTGGTAGTAACATACTTCTTATATTTACAAGAAAGCTTTACAGAAAGACACTCAGGATAATCTTTAATACTTTTCTTGAGTTCATTAAAAGATTTTTCTGCTTTGACCACATCCTCTGTATATTTGCAAATCAATTCGTTTTCACATCCTGAACAAATACCGTATACTCCTCGACCCGCATTAAGCGTCTTCATTGCTTTTTCCTCCTTCCTTATAATATTCATTTAAAATTAAATTGTAACACAAGGTATTTGGATGATAATACGGATTATCATAAATCTGGCTATCATCCCCAGTAAAACATTTCATAATACCAGCACAAACTCCAGAAGAACGACTAATTCCAGCATTGCAATGTACAATAATTTTGTCTACTTTATTATACCATTTATTGACAAAACCAATAATTTTCTTAGCATCTTTTTCAGTCATAAGCTGATACATGCGAGACTCATATACAAACCCATCTGCGTTTGTATAATTTTCTATAATTACACCTTCATCTTTCTTCCAGTATTTCATACCTCTATATGGCTGAATATCATCAAAAAAGAGAGATAATTGCGCTTTAATATTATTAAACTTGTTAGGAAGTTGACGCACTCCAATATCGGCAGAATCGTTAATGCTAATTACAATAGAAGATTCTTCATGAGAACCATAACTATACTTAACACAATCTCTACGACTCATAACTTGAAACTGCATTGGATTTATCTCCTTTCTTTTTATAAAAATAATATAGCACAATTTTAATTTTTTGTCAATAGATTAATATTAGTTTTTATATTGTTTTTTAAATCTACATTTTTGGACAAACCAATCCTGCAACTCTTTGACTGTAGTTTTCTCTTTTGGATACAGCCATGTATATATACCACTAAACATATATTTTCTTACAATACATTTATCGGCAGGAATCATTTCGTGAGTGTCAGATATATAATGGTCTGCAACAAAGCTAATAGTAAATTTATCTGCTTTTTCTGTAGCTCTTACAATACGAGTTAAATATAAATCTTGCCCTCTTTCGACTTCTTTTCCTTTATATTTAAACTCTCCGAACATATATCCGACATCCCAAAGTTCTAAGATAAAGTCTAAATCAGAAGGATATATACTAGTTCCCTCAACATTTAGTCCGCTAAAATCTACAAGCTATTTAGCACGTTCAGGATTTTTGAATAAACTCATTGGTAAATACCTTTTGACTAATAAAGTCCTTACCCTCTTCACTTGTTAAAATCGGCATTTCATAATCAAGAACCCATTTATAACGAATAGTCTCCTGACCTTCCTTGCCAATAACAGTAGTAGGAATACGATAAGCACAAGTGCCACGTTTCTCTACTGTCGTATAATCGTTCCAGTTTACACCCTTTTCAGTAAACATCTTATCTTGCAATTTGGTAGTATTAATACCATGAAGTTCTTTTTGAGGATACAAAGATTGAGCAACTGCCTGAATAGAATTTCGAGTACAATCCTGCTGTCTCCAAACAAAATAATTATGCACTTCAAAGGCAGGGACAACAAATACTCTACTATCAAAAGTAGGCATTTCTTTTCCCTTACGAACCATTCGCCAATCATAAGAATCTTGGTCCATATTAAAGATATCCAAAGTTGTATCAATAATAGTATTCTCAGCAAAATAATCATTAAACCAAAGAGTGCAAAGCGCAGCAGATGTACTAACAATCTTTTGAATATTATTATCAAACCAAGGCTGAGAATTTCTTTCACTTTGAATCATGACAAGAGAAATTTCATCAGATTCAACATAACCAAACTTAACATTAGGAATAATTTCACAGAGCTTAAGCATAGTTTGTTGCATAGTTTTAACAAAAATCGGGTCAAAAGGTTTCTTCATACCACGACAAAAGCTGTGAAAATGCGCTCCATCTAAACGGACAATTACAGGAAGATTCTCAGGAAGATAATTACGATATCTATTCTCGTAAGCACCTTTCATTCTATCGCCTAAAGTTTTATACTCCATTTTCTTTTTCCTTTCTCATTCTCGTAAGGTCTTCAATATATACTGGATAACCATCATCATCGAAATATGCAAGCTTCTTATAACTCTTTGCCCTTTTTTCATTCTTTTCCTGATAATCAGCATCAATAGTAATATCAGTCTTATTATTTTTAGGACAGAAAATTAATGCCACAGGAAGATTTTCCATTGCCACCTGAATGTTTTCGACTTTGTTTTCCTCGACTGTTTCTGCGAAATAAAAAGTACAAGGAATAAGTTCAATATATTCAATCTTGTAATCTTCATCTAACTGCTTACGATAAGCAAAACTTACATTTGCCTCGTGGCATTTTTCAATAATTTCTTTTAGTTGCTTATTTGTAAAACAATAATCTCTATATCCCTTTTTAAGAGAACCCACAACAGAGTCTACAAGAGAAGGAAAATCAGAAGGAATACCAAAAGTTACACTAGAAACAGTCTGCATTTCACCAATCATTTTATCTAATCTCCACTAAATATCGAATAGTCATCTGTCTATCATCGTAAACAATAATTTCATCGTTGCGAAGCATAGAAGTATTACCATGAGCCCACAAACTCCAAGCTTTAGGATTGTCCTTTTTTAATCTCTCAAGATTGTAAGAATAATACTTGGAATCAAAAGAATAGGCATCAACACTATCTCCAATAGCCACATCAAAGAAAGCAATAAAGCCGCAATTCTGATAATCACGAGTCCAATATCCACCTAAAGAAGTATAACCAATAGATTTGGCTACCCCTCCATGATACTTCTCACTATTCGAGAAATAGGCGCCCTTTCCAAACATCAAACCTGTTGTAATAACTCCTGCGGGGCGAATCTTTAAACCCATCTTAAGAATGTTAAACCAATTCTGATTTCGGCTACCATGGCAGAATAATTTTACATTACCAATATTATTTTCTGAAGTAAATTTCTGATATCTTTCTTCAGTTTCAAGATTAGTAACACACCAAGCCTTGTAAAACTTTCCAGCAGAATCCCCCATTGCCTTTTTAATTTTAGCAATATCTTCCTGAGTAGCTTCTTCCATGGTAATACCCATCTTCTGTAAAATACTTTCAGAAGCCTTAATTTCAGAACCAGCATCAACAATTCTCGCCTTTGGCTTATAAACCTGACCAGCCATAGTATCAAGCAAGCTTTGTTCCTCAGAAAGCTTTTTGTCGTATTCGGAAGAATCAGAAACAAGACAGTCAGAAACACGCTTCATCTTACGAGGGACAATAATGAACAACTCATTCAAATTCTTGTTAAATTCCTCAACAGACCAGTTTTTGTAGTTCGCTGCAATATAATCAATCTTTTCCTGAGCAGCATCAATCATAGCCTGAGTAACAGCTTCAGCACGAACAGAATAAGCAGATTGAATAGTCTTATTAGCATAATCCCAAAGACGCTTAATAATCTCTCGGACAGACAAATTTTGAACTAAACCAAATTCATCTACTCCATTAGACTCATCTTCAATTTTAGAATCAACAATAACTTCCTGCATCAAATCAGAACGGTCAACATATCCCTTCTTCAATTTAGAAGAAAGTGTAGAATTCCACTTAGACATAGGATAAGTTTTAGTCTGAGGAGTGGCACCAACACGACCAAATTCTACAGTAAAGGTGTCTCCATTCGGAGTCATACGATAGAATTTATTATGTCCTTGGTCTCCAAAATTAGGGTCTACAAAGATTAAATATTTGGGAGTATAATCCATAATTTCATCTCCTATAAGTAAATCTCTATGATTAGATTACCATAGAGATTTACATTTGTCAATAGTTTATTCAGTTATTTTTTATTAATCCAATCGGTCAAATTTACTGGTAGCAAAATGTAAGATGAATCTTGTAACCATTATATTCAGAATCAAACTTTTTAGCTTCGTTGATAGCTTCAGTAAAAACTTTAATAATCATAGCACGAACATCCGTCCAATCAAGTTTCCCCTTACCACACCCAATAAAAGGCATAGCAAGATAAGAAATCTCTTCATTAATGCAATACTGAGCAAGGTCTTCAATACAATGTTCAAGATTGGTCATAGTAATTGGTTCATACTTCTTGTTAGCAATCATAAGCAAAAACAAATTCCGAAGCCAAATGGTTTCACCAGCACAACGCTCATCAAACTTATCAGAAATCTTATCAACAATATGATAATAATTATCAAGTCTACGAGCAGTATCACTACCCAAAGAAAGGTCCGCAGGAATGCCATAACAAATATTGTAATAAGGAGGAAGGTCAAACATATCTTTATTTACTTCCTCATACTCAACACAAGTTTCATAGAGGTCATCGTCAGAGTCATAGAGGTCATCATCTTCATCGGCAAATTCAAGCTCACCGTTATTAAGGATAAGAGGACAACCACAGTCAGGACAATGCATTACCTTGGGCTTCCAAACAGAAACATAACCAGAAGAAGAAACAATCTTACCATCTTCATCAGTAGAAGCAACTTCGGTAGTAAAATAACCCTTGTCCTGAGTAGAAGTTACTTTTGGCTCATCGAACTTGTAATTGCGACTAAAAATATTAGCCATTTTAAATACTCCTTTTATAATTAATTAATTTTTTCACTAAGTATTCTATCTAATTCTTTTGGACACGCATCAGTCCAATTTGTAATTTGATGACCGTCATAAGAACAAACAAAAATTTTTTTCTTCTTTCTGACTTTCAATCCTTCCTCATTATATTCCCAATCAACTGTTCCATCCATATATGGAAAATAAGGACAATTAGGAGTACAACCTTTACATTCAATCTTAGCCATCAAATTATCCTTTCTTAAAAACAACTCATAATTTCTCGTACAATAGCTTTCTTAAAATCCTGTTCCCTTTTCTTTAAGACATCGTTATCTGGAAGAAGATAGTTATCTGAAAGAAGATAATCAGTCTTTCTAGTAGTTATTGTCTTAGAAGGTTCTTTAACAAGATACAAACCCTCTTTTGCACGAGTAGTTGCAATATAACTTAAATTCTTTTCCTGAATATTTTGTTCTTTACTATTCCTAAAATCATAATTAATTTTAGCTTCATTCAGAACAAAAACATTCGTAGCTTCAAGACCTTTAGCTTTATGGATACTACAAAGCCTAACACAATTAGGAGAAGGAGTAGTATTTAAAAGTTTATCTATGAAGGTGGAAAATTTAGAAACACTGTCAGAAGAGGCATGATTTTCAAGATAGCCTTCCAAAATTTCCAACAAAAAGCTCGTGTTATCTATCTTAGAATTTGTCTCCGCCACGGCTTCCAAACGCTCTTCATCGTGTCCCCCCTCACGGACATTTTTTGAAACGATTTCAAAGAGTTTTTTATTATAATTACTTATTACTTTCTGGAGGAATTTTTCAAGTGTGCCAACCGAGGCGCATTTGGATGATAAAATCTGTCTTTTAATTGCCGCTACCATATCTTTATCCTCAATAAAAATAGGTGTCCCATTTCGAGCTAAATCAAGCACTACCTCAGCTATCCATTTGTTTTTTCTGGAAATTACCATATCTCCTGCTTTAGCATACTCTGAAATTTTGTTTTTGTCAATAGTTTTAACAAACCCCATTGGAGCATCATCACAAGGAAGAATAGGAATCCCATATTCTCTATTTACTCTACTAAGATGAGACTTAGCACAACGATAACAAATAGGTAAATCAAAAGTTTCTACAGGAGCAAACATCTTAGGAATTTGATTAAAAGCTTGAGCATTAGCACCAGCAAAATTATAAATGGCCTGATGAAAATCTCCAATAAAAACATATCTACCCTTAGTTCTTTTAATAAACTTTAGAAAATTTAATTGGATATTAGAAAAATCTTGAACCTCATCACAATAAATATTTGTATACAAAGCCCAATAAGGAACTTCCCAATTATCATATTTAAGTTTATTAAAAGTAATCCAAAGCATATCAGTAAAATCAATTACACCTTGAGTTTCAAATTGTTGCCTACTTTTAGTATCAAGAATTTTCAAGGTAGAAGTAATTTCACTGATATCAGGCGCAGAATAACCTTCATCACCATAATACAAAAATAATACATGGTCATCAATTAAACGAGACACATCTTTATTTGAAGACATATCTGTAAGAGTTAATCTACACAAATTGTAAAGGTTTACATAATTATCTTTCAAGAAAACTCGCTTGGCAAATTCAATATATCTACCATAACGTTTTGTGATTTCTTCATCAAGAATTTTATGTGGCTTAAAATTATCTAAACTCACAGTTCTTTTAGAGCGCTGAGAACCAAAACCTTTTGGCTTTTCTCCTAAATCCTTAGATTCTTGTTCTACATTATAAAGCATAATAGAATATGCTAAAGAATGCATCGTCATAACCTTAGTCTTAGGATTCTTAATCTTTTTCTTAAACTCCTCAACTACGCTTGCATTAAATGCAATATATAAATCAGAAGTTTTTGAATGCTCAGAAAGCATACAAGCAGTTGTTGACTTACCACTTCCAGCCAAAGCATTTACAAGCATGTTACTTTGAGGATTGTTAAGAAAAAAATCTAAAATATCTCGTTGATATGTACTTGGCTTAAAGTCCATTATAATCAACTCCTAATCATTTTATAACATTCATGTAATACTCTTGCAGTTTCAATTACATCTTCAACTGTATTTTGAGTTTCATTCATAGAAATTCTAATTTCTCCACGAATATAATCTTCTGGAATCTTCATAGCTTCTAACACAGCAGATGCTTTCATATCTCCTGTATTACACGCACTTCCTGTCCCTACATAAATTTCCTTTTCATCTAACATAGATTGAAGAATTTCTCCCTCTACATTGTGAAAGCAAACACACACTGTAGAATTAATACTATTTGCAGGAGAAACAATCATATAATCATTTGGTTCAAATAATTTACCAAGTTCTTCAAGAAAAGCTCTCTTCATTTTCTTACAAGCTAAATCTTTTTCTTTTTGATGGGCAACAGCTTTATCAACAGTTAAAGCTAAAGCATGAATATAAGGAATATTTTCAGTACCAGCTCTACGATTACTTTCTTGGTCTCCACCATAAATTAAAGGCTTAATCTTCTCAACAGGAAAAGTATCTTTTGAAAAATAAATAAAGCCAACACCTTTAGGAGAATGCACCTTATGTCCACTAAAAGTAGCAATGTCAGCCATGTGTCTAATATCAATAGGAACATTACCTAAAGCCTGTGTCATATCACAATGATAATACATATTAAGTCTATGAGCTAAATCCATATGTTCACGAGGATTAAAAATTTCTCCTGTCTCATTATTTACATACATCCAAGACAAAAGAAATCCACTATAATCTCCCCACAGAAAACCCAACTCTTCACTTTTCTCTGTAACTTTAACAGCATCAATAAGATAATTCTTATCAATAATTATTGACTTGGGATTTTCTGTGATATTATGATGCTCATAAGGACTACATAAACATTTGCTTTTTTGAGCTAAAGCCCACGCATTACCTTCGCTACTACCAGAAGTAAAATAAATTTCTTCTGGAAAAGCACACATAACATGCGCAATTTTTGCACGACTTTCCTCAATTAAATTTTTACTCTTACGCCCTAAACCATAGGTCGTGCTTGCATTACCCCAATATTCAGCTAAATCATCTTTAATAATATCAATGATTTCAGACGATACAAAAGTTGTAGCCGCATGGTCTAAATAAATCATTTATCTACCTCATATTTAATAAAAGCAGTATATCTTTCCCTGCCTAACACGTCATCGTATCTTGTAGTAAATTGAATATCTGTAATATTCTTTTTAGAACTACTAAGCCACATATTTAAACGAGATTCAAAAATTAGTGAATCATAGGTTAAAATTTTTACTCTTTTTTTACTCATTTTTTTAATCCCACAAATCAAAAAAGATAGGCTTAATCATATCTAAAGCTTTTTCAATTTCAGCTTGCATATACTTATCAATTTCAGCGCTTTCTTGATAATACTGTTCTTGTTCTTCTTCGGGAATTTTATTTGCCCATCCGTCATACTTTTCAAGAACAGAGTTTTTCTTAGGACAAGTCTCTTCAGTAGAATTGCGAATATGAGTTGCAATTTCTTTCAGGTAATCTTCCCATGCCTTACACTGGGCTTCTTCTGCGGTTTTGTATTCTTCGTCAGAATTGAACTTTTCTCTTGTAAGCTCATTCCAACCACGATATTCTCGTTTGCCAGTTTGACGAGTTTTGTCAAAATCAATCATTGGGTAGCCAACATGAGTTTTAGCTAATTCTTCTAACATTTCAGGGATTACCTGTTGAAACCAACCATCAAAATTCCAAATGTCCCTATTACACCAACCCTTAAAAGCTCTATCTTTTCTCTGCTTGTGTACAGGATAAAGGTCTTTTAAATTTTTTGGATGTAAAAAAGGTAATCCTTTATAAGATTTATTTAAATAGCTTAAATTAAGCCAGCTATAATTCTTTTTACTCATCATCATTCACCTTATAAAACTCACAAAAATCCGAGTAACTACCATAATCTACATTATAAACCCCTTCTGGAGTAACATAACAATTATAATAATAACTCTTAAACCCTTTGTTGTCAATATATTTTTTAATAAGCTTAAAACATTCTGGATATTGAGCGTTAAGAATAATATCAGTTCCCTTTTCTTCTACACGCCCAAGAGAAACAACAACCTTATTACCTTTTTCATAATGGTAAGCATTAACTTGACAAATCATTTTACGTACACCTCAAATTCTCCATCTAAACATTTTCCGTTTAATCCATACACGAATCTAAACTCTTCATTAGTTAATTCAATAGATTCTACAAATTCAACAATTTTCTTTTTTTGATTCTTAAAAGGATTAATAGTCCTAACAACATTAACTTTTACAATACATTCTTGGTCATAGTAATCATTTGCTAAATCATGAACCCATACTGTATGACCGTCCATGTTTTGTAAAGCGATGAAACTTAATTTTCTCTTCATAATATACTCCATATTAAAAATATGATTCTACCTATGAGTAAGTATATCATAAGTAGAACCATATTGTCAATACTTTTTAAATTATTTTTTGAACGTATTCTAAATAATCATGAGCCCATTTTTTAAGATTTTCTAAATCAGAGCTATTGCTAATTATTGTGTCATAATGATAATAATGAACTTCTCCATCAGCAGGATTGGAAATAATAGGGGCTACATTTGCATTTTCAACCAACATAGTTTTACAAGATAAACCTGTTGCTGTTTCATTTTGTTTAATAAAAGCTCCAATACACTTAGGTTCTCTAATATTAACAAAGAAAAGCCAATTTCTTTTGTTTAGCATTTCATTGTTGAGCACTGCGTTAATCTGGTCAAACACTTTTTGATTGGGAGAATTATCCCACTCTTCCAACGCCATCTTTAATTCGTGAAGAAATTTTCTATCTTTTTCTTCTTTGCTACCATCCCATCCAGCGAACTGAGCTACTGCTTTTACCCAATCTACGGTAGATAATTCCAGCACATTCCAATTTGTTTGACTTTCTAAAATTTCTTTACACAACCTTACGAAAGTAGATTTTCCACTACCTCCAGAGCCATTAATTATTACAATTCTTGCTTCCATAATTTATCCCTCAATTCTTCACGAGTAGGATATCTACCACAACACTTATCGCCCTCTGGACACCAAAGAAGATATTGACAATGAGGAACAAGTTCTTTAGCAAACACTGGATTAATTCCTGCAATTTGTCTTTTCATTTCAACAGCAATTTTGCGAATAGGTTCTTGAGCACGGGTACATAAACGTTTATGCATAAATGTAATTAAAGCTTCAGGAGTAAAACCTATCGCTAAAGTGGTATTAGTTGCTCTTGGCAAAACAAAATTAGCATCTTCTACTGCGGCATTAATCTTAACACCATTCTCAGTAAGGATATCACGAATAAGCCTACGAGTTGTATCAATATTACTCATAAGGTTTTGATACAAAGCCTTGGCTTTCTCATTTTTTTCAATATTACTTGGTATAATATAAGTAAAATTATTTTTGTCAATATATCTAAATGAAGCCAGATTCTTAACAATCTCATCAGGACTTACACGGGGAATTGCTTCAATCAAATCCATGTAAGCATACTTGTCCTGATTATCATAACGCACTCCAATTTCAGAGCGCATCATCTGTTCTAAAGTGCCTCTATCTGCTTCAATTTCAAATTTAATATATTCACAACGAGAACCACTCATGTGACCTGAATCTTCACATTTCTTCCCCACTCGTTCAGCATATTTTTTATCTGTATTATAACATTCACAAGCAAATTCACCGTGGTTTTTATATAAATCCTCTAATACAGTAGGATTCAAAAGGGTTACTTTCATTACGCCTTTATTTCTCCCTTCTTATATTTCATCAAAAGATATTCAAAAGTTTGTGGAGTATAATTCATATAAGGCATCATACATCCAACATTAATCATCTGTGCTCTATTTAAATATTCATTCCCCTTGGAATTTTTTAATTTTTCTTTTGCCATTTTAGCAAAATCTTCTACCAAGTCTTGTTCTTTGGTTGTATGAGTATGTCCATGTAAATGGAAACAATTATCATAACAAGACCCATAATATGAAAGAATTGCAAAATGAGAAAGAATTACTCTATAAAGTTTACCATCAACTGTCTCAGTTACTTCTTTATAATGACAAATTTCAGCTAATTTTTTCCTAACTCCTGTAGAATATTGGTTACAGTCATGATTGCCTTGAATTAAATGAACATTACCGTTTAACTTATTTAAAATACGAATCCATTCATCTGACCCTGCTTTCCACAGAAAATCTCCAAGTACATATACATGGTCTGCATTTGAAACTTGTTTATTCCAACGAGAAATTAAGCCAAGCTCCATTTCTTCTGTTGTATCATATGGGCGATGGTCAAAATTAATAATGTTTTTATGCCCAAAGTGCAAATCTGAAATATAATAATTCATTAACTTAAACACTCCAAACTATGCCCTACAGACGATTCCTGAAACCATCTGGTATTAACAACAGAAGGGTCTCCTAAAAATTCCACATAATCTTCTGTAACTTTAGTAATTACACCAGCTAAAACATAATCTTTTTGAACAGGATTATAACTAAGAATTGTCCAGTTTAACAAATTTGTCTGAGCATCTTCAATATTATCTTCTTTTCTATTAAATTTATATTTTAGCCATTTAGTAGATTCTAAAGGCTGCTTTTTTGGAAAATTCATTCCTTTTCCTCTTCTTTCCAGAAAGGATAATTATCTCTCTTTTTACAAGACCTTTCATACTTACAAGAAAGCTCACATCCATAAACCATATAATGATTATCACAATGTTTACAAACAGCTTGCCCATAAGGATAACTTAATTCTTCAAGCATTAAAACGGCTTTCTTTCCATCTATCCCGTCAATACATTTTCTCTCATGTAAATAACATTCGCCTAAAGACTAAAACTCTTTTCCACACTTTTCACAACAATATTTAATTGTCATTTCCCATAAACCTCTTTCTTTTTACTTTCATAAAACTTATTCAACCCTACGAGGTCAGGAGCATTTGGACAAGTCTTTTCTCCCATAAATGTAGTAATCATATTAATGATTCTCTTATTTCTATGATTAAGAGGAGGAATAGAAGTATCCTTAAAAGCAGAACAAATAAAACGAGAACAAATCTCAGGTCGTACTTCATAAATTTGGCACTTGTTTTCCTTGTTCAAAAAAGGACAAATATCTTTAAAATCTTTATCTAAAGCAGTATTACGATTAATCATTTTTACTTCTGGATGCTGACCAAGATACTTTTTAATCTTCTTTACTTCTGCATCACTTACACAAAGAATTGCAGAACAACAAGCTCCACATCCAGAACATTTACCATCAATAGTATGGTCTACTTTATTAGCCATCTGACTATTCATTCCCAAATTCCTCCATCAAGTTCTTCTCTTACGCGCATAAGAATCTTTCCTAACTTATTTTCTCCAACACCATTGCAAACTCCCCATGTAGTATCATGCCACCAATTTCCCTCTTCAAGATAAGCGTCACCAGTATCAAGAAGAAGTTTGGCGAGATTTTTGTTCTGAGTAAATTTTGCACTAACAATTTCATACATTGTTTGCTCTTTAATATCTTCCCAATCTTTACGCAACTTACAATTCCTACCAGCAAGTTTTGCTTGAGCTGGATTCATGGAAATATATTTTTTACGGTCTTCATCTCTAATTTCTTTTTGTGCTTGAAACGCTGCTTCTGAATTGTGATAGGTTAAGCCATTATAACTTACAGGTGCATTATAAAAATTAGAGAGAAAAGCATAGGCATCAAAAAAATTTTTAATTGCTTCCATATTATTTTCCAATCCTTTTCAAAAATTCTTCTTCGTTCATAATAGAAGTCCCTAATTCAGCGGCTTTCTTAGCTTTAGATGAACCACTATTAGCTTCGTTCGTTAAAAGATAATCAGTTTTTTTAGAAACAGAACCAGTTAACTTACCACAATTATCAGTAATAATCTTTTCGATTTCCGAACGTTTCATGGTATTAAAAGCACCTGTAACACAGAAAGTTTTACCATTGATAAACTCATTCGTTGCAATCTGTACTGGCTTATCCCAAACTAAATTTAATTCAAAAATAAGATTTGTAAACAATAAATCTTCACTATTCCACCAGTTATGCATAGCCTGAGACATTGTTTCACCAAAGCCATCTAAAGTAGAGAAATCAAAATTATTAAAATCAAGAGCTTCTTCAAAAGCCACCCAATCTCCATTAAAATGTTTACTGATTTCCTTTGCCGCTGTCTTGCCAATATTGGGAATACTTAAAGCGACAAGAAGATTTTCAAGTTTAACATGGCGAGACTTTTCAATAGATTCAATTAACTTACTATAAGACTTTTCCCCAAAACCATCCATCTCAATAATTTCGTTTTTATACTTATCAAGATGATAAAGGTCTGCATACTTCTTAACATACCCAGCATCAATAAATCTCTTAAGGGTAGCTTCACTTAAACCATCAATATTCATTGCTGGCTTAGATACAAACTGAACAAACTTAGCTAAATTTTTTTCAGGGCAAGCTGGATTTTCGCACCAAAGAGTCTCAGCACCAGATTCAGAAATTTTAGTTGTAGTAGGCTTACCACAGCACGGGCAAGTCTTTGGAATTTCAAAATCTGCATCACCATCTTTGTTACAAAAAACAATCTGGGGAATAATCATGTTCATTTTTGCAACTTTAACAGTACAATTTTTTCTCAAACCAAGAGACTTGATAATACTAATATTATGAACAGATGCGCGACTTACTTCTGTATTATCAAGAATAACAGACTCAAACACAGCAGTAGGAGTAATTACGCCAGTTTTACCAACTGCCCATTCAATGTCTCTAAGAATAGTTCCAGCAGTTTCATCTTCATACTTAAAAGCTAAACTCTTACGGAAATGATGACCAGTGTTACCAAGACTTAAACCATAAGCAATGTCATCATAAGTAATAACACAGCCATCAACAGGAATGCCTTTCTTATCAGCAGTCTGTTTCAATTTAATAGTTAAATCTTCAATTCCATAAAGGTCAACATTACCACCATTGAAATAAATACAGGGAACAATAGTAAATCCCAAAGACTGAAGCTTATTCATATCTTTTCTAAAACTACCCGTAGTTCCCTCAATCAAACTCCAAGCCCAAAATTGAAGACCTCTCTGAGACGTAATTTTATTGTCCAAAAGAGAAAGACTACCACTTGCAAGGTTGCGCTGAGTAGCATATTGCTCTCCATCAGGAAGTTCTGCGTTAATTCGTTCAAAATCTTCTCTAAGAATAATACATTCACCATCAATAACAAGGGTTTCTTCGCTATCAATAGTTAAAGGAAGATTCTTCATAACTTTGGCATTATTAAGAACATCAGTGCCTTCAACACCATTGCCACGAGTTTCAGCAGAAACAAGCTTACCATTTTCATATTTAACAGACATAGTAAGGCCATCTAACTTCATAGATAAAGCTACTTCTTTATCTTCTGCAAAATTAAGTAAATCCTGACAGCTTTTTGTTTTGTCAAGCGAAAGCATTAAATGGTCATGTTTAACTTTTTTTAGCGAATCAATAGCTTCATAGCCAACGGTTTGAGTGGGAGAATTTGAAAGAATAAAATTCTCTTCTGTTTCTAATTCGCGCAATTCGTCAAACAGCTTATCATATTCTGCATCAGAAACCAGAGATTCGCTATAATTATAATATTTATCTCGATACTTATTTAACAAACTCGTTAATTCCTTAATGCGTGCAATATTTTCGTAATTATTCATATTAATCTCCATTACTTGTCAATTGTGCTCATAATAAGCAAAGATAAAACAACCCAAACAACTAAAATACCAACTACTGCATAACTCATAATTTAGTCTCACTTTCTAAAAGCTCTTTCTTTAAAGAATTAGCTATCATTGTCCTTTGTACATTTCTTAAAACATTTTCTACTTCTTTGTTAGTCTCAAAATGCTTATCCATTACATATTCATCTACCAAAACTTCTGCTTCGGTAATTAAGTTTTCTGCAATTCTTTTAGCATCTTCAACTGGAATAGGAGTGGTCTTATAACTAATTAATAATTCTGGATTTTTAGGAATTAAAATTTTTTCATATGGTTCATCTGCTATATATCTTTTAATAAAATCTGCTAATCTTGCAATATGATGAAAATCCTTCAACCCATATCCATAATTATCAATATCAAATTCATTGTGAGGGGCTCTATGAAGCATTTGTTTGTATTTTGTTTTCATGTTACCATACATTGTTAATACAGCTTTGTGAGGACAATAATGCGCAATAGCTTCTCTATTTTTAACAACAGCCCCTAACCACAATCCAGCGTATTCAGGATTAAGCTCAAAATATTTAGTAAATAAAGTTTCTGTAAAATTAATGTTTTGTTTCAAATAACTATTAAACATTAAGCGAATATCTTTAACTTCAAGCTTTCCTCCATCTTCATCTCGATGATATTCTTTACTAACCCAATCTTTAGAATCAACAATATCATCAAAATGAGGAAGCACAATTGCTTTTGTGTCAACATCAGAATGTTCCGTAGCCATTCCGTAATTATTACTACCATAAACAAATACGCCGACTACATTATATCCAAGTTCACTCAAAAATTTATAATCTGAATGAACTCGATTATTAACTTTTTCCAAATTCATAATTTACCTTCCTTAATGTAAATAAGTAACAATATACAAATACATTTGTCTATTCTTACTTAATGACATTATAGCAAATAAATTTTGTCTTGTCAAGAAGTTATAAGAAATAAGTTGAAAGGGGTATAATACCCCTTAATCAACTTCTATCTTTTTATATTTTCCGCAATTACATTCACCAGCATAATTTTGTTCTCTAAAGGCTTTGCAAATACAAACCATATCATCAGTTCGAGTTAAACCACATGGACAATATTGTTTTCCATATTTCTCTTTCATTTCTGCAAGCTGACGATTTGTTTCGTCTACTAAATCTTTATCGTCGTTCAATACAATTTTTAACATTAAGATATCCTCTCTGCATATTGATTATCAGAAACCAATGTAATTTGCAAAACATCATCAAAACGTGAAACTAAATTTGGTTTATAACGACCATATTTTAAAATTACATTGGGATACTTTTTTAATTGCTCAATTTCTTTTCCTATCTCTTCTTTATAATATCCCGTATAAATTACAAAGTCATCATTACAATTTTGCTTTCTAAAATAATCCAATAAAGACAAAACTTCTTCAAATTGCAACATAGGCTCTAACCCTCCTATTACGACTGCCTTTGTAATTTCATTATCTATATAAGCTTTATAAATAGAAGAAATTAAAAATTCTTTAGTAGCTTGTCTTACCACAGGTTCATTTTGACATACAGTAATTGGAATATTAGCTTCATGACAACATTTCCAATCACATTTACAAGTGATAAGGAAGAGGGAGGGCTTTGCATAATTAACAAAGTCCTCCATGACAACACCTTTAAGATGAATCTTCTCTTCCATAAATTTATCCTTTCATAATAGAATCTGCATCTAAAACATTATACCAACGTCTTAAATTAAATTCTTTTTTTCTAATCTTTTGATAACTACTTACAGGGGTATAAAAACCTACTACTCTCGCATATTGGTCCGCCACAGGCTTTCCACAAATAGGACATGTTTGAGTTCCAATGAAAGAATGTTTATCTTCACAAACATTAATTTTAGTTGTAAATGCAAAATAAATTACACCTTTAGAAGCAACATAATTAAGCATATCCCAAGCACTTTCTTTTGTTGCAAAACGATTTTCAATATCAATGTGAGCAATGCATCCACCACCACATTTTTCATCAAGCACGCTGCCTAAACGACACTTTTCTTTAATAGTGCATTGTTCAGTTAGTGGAATCCACTGATTTGAGTAAATAAAATACTTATCTTGTTCAAACAGAAGATTATCTGCTGTGCAAATTACACCAGCACAATTTTCCCGAGGGATAGATTCAACATTAAAAGAAAAATCACATTCAAAGCTATCTTTTACTTCATTAATAGCATCAAGAATCTAACAAGCAAATTCCAATCCCTCTTCTGTATAATATTTATTACCAAACTCGTCAGTATTAATTAATCCAAAAGAATCAATAACTTCATACATTCCAAGAATACCAATAGTACAATATTGCTTATCAAGTTCAACTGCTCCTTCTTGATAGTTAGGAAGCAGACCTTTTTCTATATTACGCTCCAAAATATGACGCATACTAGTTAATGCTTTGCAATCCAAAAGCACACGGTCTTTAAGAAGTTCAATATATTTCTTTTTATTAAATTTAGTCTCGTATGCAATGCGCATAAGATTAATTGTACTCACACGACAAGACCCAACAGACAACGCTGTACCACCAATAGAATTAACAAAAGCATCAAGCTTTTGAGTGTCAGAAAGTAAACGGCAACAATTTGAAAGCACTCCAACATTATCAGATACAAAGAAATTAGAATCAGACCACTTAATGTTATGATAACAAGCCCATCGAGCAGTTTCTTCATCTTCAAATTTGCCATCTTTATAAAGTAAAGAATAAGTTAAAACAGGGAAAGTAAACATGTTTTCACTGCGAATATCACTTACTACATCCATAAACAAACGCTGGCATTTCATAATTTCTTCAATTTGGTCAATAGCGAAAGACCCATCTGGAAATTCCAAACCACCAAACAAAGATTCAAGATAAGGACGGTCAAAAATACTTACATTTGTAAAAGCACACTGGTCAATTCTAAGGAATGGTTGATTTAATCTATAAACAAATTTCTGAAAATATTGTCTTAAATAAGTATCGGGGTCTTTAAAATAATGCCCGTTCTTTATATCCATTTTCCAGAAATAATAAGCCCAAATAATTACATTTGGGAGACCAACGGCCCGAGATTGACGGTTACTGAGGAACGAAACAAACTCAATAACATCATCAAAATATGTGTCCAAATGTTTAGGAGGCTGATTATTATATCCTCCAAGGAAAAACAATCCTTCTCTTGCCAAACGAGTTAAATCATTTGCCCAACAATAGGGAAAATAACTTGCCGTAGCAGAATCGTTAAGATAAAAACCCTTGCTAAATTCCTATTCTAACCAAGCTTTAGCAGTGCGCAGTCCCCATTTTTTCTTAATTTCAAGGAAAATTTTATTTAAACCAAAAAGCTTATCTTCACTCTTCCCCTTTTCAGTCATAAAAGAACGAATATCTCTATGGCTAGCATTTGCATTAGGGTCGATAGTAGCATCTGCCATTGTACTTTGATTTACGAATTTATCTAAGAACTCTGAAAAATCTAACTAACTAGAATGAACCCCATTAATATATTCGAAATCTTCACCATATTTCTTTTTTAAATCTTCAAGACATCTTTCAAAATCTTTTGTTAAACGAAGTGAAATGTCCATATAAAATTTTCCTCCTTTTTAATTGTTATTAATCCATTGATTTGCTTCATTGAAAGCCATAATTTCTCCATCAACTTCAAGTAATGGAGCAGAAGCAAAACCCTTTTTAATCATTTCCTTTACATCGAAATCAGTTCTGGCTTCAAATTCAATTCCCTTTTGTTTAAGTTTCTTTTCTAAAACAATACAACGAGGGCAATTAGTGGTATACAAAACAACCATAACATCAATCTCCTTTTGTCCTTTTATGTAACATCTAAATTACCATTAGATAATTTAACTAACTAATTATATAATTTCATACAACCCCAAGTATCTGCATCTGCACTATGAGCGTTTTCTAAAGTATAACCAAAATGTTCAAGCAAAGTCCCTAATTTATAATTAGCTACCTCTGCTTTTGGAATTAAACGTTTCGCATTTTCTAAGGTGCAACAAACAGCATGATTTGGAATTGGAATGTGGTATCTTTTCAATTCTGGATAAATTACTTTGTTAGCGTCATATTTGGCATTGTGAAAAATCCAAACACTATCTGTCATATAATCTTTTATTTCTTCCCAAACTTCGTCAAATGTAGGGCAATTTTTAATAGTATCATAAGTGATACCATTAACTTTAGATGCTCCACTTTCAATCTAGGTCTACGGATTTACTAATATATATTTATCAGCAATTTTTTTGCCGTTTTCATACACTAAAATTGCAATACTAACAATTCTATTTTCTTTAAAGCCAGTAGTTTCAGTATCTCCTATAACGAGCTTATTATAATTAGGGAGAGCCATAATTACTCTCCCTCTACATCTTTATTAGATTTCAGAGCATTTGCTCTTGCTGTTTCAATAGTATTATTTTCATCTTTAATAGCCAGAATTTTCTTCATCTTATTAAAAGCTTCTAAAATATATTTCAAAGAACCAGATAAACATACTCCTAAAGTTGCCACTGTTGAAATAACAGTACTATATTCAGCAGGAATAGGAAGATTGTTTTTGTTTGCCCAAGGAATAATTAAAGAGGTAGAAAGTACAAGTAACATTGTACCACCCGCAAAAGCTAAAATTTTATAAAGGCTATTTATTAATCTTTGTTTTTCAAAAGTCTCTCCTGCAATTTTAATATTATAATACAAAGAGAAACTAACATTAGAAAGATATGCCATGCCAAAAATAGAAAATCCCACCAAAGCTGCCAAAAGATTTTCTAAGGCTAATTTCCAAAAATCCTACATAACTTTCTCCTTTAAATTTTAATTACCAGAACTTCCAAATCCGCCAGCGCCGCGCTCAGTATCGGGAAGTTCTTCTACTTGTTCAAAAGTAGTGGGAAGCACAGGAAGAATCATAGCTTGAGCAATCCTATCTCCGTGTCTAATAATTTGTGTTTCAGTACTATCATTATGAAGAGCAACAATCCATTCACCACGATAATCTGCATCAATTACTCCAACGCAATTTGCAGGACGCAAACTTTGCTTTGTAGCCAACCCACTACGAGCAAAGACAGCACCCCAATATCCAACAGGAATTGCCGTTGCAATACCAGTCTTTACCTTTACCGTTTCGTGAGGACGAATCTTGATTCCTGCAACATCTTTCTGAACATCCCAACTATAATAACTATCATCAGGACAATCAGCATAAAGGTCGAAGCAAGCATCAGTCTCGTGCGCCTTAGTAGGCATTTTAGCTGTCTTAGACAGCAATTTAATCTTTACATCCATATTTGTCAATCCTTTTTTGTTTAATTTTAATTTGTTTCTGTTTTATTGTATAATATATAAAAATGGTGGAAAGTTACCCTTCCACCATAGAATTTTTAAAACGCTTTAAATTGTGTAGGGCTTTTGTAATTTCAGAATATTTATAGCAAAACTGTCTCTTTAACAAGAAATCGTTTTCCTGTCCAAGATATTTGGTCTTTGTTCTGCCCTTTAACACTTTGGGAAGCTTATCCATCCAAAGCATTGCTTCTTTTTTATCATTCCAAAAATCTACACATTCTGCATTTCCTTTAATTAAAATTTTATCAATAAGCTCTTTATAAAGATTAAGATATTCATGAACAGTATTATAATACTGCATAATTAATTCTCTATACGCTTCAGGACACTTTGCTAAAAAATCATCAAATCTATCTTCATGAATAGCATTAATAACTGCATTAGGAGAAATATTCTTAGACAGTGCCTTATGCATCAAGACATAATCTGATGTTTTAATTTTGCATCTAAAATGATTTTTATATCCATCAACCATATCAACTACCCAACCTTCTTTTTCAGAAGAAAGATAATTATCAGTATCGGCTAAAACACTAAACAAAGTAGCATTATAATACCATTGAGTCATTTTAGAATCATATTCCTCAGCCATGTCACTAAGAATATCAAAAGAAACTTCCTTGCCATCCTTAACATCCCTTGCCGCAAGTAAATACAATCCTTCTTGAGATTCATCATACTTAACAACAATGGGATTTTTTGGAGAAATATATTCAAAAATAAAAGTGTAATCAGGGTAATCCCTAATTAATTCTTTTTGTCCCTCAGATAAAAGTTTATAACCCGCCGCAAGTCTCCAAGATTCTACAGGGTCTAATGCCTGAGAACCAGAACCTAAAATTCTGTCTTCCTCTGCAATATATCTATATTGCTGATAAGAACCATCAAGTTTATTAGTAATAAAAACTGCATGAGCAAAATGATATTTAGACCTAATTTTTTTAGGAGACCAATCACCATCATCCTCGCCATAATTCTTAAACTTTGCCAAAGAAGCCAAAGCAATTTCGTCATTCTTTAAATCAAAGACACAAGAACGACATTCCCTATAAAGACCATCATATAATTCAAAAAAAGAATTTAAATCATAATCATCAGACAATTCAATAAAACCTTTATACTTAAAAAGTACATAATGGTCATAACAAGTAATCTGAAGAGGGTCAAAAATCTTACTCAACTTTTCATTAAGTTTAGGAGTAATATTCTCCCACGCCTCAAAAATTCTGTCGAGCCAATCATTAAAATTGTAATTTTCAGGACAAGGTTCGTTGTTAAGGAGAGTATAAGATTGAATATACTTTCTTTTAACAGTCATAACATATTCATAAAGAGGATGCCAAAGAAACTCTTTCTTAAAATGAAAATTCATCTTAAACTCTCCTTTACTAATTTTTATCTTCTGAATTATTTTTCAGAAGTCCCACTTGCAATTTTATCGCATTCGTTAAACAAAAAAAGCTTATCAAGGTTTTCTTTTCCCATAATCTTTTCCCATTTAGATTTAGACTTTTCGGTTTCAAGAAAGAATGGAAGCATATGAAAATTAACATAAAACAGACATTTTAAGATATCGTCCATGTTAGTAAATCCAATACAATCAAGATTCGCTAAAAGGTCATACGTTCCTACATTATGATGACTATAATATCTATAATCTCCAGAACCATCTTCCTTGGGCTGTCCAGTAGTTAACTTGCCTAAGTCATGAATTTGTGCAGCTCTATAAAGAATCTTATCATCAGTTCTTTTAGCAACTTCTTCGGCACAAATTCTACAATGTTCATCTAAAGTGTACTTATGATGACAAGTTTTCTGGTCAAAGCCCTTCATCAAACTCATAATATAATCATCATCAGTAGTCCAATTAGACTGAGGGACAATTACTTCAAACTGATTAAAATTCCAACCAATTAAATTAATTGTATCAAAACCTTCTTCATAAAAAGGAATTTCAAACTTGCCAATCTGTCTGTCAATAACTTCTTCGGGAACTGTACGAGTTCTCGCTTTATTCTGTCTTTTACAAACAGCAACGGGAGTAGTCATAACATAAGCTACTTTAGTAACATTCTCCTTATTGCGAACAATATCCAACAAGCTCTTACGAGATTTAACATTAATATTAGTTGCATCAACAATAACATTCATTTTATCAATGCAATTGTTAATACGGCGACGAACTTCCTTAAAAACCTCGTCATTATGAGTCTGGTCGTTTACATCTCCAAAAACAGTTTCACGAATTTCATCCGATGAAACAATCATTGTAGGCTGACCCATTTTAGTCAACATATTTTTGAGATTTTGAGCAAGAGTGGATTTACCACTTGCAACAACTCCAATCATCATCATAAAATTCGTATGTTCCATTTTTGTCCTCCTTATTCCATCTTAGATAGAATACTATCAATCTTCTCGTTGAATTCTTTTACTAACTTTTCTTTATCAGTATCAGGTCTTGTTTGTCCCTCAACAGGAATTAAATCTCCTGCCCAAAACAGCCATTTTGGTTTAGTTTCATCTTCTACAAATTGAACAAGGCTATTATAATCAGCAGTTTGTCTTTCTTTTTTCAAAGGGTCAAACTCAACTGTAAAAATATCATTTTTGTGTTCAGTAACCCAATTTCTATAATCTTCTCTCATTTGTTTCCAATCTGGATAGGTAATAATTCGATTATAATCTAAAGTTACTTTTTCACCCTCCCATGCAGTAATGGGATTGGTGGTAATACTGTCCATTCTTTTAACAAAAGTAATAGCGCTTTCTTTTGTTAAACCTTTTTTAGTGAGCTTCTTTACAACCGCTCTACGTTCTTCTCGATTCATAGTTACTCCTTTGAATCATTCATATAATAACATAATCAAATGAAGTTGTCAAGAGGATAATAAAAATTATTCCTCTTGTACTTCATCTTTTTCTTTCCAATCTTTTAGTTGCCTAATTAAAGTTCTACGCTCTTCATCTTCTTTTCTATGAAGCACATTATACTATTCTCTAAGCTATCTGTATTCCTACTTCAAAAATTCAGGTAGGAATGTTCTTTTTGTTGAAACAAAATTTGTATCAATAGAACGTCGTAAGGCTTTAGTTTGAGCTACAAGTACACACAATTTCTTAGCTCTGGTTAATAAAGTGTAAATCTGTTGCTGACAAAGCATCATTGGAGGAGTACTATAATCTATTACTCCAATAATTACAGGGCAACCAGAACCTTGATATTTATGAGTAGTACAGGCATATCCTAAAATTAAATGTTCTTTGACTTCTTTGTGTTTTAAAATAATAGGTGCATCTCCTAAATCGAAATCAACGATGGCATTTTCATAATCAATACTTGTAACTACACCAGTCCACCCATTATACATAGCTGTTTGTGCTCCACTCGTATCAAAAACTTTATAATTGTTTTTAATACACATTACTTTATCGCCTTCTTGAATCCAAAAAGACCTATCATTTCCAGAAGCATCTTTCATCTTTTGAACATAAATTCTTGGACGAGATTCATTCAAATCAACAGGATTAATTAATTTTTGAATATCAAGATTTAAATTGTGAACACAAGCATCTCCACGTTCTTTCACAGGAGAAATAATTTGAATTTTTTCAATGTCACCATTTACAAGAGGGCTATTAAAATATTTTTCAAAATAAGCAATGGTATCTTTTCTATCATCATCTTTTTCATTTCTAATATCAAGTACCATATCTTTCAGTTCTCCGCGAATTTCAACACCTTCATAATCAGTATCTTGATATAATTGAATACCATTTCTTACATTATAAGCGGTAGTTAAAATACCAGAAGCCTTTGCTTGTCTATGTACTTCTTTAAGTTCAACAGTAGGAATTTCTTTGCTATTAATCATATCCGCAGCTAAATTAAGAGAACCAATAGATTCAAGCTGTCCCATATCACCAAGCATTAAAAGTTTACTGCCTGTGGGAATTGCTCTAATTAAATCGAGAAAAATTTCTCCACCCACCATACTAACTTCATCTAAAATAATGATATCATAAGGTAATTGATTATCTTCTCCATAAGAAAAACCACAACCACCAGTATATCCAAGAAGTCGGTGAATAGTAAAACCTTCTTTGCCAGTAACTTCTTGTAATCTTGCCGCCGCTTTACCACTTAAAGCACATTGAGCAAAAGTATATTCATCAAGTACAGATAAAATACCTGTAACTAACGAACTTTTACCAGAACCAGCTAAACCAGAAATTACGCAAACTTGTTTTTCAATTCCCAGCTTAATTCCGTCTATTTGCTCTTGAGTAAACTGAAAACCTTGTTTCTCTTCTGCTCTTTTTATTTTCTCTTCAAAATCATTAGCAACAAAATAATTATTACCTTGAAGTAATCTTTTAAGATGATAAGCAATATCTTTTTCAAGATTCCAAAAGCTCATTAAATAAACTCTTCGACCTGATTTAGTATCGCCCTCTTCAACACGAATTAACTCCTCATCTTGAAGTTCTTTAATAGCTTTACCAACATTGTTTACAAGATTACCATCTTCATCTTCTACTATTAAACTTTGTTTTCCGCCAAGGTCTTCATATAACGAGCCCATTAATTCACCAGCGGACACCCAAGAATGGCCTTCTTCTCCTTGGGCGTCAAGATACCATAAGATATAAGATTTAATTCTCTTTGTGTCATAAGTTTTATAACCTGACCTTAAAGCCACTTTATCCGCAGTAAAAAATCCTACTCCTTTAATATCTTTTACTAACTGATAAGGATTGTTTTTTACAATATCAATTACCTTTTGTGGAGCTTTATATTTTTCAATTAGTTTAGAAATAAAGTTTGGAGAAAAACCAACCTTATCAAGCTCTAAATATACAGTAGACATATCTTTACTGGCTTCGAAACGCTCAATAATACAATTAGAAATATAATCTCCAATACCTTTAGCTTTCTTTAAAGTTTCTATATCATGGTCTGCAATAGCTTGTAATGGGTCATCGCATACAGCAAACAACTCATCCATTTGACCTTCTGATAAAAAAGTTCTTAAAAAAGCTCTTTGATTCTTCTGATTAGAAAAATCAATATCTTTATTATAATAAACTAATTGATACTGAACACCATATTTAGGATGTTCAACTTCTTTACCTAACAATACATAGGCAGAATTGGGGTCAATTCCATCAGTATATTCCCCTGTAAAAGTAACTTCACCATAAACACTCATGGTAGGATTTCCTTGTTCTACTTCAAGAATATTCCAAGAAACTATTCCCCAATTTTTACCGTCTGACCCAATTCCAGCACTCGGATAGAGGGTCTTGGAATGAGACGCTTTTATCTTTATGAATTTTTCTTCGGTATCAACACTCATCGTCAACCCTCTCTACATCTATTCTGTCAGAAATCATTTCAAGGTCTCCATTATCATCAATACCTTTAATTAACTGAACAGAATGTTTATATAAACTATCTTTGTACTGTCTTGGAATAAAGTTTTCTCCTCTTCTAAAACCAGTAACAAGAAGTTTAGTTCCACGCTGGAACCAAGATTTCTCAAGAACAGTTTTTGTTCCATCTTCGTTTATTTGAGAAATCTGCCTATTATAAAAATTAAATTGACCTTTATAAAATTTTATATCACAAACTCCATCAGGAGTCAATAATGTAACTGTATTTCTATTAGTATCTTTATCAAGAACAGTACCACAAATTCTTTTAAGAACAAAGCGAGCTTTTTCTTGGTCATGCCAATAATATTTATAAGCCACTTCTGGTTCTTCTGGTTGTTCTTCAAAAGGTACTATACTATATTTTTCTTTGTTTACATGAGCAAGTTCGTGTTCATGATAATACATACAAAGAGAATCCATTTCCCACTTAGAAAGACTTCCAGAAGCTTTTTCATCCCATACAGCTTTAAATTTTGCTTCATTTACAGCCACAAGCATTTTAGGGTCGCTTAAAATATCGTCTTTAAAATCTGCCATGAGCTTGTTAAAAACTCGGTCTAAACTACCTCTTTTAACAACTCTTTGTCCCTCGTCACTCCAGTCGTAATCTTTTTTATCAATCATGTCATTAAGAAAATATTTTTCAAAGAATGGCCATGCAAATTTATTTTCAAGGATATAATAAGCTGTACTTGCACTTTTACCTATTTGTTTATAAAAGAATTTTTTCTGGAAAACATAGTTTCTAAATCTATATAATCTTAATTCAAACTTTTTTTGATTTTCAGTTAATAAATTAAGATTCGCCAAATCTTCAATGTTAGAAATATTGAGCGACTTAACAGGACTTGAGATAAATCTAATAAAGTCTTCCATAATTGCTCTTCTATCTTTTTTCTCAAGATTATCAAAACACCGAGCTTTGATAAGAGAAATCATAGCTGTATCACCAAATTTATTTTCTTTAGATTCAGACTTGTATTTCTGCATCTTCTCGTAAAAATCCCACATCGAAGAATAAGTTTGATTATCAATAATAGCTTTTGCAATAGTAGTCCCAATACCTTGAATTGGTTTTAAACCATAAACAATTTCATTTTTCTCAACGTCAGGATGGAAACCAAATCTAACACGGTTTACATCAGGTAATGCTACAGTAACCCCTTCTTTTTTAATGTTGCCAATAGCTTTACTAATTTTACCATAATTGGTATTTCCATCTTCACCGCCAGAATCGGAAATCAAATTAGCAGTGTTCCAATAAATAACAGGATAATGATAAGCAAGATTGGCTTCTTGCAAACCAACAATTGAATAGGCCAATGTATGCGCACTATTAAAACCATCAAAGCAGATGTATATTTCTATACTGGTTACTACTTTAGACTATATCTTCCTCGTTTTTAGACTCAAATACTTTCTTTGCCAAATTGTATTTTCGAGTAAGATAGTAATTACTATCTTTATACAAAACAGTAACCAACTGTTTTGTTATGTCTTGCTTTGAATAACAAACTCTACTTATGTGTTTGTTTTTTTCTGTGAAAACCTCATGTTTATTTTCCGCCCGAATTAGTTCATTGCAAGCTTTCTGCAATTCTTCACAGATACTTCTGTAATAAGAGCAAAAAGTCAAACCAATATAACACTTGTCTTTTCCGTGGTAATATATACTACCATCTCCATCTATAAGTCCCCTTATAAAATCTTTTTTTAATTCTTCGGGAATTAGTTTTAATGGTAAATGTTTAGTATTTTTTGTCTTTTGTGAAATTATCCCATATTTTGCTAAATCATCCACCATTTTTTTTGAAAAGACTTTTAGAGTTACTGTTTCAGAACGATTTTTGCTTTTTCTGTAAGAAATTTTATTGCTTACGTTTAATTCTTTTTTAAGAATTTGTAATATCTCTATATCTTTAATGGCTAATTCTAAACTAATTTGATTAGATTCTTTCTTCCCAAGATAAACACTTCCGTCAGTAAACAATAATCCTAAAAAATAAGCTTTTGCTTCTGTGTCAATATTTTCAAAGTAATCTTCTTTCATAAAAAGCCGACTACGTTTAGTATGTCTTTTAATTGGAATATTATTTTCTTTCAAAATATTACCAACAACAAATCGACTAAGAGCGTATTTTTCAGATAATAACTTTATAGTCCAATTTTCATTAAGATACTTTTCACAAATATCTTGTTTCTTATCTTCGCTAACAAAAATTTTACTCATTTCTTCTCCTTTCTTTTAAAATTGGCAAAATACGAGGTGCGGCACTTCGGATTTCTCCTACATCATTTGATTAGTCGTTGAGCCTTCTTACTGGTTAAGTAAGCTTGGTTGCTGATTAGCATGAGATAAACTATCTTTTAGCGTTCCAGCAGTTCACCGCATTATTCAATATATATTTCTATATAAGGGGGCCTGTTTTGTTAACCCACGATTCATTGAAATTAGTACGTCCCATACATAATGGCACAACTTAGAAGAGAGATGTTTTTCTTCTATATTTTTATAAAATTCTTGTTGTAATTCAACATAAGCTTTAGGATTCTTTTTAGCAATACTTTTCCTAAGCTTATCAGCCCACAGCAAATCAAAACCACCAATCTCAGGGTCTTGAACTGCCATCATAAAGTCTTCTTGGTTAGGTAATAAACCATAGCTCTTCTTAGCGTATTTACAAATAACTTCTTGCTCATGTTTAGTCAACCCATAATCATCCATCTCTTTATACCAAAGAGTGATATCTTTCTTATAACGACCAAAACGCTCAAGAGGTGTTTCTGCCCGTGGAGAAGGAGCCATAAGTCTCATTACTGAATTTAAAGCAGATAAATCTACCAAACTTTCAGGTTTACCTATTGCAACAGCTTGATATCCAGTTTGTTTTTCCATCTGGAAAAATGACATAACTTTATGCTCATTAAGCATTTTCCAAATTTCTGGATTATCTCTTTCTATTTTGTAAACGCCTAAATATTTTTCGTAAGTAGACTTTAAATCACCTTGCCATTCAAGCCTACCGTCTTCCATAAGAAGATTCATACAAACATGTTCTTTTTGAAGAGCATCAATAGAAAGCAAATCCCATTTAATAAGAGATACTTTTTCATCAGCATGTAGGTCAAACTGAGTGATAATATCTCCACTCGTTGTCTTCATTAAAGCAGCATGGTCTACAACGTCTGTTGCTGAAAGAACTACACCACCAGCGTGAGAACCAACACCACTTACTAACCCCTCAATGTTTTGAGCAACTTCCCAAACATCGGGATATTCATTAGTCATTAAGTTAACAAATTCTTTGTCGGGACGTAAATTATTTTCTTCATCACCATAAAAACATTGTTTTAAAGTAAACTGAATACCACGTTCTTGACCAATATGTGAACTTAACATCTGTCCAATTTCAGGTGGATAACTTAAACCACGACAAGCAGTTTGAATTGCAACTTTAGCTTTCATCGTAGAAAGTGTTTGAACCTTCATAACACGACGATTTCCTGCTCTCTGGTCATCGCCACAATACTTGCGTTGAAGATAGTGAATAACATCATCACGATAAGCATTCTCAAAATCCACGTCAATATCTAATGGGCTAACACGTTTAGGATTAAGAAAGCGCCAGTGATAACAAGGAACATCTTCTCTCAGAGGATTAACCTGAGTAATTCCTAAAATATACAAAAGAATAAATCCTAAACCTGAACCACGAGAAGGACCAACTAAAGAACCACAAGCCCAACACGCATTTACCAAGTCACGAGTCTGTAACAAATAAGCTGACCAATGAGCATTATTAGCTTCTGAACTTGCTTTAATAGACTCAAGACATGTTTGAATTGCATCATAAGTTTCTTTATTTGCTAATTCATCAGAATCTTTTTCAAGGCGCTTAACAATTTCTCTAACAAGGTGTCTATCAGCATTGTAATCTGAATTAAAAAACCACTCTAACATAGGAATATCTTTAAAATATTTTTTAGATAAACCCAAATCAGGTTCAGTTAAATCATCTGGCTCATAAGGAATTTCCAAATTAGCGAATAAAGTATATTCTTGAACCATGTTATAAATCAACATGGTATTATCTAAGCCTTTTTGTACAACTTCTGGAGTCAAAAATTCATCCATGTAAGAATGAATTTCTTCTTCTGACATCATATAAGTTGTAGCATAAAACTCTCCAACCTCACGTTCTTTACCACTATCTTCATTAGATTTAAGAAAAGCTTCATGTACTTTTCTATCTTCTTTTTTGGGATAATGACTATCGGTAGTGATAATATATGGAATATCAAGTTCAGCAGACAGTCCCACTAAAGCCTGATTTACAATAATTTGTTCTTCACTCTTTGATGGCTGTAATTCCAAAAAGAAATTACCATGCCCAAAACATTTATCGAGTCTTTTTAACCATTTCTTGACGCCCTTATAATCAGGTTGTAAAGAATTTTGTTTATAAGAATCTAAAATTAATTTTGGACAACGACCACCAAGGCAAGCAGTTGAACCAATAATATGACCTCTATCAGATTCAACTACTTCAAACAAATCTTCATAATAAGTTGGAGTACGAATATTAACATAAGTAAAAGAATTATCAATCCATGCTCTTGTACTTAATTCTCTTATTTGCTTATGTCCAATGGCATCTTTAGCCAACAAAATGAAGTGATAAAAAATATATTCTTTGTCTTCTTCAATACTTTTTCGATTGCAAAGATAAATTTCATTACCTAAAATAAGTTTATAATCTTTCCACTTATCAGGATTTTTCTTTCGCAAATCGTCTATTTGAGTTAATGCTTCAACGTGTGCGGCAATACAGTCATGGTCTGTAATAGCAACACCTTTATGACCAAGCTCCTAAGTATATGTGAGAAGACCCTTGACAGTGTTAGTGCTGTCAAGGAAACCTCTCGTATTGGAGCCTATGTCTGTGTGATTATGTACACCTACAAACACGGCATTACTCTCCTTTATATTTTTGTCTTATTATATCATGTTACTTTTAATTTGTCAACCTTAAAAATCCAAATCTTCTAAATCTTTATCTAACATTACTCTTTTCTTCTTGGGCTTTTCAATTTCATCCCAATCAAAATCTGTAGTAGATTTTGCATTTAAGGAAGTCGTTTTAGAATTAAGAATAGCGTCAGATTTAGTCTTACTTTTTAAATCAGAAGTCTCATTTGTTTTATCCTCCATAACATCATAATATAAAATTTTAACTTCTGGATAAATCTTGTCTTCCCAAGACTCTAACTGGAACTGGCAAATTAAATTCATTATCAAATTCTTTTTATTAGCGCCAAAGGTATATCTATCCTTAAGAGTCATCATATCAAATTCTGTAGCAGGACAATACTTTTTAATATAAGTAATACCGTTATGCTGGAATCTAATAAAACTCTTAGTTTCGCCATACCCATTAATTTGACTAGCATTTATATGAAGATTTGTAATTGCAAAAGTAGGAGTAGGGACAGTATTACCCCACACTTCATAATTTTCAGCTACTTCTTTTACAAATCTTACTTGCATTTCATTAGCAGGAATTTCCCAATCAACTGGATAAATAGTTTTAAGTTGGTCAAGAGGAAGCATTTCGTTACACTTTTTAATTACCTCATCAACATTTTTCTTTTTAAGAAATACACCAGCAGCGTTTTCATGTCCAGCACAACTTATAAGTCCAGTTTGCTCTAAAAACTCCTTCAAGTTTTTAATGTTTCCTTTATCATATCCGCGACAGGAGCCACCGAATTCTGAGATACTCCTTTCCTTAAGAAGCACCACTGGACGCAAATACTTAGAAGCAATCTTGTTTGCTACTAATCCCGTAACAGATTTTTTATCAACTATGTCGGTACAATCGACAAATAAAATAGTATTTTTATCTAGTCCTTGTTTGTCAATTTTATCAACAATTTGCTCCATAAATTTACGAACGGCTGTATCTTGACGAGACTTTACATTATTAGCTACTCTCGCCATCTCCCATTGAAGTGTATGTTCTTCTGGAAGAGGTTTCGAGTCGGTAGCTCTTTTTCTTCTTGGTTGATAAATAACAGTTTCTTGTTCTCCAACCATAGCTCTGAATAAATCTCTTTGCTCTTTTTCTGTACCATAACGTACTACACCATTAATTCTTGGAGCAAGTACCCAGCCGACATTTGTAATAGTTCTACCAAAGTGAATTTCATCAGCCATTCTTTCTTGAAGTTCATTAAGAAAATCATTCTTTTGATTTTCAACTTTCAAACCTTCAAGTACATACCATCTTGTTTCTAAGTCTCTCAAATCCATACTATCTGCAATAATACCAAGAGAAACTAAATCAAGATATTCATCAAGCCAACTATCACTACAGTGATACTTTTCACAATAAGCTTCACCAAATTTGCGAACTACACCCACACCAGACAAAGTAGGATTGGGATAGTGACCATCAGTATCATTTACAGCTACACAATAGTTAACGTAACTATCTTCTTTAATTCTGTCAGACTCTTTTTCTTTAATTTCATCCGCTTCATTTTTTAAAATCCATTTACCTGTGTTAGTATCTAAATATTCAATTTCAACTAAATGGTGGTCTAACACAATTATAGGGCAATTGTAATTTTTAGCAATTTGAATCGCATCTTTACAAATCATTGAAGCATCTGGAATAATAATTAAACCGATTTCATCTTTTGAATATTCACTTAACATTTTGTAAGTTAATCCATGCTCTTTATTAAAGCTAAAAATATATTCTACTTTAGCTTCAGGATTAAAATGCTCAATAATTTTACTCATTAAAGTAGCAGATGTATATCCATCACAATCGCAATCGACCTTAATTACAATTTTCTTGTCTGTACCAATATTATCATGAAAAACCTAAACAGCCTCATCCATATTCTTCATCTAAAATGGGTCATTAATAACCTTATTTTTTACAGGATGAAGAAAACTTTTTACATCCTAAATATCATAGCTTTTTAAAATAGTTTCAAGAAAATCATATTCATCATCAAAGTTATTCTAAAACTTTGTCTCCCATAGTAATTTTTCCATTAATTACCTCTTAAAAATATACTCGTAGAACTTTGCCTTTCCCCGTAAGAATAAACAGGTTTTGCTAATTTTATTAATTGATTGTAAACATCTTTTCCTTTATCAAGAGGTGAATCTTTGATATCTAACAATCCTTTGGTGTCCTTAATAAGAAAGACATTAAAGCTTAAAGCAAGTCTCTGAGCTAAAGTCCTTAATCGTTCATTATACCTTAAATAGTTATCATATAACAATTTGTCAGCTTTATATACTTCTTCATATTTATCATCAAAGTCTTTATCAAAACCTAAATAAACTGTATCTACTCCGAGTTTTTCTAAAGCCCTAATTTGCCAATCTGAAACATTAAAGCCACAAGTTGCCACTACGCAACTTTTACCATTAAAATAAGTGTCTGCTTTTAAAACACTTTTCTCACCCTCAACTATAACCGCTTTCTTAAATCTTTTTATATTTTCTTTATTCTCGTAAAGACCATATAAATTCAATCCAAGAGGATGGTCAAATTCTTTACCAGTCATAAACAAAGGCATATATTTTCTTTTAGAATCTTCTGGTTGTAAACTTCTTCGTCTAATACCAACTAAATGACCATCTATATTATAATGAGGAATAATTATATATTTTTGATATTCATACCATTCAATACCAAATTTTTCCATAGAAGAAATACTAATTCCTTCATCAATCCAACCTTTATAAAAAGTATTACAATCAAAATAATTAAAAAGACATTTATAATCATCATAAAACTTCGTAATTTTAGCTTCATGAAATTGTTGTCTTCTTTCAATATCTTCTGATTGTTTTACCATTTCAGATAATTGTCCACGCAACTCTGGTGAAATATCATTTCCAAAACCAATACGACTTCGAGATAATGATTTACCAACTTTTTTAGCAATATAAACAATTACCTTGCTGTAAAATTCTCCGTCTTTAGCGTTGCGAATTCTTTTAATAAATTCAAAAAAATTCATTCGTCCACAATTTGTATAACAAAAAAAATCTTTGCTTTCAGTAAAGAAACATAGTTTATGACTATCTCCACCATGACAAATTGTTTTAAACCAAAGACACTTTTGCTGTGTTCTTCCATCTGTAGAAGTTGAATATAAAGGAGAACCATTTTCTTCCATAATGTTAATAACAACATCTTCTGTTACCAACTTCAACAGTTCATCTTTATCTATCATAACCAACCTCTATTAATAATCTATTTCTTCTTCCTCTTTAGAAGATGATTTTTGCTCTTCTTCATCCTCATCTTCTACCATCCTAAACTTTTTACTTTCTGGAGATTCTAAGAATGGGTCTTCTTCATTCTCAATAGTCTCTTTTATTCTTTTTGCAATTTCTTCCGTGTCTTCAAAAACATCAAACGTACCCTCTTCTTTAGCTGTTTCAGCAATATCAACAGCATCACTTATAATTTTACCTCGGATAGCATCTTTGTCGTTTGTAAAAATTACTTTTTGGTCTTCTTCAACACGAGTAAATGTTTGAGGAATATCTAAAAGTTCATAATCATAGTCAGTACAGAACAAATCATGTACTCTCATTGTAGCATAATCAACATATAACCAAATTTTACATTTTGTGTATTCGCCGCCACGATTCTTATATACAGATATACACCTGTTAGGTTTGTATTTTAAGAACCTATTTTTAATAATTTTCTCTAAATATTTTTCTTCTTTTTTAGATACTTCTGATACAATAGAAGCTGTATCAACTTTATCAATAATAGCTTTAGCTCCACGAACAATAGTTTGGTCACGGTTTTGCTCATTCTTAAAATCACCAGAAACCTGTGTCCAAGTATCTATACTAATATCATATTTTCGAGTAAGCTCTTTTAACTTTAAGCTTAAATTCGCAAGAACTTGGTCTTCACGAATTTGCATTCTTGCTTTAGCATTGGCTTGAAATTCGCTAATTAAATCAGTTGTTACATGAATGTAGTCAAAGAAAACATTTCTTACTCCATGCTGAAGAACATGCTGTTCAATAATATTCTCTAAAGTGCCAATATTATAATCAGGCACATATTCGAGATAAATATGTCCTTCTTCATGAAGGATTCTAATAGCTTCATCTACTCGTTCTTCTTCATCTCCATAATATCTACCAGTCATAATATGCTCTTGAGGAACATCTGCAATATAAGCCCATAAAATAGGTTCAATCTCCGTAATAAGCTCCATTTCCGTTCCAATATAAAGAGCAGCATTTTGAGTGCCATTTGGGTTTTTTACAAATTCCATTTTGTTAGAATCCCAATATTTTGGCGTAAAAGAATGACAAAGATTAGCAATTGTCAATCTCGTTTTTCCGACACCAGTACCAGCAGAAGAAACAACGAATTTTCTTGGTTGAATTCCTTTTGTTATAGTTGTCATATAATTACTTGCATAAGACAAACCATAAGCAGGAGTTTTTTTCCATTCCTCTTTCTGCTTTCGTGCTTCATCACTACCAGCTTTAACACTATCTCTCCCAACTTTCGGGCTATATTCTTGAGTTATATTAGATACTTTTTGTCTAAAATGATTGAGAATTTCATCAATAGTCATTTGACTAAATTTGTATCTTTGCTCATCTGAAATTTCTGGGTCTTCTTCATCAGGGTCAAAAATTTCATCTACATCAATGCCAGATTTGAGATAAGCACGAAGTAAAGAAAACTTTTTCATTTCCTGATAATTAGTATTAAAATTTTCTGGTGTGGCTAATTCTTTAGCCTTTTCTACATAAAGATTACCATTATTTCTTGTATAAATATTATACAGAGATTGCAAATTATTCTTTAAGTAATCATCAATAATATATTGGTCAAGCTTTACCGCGCCCTGTGAGAAAAGATTATTTATAGCTACAAACAAAAGTTGATGGAAAGCTTCAACAAAATCTTTTTTGTCAATCTTATTACTTGTTAATAAAGTTGGATTCTACAGCAAACAACCAAGAACTTCTTTGATTGCAGATTTACTTTGATAATCTCTATAATCCGCCAAGTTAAACCTCCCATTCTTCAGGATGTTCAGACATTATTTCCTGAATATCTCTTTGTAATTCTGATAAATACATAGTATCTTTTCCCTTTTGCTTTTGGAACTCTTTTCTAAAATTATAATCTCCAATAAAATCAGTATTAACAATACCATCATCAACGATATCATCCGCAGAAATTTCTTCTTTGTGATTACGTCTGTCTCGTTTTTCATCGTCTTCTTCTTGTTTTTTAATAATTTCAGAACGAGCTACATCTATTGCTATAGGCGGTTTTGTTAAAATATACTCAATAAATTCAGATTTTGTCATTCTCATTTCTTTGTACTTTTGCCAAAATTCCCTTGATTCTGCAAAATAACGTACAACCATAAAAATATCTGACTCTGTTTCTATTTTGGGAGCTGGATTGTCAGCGTATTCATACATGTAATATAAAGTATAAAGAATTTGAGAATTAGTTAACCCATACTTTTCTTTAATCTTTTTTATATATGTTGTAATAAGAGGTGCATTAACCCAATCTCTTATCCCAAGAACGTCCCAAAGATAATCCGTTAAAGTTTTATAATCTTTTGCATCTTGTGCGGGCTATTTCCCACAAATAGAACAATAGTTTTTACTATTTACAGTAATAATTTCTTCCGTAGGAAACATCTTGCCACAAACACTGCATTTTTTATTTTTCCTTGGTGCTATAATCCTCACTCCTTTCTTAAAATATTAAAACGGAAAATAAAGGGGAATAGTAATCAGTTTTACTATCCCCCAATAATTATTTATTCTACTGTAATATTGTTTTCAGTACAGTAATCCTTCAAATCATCGAGAATAAGCAAAAGCATATCCAATTGAGATTCATCGCAATCTTTTACACTCTTACCCTTTCCAAGATACTCTGCAATAATCTTCTTATATTCTGTACTACCAGTATTATGAATAGCTTTTACATAGCTACCGATTTCAGCAATAAGCTCATCAACACTCTTCTTTTCATCTTCGGTAACTTCGTTATCCTTAAAGAGATTGACCTCATTATCAACAACTGTCGCACCATTAGCCTTTTGTTCGTCAATAGCCTTTGCCATGTCATCACGCAATGCTTCATAGGTAAATGGAATGCATTCAGACATATAAGGGCTACGAGAACCAGCTTCAAGATGCTTGTTACCTCTCATAGTAAGCATGGAATGAACATTACCCTGCTCATCGGTCTCGTAAGAAGCGTAACCAGTTACGTCAACAAGACGAGAAACAACAAGGAACCCACGGTCAGGTACAGTAGGAATAGTTTTATCATATTTCTCACCGTTTTCCTTAATCTGCTTAGTAGTAGCATGAGAAATACAAATCAAAGTATAACCGGCCTTAACAATCTCTTGGAAAAACTTATCATATTCACGAGACAAAGCACGATAGCCGCGCATCTTTTCAGTCTCATCAAGATAATCTACACCTTCCTTGTCTACGATATACTTTTCACAAAGGTCGTAGGCAATATCAATGGTATCAACAATTACCGTTTTAAAGATTGTTTCTCTATTTTCCTTTTCAGCCGCATCTGCATCTTTAAGCAACTGCTTTTTTACTTCAAGAGCTTCTTTCCAAGTGTTAATTGGCTGTGCAATAATGCCATCCAAGAAACCATAGCCCTTTTCGAAGCCAAGCAAAATAGGCTTGGGAAATTTACAAGCGTTTGTGGTTTTGCCACTTTTTCTTTCTCCATAAATGAGAAAACTCTTACCACTAAGGTCACGAGTGACCACATTAGGCTTAATGCTAAAAATATCAATACCCATTATTTAAATGTCTCCTTTTAAAAATTTTGAATTATTTTTAGTTGTTGATTAAAAATTAGAAAGGAATATCATCGTCATCATCAACAACAGGAGACATCTTTCCAGAACCCTTCTTACCAAAGCCCGTAGGTGTAGAAGAGCCATTACTGCCATTAGAACCTTGATATCCAGCTCCCTCAAGTTCCTTCAAACGACTTGCTCTCTCATTGAGCATAGCCTTACACATCTGAGGAGTGATAATCATATCTTCCTGCTCATCTTCATCATAAGCAATATCACCACCAGTAAGAACCATTTCAAGATAGCTCTTGCCCTCAGTTACTCTCTGCTGACCAAAACCCTTGGTCTTAGGCTTTGCTTCACTCTTTTCATTGGGCTTCCAGCTAACATACATCTTAGCAGTAGCACCCTTAACATAGCCATTATCTTCAAGAGCATCCACAAAATCCTTGGGAATAATAATATTCTTAATATCAAGAGCGTTATGATAAAAATCCATACTAATGAGATTTAAACGCTTTCTACCAGTAGGCTTCTTATCATCTTCAGAGCCACGCTCTTCATCAGTAATACTCTTAATATATCCCTCGATATCAAGGTCACAAGCAAATTCTTCAAAATCATTAAAGAATTGCATAGAAGCAACAGTACCTTCGTGAAGCTGTTCATCAGAACCAACATAATCATTTGCACTAAGAGAACCAACAAGTTTCACCATAGTGGCATTTTCTTTATCCTTAGTCATAGGAACTGCTTTTTTAACCCAGTCAAGAACCTTTTCATAGTTCTCACTATCTGTACCATCAGCTTTTTTAGCCTTGATAAAAGACGTGAAAGAACGAGTCATTACACTTTCTTCGCCGCACTGAATCTGCCCACGAATACGAATGTAATCAACACCATTCTTGTCCACACCCTACTTGGACTCAATATCAGCGAGATAACCCGCAAGAGTCACGCTATTTGTCAATCTACGAATCTGGTCAGTATTTTTTGTAGCCATTATTTTTGTACTCCTTTAATTTTGTCTTTTAATTTTTAATTTTCATTTTCATCATTGTTGTCATTGTCATCATCGTCAATAGACTTGTAATCATTACAAGCCTCAAACGTCAAAGTAACCCCCAAATCTCTTCGAGCGTCCTCAAGAAAAGGCTTAAGCTTTGCATACGCCGAGCACTTTACCAAAAAACGACAATCTTCACACGCAAGATTATTAACCATTTTACTATCTCCTAATTATTCAAAAAAATCAACCTACCTTGGTTGTAAATAAAATATAGCATAGTTTTTTCATCTTGTCAAGTACTTGGCAAAAATTTTTTAATCGGTTAGTCCATTATCATCGACACCAAAACGTTTTGTTGTTCCATGTTTTGCCATAACCCAGCAATTATTAAAACTTCCTTTTTTAAGCATTATTTCAACAGAATCTCCTTCTCTTAATTCAAAAGGAGTTTGATTTTGAATTCTTGTAAATTCTGTTTCAGGTTCCCGTGGCAAAATAACATCCACAGTACCATCACTATTTACATTTGTCACCGTAGCACTTTCAATTCTCGGTGAGGTTCTTTTAATTTCTGCCGTAACGCACTAAAGTATTCTATTCAGCATTTCATCTGCATATTGGTCATAATTATTATTTTGGTTTATCATAAATCACCATCTTATTTTCTCTCCCTGACTTTCCTTCTCGGATGTATTAGTAGGTAAGTCAGAAGTGTTACAACAACTTAATGATATTTTACCATCTTTACTATTATAAGAAATAGAAGTAATTAACAACTTTTCTCGTTGTAAAGATAAAAATTCATCTTCAACTTCACATAAATTATTTACTGTCAAAATTGGATTGAAACTAACAGAAACAGAAAATTGCACTCCTACAAAACTTGATTTCCTTAAATAATAATTTGCCAAATCATAAGCTAAGTCATCACTCCACACCTGAGAAGATGTATATGGAGCATCCATACGCCTTCCAATACGTTCTACACAAATAGGAGAGGAAGGATTATTATTTGTAACCGTAGCGGTATAAATAGTAGAATCCACACTATCTCCCACTACTTTTACACAATTAATAATTTGCTCATTTTGATATTGCAAATCCATATTATGTAAATCTCTACTAAGCTTGGGATAAGTCCAAATAACAGGTTTAACAGAGTCATCAACTGTTTCGTTAATTGGATAAAAACATAAATTACCAACTGTATTATAATAATATTCAGCAGATAATTGTGTTGCTAAAGCATCCAAAATCGAACCCAAAGTCTCTCCTTGTTCCGCTCTAATTGTTTGCTGTGTTTTCAATCCAATAAAACTTGGGTCAAAAATAGGTTCTTTATAATCTAAGATATAGCCATTTCCAAGAGAAAAATTTAAAACCCCTTTAACAGCATCAATAATATTACTACCCAATTCAACTTCATACGCCGTCTCAAGAGTACCTGTTTTACCTTCAAAAACAGCGTATTTATCAGAAAGTTGAAGTTGAATGGTTTTGTTTGAATCATCCCTTGTCAAACTAACATCTCCTAAAATATAAACTCCTTTAGGAAACCAGATAGTTGTATCTTGATATTGAACACCCACATCAAATCCAAATCTTGTATTTACCCAAATACCATTAATATTAGGAGTATATTGTCCATTTTCGTTTGCTAAAGTAACTGTAATACTTCTTCTTTGCCCATTTTGATAAGATTCAGTATAATTTAAGCCATCTAAAGTAATATCGCTTTCTGGAATAATATATGATACTTGTTCATCAGGAGTAAGAATAGATAGTCTATAACGAGGATGAATTACAGGTCTCTCAAGTATTCTTTTTAAAGTGTTAAAAGGAATAGCATTTTCATCCCTTAATAACACATCGCCAAAAATATTATCAGCCATATTTCCTCCTTATCTGGCACTTGAAACAATAGAAATCGAATCTACGTCTAAAGCTTCCTACCAAGAGAAAGAAATTGTTGTTTGCAAAAGATTAGATTGCATATTTATATTATAAGTAGGAGCAGAAGTTACTTGAATAACCCAAGAGTTTCCTTTGTAATCTTTTAATAATTTTAAACTACCATTATTAATAAATTCTCTCCAAGCATTATATTTTTCTACTTCACGAGAATACATATCTTCTTTATTAACTCGTTCTGTATAACCATTTGCAGTTTTAACTTTGAAGGTTGTAATACTTGAACCATTTTCTTCTTTCGTAATAGCTTCTGTTTCTGAATAGTCAGAAATATCACCTAACAAACAAGTAACAGTAGAACTCATATAATCTTTCTTACCTTTAGAATATTTTGGAAACTGTCCCAAAGTATCCCAAGTAGAAATGCTATTATTTTGAGTTAACTCTCCATTGTCCATATTATAACGAAGTTTCCAAATGTTGCCAGTTTTAACATAAAGTTTTTCAGTTTCAGTCTCTTCAATATCACAAATAGTCCAAGAATCCCATTTAGTAGAAATATAAGCGGGAGAGGTTGTACCGTCAAGATTTACAATGGTATCCTCATACATTTTATAAGACCCACTGCTTTGACGATAAGCAACTAAATAATGATAAAATGCATTGGCTTTAATATTATAATCCAACATACTATAGTTACCATACATATCACAAATATATGTATAAAAACTATCTTCGGGAGCTTTTTTGTAAACAGAAAGAGCACCATTTGACCCAAGTAAACTTTGAAAATAATAAGCTAAAATTGAAGTTCCAGTACCCTAATCCTTCAAATTAAATTTATTGTACAAAATCAAGTCGGAGGACAAAGGCGAAGAATAAGGATTAGCTTTCAATTTTGCAGTAACTTCTTTACGAATAGTATCAGGAGATTTTGTAATATCGGTATCAATACCAACATCTCGAATTTCTAACCGTGGCGCATAATAAATATAGCTGTTAATATTCATTAATTATCCTCCTTTCTTTATTCTGTAACTAAAACAATAGAACAATTAACAGGAACTTCTTTAGAATTATCTACTGTTAAATTAAAATCAAACCATCTCTAAGAAATCTAAGCCATATTAGTTTGTTTAACAGCTTGAGAATCAGGCATCCAAATATAATCTGATTCTTCTTTTCCTGACCCGTTTTTGGGTCCCCAACGATATTTAACAGGCCCACTAACAGTACCTCCTGTTGGGTCACTTGCAATAATTTTACCATCACCAGTTTTCCCCAATTCAGTGTAAGTATTGCTGATATAATTATAAGCAGTATAAGTTAAAGAATTAAGGTCAGAATCAGAGAGTAAAATAGAAACTCCACCCTCAATAGTTAATTTTTTATCGGCGGTGTAGGTTAAAATTTTCTTTTTATCTATTAATGTTGTTGTGCCATTCGTCACTGAAAGATACACTAAAGATGTTTTGGGAACAATCCCTTTGTCTGTAAGTCCAACAGTCAAAGCTATTTCATATGTATAATTCCCCGTCTCTGAATTACGAGAATAAATCCTATACGCATAAATTGTTCCAGTGTAAGGAAGGGTTTTTTCTATAGTTAACACATTTCCTGTATAAGAGTTAATCTTATATCTTTGTATTACCCCATTTTCAGAATACATAGAATTTCCAGCTTCGTTTATTGCAAAGCCGATGTAAGCCTCGCTATGTTCTGATAAATAATTTGCCAACGCTTCATTATATTCATTTGTAGTAAAAATTCTATTTTCTTTTGTTGCCGCTATAGCATTAGCTAAAATAGTATCATACTAATTTGTAGCAATAGAAGTATAAGTCTAACCACCACCAGTAGATTCTCCTTCAGTCAAATCTTTATCAATTACAACATCAATAGCTTTGCCCTCTTCATCTTTGTAATCTCCGCTTTCATCAAGGTACAAATATTCTGTATCAACCTAAAGAATCCAATCAGCAGAACCATCTGCATTAACAATATATTTATATTGACCAACATAATAAGTTTTCGCTTCTTTCCCGAAAGGAGCAAAAACAATATCTTTAGTTAAAATATAAACCATATTCTAATCCATGTAATCAGGTTCTTCTTTAAATTTTTCTACAAGCATATATTTTAATGTAGTTTTGTTAGAATCTGTATATTTGTATTGAAGAGCGAAACCAAATTTATCAGGAACAGTCATATTACTTAACATGCTTTGTATATCATAACTGGTAGATTTGCCCCCATTAAAACAAGCCAAAGGTTCATTTGAACCATTTTTAAATACTTGCATTTTAAGCATATTAGGATTTTTACGAATTATTTTATTTTTTTCGTCAACAAGAAGTAAATCCAATCCTCCAACTTTTACAGTATAAACATCTCCGCCAAGAGATATATCACCTGATGTAGAAGATGGCAGTGGAATATAATTATTTGCAGACTTAAGAGTGTATGCTTTATAATTAAGATTATTATAACTATCGCTCTTTAAACTACTTTCAATAACAAGTTCTCCTGTTTCTTTATTATATGAAAGTAATTTTTTGTATTCATCCGCAGAATTTTCATCTGAGAAAATAGAAAGATAAATCGAACGTCTATCAAGCTATCCATTATTTAAAGAAGTTGACGAACCAATTTCATCTTTAGTAACCTTATCATAATAAACATAATGGTCAAAAGATGTAACAGGAGTATCAATTTTCTCTTCTACGACAATTTTAGTGGAAGACATTGTATAACTACTTAAAGTATAATACACAATTTTACCATCACTGTCTTTTATAGGAGTAGTTTCATCTAAATATAAAACAATAGAAATTCCGTCAGGATAAAGTGGAATTGCATCTGCAAGAGCTTGATTGTCTTGTCTTGTATATAAAGTAGAATAAAGTTCATTATAAAGAACAGTGTCTACCTAACTTAAATAAAATTGAGTATAACTTGCATGAGCAATTTCCATTAATGTTTTTAAATCAGTTCCTGTAATGTTATTAAAGAAACCAACCTTGTTATCAGAAGTTATATATGGAAATCTAAATCTTGTAAAAAAAGAAAACACCTCTGGAATCTAAATGGGGGTGTTGTTTGCATCTGCAACTTGAGTGTAATTTAACACCCTTCCAGAAGTTGTGTCTGCGTAATAATATTTTGAATTACTACTTAAATACACATCATTCGAAGTAATTGTTTTTTCTGTGCCTTTATCTGTAGAAATAACATAAACAGGACTAACTACTTCAAGTTTTATGGCTTGTTCATCACAAATCAAAGAATTAGCCAAAGGAACTACAGAGCTATAAACTGCATATTCAATATAAAAAGTATTTTCTTCACTATATGCTTTACCATATTTATCATGAATGGTTATTCTAACTTTATAGAAGTTGTTTGTCTCAAAACCTTTAAAATTCCATTCAAGAGAAGAGTCGTAAATATCATCAGATTCAGCAATTAAAGTTTCGTTATTATAATTATCAATCGAATATAAATAATAATGATAATATTTAATTTCAACATTATTTATAGAATCCCATGTACCCAAAAAAGCCACATCTCTCCATGGAGCAGGAACAGACTAGTCAATACTTATATACGGTATATTTTCCAAATCCAATTCACGGTAATCTTTATATTTAATCCCTAATGTTGGCGCTTGTCGAGCATATAAAACAGCATTTGGAATAGAATCCATAAAATCAGTATAAACTGTGTAATCAGTTTGAGGAACAATTATTTGCTAAATATCACCTGTACTTTGAGTTGCAATTTTGCAATTTCCTTTTAACAACCATTGAGTATTATCAAGTTTATTAAAAGTAATATCAGTTTTCTTCCCTGCAACATATTGTCCTAATGTACTAATTTTTTGTGTTATATTTAACCTCACGCCATTTTCCCAAACAATTTGAGGAGGGTTTAAAGTATCTGATTTAATATTTATATTTGGCTGAACAAAAATTTGATGGTCTGCTTCACTATTCCAATAAGAAGTCATAATTTTAAAATTTGGATTCGTAATAGGAGCTCCACCTACTTTTCTCTCGGCAGAACTGTGGTAAGTTTTTTGCGAAAATTGCGAAGAAGATGAAGTCAAATCTTTTGTCCAAAGTTTATAAGTATCTCCATTTTTAGGAACGGTCACAAAACCTTCCTATAATCTAATTTCGCCAGTTTCTTGCCCATATCCAATAATTTTCCTTTTTACACTATCATCGCTATTTAACGAAATATAATTGCCTAATTCAATATCATCATTGGGCTCGACATAAAAATTATTTAAAGTATGCTAATCAGAAACGTTATAAAGAGTAAATGTTTTACCATTTGTATAATTATATGTAAAAGATTCAGTGAGTTCAATTTTTATAACATCTTTATCCCAACCTAAATCTGTATAAACCCAGTTAATTTGTCTACGTTCTCTATAAGGCCAAGTAGTAGGATAAGCCAAATTATCTTCGTTTGGAAGAGTGATAGCCATCATGCCATCGTTTTTACTTGAAGCAGATATCTCTATCCATCTATCATATTTAAGCTAGTCTTTAACTAATTTCTTAGTTTCTTCGCTACTAATGCCACTTAAATCCACCCAAATAACAGAAGTAGTAGAACCAACGGTAAAACCAGAGCAAACTAAAGTTGTTGGGTCTTCGTCTGTTGTCCTTGGAGAATGATTTTCATACATCCTAATATTCCATTGATAATCTTTTCCGTTTTGAAAAGACTAATTTTCTTCACACTAAGCTGTCGTTGATAATCCTTTTTTCCCTTCTTCTTTAAAAGTAACAAAATTACCAGAAGAATCCACGGTTAAATTTAAAGAAAGCTACTCTTTATTCCTAATTTCTTGTCCTAGTGCTTGAGAAGGCTAATTAAGAATCATTGTAGCGCCATCTCCCGACAAAAAATTGATAGAATAAGCTTTTACAGATGTTCCAAGGGTGTTAACCTAAGCCTAAAATGGGTTCCGAGTGGTAGATAAAATATCTATTTCATTCAGGTTTGGACTTAGCGAAGATGCTTTATATATCATTTCTTTTAACTCCTTTCGTTATTTTTTTCGTCTAAGGGATGAGGTGTGGCGAGTTTTTGTTCCACACCACACCCCTTTTTCTTGCTCTTATTATAAGCTATTTTTATTTAATTGTCAATAAACTTTTCCAAATTTTTTATCCTCTTTTTGATGATTTTATTTTGGGTAAATTTATCCTCTGGTTTTACGAGTTACATTCCACCTTGACCCCATTGCTGTAGTTACTCCACTCCAGAACTTAGCAGGGTCATTAACTCCTTCAAGTACAACATCACCTTGAACAATATACTGTGTACCACAATTATTGTCAGTTCCAGTGCGTTCCATCTCAGGAAGTCTCGTGGTTGCCATATTGCGTAACAAATTATAAGCTTGGTCACTATTTAAGACATACTCAGGTTTAGAAGGCGTACCATGTAACATCGCAAGTCCTGTATAAGTTACAGGTCCTTCTTCAATACCAGTAGCATAACGAGCAACATTATTTTGATTTTTGCCCCCACTAGGTTTAGCCGAAGAAGTGTAACCTTTGCTCTTTTTCCATCTTTCATACAATTCCTGATTAGAAGGAACTCCCGCTGAACCTAAAGTAATACCCATAGCATATGCTTTATCTGTTCTATATTTAGCTAAACGCCAGAAATCATTGTCATCTTTAGCAACGAGCATTAACTTGCCATAATCAATATTTGCAGACCATTTTGTTCCATAAGGAGTGTTTTTTTTATTGTTACCACTTGGACTTGAAGGACTCACAGAATTATTTTTGCTGGGGCTATTACCAGAATTACTTGAAGTAGGACTGTTTGAAGAAGAGGTAACTCTGTTTGGAGTACTATTAGAAGAATTATTTCTTCCCTGCCCAGATAACCATTGCTGATAAAGTTCATTATTACTTTGATACCTAAACTTATTACCAGCTTTGTCATAACCATAACCACTTCCGTCAATAGTAATACCCATTCTACGAGCTTTTTCATCACGATAAGCAGCCCATCTCTTAAATTCTCCTTCATCCCTTGCAGCCAACATTTTTGCGGCATAGTCTGTATTCATGTCAAGGTCAGAGAAATCATAAGTATTCAGGTCATCTTCTTTAATATACCCATTTTGATTATTGTTCTTATTATAGAAATCAGAAGTGTCTAATAATTCAAGTCTTTGTCTACGCAATTCTGCTAATTGTTCGTTAGCTTGACGATAAGGCGTAAGCAAATTGTCTTGGAATATTGTAGTATAATTCTTATAATTCTATTGAATATTAGAATTAAACTTTTGCATATCCGCTGTGATACGAGCACGAATCTCTTCTTCGGAGTTCGCATTCATAAGCTCTTTCAATATGCGTTCATTCTCAAGACGTTCATATTCCTTATAATCCCATTCAAGTTGCTCAAGATATTTGTCCCAAGCATCTATACGGTCTTGGAGAATTTGTTGCTCTGCATCTTTCGTATTGTTGAGGTCATCAAGGCGGTCTTGTTTATAGAAATCGTCGATATCCCTCTATTTTTCACGCAATTTTGTTGGGTTCGATTCATATACCCATCCTATACCCTCACGGTATACTCTCTCTTTTTCTCTTTCTTGGTTCTTTTTAGCCAAGAGAAGATTTTCAAGCTCTATAGCTCTTTGACGCTCTTTATTGGCATCTTCCAAGGGTTTTATCTCATCTTCATAAGCCTTTTCAATAGCATCAATAGCATCCTGAAGCTCATCCTTATAAAGATTAATTCTATAAACAATTGCATCATATTGCTTTTCTTGAAGCTCGGTCTTATCTTCCAAAGCATTTATCTTGGCTTCATGTAAAGCAACCGTAGCTTCGTTCAGACCATCAACAAGGTCTTTAATTTGTTCGTCTGTTAAATCAGATACATCTTCCAATGCCTTTTGATAAACACTAACTTGATTTTGTAATAAAGTGCTCCTACTTGCATAGTAGCTTTCAATATCAGAAATTCTAATCCACTCTTGAGGCTTGGAATCTTCAAGAAGTTGTAATTTATTAGAAAGTTCTTCTATTTGTGCAGAAGTTCTATTAACAACATATTCAGTCTTAGAATCAATTAAATCAAGATATTCTTGTTGTGCTTCACGATATGCCTTAGAATAATCACTATTGCCAATAGCAACATGAGCACGAGCTTCCATTTCACTCATGCCTTCAGTCATATAACCATAAACAGCTTGACTAAAATTAAATTGAATAGAAGCTTTAGTAGCTTCAATCTACTTTTCAATTTCTGCAAGAGAAGCGTTCATAGCTGCATCATAAGCAGAACTATTACTCCACGCGCTTCCTTTTACATAATCAAGTTCACGGTCACTTAACTTCTGTTGCCATTCAGAAACCTCTTTACGCAAATCAATCTCGTCTTGAAGCAGATTATTAAGGTTTTTCTGATTCTCAAGAAGTTCTTCATATGTGTCAGAAGTCTTAACTAATTGCTGCTTCATCAAAATCAAAGAATTAATAGAAGCTCCATATAATTCAAGAATCTTATACTTGTCTTCAACTTCCTCATCATCAAGATTATTAATAGCTTTTTGATTCTCAATGTAGTTCTTTTCTGCATCTAATCTTTCTTCTTCTGTAAGATTTTCATTTTCCATTAAGCCTTCATAATATCCAGCTAATTTTTCAAGACTCGCTCTCTTCTTTTCAAAATACGCCGTGTATCCAGTGGGTTGTAAAGTATTTTCATCAAATACTTTCATTGCTTCCCATTCTTTGTCAATAAGAGAATCGTAAGCTTTAAGAAGGTCAAGAATTCCATCTTTAGCATCTTTTGCAGATTTACCCAAATCTTTCATTGGGTTTCTATAAGCTTTTTTCCAACTGTCTTGTGTCAATTTTCCAGAATCGAGGATATCCTAAATCTTATAACCTAAATGTTCCCATGTAGCAATTTCGCCTTCGTCAAAATGTAATTGTCCATCTTCTCCAATATGAGTTTTACCAGTCCATTTCCGAGTTTTTGCGTCATAAGTCATACCACCAGATAACTTATCAATTTGCTCCTATAAGGTATTCATTTTTTCTATTCTTTGTTCTTCATTAAGAGTAATTGTCTTAGTTTCAACTTTTCCCTCATATTTTTTAGCTTTCTAATTACCAAATTTAACTTTACTTTTAGCTTCTTTATATTGTTCAGGGGTAATTTCTCCCATTTTTGCTTGATTATAAAGAGCCCACATCCGAGCAACATATTCAAGATTATTAGCTTGATTAATTAAAGCATCACTTTCTTTTTGCAAAGCATCAATTTTTAAATTCGCAGAAGTAACCGTTGCATCAGCCACTTCTTGATAAGTATTACCAGCCGCTAATTGTGCATATTGATTTTGAAGAGAAGCTAAAGTATTTTTCTTTTCAGCAATTGTTGCCTATATACTAGCCTAAACAGCAAGTAGCCTTGCCCTCGCCATTGTCTCCTCAGCGTCAGACTTTAATTTGATAGAATCTCCCTCAAAATCTAAAACATTAATATAATCTTCATTCGCTGCTAAAAGGTCTAAAGTAGTTTCTAAACTCAAATGACCGGAAGCATTTTGTTCTTCTCTAGCAGAAGATAACTAATCGAAAATTTCATCAACACTCTCTAAAGTCTCTTTTAATTCAGAAAAAGTGTTAATAATACCATCTTCACCAAAATCCATTCCAGCAAAAAGATTTTCAAGGTCATATGACACAGATTTTATATCATAGTTTAAACGGTCTTTTATAGGGCCAAGATTAAGTTCTTCTTTTACACCATTATTAATAGCCTCATTAAAATGCTTTCCAAAATAAGTCCCTGTTTCCTCAAAATCTAATTGCATAGCATCATCTATTATTTTTTGAGCATTTAAAATGGAATTCCAAGTCTCTTCATCATAGTCAGAAAAAGTTTCTGCAATAGCAGCCTTATTATCAAATCTAGCTCCACTTCGCCACATCTAAGCCGCTTTACGATAAAGAGCAGTATTCCCATTTTCATCTATCTAATCACGTTCAGCCATTCGTTGTGAAGCTTGTTGTCTTAAATAGGAATCTTTGCCAGAATAATACTCACCATTAACCATATTCATCATAGCTTGAGGATTATTAATAATATTACGACCCATCCAGCCATTTTGAGCAAGACTAAACGCTCTCTTATATTGGTCTTGCGTCATTCCATTTACGGCATTGGAGAATTCTTCGGAAATTTTTTCAGACATACTATCAGAATCAATACCCATAGCTTCCAGCAACTCATCCAAAGGAGTAGAAACATGAACAGATTCAATACCCTTAAATTCAGCATCAATCTTATAACCCATACTTATAAGCATAGTTTTACCATCAGCAGAAAGTTCTCCATTTTCATCCATAAGAGCCTCTACCAATTCTTTTCTATACTTTTCTTTCCACTCGGCAGATTCACCAACAGTTTTAAATTCACCAGTACCATAGTAAACATCTACTATTGCTGGGTTGTTTTTAACTATTTCTGTCATTTCTTGAGAAATAGATAAAATCTGAGTTTTAAAATCATCCATGTCAGTATAATCAATATCTTCCCCACGAATCTTTACCATGGCATTAATAAATGTTTGTTCATCTTCATCCATAGCTTTAATTGTAGAACTAAGTCCAGAGAATTTATATCCAACATCAACTATACCATCAGCAGTTTCCGCATAATCAATTAAAGCATCTGTATATTCTAATACTTGCTGCTTAGAGTCACTTAAAACTTTTTCATATGCTTCTTGCTCTGCTTTCATTTCTTTTAATTCAGACTCAACCTTATTATATTCTTCAGTACCTTCATCTAAAGTACCTAAATAATTTTCTTTGGCAACAATTTTAGAATCCAAACCATACGTTCCATCTCTACCAAGTTTGTGTTCAGCATCTTTTATTTGTTTTGCAGTATCATTAAACTATTGTCCAAATACACTTAAATCAGCATGACCAGTACTAAAAAATTCGTTGACATGATTAAGGAATCCACTAAATATACTACCTGTATCATTATTAAAAAATGCTACAGTAGAAGATTCTTTTAGCTTTTCTACTAAATTATCAACGGCATCACTTACCTCTCCTACTTTGCCCGCTAATCCATCTGGTCCAACAAGTTTATTCCCATACTCATCAGTACGAACAACTAAATCAGGGAAAGCCTCTGCAAGTTTGTTAGACAAATCTAAAAATTGTTGATATTCTTCACTTGTAAGAGAAACGTTGCGTCCCAAATGGTCTACACCTTTAGCAAGTTTATCATATTCAACAGTATTGGCAGAAGAAGACAAAGCGTTACTATAAGATTCAGAAATTTCATTATAAGTTTCTTGTAACTGTTTTTTGGAATTTTCTATTCCCTTCATAATTCCAGACACTATCGCGCCAGCAATCATTACTCCAATACCAGCTAACGCTCCTGCACCAATAGCTCCTTTTAAAATATTCCCCGTAGCAGATAGCCCAGCAGAAACCCGTTTTAAAACTGAGCCACCAGCCTAATTAACTGCTAAATTATAAGCATTTTGATAAACACCTTTTAAAGCCTACTTAGATATTATATCTCCTATACCACTACCAGCTTTAGCCAACACTTTTCCTCCGAGAATGCCTCCCAAGGTCATTCCAGCGGTTTGACCGCCAGTCCCACCAAGAGTTTTTCCCATTGTAGAGCCTATCCAACCTCCACCGAATAAACCAAGCAAACTTCCAACTCCAGATAAGGTCATACCTAAGCCAGTTGTTTCCGCAGAATTCCCTACATTTCTACCCATCTAATCAATTGTTCTCTTATGCTTTGGGTCAGAATTATTACTATTTAACGCTCCACAAGCAAAGAAATTTTTCTTCCGAGCATCGTATTCAGTTTCTCTTGCTTCGTACTGCTCTTTCGTCATACCCATTTCTGCTATTGCTTTTCTCTTAGCTTGTTCGTATAGTTCAGAAGCGTTTTGTTCGTCTTTATACTAAGCTTCTAAATTTCTTATAGCTATAACATCTGCATATCTTGCATTGTATTCGTCTTGTAAAGCTTTTAACGTTTCAGCCTTCAAACTAGATATTAATTTAGTTTTTGTTGTATCATCTAACAATGCTACAGTTTCATCAGAAATATTACCATTTAATAACTCTTCAGCAATTCGTTTTCTATCAGTTGCTTCTTGGGATAAGAAAGTAGATTGAATAATTTTATAAGTGGCTTTTTCTTCATCTGACAACGCCGCCGCTGCACGATTTAAAGCACTACTATAAACTTCTCCAGCAACACTATCCATACTTGCAGAAGTTTCTGCCCACATTCTACTCCAAGCAGCTTTTGCATATTCTGCGGCAGCACTTTGATTTGCAGTACCGCTAAACACTTGCCCCATATTGCCTAAGAAACCAGCAACTTTGCCAGCCCCACCAACAACACCGGACATAAGAGTTCCTTTTCCTACAATTCCAGCAGCAGCTATTAAAGCAGCTCCAAACAGTGTTAGGTTATCAGCCACAGCAGCCAAACCATTATAAACAACTTCAAGCACATCGCTATTATTAAGTATTAAAGCCCATTTTTCCAAACTGGCAGTTAAACGTTTTTGAGCAGCTTCGACTCCACTTGTGTAAGCTTCCATCTTCTTAGCAGCAGTACCAGCAGATTCAGCAGCAATCTTTTCATATTTAGCTACCAAATCCATGTTCTCCATGAGAATCAAGAAGTTTTCACGTTGTCTTGTACCAGCCACAGCAGTAGCAATACCAGACTTTTGAACATCAGTAAATGATGTCCATTTTTCAGAAATATCGTCAACAATATCGTCAACGGCTCTGAAATTATCAACAGAATCTCTAACTGTAATGCCGACAGCTTTTAACACCTGTTCAATTTCATTCAAGTTAGAGAAATCTTCTTGAGATAAACCTTCTTTTTCCGCTTCCTCTTGGGAAACTTCAAATTTTGTCGCGGCAATTTTTTGGAAACGTGAATACAATGTCTTGAAGCTCTCACCAACAGTTTCAGGGGTCTTCTAAGAAACTTCCGAAACCGTTGTAATCATTGCCATGTATCTATCCAAACTAGAGCCCGCTAATTGCGCTGAGACGTTCGCACGACTCATTGCAGCAGCTAAATCCATTCTGTTACTTTCTTTTTTATTTGTTTAAAAATAAAAAATACCGACCATTTCTGGCGGAAGAGGTTCTTCTTTAAAGTGTCTTTACACTTGACCTCTTCTCTATATATTTCTATATAGTTCAGACTATATTTTCATCCCTGTAGGATGCAAACCCCAATAGTCGTTACAATACTTAAAAATAAGTTATCTCGGTATTCCCATACTTTCATTTAGGGTTCACCGATTTGGGTTTGTTCTATCGCAATATTATTAAATTTCATTAATTTTTGTTATATCGTCAGTATAAAAATCATAATTAAAAGTTTTATCTTTTGTTTTTATTAAAGAATTATCAAAATCAAAAGTTATCCAATTATTATTTTCTTGTTTTAAATATTCTTTTGCTACTTTGAATATATATAATAATACATTGTCTGGAGGTAATTTTTTAGTTTTCAAAGAAGAAAATATTATTTATTTTAAGCCTAAATTTTTAAGAATATAATATCTTTTTAATTCTTGCTTTTCTTGTTCTTCTAAAGTTCTTTTACCCATTATAACTGAAAGATTATGTCCTGTTCCATTATATTCTAAATAAATATTTAACTCTTTAAAAAACAAGTCTAAAGTATAATACTTATAAAAATAATTTAACTCTCCGTCAAATAAATCATATAAATGTTTCTGATTATTGCTACAAGGAACACCTTTATATTTATAATGTTCTTTACCATTTTTAGAATACAAAACTTCTATCTCAGTAGAACTTCCTAATGTTTTTGCAATTTTAACTCTAGTTTCTGGTAATTCCATTATATTATCAACTCCATATTTATTATGTATTGATTCTTTTAAAGCTTTTTTCCCTTCCTCTGTTTTCATGATATTATCTGTTCCATATTTTTGCAAACAAGTATTTTCTCTTTTCTTTTGACGATTAAGATAATCTTGTTTGTAAGAAAAAGAATCTTTTTGTTTTAACCATTCTGCACGTTTCTTTTTACTGCATTTTTCACAAAAATCTCCCCACACAGAATAATCTTTTTTCTTTTTCTTTAAATATGAAGCCCAAGATAATTCAATTATTTCTCCACATTCATCACATTTATATTTAACTCTTTTATCACTTTGAGGTTGTAAATCCTCTATGTTTATTGTGATAATATCTTTTTCTTTTATTGTATATCCTTTTTCTTTATAATAATTTATATTGGCTTTCGTAATTTTAATTTCTATCTAAGTAGTTAATAACATTTTTTACCTCCTTTCCATATTTTATATTGTAGCATGAAATTTATAATATTGCAACCATATATTTCTATATGTTCTGGCAATTTATTCACCAGCACTAATCTGTTATGTTTAAATGATTCGCTAAATCATTCGAGAAAATTCTCCTCATACTCTCATATGAGCACTGACTATATCTTCACCCTTGTCGCAAGGGGCGTATTTTTTCGGAAAACCAATCGCTTGTTCTCCTACTCCTTTTCAGGATAGTCGATGAACATTATTCTATTCAAATCTTCGCTGCTGATTATCTAATCTTTATATTTTTTAGCATTCACACTTAAGTTTATTTCATCTTTATGTTGTAGCATATAAAGCTCTAAAGATTTCCCAGCAATTAAATACGTTTTCACTCACATATTACTATGTTTGCGACCTATTTTGTTAAGCCGCCGCCATATCAACTGCGTTGTGTTTACATATAATCGGCTTTATTATATGCGGTTTATTAACCCACTCCCTTTCAAGACGTGACCAGACTATTTCTTCACCCTAACTTTAGGGGCAAACCATTTCGAGCAATCTTAAGCCTTATTGCTCTATCTTTCTTTCAAAAGATAGTCGTTGAAAGCTATAAGTAAATATACTTATACACTTGCATGAACTTCCATTTACAAATACTTAGGATTTAACCATATATTTATCCTTGCGTTTTTTCTACTTTCGTCCCATCACGCTTATCTTCACAGATTACGTTGTGGTGCAAGGCTTTAGGAATTACCTGCTTTTAGGTTTGTGTCCTATGCCAATTACTTGACATACGCTGCATTTTGTTACAGTTAATTTATCGACAACTTCTCCAACTTCATCAACAGAAAGTTTCCAGCCTTTAAGAACAGAAATTAAATATTCCGTAGCTTTAGCAGAATCAATCATACCAAGAACACTAAGATTCATGGAATTTTCAACAAGCTGAGAAGCTTCTTGTCCTTCGTAACCAGCACGGAGCCAGTCGTTAGCTGCCGTAGCAACTTCTTCTGTACTCTTACCAACTTTACGAGCCAATGCGTTAAAATCAAGCATCATGCTTTGAATCTCTTTGTAACTATAACCACTTGCAATCTACAAGTCAACCATTACTGCATTAAGAGACTTAGCACTACTCATGATTTGATTAAACATATTTCTAACAGTCATTGCCAACTGATTAGCAATAACATCAACACTTACTAATCTTGCAAAACTGTTAGTAAATGTTTTTCCTATAGTTTCAAGAACACCTCTTTGCTCTTTATAAGTAGCAATAATTTTAGCAAGCTTAACTTGATGTTGAGCCTATAAATTAGCTTCCTATTGTTCAAGCTTATTAATAGCTTCTTGACTATAGCCCATTTCTTTAAGTTCTTTAACTCTTTCTGCATATACCGCACCCTATTGCTTTAATAAAGTCAGCTATTCACTTAAAGCAGTACGAATATTTTGTTGCTCAAGCTTTTCATATCCAGAAGAATTATTAACTTTTAATTCAGTTCTTTGAAGTTCCTCTTGTAACTTCATCTATTGCTTAAGATTATTAATATAATCTTTAATATCTTTATTACCTTGAGAAGTTTGAATACCAGTATTTCTATTTATTCTGTCAGTAATAAATTGAGGTCTATTTATTTCTTTGCCATCTTGATAATAACCTGTTGTGGCAAATTGAGTTTCAGCAAGAATCTTATCCTATTGAATGCCTTGTCCCTTAGAACCTCTTTCAAGACCCTCAGCAACAGTTGCCATAGAAGCAGCTTTGCCTTTAGTCGTTTCAACAAAAGATTGTCCATCTTTAGTAAAACTTCTAATAATTTGTACAAAAGAACGCGCAAAAGCTTCAACACGAGCTTCACCATCTTCAATGATAGCAGAAATATCTCCCGCGCCAGTATCTTTATCAAAACCTTCAAATCCAAGTTCAGCTACTCTATTTTTTAAATCGCTTGATAAACTATCAAAAGATTTACCCTCAGATTGAGCTTGTTTTAACTTTTCAACTACTTGACTATACTCAGACTCAGCCATTCTAAGATAAGTGCTTGCTTGTAAAACACGAGCTGCACGCATCCGTGGGTCATCTTCTCCACCACTATTAGAGAATTTCCAGTCTGCAACAGTTACATCTGCATATTTACCATTAACTTTTTGACCAAAAGTCAAAGCATCCGCAGTCCCAGCAAATGCACGATTACCAATAACACCCCCCAGCTTAAGCTCTTTGAGAGTGGAATCATTCATTGCGCCAGAAGTTCTTGCTGCTCCAATAACATCATAAGCTCTATTTTTTTGACGTTCTATATCCTCTGCTGTAACAGATAAACCAGCACCGCCAAGTTGAGGAGACTTTCTGACCTCATCCACTAAAGATTGCATGAACTCATCAGATAACTGGTCAGTTTTATTATTAATATTTTCAACAATAGCGTGAGCAAATGTCCCCAAGGCAGAAGCCCTATTACCAGATTGTGTAGTATTAGGAAATTTACTATAATCCTCATAAGGAGCCGTTGTCACTTGAGTAACAGACCTAAGATTTCCACCCTCAGAAGAATAAGTCTTATCACCGACCTTCATAGTTCTGGAATGACCTTCACCAAGTTCACTTACAACATCAGCCGCAATAAACTTCGCCCATTCTCCTCCAGCATCTCTCAAATTAGCAGCTTTATCAATAGAATTAGTTTGAGGAGTAGTTTGACTCGTTTGCGCAACAGGAGCATTTGTGTTTACTTCTGTAGCACCACTTACATCAATACTACCAGCATTAACAACAACTTTGCCATTCTATGCATTAACAATAACATTGCCTTTTGCATTAATAATAGACCCCTCAACAGTTTCTTCTGTACCATCCTCGGGAACTCTTACCCATTCACCATTGTTGTTAGGATAAGTTTTATCTTTCCTTAATTCGCCATTAAAAGTGCGGTAAGGGTCTAACGCTTTAGAATAATTAGTAGCATCTTTAAGAGTAAGTCCCATTGGCTTAAGATAAGCTTCAAAGCTATTAAAAGCTTCAATAAGATTATCCATGGTTGCCCCATTGAAAGAAGCAAATTTACCTTCTTTATCAACAGAAGCTACTCCCATCTTTGTAAGAGCATCAATCTAAGCTTTATCTCCACTTGCGATTATTTGAGAAGCAACAGTTTCAAACTGCTTACCATTCATTACGTTATCAAGCACATTAAGATTTTTAGCAATGGTTAAGAAGCCTTTTTGGTCATCAGTATCAGCAAAACGACCTTCATGAATTGCACTAACCAAATCTTTAACTGCTAATAAAGCTTGGTCTTCGCTCATTCCATCCCTACCAATTAATCTTGCATAAATCTTTTTAGAAGAAATAGCATCCTGTTCAAAAGATTCCATAGTAGCTCTAATAAGAGCAGATTGTACAGCAGAAATCGCACCATTATTATCAGCAAACCCCGTTTTGTACATAGCTTCTCTTGTTTTGGTGTCAGCATCAGAAAACAATCCGACATTTTGGAATGCCATTTTAGCTTGTTCAGAAGCATCTTTATTTATCCATTTTTTAGACAAATTTCGAGCAATCTTGTTCCAGTTATCATCTATATCAATCTTTTTTGTTTGAGCTTTTTGTTTCTGAATCTAATTCATAATACTTGCAACAGTATCATTATATTTTAAAATATAATCCTCTGCAAGTTTTTCATCTTCACCATATTGCTCATACACTTTGAGAGCCATGCGGAATTTATCGCCATCAAAGTCTCCACGGAACAATTCAGCCAAACCAGCACTAACCCTAATTGTATCACCAGCAGATTCATCCAAACCAAGTCTTGCGGTATACCCTTCCATGCCTTGAGTGTAAGGATAACGACCAACCTCAGTTGTAAAAGTATTATTGCCGCTCTTTATTTCACCAATAATAGCACCAATAATTTCTTCTTCGATTTGATTTAATTCATCTTCCGAAAGTTTATTGGTAAATTTCCCATTTTCAAACCGAGGTCTTAAGGACATAGAAGTTATAGCTCTTTGTCCACTGTCTTTAATAGACTTTGCACTCAATGTAGAAAAAAGTCTATTAACATTTTCAAGTCTATCTTGTTTTGTAGCAGAAGACGCGCTACTCATTAATTCTTTCAAACGTTTAGAAGAAATATAAACCGTATTGGCTTGCTCATCTGTTAAATCAGCCAATTTAGAAGTACCAGCCGCAACTGAAAAAGCTGAATAAGGTACAAAATTATGAGTGGCTTGTCTTACCAATTCAGAATCTTTTGTATTGCCGAGTTTGTGATAAACATCAGCCGCATATTGTTTGGCTTTTTCAAAAGCTTCTTGCGATTCTGTAGCCGCTTGTAATAATGCAGCATTAGCGCTATCAATAGCACCAGAATAATATTCTCCATCAGGAGACATAGCTGCGCCAGCATCACCAAGCAAATATTTCTTCCCCCCGATGGCAGAATCGGAAAGGTTTAATACAATATTACCACGAGCATAAGCTTCACCTTCAGAACCTTCTAAAGCAGAAAGTTCCTTTTGAAGTTGACGAGCTCTTTCCATAGCAAAGTTCTAATATTCTTCAGCACTTATCTTACCAGAATGCCTTAAAGCATTAATATCAGTAAGTATATCAGAATAAACTTGCTCTCCAGCTTGAAGAACTACTTGACCGTCTTGAACTCTAAATTCAACATCTTTTGTTCCTTTAGCTGTGGTATAATCTGTAACATTATTAAGAGATTTGTTAGCTGCAATTAAATTTTGACGTATTCTTTGAGCTTCCTATCCCTTTTTGCCATATGTATTATCTTGTTTTTCTTGTTGGGCCTTTAAACTCTTCAACCCAGCAATAACTTTTTCCCTATCTTTAAGGTTACTTTGACCAGCAGCAGATTTAGTAATATAATCTAAACTTCTTTGCCTTGCATTTCTTACTTTCCAATCATCGGTAACACGACCATCTCTTTCAAGAGTATCCGCACTACCATAACCAGAAGCATTAGAATAGGGATAAATATTATGTTGTCCAATGCCAAGAGAAGCCAATCCCTTGATAGAATCATATATTGCTTGTGCTTCAGAAGCACTTTTACCAATCCGCTTAAAAATTGCTAAAGCAGATTGTTCAATTCCCTTAAAAGAAGCTAATGTTTCGTCTGGATTAGCAAAAACATTCTCGCCCTTTTTATTTGTGACAACACCATTTTTTTCATCTGTGATATCAACAAGTAATTTCTTTTCTTCTCCATTTTCATCTTTTACAGTCTGAATTTCAAACATCTTCTAAAGAAGAGGGGGAAGATTACTATAAATGTTTTCAAGAGAAGAACCTTGTTCTAAAGCCTTGTCAATAATAGTGTTTATTTGACCCATAAACTCAGAATAATAATTACGTTCTTTTACATCATCGTTTAATAAAGTTAAATAATCAGCGTTAGCAATAGCCTCTTTACCATTTGCAGCCCAAAACTGTTTAACAAAATCAGCTTTGCTTACTCCGTGTTGCTTTTCTGTATCAGCAGTTAAACGTCTACCACCTTCATCAACAAGCTTTACACCTTGTTCAACTTGTCTAAGTCTATCAACTAATAATTTCCAACCATTATCTGTCTTTTCAAGACCAACCAACAAATCCCCTTCGTTTACAGAGAAATCTTTAGAGAACATCTTAAATTGGTCTTTACCAACTATTTGATTAATATCAACAACAGAGCCAGTTTGATATTCATTAGAAGTAAGACTATCAATATCCACTCCGAATTGGTTTAAGAAATCTAAAACAATATCTTCAGCATTAGTAGCCTTAGAAACATTTCTTTGAATACTCTCAGTTTCAGTAATAATTTTATCTGTAACCAAAGCAACATCGGTCATATCCTTTAGCATAGAATCTATTCTATGGGTATAATCTTCATTACTTTCCCCAGCCATTTGAGGATTAAAAGTTTTATAATACTCTCTTTCTGCTTTGTCAAATTCTTCCTGCGTTAAGCCATAGCTCTAATATCTTTTGTGTGTAACATCAGTTCTGTCAATACCAGCATCTAAAGCTTGTTGAGTGGTAGTAACAACTTGACTCATTGCATCAGAAGAAGTTTCTCTGCTCGAAAGAGCTTTTTCAGACAATCTTAAAGTATCAAAAGCTTGCGTTAAGCTTCTCTGAGTTGCATCTATTCCTTGACCAAAAGGAACGTACTATCTTGAAGATATAGTATAATTTTTACCAAGAGCAAATTTACCTTCTGATTCGCCAGTATAATCACTTGGCATTGCCACGCCAATTTCTTTTGCCGCTTTTCTATAATATTTAAAAGCATCACTGGTCATAATGAATTTAACCAGTTCATCAGCTATAGTATTTGGGTCTAAATTTTCTTTCATAGCTAACGCCCAAGCGTTAGCCATAGCATCAGTTAATTCTTTACTGGGGTCAAAAGCATTATAATTTGCTTTATATCCTTCATTCTTCCCTGTAAAATATCCACCTAATGCCTCTTTAACATCTTTTTGATTAAGAGTGGACTGAATTTCTCTAGCAATACTGTACTGGGTAGAACGCATTGCTTCTAATTCAGTTAGTTTACCTGAGTAACGAGTGTTAGAATCTTGAATATCCTCTCTTGCTTCAGAGCCCATCATAACAGAAGACACTTTATTAATAGCTCTGTTTGCCCCTGATTGCAAACGGTGAGAAATTTGGTCAGAAGAATATTTAGTAAAATCTGTGTTTCTTAAAATAGAAGTTGCATCTTTAACCTGTAACGTTTCTGCCGTTTCCATTACTTTGACGCCCTTTACTTCAGGAGAGCCATCTTCTTTCAGTTTCCCCGTAGGAATAAATTCTGTTGCAACCTCAGCTTGATTGATTCTGCCCCCTGCAATTCTACCAGTTCCGTCACCGACCGCAAAAGATACTTTTATATTATTCTCTTTTTTCCAATCGGTTGATTTATATTCTTTATCCAAAGGAAGAAGCATAGCCTAAATTTCAGAACCAGTTCTTCTAAAATAAACAGAATATCCTTTCTTCTCTGCCTCTTCAACAAATGTCGCCAAAGCATCACGAGTAGTACCATATCCCTTATTACCACCGCCCGTAATATTAGATACGTCTTGTCCAGCTCTGCTTTTTTGTCTATTTCTATATTCAGCACCAGTTAAAGAAGCTTTCGCTCCTTCGTTAAAACCATTAATTAAAGCATCTAAACTTTTGTAAACTTCAGCGGAATGTCCTTGGATATTTTCTTTATCAGATGCAAAAACATTGGTGAAAGATTCAATTTGTTGTTTTGATAAAGCTCTGGAAATTCCGCCAGAATTTTTAGTAATTAAATTAAAACCACTTCTATATTTTTCTGCTTCCTTTTTAGCAACTTCTTCAGAAACATTTCGTTGAGATTGAATAGATTTTGAAAGCTAATTAATTATAGCTTCTACTCCATCAAAAGTATCAAAATCTTTAGAAGAAATAGCTTTTACAAAATCAGCCTTGACCGCACTGTTTATAATAGTTTTAGGAGTACTAGGCATTTTAACTGTTTTACTTTTTGTAGCTTTTGCAATTGTTGGCTTTTTTGTCCCCATATTGGTAATCCCCTAATTTAAAGACAAACCAACATCTACAGCCATTTTTTGAACAGCGGTTGCTAATTTAGCCTCTTCTTTAGAAGTGTCGATAGGCGTAAAGCCAGATTTCTTTTCTTGAAGTTTTTTTGCTCTATCTATAAGCTCTTGACCTCTCTCTTGTGCTTTTTGTGTTAAAGCTTGATAAATAAACTCATACGCCTTTCTTTGTTCATCTACACTACCCTGAAAATTTTCAGCTTGCTTTATCATTTCAATAGCCATATCAGCTTGCTAATTAATATAATCAATTCCTTGTTGCTCCAACTATTGATTCTTAGCATCATTCACAGCTATCTTCTTTTTGTTTTTATTACTTTGTCCTTGTCTACTGGCTTTCAAAGTCTCAGTAGATTTTTTCATATTAGAAATTTGTTGCTCTCTTTGAGCATTTAGCATATCAATAACATCGTTGGTTTGAGAGCCATTGTTCGTTAAACGTTTAGTGGCTTCTTGTGCTTTCTTTGTGTCTATAACCTAACCAGTGCTCTTACCTTTTTCATCCAAGCCATAAGTTTTTCTTATATCTGAATATGCTTTAGTTTGAATATCTTCTATTCTCTATTCTAAACTTTTCAGTAAGTCTTCCATGTATTATTCCTCCTTATTTTAATTGAATTCCATATTTTTTATAAATCATTGGCTTCAATTCAACCAGATACTATTTTTCATATTCTTGTTGAGCTCTAAAACGAGCTACTCTATAGGTTTCATCTATAGAAGGTAACGTACTTGAATCTATTCCTTGGTTAATTGGATTAAAATTGTAATAATCCAATCTAACATCTGCAAGTATATCTTCTTGAGAATCTTCGTCCATTTTTCCACTTGATGATAAGAATTCCTAATCATCATCCTAAAAAAACTAATCAATAAATAACCCAGCGGCTTCGTCTTCACTTCTGAAATTCTTTACCGTGGATTCTGATATTGTATTTGGATTAAATTTTTTCTTTTCCCTATAGGTCTTATTGCTAAATTTGAACTTTGCCGTATTGTAAGTGCAATAAGGTGTAGCATCGCTATTTTGTCCGAAATACAAAGAAGACATTAAAGAGTCTTCGTCATATAAATCTCCATAATAGTTATCAAATACACTTTTAAACACACTTTTATATATTGCTGTATAACTATTTAACAATTCAATTTTAATTGCCATCACTCTACTTGGCAACATCTTTTTAGTTGCATCTACAGTTTCTTTTATTTCCTTCTTTAATGCGTTTGAAACTGCATTTGGTAACGCTTGTTCCATATATTAACCTCCTTATTTTATTTTAAAAGCTGCACCAAAAAATGATGCAGCTTTATATTTCTTTTTATATTAAGATTTTTTACTTTCCAGTTCCTTAGCACCTTCAGCATTAATTTTATCAATAACTGCCTTTTCAAGAGCGTTGGTAAGTTTCTTATTTTCTTCTGAAGTAGCTCCATAAAGCTCTTTAAGATGTTCAACCATTTCCTTACTTTCTTTAAGAGCATCAATCATCATTCTATTTTTATCAGCGACTTTCTGCAATTCCTTATAATCAAGATTTTCAAAAATATCACTAAAATTATTAAGATTGTTAAAATTAATAGCATCTCTCAACATCTCAACAAATTCGTCATAATCCTTTTTACAAAAACCTAAAACAAATTCAGAAAACAAAGGATACAACAAATCATAAGAAGTATAAGTACACAAAGATTTTTCAGAAACATCTACCATTGCATACTGTCCAAGCAATACATCAAAGAACAGATGTCTCTTCATAATAACACTCTTAAGGGAAGCATCCTCAACATCTTCATTTTCAATGGTAAAAACTAAAATCATAATGAGCTTCATTTTATCAAGAATAGGAAGATAACTTCTAATTGTCATGTTATCTCCAAGTTGAGAAAACTCTTCGGGGGTAATTTCACCATTTAAAAACTTTTTTGTTTGTCTAATAAGCTCTGCAACGGTAATTTTCTCAACTTTTTCCTCGTTTTTCTGTTCATTTTGGGTCAAATCGACCTGTTTTTCACCAGATAAAAGTTTGTTTTCATCTGCCATTTTTATTCTCTCCTTTTAATCCTTTTAATTATCAATACTAATACCAAATAAATCTTCAAGCTCTTTATCATCCTTCGGGGCAAGATATCCCTATGTAGTACTGATATTATCGTGTCTTGCGATAAGCCTGAGTTTTTCAATTGGAATAGATGGCATATTATTATCAATCAAATGTTGATGCGTACCATTAGAATAATTCTCTAATGCGCTATGACGTAACGAGTGAACATTAAAAGATTGCTCTTCTCCTGTCATTTGCTCAACTATCTTTCTCCAACCAACTACCCATTCATACAAATTCCGTGGTGATGCAGCTTTTCCCTCCGCATTTACAAACAACTCGGGGATTCCATCCTCACCTCTTTGTTCTAAATATTTTTTTGCTGCTTTTTTAGTGTAATCAAAATAAATTAAAGGAAATTGCTTCCGTCTTTTTCCAGTTACAATATTTGAGCAATTTCTATCATCTCTAACACTATCTTTAAGAACCTAAGACAGTTCATTTTTTCTTGCTGAACTTTCATAAGCTAAAGCTAGTAAAGTAGCATCTTTATATTTTTCATTTTCCATAAAATAATTATAAAGCTTCATAATTATATCATTAGAAAGAAATTCAATTTCACGAACAGCTTCCTTTGGCAATCCTTTAACTTTTGAAGCATTATTAATTAAATAATTATAATCCTGCTCATTGGAAGCATATTCAAGCATTGTTCTAACCATTGACATAAGACGATTAATACGTGCCGCACTTACTCCCAATTCTTCAGAATAATAAAGTGTAAAATTACGAAAATCTCTCTTACTTAATTCTAAAATACTTCTATTATCAAGCTTCTGCTTAATATAAAGTAATACAATTCTACCATCATTATAGTACTATGCAATAGTTGATGGCTTTTTCTTTGTTGCCTTACATTCAATTATAAAATCATCAAGCAAATCTTTATTTTCTCGATTTACTTTTTTATATTCTTCCTCATCAAAAATTTTATTGTAAGGTTGTTGACGAGCCATTAGTCAATTTCCTCCTTTCTAATATCTTCCAGCATTTTCTTTATATTATAAGTATAATGAGTCCTCTTTATTTTTTGTTCAATTATAATTGCTCCATATTGAATACAATCTAATTTATTAATGGATTGTTTATCATTTTCGCATAAAAATTTGCTAAAATTCTATATAGATAACCAGTAAGTTACATTATTTGAAATGTCTTCATCATCTCTAAAATTAAATAAAAAACCAGCGAATACACCTTCCTATTGAGCAAACTTCACTAAACTATTAATCTAATGAGCTTTAATCATCTTAGAAGTTTTGTCTTTTATATCTCTCTGTATAGTCAAAGATTTATAACAAGTGCTTTTGCATTCAATAGCAAACAAATTAGGAAGTTCATATACCAAAAAATCGCAAGGGTTTTCAGGTTGAAACCTTGAAGTTTTTTCATGCTACCAAGATAAAGAAGTATCATGCAACCTTAGCACAAACAGTTCGTCGTTCTTAGCCGCTTCTTGAAAATCCTTTTCAAAAGCTTTCCCTTTATTCATCTTTCACCTCTTTTAACCTTTTTGGAATGGGAAAAAAAGAGATAGCCCAACCTTACTCAGTTAAGCTATCTCCTTTCCCATGAACGTTGATTATCCAGTTCAATCATTCAAAACTTTTTTAAACCACAAACTTTAAGTAAGGGCAATTAATTCCAACCGTCATAGTAGTCATTATCTTCATAATGCTTCTTTTTCTTTTTACGGTTTTCATATCTATTTCTGTTTCGAGTCTTTTCGTAATCCTCTTCGAATTCGAAAATCTCTTCTTCTTTTTTCTTCTTCACTATCTATTTTTTCTTGAGCGGCTTTCTCTCTTCAGATTCATCGTCTCTATACTAATCAAAAGCCTAATTTTTATTTTTCTTACCCATAAATTCTCTCTTATTTTTAGTTAAACATAATAGAACTTAATATCACTAAGTCCCTTATCATAATCAAAAACAAAAGCAATGCATCCAGCATCAGCCATAGTATATCCACTCTTTGTAGTCCAATTATCCATCTTTGTCATGGCGGAAAGAGTGAAAACAGAAACACCATAATTTTCCCTTAAAGCCCAATCATTATGATGTAAATGACCACACAACCAATAATGATAAGATGTCTGCCCCCAATCTTCTTTAGCTTCGGTCTGCATCAAACCATTAATACGGTCTTTTTCATCACTGCCATGAGTCAAACCAAGAAGAGTCTTGCCAACTCTAATATATTTTCTTGGGAAAGGACTTGCATCAACTTTAACTTCCTCTACATTTCTATAATATGCTTCAATTATCTGCATTAATGTAAAATCTTCGAATCTCCGATGATTCCGAGAAACAAAGACAACTTCTACTTGCGCTACTCTACTAAGCATATCTATAACTTCAATCAAGGCTTCTGTGCCTTTCTTGAAAATGGTGTTAAAAGTTCCTTCATTATCCTGCATATGAGATTGACTTGTTGTATAGCCAGTAAAACTACTATTAAAATAATCATTACCAACCATATAAATAATCTTTCCCACTTTGTTCCAATGAACAGAATCAATCATCTTCTTAGTGGTAGAAAGCATATTCTGTCTTGCAATTTCCATATTATACTCAACCCCTGTTTCGTAGGGCTGAGAAATTCTACCAAAATGTACATCAAGATGACTAAAGAAAACCACATTTGGTTTATTACTAATATCTCCTCTAATATGTTCTGTCTTACGAGGAGACTTGAAACCTTCAAAATATTTTTTAAGCTCTTCTAAATCTAAGCCACAATCAGTAGGCTTTACAGTAATACGAGAAGAATAAAGATTCTTCAAACCACCTTTACCATCACCCTGTTGCCAAATACTGTTCTTAGCATTAAGCAATTCAAACTGAACTGGATTATACCCGTGTGCTTTTAAAAGAGCTGTTTTATCCGTAAGCTCATCTTCTGATAAAGCCACGAATTTTTCACTTGTTCTCACACCGTTACTATCTAAAGTAGTAGTATTCTTAGTAGGAATGTTTTTATTAACAGGCTCGTTAACCCATCCTGAAGCATTAAACTCAGAATAAAGCAACGCACCTCTACGAATTGTATCAATAGTCAAAGAAGGCAAACCATACTTTTTACGAATATCGTTTGCATTACTCCAAGTCGCGTCACCATTTGAAATATCCATCATTAATTGACGCATTTCACGAAGATAACCTTCGGGTACTTTATCTGTAACTAAAGCCATTTTAATTATTCTCCTACTATCTGAGTAATGTCAGTAATGATTTCATCGGTGATTCCATATTTAATCTGGTCATCAATGTAAATATACCATTCTTTCTTCATCTGCTTATTTAAGAAAGCTTTTTCGATTTTGGTATGCTCAAGCACATTTTCCTTAAGCATCTTCATTAAGCTCTTATAATTTTCTGTTTGCGCCAACACAGCATCATACCGACCAACACTACCACCTTGACCAGCATGAATAAGAACAGTAGATTTTGGCATTGCAAAACGCTTATGTCCATTCAGATAAATTAATGCTGCTGCACTCATACAAGCATTTAAATTATAAGTATAAATAGGAGTTTTAGAAATCTTCATTACATCCAATAAAGCAAAGCAAGAATCCAAACTTCCTCCATAAGACTAAAGCATTATTTTACAAATTTTACGGTTTTCTACGGGAATATTATTTTTTTCGTCTTCTCTATTATACTAAATGATTTGTCTGATTTCATTAAACAAATCATCATCAATATCTTTATCAATCCAAATAACTCTTTCTTTTCTATCTAAATAATATTGCAGAAGAGAAGGAGTTGGAAGCTAAAGATTACCTTCTGGTTCAATATCAACAAGTTCAACTAAATTTGACAAACTATCATTTTTAATTTTATCCATTTTAATACCTTTTAATCCTTTTATTTTATTAAAAAAATATATTTGAAAGAACAGTAATTGTTAAACAAACAAGATTTTAACAAAAGGTTAATTACTCCCTGTCCTGCTCTTCTTTATTGCATAAAACGCTAAAGCTAAACTCTAACGTCTTAAGGAACTCCTTGTACACATGGTACATGAGATATATGGCTCAGACCCGTTTTACGAACCCGTAAATTTGGTCTTCTTTAAGTCCTTATCCTGTGCTCATGGACACCACATTAAAAAGCTGCAAGACTATGCCTCGTAGCTGGTCTAAATATACAACATGGTATATAAGATGATAAGGTTTATGCCGACACCTTAAAACGCCTTTCTCTTCCGTTTGAAACCACGCATGAAAGTATGTTGGTCGGACAGTTTTAATTGCTACCCTGTGGAAACCTGACAACCCTAATAAGCCTCCATTGCATCACTGGATGGTAGCCCAATATACAACTTCTCTGGCAACCCTGACCTCTTGTGTCAATAGGTTTATTTAAAAAGCTTTGTGAAGCTTTTTATACAATTATTTAATTACAATAAAATTTCTGTTGATTTATTAGCTACAACAACTTTGTCTGTTCTATTTCTTTTACTAATAAGCTCCGATAAAGTTTTACTCAGTTCAACTCTATCTTTCATATTACCATGTTGAAGGACAACTTTACCATAACCGCTAGTTCCAAGACCACCGCTGTAATAATCACAAAGCTCATCTCTTTGCATGTGACTTGAAAAACTATTTAAGTTAATTACTCTACAACGACTCAGGATTTGTTTTCCATTAATGGCAACGGTCTTAGTCTTCTTTTGTTTAATTTTCCAAGCCAAAGACCCTTCAACAGAATACCCAATAAATGCAATTCCATTCTTAGCACTTGGAAGGAGCTTTTCAACAATACCTACAGCAAAACCAGCGTTAAGCATTCCTGCACTAGAAATAAAAATTGCTGGGTCAGGCTTTACTAAAATTTGCTCAATCTCTTCATAATTATTGATAAATTTAACCTTATCCCATGAAGAAGCTTCAATCCATCTCTTAAGTTGCTCACCCTCTAAAATTTCATTAAAAATTTTATTAATTTTACAAGTTAAAGGAGAGCCAACATAAACAGGAATATTAAAATTCTCGTCATCTTTAAACATTTCGTAAAGAATGGTTAAAATTACTTGACTTCTCATTAAAGAGAAAGAAGGAAAAAGTAACTTTCCTTTTCCATCAATACAAACATCATACACAAAAGTTTTAATCTTTTCTAAATCTTTTTCTCTATCTTTTGCTTTAGCACTTTTTTCTTTGCTGGCATAAGTAGATTCACCCACTAACAAATTTGCATTTTGAATAGGTTCAAACTTATTTGCATAATAAGTTTCGGTTCTAATATTACCTAAATCACCAGTAAACGCTATTTTACGGGTAACACTACCATTTTTAATATATAGAATCAATTGAGCAGCACCAACAATATGTCCAGAAGGAATAAACTCAAATGTTACATCATCGTCTAATTTAATTCTTTCCTTAAAAGGATATTCTTCAATATGAGTAAGCATATCTTTTACATCAGATTCTTCATAAATCGGAGAATATTCCCTTTTAAGTTTTCGAGACAAATCTTCAACATCTCTTAACATAATCTTAGCACTATCTAATTGCAATTCTCGAATTAAATCTTTATTACCATCAGGCACAATAATTTTTCCATCAAATCCTCTTTTGGTTAAAAGGCTTAAACGACCTGAATGGTCAACATGCGAATGGGTCACAAATACATAATCTACATTCTTCTCTTTAAATGTAAATCTTGCACTATTAGCCTGATATTCTTTCAAAAGACTTTGATTACCTTGTACCAATCCACAATCGACAAGAATTGTTCGTTCTGGCTTTCCCCATGTAATAACAGTACAAGAACCTGTTACATCTTCTGCCGCTCCAGAATTTTTAAAACTTACTCTAATCTTGTCTTTGCTTTTACTCATAATTAACCCCCTACTTTATTATAGGAACTTATATTTTTTAATTATTACCTTCAATAATTAACAATTAATATAAGTATATACAACTCATGTTGTAGATTCGCCTTCACTTCCTCCATTTAATATTTTTCATATTTAATATACCAAATGTTTGAATTTTTGTCAAGGACTTTGAGAAAAATCTTTACCGAATAAAATCTTCATCAAAAAGATACTTTTCAAAATCCTTGATTTTAAAGGGAAAAACACACCTGTTTCACCAAATAAAATTCACTTTTTATTCTCTTTCGCGTCTAAAAAGAGGATGGGATTAACCCCATCCTCAGTTTATTTGTCATTACTTACTCTTCGGTAAATCTTTGTACCAAGAAGGTAATTCAAATTCAACAGTCTCACCAATAGAGTATTTACCAAAATTATTCATCGTGAGACCTTTCCCATTTTCAAGAATTACCCAAGCAGAAGTCTTCCACTTACTATGTACAATCCCTCTTGCCCAACCTTCTTTTAATTTTGACTTTTCGGCAATAGGCTTAACTTCTTCTTCAGCGACACTTTCTAACTCCTGCTTAACAGACTCAACAATTTCTTCTTTTACAATTCCCTTGTTGTGCTTGTTTTTGTCATACTTCTTATATTGAATCTGCTTCTCCTTGTTTTCTTTCTTAGGAGAAACTTCAATATCAAAAGCGCTGTTCATTTCATCCATTTCTTAATCTCCTCTCACAGCTCGTCATGGCAGGAGAATTTTCCCATGCACACTTCTAATGACAATATTTTTGATAAGGACAGAGCCGATGAGGTTCTTTCCCATCGACTCTGCACGTTATTCTTCCACCATTTTCCTGCTGTGCATTACTGCAAAGCATTTATTTTAATCTCCTGTTCGTTAATTAAATTAAGCAACAGTAATATTCATAGTGTCGGAAAGCTTATCATTAGGGACAAACTTAACAGTAACGACACTAGTATCCACAACGGTAACGACACCATTAGCATAAGTGCTAGCACCAGTGGTAACAGCAACCCTATACTGGTCAGGATTCAACTTAATAGGAGCACCATCAACAGGGCAAGCATAGACGTTAAGTTCAATCTTATCGCCAGCCTTTGCGGTCTGGTTTTTATCCTCAATAACAATGCTAGCGAACATGTCAGCGGCGGTCTTGTTTTCAAGAACCTGAACGATTTCAGCATAAACGCCGTCGCCGTCGCAGCCAGCACAACCAGAAGCAAGAGCAGAACCTTCAATAGAAGTGTTAGAAACACCAGAAGCGCTCATGCTGAGTTCTTGAGAACCGTTGAGCATGAAACGAGGAACCTTAATGATAACCTTACCAGCGAGGGTAGAGGTCTCAACATCACAAGAACCACCGTTGTAAAGATTAGCCTCAAGAATGCAAGTCAGAGTCTTAGGAATGAAGTTAGCGCTAATGGTAATCTTAGAAGCAATATCATTATGATACATATAACGAACACAAACTTCGGCATCCTTCATTGCCTCACCAAGAGAAACTTCATTTACACCATCGCCAGCAACAGCATAACGCTGATAGCCTTCGTCGGTGCCAGACTTCTTAATATAAGCATAAACATTAGTATTACCAACCATAGGAACAGCCTTATAAGACAAAGTAACCTTACCAGTAGCATCAGCAGTGAGCTTCTCGTCTTTCATAGCGTCACCACCGAGTTCAACCTCAGAACCAGTATTCATGGCAAGATACTCAAGAGAGAACATGGCATCGGTCAGCTTGAGGTCAAAAGTAGAAGTATGCGCATAACGACCGTAAAGTTTATTCCGCATTCCGGCACGCAGGTCCTCAAAGCTGATTCCTATAGTAATGCTGGAATCAATCAGAGTATTTGCAGTAGCAACAAGGCGCTCGCCATCGAGAAGAGTGGCGCGGCCTACACCAGCTAAAAATAACATAATATATATCCTCCTTATTTATTTTAATCATTTTTTTCTGATTTAAATCAGTTGGAGAAATTAATCCCCATTATGTAACAGAAGCAAACTTCTTTTGGAAATCATTCATTGTCATAATTTCCTTAGACATATCCTTCTTGTTATCAGTAAATATCCAATGGTGAATGTCTCCATCCTTAAACTAAACCATCCGAGACATAGCACCCTAAATCTAAGCGTAATAATACCCCTTAGCATCAATGGTTTTTAGCATTAAAGAAAGTTTTCTCAAACTTACTTGTTCTTTTAACATCTCCATAGTGTATGGAGAACTAATGGATATACAGACAAGCTATTTTTCCAAACTTGGAGATGTGTAATTCTTGTTCTGCATCCTCGCCTTTAATTCCATTTCTTCTCTTAAATTGGGGTCGATATACCTATCTCCATCGTAATCCAAAATATTTTGGTGTGTAATAATAGCTATAAATTCATCAAGTTCTTTTGGTTCTAAAACTATATCGTATATATATAATTTTTTCACGCCATTAGCACCCGTTTGAATTCCATAGATATCTCTCATTTTGTTTTTACATTCTGGACATATAGCATAATTATTAATAAACTCAAGAGCTTTAACTTTCTTTTCAGTTTCGCTTAAATTATCAGGTAATGTTTCTTGGAATTTAGCATATTCTTTGATAACTTCAAACTAAGTTCGTTTGAATCCACAATGAGGACAAAACAAACCATTTTTTTCATGGAGCACAAGTTCGAACATATTAATTACCTAAGAAGTAACCATAGGTCCATATTCTTGGTTTTCCATATTCTATATTAAATATGCCATATAAGACATACCAATACCTTCAGGATTAGCCACTTTTTTAGTAGTTTCTATTCCATTTTCATCTACAACTTTTATTTCTTTAATATTTTTATCTTGAGTAAAACAAGATAAATTAGCATAAAAATTATAGTAATCTTTCGTTAAAACTGGATAAATTAACAAGCCTTTAAATGGCACTGGTAAATCCAGACCGAAATAGGCTTGTTCGTACATTTCCATTTTAGCTTGTAACTCTTTAGATAGTGCCAATTAAGACACCCCACTCATATAGCATCCTAATACAACTTTAATTCCTTCAAAATTTCTGTTGTTCCAAATTCCATATTGAGCCTATTGGAATCTACTCATCATTGTTGAAAACTCTAAATTGCCAACACCCTATACATGAGCGCCATTGAGCAAAAACAAAACAGCTTTTAACAAAGTAGAAACACGACTTTTTCCAGTAATAGGAATTTCAACCCCATCAACTGTATCAACAGGATAAGTTTTATCATCATCACTTGGATTGATATTAATACATTTATTATGTGTAATTATATCAATTCCAAAATTAACAACAGCTTTGTATCTATCTGTAGGAATAATTTGGTCGATATAAATTTTTAATAATGTACTTTCAACCGTCCAAGCATCTTCAAAATGAGGACTTCTAAAAATACGTTTGTCGGTTTGTGTTATATCATCAGAACATATCAAAGAAGTAATCTATTGATATGTAGGCAATTCTCTATTAAGAGCATCTGCATCATTATAATACAAAAGTTTCCAAATAATATGAGTTTGTTCCAATTCTTCGGGGGTTTTTTTATTAGGAGATAACAAATAATAAATTATTCTATCTTCTACTCCATCTAAGTTAACAAACCTATTAAAAGCTGAAGGTGCGTAACTAGAATCAATCATTAATAAAAACCTCCTAACTTAAAGCTAAAAATTTCACTAATGGTAACTCCCGCTATATCTGGGTCAGCACATATAGCAATTACATCCAATGTTCCTCTATTACAGGTTTTTAGATTTTTAATAACAAAAGTATTGTCACCAGTTTGTTTAAACTCATAATATTTGCTCCAGTTTTCCTCTTTTATACCATTTAACACAACTTTATACTCAAATTGAGTAGGAAGCGTACCACCTTTGAAACTTAATTCAGTTTCATATTCTTGACTATTGCCAAGAATTATTTTATAATCATCACAATTTTTAAGAGTAATATGGTACTCCTCATCATGAAGGTCTTCCTTTTTTGGAATAAAATACAATGGCGCATTATTAGCAACACGAGTAATCGCATTGTCTTCTGCACTCCACATGTCTTTATCCAAAGCCAAGACTACGAAAGGTATGTCTTCCAACCCTGTAAAACCACTTTTTGCAAAAGTTTTTGTAGATGTACTCTTTATAACAGCTTTAACTTTATATATAGCATTATTTTCTATATCCTGCTAATTTGTTCCACCAAGAATAACTCGGCTATTAATCTTAACAGCGTTAGAGAAATAATTTAATTGCATCGTAACATACCACTCAGCTTGAGGTATTACCAAAGTTTTGTTATAATACTGGTTCATATATTTCAATTCATTTTCCAGTACAATAGGCTCGTACCTTATCTCAGTAGCATCGGTTTGATTGTTTGTCGGAGACCCGAGTAGCGCAATATTCGCATTGCATCTACGCACAACACAAGAGTTCCGTGGATTTATAGGAGCTTTATTAATAGCAATCCAGACACTAGTATCATAATGTTTTTCTTCTTCTGACATCTCTTTCATATCAGGAAACGCCAAAGAAAAACGATACCTTTTTCCCAGTGGATTTGGATATTTTAAATCTCTAAAAGAAATCTCAGCCCAATCTGTTCCCAAATCCTCTCCACGCTCACCTTTTACATTCCTTATAACTACGCTATCTAAGGCTGTATATTCAGGCATCTTTGTTGTATATTCTATTTGTCGGTCTCTTTCTTCTTCTATATCAACTACATTATATCTATACTCCCAATCCTAATTGCGTTTATGTTGCAGATTTTGAATGTAATAATTATCTCCAACCATGTTATGCTTTAAACGAGCTTTGAGCATGATACTGCTATCAACAATATCGGTAGTATTTAAAATCGCCATTTTAATCCATAATCTCCTTAACCTTCGTTTTTGTATTTCTTTAATAAATACTCTGCATAATTGATTGATTCAAATATTAACTTCTTAATCTGTCCTTTATCTAATTGATTCGTTAAAATAGCATTGATATTAATTATAATACTTACTAATTCACCATCAAAAAGAATATTACTTGACGAAACATACATCATTATTCCACCACAATACACACGGTAATTATAAGTGGAATCGGGTTCTTGAGATTTGTCATATACATAAAGAACTTTCTTCAATTTTGAAACTATTTCTTCTAAGCATATAATTTTCTCATTAATAGATAAAACTACTTTGAAGTTCTTTTCGTCTTTATCCATCTTTACCCCCTTCCTATAAACTTACTACCACCCATAAAACGGATTTGCCACGCAAGTCTATTTTGATAATTGTATATTTCTGAATCAAGTTGGTCTACCCATTCGTTTTTTGCTTTTAAGATACGGTCATTAGACATAATCTTGAAATCGCTGTCTTGCATTAAATTGCGAATATCTAATAACAAATTGCGCTCTTCTTCTCCCCATGCTTTTACAAGCAAACGAGCAAGAATATCTTTAACATAACCTACCACTAAACTTGTACCATTTACATTTTTATTAGTTAAGCCTTCAAAATTGTCAGTAAATTCACCAACATAATATTGCTCAACTGCATATTGCTTGCCTTCAGGTAACACATCAGGGAATTCTACAGTGTGAGCTTCTTTATCAATCGAGCCTTGCACCAATAATTCTCCTTCAATATAATTATATACTGAATTATCCTGAATCTCAAACTCAGGGTCAAGTTCGAATTTATTATTCTTACCATCCCCTTCAAAAACTTGCATGATACCTTTTGGTTCTTTATATTGAGATAAACGTAAAGAAACGCTTAGAGGGTTGTTAAACATAGATATTGCATTTTGCAAATAGGTGTACATTATCTTATTAAATTGCAAAGGATTAGTCTCATACGCTGTCGTAATCCTTGGGTCATCAAATAAGGCTATTGCTTTTCGATAGACATCACTAAACAAAATGCCCATTTAAACCCTCCTTATTTGTTTAATGTCTTATTGAATCAAAATTCATTTGAGCCAACAGATTGTCAAAAACACCCTTGTTAGAAATTCTGTTCAGAAGCTCAACTTTACTTCTAACACGATATTTAGCATCATTTTCATAGCACTTTCCAAGCCAGTAAGAACAAATAAAGTCTTTATCGGCTTCAGTCAAAGAATTCATGTAATCCTCAAGTTCACGCTCACTCTTCTTGTAAATATTTACGAGGTCTCCCTTCGTAACAACAGCATGACCCTCTCTCTTTAAACAAGAAACATTATAGCGTTCCGCAACATCAGCGAATTCGGGAGCCAAAAGAATAATTTCTTTATCGAACCACTTACGATATTTGGAAACACATTCCTCAAACTGTTGCCAGCTAAGAACACGCTGTTCTCCGAGAGTATGGAAATTAATAGTCAAACCAGTAAGCTGAATAGCGGTTGAAAGACCACCAAGCAATTCACGATTATGAACAATAACAATTTCCTTATCACTCTTTCTATTACCAAGAATTTCCAGAAGTCTTTCTGTCGTATTAGAAGTATTGTCCTGTACTTCTTTTGCCTTAAAAGAACTTTCTGTATCGCCCTCTCTATTATCCAAAGTAGATTCTTTGATTGCTTCTGCCAACTTTTCATTCTTTGCTTTCTCTTCCTTGAGTTCACTACTCAAAGATTCAATCGTAGACTGGAACTTTGCCATCATAGCTTGAATATCTTCTAACGAGATAGAAGACTGAGTAGCAGGAGACTCCTTAACAGAAGTCTCCGCATTCTCAGCAATTTGTTCCTTATTAGTTTCGTTTACAACTTCTTCTGTATTTTTAATAGTTTTCTTATTTACAGCCATTTTTTACAATCTCCTTTTAAACCTTTTAAACATATCTGTAGCAACCAGAATTTACGAAATTAACTAATTATTATAATTAATTACTTATAATTAGATTATAATTTGATATTAGTTAAGAGTAATAGCACCAATCTTGCTACCTACAATAGCGTCCATACCCATACGCATGTCAACGGTGAAACCGTAAGTATGGTCAGCAGCAAACAAGGGGTCCTTCTCAACAGAAACGGTATTACCTTCCATGACAACCTTGATAGGCTTATTCATACCAAGAGGAAGCATGTAAATAATATCATCAGGAAGAACGACTTCAGGCTCACCATTGATGGTGTTAGGAACAAGAGCATTACCCAGTTCAATCATAGGAACATTCTTGTAATCAGGCAGGAAGCCATCTCTAACAATAGCGCTATCCTCACCATAACGGAAACCCTTTGCACTGTCAGGAAGGACAGAAGCGAGAGCAATAGAAGTACCAAGAGCATAAACATCAGCACCGCCATTAGCAAGTTTTACCAAACGTGCAACTTTGAGCCAGTTTTCATCAGTAAGACCGTTAGCCATATAGCCAGCGATACCATCTTGATTGTTAGTGGCAACGTCAGTGTTATTGGTAATAATAGAAGCCATTACCTTAGCAAGACGAGCCTGAATATAAGCGGCAAAAGAAGCACCAATCTTCTGGAGAAGCTTACCCCAATCTTGGCGGCCCGATGCCACGTGGTCAGTTATATTAAGAGTTATTTAGTGTTTTTAGCTTTTTGCTATTCATAATCTTTTAAAATTATTTCAGCATAATAATTATTATCTTTTAATAGCCAATTTATCTTGTCAATTATTTCTTGTTTTTCTGGAATAGAATGGTCTCCTTTTATTCTTAAGACTTTGTAACCCATTTTTTGAACTACTCTATCTCTTTTTATATCTTTCTACTGGTCTTGATGCCAATACCAACCATCATATTCCAAATCTATTTTAATATCTCCAATAAAAATAGCTACATCTAAATTGAGTTGACTTAAAGGGTAGTTCAACTCTACTTTATATTCATCTAAAAGCATTTCATAAATTTTTAACTGTTGTGAAGAACATAGAATTAATTCTTTTTTATTAGCTAATGCTTCTTGCATTCTTTTTCGCACTTCTGGATTTTGTACGGGATAATCACAACCGTATTTTTCCCTGCAAGTGTTGATAGCTTTAGCTCTTACTTCTTTATTCGAAAAAGGATTTACATCTCCATATTTTTCCAAACAAGTTTTAACAGCTTTTTCTTTTGCTTCTTTTGTTAAAATTGGATATTCAACTCCATATTTTTTCAAACAAGTCTGTTTTGCTTTTTCTTGACCTTCCTTAATCTACCGAGGATTATCCACCCCATATTTTTCATTTAAAGTCTTTTTAGATTTATCCTTAATTTCTTCACTTTTAGCAGGATTATCTACTCCATATTTTTCTAAATTTGTTTTTATAGACTTATTATTTCTTTGAGCTATTAGCTCTTTATTCTTTCCCCAACAATCTCTACAACAATATTTACCATCATGCTTTTCTATTCTTTTTAAATATTTTTTGTATTGAACCGTTATTTCTTTTCCACAAAAATCACAAACAGCCACAACTTCTCTATGGCTTCCTTCTGGTAATTCTTCTGGTTTAACATGAATAGTCTTCCCTTTAAAAAGACTATAACCTTTTTCATTGAAATATTTCTAAGCGGTTTGTGTCCAAGGAATTTCAATCAATTGATTTTCTTTTAACATACAAACCTCCTTTTTATTTTATTTAAACACTAAATTTTTCGAATCGTCAATTCGCTCTAACCCTTTCGGATTCTTGTATTTTCACACAAGCTTAGACTATATCTTCATCCCTATAGGATGTCCACCATTTCGGAATAATTTATTGACTATATTCCTACTCCTCTTACGAGGATAGTCGTTGAACCTTCTTCTTTTCGAAGCTTGGCTGCTGATTACCAATTTTTAAGATACTTAGGGTTTAACCTTATATCATACAATCAATTTTTTCTGCTTTCGCAACTATCACGATTAAATCTATTTCAATTTTGCGCTGTAGTTTGATTGTCTTTACGGTATTCCAGCAATTAAATGGAAATATTTTTACGCATATTACTATACGCCCTAGCTATTTATAACGTACTTATATTTAACCAGTCAACATAGAGAGAAATCTGCTCTCTCTTAGCAGAAATAGTATACTCAGTGTTAGAAGCAGTCTGAACACCACCACGAGCAATGCCTTCAGCAAGGCTATTCACAATGAAGAGCTCATTGCTATCGACTTCATACTTAGCAACATCACCGAAACCAACCTGAGTGACATCATAAAGCTGTTCATAACCAGACGCAGCAACAGTAGGAACAACAGGAGTGATAGCACCAGCAAGAATGGTATCAAAAGTCTCAAGGAAGTTACTCTTCTTGTAGACCATAGGATTCTTAATCATATCGAGACCGCTCCACTTCATGCCAGCGTTCTCAACACAATACTTCATAAACTCTTGGTTAAAGGTCTTATTAGCTTCAATATACTCAGGGGTGTTGTTCTTACCCTCAATGGACTTCTGAGCCAAAGAATAGCAAGTTTCAACGAGACCATCAGCGACATCTTCGTTGAATTTGTTATAACTAAAAATTTGTTTCATAATAACAAAATCCTCCTTAATTAATTTATAAAAATCATAAAGTAAATATCAATATTTTTTTAAACTATTCAAGTTATTCAAGAACAATTATTCAAGAACAATTTAAAATTACTCGTGGACAACGGTGCAATAGAACTTCTTACCCTCGTTCTTGACACCGATAATCTTATCCTTGCCAAACTCGACCTTAACACAGAGCTTGTCAGCAGCAGCAACAGCAGCAGGAGCCCACTGACCATCAGAACCAGCAACAGCGAACTGACCAGCCGTAGGAGCAGACTCAAAGTTATCTTCACCGAGATAGAACTCGTCACCAAGCTTGGGGCAACGAACGCGAGTATGAGCACCAGCAGGGCAAGGAAGACCGCAAGTCTTAACACCCTCACTGTAGACAACGCCCATGATTTCGCCCTTAGAAACGCCAACATAGTCAACGATACCGACACGACCAGTACCAGCGTAAGGCTTAATCTCACGAGTATTCATATCCTTCAGACCCTTATAAACCTCATGGTCGATAAGGTCGCCAATTTCAACCAAAGAACCATCAGCGAGTTCCTTGTCTTTGCAAACGCCAGAAACCAGATAGCTTTTAACATCTTCAGAAGCCATCAAAATCTTCTCAATAAATTTCATAATAAAGTTATCCTCCTTTTTTAATTAAATCTTATTAAGATTTTTCATTGCATTTTTAAGGTTATTTGCGCTGTCGTTCACTTCAGTAACAACAGGTTTATCCTTAACGATATCAGCAGAGAACTCTTTCTCCTTAGCTTTTCTACTAAGTTTCTTCTGAGCATAAAGAGCATCTGCAATTTTATGGTCAACAGCCTCATTAAGTTCCTCATCGGAAGCATAAGTACTGTTATCACAATTTTCTTTCATAAATGCCTTAATATTAGTAGCATTTTCCTCAGTCAAATCTTCTTCAGAATCAACCAAAGAACAAGCCAAAGCATAAAGTTCGGCATTTTTCTTTGCGTTAAACTGAGCATTAAGAGCATTATACTTTTCAGTCAGTTCAGCGAAAGAGGTATTAAGAGTATTGAATCTCTCATAAAGTTCATCAGCAGTAAGTTGTTCATCACCGACAGCATAGTGGGTATCCTGAATAACATTACTTTCACCAGAAGGTTGGCCGACTAAAATACTGCCATCATCATGTTCTTTGAGGATATCAGTATCAACTTTAGGAGAACCAAGCTCTTCACCTTCAATCTGTCCATGGTCAACATGAGATTCATCGACAGTTACATCAGTAGCGGCAAACTGAGCGGGGTCTTCGCAATTTTCGATTTTCTTTTCACCATCGTTATCCTCAGCCTCGGTTTCCTTTTTGCCATCATCATCGTCGTTATCATCATTATCATCATCATGGTCGTGGTCATCATCATTTTTGTCATCTTCAGACTCATTCTCTTTATGACCGTCATCCTTATTACCATCGTCATCTTCATGCGCACAAGTGCAAGGGTTGTTACCGCAGACTTCGCACTTGCCGTCTTCAGATTCACATTCCTTGGATTCAGTCTCTTTACCACTCTCATCTTCAGGATTTTCATCCTTAGAGAGTACAATCTTTTCTTTAGCGTCCATATCAACATTAGCGACATTTTCTTCGTTGATGCTATAAGTAGCTTTAAAATTTTCATCATCAAGGCTAAAGCAAACAACATTGTCGTTAATTTCCGTGACACTGTAATGAGAAGCATTCTCATCAAGACCGCTATTCAGAAAAGATTCGAGAAGTTGTCTTTTCTCTTCATAGGTCATTGTTTTTGGTTCCTCCCCTCTTTGTTCATTATCCATCGTGATTTCGTCCACTTTTTCATTAACAACTCCGTTATCAGGAATAATGGAATCGAAATCCTCATTTTTATTATCTGTATCAGAGCCAGAATTTTTATCTTTATTGTTATTATCTTCCAGCTCTTTATAAGCGAAAGATAAGCATTTTTCCTGTTTCTGATAAACAGCGTCATTAATTTTATCAAGAATGGTTAAATGTGCATTAGGGATAGCTTCAGTAACAGCAGAACCAAGAATAGTAAATCCATCAAAAATGAATCTATCTATTACTTCGACTTTATTTTCATCTATATGACTTTCAAGGACTTCTATTTCTACAGAAATTTTCTTTTTAGTATCCTTAAGCAATCTTTTAACTTGTTTATAAGCATATTTAGCCCAAAGAACGCAAGTAAAATGTACCCAAGTTTGACCGTCATGTTCGACAATTTCAACCAAATCTTCGCCACGAATTACGCCAAGTGGGACTTCACATTTACCATTAGTAAAGTCAAAGTAATCTTGTTGTAACTCATTATCCCATCTATATTCCATTTCATGAGCTTTAAAGTCATCATGAGTAGTATCAAAAGCACCAAGAGCGGGTTTATTATAAAAGGTAGGTTTAGCGTCTTGCATAGCAGACACAGGGAAATAGCTATTATTTCTATTAGGGTAGACATCAGAAATCGCGTAAACGTCGATAGCAATAAAGTCATTTTTTAACACATTCTTAATTTTCAAACTTTGCGGAGAAAGTTCAAATTTCAGAACTTTTTTATCCAATATTTTTCTTCCTCCTTTCTCCTCATGATGTAAACGACAATGACACAGAAGTCATAGCCATTACTTTGTTATTCCAAGCCTCGTTCTTCCGAACGTAGCAATTAGGAACAAGGTTAACTACATTAATATAGTCCAATATATCATCTGATGGCTCAAACCATTCTCCATTATTTCTAATTTTATATTGCTAAAATTTAGAATGAAGGTTTTCCTCATCAGCCATAGTGCCTTTCATATATCCTAAGATATACAATTGCTTATCACTGCCAGTATTTAATTGTTTTAGTCTTTTCTGAACTGAATTTTTAGTATATCCTATTTTAATATTTTCCCCATTTGTTATAAAATAAACATAGCCCATTATATAGTTACCTATATATATTTCAGATTTTTGTAAATCCTTCAAAATTAGCGTCAAACAACTCTGGTGAAGTACTGTACAGTCTAGCTTTTTGTCTCCAAGTATCACACTGATGGAGCAAAGAACCAGCTACTTCAGCCATATTTTCCAGAACAATTACAAAAACCTTACATGACTTGTTGTAATCTAAAAATTCAATAACATCAAGAATCTTCTTTTTAAGTCTTTCCATTTCTGTGTAGGCATCATTAAACAGCAATTCGATATTATCATAAATATCCACATTAGCCTCAAGAGATTTACGAATAGGACGAACGCCTTCTTGAACCATTATTTCGCTTAACTTGTCAGCAAAAGTATCGCTTGGAAAAACGTGCGCGAACTTATGATGAAAAATTTCGCTAGCCTATGGGCAGTTCAATTCGCAATCAAGAGAATAAGCCATATTATCTGCAATAGAATTCATCTAAAAGAAGCTTCTCAACAAATCATTTAAAGCTTCGACAATCTCTGGCGTATAATTATTACTTACCATATTATTGTCCTCTCACTTTCCTTTTTATAGTTTCTCCATAATTCCTTTGACATCTTTTTTAATATCCTGAATATCAGATTTATTTTCCTCTATTTTCTGGAAAACAATTCCCATATTCTTTTCCAACTCGTAGGTACGAGTAATTAGATTATTGTGAGCATCTACTTTTCGTTGCAACTGCTCGATTTTATAATTGGTTAATTTATTGGTAGTAATGATACCACCAATAGTACCAACACAAGTTCCGATAAAGGAAATTATAGCAATTATAATTGTAGGGTCCAATTTAATCGACCTCCTTTACGAAAGACTGAAAAAAGGGAACAATCAAGCTTTCTCAATTATTAATTCTCCCTTTTCGTCTGTATTAAAGACGAAACATTTTTGACATTGCGAACAAATGTAAAACTATTTATCAGGAGAAACCATTAATTTTTTCGTGCTTTTTTGCAACGTGGTATTAGAGTCTAAAGGATTATGATTACAACAAGGTTCAGAATTTGTGTGGTCTTTTTTAATACACCACTTTTTTTCTTTAAATGTTTTAATCAAATTCACACTTTCAATCCTTTACTTTCTTTGGAATCATGTGAGTAAAAGTACTCATATCATTAATACGAGACTCATACATTTCTTCCAAGCATTCGTTACAAATTACATCTTCATCTTCATTCAGTTCTTTTCCGCAAATTTGGCACTTTTTGATATTATATGAAAACTCCTTAATGTCTGAAACATTAGTTCCAGCATTGGAAGAGTTACCAGTGTTATCGTTGGTAATCTCATCATCGTTCAACTTTGGTCTACCAACAGGGTTAGCGATTAAATTTTCTTGGTCTAAGACTTTTTCAACTTTAATATCTAAAGCTTTAAGGTAAGCTTTAGCTTGTTGATAATCATCAACAGTCATACCATTAGCCGACAGAAGTTTAGGAATAAAACCTTCTAAACCAGACCCAACCTATTCTCTAAGAATTTTGATATCCTCGCGAATATTAAAGATATCACCCCAAAGAGAAATTTTCCATTGGAATTTCAAATCAAAATTCTTATTAATCATTTCATTTAAGAAACTTTCGTACTGTCTGGTAAGGTAATCAATTCTAGCAGCCTAAATATATTGAGCAGCCTTAACAGAAGCGATAGAAGGTTTATCAGTAATACTCATAAGAGCAGAATTACCAGAAGTAGCGATTAAATCTCTAGTTCTATCATAAATGATATCCATTGCTTCGGGCTGATTTTCTAAGGTGTGTAATTCGAATTCCTGTGTCTATCAATTGTTTATATTATCAATACATAAATGAGCAAATTTTCTTTCTGGTTTTTCCATTAAATAATTTATCTCATCTTCAATTTGTTCCCAAGAGGGAATACTTCTTTTAGATTCCATTCTAATTATTTTAAAACCCTGTCCTTTTAAAAACTCGTCACGTTTTCTATCTCTTTTTTTCTATTCATCATCATGCCAATGACTTCCATCATATTCAAAGTCAATTTTTGTCCCATCTGGCATAATAATTAAAATATCTAAAGAACAAGTAGAATAAGGATAATTTAATTCAACATTATATCCACGCTCTTTTAACATATTAAAACAAGCAACCTATTGAGAAGAGGTCTTCACAGAATAATTCTCACTTATGGTTTTTATAAATTTTTCTTGAAACTGCTTTACTTGCAAAGCTTTACGAGCACCATATTTTTCCAACATAGATTCTTCTTGTTTAATTTTAAACTCTTCTATTTGAGATGGATTCCTTGCCCCATATTTTTCTTCTAAGGTATCTCCAATTTTATCAACAAACTCTGGAACAAACATAGGATTATTTACTCCATAGTTGTTTATAAAAGTTTTTTCTCTCTTTTGTTGAACTATATCTTTAATATTTTTATTAGTTTTAAAACAATGAGGACAAACATCTTTCCCAAATCTATTAAAAGATTCAATATTATTATCTCTTCTTCTTATGAAGTTTTGTCCACAAACATCGCATTTTCTTTCTTCTTTTAAAGGGCTTGTTGGAAGGATATCTTTTTCTTTTACTTTCAATGTATCTCCAGATTTACAATCATATCCTTTATTCTTATAATAAGTAATATTTCTGTTATTTATATTAATATCCACTTCTTCGTGAAGAATCATTCTATCCCTCCTTTCTTTAAAAAATTTTATGTCTTTTGATAATATAATTTATTAATAAACATTGGTCACTTAAGTTCGTTACACTTAAGCAGTTCTCTTATGAACTTCTTTATATTTCTATAAAGCACAGACTATATCTTCACCCTTAATTAAAAGGGGCAAACCACTTCGAACCACTTGGTTCTACTCTCTTTAACAGAGATAGTCGTTGAACTTTTTCTTTTTCAGAACTTAGCGGCTGATTACCCATTTATATTTATTTAGGATTTAACCATGTAAATATTTGATTCATTTTTTCTGCTTTCGCAACATTCACGCTTATTCATATTTCATAATTACGTTGTAGTTGAATCAACTTTAGGATTTCCCAGCAATTCAATTTGTCGCTTTTTCGAACACATTACTGTGAACGTTAGCTATTCGTTTATAATTCATATAAATTCTTAACTAAATGGTGCGAAGAAAGGCAATATATTACCTGAAATATTCTCCGCAAAGAAATCCTGATAACCAAGAATTGTATCAGGAGTAATAACAGTAGAGTCGGACCGGGCCTTGGCATCCTTCGTAATAGGAACCTCAGCAGTTAAAACACTATTAACACCTTTACTTAATAAATTTGCTTGCAACCATTTATAGTCATCCAAGTCTGTCAAATCATCAAACAAGCCAATGGTATCAGGGAATGCATTAGGATGAGAGCCATCAAAATAGAATGTATAACACAAATCTTGAGGCAATCTTACCCAATACATATAATTTTCTCCATTGCTTTCCAAGATGTGACCATCGGGAAGTTTCGCTTTAGGAGAAATTCTCTTTTTCTTAGTTTTCTAATCTATAACAACAATTCCTGTTTCCAGCATTTGATTCCAGACATCCTGAATAAATTGAGGATACTGACTAACATCATAAGCTGGTTGAAGGAAAATTGCCATATTAAAAGCAATAGTAAACTACTGTTTACTACCAAAACCAATCAATTTAACCATATCAGTATTAAGTTTCTGCATGACAAAAAAATTAACATCATTCTTATCATAGCTTGTACGAGGTAAATAAGAAGATTTACCTTCCAAACTCACCTGAGTAGTAATAGTTTTTAAAGTTAAATTTGGTTTAAAAGCTTTTAAAATCTTATCGACTTTTTGACTTTCTTTTTTAAAAGCTTCGGTAGACATATCTTTCGAGTCAACATACTCTGGGATATAATAATAATTAAATAAGGGAGTATCTCTATTAAGTTTTACTAAAATATTGTAAACATAATTAGTATAATACAGCCACATACTGATTCTCTAAAAAGTCATTTCAGAGTTTTCTGGATTGTTTAAAGCATTTTGAAGGTCTTCTGATTGAACTTTTTGAGCCTTAGCGTTAACTTGTTTAATACGTTGATTCTGCAAAAACGGATTATTTAATTGACTCCAAGACATAGCCCAAGCGCCAGCCAAGTTGTCAAAACCAGTAGAAGCGTATTTACCAAAAATAGTAGCCCATCTTTGCTGAATAGCCTTCAATGAAACATCTTCTTCAGGTTTATCCTAAGTCATAGTAATCATTTTAGCTTCTTCATTTACAACAGCTTTAGGCGATTCAACCTTTTTGGGTCTTCCTCTTTTTTTTGGACTATCCAATATTATTTCCTCCCTTCTTATTAATATCTGTAGTCTTAACAGACTTTTTAGCTTTTTCTTGTTCAGCTAAAATATGTTCGAAATTATCGAGAACTTTCATAGTATCTCTCAATTTCTGTTGCTTTTCTATTTCGTATCTTTGTTTTTCTATTGCAACTAAATTGTCTCTACACCATTCAACAACAAAATCATTTTCATTCATAATATTTTTCTCATTGACTTCTCTGATAATAAAATTACGAGCTGGTTTTAAAGATTTTTTTAAAGTTGCATAAGCTTCATCTCTAAATTTATATTGAGCCAAAGCAAGATAGAGGTTATCATCTTGATAGATAAATTTATAATACTTTCCAATTTTAGAAAGCATATTTTCAAAATTATCGGTATTGAAATCACCGATTATTTTATAGACCATAGTTATACTCCTTATATTAAAATATGTCCTCTATAATGAATATTAATCATGTTAATATTAAAATTAATATTAACAATTGATAATTTCGACAAAAAATTGATTAATCTGCACAAACAAGACATATTATTTCCCTATTAAGTTGTTGAATTTTTCACCCCTCTATGGTATCATCAATTTACAATCCAATTAAAAAATACCATAAACAAGGAGATTTTTAATTATGACTTTTGGTTACATTCGAGTAAGTACTGACCAGCAGACTGTTGAGAACCAGCGTTTTGAAATCAACCAATATTGTGAAAAGCACGGTATGAAAATTGATGGCTGGATTGAAGAAACGATTTCTGGCACAAAGAATCCCGAAAAGCGTAAGTTAGGAAAACTTCTTAAAAAGGTACAAAGTGGAGATATCATTATTTGCTCTGAGATTTCTCGTCTTGGTAGAAGTCTTTATATGATTATGGACATTCTTTCTTTGTGTATGGAAAAAGGCTGTCAAGTAAGAACAATCAAAGATGGATTTGTATTAGGCGATGATATTCAGAGCAAAGTCTTAGCATTTGCTTTTGGACTTTCTGCTGAAATTGAACGTAATCTTATTAGTCAGAGAACCAAGGAAGCACTTGCGATGAGAAAAGCAAGTGGAGTAAAGCTTGGTAGACCGAAAGGTTCTTTAGGAGAAAGTACAAAGTTAACTCAATACGAAGAGACCATTAAGGCATTGATTGTTGAACAAGACAACTGTTACGCAGATGTAGCAAAACTTTTTCATGTTAATCGTTCTACGATGAAACGTTTTTGTGATAAAAGAGGGTATTTTAGACCAAGTATTGTAGAGAAAAATCAGCGCAAAGCAGAAAAGTTAGAACGTGAACGCATTGAAAAAGAATATAAAGATAGACTTCTTAACCTTGATGAAGAAGATTAAATAAAATTAAACTGTAAGAGGGAGGGTTAAACACTCTCCCTCTTTTTATATCGTAAATTAAATCTTTTTCAAATAAGCAAGGCTAATCCAACCTCTACCATCGGCTAACTTACCCCAAGTTATACCAGAGACTTTTTTCTCACTAACAATAGTTACGACAGAATTATAAGTTAAAGCTCCATTTTTACTGTAGTTAGTACCAGCACCAGTTCTTATATTAACGCCAGAAGATGCTGTAATTTTACCTCGGTAACTTTTAAATGTGCTCGTTGGAGTGGAATTCTTTTTAATATAAGTTAAACTTACCCAACCACTACCATCAGCCAACTTACCCCAGCCATTATCTTCAAGAATAATAGAGACCCCCGTTCCCTTTTTAAGAGTTCCAGCAATAGAAGAAGAAACAGAAGGACCTTTACGAATTCTCAAAACAGAAGCGGTAACAATACCAGAATAAGACACAGTAGTTTCAGTATTAGTGTGGGTAGTAGGAGCTACCTTTTTACCCATCTTAGCAGCAACATCTTGTCTAAAAATGTCCATACTCTTGCCAAAACGAGGAAACCAATTACGAGGGTCGGCATGATTAGAAGCGATACCTCTTTGGTGTCCTTCATAATGTCCAATAATTACTCCGTCTTTTAATGGGTCGAAATTGTAAAGCTGGCAAAGATAAGCTGCGAACTCAACAGCCTCTTTATATACTTTATTAAAATAAGTAGCATCTGTCAGCGCGTCCTCGCAAATCTCAAAGCTTATATGAGAAGAATTCCGACTGCCTTTATTTCCCTTGCCACAATGCCATCCTTTATAATTCCAAGGCAAAGTTTGAACAGTAGCAATTTCACCGTTAGCAAGTTTACCAATAAACGCATGTACACATACATTTGCATTAGAATTATTCCAAGCTGTACCACCATTATTCTTACCAAGCTATGAAATCAGGGTTTTATAATTAGCATCATTAGTAGATGGTTGCACATATCTTTTCAAATTGGGATTATTACAGCCAGTGCTATGAACCATAATTCCTTTCGGAGTAATCTTCACTCCATTTTTATAACATCTATTCTATGTAAAAAGACATTTTAATAATTTCATTCTTTTTTCTCCTTTTAAATTTTACTCCTGAATAATACTTTGAATAATAGGAGTAATTGCTTCTATACCATATTTATCTGCCAATTGATTTATAAATGCCAAACTTATCTTCATTCTATTTTCTGCACGCTCTTTAAAACAATAGCACGCATTATATACAGCAACCTCACCCCAAGATAAACCCACGACAGTAGCAAAAGAGGTGGTATCAGCGCCGACTGGACCGAAAAATATATACATAACGAACAGCACAGTCAAGCTTATAGTAGCAACCCAAGAGATAATTCCCCACTTTTTCATGGTCGGAGTTTTCTCCATGGCTCGCTTAAATCTTTCAAACAATGAAATTTTTGTTTTTCCCATAATTATTCTCCTTCCTTTCACAAGTAGCAAATATTTATCATATTTATTTCACAACAACATCTAATTTCATCATGCAAGAAACCTTGCACATTTTTTGATGCTATTTCGTGCAACAAATCACATTTTTCTCAAAGTTGCATTTAATTGAGAATTTCACGCAACTTGCATCTTTTTTGTTGCATTTTTCGATGCTAACGCAACAGCTTTACTTAAATAAAGTGAATGTATTTGAGAGGTCTTTTGAAAATCTAATTTTTTTAGTTTAGGCTCTCAAAACAATTCTCAAAAAAACATGTTGCTTAAATTTGCCAAGTTGATTGAGTGTTTTAATTAGCACTAATTATCTATTTAGAAATTATATTAAAACAGAGCAAAAACGGCAAGATACCAATTATATCACTTTTTATGATGAAAATTTTATAACAGGGTAGGTTTATGATTTTATTTTTATCTCTACTAAAACATTTTATCCTTATGTTGGGATTGGTTCTAAAGAAAGTTATGTTTACCAAATGTATTTAGACGGAGGCAATTTGCTTACAGGATTAATGGCTACTTTAAATAATTCTAAGATATTATCTTATAAAGAGGGCAATATAGATATGACTTATAGCTTAGGAAATGGGCTTTTTAGAATAATTTTAAGTGGCAATTCTATTAGTTATTTTTCTCAATATGAGAGTTATATTTTACATATACGGGTTTCTTAACAAGTTGTCTATTAATGCCCAATTAAATATAGCACAAAACGCACCTGTTTTCCCATTAATATCATTTATTTTAATATATGCATTTAATATTATAAAATTAAAAACTATCAAACTAATAATACTTTTTAATTCTATACTTATATACATAGAAAGGAGTCAATTATGGCTGACAAAAATGTTCTCATCCAACAGAAGAATGATTCTCGGTCTTACGATAAATTATATCCATTCAGCCCACCAGTTCAATATGTTAATTACACACTCTATGGAGCATCTTGGTCAAGTGGAGCATACAGTTTTGAATCCGACTATCCGAATTCCAAATATAATTTATCCATCTCTGTATCATCTACAGCTACATCTACATAGTTTGATGCTTTTACAAAGGCTAAAATTGGAAGTTCATCTACTTCTAATACAATTAAAGCTTTAGGCACAGTTCCAACCTCAACAGACATTCCCGTTGTTTTAAAGGTGGTGAATAAAGTATGAGCGTAGAAGTCCTTACTCAAGGTGGAGGAGCTAATCTTCAATCAAGAAGCGTTAATCTTACATCTACCTCAGCAACTACATTTTCACCACAATCTGGTTATGATGGAATGTCTTCTATAACTGTAAAACCTAATTTACAGAGTAAATCTGTAACTCTTTCTTCAAGTTCTGCCACAGTATCTCCAGATTCAGGGTATAGTGGACTATCTTCTGTTACAGCCAGAACAAATAATCAATCAACCCAATATGTAACTCCCGCTTCTTACCCGCAAAACATTTCACCTTCTTCTGGATATAGTGGATTAAGTGGGGTGTATGTGTATGGAGATTCCAATCTAATCTCAGAAAATATTAAATCTGGTATTAGTATATTTGGCGTGAATGGAAGTCTATCTAGTGGCGGAACTGGACAAAAAGGATATTACGGAGCCTATTTTAATAGTAATAGCTCAACAAGTTTGACAATTCCCGTTTCTGGCATTACTTCTAATGAAAATATATTATTTGTTGTACTTTTAGCGCAAGAAAAACCTTATGATGGAGAACTTATAGTAGCTGGTTATTCTTCTGTTGTTTCAGGTTCTAATAAATTTTTTATGGCAAAACGGGATGAGGCAATATCCTTTGGAATAGAATTTAGTTATCAATTATCAGATGGTATTCTTACGGTGAATTATTCTGGGTATTATACATTTGGAGGAGAAATGACTTATTTATATGCCATAGTAACAAATTAATATCTTTAAATTACTTGTTTATTATTTATTTTTCAAGCCTAAGAGTTACCATCGCAAGAACAATAACTCTTAGGCTTTATAATTTAATTAAAATTTTAATTAAACTATAGTATCATTTTTAAAACTATAGTTTGCAAAGTAATATTAAAAACCCAAAAAATCTTAACCCTTCCTAGTAATCTTTAACATTACAGGTATATCAACAGTAGGAACTGTTCCCAAAGCTTTAACGACATTAGTAGTTGCATTACCAACAATTTTAGCTTTACCGAAAGCATCGAATTGAGCAGAACTTGCCGTACTTGCCACGGATACAGAAATATTATACTTTGCATTAGGATAAGTATCCTCAAAGCTATACTAAGAGCTACTCCAACCGCCACTAGTCATGGTAACATTTGTATAAGTTTCTTCTGTAATAGGATAAATAGTATCATAATCAGAAGAATTTTTTTGCTTCATGAGAATGTTTTTAGTTATTGCCATATGTCGTATATTCCTCCTTTCAAATTAAAAAATTAATGTACATATATAAGAAGAACTTTTAGTAAGTTTATTATCTAAAAATAACAATTTTGTAGAAGGAGTGTAATTTGCTATTTTTAAAGTTAAAGTGTAATTATTTATTGTCCATTCTAAAGAGTTTAGAGTCCGTTCTATAATATGAGTTTCAATGTAAGTTGTTTGTGGATTATATTGAGTTACTGTTGTTAATAAACACCCCGTTACATAAGGAGAAACTTCAAATCCTAAGTAAGAAAAACTTTCAACTGTTAAATCATCTGGGCTTGTTGACCGAACAAACGATGCAGCCGCTTGACGGTTTACTCCTATATAATAAGGAATACTGCTAGAAAATTGTGCTAAATTATAATCAAATGTAAAAGTAATGTTTTCCTACATAGCAGTAGAGGCATTAGAATTATTTGTTACAAAAACTTGTTTCCCTTGTGTTAAACTTCCACTAACTCCAAATATACTAACGCCACTCTTAATATTAGAGCTAACCAAATTACTATCTCCCTATACAGTAACCTAATTCAAAGCGTCATACCGACTTTGAGGTGTAATATATTGAGTAGAACTTGAAGGAGTAACAGTACGAGATTGCAATGTTGGTGATGAACCTGATGATTTTACCTGTACGCTCAATTAGGTCGGCAATTGGACGCAACGTTAATATATTACATAAACAAAGGTGTTATTGCCACTTTCTACCTACATTGTACCGTTATTGACTACAGTTATAGTAAAACTATTGGTATATCCATTAGCCATATAAATGGAATTAAACCCCATACTGCCCCAACTCATAACAGACATATTAATATTTGAGTCAGGGATGAAAATACCACAAACTTGGTTTGTTTCATAGGAAGAAACAGTTACCTTTCCCAAAAAGCTCCAAAAAATCCGCCAAATTGAGTTTTCAGTCACCTAATATGGAAGAGTACATGTTGCTTTATAAGTATTCCATGTGTCTGTGCTGTAAGTTGCGGTGCTAATTACATTATAAATTTGTACTGGATTCACGGTTACTTGACTAAAACCCTCAAGATTATATGAAGAAGCGAGCTATGTTGCTATTGTTTTCGTTGATTTTACACTGAATGCGCCCAATTTTGAGTCAGACTCTCCAGAGTTAACAACTTGAATACTCACGTTCAATCGGTAATTATATACAACTATTAAATGACGTTTATATACAATTGGGCATCAAAAGAGGAAAAAAGTTTAAAGTAATTATAGCCTGTCTAATCAAAATTAAAATTAACCATTAACGAATAATTAATATTATCAGTAGTGGAAATTGTTGCGATACCCCGAAATTGAAACATCTATGAAGAAGATGATGAGTTATACTACAAAGAACAATTATGAGCAAAAGACGAGTTATAAAAAGAACTTGTAGACATTTGGCAGCAAAAACTTGTGCCATTTGTTAAAAGTGAAGCTCCAGTTGATGGGTTATTCGCCTATATATTAATAGCAGTAATAACAAATTTTTTATTTTTTTCTTGTATCCCCCAATTTACCGACAGTGAATTCGTAAGTTGATAGTAATAGGAGTAGACCTAGTCGTATTGATTGTACATATATGTAAAATCGCTTCTGGAAAAATCATAATAGTAAGTATCTACAATTTCTCCAGAAAAAGCAGAAATATTAACCTGTTTTAACCGACAATATCCGCTGTCAGGTGTAATAGTTTGAGCAGAAGTGGAAGAAGATACACTTTTGGATTGTAAATTAGGAGTAATAGTAATAGAACTCATACCATCGTAAGCACTATCTTTAAAAAAAGTCTAAGCAGAGGTGGAAGTTAAGGAAACGGATTTGGTTTGTAAATTAGCACTTCCTCCTGAATTTAATACAGAGACACTCAAAATTTCGGCAGTTTAAAGCAACTCATCTTTTAAATAAATAAAGTCATTTCAACCTAGCTCGCTGTTATTGTATTGTAATACCAAGTATTATAAATTCCCCCACTTTCAAAACTAAGTATTATACCATTATCAGTAAGCTATCCCCGTTTGTATGTGACAGACATAATAGCTTGTAAATTAGTATAACTATAATCATATAAGGGATAATTGGTATATATTCCCGATGGTGTTAAATTTCCAGTGCCAGAATCATTATACAACCCACAATTAATACCAGAATACATTAATATTCCACTTTTTATTGGAGAGCTTGGAAAAGCCACAAATAGAGCAATCCCGCACAATTTCTTAATATATGATAAATAACTATTATCCCAAGCATATTGATAGTTACTACCCGTTGATTGAGTTCCATTATTAAAGTTTAATGTTGGGGTTTTATAATAATTAGACCCATCATAAGTAAAAGTAACGTTCTTAAAAGAGAAAAACGTATAGCCATAACTATTACTCTATAAACTAACACTAGATAAACCATCATAACCAGAATCAGGTTGTATAAATTGCGAATATAAAAAACTAGAGTATGCTACTTTTGATTGTAATTTAGGTTCAGAACCACCAGAACTAGCAACCTAAACACTCATTTAGATTTAGGCGTTTTCCTGCAACGAAAACGCATCTATTTACCCCCAATCATGCCCTATTTCTGCAAGATTTCTTGCATAATTGGAGGTCTCCTATTAATATTAAAGCCCCTGTGTAATGGGCTTTGCGTGTATAAGAATACACAAACAAACCTATTATATTCATAGGTTTATAAATAATAATACAAATATTTTTGAGTAAGAAATTGTCGGACGCGATGACTACCATATATGGTGTTGTTGTAAAATTAGCACCCCTATATCTTGTGGTTTATAACCAAATAAAATCACGTTTTTAATTCTTAACAATTGTTAAAAATATCTAACTATTCTTACTCAATATATAAATACTTGTTCATCGAAAGATTCGTGCTTATTGTTCTCAGACTTCAAAACTGTACTTATCTGTACCTCATGCCTTCATAGAACAATTACACAGTCACTTATCAATCGTCCAATTCATTTATTCCGTCTACTCTGAGATGATGAGTCTTGCTGTCTCCTTCACCGCCGTCATTCTGAACATTAAATTCAGAGAAATCGCTTTCGCCACCGTCCAGTATGGAGTTGGTATATCCACTATTTAACGATGCTAACCAGAGTTCTTGGAATTTTTCTTCACTACCTTTGAATCCAGCTTTTACAGCATAAGTGTATGGACCATCACTTTGTCCTACATTTAAACTAAGATGCTGGTCTACAGGAACTCCATTTATTACTTTATAAACATCTCCTGTAGTATATAAAATTAAATCTCCCTCTGTACTTCCCTCGACAGCAGACCGAGGTTTGCCATCAGAAATGTACCACTAAGAGGATTTTCCATCTAATCCCCTAGGAATATAAAAATCAAGTTGTACTTCTTTTTCTGTACCTACGTTTTCTACTCGCGCTTCTTCTGTGGATTCTATAGTATATGTAGCATGAACCTTTACGGATACGGTTCCACCACTTCCACCGCCCGAACCACCTTCACCAGATAGCGCTGCCATACTATACAGTAAAGCAATATTAGAGATAGCTTCGTTTGCCATAATTCAGCCCTCCCTTATAACATTACGCTAATTACTGGGTCAGTACCGCTATAAGATAAACGTATTTGATGATACCGTGCAACTTCAAAAGAAGTAATTCCCTAGGGAGCGACCGCTGACTTAGTTAAATCGGCTTTAACACCTGAAATCTAAACATAGTCACTATCTTGAGTTAACCTTCCTTCTACCGTTACGCTTCCAGATTTAACTTCAAGCTTAACCATGCTAACTGAGGATGGAACATGAAATTCTCTTATTCCACCAGCGGTAAAGACTACTTTTTCTTTCCTAAATACCATTAAAAGCTGTCACTCCTTTCTTTATAAATAAATATAATTTCGTGTAAACGCCCATAATAAACGAAAGTAGAATTACATTTAATTATAGTAATGTCTTTTTAATTTATATCAAACTATTTGATACCAAAAATCTCCGTTCTTCTGACCAGAGGGCTGAGAGCTACTAACTACAATGTCTGGACCACTACTCATTGCCTCCCACGTTGGAGCTCCAGAGCCATTGCTTTTTAAAAAATAACCGTTTGTACCAGCGGTTGTTGGTGCATAGAAAGTAGGATTAGCATTAGAACTACCATTCATAGTAATAGAATTCGCTGTTTTACTATCAGCAGTGCTTTGGGCATTAGAGGCCGCAGTTTTAGCTTCATTAGCAGTTATTAGAGCTGTTTCAGCATCTGTTGCTGCTTGAACAGCAGTACTACGAGCAGTACTATCAGCTATGTTATATGGAGTACCCACATTCGGTAATTTGATTTTACTAATATTAGCCATTATTGTCTCCTTTCTAATGTTTTTCAAATTTATCCACCTGTACATCGTAGACAAATCAAAAATCTAACCAGTATTACTAATTGGTTAGGTTAATTTTATGTTCTTCTTATATTACATGTATATCAATTTATATTATAAATGTATGTATATAACATAAAAAGAGCATATTTATAAAATCTAAATTTAAAAAGATAGATTTCATAAATACAGCTCTTTTTGTTTCTTTGTTAAATTGTAATAATAAAAAATTGTTTTTATTGTTTTAATACCGAGAGAAAGACATTCCATCTCTCTCTCGGTATTGTATCATTTTTCAGAATTAGGTTCTTCTAATCCTAAAAGCACCATAATTGCATGACGCAAATACTCATCTTTTATCTCATAGGTAGAACCATCTGGAAGCTTTATCTTAGAAATGTCCATAGCTTAATTCCTTAAGCTACTTGTAATTGAAATTCCTAATTACTCGCCAGCCTTAGCGACAGGAGAGACCTCAATCTCAACAGTCTTAGCAGTCTTAGTGATAACGTCAGTCTCGGGAGTGACAGCAACGCTAAAGGCAGCAGTAGCATCAGCCTTATCGTACTTAACACCAGTGACAAGAGCATCAACAACCTCAGTACCAACAAAGCCAAGAGTAGCAGCAGTACCAGTGAAGGTAGCAGCATCAATCTCAGGCTTAACATACTCAACCTTGTCAACAATAGTAGCACTATTAGTAGCAGTGAAGGCAACATCCTTGAGAGCGGTATCGGCCGTAGTAGCAACAGCATACTTGCTACCAGTGAATACAGGAGCATTGGCAAGCTCAGCAGCAGAAACTTCGCTTACCTTGCCAGTAGTAACGGACTGAAGTTCATTAGGAGCGAAGGTGTCAGCAGCCTTAGAACCACCAGAGAACTTAGTAGTATCAATAACAGTAGCAGAACCGCCATTGAAAGTACCAAAATCGACATTACCAGCGTTAAAGGCGCCCTGAGCGGTAACAGCATCAGCAGTACCAGCGGCAGAGAAAATCAAAGTTTCAGCGTCATCACCAGAACCAACATCGGCAACAATACCCTCGGAAGCGAATTTTGCCTTAGAAGCCTCACCCATGGTAGGAGCAGTATAATCAGCACCAGTCCAAGTAGCAGCCTTACCAGCAGTATAGAAACCGTCCTGAATTGCAGCAGGAGTAAAAGCACCCTCAGTAAAGGAAGCAGCCTTACCACCAGTCAAACCAGTAGCAAAAGTCTTATCAGCAGCAGTAAGAGAAATTGCAGGAGCACTGACAGTACCCTCAATCTGAACACCGTCCTCAGCAGCACCAAAAGCAGCAGTCTTCAGGGCGGAGAAAGAACCACCCTCCTTAGCGACGATAGTACCAGCAGGAGTGAACTTAGAGGTGCTAAGAGTTGCCTCGGTCTTAGTAGCAGAATCCTTCAAAGTAACATTAATAGAACCATCAGAAATTGCCGAGCCAGTAACCTTACCAGCAGGGGTATAGTTAGCCTTAGTAAGAGTAGCATCAGCAGCCTTAGAAGTAACAGCGGCGTTACCAGCAACAGTAACTTCCTTCATGGTGATACTGTCAATAGTCTGAAGAGTGCCAGAACCAGAAGCCTTATCAGCCTAGGCCATTGCACCAAGCTTAAGAGCAGTCTGAAGTTCAGCAACAGTAATATTGTGGTCGAGAGCAATGGTAGCAATAGTGGTCGTAGTAGGAACATAACCAGTAAGGCTTACCTTTGTATTACCAATAGCTTCCCAAGTGTAAGTATAAGCACCCTCTGCGCCAGAACGAATAGTAATATATTCAATATAGCCACCCGCTGCTGCATCCTCAGAAGGAACAAGATAAATTTTGTACATAGTATCGGCAGAAGCAACTACAGAAGGACCAGCGGTAGTACCAGTAGGGTCAATTACAACATCAAAGTTATGAATCTGACCAACCTGAGAATCAACATAAGCCTTAACAGTAGCAGCGTCAGCAATACCAGCATCAGAAATACTAGCAGCCATAGCTTGCCATGCGGCAGCACCAAGAGCTTCAAGAGCGTGACCACCAAGAATAGTAGTCATATCAGCACGACCCTGAGCATCCTTAATAGTTACAGTAGTGCCATTTGCAAGCTTAATTTTAGAAATATCAGCCATAATAAAATCTCCTTTTCATAATCAAAGATTTCATAATCAAAGATTTAAAAACAAATTAAATTGCTTAATTGTTTATTTATTAATCCCAAGGTAAATCTAATTCCAAACATTCTGTATCAGAATCATTAAGCTTAAGAGCAATGGAATTGACACCCTCGGTAATAATTTTTTGCGAAATTGTACCATCTGAATTATTTCCAGCTTCTTGGTACAATTTCATGATACCCGCAATAGTATCCGTAGCTTCGGGAGCTACATTTCTAAATTCAGTACCAGTCCAAACAAAGATACTGCTATTAGAATTTTTATCAATATATAAATGGTTAATTCCTTTCTCTAATTCCTTTGTATAGGTACTATCGGTATAGAATTTGTTATTCAGGAAATAACCATTCAAAACTACATTGTTGTTATTATCTTGATAGGACAAAGTTTTAAAGTTGTCTACACCATTACCAACCTTAACTCTCAAACCATATTCTTCAGTATCTACAAGACATACTTCACCATTAGCAGGAATAAAACTATTCTCTACTTTTTGATAATTTACTTCTTTATCCTTACGAAGCTTAATAACAGTATTAATCACTTTTGCCATTGGTAGTCCTCCCTTCCTTAATTATTAGGCTTCAGGAGCACCGCCACCATCAATAATTAAATCGTCCAACAGAGACACCATATCCTGTTGATAAACTATCTGGTTCATTTCACCATCTTTATTGACAGTGTATGTGTTCCATTTACCATTCTCCAGTACAGATATGGTCTCACCTTCGTAGTTACCATATTTAGCAATCCAATATTGAGCTTCAGCAGAACTCTCAAATTGAGTCTTTTTTACAATGCTCTTCAAATTACCTTTTTCATCATAATAGCTCAGTTCAGCATTGTTTGCTTCACTGTTAGTCACAATCAAGCTCTCTTCGGGGATGACTTGCTGTGCAATGCTATTTTCAATTTTTGCCTTGTCTACATACGCTAATTTAAACATTAGTCATCCTCCTTCCTTAAGCTTTTGCACTTACAACATAGTAACCATCTATGTACTTCTATTCATAGCCTGCTGCAATATATTTCTCAGGTACAACAGCACTAAACTTACCACCTTTAATAACAACTTCAGGCTCTTCGCCACCACCGTTGTGCTTAAAGTTAACTTCGCCATTGCTGTAGAATGTACCGCCTTCAATGAGTAACTTACCAGAGTTCATTACATCATTTAACTTGCGCATACCAATATTGTAAGTCCCATCAGTAACTTTGAAATTACCACCTTTAACAACCATTTCGTAACCATTGTTGAAAATAGTACCGTAGAAGTTACCACCATTAATATAAAGCTTACCATTGTCATCATTCTTAATAACATAGAAAGCGTTAATAAATGTGCCACCATTGATAGTCAATTCAGGATATTCTGCCATTTCGCCAGCTTTGTAATCCTGTGTGTAATCCCAATAACCATTGGAAATCATACTCGAAACAATCCGAGGAGCTTGGAAAATACCATCATTAATCACAATATTACCATGGTTGACCATGGTATAATAAGAATTACCCTTCTCATCAACGCTACGAGTATAACTGCCATTCTCAATAATCAAGTTACCATTATTGTTAATAGCGGGTTTACCATTCTTATTACATTCAACACTGCCATTACCAGTGAGAGTCAAAGCACCATTAACACTAACATTAACAGGAGTCTTCTCATTATCAACAATAACCGCATTGTTCATATCAAGAGTAAACTGCTTGTCAGCATTAATAACTTCATCTGCACCAAGACCACCACTCAATTTAATCGTGCCACCAGCGCTTACAGCCGCAATAGCTTCACTGGCAGTATTATACTTTTGTCCATTAACTTCCATGGAAGTATCAGATGTAGTATCGCCATAAACCTTAATAACATCAAGGTCAGCTTTCAGAGCATAATCCTTGGCAAGCTCTGTTCCAAGACTTTCAAGTTTGGAATTAGTTTCGTTAACTTTAGTTTCTACTTCGTTAAGTTTATTGGTATTAGCAGTTACTTTTTCATTAACCTTACCAATCTCAACAGTTACAAGATTAGTAGTCTCTTCTTTGGTGTAATAATTACTCAGGTCAACAGCATGAAAAATCTCCCAGCTATCGCCATCCCAAATATACAGTTTGCTATCTTCAGTTACTTGATAAATGTCACCAGTTTCGGCACTTTCAGGAAGTTCAGCCTTCGTAGCAACAGTACCAATAAAATGCATAGCACCTTCATTGACACCAACATACTTGAGTTCTCCCCATGTGGAAGTGCCATCACCAATCTTAATCTAACCCTTGTTCTTACCATCAAGAGTTACACAAGGTTCACCAGCTTTAGGAATGTAAGTATTAGCTACTGTATCCCACTGCGCCTGAAAACCACGACGCAATTGGATGAGCGTTTGCAGCTTATTAATATCAGCCATTCTTCTCCTTTACACCTCCTTATTCACTTAATTAAAATGTTTTGCAAAAAATTTTAACTTGTTGCATATTCTGCAACTATTTATTTGAAAAAGACTTCTTAGAGCCGTGGGACTCCACCACCATCTACCAAGTTATCTTCCAAATACTTATCCATATTCTTATTTTCCCATGCTTCATTCTCTTTATTATACATGAGAATATCTTTATCTTCTACTTCACTTTCAGATATCTTTACATCTTTTAAATCTTCAAGCTTCATATCTTTTGCAGGAATTTCTTCAATTCCAGCATTTAATACACCATATAATACTCCTCTGTTATAATTAGGAGAATCAGGCGTTATCAGTGTCATTCCACTATAATCTCTTCTTACCATCGTAAATAAAACTCTCCTTTCACTTCTTTTAATAAGGAGTATTAACCAATTTCATATGTCAATATAAATTTGCCTTTGCAAACAGTGGTTATATTTCCTTTTATATCACAAAACTATACGTCGTACAAATATCCTCCGTATGTTAGAAATTTCGTATCAATTCCTTTAATTTTAATTCGCCAAACTTTCGTCTTTTCTTCATCTTTTTCATTCTTAGAAGTGCTTTCAAGCTCAACAAATTCAAAATCTTTTTCGATTAAAGGAGGAGTAGCGTTATTGTACAAAGGATGCTTTCTAACTGTAAACCTTGCTTTTTCTCCTTCTCTTGGACTGTATTCCTAATTATCAGGAGTATAAATCTGTAAATCTATTATGCAATCATCTCCACGAGTTAATGAAATTACCCCGTTATTTATTTTTAACAAAATCCTACTCCTCCTTTCTTCTTATATTAATCATTAATATCAACCAAACCTTCCACCTCTCCTATATTTAGTGGAAAGTGGATTTACCTGTCCTAATCCGTTGAAAGGATTAGAACTATTACTTTTGTTTGCACTCTTTTGTTTTGCAAACATTTCTTTAAATTCCGTCTTAGGTTTTTCTTCCAACTCCAACACTTCTTTAGCGCGCAATTCCATCAAATGATTACACATCATTACTACACAGTCAACTCGGTCATCATGCATATTTTTTTGCTTGGCGTCAGGTGAAAGTTCAAAAACAATCGTACCGTTTGGTCTTTTTTGCTTTTGCATACCAACTAACTCTTCTTTAGTTAAATCAATCTATATCAAAGAGTTCATTTCATCAAACGAAACCTTTTCATATCTTATTGAAGTTGTTCCATCAGAAGCAACTTCTTCAATTTCCATCTCGTTACGAGCATTTAAACTCTTTGGAAACATTACTAATCCTTGGTTAATTGCAGCTTGAGTTCTTTCATAAGCTTGAACTTTATCACGTTTAAAATTGAATAACTGCAATTTTCTTATATTTGCAGGATAATCATCTGCGCGTAATTTCATATATGGGTCTTCTTCGTCTATAAGACCTAAATGACGTTTACCATCAGAACCTACCCAATCATTTAAAAGGAACTGAGAAATATCAAATCCTCCACCGCCAGCACCAGCATCAATACAGACAAGCTCAATATTATCATAATCTAAAGCACCTCTATTATAATTTATAATAAGGTCTTTTATCATTTCAATTTGCTGAGGCTTTTGAATTATTGCCTTATCACCGTTAGGTAAAAGCTCAATCAAGTTCTCACAATTGACTATTTTTAACATTAAACCCTTTTCTTTATCTCTGAACAATTCTCCTATTAAAACAATAGAATTATCTAATTTCGATGCAGGGTCGTAACAGACGATATATTTTTTCTCGCCGTCATTTTCATATACTGGATAGTATGCAAAGCTATTTCGTAAAATCGTTGAACGTTTTACAAAAACATCTTCACCGCCGTCTCTGTCAAAACGATTCTTGTACAAGTATTTTCAGTTGTTGGCACAGTATTCTTCATATTCTTCTTTTGTTATTTCTTTCCAATGATATCCGCCAGCTCTTTTTCTTGTTCCTTTTAAACATTTAACTATATTTGGGTTGTAAGAGCCAGTATTAACAGCGGCGTTAGAAATTGAGGGAAAACACTCTCCTGTTTCTACACATTGGCAATAAACCTAATTATATGTATCATTCCGTGGAATTACTTCCTTCGGTCTCTGTTTTGTTTTACTATGGCTTTTACTTAACAATTCTTTAGATGAATCAGTATGAGTTTTACCCATATTACTTTCAGATATCTTCCTTTTAGTTTCTTCACTATGGTGATATCCATTCTTAAGTTTTGTCTATAAAGCTTTTTGAATTGATTCTTCAGAAGGCAATCCATCTATTCCACCCTCTTTAATATTATATCCAAAATGTTTGTTATTAGACTAATATTTTTCTATCAGTTCTTTTTCCATCTAAGAAGCCTCTTCCATAGTCAAATTTTCAGCTATTACTTCATGAGAAAAACCTTCCCATCCATATTTTAATACTGCATAAGCCATAGCTGGCTAACAAAAACTTCCATCTTTCTTTTTGGTTAAATAGCCATGTCCATGATGCCATCTTTCTATCACAGAAGTACTAGTTATTCCAACATATTTCTTTTGATTTGCTTTATTAGTATGAATATATACTGTCCATTTTCTATCATCTTTCATTAAAAACCTCCCGCAAAAAGTATTTTTAATATATAAAGGGCTATATACATATTTTGCGGATATGTATAAAGGATGGCCTTCCCTTGTCGCCCTTAAAAACAACCTACTTCTTATATTTTCATATAAGCTTAGACTATATCATCATCTCATTAAGATGTCCCACCACTTCGAAGTTGTTATTCTTTAACAACCCCTACTCCCAGTCACGGGATAGTCGTTGAACCTTTCTCTGTTAAAGACTTGGCTGCTGATTATCTATTATATAGTGTTTAGGATTTAACCATGCACCATGTTTTTGTTTCTTTTTACTTTCGTAACATTCGCACTTATTCTTATTTCATAATTATGCTGTAGTACAAAAACCTTTAAGAACTCCCAGCAGTTCAATGGGATGCACACACTTATCACTAAATGTGCGGAGTATTTCTTTTCGATTTGCTCACGTTCTGCTTTGTATGGATTAGTAGCAAATGCGTTATCAACTTCATCCTATGTAATCAGTGGCTTCATAGGCTTACCATTCATAAAAGGATGTAATGAAAACTCACAACTAATATCACATACAAAATAATTTGGGTCTCCTAATAACATTTTTTCAAATGCCATTTTATATTGGTCAAAAAGTTCGCTGTCAATACCCTCAGCAGAACTTAATAATAACTTTTTATTCGGTAGCTGTCTTGGATATATATCCGTATTAATACCATCACCAGTAATAAAGTTTGTATCCTGTACAGTAAAAGGACGAGACAGGGCAAAGAATGTCCTATCAATTTTTCCGGCCTCATCGTAAACCTGTTTTTAATCGACCCATTCCCAATGTAAACCATTTCCATTTTCATCTACTCCAGAAGTTTTTCTTCTTCCCCTACAACAATCTCTAATTCCACACCGAGGATTTGAGGGACAATTATGATATTTCTCTCCAGCTTCTTTAGCTGTTTCAAATATTTCTCCTGTTTCAATACAACGAACCTTTTTAGCTCTTGGATTCTTTGCTCCATTTACATTGCAATGGTTTTGGGACATTTTTTGTTTCGTTTCTTCAGAAAAAACTCTATCTTTAAATATTTCACTTAGACGTTTTTTAGTTTCTTCTGATAAATGTGTCCCTTTCATGTGATGCTAATGACTCTCATAGAACTTTTTGTTACTTTTACTTATTTTTTCTTTTTCCTCTTCTGTTTTAGTGTGATATATACCTCCATAAGTACAATTATACCCATAGTTAGAATCTCTTGTGTGATATTTTTCTATCAAATCATATTCTAATTGACAGGCTTCTTCCACACTTAAGCCAGAACTTATAATTTCATGACTAAAATTATCCCAGCCATATTTTAAAATAGCTCTTGCTATTGCTGGCTAATTGTATTCCCCATTTTTGTTCTATCTTAAATACCGCTATCCATTTTTACCCCATCTTTTATTTACGGGCTAGTTAGTCATACCAATATATCGCTTCCGATTTAATTTGTTTATATGCTAATATACGGTATATTCTTTTTCGTCTATTTTACATCACTTCTTTTCAATTAATTAGACTATATCTTATTCTTATTAAAAGAATCTCCCCATTTCGGGTTTCCCCTACTCTCTTTCGAGATAGTCGTTGAGCCTTCTCCATTTTACAGGAGCTTGGTTGCTGATTGTTCATTATTACAACTTTTAGGATTTAACCATAAGTCATCTTAATTATTTTTTCTGCTTTCGCAACTTTTACGTTTATATTTTCATATTCCGCTTTAGTTAATTAAGCCTTAGAAGTTCCCAGCAGTTAAAGGAGTATTTTTTCGAACATATCACTATGAACGTCAGCGTTTTCATAAGGATTTCACTGAAATTGCTTCTTATACCTACGATGTTCTTTATTACACTATTTAACGTATTAATTGTACTACCATTATACAAGCTAACTGTATATCCACTCTTAGGGTGAGTAAACGGGTCTGCCTAAGTATTTGCTCTAATACACTCATCTAAGAACACAGAAGATGTTCCAAGCAAAGAAGCAATATTACCTTTCGCCATATCTTCCATCTTCTAAAATGTTTCTTGAGACTGACCTCCACTCGGAGCCATAATGTATGTATTAGTATTTGGTAATAAAAGTGCTCTTGCCATCATAAAAGGTGCAGCCAAAAATGACTTACCACTGTTACGACCCATAAGCCATACGCAGTTTGCAGGACACCAACTACTTAGCAAAACATACTTTTGCATATCAGTTAGCTATATTTTAAAAAAATCTTCGATAAATCTTGTTGGGTTTGCTCTTCCCCACTAAATTATCTTGGTATATTTTTCAAAAATTTCTTTTCTTTTAGGGAGTAATTCATAACTAAAATCATTAAAAATAACATTAATCATTAATAACCACCCCAATTATCGCCATCATCACCATTTTCTTTATCGTACTGACGTTTTTCTTCTTCCAATTTTTTCTCAGCTAATTCACGTTTAGCCAATCTTAAATTTTCAGTAAGGGTGGCGTTTTCTCTCTGCAACGAAAGCAATTTTTTAAGCTAATCTTGACAAGTTTTGTACACTTCCGCTTCACTCATGCTAAGTTGATTGAAAATGGCTGCAAAACTTGCATCAGCAGCTTGATTAATACTCTTGCTAGTCTCAACATCATACATATTAAGAATAGCATTTTCATATTTCATTTCATTCATCTTAGCCATAATACCAGAGAATGTGTTTTCACCTTTGGCTTTACTAATAGCGTAACGTTCGCCAAAGCCGTTATCTCTACTAAAGCTTGTAATTGTTTCGAGTTCTTTCTTCTTTAATTCAGATAACGCTTTTAATTCTGAAACAGGAGCATCTTCATCACTTTTCTTTCTATATTTTTCATTTAATTCACGAATATTTTTAAAAGAAAGGACAATCTAAATAGCAGCTTGGACTTTAAGTCCATCAAGCTCCATACCCTGTTCCATCATACCAAGTAAATCTTTATAAAGAATTTTTCTATCTTTTTCAATTTCAAAATAAAACGGGTCATAACCAACCATCTTGATAACTTGTCTTTTTGCTTCGAGGTCAGCTTTACTCCATTCTTCTTCTAAATCTTCAGGCACATTGCCTGTATTGCTGTTAATTATTTTATCAGCCTTTGAATCCCCTTTATTTTTATTCACATCAACATCGGGCGATTCCAAAAAAACTTTTCCTTTTAAAGTAGCACTGCGAGAAATAACACTCATATATTCTTCAACTATATGAGTTTTTCTATCTTTCTCCTCCATTGTTTTTTTAGCTTTAAGATAACTAACATCATCATAATATATATTAAGATAACTACAAAGCCATTTCATTGCTTTTTCGCCATCTTTGTCTGCTTTTTCATAAAACAAATATTCGTATAAATTTTTACAACAATCTATACAAATATGCGTGTGCATTTTTCCATTAGCTTCTATTCTACCCAAATTCCCCTCATTGTATGCAAGGAAATATTTATCTTGTGGTAATGCTTTTCCACAACATGAACATACATATTTATCATACAATGGAACAAACCTATTAAAATATTTTGTCCAATTCTAATAAAGCTTTTGTAAATATTCGGGTATCTTAGGTTTACTCTTTTTCTTTTCTGTTTTTTTAGTAAGATGGGTACTTAGTTGCTCTTTAGCTGAATCATTAGAAGTATCTATTTCATCATTTATAATTTTATCACAATCATCAATAACTTCTTGATAAGCTTCTTCATATTCCAAGTATTTCTTATAATCAAGCTGTCTTACACTTCCATCTTCTTCTTTATAAAAATTAATAGGGTCAAAAAAACTATTATAATCAACAGAATCTACAAGATTTGGTGTACCAAAGTCCCCAACAATTTCTTTTAGAGCCTGTTTATGCTCATCTTTTAAAGAATATTTCCAAGATTCTCCAAATTCTTCTTTTTTCCTTTGTGTCTCCATTTTCTTTTGAATGGCATCTAATCTTTTCTATTCTTTAGCAATGGTAGCTTTGGCCCTATTGTTTGTTAATTTAGCCATTTAACACACCTTCTAAACCTTTTAAATTCAAAAATATTTAATTAATCTACAATTTGAAACCAGAAATCTCCTGCTTTCTAATCAACTGGCTATTCTTTGCTGATAGCAATATCAGGTAAATTATCCACTGTTTCTGCAATATTCTTGTTATTTTCATTAATATTATTACGGAAAGTATTGGCTAATCCAACTGTCACTTCTTTGATTATAGCTTTAAGAGATTTTCTGCGAGTGGGTCCCGCCATAAAATTCACCATCCTTCTCTTAATAATTAGTTACTTTTTGGGCTTTCCCTAAAGTAACAACAACCAAACATCTCTATTAATTACTCCATTCTATCTCAAACCATACATCTTTTGGTATTGTTTTACTACATTTTCCAGCTATTCGTCAAAAATTGTATCTGTCCCAGCATTAAACCCTAAACTATTAAAAAGAATCTTAACCATTTTAACAGCTTCGTTATTATTATCTATGTTTAAATAGGGTACTTGACCAGCCATAGTTCTAATATTGGTTTTATCAACTGGAGCTTTATAACCGATTGCAGCTTTAGCATAATTTGGTAAACCAAAACCTCTAATATATTTACCATCAATTTGCATTGTGCGACTCTTGACTTCATTGGAATAATTTCCTTCTAAAACTTTAAAGGTATTTCCACTTACGTCACAAACCATACCAACATGGTCAGCTTCTCCAGCACATTCTCCAACTCCATTGTCTTGCCAATCGTAAAAACACAAATCTCCAATTTGAGGTTTGTAATTGTCTCTTTCTTCCCATCTTCCATTCTTCTGGTAAAGAGCTATCATCCTGTTACAACTGCATTCAGGATAAATATATTCCGTCAAATTTAATCTCTCTCCAAGAGCAGAAACGGTAGCTGCACACCAAGGTTCTGTATACAGCATCATATGGTTTGCTGGTAAGGGAATTATCCTATTATAAATATCAATAATCCATTTATGTTTACCATTGGCCACGCTAAAACCAACCCAACGATAAAACCATTCAACCGTCGTTTTTCTCAACTGCTATTCCGTCATCGTTAATTTCTCCTTGCCAAACTTCGTTTCTTTTATTTTTGAGTTCAGCTTGTCGTTTCATCCACTCTTTATGCTCTTTTGCATGTTGCAAACGAGCAGCTTGCCTTTCCTTGACTTTTTCAGGGTCGGCTAAATATGGTTTCCAGTTTTTTTGAAAATCTTCGTGAGTTTGCCACCATTCAGCTTTCATGTCTTCTAAAATATCTTCAAATGGTCGCTCAATCAAATCTTCCTCGGGAACTCCATTTTCTCTTTGTTTTTCTAAGTCCATTTGTCTCATTAAAGCATGACGAGCTTCTTGATGTTTAATCCTTTTTCTTTCGTTGCTCGCCTCTCTTGCCTTTTGATGGGGAGACTGAGGACCTTTTTTCTCTTCATCCGCTTTTTGACACAACTCTTGAATTTTTTCTTCAGATAAACCTTCGTATTCTGGAATTTCAGGGTCTCCAACATCTTGTCTATACTTCCTAGCTAACGAAGTATATCTATTTTCAGGCCAAGCAAAGAATTCATTTGCATAAACTCTATCACAATTCTTAGCCTCTCTACTAAACTTAATCATTGGATATCCTAAAAAGGCAGAAGACCAAGCTTTTTGTTTTCTAATTTCAGGGAGCATCGAAACATATCCTGTAATTTTATGAGATGGTTTGGTAGTCCCATAAATAGAACCAAACACAAAATCCAGCTAATCTTCCATTGCAATGGTGTCAAGGATTTTGTATTCTAAAGATTCAATTACATTAGAAACAGTTTCTTTATCATATCCTGTTTCCTCCATAATTGCTTTAATCAATCTAAATCTTGTCATTGTATCACCTATATAAAAAGCCCCAAGCCACTATAAGATGACTTGGAGCTATTCTTTTAGTTTATATAGATTTCTTTATTCGAAAGAAATCTACTTTGTAAATTATTTTTCCTATTAGGCCTTTGCTACAGAGCTAAATTTTGCGTAGGGCACCCCGTCACGAGCAGCAATGGTAAGCTTTTCTCCAGTCGCAGGGTTGTGTCCAACGCGCTCGTCACGATGCTTACCACCAATGGTAACTACAGAGCCAACCTTAACTGCATCATTCTTAGCAATAACATCAAGCAGAACCTCGCTCATACCCTTGATAACAGCCTCAATATCCTTCTTGGAAACATCTGCACAAGCCTCAGTGTCCTTAATAGCAGCAATAAATTCATTCTTAACCATAATATTAAATACTCCTTTAAATCTTTTAAATTTTATTTTTAAAATTACCTTTTAAAACCTTTATTTATCAAGGCTTCCCCTTGACTTGTTTTATATATAACACAATTTTATATCCTTGTCAAGAGTTTTTGAAAAATTTTTTCGTAAATTTTAGAAATAGTTTCTATTAATCTTCAGTATGTACTTCAACAACCTTGTGGGGTTTGTAGCTCCCCTTAGACTTGTTGTTGCTCCAAATACCAAGTTCAAGCATAATCTTAGAAATTTTCTTACAACGATAAACACCGTAAGAATCTTGAAAACAAATAGCGTTGACTTTATATTCGCCCCAACGCTGAGTATTTGCATCATTCAAAATCTTCTTTTCAACAAGCTTGTTATACTGATTAACACTAATTCTCTGAAGATTCAAATCATCATACTTACCCAAGAAAAGCATAATTTCAGGTTCTTCAGCAACATAAATTGTCTTATCACGACCTACATGTTCTCTATTAGTAACAGTATAATTTGCATCCTGTGGATTCAAACCAACCTGTCTATTCTTAAGAAGACCAACTCTCTCTAATTCTTTACGCTCGTATTTAGAAACCTTAATCATAAATTAATCAATCCTTTTTATTTTTAAATTTGGAAGGAGCGTTTCTATTCTTCCTTCCACCTACGCAGATATTATTTTTTTAAAAAGTTGTCGTTTTTGCCTTATTTTATATGGTTAAAACACAAGTCGATTAAATCGCCTTATTTGTGGAATTTTCCAAATTTCTTTTTCTTTCCCTGTCTTTCATTTTACGATAAAGGTCTTGACAAGTTGCGCAACGTTTATGAATTCTCTATGTTACACTATTATGTTCAATTTCTTTTCCACAATTAATGCAATAATATTTTTCGTTAGTATGTGTTTTCAAAGATTTTGCACATTCTTCACAATATTTTCTTGGCTAACCTCTTTTATTTGCCGAACGTGGCAATAATTTCCGACATTTTTGACACTTAAAAGTTCCAAATTTCCTCATTTCAAGCCATTTTCCGCACAAATAGAGGTCATTCCGACCCAATAAAATTACCTTTTCATCTTTCTCCGCTTCTTTGAAATCCTCTTTGTCCATAAATATAGGAGTTACTCCAAGTCCATGATTTATATCTATGAATCCTAAATCAAATAATACGTTTCTTTCTTTCGTGAGAGAAAAACTTGGCTTTAAATCAGCATCATTTCTTAACTTCTTATTATATTTCTCAAGATAATGTATATTAGGTCTACTTAAATAGTTTTCCTAAATTTTTGTCCATACATATAAAGTAAATAAATATTTAGCTCGTGCCATTGTAATTGGGTGATTCTTTACACTAACATTCTTACGCCTTGATTTAATATCTTTTACTTCTTCGTCTGTTATATAATATGTATCAAGATTTAAAAACCAGTTCAATACCGCTTCGGGAATTTTTATCTCTTTTATTTTCCTAAGCTAAGATGATTCTTTTAGGTTATCAGGGTCAACTTTCCAATTCTTCCAAGTTGTATCTACCAACTTATTAACTCTATTAAAAGTTACATTAGGGTCATAAGTTGGTACATACTTTTTACACTTTTCTTTAATCGTTTCTTTAACCCATGCTTTATTCCAAGAAGGCTAATTTCCAAGTGCATATTCTGTTTTAAAATACTTTACCAATAAAGCAGCATCTCTCTACCATTTTTGAGAAAAACCATTCTAAAGAACTTCCTGAATATAACCCTCTTCATCATAAATGTCAATCATAAAAAGATTCCTCCTTTATACCTTTTTCCTCTTCTTCAATTTCCTCTTCATGACTTACAAGCACTCTTTCAATAGAATACTTCTCATATAAAAACTCTAAAGAACCATTAGGATTCTTTTGAGGAAAATAATAAACAGAGGTCTTTTTTCTTATATTCTCGTATATTTGTCTTCCAACTAAAGCCCAAAGAATATTCTTGTTATAAGACTGTTTATCTACATAAAATAAATATATTAAATGGTTTGCTAATTGTTCTTCATTAGAACAAATATTAGTTAATAAATCTTGTCTTAAAATATTATATTCTAAATCTCTATCAAGAACCTTGCTTGGATTTACTGTCTTACTTGCAAATGCTCCGTCAAGAACTTTTTCTGTTCTTTTAGCTGCCCATTCCTTAATTCTACTTGATACTAAATCGTTAATTTGTTCATATATCTTTTTATTAATTACAAAACCATCAGACATTAAAGTATGATAATCAAAGTTTTGAGAAGAACGTACTTTTTCTCTAATATGGAAATCAACATTTTCAATATATTTACAAATTTGATTCATCACACAATTAGAATCAACCACAGGAAGAAAATGTTTATAATATCTAATAAATTCTTTTTGACTTTCATTTAATAAATTCTCATCTTTAGCTAACAACTCTTTTAAAGAGCAAGCAAATCTAAGCTGGCAATCTTGGTCGTTTTTCTTAACAAATTCATTGTATTCTTTACTTAAAGTGTTATATTTGTATCGGAAAAAATAAGGCTTTTTATCAGCTAAGAGAGAATTAAGAAATTCTTTCCTTTTAATTTCTTCTGGAGAATCTTCTGGATTTATATGTTGATATTGTTTCCAAATTGTTGCTTCTGCTTTAACATTTTCGCCAATCTTGGTTTTATCTCGCTACTACCTTTAGTTTCCTTAAAGGGCTAGACTATATCTTCATCCTTGTAAACAAGGAGCATGGCACTTCCAAATAAGGAATTTCACCTTAAATGTACTCCCTCTCGGGATAGTCGTTTGAGTTTAAGAATTGTTTTTAATTTCTAAATATTTTTGATATTTTCTTTCTAATCTTATATTACTATTTTCATACATATAAGATAAAAAATTTAACCCATCTTTTTGAGTAGTGAAAATCATGTTGTAAGTGTTACCAGAACATTCTTTTCTTAAATAACATCCAATTTTACTTTCTGGAAAAAACTTAAGGATTTCTTCTTTTGTATGTTCAGCCATATTTTTTGATGTAGTCAAACTAACCTCTAAAAGTTTTTTCTTACCAAAAAGCCCAAAAGTTCCGTCACCATCAAACAAGCCTCTCCAAAAGTGTCTCTTTAAATTATCTGGAACAAGAGAATAATCAATATCAAGAGTTAAACTTTTCTTTGGTGTTACTCCATATTTTATTAATTGTTTAGTTAAATGCTTACTGCATAATAACAAACTACTCATTTCAGATTCACATTCGCCACCTTGGGGTAAGTGTGTAAATGTTTTAAAAATTTTCACTTCTGCTTTTGTTCCAAAAGCTTTTTTGAATTGTATTAGTAAATCTCTATCAATTGAATTAACAACTACTTTTATATAATAAGATTTTGTTTCTTCATTATAAGTAACACACCCATCCGAGGCTAAAAATCCTAAAATATAAGCCTTTTCTTCAGTATCAATAACATCAAAGAAATCTAAATTCTTTATTAGGCGACTTTCTTTCAAACAGCCACAAGATTTTGTCATTCTTCTTTTGCCGTTAATGGGAAGATTATCTGAATTAACAATACAATCATTTCCACACTCACAGTGACACAACCACTTTTTATTCCCTAAATACTTTTGTACTTTTAATTTTCCAAAGGTCATTCCAGTTCTATCAATAAAATTCCATCCACCCATTGAATTTCCTCCTTTCTTTTATAATTAAACAATTCTTCTACCACAGGATTACCATATTAAACAACTTAGGCTTCCCCTGTTAGCCATTCTCTTAATTATCATTTCCTATAATTCCAAAAGTGAGAATGACACCCTATATTTATAGGTTCACCATGTAAATTTTTCTATTTGTTACCAAATAGCCAGACTATTTAATTAATCTGTCTCGATTGAGCCGCACAACACGACCTAACTCTATCTTGCAACAATTTTTCTTCTTTACTACCTTTTTCAAACAAAGGTAACATACCAACAAATGTAGAACAAATATTGGTAATTTGACCAATTCTTGTACCAAAACTGAATGTATCAGTATTATACAAATCCAAATCAGTCATTTCTCTCGCTGGCTTTTTGTGAGGTTTTTTAGCATTGTAAGTTACTACTCTTTGGTCTGGATAAACACCATTAATAAAATTTGGATTATCGCAAGTAAATATAATGTCATAGTCATAGTCACTTCCTGCCCAATGCATTGTATGTGCATCGTGGCAATTAACAATTACTCCACTATAACTGTACTTGTACCACTTTTTCATTTCTTCTGTATTCTTTAATTCAACAGGGTAATGCTCGCTAAAATGAGTGAGTGGGCTACGCATTGTGTCTACTTTAGTAACATTTCTCTTATTCCAAAATTGCGAATACATTTCTCCTGCATTTAACAAACCAGTTACTTTTTGACCAGTAGCAGCTTGCATAAAAGCATACCCATCAACTACAATACATTGAAAATTACCATGAACCATAATTTTTCCAAGACAAGCAAGTTCAATTTTTCTAATAATAAAATCTCTTACTTTTTCTTTAGAATATTTATCATATAACAAAGAATTATTTAAAACAAGCGACTTTAACCAATAATTATCGCTTGATTTCATATAATTTTCAATATTATCTTGAGTCAAATTTTCGCCAAGAAGAAATAATAAAGTGTAATAAATATTATCATAACTTACACCTTGAATATAATCAACTGTTGGTTTACAAACATTTTTTACCATTTCTGGCGTAAGATTTAAAGTTTGCAAAAATTGATAATTTGCTGTATTTACTTCTTTGTCTTGCTTAGGAGCATATTTGGTTACTCCCCAAATGATACCATTCTTTTGACAATTTTCTTCAAAACTTTCTTGAGAATCCCAAGCACTCCAAAGTTTTGCCATACCTTCTGTAAGAATAACATCAATATTTCTTACATCTACATAGTTGCCGTAAACATCTTTAATTAAATAATTCTCGTTGTTAAGTTCTTTACACCAGTCAACAAAATCAAATTCATTTACAGCCCCTTTTGTGAAAGCACAGCGGATACAAAATTGACAAGGAGTATAATCTTCTTCAAGGTCTTTTCCCCATTGTTCAGCCATTTGAGGACTAATTAAACCAGAACCATCGACCATATTAAATTCAACGTCTATTGTTCTTTCTTCGACAATATCATCTTGGTCTGCTGGTTGTTCAATCACAAAATCAACATCAACAGGCCTTACTTCTGAATAATCTGGAATTATACAAAATCTTGGTTTGGTAACTTCTTTTGTTGCACTCGAATATAAACCAAAATATGCATTATACTTACTAGGGGCGATTTTGTAATCATCCATATTACGTCCATTATCAAGCCTTCTCTTTAATTCTGGCAAAATAGTTTCTTCACAAAAAACTACTGTGCTTACTCGTGCTTGAGATGCTGAACAAGATAAACGTTTATAATGATACGTTACTTTCTCGTAACCGATAACTATGTCTTCATTTAAACCATCTTTATTTTTAACAGTTTTAATAATAGGCTCTCCACAATCAATAGTAAAAGAAAAACCATTTTCATAGATGTCTCGATAAGATTTGACATTTTCCATGCTTACAGTAATATACTGTGGTATAAACATCATGTTATAGATTTTTCTTTGTAACTCTTTAATTCTATCCCTATTATTCTTGCTGTTTTTTCCTTTTTTTAATCTATCTCTTTCAGAGTACCATTCTTCAAGCTGGACTCTATCAATCTTCTAACCAGTTATATCACGAATACTCTTTAGCATTTGACTATCTGCTAAAGAAACAATTAGATTGCTCTTTAAACAATCTTGAAAACTAATGTCTAAATTATAGCCGTTTTCTTTAATTAATGCACTGTTAAGCTTAACGGTGTAAAATAAACGCACTTAGTTACCTTCCTTCGCTGGAATTTTAAATAATTTGACTAACCTCAGTAATCATATCCATAATATCAAAACCATCAAGGTCAATATCTTCAGTATCTAATTTTGTTATAAATTCTAAAATTTCAAAAACTTGTGAAATATTATCTACAATATATAAATTTTCAAGATTTTCTGTCTCAACTTTAGGTCGATTAAATCTTGTCTCTTTACCATTCCTTACAAGAATCTTTAAATCTGCATCAGTTCTATTAAGAAAGCTATAATTATCATCAATTTGAATCCGTCCTAACATATGAACATCTTCTTTCTTCTCTCCATGGCCTAATCCAAAATACCGCCATTTCGATTCATTACGTTTAAAAAACGGAATCTTATTTAAATAATCAAGCTTCTTCTGTAGTGATTCTTTTGAGCCTTTGGTAAGTAATATCCAATTATATTGTCGCCAGATTCCTTGTTCATCTTCTTCGGAATCTTCTAAAGCTTTCATTAATATTTCATTAGGCTTTACTGATGACCAAAATTCTTCTGATTCGTAAATTTCACTAACTTGTTCTTTAGTTAAATTTCTATAAATACTTTTGTATCCCCAGTCAACCAAATCATCTAAAGTCTTATTTAAACCATAACGCTAATTTAAAATAGCTACTACTGCCGCTGAACTATCTAACAAAACATCATCTACATCTAAAAAAATTGTCCTCTTATTAAGGTCTATATCTATATTTTTTACAATCTCCATCGGTTGCTTTAATGTATTCATCTATGCTTTTGCATTGCTTTTTTGCTTAAGAATTATACATTGTTGTACCTCTCTTTCTATATTTTTTTTGGACGAATTCACAATTCTCATTGGTATTCATCCGCTTTTCTTTCATGTCTGAATTGTAACACATGTTTCTATTCCTGTCAACTATTTCCGAAAATTTTTTAGTGATGTTCATAAACCCCTTGACTTTTCTATGTTTTGTATGTTATACTTTCATCAGAAGAAATATTCAAAATTAAAAATGTCAATTTTACTCATACAAAATTTTACGCATCTTACGGAAATGTTAAAACTACTCATACATTTCTTGACGATTGTAAAATGCTCCAGAATATAGAGAATTTAAGGGAAAAATTATCGTCCTTTATGGGGTACTCTAATATAGACTCTATATATAACAAAGAAAGACAATATGCCTGCGCCTTTATCAAGGCTTGGCATTCAATGCACTTTAGTCTTTATTTTTCTATATTTAAAAGATTTTTGAAAATTTAAAGAAAAGCTTATCAAAAGACTTGACAAGGAAAAATAATTATGGTATTCTTCTTTTGAAATAAAATAAGAAAGTAGGAGTATATTTTTGAGCAAATATGATTCTTTGTTTGTAAAGATTCCTAATGGAATAATAGAACTTTCTAACAGAGTAAATTCATATACTTCTTTAACATATCTATTTTTAGCCATTAATAGAAACATGCTTGGAAAAGTAAATAGTAGTATTTTATTTTTAGAAGAATGTTATGTAGATGATAGCATGGAAAATCAAAAAACTAAAGCTTCTAAAATTAGTAAAATTCTATCATCTTTATATCTTCTATCAAATACTATTGTTAATAGAAAAAAAGAAATTATCTCTGAGTCAGTTATTGATATTCCTAAATATGGAGATTACTTTAATTGTTGTGAATTTGATATAAATACTTGTGAAAAAGATATTGAATTGCAAAAAGAAAAACTTTTAACACAATATCAAAGATTTCCTCAATATATGTTATCTATTGAACTTTATGATGAAATTATTATTAATAATTTTACTACTTTAAGTATTAAAGATTATTTAATAATTATGAAATATTGTTTAAAAGATAAAACAACAAAATCTAAACTTAAAGTAGATAGTTTACTTAATACTTATCTTTTAATTAAAATGCTTATTGATAGAAGGCAAGCATTAAACAAAACTTTTCCTAATGGTTGGAAATATAAAGAAGCTATTACTTTAAAATTTCTATTACAGAAAACATCTTTATCTTCTACTACTTTAAGAAAATATTTAGAAGCTCTTATTGAACTTGGATTGATTGAAAAAAACACTGTAAAAAAAGAAACTCTGTATAAATTAAAAAATACTTAAATAGAGGTAAAAATTAATTATGACTTGTATCGTTGGTTTTACGGATAAGAAAAATAATGTCACTTGGATTGGTGCAGATAGCCTTGGTAGTAATGGTTATACTCAAGATGTCGAATCTAATCCTAAAGTATTTAGAAATACTACTTTGAAAAATGTTGTTATGGGTAGTACTTCTACTTTTAGACATATTGATTTGCTTAAATATAGTAAAACTTTATTTCCTGAGATTGATAAATATAAAATTCCTTCTGGTGAAACTAAAGTAAATCATGAATATATGGTTACTACTTTTGTTCCTAATATTATTACTCTTTTTGAAAATGGTATTAAAGATAATGGAGATAAAGGTGGTAATTTCTTAGTAGGTATTGATGGAAAACTTTATGAAATTCAGAATGATTATTCTGTTCTTGAACCTTTGACTGGTTATTCTGCTGTCGGTTGTGGTGAGGTAACTGCTAAAGGAAGTCTTTATGCTACTACTAAATATATGAAAGATTTTACTCCTGAACAACATATTCTTACTGCTCTTGAAGCTGCTGAAAAGAATTGTTGCGGTGTCCAAAGACCTTTTGTTATTCTTAATACTAAGAATGAAGATGTTATTATTGTTGGACTTGATGGTAAAAGAGAAGTTATTAAGAAAGATATAAAATTATGATGAATTATTTAGATTTTTGTGAAGAACTTTTTGATAAATTAACTCAGGATATTAGTCAAGATTATTCTGATTCTTCCTTTTTTTGTTTTAACAATTTAATTGACTGTAATTGGACAAGAGGAGATGGATTTACTTTTGTTTTTAAGATTCCTACTCTTAATGATTTGATTTTTCACGAACATTTAGATGAATCATTTATTTATGAAGAATTATTTGTTCCTTGCGTTTATAGTCTTAGTCAACCAGCTTGGAAAACAATTGCTTATTTTATTTCTAACACAATAAAACAAGATTTTCTTAAACATTTAACGAAAGATTGGGTGTTTCCATTATAAATAACAACTTAAAAATTTTATCTGTGGATTTTACAAGGAGAAAAATTATGTCTTATTTTAAAGTTTATATTATAAATGGTTCTGGAGGGTCTGGTAAAGACACTTTTTGTAATTTAGTTTGGACAGCTATGGATAATTTTGACCCTCATTGTTTAGTCCATAACTACTATACTTCTGCTCCTGCTAAAAAGTGGGCTTCTTTAATGGGTTGGGATGAAGAAACTAAACGACCTATGGATAGACGATTCCTTTGTGAATTAAAAGATATGCTTGATTATTGGGATAATGTAACTTATAAATATCTCAAAGAAAAAATTGAAGCAGTATTATACAATTATACCACCTTTGGTAGAAAAATTTTGTTTTTACATGCAAGAGAAGATAAAGATATTACATGGATTAAAGAATATTGTTGTAAAAAAGGAATTTATTGTAAAACAATTAAAATCAATAGAAAAGTTTTAAATGAAAATAGTAAATATGGTAATCATGCTGATGATGGTGTAAGTAAATCAGGAATTACTTATGATTACGTTATTGACAATAATGGAACAAAAGTTGATTTGACAAAAGAAGTTTATAATAATTTTATATATAAAGAGGATTTATTCCGATGAAAAATGAAAATAAAACTAAATACGAAGCTAATGGTAAACCTTATTTAGTTATGTCTGAAAAAAGCAACTTTGGCAAAAAAATTAAATATTATTATGGATTGCATGATGTAAAACAATTAGATAATATTCCTACTAATGAATTAGAGAATGGCGATATTGCTGTTGTTAAAAATGATGATAATGGAAAATATTATAAATTCATTTGGATAAGTGATATTGATTGGCAATATGAAAATTGGGTTTCTTGTGGGGAGCTTGATTGGAAATCTAAAAAAATCGAAAGTGAGACTGAAAATATGATTGAAGAAAATAAAGAAAAAGTTATTTCTTTTCATAAAATGACTTGTGAACAAATGAAAAAACAATATCCTAATCTTAACATGTTGTATGAACATTGTTGGGTAAAAGAATTACATTTGATTCTGGATTACTGTGATATCAAATTTACTTCTAAAAGTGAAACTAATCGTGAAGCAACAATTATTATTAATTTTAAAAGTAATCTTATGAATCACAATGAAAATGTAACTATTTCAGCTAATATTTGGGGAAATTATGACAGAGAAGTAGGTAAGAAGGTTTATTATACTGATATCTTTGTAAACGAAATTCATGGTAATTGTACTTTAACTATGCTTAGATTAATTGATGCTACTTGTGATACACTTGAAAAAATGTTGGAGAATCTTAATTTGGATAATACCTATGGTGGAGATTATGCCAAAATTTACCACATCTTTGATAGTTTTAAGTTGTATCAGAATAGTGAATATAGTGATGATAATAGTTGTGACTATGATGAAGAAGGTATGTAATGATGAACGTTATTAAGAAGCGCTATGCCATTAAGCAATGTCAAAAACTTGATGAATTAATTTCTATTCAGGAAGATATTTATAGAGCTTTGGAAATTGGATATAATCTTTGTGTAGATTTTGATTGTATCATTCATCAGGCAAAAGTTTATCTTAAAAATGATAAACATATTCAAGATGCTGGTTATCTGAATGAAAAATACCAAGGTGATAAATTGGAAGCTGTTCGTGAAATTCGAATTGGATGGGATTGTTATAAGAGGGAACACGAAAATGATGTAGCTGTCTTTGATGGTAAGAAAATTTTGGGTGTTGAAGAAGATTGTTATGTCACATGGGAAGATATTGATGAAAATTTTCAGTTCTTCTGGAAAGATTATGAAATTTATAAGAGTAAAGCTAATAAGATTATAGCTTCTTTTGAAAACGAAGAATATGATTTTGCCAATTTACACTGTATTGAAGATTTAATTTTGGAATACGATTTTCGTTTTAATTGCAAATGTCTTTCTACAAGAATTACTGAACATTTGTGTATGATTCGTAGTTTCAAGTTTGCTCAGAATATTATTAGTGAAGGTCATTGGATTAAGAATCAATGGAGTAAGAATAGTTAGATTTTGAGCGGGAAAGAAAAGAATAATCTTGGTATGAATGATATTTCTAATAAAATTGATGGTAATATTAATAGTACTAAAGACGCTAATGATATTAAGAATGTAAATGTTAAATGCTATAAAAATAATGGTGATGGCACTATGGATTGGGTTGACTGTCCTGTTATTATTACTGATGGAGACAATGATGTATATAGAATGCCTGAAGAATAATTTGGGCTAATTTATAAATAATTTGTTTATATTTGTTTTACTAATTTTAATTTGGATAATTAAGATAGGTAATTTGATAGGCAAAATAAAGAATTGAATTCAGAAAGAAATTATAGATAAATTGTTTATAAAATGAAAACAAGGTATAAAAAATTATGAATAATATTATTAAGAGGTATTTTGAGATTAAAGCCAGAGATGATAATAGACCTTTTGTTCGTTTGTTGAGTATTGCTTATCAAAATGATAAAATTACTGATGATGAAGCTTTATTATTTTGTAGCAATAACTGGAAAAAGATGCATGGTTTTAAACTTGAAAAATATGGAAAAATGGATTATAGAAACAAAGGTAAGAGATACAAAGGATTTTTATGGAATGATAAAGTAAGTCTTGTTATTAACGAAAAAATAATGAGAATAATGAAAGATTATGTTGCGAACAAGAGAAATGGCATTGGATTGAGTGAAAAGGATGTCGGAAGTAAAAAATGGGAATCGGCATTTTGGAATGATTTACTTGGAGTTATAAGTGATGGGCATGTGTAAGTAGGGTGTAATTGAATAATGTAATTGAATAATATAATTGAATATATTTTAAGGATAGAGGCTGTGATAGCTTCTATCCTTTTTTTGTCGGGGTGGGGATTTTTAATTTTTTTATTTTTTTTAATTTTTAATTTTTTTATTTTTTGAAAAATTTTTTAATTTTTTATTTCTACCTCTACTTCCAACTGATTTTATGTACTTCTTAAATCTTTCTTAAGAGGTAAATGTAAATTCAAGTGTACTCATTTGTACATTTGGTTTACATATTGACTGTTTGTTCTCATTCGAATGAATAGTCAATTCTTCGCGTAAGTTAATCATTACTTTTTCTCATCCTGAAGAGCTAAGAATTAATTTACGCAATCATTTACGAATTAATTTCTTAGTCATATTTCCAATGGCTAAGAAATTAAAATAAATGTGTCAAGGAAAAGACGTAAAAACCAGAAAGGGGTCAAAGATGTACACTTTGATTCAGATTCTCGCTCTCCTCATTGATGCTGTCACTTTTGTTGATAGCAATGGCATCCCTGACCACTGCCTCGCCCAGCTTGAGGAAAAGTTTTTCGTTGGTGCTTTTAACATCAATGAAAACATCCTCGCTTTCTCGCGCAACGGTTCCATCTTCATGAAGGTGAAGGTGGATAGCTGGTTGGTCAATAATGGAGTGGTAAAGTTTACTACTCCTAGAGGGAATTGGATTTCCCTCGCCAACAATGCTTTGGTGAATCCTTTTAGATTTACTAAGGTTGTCTATCGTTATACCCAAATTTGTGAAGAAATTCCTGAATGGTATCACGGTAGTGCTGAGTTCGTACCTGACGGTGGATACGAACTTCACCTCATTGATTCTGCTTTCATTCCTGATGGTAAATGGGATGAGAAGCAGGAACAATGGGTAGCATCCTTAAAAGATGAGGGTAATCTCATCTATAAGGGTGAATATCTCGTTAGGGAAAGTCTCCTTGATGAGATTAAACCTCTTCGTGAGAGATATAACTCTTATGGGGAGTTCGGTTTCCGTGCTCGTAGGGAAACTAAAAAGGAGTCATTGAACCTCGCCCGTGATAAGTGGGAAAAGGACTTCATTCGCTGGTATATTACTCAGTGAATGAAAGAACTCCAAGTAGGAAGGAGGTGAAAAACTTGGAGGAATACGTCAATTCTCAGATTATCAGCACTCTTAAAGAGTGTATTGATAATCGTAACACAGAGATTGATGCTTTAAATAGTATCATTACTCGGTGTCAGGCGTTGCAAGAAGAACTTCTTGCGGCGCTTAACGAGGACTAAACCAATAGCGACCTGAGCAAGTCGTTAAACTGCTCATTATCTTCCCGTCTGTCGGTAAAAGTCCGACACTGACGAGCTTTTGAGCGAAACGGGAAATCGCAAGAAAGAATTGTTGGTCCCAGACAATTTAATAAAGTCCAACGCTGGGATTGGCAAGCTTATCTATATCCCATAGATAAGTAGAAAGGAGCTTAGAATGACTAAGCTGGAAAAGAACATCCTCGTTGCTATGGAGGATGCAAGTGGTGCAATTGGCACCAAGGTTGCCGTTGAAAGCGCAAAGGAGGATAACAAGTCCTTCTTTGTGAAGTACACCACTAAAACCCTCGTCCTGTATTGGGGTGAGGAAAAGGTTATCACTCTTGACAGCAGTGTTTATATGGCACTTGCTGTTAAGATTTTCTCGGAGTATATCAAGTTCTGATATATTCCTAATCCCGAAACAGGGAGAGACTAACAATCTCTCTCTGTCTGTCGTAGCTGGTTACTACGGCACTGATGATGGGAAACCAAAATCAGCAATCCATCATGAAAGGAGGTAAAAAGAACATGATGGAAGCTATCTTCATTGTTAGCATCATTGGTAGTATCATTGCTATCGCTGGTGTTATCAGCCTTACTTCCATGTACATCATCTACAGATGCACAGGAGGTAAGAAGGGTTTCATGTGGTACATTCGCCACATTTAACTCATCCGACTCGTTCTGGAAGGTTAATGAGTATAAACAAATAGCCTTTCTCCAAACAAAGCAAAAGGGACACTTCCGAACAAGTGTCCCAATGTTTTGTAGTGCTTATTAACCTATATTGATAAGTACTTCTATCAATCTTCAGGAGGTAATAAATGTAGAAGATAATTACAATAGATTATACTTTAAATGTTGTTACGATTCTCGTCCTAAAGAATTATAACTTCTAATAAGGTTAATCAATATAACACCAGTAAGAAAGGTGTATAGGCATCTTTCTTACTACAATGACAGTATAACATATAAAGTTGTACTTGTCAAGTGTTTAATGAAAGGAAGCAAAGAAAATGAAATTGACCATCAATGATATCGGCTATATGTTAGTCGGTATAGCAAAACCCTGTAAAAATGACCATAGAATTTTTGCTTGGGGGCATTGGGGTAAAAACTTAGAGTACTGGTTACATGTGTATGTTTCTCCTGAAAGGATACTGTACGAAAACAATACAACTTACTATACAAAGTTGTATTGTCAATACACTTTGTCCAAACTTGACAATATGGGCAATCCAATAAAGGAAGTAAGAAAAACAATTACTTCGAAAGAGGAATTTGAATCCTTCATTATGGAAGTACGTTCCATAAAGGAATTATATCCTGTCTGAGCATTGTTAAAGCCCATCATCGTAATTTATGGTGGGCTTTATAGAGTGCTTAGTCGCATCTAACACTCAGTATTTAGTTGCCTATACAATTAAATACTTTTATCTTCTAAAGGAGATTAAATGAATGTAGAAGATAACATTTATAGATTACACTTTTAATGTAGTTGTAGTAATCGTTCTTAAGAATTACAACTTCTGATAAAGTGTAATAGCACACCATAATAAGAGGAGTGTATAGGCGCTTCTCTTATTATCACTATTATAACACACCAACAACTCTTTGTCAAGGAAAAAGACATTAAAACCAGAAAGGAATCAAAGAAATGTTCGTTACTATGAATTCTGTCGTTATGGTTGTTATCGCTCTCAGCATTGTTATGATTGCATACGGTGTTATCATTAACATTGAAGCAATCGTGCATAAAAAGGCAATGAATCCTAGAGCCATGTTTATCATTATGGCTATCCTTGCCATTAGCACCATCGTTCTTATCTGTAACATTGATTACAGCAAGAGCGCCCCCGCTGAAATCTTCACTAATGAAGACGTAACTGGTGCATATAACGCTGGTTACGACAAAGGCGTTGAGGAAGCATATGCAACAACTGAGGATTGGTTCTCTAATCTTCAGAATGTAACTATCAGTGAAGACAATTCCACCATTCATCTTATTGATAATAACGGTGAGGAGTGGGTTCTGGTAAGTGACGATTATCAGAACTAACCTCTCGACCTGAGCAAGTCGTTAAACTACTCAAATATAACAGAAGGAGAGATAACCACCATCTCTCCTCTGTAGTGAATAAGAACCTACATTCTTGTTTGCTTTTATCTTCTTAAGGAGGTAAAACAATGAAGAAGATTATTTCGGTCAATTATTCTTTAAACGTCGTTGTAGTTGTAATTCTAAAGAACTATAACTTCTAAGAAGGATAAAAACTCGTTAATAAGAGAGGTGTGTAGGCACTTCTCTTATTCTAATAATAAGTATAACACACGAAGTTGTGCTTGTCAAGATTTTTATAAGCAGAAAGGAAAAAAGAAATGAATTACACTGTTAAGTTTGTTAAACGCATCTGCATCTATGATATTGATTCTATTATCAACCACTTTGAACAGGGGTGGAAACCTGAAGGTGTGGATGACCATTGCACTGATATTGTCAGTGCTTCCAGAACAATTGACATCGAATTTGAAAATGATGTCAAACTCATGAACTATATCAAGTCTCTTCAGGAACTCGGTCAGTATGATATTATTGTCACGGCTGCTGAAAGTCGCCTTGCCACTTATACATTGAACAAAAACAACCCCCGCTGGGAGAAAAAGATTGGCGGAACTGTTCGATGCTTTAATTTCATCACTAATCAGTGGGATAACATCTAAGCATTGTTAAAGGGTAGGAACATATGCTCCTACCCTTCATAGAGTGCTTAGTAGCAGCTAAGACTCTATCTTATCTGACCAATAAGATAACGAATAACAAGTTAGTCACAACACTAACGAGTTAAAAGAAAGGAGGAATTCATGTAGGATAGTCTTAGTAATAAAGCAAAGATTGGTTCTATTCTGAAGTAGTATATCACTTCTGAGTTTGAATTTAATTGGTACATGCAACACCTAAGTGTTGAATAGCTGATTGAATTCTTCCAGATAGATATATCTAAGTTAGACTTAGACTAATCAATTTAATAAGAAGAGTGGATTGGTCAACCACTTTTCTTATTAGGTATTATAACACAACAAAAGGAGGGTGTCAAGTAGTTATGACAAGATGGTATAGTGGATATGTCAAAAAGGATGGCAAAGTCATCTATGATGTATTCAAAGAAAAGTGCAACATTTGGGAACGAATTCGTCGCTCGCTTAGAGCAAAAGTGCGCAAAGGTTCATTAAATATGGACGATACCATTCTCATCCACATTCAGGATGCATCTGGTTATTTCCAGTCCTGTCCTGAAGTTCTTGGAGGCTATGTCCATGAAGAGTGTAAAGTTTTCAATTTTATTTGAGTTGAAAGGAGGTGTATATATGAAACTCAAATATTACTACGATGGTCCCGTAACCAGATGGCATAACTATTATTGCCATTTTTCTGGTTATACCACGGCTTCTTCTGAGAAACAAGCTTTGAATAACTTGTGTGGCAGAATCAAGCGCGAAAATGGCTTAACAATGGATTCCAAATTAGAATTAAACCTTAAGTATCTTAAGCAAGTGTAAATATCAATAATCAACAAAAGAAAGGAAATAAAGAAAATGTCCAAGAAATTAAAAAACACCGTTCGCTCTCTCACCAACAATCCTACCCATTTAGAAGCGCCTTTTCTTAATAAAACGCTTGACACTTATGGGAACCTGAACTGCCTGATTGATTCGGGCTTGAAAGAAATCATTAAATGGTGCGCAAAAAGCACTAAAGATGATACAAAAGAAAGATATGTTTTCTCTCTTAAGAATTTGGATTATATCCTTGAGCATCTTAGTACTGAGGTGCTTGTAACCATTAAGGTTACTCCTCTTGAAGATGATTTTGGAAATCCTTGGTGTTGGATGCTTACCAAAATCAAAAAGAAACGTATTTGTTTCTAACCATATAGCTTAAGACAAATTTAAAATTAAATTTAATACAGACTTGAAAGGAGTCAAAGTAAAATGAAAAAGATTAGTGTTATAGGTCGTAACTACACTCTCGACCAGACCTTAGCTGAGATGAATTCCTCTTGGGGTATTAAGCATCTCTGCAAAGTTAAGAACAACTTCTGCGAAAACATTTGCAAGGGTAAATCCTGTAAGATGTGTGATAAGTGTGAGGTTGAACAGTGCTTCAATCTTTCACTCAAGGAAATCAAGGAGGGAAAGCGTAAGGAATTAATTCCTTGTGCTGAGTGCTTCAGTGACAGAGCCAATTATGGTGCTCGTCGTTATTATAACGGTAAGGGCATCAAGACGGAGGTGTGGCATGTTTAAGATTACAAACAAATACGGAAAATCCGTAACAGTTACAATGAGTATGAAGGAAAAAACTGTATTTAACAGTGAAGTGCTTGCAAACATTGTTTGTAAATTCCTTAATACTAAAGAAACCAAACCTGACTGGCTTGTAAACAATTTCGATGTTGTTGCTTGCAAGCCTTATAAGGTTGAAAGAGTTTAAACATTGTTAGAGGGATGGAAAATAACTTCCATCCCTCAATAGAGTGTTTAAGCCCAACTTATTCACTCGCACATTAATTTAGCCTACAATGAATTAATGTATTATTAAATTAGAAAGGAGTTTTGCTATGTAGAAAATCTTAGCAGTTGACTATTATTGGTCTATAATAATAGTCTTCATCATTTACAATCGTAATTAATCCGTATTAATTGCATCACAAGTAGAGAGTGTAGGCTTTCTACTTGTGTTTATCTTAGCACACTTGATAATATCTGTCAAGTGATAACTACAAACTTTTTTAACTTGAAAGGAATTTAGAATCATGAAGAAGATTAATCTCACCAACATCAAGAACGAAAAGTCCGTCAGTGAAGTCCTGTTCGATGCACTTAAGCCCAAAGCAATCACCAATGAACAGTCCAAGACCGTTTATGCCTTTAAGCTCTCTGTGGAAAGGGAGATTGAAAAGAGAGAAGATGGTCGTAACTGGGCTATTAGAGACATTCCTCTTTTTATGCCTGAAATTGACTTGCACTATCAGCGCGAACCCAAAAACTATGAAGTAGCTAAAATTACCAACAACTTTAATATCAACAAGGTTGAAATTAAAGCGGCTTCTATTCGTAAAGTTGGTAATACTTGGCATCTGTTTCTTATGGATGGGGCTCATACCTTGAGTGCTCTGCTTTATATGCAGAGTAAAGGCTTCCCCATCTATGCTATCACTTGCAAAGTATTTATCAATCTTACTCTGGAAGAAGAAGCAGATTTGTTTGCTACTCAGAACGAGGGTAAGGCCAATCTTCGTGGCTATGAAAGATATAAAGCTGAACTTTGTGCCAAGAAGCCTACAGCAGTAATTATCAATCAGGTCACAAAGGAATTTGGTCTGACTGTTAAGACCAATCGCAATAGCACCATTAACCGCTATAACAATATCAATGCAATTGAAGAGCTGTATCGTATTGTTAAACGCGATGGTGAAAACGCTCTTCGTTTTGTGTTCGCTGTTCTTCAGGGGACTGGTTGGAAGGATGATATGGTTTATACTCAGCGCATGTTGGCAGGAATTTCTGCTTGCTACAAGCACTGTGAAGATACCAAAGCATTCAACTATTTTCTGCTGAACCTTAAGCAGTATAAGAGCTGTGATGAGTTTGTTCGTGTTGCTCAGGACAAGATTGAAGAGCATGAAGGACATCCCGCTGAGAAGATTCGTGATTATCTTCTCACCTTTATGGTTTATAAGAAGTAAAAGAGAAAAGACTGGTAGCTACTAACTACCAGTCTTACTTAAGACACCAGACTCCTGTAAAGCCTGTTTACATAATTACTCACGAAAGGAGAAATTAATATGTAGAAAATTTTACATGTTGATATGGATAGACAAATCTCGGTCGTTCGTATCGTGTACCATCGTAACTAATCCACAGTTATAGGTATTGTAAAACCTACACTCATCAAGTAAAAGTTACAGGCTACCTTGCTTGATGAGTGTAATATAACACAAACATCAACACTTGTCAAGTACTTTGTAAAATTTCTTTTTAAATACTTGACACCATTAAGAAAGGAAAGTATAATATGAACACTAATAAAATTAATTTCACCATTGAAACCCTCAATGATAATGGCTCTGGTATGGAATATACTTCCAAGGAAGAGTTCATGAAAGAACTGGGTTTAATGATTGATGATTGTATTGCCAATGGCGGTACATTCTTCGACATTCAGGTTGATTCTGATGCAAGTTGCTTCTGCACTGATGAGAACTAAACAACATTTGTGATTTAAGAAAGGAAAGAAAATTATGAAGAAGTTTATGGTCACTGATACTTGCGGACGTGAGATTGGTCATCCTTATTTCTTTGATACCATGGAGAAAGCTCAGATTCACTTGTTCAATTTGTTTCTTGAGGCTTGTCGGCATCTTGATGCAGATGATTATAATAAGTATGTTGTCACTACAAAAGAAGAGCTTGAAAAAGCTATTGATTCTCTCATTGATAATGACATTTTCGATGACGAGAACAACTTCGAGGGTACTTGTGCATGGGCTGAAACTACTAACCATGATAACTGGGATGGCAAAATCTTTGAAATCGAAATCTAATTTTAAACATCTGAATTAAGAAAGGAAATAATACTATGAAAAAGATTTACAATGTCACGTTTGCTCGTTATGGCTTTGTTCAGGTTGAAGCCGAATCTGAAAATGATGCTTTTGCCAAGGTCGAGGGCTATGGTAAAGAAGATATTACTTGGTCTGATGATTTTGAAGCTACTGACGCTCAGGAAGAGGAGGATTTTTAACTATGACTAATCAGACTTATAACTACGTCCTCGTTGCCCATGATGGAGTCAATTTCTACCCTGTTTATTCTTCCAACCATAGAACAGTTGTGGAGAATATTATGTGGGCTGTATGTATTCAGAAAGATGGCTTCAATAAAATCAATAAGGAGAAACTGGAAGAATTTCTTCTTCTTAACAAGATTAGACTTGTTGACCAATTGGAAGATAATGGTGTCCCCACATCTCCTGATTGGAGAATCAGCCCTTCTCATCTTTTAAAAGAACTTAACAAAAATTGGGATTACTGGAATATGTATCTGCTTACTGTCCCTGCTCTTAACTTCTAAAGGTTAAAATATATTTTGCATTTCAATTAAGAAAGGAATTAAAATTATGGATAAAACTTATCTAACCAACCGTACTGAATATCTTCTTCAGAAAGCAATCGAAGAGGAAACTCAGAGATTGAAAGACCGTATCGCTTTTAATCCTGAGAGTAATATCGAGCCAATTTGTACGGAAATCGGTGTTCTTGTAGCACTGAAAAATTATGCAAATGATATCATCAAAGAACTCTAAAGGAGAACAATTAATATGAATAACAAGACTCATCAGGGTAGAGCAGACTATTTCCTCAAGCAAGCAAGGTATGAGTTGTTACAAGCGATGGACATTGAAATTGAAAATGCAAAAGAAGCTAAATCCCAATGTAATAATGCAGATATTAGTTATTGTTGCACAAGAATCGGCACTTTAATTTGTTTAAGAGCTCAAATAAAAGACCTGATTGAAAAGCCGTAAAGGTTGATAGAGTGCAGGATTGAAATATATCCTGCACTTCAATGAGCCTTTAAGCTCAATAAATTTGTCAAGGAAAAAGACATTAAAACCCACGAGAGAAAGGTCTATTATGGCTAACATCAACATCAACACCAAGAAGTCCCTCAATCGCGTCCAGCTCATGAAGGAAAACGGCAGCAACTTCGAGTATCTGTACATCGACGGAATTAAGGTGGGTTGCATGGGCTCAGTCAACAAGCGGGACCGTGAAGCTGGTCTTGCTGTTATTCAGCGTATTGTTGATAACAGTGACAAGACTGGCATGGCTCTCGTCATGGAGGTTATGGCTCAGGTCCAGTTTGAGTCCTCTATGAATGAGAAGGAAATCAACCCTGATGAAGTCCTCGAAGTTAAGGTTGATGGTATCACTTATCCTTGTGTCCTCAGCTACGAAAAGAAAGCTTTGTTTGACAAAGCTGGTGAGGAAATCTGCAACACTCGTGATATTGATTGTGAACTCGATGAACGGGCTCTTAAGGCTCTCCTTGAAGCTCGTGCAGTCAATGCTCTTCGTAAGGACTTAGCAGGTAAGTATGATGATTTCAAGGATGAAGATGAGGATTGTGAGGAAGATTATGAGTAATTCTTAATTACTTATCTATAAATTCTCATCAGATTAACAACAAAATAGGAGAGGGTTGAAATATACCCTCTCCACTTTAAAGAAAGGAAATTTAGAAATGAATAACAATAATAACAATAATATCAGAGCTACATTTAATTACATCCTTGTTGTAGCTACAGTTGTTATGTGTATAATCAAATACATTGGCGGTTATAATATTCCAGTAATCATTGTTTTTACCCCAGTAATTGCTATTACCGTTGTGGACTTATTCACATTAATTTTCATTGTTTTACCTGTTTTAATTGTAAAAATGGGAGCAGAACACAAAGCAACTAAGGAGTGGCGCAATAATTTTTATTCTCCTAGTGTGTGTGGCAAAAGAATTTATTGGAATCCAAAAACAAAAGAAATGGAAGGAGTTGAACCTATGCCCGAATATGACAAATGGAAAGATGAAGAATAACTCAGCCAACATAATCAACTAATTTAAAAATGAAAGGAAATTCAGAAAATGAACACCACTTACATTGACAACATTCCCAACGAAATCATTGAAAAGAACAAAGCCACTGTAAAAAAGTTCCTCTCAACTAAAGAAGGAGCTAATCCCAATCTTAATAGTTGCCCTGATATCACTGTATATTGGCAACAGAAAGCAAATGGTAAAGCTTTTCACTTGCTGAGAGGAGAGTATGAAATTATTCAGCATAATGATACTATTGGACAGTATCGTAAAGGAGTAACTGGTCATTTCAATGTGAGTAATATTCAATCCCACACAATTGTGGTTGGTTCTGGTAAAAATGCAAAAGTTGCTTATGCCAAATATTACCCTGAATTTGAAATGCTTGTATTTGGCATAATGACAATCAACATTAGAAAGATTCCTGAAGAGAAAAGAAACTACTATTTTATGGAGCGTTATTTCCTTTTCAAGAATTGCCCTGCTCCATTTGATGTTAATGGAGACATCGCATTTAAATCTAAAGGAGGTAAATTCTATAGTTTAGGATTTGTTCATTTCCTTCAACATGATTTGTATAAGGCTGTTTACCATTTCCATTTTTCTCAAGCAATTGAGGAATTTACCGAAAAGGAAAGCAATCCGAGAATCAGATGGACACAATGGACTCCTTATACATTCGCTGATTATTATAAAATGGCGTATCCTCGTACCGTCTCCAAATCATCAGCGGATATTTCTGAAATTGTTAATAGTTTACCAACTGTTAATTTAGACGAACTTCGTCAGTTATATCCTAAGAAGGCCATTGATGTTAAAAACTCTTGGAATAATGAGTACCACACTGAATACAAAGATACAATTTGGACATTTAATATTTTAAATGAAAATTACTGTGTCATTCGTCAGTTTGGTGGTTATTTCAAGTTCGAAGAACAGACACGAATTCTCATTGACAACAAGGGAAAAGTAACAATCTTCAATCCCGCTTCAACTCTTAGTAAAAATATTGTATTTAGAGTGTCCAGTTCTTCTGATGTTGGAATTCCTGCTGATAATGTCTGTTTCTTCAAAGGTTTTGAGGACATGTTTAAGTTTAAGAGATTGTTTTATATCTCTTCTATCATCAATGATAGTGACATTATGACTAAAACAAATTCCTTAATCCACAGAATTATTTACACTCTTAGATGCCCTACTATCGAACAATTTTATAAAGCTGGGTATAAATACATCGCCAATTATCTCATGAGTGCATCTGCAAAAGCTGCCATTGAATATCTTTTTGGATACAAAAAGTATTCTAAATCTGCAAACATTTACGAGCTTAGTGGCATGAATAGGTACCAGCTTAAATTGGTAGATAAGATGTTTGAGGAAAAGAAAAAGAACGCCAACAAATTTGTTTATAAGGGTCTTTCCTATACTCCTCAATGTGTAATTGAAACCATTCGATTTGTTGCTGGAATTAAAAATCTTTCTTCTATTACTAACAAAGATTCTGACTTTTACTTTAGCATGGCAAAAAGAATGAATAACGTTCATCAGAACTATCAGGATTTTTTGCATTTTGTTGGAGTAGATAACAAAGTGTACACTTATTATAGAATTAAGAATGGTTGGCGTTGTGCAAACAAAGAAAGTCACATTACACCATTAACTCCTGAACAAAATGAAAAGGATAGAAAGAATCTTCTCAAGCTTATGCGTCTTCAGGAAAAAACTGATAAGAAAGGTCTTGACGAGGATGTATTTAAAATCTTTTCTGATACCTTAAATTTGTTCAAACAAATCTCAAACGCCAACCGTCCTGATATTGATTTGTACGCATGTAAAGATGTGAATGAACTTCATCGTTATCATAATATGCTGATTGAAATCAACATTACAGACAAAGAAGCAAGAAACAAAGAAGAGCAAGAGAGATTGAACAAGTTAGCAGCTAAACTTTATGACCAGCGCAAAGAAAAGTTT